>CEBY01001584.1_pt1 | contig 295131 bp, 253 predicted proteins | sample 554731 | NCBI WGS metagenome assembly CEBY01 (sample SAMEA3182050, study PRJEB8094) | gut metagenome | biome: human; feature: gut; material: Stool; isolation source: human stools | place: Canada | collected 2012-02-22
ATATAATACTGTATTATTACAATATTATTACATAGTTTACATTATATATTACATCATTGCAACAATAGTGTTACTAATACACTTAATTTATAATGTAGTGAACTTTTTTCGGCCTTTTTTATTGTCACCCTTAATGTAGTTTAGCGTAATTTTTGAAGTGTAAAAATTACACTTCAAAAATTACGATGTTCACAAATGTACATTGTGATGTAGATAAAGCTTGATAAATTAATAAGAGATTTTTACAACTAAATTTGCATCGTATTCACCCCTGATTGTATAACCGGATAATCGTAATTACAAAATAAGTTATAATAATGATTTAATAGTATTATACACCTGTTTCAACATAGTTATCAAGAGTAATGGCGTAATGTTTTTATTAACATTGCATGTTATAAACCGTATGTTAATAACATTGTGATATCATTGGAATATTGCAATGTAGAAGCATTTTATATGTAGATTATTTGTAGATTGTAGTTTCATAAGTTAATATGCAAGCATATACCGAAAAAGTTATCACACTTATCAACATGCTTATATAATCTTACTTTGAAAGTTTTTTGAAAAAATTTTTCGAAACAAAATAGAATAATAATGTTGACAAGAAAGTCGAGGGAGTGGATTGAATTCCAATTTTAGTACATTGACTATGTTGTCATGATGTGTTGATCCATTTTTATTGCCTATATATAATAAACCTATATATATAGATGTACGTGTATAAAGTTATGTCCTAATCTTGCCTAATAATTAATAAGTTGTTACCTTTGCAAGCCATTCACATGGTGCTTATTCACATCTTACTATAATATTACTTATTTAGTATAGATTTATACTTATAATATATCAATCTATGACAATGAATGTCGATAAAGGCTATGTCGACTCTCCGGTTGACAAAGACATTGACTTGAAAGCTGAGATTCTTCGATTGAAGAAGGAGAAAGGTGCGGTCATTCTTGCCCACTATTATCAGAAAGGTGAAATACAGGATATCGCCGATTATATAGGCGACAGTCTTGCGCTTGCTCAGATAGCTTCGCGACTAACCGAACCGATTATCGTACTGTGCGGAGTCAACTTCATGGGTGAAACCGCCAAGATACTCTGTCCCGACAAGAAGGTGCTTATTCCCGACCTCAGTGCCGGCTGTTCGCTTGCCGACAGTTGCAAAGCCGATGAGTTTAAGAAATTCATAGATGATAATCCCGGACACACTGTAATAAGTTATGTGAATACATCGGCCGATGTAAAGGCTCTTACCGATGTACTCGTGACATCAACCAATGCACGGCAGATAGTGGAGAGTTTTCCTGAGGATACTCCAATCATATTCGGTCCCGACCGTAACCTCGGAAACTATATAAATTCAGTAACGGGACGCAACATGAAGTTGTGGAACGGTGCTTGTCACGTTCATGAACAGTTCTCGGTTGAGAAACTTGCAGAATTGAAGCGTCAGTATCCCGATACCAAGGTATTGGCTCACCCCGAATGTCCCGCTCCACTGCTCATTCTTGCCGATAAGGTGGGTTCTACAGCCGCTTTGCTCAATTATGCAGTAAAGAGCGACAACAAGGAGTTTATTGTGGCTACTGAAAGCGGCATACTTCATGAAATGAGGAAGCGTTGTCCCGACAAGATATTCATTCCCGCTCCTCCGGCTGATTCCACTTGTGCATGCAACGACTGTTCGTTCATGAAGCTCAACACAATGGAGAAGCTCTATAATTGTCTTAAATATGAGCAGCCTCAGGTTGAGGTCGACAGTGAAATAGCCGATAAGGCTCGTCGTCCAATAGAGCGTATGCTTGAAATAAGCGAGAAACTGGGACTATAACATCATTAACCGAATAAAATAAAAAATCATTATATGGAATATAATCATAGAGATATAGAGAGCCGCTGGCAGCAGTATTGGAAAGAAAACAAGACTTATAAAACGGAGATTGACAATTCGCGTCCCAAGTTCTATGTGCTCGACATGTTTCCTTATCCTTCGGGAGCGGGATTGCACGTAGGTCATCCACTTGGTTACATAGCAAGTGACATCTTCTCGCGTTACAAGCGCCTGCAGGGTTACAATGTGCTTCATCCCATGGGATATGACGCTTACGGTCTTCCGGCTGAACAGTATGCCATACAGACTGGTCAGCATCCCGAGATAACCACTGTCAACAACATAGCACGCTATCGCAATCAGCTTGATAAGATAGGTTTCTGCTACGACTGGGATCGAGAAATCAAGACTTGTGACCCCGAGTACTATAAATGGACACAGTGGGCATTCATGAAAATGTTTAACAGCTACTATGACACAAAGCTGGATAAGGCAATGCCCCTAGCCGACCTTATAGCTCACTTTGAGAAGGAGGGAAGCAAGGGTGTGAATGCAGCCTGCGGCAAGGAACTTGAGTTTACTGCCGAAGAGTGGAATAGCTACAATGAAAAGCAGAAGAGCGACACTCTCATGAACTATCGCATAGCTTATCTTGGAAACACTATGGTCAACTGGTGTCCCAAACTTGGTACAGTGTTGGCTAATGACGAGGTGAGCGAAGGTCTTTCAATACGTGGAGGCTACCCTGTTGAACAAAAACTGATGTATCAATGGTGTCTTAGAGTGTCGGCTTATGCTCAGCGTCTTCTTGACGGTCTTGAAAGAATAGACTGGACCGACTCCTTGAAGGAAACACAACGTAACTGGATAGGTCGTTCCGAGGGTGCCGAAATGCGTTTCCCCATTGCAGGAAGCGATGTTGAACTTGAGATATTCACCACTCGTGCCGATACCGTGTTTGGCGTTACATTCATGGTTATGGCCCCTGAAAGCGCCTATGTCGACATGATAACTACTCCCGAGCAGCGCGCTGCCGTGGATGCCTATATCGATGAGGTAAAGCACAAGACCGAGCGTGAGCGAATGATTGAGAAGAATGTATCGGGAGTATTTACCGGTGCTTATGCCGTTAATCCGCTTACGGGTAAGGAAATTCCCGTGTGGGTGAGCGATTATGTGCTCGCCGGTTACGGTACGGGTGCTATTATGGCCGTTCCGGCTCATGACAGTCGTGACTATGCCTTTGCAAAGCATTTCAATCTTCCTATAGTTCCGCTTATTGAAGGATGTGACGTAAGCGAGGAGAGCTTCGATGCAAAGTCGGGTAAGATGATAAATTCATGTGGAGCCGAGCTTGACCTCAACGGTATGGAAGTTAAGGATGCCATTGCAGCAACCAAGCGTTTCATCGAGGAGAAGGGAATAGGAAAGGTAAAGGTCAACTATCGTCTTCGTGACGCTATATTCAGCCGTCAGCGTTACTGGGGTGAACCGTTCCCCGTATATTATAAGGACGGTGTTCCTCACCTGTTGGATGAGTCACAATTGCCTTTGCTGTTGCCCGAAGTTGACAAGTATCTTCCTACCGAATCGGGCGAACCTCCGTTGGGTCGTGCCAAGGATTGGAAGAGTGCCGAAGGCTATCCTCTTGAATTGAATACGATGCCCGGATTTGCCGGATCGTCGGCCTACTATTTGCGTTATATGGATCCCCGCAACAATGAGGCTCTCGTGTCGAAGGAAGCCGATGACTACTGGCAGGATGTCGACCTTTACATAGGCGGTACCGAACATGCTACGGGTCACTTGATATACAGCCGTTTCTGGAACAAGTTCCTCTATGATTTGGGCATTGTGTGTCGTGACGAGCCTTTCCGCAAGCTCATAAACCAGGGTATGATTCAGGGACGCTCCAACTTCGTATACCGCATTAAGGACACCAATACTTTTGTGTCTTATAATCTTAAGAAGGATTATGATGTTACACCTATCCATGTCGATGTAAACATCGTCAGCAACGATATTCTTGACCTTGACAAGTTCCGTGCATGGCGTCCTGAATTTAACGATGCCGAGTTTATTCTTGAGGATGGCAAGTATGTGTGCGGATATGCGGTTGAGAAGATGTCAAAGTCCATGTTCAATGTGGTGAATCCCGATGACATTGTAGAGCGTTACGGTGCTGACACACTTCGATTGTATGAGATGTTCCTCGGTCCGCTTGAGCAGAGCAAGCCTTGGGACACTAACGGCATTGACGGCGTAAACCGCTTTTTAAAGCGTCTGTGGGGACTTTTCTATAAAGGTGACAATCTGGTCGTAGATGACAGCAAACCTTCAAAGGACGAGCTTAAATCGCTCCACAAGCTTATAAAGAAGGTGACATGGGACATTGAGAACTTCTCGTTCAACACTTCGATAGCTGCGTTCATGATATGTGTCAACGAACTTAATTCGATGAAATGTCACAGTCGTGAGGTTCTCGGACAGCTGTTGCTCCTTCTTGCTCCTTTTGCTCCTCACATCACTGAAGAGCTTTGGCATGCCATAGGTAACGACAGCACTATATGTGACGGTTCATGGCCTGTATGCAATGAAGAGTACCTTAAGGAGGATACCGTGACAATGGCTGTTTCGTTCAACGGTAAGGCCCGTTTCAATATTGAAGTTGCTGCCGACACTCCTCGTGAAATTATCGAGAAGACAGCTCTTGAACATGAAGGCGCTGCAAAGTGGCTTGAAGGAAAGAGCGTGAAGAAAATCATCGTAGTTCCCGGTAAGATAGTCAATATTGTCGTGGCTTGATATGTCACGGCAATAAATGACTCGTGTAATGCGTTAATTCATTGAAACATCCATGTCATCAGGTTATGAGAAAAATAGTATTTGCAACCAACAACAAGCATAAGCTCGAAGAGATTAGGGCTATATTGGGTGATGAATTCACTATACTCGGACTTGGTGATATAGGATGCAATGAGGATATACCTGAGATTGCCGACACGCTTGAAGGTAACGCTGCTATAAAGGCTAAGTTTGTAAAAGAGCATTACGGTTACGACTGTTTTGCCGATGACACCGGTTTGGAGGTGGATGCCCTTAACGGTGCTCCCGGAGTCTATTCGGCCCGTTATGCGGGTCCGGCTCACGATTCGGCTGCAAATGTGGCTTTATTGATGCGTAACATGGAGGGTGTGACTGACCGTAAGGCCCGTTTCCGCACTGTCATAGCCCTTATAGAGGGTGATGACATAGTTGAGATGGAAGGTACGGTAGAGGGTGTCATAATCGATGAATTGCGCGGTTCCAACGGATTCGGATACGATCCCGTATTCATGCCCGAAGGTTATGATGTGACTTTTGCGGAAATGGATGCAGCGGAGAAGAACAGAATAAGTCATCGCGGTCGTGCCACCGAGAAACTCAGGAAATATCTGACTGAAAAAAATATCTCTTCATAGAGTCACATTTCCCGGTTTTAAAGCATGATTTACCGAATATTTCTACTTGTGTTGTCGTCGCTTATGGCGACAACATTGTCTGCGCACATACCTGTAGGAGAATGGTCGGTCTATAACAACTATACTCATCGCACAGGCAAGGTTATAGACACTGCCGACAAAGTTTTCTTCCTGTCGGAGGGTAATCTTTTTCATTACGACAAAAAGTCGGATGAAACATTCGGCTACACCATGTTCAATGGGTTGAGCGGTGTAGACATTGCCGATATTTACCGTAATAACGCAGGCCGTTATCTTCTTGTAGTCTATGGTGACGGTAATATTGATTTGTTGCATGATAACGGTGATATTATCAATCTCGGTGATATAAAGGATGCTCCCCAGGTGACGGGTAAGAATATAAACGATGTAGCTTTTGAGGGTAATCTTGTGCATGTAGCCGCCGGATTCGGCATCGTGACATTCAATACACGTGACTACACCGTAGTTGAATCAGGCATATTCAACCGTGAGGTGACGGCTATTGCTGTCGTAGGTGAAAATATGGTGATATGTTGCGATGACAAGCTCTACACCTCGCCTCTTAAAGAGCGTCACAATACATTTGATGCATTTACCCATCTGGGTGAATTGGCTTCAATGTCGATGGCCGGAATAAGCGAAAACCGCGCATTGTCGGTTGATGGACGCGACAATGGTAAGGCTTATGTCATTGAATTTGATTTTGAAAAAGGGAGTTTCAAGGCACGTGACATAACGATGGGACGCTCGCGTCACATCATCGATAGCGGTGACTTCCACACGGTGTCGAGCCGCTATGAGCTTGCTATTTTTAATAGTGAAGGACGACAGCTTGAACGCATCGACATCCCTTCGGAATTCAGGTTGCTTGACGATGAACCTTGTGTGTCGACATGCAAGGGCATGGAGAGTGTGTGGCTCATAAACCGTGACGGACTTTGCAATGTAAACATGGGTAACAAGGGTGAGAGCGTGACATTCAATCATGCGTTTTTGCGGCCTATGGGTACTTCGCTTGTGAGTGGTGCCGGTTATCTTGCAAAGGGAGCTTCGGGAAATGTGTATGCGTCAAATAGAGCTGTGGGTCGAAACGGATTTATGGCCGGATATGACGCTGTGATGGGCATAAATGTAATCAATCAGGGATTTGTAGAGAATATAACGCCCGAATTGAAGGATGTAACGTTGAATAATCGTGTTTCTCACGGATTGTTGAGAGCGGGAACACGTATATTGGAGGACCCTGAGGAACCTGGCACTCTATTTGTTGGAACATGGTATGAGGGCATCTATAAATTCCGTGACGGAAAGCAGATAGGAAAGTATGATTGGAACAATTCACCCTTTAAACGTGACTATTCATGCTGTGTCCTTGAACTTGCTTTTGACAGCTACAACAATCTTTGGTGTTACGGCATAAATGCATCTGATTTTGTCATAGCGGTTCTTCCTGCATCCAAGCGCAAGTTTGACAATACAACTGTTGACGACTGGGTAGTAATAGACATCGAGGATTTCGGCACCTACGACACATGGAATGCCGTCATACTTCCGTGTAAGAGCCGTGAATCAAGAAACGTTACATTGATTGCCGAAGGATGGAATGAATTTAAGTTTGCAGTCTACGATACCGGGGGAACAATGGAGAGCATTTCGGATGACAGGTATCGTGTGATAGATGAATTTGTCGACCAGGATGGAAAAGTGTACTCCTCTTTGGCCGTAACGTGCATGGTTGAGGACAGCGACGGCAGTGTATGGCTTGGAAGTGATGAAGGTGTATTCATAATAAGAAGGCCTGTAGATATGCTTAACTCGGGAACTACAGTCGAGCATGTCAAGGTTTCACGTAACGACGGCAGCGGATATGCCGATTATTTGCTTGACGGTATCAAGATTTCATCCATTTCGATTGATGCTTCAGGGCGCAAATGGATATCGACGACAAGCGACGGCATATATCTTGTAGCACGTGACGGTCGTGAAATAGTAGAGCATTTTACTACCGGCAACAGTGACATCCCCACCGATGAGATAAATGTAGTGTTATGTTCCGATATTGATAACACTGTCTACGCGGGTACCCGTTACGGAGTGTCATGTTATGGAGCCGACTTTGCTCCCGTTGCCGATGATTTTTTCAATGTCACGGTTTATCCCAATCCTGTCAGACCCGATTATTCGGGACCGGTGACCATCGAGGGATTGAGTGAGAGATCACTTGTAAAGATAGGTGACGCTTCGGGCAACATATTTTTTCAAGGCCGTCCTGAAGGCGGAATGTTGACATGGAATTGTTGTGACCGCTCGGGAAAACGTGTGACATCAGGCGTTTACTACGTATTCGCTTCAAGCAGCGACGGCAGTGAAGGAGTGGTGACAAAGATAATGGTGATAAATTAATGACCAAAAAATTCTATAAACCGAATCCAATTGTGTATATTTGGTGTTAATTTAAATATAGACTCATCAGATACGCGACTATGGAATTACGATACATAAATGAAGATGAAAAATGCTACGGTATAACCGGTATGGCCATAGGTATGGTAGTGTGGAACGCTGAGGATGTACTTGCCTCGGTGTCGCTTGACGCTCCGGTTGATGAAGTGGTGGAATTTACCAATGAATACTATTTCAACGGCAATCCCCGATTGTCGGCCAAAGTGGCATGGAATCATATACTCGAACACTATCAGGTGTCAATGGGAATGATGATAGGCAACGTTCTTTGCCGAAGTTATGTGCTGCATGAGTCATCGCTTGACAACAAGATAAAGGACGAGCTTATAAAATATCTTGATGAAGAGGGACGCGAAACCTGTTCGCTTGAGAGTGATGAAGTGAGGAGATTGTTTGACAAAAGTTTCTCCTACCTTAACAAGGTTTTCAATCACTCGGGAGTGCAGTCGATAGCTCACGATTTCGCGCGAGTGCTGAAAAACCGTCGCCGAATGTCGCGCGGTGAAGTCATCGAGCAGCTACAGGCTCTCCATCAACTTTAATATCCCTCTTAGTTGCCCGCATGAAGAAATAGAGAAACAGTGCGGCTGCAATGAACAGGCTCACCGAGAAACTCAATATGATGCCGTAGGTACCCATCGATGCCGTGAAGGCAAGCAGATAGGTGGCAGGAATGCCTATGACTACATAGCTCACAAAGGCTATCCATATCATGGGCATTACGTGTGATGTGCCTCGGAGTGCATTTGCGAAGTTTATCTGTGTGGCATCGCCCATCTGATATAGCACGAGCGGCACTATCAGCACTACCGTTGCGGCTATTACTTCGGGATCCTCGGTGAACGCATTAATGAATTCGTGTCCGAATACAATAAATAAGGTTGATGATATGGCGGCAAGAGTGAGCATGATGTGATAGCCGGCAAATGCTATGCGACGCATTCCTATGCGATCGTTCAATCCCGCGGCATTGGCTACGAGAACCGATACTGCCGATCCCATGCTGTAGTAGATACAGAAGCCGAGAGTGCCCGTTATCACGATTATCTGGAACGATGCAAGGCTTATGGCTCCAAGCCATCCGGCCATGACAGCCGCTATTGTAAACGAGCCTGACTCGAATGTCATCTGAAGCGATACCGGCCATGATGTGCGGTTGATTTGTCCTATCATCATCGAATTGATGCGTGATGCTTTAAATCCGTCCCTGTAGGTGCGGAAATCCTTGTAGAGGAAGAATATTACCATTACGACCACAGGACACAGCACGCGGGCAAAAAGAGTGCTGTAGCCGGCTCCTATGAGGCCCAGTTCGGGAAATCCGCATTTACCGTATATGAGAAGCCAGTTTCCGAGAATGTTAAGGGAGTTGGCCGAAAGGAGTATCCACATGGGAAGTTTTGTGCGGTTTATGGCAAACAGCCATTGTGCAAACACATTGAATATCGCTATGGGAAGCATTCCCGCCATCACTATAAGATAGTAGGGCTTGATGAGCGGCATCAGCTCCTCGGGCTGTCCGAGTCGGTCGATGTTAAGCCACAGTATAAACATTATCGTCGTCACGAGTAGCGAGAATATGATGTTTATAAGCAATCCGTTCTTTATCATGCCTCCTATCGTGGTGTCGCGTTTCTGAGTGAATAACGCACCGATAAGAGGAGTAAGACCGTAGGAGAAGCCAAGACATGCAAATGTAGCCACGTTGAATACATTGTTTACAAACGATGCTGATGCGAGTGCTTCGGTAGAGTAGCGACCCACCATTATGTTGTCGGCAAATGCAACCACAATCATTCCCAATTGCGATATGAGAATGGGTATTCCGAGGCTGAATATTGACGCGTAATTTTCCTTGTATTTTTTCCAGATATCTTTCATATTGCAAAGTTACTCATTTATAATCGAATGGGGAAATTAATAAAAACTTGTGAAAATACGAATTTAGGTTTGTTATAAACTATTAGTATTGTCATGAGCAGTCTTTTAAGTGATTCAGTGAGTTTCTTTGTCGAATATTCTTCCTATATTTGCAGGAGTTTAAAAATTAAAACACCTAAAAATGAAATCACTTCTTATTTCTGCAATGGTGATGTTGTCGGCGACGACAGCATCGGCCTTTGACTACGTGGTCACCGGAAATGCAGCTCCTGAAATGGAGGGTAAAATGTTCTATCTACTTGACGACAACAGCAATCTTGTCGATTCGACAAAGGTAACAGCCGGAAAATTCAAGTTTCAGGGAAATGCCGACAAGGCATACTATGGCCGTATAGGATTCAAAGAAAACGTTGAAGGAGGCGTGCGTACCAATTACATCGCCGAACTCATTGTAGAGCCCGGAACAGTTGAAATGGACATGAACAAGCGCATGCCGGCCAAGGGCGGTGAGCTTAACACAAAATTCGCCTCTCTGTGGGGTGGTGTCATGGCTAAGCAGAATGCCGTTATGAAGCAGCTTGAGGCTCTTCAGAAGGATTCGCTTGATCAGGAAACAATGATGCAGAAGCGTAACGAGATAGTGAACGCTTTCTATCAGGACTTCGGCACTACGGTTAAGAATGCAATACTGGAGAACAAGGACAATGCTGTGGGAGTTTCGGCACTGCGTCAATATTCACAGCTGTGTACTCCCGAGGAGTGGCAGGAAGTGTATGCGGTAGTGTCGCCCGACATCAAGAATCTTGACTTTGTAAAGGAGCAAAACAACAAGGTAAATAATATCCTTCGCACTTCGGTTGGAAAGAAATTCATCGATGTGGAGGGAAAGAATATCGACGGCACAGTAGCTCATCTTTCCGATTATGTGGGCAAGGGCAAATATGTTCTTGTTGATTACTGGGCAAGCTGGTGCGGTCCCTGTCGCCGCGAGGCCAAGGAAACTCTGATTCCTCTATACGAGAAATACAAGGATGACGACCGCTTTACAATACTCGGTGTCGCTACATGGGATGAGGCCGATGAAACAAAGAAGGCAATAAACCGTCTTGGCTACAAGTGGCCGCAGATAATCGATGCAGGCACAGCTCCCTCGGATACTTACGGATTCAGCGGTATTTCCATGATCATGCTGTTTGGCCCCGACGGCACTATTCTTGCCCGTGACATACGCGGTGAGGAAATTGTCAACAAAGTGGCCGAATGTCTGAAGTAGAAACGCGGGCGTAGCTCAAGATAAAAGAAGCGTGACAATTATGCCGCGCTTCTTTTATTTTTTAGTGCTATTGCGGCTGTTCATCGGGATGCAGCGCCGAGTATATTATTGAGGCACGTGCAGGGCCTGTTATTTCAGCTATCCGGTCGATTGATGCTTCCTTCAGTCGCTTTACGCTCTTAAAGTGCTGTAAAAGAGCCGTTTGTGTTTTGTCGCCGATTCCTTTTATTTCATCTAATTCGCTGATTATCTGACCTTTACTTCGTCTGTTGCGATGATGCGTTATACCAAATCGGTGGGCTTCGTCGCGAAGATGCTGAACTATGCGCAGCGATTCGGAATTTTTGTCGATATAGAGCGGTATGCTGTCGCCCGGGAAGTATATTTCTTCAAGTCGCTTCGCTATTCCCACAACGGCTATTGTGCCTCTCAGTCCCATGTCGTCCAACGCCTCCACGGCAGCGCTGAGCTGTCCTTTTCCGCCATCGACAACTATCAGCTGGGGCAATCCTTCGCCTTCCTCCATCAAGCGTGTATAGCGGCGCGTGAGCACCTCTTTCATTGAAGCGAAATCGTCGGGTCCCTCGACTGTCTTTATGTTGAAGTGACGGTAGTCGCGTTTCGACGGTTTGGCGTTCTTGAACACAACACACGATGCCACGGGATTTGTGCCTTGAATGTTTGAATTGTCGAAGCACTCGATGTGACGGGGAAGCTCGCTTAGCCGGAAATCCGATTTCATGCGTTCGAGCGTGCGTTCCACCCGCTGTTCGGGATTGTGTTTTTCCATCATCTTCAGGGAGTCGACCTTGTTCTGTCGGGCATTGTGGGTCGACACCTGCAGCAGCTTGAGTTTGTCGCCGCGCTGTGGTATAATGAACGAAACTCCGGGCATCTCCATGTCGGGCAGCACGGGCACTATTATTTCATCGTATTCCAGATTGAATTTCTCCTTGGCTTCCACTATGGCATAGCTCAGAATCTGCTCAATCGACTCTTCAAGTCGTCGCTTGTACTGAAGAGTGATGCTGCGCACTATCGCGCCTCGACGCACGTGCATGTAGTTTACGTAGACATCGGTGTTGTCGTCGTCGATTCCGAATACGTCAATGTCGTCGAGTGTCTGACTCACGATGACGCTCTTGGACTGATAACGCTCCACAAGCTGATATTTTTCTTTCAGCACCTGTGCCTCCTCAAAGCGCAATTCTTCGCTCAAACGCTCCATTTCAAGCTTCAGATAGTCGAGCAGTTCCTGGGTTTCGCCACGAAGTATCTGCTTCACGTGATCTATCATGTCGGCATACTTTTCGGGGCTTATTTGTCCGGTGCAGCATCCGAGGCAGTTCTTAAGATGATACTCAAGGCATAACCGTCCCTTGCCCTTGTTTATGAAATCGGGGGTAATTGCATGACGGCATGTGCGCACGGGATATAGTTCTCTTATCAGATTAAGAACCGCTTTTGCTATTCCCGTATTTGTATAGGGACCGAAGTATTTTGAGCCGTCCTTTATGCGCGTACGAGTAAGGAATACCCTCGGATAATGCTCCTTGGTGACGACTATCCAGGGGTAGGACTTGTCGTCCTTAAGCAACACATTGTAGCGCGGCTTGTACTCCTTTATGAGCGAATTTTCGAGGTTGAGTGCATCGCCTTCGGTGGGTACGACGATATATTTCATGTCGGCTATTGCACGTACAAGAAGGTTGGTGCGCACCGAGTCATGAGTGCGGTTGAAGTAGGACGACACCCGTCGTTTAAGGTTCTTCGCCTTACCCACATAGATTACAGTCCCGGCTGCATCGTAGTATAGATAGCAGCCGGGCGTATCGGGAAGAATGGAGATTTTCTCCTTCAGTTGTTGTGACTTTTCTACTTTAGCCAAATGGGTTGTCTTTCTGTTTTAGTAAACGATAAGCGATCTTACATCGGCATCGGCGGGGAGGTTTTTGCGACCGTTCAATGCGCTTAGCTCTACGATGAAGTTTATGTAGATCTTGCGCGGATTCATGCTCTTGACGAGTTCGTAGCAGGCGGCCATTGTGCCTCCGGTTGCGAGCAGGTCGTCGTGCAGCACCACTACATCGTCGGGGGTTATAGCGTCACGGTGTATTTCGATTGTATCGGTGCCATACTCCTTCTCAAACGATGCGCTCACGGTGTCGGCGGGAAGCTTTCCGGGCTTTCGTGCAGGCACGAAACCTGCTCCTATTTCGTAAGCGAGAATAGCGCCACCTATGAATCCTCTTGACTCGATGCCTACAACTTTTGTAACGCCTTTGTCGCGATAAAGTTGAGCAAGGTCCCATCCAACAATGTGCATGGCTCTTGGATCCTTGAACATCGTAGTGAGATCTCTGAATATGATTCCGGGTTTCGGGAAGTCATACACATCACGGATTTTTGACTTGATGTATTCCATTGTTTACACGTTTAAATATTTGTATATTAGAAAATTATTAATGTTTCACGTGGAACAATCACCTACCCATAAGCAACAGCAGTATGTTTATGTCGCTTGGTGATATTCCGGGTATTCGGGAAGCCTGTGCCACTGTTTCGGGGCGAATCTTTTCAAGCTTCTGGCGAGCTTCGGTCGAGAGAGCCTTTATCTCGGAGTAGTTGAAGCGGTCGGCTATCTTGAGATCCTCGAGGCGTCGTATTTTGTCGGCCACCATCTTTTCGCGTTCGATGTAGCCTTGGTATTTCAGCATTATCTCGGCGGCTTCGATTATCTCCTCTCTCCGATCCGGTTCGATGCGTTCTATTTGACGGGCGAGTGCGTCGATGTGGGGAGCGAGCATTGCTATTGTCAGCTGCGGGCGAAGTATCAGGTCGTGCAGTTTCACGCCTTGCTTCAGCGGAGTTGTGCCGAGGCTTTCAAGGGCTTCGTTTATGAGTGAGGGCTTCAATGAGTAGTTGCGTATAAACTCTACGAGCTCGTCACGCTGACAGCGTTTTGACTCCATAAGCAGGTATCGCTCCTCCGATGCAAGACCGATTGAGTAGGCTCGCGGAGTGAGTCGCATGTCGGCATCGTCCTGACGCAACAGGATGCGGTATTCGGCGCGTGAGGTGAACATTCGGTAAGGCTCGTCGACACCCTTGGTCACGAGGTCGTCGATGAGTACGCCTATGTAGGCTTCGTCGCGTGCGAGCACAAAGGGTTCTCGGTTTTGGACGGCAAGTGCCGCATTGGCTCCGGCAATCAGTCCCTGTCCGGCCGCCTCTTCATATCCGGTTGTTCCGTTGACCTGACCGGCAAAGAATAGTCCCTTGATCAGTTTCGTTTCAAGAGTGTGGAGCAGTTGTGTGGGGTCGAAGAAGTCATATTCGATGGCATAGCCCGGTCGATATATCTGCACATCCTTCAGTGCCGGAATCGACTCCAAGGCCTCTACCTGGATGTTGAGCGGCAGCGATGATGAGAATCCGTTAAGATAGAACTCCTGTGTGTCCTCGCCTTCGGGTTCAAGAAACAGCTGATGCTCCTCCTTGTCGGCAAATGTCACTATCTTGGTTTCGATGCTCGGGCAGTAGCGCGGCCCTATGCTTTGTATCTGTCCGTTGTAAAGCGGTGAGTCGGGAAGCCCGCGACGCAGTATTTCATGAGTCGTGGTGTTGGTGTAGACGGTGTAGCAGTCGCGCTGTTGCAGCCGGCGATGGACATTGGGGAGATAGCTGAATTTATGGAAGTCGTCGTCGCCGTGCTGAGGTGTGGTGAGCGCCCAGTTGACGCTGCGTCCGTCGATGCGCACGGGTGTTCCGGTTTTCATTCGTGCGGTTGTGAATCCGGCATCGCGCAGCTGCTCGGTGATGCCGTGTGACGCCGGTTCCGACACTCGTCCTCCCTTGACCTGCGCACGTCCTACGTGCATCAGTCCGTTCAGGAATGTGCCGGCTGTAAGCACTACGGCTTTCGATGTAAACTTCACTCCGAGCGCGGTTACCACGCCCTTTACTTTTCCCTCTTCTATAATCATTGACACTACCGCATCCTGCCATAGCGACAGATTGGGCGTGTTCTCAAGAACGTGACGCCAGGCGGCACTGAATTTCATGCGGTCGCTTTGGGCTCGCGGACTCCACATAGCAGGCCCTTTGGAGCGGTTGAGCATGCGGAATTGTATTGCCGTTTGGTCGGTGACGATTCCCATCATTCCGCCAAGGGCATCGATTTCACGCACGATCTGTCCTTTTGCAATGCCTCCTACGGCGGGATTGCAGCTCATCTGCGCGATTTTGTTCATGTCCATCGTTATGAGCAGGGTGCGTGAACCGAGGCGTGCGGAGGCCGATGCCGCTTCACATCCGGCATGTCCCGCGCCTACCACTATCACATCGTAGTCAAAATTCATAGGTCAAAAAATGGATATGTGTGATTAATTATTGTCATCGCAACGGAGCATAGCGAGGGCTTCGTTCTCGTTCTGTTCCATGATTTCACGTTCTCCGGGGCCCTTGTCGTTTATGCCGCACAGGTGGAGCACTCCGTGAATTATCACGCGCAGCAGCTCGTTGTCGTAGCTTGCATTTACAAGCTCGGCGTTGGTGGCTACGGTGTCGAGCGATATGAACATGTCGCCGCTCACCATTCGTCCGCGTGAGTAGTCAAATGTTATTATGTCGGTATAATAGTCGTGGTTTAGAAATTGTCGATTGACTTCGATTATGCGGTTGTCGTCGCAGAATATGTAGACCAGCGGTCCCAATATACGGTCGTGCGACTTTACCACTCGGCCAATCCATTCGGCCAATGCTTCAATGTCGATTTTCGGCATCTCCACATTTTCGCATATCCAGTCAATCTTATTCATTTTACAGTGTTTTTGTTACTACAAAAGTAAGCAAAATTCACTATATGTCAAAGTGAAAAAGCTTATTGTCGTACCGGCTCTTAACTGAAAAATATGTAGGCTGCGATGATTCCGGCCACCGACCCTACGGCATCGGCAAGCAGTGCGTAGGGCACGGCGTAACGTGTCTTCACCACGCCCACGCTTCCGAAGTACACGGCGAGGATGTAGAATGTGGTGTCGGTGCTTCCCTGTATAGCCGCTGACACACGTGAAACAAATGCATCGGCTCCGTAGGTGCTCATCAAGTCAACCATCATGCCGCGGCTTCCCGATCCGCTCAGCGGTTTCATCAACGCCGTAGGCAACGCTCCCACCCATTCGGCGTCGAGGCCGATGGCGTTAACGGCAAGCTCCATCCAACGTGTTATCACATCCATTGCTCCCGAGGCGCGGAACACCGCTATAGCCACGAGTATTGCCACGAGATAAGGAATAATCATTACTGCGGTCTTGAAGCCTTCCTTGGCTCCTTCTATGAATGCATCATACATGTTGATGCGTTTTCTCAATCCGGCAAGCAGAAACATTACGATGACCGAAAACAACAGTGCGTTGGCAACAAAGCCTGAGTAAAGCTCGACCTCCTCTTTGGGAAGCCGTGCGAAAAACCACACCACGCCGGCCACTATCAGTGCAAGTCCGCCAAGCCATGCAAGCATTACTTTGTCGAGAAGATTGATGCGTTGTTTTATGCACAAAGCCACGATGCCCACAAATGTGGCGATGAATGTAGCGAGCAATATAGGCAGAAACACATCGGTGGGATTGGACGCTCCGGCCTGTGCGCGATACATCATTATGCTTATGGGGATGAAGCATAGTCCCGATGCGTTCAGGATAAGAAACATCAACATGGCATCGGTGGCGGTGTCCTTCTTGTCGTTAAGCGACTGCATTTCCTGCATGGCTTTAAGTCCGAGCGGAGTGGCTGCGTTGTCGAGGCCGAGCATGTTGGCCGACACGTTCATGAATATGGAGCCCATAGCTGGATGTCCCTTGGGTATTCCGGGAAACAGGCGGGTGAACAGCGGACTTATCAAACGCCCGAAGAACTGGATGACTCCTCCGCGCTCTCCGATTTTCATCAGTCCCATCCACAGCGAAAGGATGCCGGTCAATCCGAGTGATATTTCAAATGCCGTCGCAGCGGATGAAAACGATGCGCTCATTATAGTACTCCAGATGTCGAGGTCGCCGAGAAAGATCGTTTTACCCACAGCCACGACAAATGCGATTAGGAAGAATGCTATCCAGATGTAGTTAAGTGCCATTGCAAGATTTTTTACAAACTTAGCTATTTTTTGTCACATCACTTTTCAATCGGGCGTATATTTGTGATTTTAACAAATATTAAATATATGAAAGGTTTATAAGTATTACCGCGATTTTTCACGATATTTTTGTATGAGCGGATATTTAAATATAAGCGATTGAATTATAGTGATTTATTGGATATTGTAAGCCTCTTAGATTTTGATATTTAAATTTATCCCGTATAGATTGCCGAATTTTTTAATTCTCGCAGGGAAAAATTTGTAACTTTGCGAAGGACATAGTCTTTACACATGATCAAGCATTGGCAAAAGGAACTTAACGAAGCTGCGCGTCCTGAAAAGATTAAAATACTTTCATCTTTCTTCAAGACGGGTCCCGGAGAGTATGGCGAGGGTGATGTTTTCATCGGACTTGCCGTGCCCGACAATCGTACCGTATCCAAGCGTTACCTTATTGCCGATTTTCCCGACCTTGCCGTTATGCTCGACTCGCCCATACATGAGTATCGCCTGTCGGCTCTGCTTGTCATGGTGGAGCAGTACAAGAGAGCCCGCCGCAATCCTGCGTTCAGGGAATCGTTGGTTAAGTTCTATATCGACAATGCCGTCAAGGCCAACAACTGGGACCTCGTTGATTTGTCGGCACCTTATATTTTGGGCGAGCATGTATATGAGAGTTCCGACGATGAAGTGCTTTACCGGTTCAGCGAGAGTGACAACTTGTGGGAGCAGCGCATTGCTATAGTGTCTACGTTGGCATTGATTCGTCACGGACGCTTCGATGTCACGATTAAACTGGCCGAGCGTTATATGTCGCATACCCATCAGCTCATACACAAGGCTGCCGGATGGATGTTGCGTGAGATGGGCAAGCGCGGAGGCGATGTGGAGCTGCACGATTTCCTCGACACCCATGCCTCGGTTATGCCGCGCACCATGCTCCGTTATGCCATAGAGCGGCTCGACCCTGATGAACGAAAACATTATATGAACCTAAAATAACCCCTCCCCTACCCTGCCATGGCACATATTTCAGTTACGATTATCACCTATAATGAAGAGCATCGAATTGAAGCATGTTTAAAATCGCTTCAGGATATAGCCGACGAAATTATTGTCGTGGACTCCTTCTCGACCGACCGAACGGTAGAGATATGCAACGCCTATGGGTGCAAGGTGACGCAGCGTCGTTTCCCCGGTTACGGTGCGCAACGGCAGTATGCCACTTCGCTTACGAGCTACAGTTATGTGCTGTCGATTGATGCCGATGAGGTTCTTTCGCCCGCTCTGCGCTCGTCGCTGATCAAGCTCAAGGAGGAGGGATTTGCTCATCGTGTGTATGAGATGTCGCGTCTTAACTTCTATTGCGGACAGCCGGTGAAGCATTGTGGGTGGTATCCCGATATTCAGATAAGATTGTTTGACAAGCGTTACGCCAACTGGAATCTGCGCGACCTCTCGGAGCGCGTCATATTTCCCGACTCTCTTAAGCCTGTTCTTCTCGACGGCGACATTCTGCATTACCGCTGCTCCACCCCCGATGAATATCGTAAGGTGCAGAATCGACATGCCGCACTGTCGAGCGGCATTATAAAAGCGCGTCGCAGTTCGGTGCCTTTTTTCACTCCCTACATTAAAGGGGTGAAGGCATTTCTCGAATGTTATATTTCAAAGGGTGCCATTCTCGACGGTCCCGAAGGGAGGGCGATAAGCCGCGAGAGCTATCGCACGGCCTACATGGCCTATGACCTCGCACGTCGTTCGTTGCGCAAGAAGCAGCAGTAATCCTATTTCAGGTATTTGTCAACTCCGTTGGCGCAGCGTGCGGGCTTGTCGTCGTCAAGGCATGAGCTGTAGGCAAAGTTTTTCTCACGGTTGTACATGAATTTGTCCTCATGCCACAGGTGGTACACTATTCCCGCAAATTTCAGGTAACGTTTTCCGAATCCCATTTTCTGCATTCTGACGCCGAAGTCGACATCTTCCCCACCCCATCCTTCAAAGAATTCATCGTAGCCGTTGATCTTGATGTAGTCGTCCTTGAAAAACGACATGTTGCATCCGAGTGCCGACGAGTGGTGCTTGCGGTATCTTGGCGCAAGATAGTGGGCGAGAGTCTTCAGATGCAGGGCATTCTCGGGCTTGCTTTCAATGCCCTTGGTGAGCCAGCTTATGCGTCGTGACACACCCTGCCGGCATATCTCCTCGGTGAGTTCCTTGCCGAGATTGGTGCGTCCTCCCTTTACATAGATTCCCGGTGCGGCTTCCCTAAGGTGGTCTTCGATGAATTTGGGATGCAGAAACACATCGCCGTCAACCTCGATTATGTAGTCGCCCGATGAAGCCGCCACCGACTTGTTGCGCATCATGGCGAGCCGGAATCCGTTGTCCTCGTGCCACACGTGCTTTATCGGCACGGGAAAGTTGCGACTTATCTCCTTTATGGTGTCGGCTGTTTCGCTGCGTGAACCGTCGTCGCCTATTATGACTTCGTAAGGCAATATCGTCTGATGCTTAACGCTGTCAAGACACACCCTCAGGGCATCGGGACGGTTGTAAGTCGATACGATAAGCGAAACACGGTGTTGTTTTATCTCTTCGGGGTTCATATTGGGTTACGGTTGGAGAATTATTTCAGATATTTTTGCTTTAGTCGATACTTCACTTCACGGCGGTGCTCGAAGTTGTCAAGACCCTCGATTACGCGTCGCACAGTGTCGTCGACATCCCATTTGCGGTATTCGGCGTATCGGCTTATCAGGTATTCAAGGAGGTCACGCCTGTGGGTCAGGCGCACGAGGTTGCTGATGCAGCTCGACTTTGACAGGTTGCTCTTGAATGTCGACCTGTTGGTGTCGATAAGAGAGAACCTGATAGTTCCGTCGGCTTCGCGGTGATATAGGATGTTGTTGAGGTTGGGGTCGCCGTGCATCACTCCGTCGATGTGCATCTGTGCCACATACTGTGCCAGCTTGGCGGCAAGCTCGCGGTCGAAGTCGGGCGTTTCCACCAGGGCGTCATATAGAGGCGTGTCGGTTGTCACTGTCGATATGAAGTAGCACTCGTTTATCAGTCCGCCTTTCTTTATCTCGATGTAGGCTATTGGCGTGGGTGTGGCATATCCCCGGTCGAGAAGTATGTTGGCGTAGCTATAGGCCCTGGCGGCTTTGCTCGGGCGGAATAGAGTGTAGACTACTCGCTGCACGGCATTGGGGCGCTTGTAGCGTTTCACTATAAGGTCGATGCCGTCGCAGGTGAATTTTTTCACCGTGTTGCGGGCTTTGTACAGCGTTGTGCCTCCCGATTCAAATGTTTCGGGAAGTGACTTTATAAAGTCGCCAAGTGAGCGGAAATCATCGTTTACTATGGTTTTCATTTCAGTTGTCCCTGTATTGTTCTTTATCAATTCCGAATTGAGTGCGCACGCGGCGTGTCGCTTTGGTTTCACGGCGTATCGCCCGGTTGATCGCGATAGCCTCCTCGTTTTTATAGGGGCGGTTGTGGTCGAGATGCAGCAATATTGCCGAATACCTTATCTGCCGTGACTTCATGCCGCTGTTTACGAGTCTTTCGCCAAATTCACGGTCCTCGCCTCCGTAACGCATCCTTTCGTCAAATCCGTTGGCTTTAAGGATGTCCTTGCGCCACACCGACGAGTTGCAGCCGTTCCATGACGCGCGAGCCGGTGTTATGCGGTTCATCAGCATTGTAAACAGCTTCGATTTCACGAGCTTGCTGCACTTGAACGAGCACTTCAATCCCCGGCTGCGAAGCCATTTAAGATCGAAAGCCCGGCCCGAAGCGATGTCGTCGGGCGTTATGTCACGGCTTATGTCCATGGGCAGCTTGAAGTATCCGCCTGAAAGGAAATATCCCTCGCTGGCATATCGGCGATGAGTTTCTATGAAGTCCCTGCGCGGGATGCAGTCCTGGTCGGTGAATATGAGATAGTCGGCCGTGGCGGCTGAAATGGCTTTATTGAGTATCTCGGTCTTGCGGAAACCGTTGTCCTCATGCCACACGTGGATTATAGGCAGATGCGTGGAGTAACGCTCGATGAGCTTGCGGGTATCGTCGGTCGACCCGTCGTCGGCAATGATTATTTCATCGGCTTTGCATGATTGCGACATATATCCCAACAGCGTCTTCTCAAGCCATTCGGGATTGTTGTAGGTGGAAATTACAACGCCTGTCGTCATGTCGTTATTTCTATCCATATAACGCAAATATAGACAAAAACCTGTAACAACCCAAATAATCATGCAGTCATGTATGGAAAATTTGTATATCTTTGTGGAGCTAATGACCAATTAACAGCCATGCCGATAGTTTCATATATCGTTCCGGTCTACAACGTAGGCCCCTATTTGCGAGAATGTGTCGACAGTTGCCTCGGGCAGAATGGAAATCATGATTATGAAATCGTGCTTGTCGATGACGGATCGACCGACGACAGCGGCGCTATATGCGATGAATATGCGTCGTCGCATGACAATGTGAAGGTTGTGCATCAGCCCAACGCCGGTTTGCCGGCCGCACGCAACAAGGGACTGTCGGTCGCTACGGGACAGTGGGTACTCTTTGTCGACTCCGACGACTTTGTCAGTCCCGATCAGCTTTCAGTGTGTCTTGGTGCCGTCAATAGGTATGGCGATGTCGACATGGTGCAGTTTGCCTACGAATATGTGAAGCATACCGGAGAGTCTATGGGCAAGGTGAAAGGCGCCAAGTGCAACAATCTCTACACCGACATAACCCGATACGGAAATGACGGAAATTATAAGCCGGTTTCAGTGGGCTATCTGATAAACCGCAGTTTACTTGACGGTCACGATCTACGTTTCGATGAAACTCTCCGAGCCACCGAGGATGCCCACTTTACTTTGCGATACCTGTTTTATTGCAAGCGCATAGTCACGATTTCCGATGTGTTGTACTACTATCGTCAGCGTCCCGGTTCTATAATGAATCAACGTGTCAACTATCGTGTACCTTATCATCATCTTAAAGTGGCCGAGTTGTTGATGGCGTTTTTCCATGACCAAAGCTCGGGCGGCGACTATCCCCGATTTTTCAAGAAGCAGACCACGCAGCTTGTAGTCAGTTTCCTGAAGAAGTTGTACAAATTTGAAGGGAACGACAAGCGCAGGGCCTACGCCGATTATGCCAAGTTCAAGCAATATGCCAAAAACTATCCCGGCAGCCTTGTGGGTGGATTCAACATGGGAGTCGCCAAGCTCAACATTTCACTCTACCGTAGAATGAGGCGATTCTTTCACGGCAAGTTATAATCTTAATTCAGCATCATGACCAATGTTCAATACCATGCCTACCGTATCGATTATTCTTCCGATATATAATGTCGAGCCCTATTTGCGAGAGTGTATCGACAGTTGTATCGAGCAGGTTGACGCGCCCGATTATGAAATAATTCTTGTTGATGACGGGTCGACCGACAACTGCGGCGCTATATGCGATGAGTATGCATTGTTGCACGACAACATCAAGGTGGTGCATCAGCGTAATTCCGGACTGGCGGCTGCACGTAACGCAGGATTGGCCGTCGCCGGGGGACGATGGATTCTATTTGTCGACTCCGATGACTTCATCGATAAGAGTCTTCTGTCGCGTTGCTTCAAGGCCATTAAGCACTACGGCGATGTCGACATGGTGCAGTTTGCCTATTGTCATGTCGACGATTCAGGCCTGCCGCTTGATGTTGTAAAAGGAGTGCGTTATAACCGCTTGTATAACAGCTTGGAGGAGTATGGCAGTGAGCGAGGGTATCGATGGGAGGCTTGGAGCTTCCTGGCGAGGCGTGACATAATAGAGCAACATGATTTATACTTTGATGAGAAGTTGCGGTTTGCCGAGGATGTGCATTACACGATGCGTTATCTCTACTACTGCGACAGAATAGTCACAATTGCTATCCCTCTATATTATTATCGGCAACGAGCCGGTTCCATGATGTTTAATCGCAATGTTTACCGTCAGGTAAAGTTTAACCTTACAGCTGCCGAGCTACTCATGAAATTCTTTTACGAGAAGAGCGGAGGAAGCTGTTATCCGCGTTTTTTCAAGAAGTGCACTACCCGATTGGTCCTGAATTTCATCAAGGCTCTCGACTCGCTCGATGCCTCCGATCTTCAAAAGGCCTCGGTTGATTATGCGGAGTTCATTAAATGTAGGAAGCGTTATCCGGGCACTTTGATATGGAAATTAAAAATAATGCTGACTGACCTTAATTTCAATCTGTATGTAAAAATGCGTCGCAGGTAGCGGCGATGATTCATCAGCGGCTCGGTTCCCCCGGAATTGAGATAAATTTTATATAAATAGGGCGCTGATATGATGATGTAGTTGATTTATTTCGTATTTTTGTATAGTTTAGAAATGCGGAAATACGATGCGAATTGTTATACAACGTGTACAGCATGCCTCCGTCACTATTGACGGCAGTGTATATTCCTCTATCGGAGCCGGACTGCTCGTTCTGGTCGGTGTTGAAAACGGCGATGTCGCCGCCGATGCCGAATGGCTTGCAGCAAAGACCTCGTCGCTGCGCATATTTGACGATGAGGCCGGCGTGATGAACCGATCGGTCAAGGACGTCGGCGGTGAAGTGCTTGCCGTGAGCCAGTTCACGCTTACGGCCTCGACGCGCAAGGGCAACCGCCCGAGTTACATACGCGCGGCAGGGCACGAAACTGCGGTACCTCTCTACGAGCACTACTGTAAGTGCGTGCATGACTTCACGGGTCGTGAGGTGAAGAGAGGGGTATTCGGAGCCGACATGAAGGTGGAGCTGCTGAATGACGGCCCCGTAACCATAATCATAGATTCAAGACTTAAAGAGTGACATGACTGACAATAATGACGACATAACGTTGCGTGACGCGCAGGCCACGGTCGACAACTGGATCACAACCGTTGGAGTGCGTTACTTCTCCCCTCTCACCAACATGGCGGTTCTCGCCGAGGAGGTGGGCGAGGTAGCCCGTATAATGGCGCGTCGCTACGGCGACCAGTCGTTCAAGGAGGGCGAGCGTGACACTCTCGGCGACGAGCTTGCCGATGTAATGTGGGTTGTCATGGCAATTGCCAATCAGAGCGGTATCGACCTTACCGAGGCATTCAAGGCCAATCTGCGCAAGAAGAGCGAGCGTGACGCGTCGCGCCACAAGAACAACAGTAAATTATCCAACTAATATATAACTCAAATACTTAGAAATCATGAGCGACAAATACCACGACACCGTGTCGGCATCGGCTGTCACTACCGATGACAACGAAGTGAAGGCTGCGGTAGAGAAGATAATTTCGGAGCACCTCAGCGAAAACATGAATCAGGATGTGTATAAATTCCTGTTCAACTGCATTGACCTCACCACATTGTCAACTACCGACTCTCCGCAATCGGTGGCCGATTTTGTCGAGAATGTCAATGCTTTCGACAACGATCATCCCGAGCTGAAGAATGTAGCCGCTATATGCGTCTATCCCAATTTTGCCCCTGTCGTGCGCACCGTGCTCGATGTGTCGGATGTAAAGGTGGCCTGTGTATCGGGCGCATTTCCCTCGTCACAGTCGTTCCTTGAGGTGAAGATTGCCGAAACTGCGCTTGCAGTAGCTTCAGGAGCCGATGAAATAGACATTGTGTTTAATGTAGGCAACTATCTCGACGGTGACTGGGAAGAGGTGGCCGATGAAATAAGCGAGCAGAAGCACACCTGTCGTGACGCTCACCTGAAGGTGATTCTTGAAACGGGTGCGTTGAAGACGGCCGAGAATATACGTAACGCATCGATATTGTCGATGTATTCGGGTGCCGACTTTATAAAGACCTCTACCGGAAAAATCTATGAGGGTGCTACGCTTGAAGCCGCTTACGTGATGGCGCAATGCATCAAGGAGTACTACGAAAAGACCGGCAACGCGGTGGGCTTCAAGGCCGCAGGAGGCGTGTCGACTACCGAGGATGCGGTTAAGTGCTATACCGTAATCAAGGAGGTGCTCGGCGAAGAGTGGCTTACCAACGAGCGTTTCCGCATTGGTGCGAGCCGACTTGCCAACAATCTGCTCAGCGATATTCTCGGAGAGCCTGTGAAGTGTTTCTGATAAAAATAATCGGGGAGTGACCGCCCGGTCGCTCCCCTCTAAATAACATAGTAATGCAATACTGGACTATAGTCAACAATGTCAAGGTGGGCCCCATGAATGCCGCTCAGCTTATAGCCTACGGCATAAATTCCAACTCGCTTGTGTGGTGTGAGGGAATGGCTCAGTGGACTCAGGCCTGCCGTGTGCCTGAATTAATGCCCTACTTCAGGAGCGCGCAGCCTGTAAACAACTTCCGCCCTTGTCCGTCGACCTATTTTCCGTGGGCCATAGTCACGACATTGCTTTGCTGTTTTCCGGCCGGAATCATTGCTCTTATCTACTCCACGATGGTCGAGTCGCGCTATTCGCGTGGCGACTATTACGGCTCGGTGAAAGCGTCGGAAACCGCTTTGCTGTGGTGTATAATAGCCTTGGTGTTCGGCCTTGTAAGCTGGCCCTTCGCACTGTTCTTTAATTTTCCGGCCAATTACTATCTATTTTAAACAGTGGCGGCTAAGTCAACCAACCGGCGCCTTTTTATAGCTATAGGAATCCTTGTGGTTCTTGTGGGATTGTGCGTATATTTCTATTTTGACCCGTCAGACAGCGCGTTTTTTCCTAAATGCGCATTCTTTTCCATGACCGGCTACAAATGCCCCGGATGCGGTTCGCAGAGGGCAATTCACGCGATGCTTCACGGCGATGCGTTGGGAGCCATCCGCTACAATGCCATGCTTCTTCCGGCAATTCCTGTTGTCGTGCTTCTTTTTGTCGCTGAATTCAACCGCGAGCGTTGGCCACGCTTCTATTCCAAGGTCAATTCCCGATGGATGATATGGGGGTGCTTCATCATGGTCACGGCATGGTGGATCGGCCGCAACATCGCTGATTGGTGAACGAGGGTCTAATAGTCGCTGAAGAACTGGGGCTTGATTACGAGTCCTACGCGCAATTGTGAGTGAAATTTGTTGTATTCGAGCAATCCTTCGCCGTATCCGTTGTAATACTGCATGAAGAAGTATTGGTTTTCGGCCTTGAAGAGCCTGTAGTTAAGCTCGATTATGGTGTTGTAGTTAAGATTCCATCCTTTGCGCTTAACGAGCACCACCGAGGCTCCGAATCGCTTCGACGGTGGCATGTAACTCAATCCCATCTGGTATATTCCGCTGTATTTCAATATGTCGCGGTTGTTCTCGCCGTCAACTATCGGAATCCAGAATTTTCCGTGAACCATGATTGTGGGGTCGATGAGAATGTTGGCTCCGAATGTGATTTTGTTCCATGAACGGCTCATTTTTCCGGCTTTTCCGTTGCTCTCGTGTTCAATCAGGAATATCGCCTTGCCTATGAAGCGGTCCTTTACAAAGAGAGGACGGGCCAATCCTATACCCGGGTTGAAGTTGAGGTCGGTCATTGGCATTGACTTCTGCAATACATTCCAGAAGCACTTTTGGGTGTAAAATAGAAATAAGTAAGTGTTGAACGGAAGCACGCTCTTGGACAGGCGCTGTGCTACCGATATCTGAAATTTTACGTTGGTGTTGGACTTATTGGCTTTGGGGCCTATCGACGGACCGAATATGAAGTAATTGTCCTTGTAAAGACCGAAATATGGAGCGTTGTCAAACTCGCGGCGCATCGAGTCGACATCATAAACGGCATCACGTGACGGTGCTACTATCTGGCCCGTTGTCACGCATGGAGCAAACAATAAGATTGCGAACAATAGCAGAAGGCAATATCTATTCATTATACTACTCAATATTCTTTGCAAAGATAGTCATATAAATTTGTGGGATATTAAAATAAATGTCCCTAAATATGTCCGATTGTTCATATTTTTCTTTGTGGCGTGTGGCCTTATCATTAACTTTGCGGTAATCATAATAATGCCGTCACTATGGTGAAACGTTTCAATTTGTTAATTGTTTTGGTCATATCGCTAATTCTTTCTTCATGCGGTGATGACAGTCAATTTCGCATAACCGGGTCCATCGAAGGGCTCGGTACCCGTCATGTCTATATCATGTATGTTGCCGATGGCACCGTAAACCGATTCATGACAACGGCCATCGACGGTAAGTTTGTTATCGACGGCGTGTCAAACGACTATACTGTTGTAGAGATATTTTCATCCAATAAGGAGCTTGTGGGGCGTGTATTGGCTAAAAACGGACAGACGATAGAGTGCCGGTTCAACCCCGACGATTACTACTCGATGAAGATAAAGGGTAACAAGCCTACCGAGCAGTGGGGACGCTTCCTTAATGAAAATTCAAAGGTATTGTCGACTGGAACTCCTGCCGAAGTTAATGCATTGGTGAAGAAGTATGTAGTCGACAACAGGGATAACATCGTTTCATCGTTGCTTATGATGACACAATATGACGCTATCGACAATGAATCGCAGGCCGATTCGCTCTTTTCGCTGATAGAGCCTAAGGCGCGTCCCGAGAAACTTGTCGACGATTATCGCAGGCTTCTAATACAGATCAACAATTCAGCTCTCAACATCAAGGTGCGTCCATTTTCGCTATATTCCTACGGTGACTCGATGGAACGCTACTCACCTTCGAGGTCGAGCTGCTCGTTGCTCTATTTTTCGACTGTCCAGTCGGGCCGTGACACTATAATATCCACTTTGCGCAAGGCATTTGACCGTTATCCTCGCCGCCGGTTCAAGTTGGTCGATGTGTCGTTTACTCCCGATACCTTGTCGTGGAAAAATGTAGCGCGCATGGATTCGGTTGGTTGGCCTCAGGTATGGGCAGTGGGTGGCGTGGCCAATTCTGTGTTTGATGAACTCAATATTCCGCGCCTGCCCTACTTCATCGTCGCCGATTCAACCGGAAAGCAGCTTTATCGCGGAGCGTCGGTGAGCCGTGCGGTGTCGGCCGTCAACAAGCGGTTGAGCCATTAAAACATATAAAATTCAGGTATTTGGACAAAATAATTTGAAATCATTCCAATGGATTTCAAAAAACGCGTTATCTTTGCGAATGTCCTCACTTTTTATACCTGAAAAATGCTTGTAAAGACATACGGAGCCGCCGTTTACGGCATTGATGCTATAATCGTCACCATCGAGGTGTCGGTTGAGATAGGCGTGTCATTTAACCTTGTGGGTCTTCCCGATACTGCAGTCAAGGAGAGTTATCAGCGTGTGGTGGCCGCCATGCGTCACAGCGGGCGTGACTTTCCTCGGCGTTCGGTATTGGTGAATATGTCACCTGCCGATGTGAAGAAAGAGGGTGCCGCCTATGACCTGCCCATCGCATTGGGAGTATTGGCCGCCTCGGAGCAGATCAACGGCGACCGCCTGTCGCAATACATGATAATGGGGGAGCTGTCGCTTGACGGCAGCGTGCTGCCTATACGCGGGGCTTTGCCTATGGCCATAAAGGCCCGTGAGGCAGGATTCAAGGGTATGATTGTGCCCAAGGCCAATGTCACGGAGGCTGCCGTGGTCAACAATCTTGATGTGTACGGTGTCGACAATCTCACACAGGTGATTGATTTCTTCAACGGGCTGCTGTCGGTTGAGCCTACGGTCATAAATACCCGCGAGGAGTTCAGCAAGGGGGTTGCCGAATTTGACTTTGATTTCTCGGAGGTCAAGGGGCAGCATCTTGTAAAGCGGGCATTTGAGGTGGCGTGTGCCGGCGGTCACAACATTCTGCTTGTGGGCGCTCCGGGTTCCGGAAAGTCTATGATGGCCAAGCGGTTGCCGTCGATAATGCCCCCGTTGTCGCTTCAGGAAGCTCTTGAAACCACCAAGATACACTCGGTAGCCGGCAAGCTTAAACGTGGATCCATGCTGATGACGCAGCGGCCATTCCGTTCGCCTCATCACACCATATCGCCGGTGGCCCTTGTGGGCGGAGGTGCCAATCCCATGCCGGGGGAGATTTCGTTGGCTCATAACGGAGTGTTGTTTCTTGACGAGTTTCCCGAATTTTCAAGGCAGGTGCTTGAGGTGATGCGTCAGCCGCTTGAAGACAGGCACATATCAATATCACGTGCCAAGTATCAGGTCGACTATCCGGCGGGTTTCATGCTTGTGGCATCGATGAATCCATGTCCGTGCGGCTACTATAATCATCCCACCAAGGCATGTGTATGTCCGCCCGGTGCGGTGCAGAAGTACCTGAATCGCATTTCGGGTCCCCTGCTCGACCGCATCGACATTCAGGTGGAGATAATGCCGGTTCCGTTTAAGGAGATGTCGTCGGACACGGCCGGAGAATCGAGTGCTTCGATAAGGGCGCGTGTTGTAAAGGCCCGTCATATTCAGCAGCTTCGTTTCAAGGATTGCAAGGGTGTTCACTGTAACGCACAGATGAACTCACGCCTGCTTAAGACTTATGCCGCACTTACCGACGAATGTCTTGATATATTGCGGCAGTCGATGGAACGATTTGACATGAGTGCCCGCGCCTACGACCGCATCCTTAAGGTTGCACGCACAATAGCCGACCTCGATGGGTCGCCCTCTATCTTGCCCTGCCACATCCGCGAGGCCGTCAGCTACCGCAGCCTTGACCGCTCGTCGTGGGGTGTCACCTCACCCCGCCTCTGATTCCTTTTCAAACAAGCGGAGGCAAGCCACCTTGCGCCTTTTTGAGGATTTCTAAAATTACTCCGACTTGACTTGCAGGATGTAGCCGCGTTTTTTGATGGAGATGATGGTGAGTGACGGGTCGGTGATGTGTCGGCGCAGATAGGTTATCTGAACGTTGAGTGCCAACGAGTTGGAGTAGCTGGCATCGCCCCACACGCTTTCCAGTATTGTGTCGCGGTTGACAATATGGTTGCAGTTGGAGGCAAGGATGTCGAGTATTTCGGCCTGCCGCACCGATAGGGATGTTGTTTCGTTATTGTAGGTAAGTGATGACTGCGACACGTTGAACAGGGTATTGCCAAGCTGATATATGCGCTCGTCGGCTGTTGTGTCGTCGTTGAATCGTTCCTCGATTTTGGCAATCAGCACCTCGGGATAGAATGGTTTGGGTATATAGTCGTTGCCTTTTAGGCTGAATCCTTTCAGGCGGTCGGCTTTTTCAGTGCGGTCGGTCAGGAAAAATATTATAGTGCGCCTGTCGTGCTCCCTTATCAGCGAGGCCAGCTCAAAGCCGTTCATCTCGGGCATGTTTATGTCGAGCAGAATGAGGTCGGGCTTCTCCGATGAGTAGAGTTCCCATCCTACCCTGCCGTTGTTGGCATAGGTGACGCCGTAGTTTTCGGCTTCAAGAAACCGCTTAAGCAACATGGAGTTTTTGAGGTCGTCGTCGACGAGCAATATGTTGAGTCGTTTATTCATGTCTGAGGAATGGTGATGGTGAATGCTGAGCCTTGTCCCGGCTTGCTGCTCACGTTGATAGTGCCGTTATGTGCCTCTACAAGCATCTTTATGTAGGTAAGGCCGAGTCCCATGCCGGGTACATCGTTATGCGACGGCACGCGGTAGTATTTGTCGAATATGTGGGATATGTCCTTGGCCGATATTCCGAATCCGTTGTCGGTAACTGATATTGTCGCCAAATTGTCGGTAATTCGGTAGTCGATGTCTATCTCCACATTGTCAGATGAATATTTTATGGAATTTTCGATAAGGTTGCTCATGATGTTTGACAGGTGTATGAAGTCGGCGTTTATCGTTACATCGTCATCGGGAATGATTTTTATTTCGACCGATTTGCATGACGGCAGGTGGGTTTTGGCAATTACATCTTCAAGCATGTCACGCACGCTGAACCGGGTTGCGTTCAGGGGAATCTGCTCAACGTTGTTGAATGTTATGTCACGCAGTTTTGTAAAATAGGCCGACAGGCTGTCGAGTGCGTCACGGCTGTCGGAGAGGATTTCATCACGGGTTTCACTGTTTTCCAGCATGCGTTGGTTATTGAGTCCCGAAACACACATTTTCAAGGTGGCTATGGGGCGTTTCAGCTCGTGAATCATCGTGCTTACGAAGTCGTTGCGCATCTTGTCGAGGCGGTTTTGCTTAAATATTGTTGATATCTGCCAGATAAGGCACAATATGAGCAACAGCGATATGATGATGCTGAGAATCAACGTGTCCATCATTATTGTGATTACATTGGACACGGGAATGTCATAGTCGATTATCACAACTTTCTTTTCAAGGGCGCTGAATGGGCTCGTTATTCTGATGTGAGGTGATGTCAATGATTTTTGGTGTTCAAACTTGTTTTGCCACAGCATAGTGTCGAGAGTGGCAATCGTTATGTCGGCCGTTATATCCTCCCGGTGTAGCACCGAGTCCAGTCCCTCGGCAGTGAAAGGCGAATAGAATTCAAGCTCAAAGTCCCTCATGGCATCCCATATATCCGACTCTTTCGGTGCGTTATCAACCTTGAATGTGCAATCGGTATAATCAAGGTCTTTGATTTTATTCAATGCGATATTGTTGGCCTCCTCCTCTTGCTCTTTGGTCAATTGCTGGTTACGCGGAATCGAAAGCAGCTTGTGGGCATCAAAAACGTAGGTGGTTATGTGGGCTATTTTGCTATTTGTTATATCTTGGTTGAATGACAGAGAGTATCTTGTATTATATTTGTAGTCACCGGGTGGGATGTTCTTGTTTTCACTTTGGTAATTTCGGTATGCTTTTATCGCAGCCATTATTTTTTCGTTAACGGTTGTACTATATTCCGTTATGGAGTACTCGTAACGTGAGTTCAGCCAGTAGGCCTGCATACTCAGAAAAGCGATGATTGATACTATCGTGATGATGTATATTATTTTGATGCGTCGTTCCATATAGGCAAATTTACGTATTGTCAATCGATTATGTGTGGTGTGGGAAGCCGTTTTTCGTGTGGAGTAATAATTTAGTAATAATTGAGCAATAATTGGGTAAGGATTATTTTCGGTCGATAGGGGTAGTTCTATGTTACTTTGCCTTCATAAACTTAAAACAATTAAGAGTTATGATCAAACGAACGATTCCTTTCGTGATTTTGTGTGCAATCGCATTGTTGCCTGACATAGCCAATGCAAAGGTGCTGCACCGCCATTTGAACATTCTTCAAAGCTCGGTACCTGATTCAAAGTCACTTGCAACCGACAACATGGAGTTTATCTATGACTTCTGCTATAGTGTCGACACGGTTAGCAACAGCATTGACACCCGTGACAAGATGATGCTTCAGATTTCGCCTGAAATGTCGAAGTTTTCAAGCTACACCAACATGAATGTTGATTCACTTATCAATACGATGTCACCCGATGAGGTTGCGGCAAATGCTGAAAAGTTGGTCAACGGCATACCCATGATAATTTTGAAGGATTATGCGGCGGGAAAATTCACCCATTCCGAGAAGATATGCGTCGACTGGTTCAAGTATGAGGAGCCTGCCCCGGAATTTGAATGGGAGCTTGTCGACAGCGTAACCACTGTATTGGGCTATGAGTGCAAGGGTGCTCGATGCTCGTTCCGCGGCCGTGAATGGATGGTGTACTATTGTGAGGAGATACCTGTTATGGACGGGCCATGGAAATTTCACGGGCTCCCCGGACTTATTATGGGCGCCCGCGATGCCAACAAGGAGTACGCATTTGAGTGCATAAGCATCAATTCACACTCGTCGCGTGACATAACGGTGTACGATGTCCCCTACAACAACACTACACGCAAGAAATTCTACGACACGCTGCATCGCTATGATACAAATCCTTTCAGCTATTATCAGACGACTACGGGCGGCTCCGTCACCGTGACCGACGAGGCCGGAAATCCCGATCTTACAGCCTTCGATCCCATGGAGCTGGATTACGATTATATTGAACGTGACTGGAGGGAGAAATGAAGCGTTACATCACCCTATTTATGTCGACTCTATTGGGAATCGCCGTCATGACGGCTGCGCCTGAGATAATCAGGGGCACCGTCACCGACAGCGAAAGCGGAGAGCCGTTGCCCGGTGTTGTCGTGCAGTCGATAAATGAAGCGTCGAAGTCGGTGAGCTTTTCATCGACCAAGGCCGACGGGTCGTTTACGCTGAATGTCAAGAGCGGTGTGAGCGTGACATTCCGCTGCATGGGCTACGAAACTTTGTCGATGAAGGTGACCGACGACTTTGCGTCGGTGAAGATGTCGCCCAAGGCAACACAGCTCCGCGATGTTATAATAAAGGCTCCCGACATATATCAGAAAGGCGATACGCTGGTCTACAATGTCGACAAGTTTGCCAAGCAGCAGGATGACGCCATAATCGATGTCATAAAGCGTCTGCCGGGTATAAAGGTGGACGACGACGGCACAATCATGTATAACGGGAAGCCCATCAACAAATTCTATATCGACGGTAACGACTTCATCGGCGGCCAGTACGGACTTGCGACAAATAATCTGTCGAAGGATGACGTGAAGTCGGTAGAGGTGCTTGAAAACCATCAGCCCATAAAAGCCCTCGACGACATAGAGTTTTCCGATCAGGCGGGTATAAACCTCAAGCTAAAGGAGGATGCCCGGCAAAAATGGGTGGGCGTAGCTCAGGGAGCCGCCGGATTTTCGCCGATGCTATATGACGCATCGCTTTTTACGATGCGCATTGCCTCCAAGATTCAGAATATGTTTACGCTTAAGGTCGACAATACCGGCTGGGACCCGTCGACACAGATAATCGAGCATGATTATGAGATGCTTTTTGACCGGAGTTACGACGCAAATATATGGAGCGATTACATATCGGCCGATGCCGTGAGCATTCCGCTTGCCGACAGGCGCACACGCGACAACCTGTCGATGCTTGCCAATGCCATAACGGCATGGCGCACAGGCGACACATCGATGAGGCTTAAACTCAATTATTCGGGTGACCGCCTCGATTACAGCTCGGGAGTGACTACCGATTATTTCAGCAGCGACATACCCGACTTCGTTCAGAACAAGTCGCTGCGCACATCAAGCCATGATGTCACGGCGCAGCTTAACTCGGAGGTGAACAAGAGCGAATACTATCTGAAAAACAAGCTTGTGGCCGATGCCTTGTGGCGTAACTCCGACTCCGGTGTGTCGGGCTCTTACAGCCTCGGGCAACGGGTGAAGCGTCGCACGCTGTCGGTTGTCGACGACCTTCGGCTTGTAAAGCGCAACGACAAGCGGCTCGTAACAGTGTCGTCGCGCAACTCGGTGAACCACAATCCGCAGGAGCTGAATGTGACGGGAGATGACATTAACGCCGACCAATGGATACACACAACCGATGTGCGCAGCACCACCGAGGTGAAGTATGGACGCTTTTTCGGGCGATGGAAACTGTATACTTCGGGAGGTGTCGACTTGAACTACCACAGGCTGAAGTCGTCGCTTACGGGCCGGGAGTTGCCTGTGGAAGGTGACGGACACTATAATGCCTTTGTGTCGGGCGTCTATGTCACGCCGCAGCTCGACTATGATTACAGGTCGTTCAACCTGTCGATTTGGCTGCCTGTCAAGTGGCGTCACTACAGTATAGCCGGCAATCGTGACTTTGTAGATGTGTCGCCGCGGGTGTGGGTGCGCAAGCAAATAGGGGCGAAATCGGAGTTTTCGGCTTCGGTGGCCTATGCAATGTCGTCGCCTTCGGCTGAAATGTTTGTCGACACGCCATTCATGCTCGACTTCCGCAACATCTATTGCGCGGTGGCTATGGAGCGTTACACCAACAGTTCGTCGGCCTCGTTAACCTACAAGTACCGCAATCCGTTGTCGGCCTTTTTTGCCAACATATCGGGCTCGTTTCAGCTTAGTCGCGCACCTTTTATGTCCAATCAGCTCTTTACGGGCGATTTTATAGTGTCGACCTACTCGCCCATGGCCTGCACAAGCCGCATAATGTCGCTTTCGGGCGGTCTTAGCAAGGGTGTCGGCCACGGACGGCTTGTGATGGGCATCGACGCCTCGATGAACCATGTCACATCGGCAACCATGCGCGAAGGAGGCAAGGTTCCGTACAAGCAATGGTTTGTGTCGGTGAATCCCTATGTGAAAGGAAACATCGTGAGGTGGCTGTCGATGGCCTACGACATGCACGGACAGCACAACAGTTTCGCCATCGAGGGTGAGCCGCCAAGTCACGTAAATTCATTCAACCACTCGCTGTCGTTGACAGTGTTGCCTAACGACTACTGGATGTTTACGGCGGGATGTGAGCACTATTACACGCGGTTTGCCGAGGGCAATCACTCCAATCTGGTGCTGTTTGACGCATCGGTTGTGTGGCAGATCACCGGACGGACACGCTTATCGCTCACAGCGTCCAATCTGCTTGATGAGCGCAGTTACCGTTACATGAGCTACGGCACATTGTCGCAAAGCGAATATGCCTATCGCATAAGGCCGCGCAACGTGTTGGCTTCGGTTCAGGTAAGATTCTGATTGTCGGGCGACAACCGGTTGAGGTTGCGCAACAGTCCTGAAAGTTTCGTGCGCTTTATGGCCGAGTGCCTGAACAGCGCATTGAAACGCTCGGGAGTGAGATTGGCAATGTCGTCGCGGTCGAGTGCGAGAAATTCGGGTGACGGAGTGAAATCCTCAATTTCGGTGGGACGGCTCTTGCGGTTGTGAGGACACACTCTCTGGCAGGTGTCGCAGCCGTATATGCGGTTACCGAGATTCACGCTGTCGGGAAGTTCGCCGCGATACTCGATGGTGAGATAGGAGAGGCATCGTGACGCGTCGACGGTGCCGTCGCCTCTGATTGCACCGGCCGGACATGCACGCTGACAGGCCCCACAGTCGCCACAACGCCTGTTACAAGGCTCTGTAGGCGTTATCTCAGCAGTTGTGAGTATTTCTCCAAGAAAGAAGTAGGAGCCGCGAGAGGGCAGGATAAGCAGCGAATTCAGCCCCTTGAATCCAAGCCCCGACTTTACGGCCCAATATCGTTCAAGCACCGGGGCGGTGTCGACACACACGCGCGTGGCCGCTCCGGTGAGCTGCGTCACATAATCGGCGAGGCGTGACAGGCGTTCGCGCACTACTTCATGGTAGTCACGACCGTAGGCGTAGTAGGCAAACCGCGGATTGTCGGGCTGCCTGAATTGTGCAGGATAGTAGTTGAATGCTGCTGTTATTATGCTTCGTGCTTCAGGAAAAATCAATCGCGGGTCGGCGCGAAGATCGGGATAACGTTCAAGATAGGACATAGTGCCGTGACATCCGTCGGCAATCCATTGACGATAGCGTGACATGGTTTCGGAGTCGACAGGCTCGGCTGCAGCGATGCCTATGTCGGTTATGCCGAGTCGGCGGGCCTCGTCGATGAGGTCGTCCTTACATATCGATGGCCCTGAACTCATAGCCCTGCTCCTTAAGCCACTCGATGGCGCGGGGCAGTGCGTAACGCAGGTTGCGCTCGGCCTTCAGTGAGTCGTGAAAAACAATGATGGAACCGTTGCGGGCAAAACGCTTTATATTCTTCAGCACCTGCTCGCCGTTGAGTTTCTTGGAGTAGTCGCGTGACACAAGGTCATACATGATGATGTTGAAATGCTCCTTGATTACCTTGGCCTGTCCCCAGCGCATTATGCCGTGAGGCGGCCTGTAGAGGGGACTGTTGATGAGGTCGTCGGCCTCCTTGATGTTGCGGAGATAACGCGGTGTCTGCACTTTGAAACCCTGCAGATGGTTCATGGTGTGGTTGCCCCAGCTGTGTCCGCGCTTCTTTATTTCTTCGAGCAGATGCGGATTGCGCTTAACGTTATCGCCAACAAGGAAGAATGTTGCCTTTATACCGTAATAATCGAGGAGGTCCAATACCCAAGGAGTTACCTCGGGTATCGGGCCGTCGTCGAATGTAAGGTATACCACCTTGCGTTTCTTACGCTTTATGCGCCACACCGCTTCGGGAAACAGAATGCGGTAGAGCAATGGCGGTTGTTCGATAAACATGTATCAGTGACGCGTTTATAGATTCTCGTCAATTGATTGAGGAAGAGCCTCTTCGGCTGCTCGCAGATAACGCGAGAAGTTGACTCCGCGAGCCTGGAGATCCTTCATCAACGACTCGGCATCGCCCCCGGCCTCGGCATATTGCTGAAGCAGCTGCAGATAGTAGGTGTCGTGGATGTAACGGTCGTCGCGCGGGAGCGTAGAGTATTGTGCGGGCGACAGGCTCTGGAAGTAGAGTATGTAGCCTGTATAGAGCTCTATCTCGTGCAGCAGGATTTCCTGAGCTTTTTCAATGTCGTCCTTTCGGTCCATGACCAGTCCGAGCCTGTCGTAGAGGTCGGCAACCTGAGCGCCTATCTGTATACCGTAGGGCGAGGTATATTCAGGAAGTTTCTCGGTCATGAGGTCGAGAACGTTCTGAGCCTTGGTGTAACGGTCGACAATGAATTTGTGAATCTTCTCACGCTGAGCCTCGTCCATCGACGCGCTGTCGTTGTTGAGATATATCTCGGCTCCAACACCTTCGTTGTAGAGCGAGGTTGCAAGTCGTAGTATGGTGCTGCGTGTTGTCGTCACCATGCGCCTTACCGTTTCGTCGAGATATATGTCGTCGGCGCTCTTGGCTTTGTCGATGCCTCCCCAGCGGAATTTGTTCACGACATTGTCATAGGCTTTGTCGGTGTTCACGTCGATCGTGTAGCCGTCGAAGTCACGGTTCTTTATAGGGCCAACTTCGTAGGCCATTCCGGTCGAGCGCATATAGGGCGACAAATTGAGATAATAGTCGTCGGGAATAGTCATCGCAAAGTAGATGGGTCGCTTCCATCCGTTTGCAGCATTGGTGGCGATCATGTCGAGTGATATGACATTGCTAAGCGAAAGTCCTCCGTCGGGCACATCGTTAAGATTCACATCGATGTATTCCTCAACAGCGGCTGCTTCATCTTCGCTCACCCTACCCTCCTTTACTACGGCTTCCTTGTCGACGGGAATGTACATGTTGGGGTAACGGAACTCCGACAATCCCCATGAATTCTTGTTGGAATCATCGGAATAGAGAGCCTTCAACGCCGACAGGGCGTTTACCTTGGCGGTGTCGGGAGTGAGGAAGTAGTTGAATTGTCGCTTGTCGTGGGCATATTTGTCGGGCGTGGCCATCATGTCGATTGCCGCAGCGTCGTAGGTCGGATACTTCATCTGGTTGACATACCAGTCGGTTGTCAGATAGGAGAGGTTTACGACTCTTACATCGGTGCGGAATCCCTCGACTTCCTGGGCATACCACAAGGGGAATGTGTCATTGTCGCCGTTGGTGAATATGATACCGTTGGGCTCGACGCTTGACAGGTAATTCATACCGAAGTCACGTGCCGCATATCGTCCCGAACGGTCGTGGTCGTCCCAAGTCTGCGACACCATCTGTAACGGAACAATCAATCCTATAAGACATGCAATCGACACGGCTATTATGCCGGTGCGGCGCTGTGAGGGAGTTTCCTCCGAATCAACAGTCGAAGCCGCCGGACGCTTTTTCCTGGATTCAACGGCGTTGACAATCAGTCGCCATATACCTGCGACTCCCATGCCTACCCATATTGCAAATGCGTAGAACGAACCGGCAAATGCGTAGTCACGCTCACGGGGCTGGTTGGGTGTCTGGTTCAGGTAGAGCACGATGGCTATTCCGGTCATGAAGAAGAGGAATGCAACCACCCAGAACTGCTCGATGCCTCGCTTTGAGGTGAATGACTGCCATCCGATACCTATTATACCGAGCAGAAGCGGCAGCATATAGAACACGTTGTGTCCCTTGTTGCCCTTGCCGAGTGGTTCGGGAAGCAGCGACTGGTCGCCGAGGCGGGGATTGTCGATGAAGGGGATGCCCGATATCCAGTTGCCGTGGGTCACCTCACCGTTACCCTGTATGTCGTTCTGTCGTCCTGCAAAGTTCCACAGGAAGTAACGCCAATACATGTGGTTGAGCTGGTAGTTGAAGAAGAACTGAAGGTTTTCCAGGAATGTAGGCTTTATGCGGGTCTGCTGATTGCCGGGATAGGGATTTCCGTTCTGGTCGACAGCGGTTGTCACCGTAACGGGCTTGCCCTTCATTCCGGTCCAGTCCTTGTAGGCGCCTGCATATTTTCCGTCATACATTCGCGGGAATAGCATGTTGAGCTCGGGAGTCATGACATACTCACTCTTGTGACCGATCACTTCGTAACGGTCGGGGTCGTCGGGCGATGTCTTTACGCTCTTGCCGTAGAGTACCTTACCCTCTTCCTTCATGGCCTTGGGCTGGCCTGAGGCATCGACTTCGTAGACTATGCCCGAATTGAATGTGTTGCCGTAAAGCAGCGGACGGTCGCCATACTGCTCTCGGTTAAGATAGGAGCTGAGGTCGAATACGTTGTCGGGCGCATTCTGATTCATGGGCGTGTTGGCCGATGAACGTATGAGCAGCAACGCATAGGAGGAGTAACCGATGAAGATTACCGTTATGCTCAACAGTATCACATTGAAGATTCGCACTGGTATCTTCTTGAGATATACAAACAGGTAGTAGAGCAAAGCACCGAGCAGCACTACGGGAATCAACCATCCGTCGCCGATGAAGGTTATACCCGACAGGAATACCGCAAGGAAGAATGATAGCTTCATCAGCTTCTCATTGCGCTGACGGTAAAGCTCATAGACAGCCCATATCATCATGCCCAATGCAATGATGGTGTAGGCCAATGCTCCGCTGTTGTAGCCCATTCCGAATACGTTGACAAACAACAGCTCGCAATACTGTGCCATCTCGATGAATCCGGGTACGAGTCCGTAGAGAATCAGTGCCACGATTACAAACGACACGAGCAGTGCAATGAGCGAGCCCTTGCCGTCGGGGTTCCTGAATTTCTTATAGTAGAACACAAGCACGATTGCCGGAATACATAGCAGGTTGAGCAGGTGCACGGCAATCGATATACCGATTACGTAGGCGATGAGTACGAGGTAACGGTCGCTGTGAGGCTGGTCGGCCCTGTTTTCCCACTTGAGGATGAGCCAGAATACCAAGGCGGTGCAGAACGATGAAAAGGCGTAAACCTCACCCTCTACGGCCGAGAACCAAAAGGTGTCGCTCCATGTATATACAAGCGCACCGCATACACCTGAACCGAATATGGCAAGCATCTGGGTGAGTGATACCTTTGTCGCATCATCATTGACAATCAACCTCTTGACAAGATGAGTGATGGTCCAGAAGAGCAACAGGATGGTGCCTGCACTCAATAACGCCGACATTGTGTTGACGGCTATTGCCACATGCTGGGCGTCGGGTGCGAAGTTGACGAAGAATCGTGCGGCAAGCATGAATATCGGGTTGCCCGGCGGGTGTCCGATTTCAAGTTTATAACCTTGTGATATGAATTCCGGGCAGTCCCAGTAGCTCGCGGTGGGCTCGAGTGTGAGCAGATAGGTGACGGCTGCGATTACAAACATCAGCCATCCGAGCGAGTTGTTTAATATGCGATATTGTTTCATCCGTTAGGGAAAAATGTGACAATAAAGGCCTGTCAGCCAAAATAAACACGCAAAGATAAGTATTTATCTCGGTATAATGCCGCTTAGGAGGGTGTAAATGTGAATATCGTGATTTAACTTTAACGATTATTCAAAGTTCCAGGTGATGATGCCCACCTGTTCGGCCTGGGCATCGAGGTCTACCGAGAACCGTGAGTTGCGCGATGCCTCGATGCAGCTTCGGCGAGTGGCGCTGTTGGCTGCCGCCGGTCCGCTACCTCCAACATAGGTGGGATTGCCTACCACCCTACCCTGTCGGTTGACGCTTACGCGTATGCGTATCGTTCCGCTGAGCGTACTGCTCGGACGGCCCCATGACTCGGCCGTGCGGCCCTTGAGGTTGTGTCCCGGCATTCCGCTCACAGCCCCGGTTGTCGAGTTTCCGTTGGGCGAGCCGGTCTTGCCTGAGCCTTTCTTTCCCGAGAAGCCGCTTTTGAGTCGGTCGCTTATCTTGGATTGCTTTTCGGCGCGTTCTTTCTCGCGCTTAACCCGCTCACGTTCGGCAAGTTCCTCTTTTGTAGGGCCTGTAGGTGCGGGTTTCGGTTTCGCCTGCTCCTTCATCGGCGATTCCTGTTGGCTTGTTGTCAACGGAGCAGCTTCGTCGGATGGCAGCCCTTCGTTGGTCATGTCCTGACCCGAATGCGACGGGGCGTTCACCGCTTCGGCGGGTGCCGGTGTGTTGTCGGTCTGTGCCACTTCCTGCTGGATGTCGCCCAACATCACATATTCTCCTCCGAATACGATTTCGCTTGTGTCCTCGGGAGGCCAACGGCGTTCTTCGGCCTCTCCGCTATAATGCAAATAGACCAGAAGCAGTATAGCCGCGATAATTATGTGAAACACGGCTGTTCCGACTCCGGCTATGATGCGATCTTTCTGTGATTGTTTCATCGTGCGTGAGAGGTGTTGTTGTTTTGAGCGTTATTTATTGAAGCGGTTGCGGGTTTGCGGCCGCTGAAGGGGTAGTTTGGGTGGGTTTGGTGGCAAGCACCATCTTGAGGTTGTTGCGGGCTCCCATGTCAAGAACCTCAACAATCTTTCCGTAGGGTACCTCTTCGTCGGCGTATATGGCTATGAAGCTTTCGGGCTCGCTCTTCTGGGCAAGCTGGAGGAATGCCAACAGGGCTTCAGGCTCGATAGCCTGCGGCTCCTCGTCGCCAAACGATGCGTAGAGCCGATGCTCCTTGTCGATATAAACCCGTGTGCCGGGTTTGATGGCTGTCTGCTCGGAGCTTTGGGGCAGGTTCACTTCAAGAGCCGTAGGGAAAACGAATGTGGAAGTGACCATGAAGAAGATGAGCAGAAGGAAGATGACATCGGTCATTGATGCCATCGAAAACATCGCCATCATGTCGTGGGGTCGTCTAAGTGCCATGACTGGTTGCGTTTTTTATTGGGCCGGCTCGTTGAGCAAATCCATGAATTCCATAGTCTTACCCTCAAGAAGCTTCATGACACCGTTGATGCGTGACACAAGGTAGTTATAGGCAAACAGAGCGATAATACCTACCACAAGACCTGCAACGGTGGTGACAAGCGCTTCATAAATACCTCCGGCAAGTACGCCGATATTGGCTGCGGAACCGGCGCTTGCAAGCGAGAAGAATGCCTCGACCATACCTATTACCGTTCCGAGGAATCCGAGCATGGGCGCTCCCGCAGCGGTTGTTGCGAGCCAGGGCAGTCCCTTTCCGAGGTTGGCTATCTCAAGGTTGCCGGTGTTCTCGATTGCTACAAGCACATCGTTCATCGGGCGTCCTATTCGGCTGATGCCCTTTAATATCAGTCGGGCGTAGGGCGAACCGTTCTTCTTGCAAAGATTTTTCGCGCTCTCGATCTCGCCCTCATGGATGTAGTCCTTTATGCGCTTCATGAAAGAAGCGTCCTCGCGATTGGCTCGGCGAAGCACGATATAACGTTCAATGAATATGTATATGCATATTATGGAAAGGAGTGCCAACGGAATCATTATGAATCCACCTTTAAGACACAATTCCCACACTGAAAGCTCAACGGGCTCGGGAGCCGGAATGCTCTCCACCACCTCGGCAGTCGTGGTTACGGTGTCGGTCAGCGTGTCGGGTACTTGGGCTTGAATAATGCCTGTGACGGTCGATGCGCTATTTGCAACCGTGGATATGACATGGGTTGCAGCATCGAATACCTGTGAGATAAGCGAGTTTAGGGTTGACATGAAATATATTTATTGTGATGAATTCTTGTAGAGGATTTGTTATCTCAGGCAAGGCACTCCTTGTATTGCCTGATTGTTTCTTTCAGTCCGAGATACAGTGCATCGGATATCAGCGCATGTCCTATCGACACTTCGTTGAGGAACGGTACACGCTCGTGGAAGAACTTCAGGTTGGCGAGGCTGAGGTCGTGACCTGCATTTACGCCAAGACCTGCCTTGTGGGCTGCGCGGCTTGCCTCGACGAAGGGAGCCACCGCTTTTTCGGGATTGGTGGGATACAAGTCGGCATAGGGCTTGGTGTACAGCTCCACGCGGTCGGCGCCTGTGGCTGCGGCGTCTTTTATGTTTTCAATATCGGTGTCCACGAATATCGATGAACGTATTCCGGCATCACGAAGGCGATCGACTATGTCGGTCAGGAATTCCATGTTTTCCTTTACGTTCCATCCTGCGCTTGACGTTATTGCATCGGGAGCATCGGGTACAAGGGTCACTTGTTCGGGTTTCACTTTTAGAACGAGATCCAAGAACTCCGGAGAAGGATATCCCTCAATGTTGAATTCAGTTTTAACAAGCGGGCGCAGGGCAAATACATCGTCATGACGGATGTGACGCTCGTCGGGGCGCGGATGTACGGTTATACCGTTGGCTCCGAATGATTCGCAATCAATAGCAACTTGCTCCACGTTAGGCACATTCTCACCTCTTGCATTTCGCAAGGTGGCTATTTTGTTGATATTTACACTTAAATTAGTCATCTTTTTTACCTCTAATAGTAGTAAAGTGTTGTTATTATTAAAAGCTTACTTTAGTGTGGAATAAAATTCTTATATTTGTAAGCTAAAAATAGCGACTACAAAAGTAATCAGAATAAATAAGAAAGCGAAAAGTTTTGACAGCAAAAGACGCCATATCACCACAAATTGTGCCTTTACGCTCGGCTACTACCTATAGAGAGGGTCTTGAAGAGATGCGTAACGCAGGCCGTCACATTCTCCCGGTGGTTGACGACGGGGTGTATATAGGCCTGGTGAGCGACTCGGCACCGCTTTATGCTATGGAGAGTGTAGGCGATGCGGCCACCGTTATGAAGCCGGTAATTGCGTCCACCCCAATGCCGCTGCTGTTGTGGCGAATGGTCGATGAGCAGGCTTCGATATTCCCTGTTGTCGACGACCTTACCGGCGATTACATAGGAGCTGTCGACCGAGAGTCGATTATCAGGTCGGTAGCGCGGCTTTTCCCTCAGGTTGATGAATCCACTGAATTGACCATAACCTGTCGTCCGAGCCAATACAGTGCATCGGCCATCGCGCATGCCGTTGAGGATGCCGACGCGCATCTGCTTAATCTTAATGTTACAGCCGGCACGGCACCCGACGGCCCCACAACAGTGCAGTTGCGTGTCAACCACAGTCGCGGAGAGTCGGTGGCACGCTCGCTGCAGCGTTACGGATATGACACGGTTGAAATGGCCGGCACGCCGGGACTTGTAAATTCGGATCTTGCCGAGAGGGTGAACGCCTTGTTGCACTATCTGGAGGTGTGACATAAGAATTAAACGTATATTGATGTTATGAGAATAGCGGTTTACGGCAACAGTTACCAGGAAGAGCATCTTGAAGAGCTTTCGGCGCTTTTCGAGTTGCTGTCGACGCATAATGCCTGGGTTGAGATTGAGGCTTCGTTCTACCGTTATCTGTGTAAGGTGTTGCCTACGCCTCCCAAAATAAACGATGTGATAGAGGGCGACGATTTTTCGGCAGCCATTGCCTTAAGCCTCGGCGGTGACGGAACTTTCCTGCGCACCGCGCAATGGGTGGGGAAAAAGGAGATTCCGATATTGGGAATAAACACCGGGCATCTGGGATATCTTGCCGATGTGAGAATAAGCGATGTGGGCAAATGCCTTGAATGCGTATTCAACGGAAACCACCGCATAGATTCACGCACGATGATTGAGGTCGATTGTGCTGAAACCGATGTCGACGGATGGCCTTACGCTTTAAATGAAGTGGCTATCCTTAAGCAGGATACATCGTCGATGATAGACATGGAGGCCCGAATAGGCGATGCATTGCTCGCCAATTACCGGGGCGACGGATTGATAGTATCGACACCTACCGGTTCGACAGGTTATAATCTGTCGGTGGGCGGACCGATATTGGAGCCTTCGGCGCCCGTGTGGGCCATTTCGCCCATTGCCGCCCATTCGTTGACCATGAGGCCTCTTGTTGTCAGCGATGACAGCGTGTTTACGGTCACGACACATTCTCGGTCGGACGCTTACCGACTGAGTCTTGACGGCCGTTCGGTGAGTCTTGCCGCCGGAACGACCGTGACGATGAGGCGTGCGCCTTTCGTGACAAAAGTCATTCAAAGCCAGGATCACCATTTTTCCGACACGTTGCGCGACAAATTGCTTTGGGGCATTGACAAAAGATGAGAGAGGCAAAGCTTGTCGAATTTCCCTATTTGGGCCCTGTGAGAATAGCGTTTCGCAACAATATGTCACGCATAAGTGCGCGATGGAAGGACGGCATTGTGAGTGTGTCGGCTCCTTCGGGGATGGAATTCAATGAAATATTGAGGACAATAGAGCGTTTTACGCCACGGCTCATGTCGTTGCGCAAGGATGTAACTTATCGGGAAGGCGTCATGGAGTTTGACGGCATAACCTTTGAAATCAGGAGGCAAAGCGTTTGTCCCGAAAAGGTGCTTGGCTCGATAAGGATGCCGCAGGCATTTATAGAGGTGGGAGTGTCGCTCGACATGGACAGCATTGAGGTTAAGCGTGCCATAAGCAGAATTATGTGCAGGATTGCTTTCAATGTTGCCGACAAGGTGCTGCTTCCCGGAGCCCGTAGTCTGGCTGCGAAATTGAATTGCCGACCGGCAGAGTGGGGTATAATGCGAGGACATTCCACGCTTGGCCGCTGCAGTGGCTCAGGTGTGATTCATCTGAGTTATGTGCTTGTGTTCTTGCCTCAGGATTTGCGTGACTACATTGTGTGTCACGAACTCGCTCATCTTGAGGAAATGTCACACTCCAAGCGCTTCCATGCGATATGCAACAGGCTGTGTTCGGGTCGAGCTGCAGAGCTTGAGCGCAAGCTGAAAGCTTATAGATGGCCAATAATCAAGATGTAGCAGCGTATCAGGATATGGGATGTATGAACAGGAATCGTGCACCATTGCGATAATTCGGGTCGATGCTCACTTCTCCGTTAACCATGTTGGCTATAAGACGGCATATATGCAATCCGAGTCCCGATCCTTGTGAGAAGTTGTTGACTTTCTCAAATCGGTTGAATATCATCTTCATCTTGTCGGCAGGGATGCCTATTCCCGTATCGGTAACCGAGAATATCACCTGTTTATTTTCCTTGTCTACTTTGTATCCCAAAGTTATCGAACCCCGAGATGTAAATTTTGTGGCATTTTTGAGAAGGTTTATGAGCACTTGCTCGACGCGGGCTGCATCGGTGTTGAGTACGAAGTCTTTATCGCCTTCGTTTTCAAACTTCATGATTACTCCGGGGTTGGCGAGGTGCTCGACCACGTTTATGGCTATCGAGCATATCTGCTGTAGCGATGTGGGTTTGGGGTCAAGCTTAATTGTTCCCGTTTCCATTCCGGCAGTATCAAGCACATCGTTTATGAGCGTGAGAATCATTTCGTTGTTGATCATGATTATGTCGGAATAGCGTTCCATGTCGCCTCGATATTTTTCGGGTATACTGTCGACTATAAGTTGTGAGAATCCTATGACGGCACTTAACGGGGTGCGGATTTCGTGACGCATGTTTCTGATGAACTGGGTTTTCATCTTGTTGGCGCTCTCGGCCTGGTTGCGCGCCTCGATCAGCTCCTGTTGCGCCGTGATGAGGTTTTCTTGTTCCCTTTGCAGCTTTTCGCGCGATTTTTCAAGATTCTTGGCGAGTTTTCTTGTTCTGAGGTACAAGAATATAGCTATTACAAGCATTATGAGCAATATGACACCTGCTATTATGAATATGCGCAGCATGTTGCGGTTGGACTGCAGTTCGGCATTGCGCATTTCAAGTTCAAGCTCTACATTCCGGTTGCGGAGTTCGTTAATGTCAAATCTTATCTGAAGTTCCTTGTATATTTCGGCGGCTTTCAGCTTGTTGTACTCTTCAAGCTGCTTGTTGTAGGCCATTGTGGCATCAAGGAGTGACTCCTTGTCGTTTATCGCGCCGGCGGCTTCCATCATCAGCTTGAGGAATTGTCGTTTATGTGATGCGTTGACAGGATTGTCGATCTGTTTTTTCAACAGTTGCAGGGCTTCCTTGTAGCGCTTTGTGGCCATAAGATAGTATATGGTGCTGCGCTGATTGTGCATGATGTCGTTTCGGATGGTCGAATTGCGGCGTGATATCGCGTTTATCTGATTGTTGTAGTCCTCGATCTCTTCGGGCGAAAGTACCGAGTAGTTGCTGAGCATGCGACGGTATACGTTATAGTAGTTTGCGTCGTAATTCCTGTAGCGTCGTCCTTGACTTCGGTAACGTTTTTCAAGCTCTTTGACTATTTTCAGCTGCTCCTTATCGGCGGCTATAGCCTGAACATACTGGTTATTGGCCGTGTATATGGGCCCCATCTGCGAATAGTACATATTGCGTAGCGGGTTATATTCCTGGGGCAGTCGATTGATGAGGTTTATTAGCTTGTTGGCATAGTCGACATATAGCTCACCGTGGGTTGTGGTTCCAAGATATATGCATAGGTTGAAGAGCTGCCTTATGCGGTCGTACAGGTCGTTGCTGGGTTCTTCGTTGTATTCTTTCATAAGCTCGCGCAGTCGGTACTGGCGCTCGGCTTCGGTTGCGTTGCTTGCTTGTTTGGCATTAAGCGCTATTTCAAGAAAAAGTTTTGTCATTTTCTTGTCATCGCTCTCAGGAACGAGTTCGGTTTCGGCTATTAGCACTTTGTGCATCGAATCGGACGGTGCGATCAGATATAGGTTTGAGAGATTACGAAGTATGTCAAGCTGTACATCGTAGAGCTTGTTTGCCTTGGCAAATTCGTAAAGTTCATTACCTATTTCCTTTTGATCCTTGCGTGGTGTAATGTCGAATATATTATACATTATGTTCAGACTGTCGGCAACGGTTTTTGAACGGGATAGTTCACGCTGCAAACTGTCACGAACAGATATAGGTGCTGATAATAGATGATTGATGTTCATCATCAGCAGTGTGACGAACAGAAATAGTTTTAATCGGGACATTATGTCATGTTAGGTTAATATTGCAAAAATAGGGATTTTTGTGAAAATCGTAGTATAAAAACGATTAAAACAGACCATCAATTAACCAAATTGTAATCATGGTTAGTGAAAAATAGATTTGATTATAACGCAATCAGATTATTTCAACCGTAGGGCTCAGAAGGTATAGATTGGAGGTGGCGCGTGTCACGGCAGTGTACAGCCAACGATAGAAGTCGATTCCCATCGCTTCGGGAGGAATGTAGCTCATGTCGATAAAAACATTGCTCCATTGTCCGCCCTGCGCCTTGTGACATGTCACGGCGTAGGCATACTTCACCTGTATTGCATTGAAGTAGGGGCTCTTCAAGGCATTGGCGGCTCGTGTGGCTGCCGACTGCTCGCTGTCGTCGGGGTCGGCGACTATGCTCTCGTAGAGTTTCATCATGACCTCGCGGCTCATTGAAGCGTCGTCCGATACAAGAGTGTCGAGCATAATCTTACAGTCAAGGGTTATTTCACGGTCGGGGAGCAGTAATCTTACATCGGCAAACCGGTGACCGTAGCGTGACTCGGTGGAATAGATTTTTTCAACCATTGCCACATCGCCGTTGGCAATGAAGTCGAGCCCCTTTATCTCCTTGCTCCAGTAGTAGTTGTTTTTTGCGACAAGAAGCAGTTCTTCGGAAGCAAGTTCCTCTTCGCTGTAGAATATGCGTGAGCGTATTGCGAGATTAAACTCGGTGGCGCGTTTGTTGGAGCGTGTTATCAGGATTGTTTGGGATACTCCGTCACGTGCGTAGGCTTCGTTTATCATGTCCTCAAGTTCTTCACCGTCGACTACGTTTACATCGCCAAATGGTGTTACGGTGAGCTTTGGCGGGGGCAGGGGATCCTTTTTCATAGCACGTCTAAGCCATGTGGCGTTATATAGGATTCCGGAGTCGGATGCCTGCCTGACGGTTGCAGTGAGCACCGCGCGATTGACTCTCAACCCGAGTGACCGCAGCTGCTTAACGCTCATGGCAGGACTCTCTTCGCATCCTACAGGTGGCAGCTGGGCGGTGTCGCCGAGTAGAATCAGTCGGCAGTTGATGCCTGAATAGACATAGTGTACCAGGTTTTCCAGTAGATTGCCCGAAGAGCTGTCGTCGCCTATCATTGATGCCTCGTCGACGATGAATACGACATTGGTCGAGTTGTTACGTGCCTGACGGAGCACACGTGCCGATGTGATGTCGTTGCCTCCCACGCTGTAGATGCGCCTGTGTATAGTGTAGGAGGGGTGCTTGGCAAATGCACCGAGCACCTTGGCGGCGCGTCCGGTGGGCGCGAGCAGCACGGTGCCTATGCCCACCGAATTGAGTGTGCGTACAAGTGCGGCACATAACGATGTTTTTCCCGTGCCGGCATAACCGTTGAGCAGGAATACGGTATCGGAAGGTGTGCGTGACGAGCAGAACCGTGACAACGCCGCTATCACCTCGACTTGCTGTGAAGTGGGGGTGTAGGGCAATGAGCTCACGACAAGCTCGGCAAACTGCATCGTATCCATCGTGCGGGTTTATTGTTTTGCCGGTTGCGGCTTGTCGGTAGTGGAACGCGTGACGAAAGCCACACCTATGAATATCAGCGCCGTTGCGGTGATTTTGGTCAATCCGAATGCGGCTATTCCTATTGCTGTTGCAAGCAGGGCCGAGAACACAGGCTGGAAATAGGTGTACATGCTCACTACCGTAGGCTTAAGCAGACGCTGGGAGTAGGGTATGAGCAGGTAGGCGATGAACGATGCGAAAATGATGATGTAGGCTATCGACCACCACACGAAAGGAGGCAGCGAGGCGTAGTCGACTTCCATGAGCCATGGCAGACAACATGGAACGTAGGTGACGGCCGAGAACCAGAACATCCACTTCATCATGGTCCATGGCGAATAGCGGCTTATTATGTCCTTGAATATCACGTAGTACAACGCGGCGCAGAATTGGGCGGCAAGGCACAGGATGTCGCCAAGTATGGGATTGGTCGAGCCGTGGGAGCTGTCGTTGTCCGACAATACAAGCATCAGTGCACCTCCAAGGCCTACGGCCACTCCGGCAGCCTTCATCCATGTTATGGGCATTCCTATGAGTATTGCCGCAAGAATCATGGTGAAAATAGGCGTTATGGTACACATGACAGTAGCGTCGATGGGTGATGTCAGTCCGACTCCCATGATGTAAAGCCCTTGGTTGCAGGCAATCATCAGGATGGATGCGAGAAACAGCTTCATGTAGTCGCCTCGCATTATTTTTTCCTTCTTTACGATGGACGAGGGCAACATCATGTCCATCAAGAAGAAAACCAAAGCTCCCCCGGCGATTCTTATCGCCGAGAGAGCAATCGGGCTGACCAGCCCTGTAAGCAGTATGGTCTTGGAGATAGGGGCCATTATACCCCACACCATATTGGCAAACAACATTGCCAGATGTCCTTTCCAAGCTCCGTTGTCGGATAGCGTACGAGCCATTTTTTCAGTTATGAATCGCTATTTTTTGAGGCTCCATTCGTAGCCGTCCTTGGTGTCCTTTATGTCAAAACCTATTTCACCGAGTCGATTGCGTATAAGGTCGCTTGTGGCCCAATCCTTTGATGCCTTTGCTTTAGCGCGGATGTCGAGAAGCAGTCCCACAGCATCCTCAAAAGGCTTCAGCGCCTCGCCCGATGACGCTCCGTTGCCGAGAATGTCGGTGCGTATACCAAGAATGTCGATCAGGAATATGTCAAAGAGCTCTTTCAGTTCCTTGATGTCGTCGGCTGTAGCTGTGGCCTTTCCGTCATTGACCTGATTTATGAGTCGGCATGCCTCAAAGAGGTGTGCGATTACAATAGGCGTGTTGAGGTCGTCGTCCATTGCCTCATAGCATTTTGCTCGAAGTCCTTTTACATCTATGGTCGATGTTTCCGACGGCGTAAGTTCGTAGAGTCGTCGCCATCCTTCAAGCATTCGGTTAAGAGCCTTCTCCGAAGCCTGGAGCGCTTCGTTAGAGAAGTCAAGAGTGCTTCGGTATTGAGCCTGCAGGATGAAGAAGCGTATGGTCATGGGAGAGTAGGGCTGTTCAAGCGACGGATGCGAGCCGGTGAAGAACTCATCGAGTGTGATGAAGTTTCCGAGTGATTTGCCCATCTTCTGTCCGTTGATGGTGATCATGTTGTTGTGCATCCAGTAGTGTACGGTTTCTTTGCCGTTGTGAGCCACCGACTGAGCTATCTCACATTCGTGATGGGGGAACATCAGGTCCATGCCGCCTCCGTGTATGTCGAATGTTTCACCGAGATATTTTTCGCCCATGGTCGAGCATTCAAGGTGCCAGCCGGGGAATCCCTCGCTCCAGGGCGAAGGCCAGTGCATTATATGTTCGGGCGCGGCTTTTTTCCAGAGGGCGAAATCGGCCGGATTGTGCTTCTCCTGCTGACCGTCAAGCGCACGTGTGGTTGCGAGCAGCTCATCGATGTTGCGTCCCGAAAGTTTGCCGTAATGGTGGTCGCGATTGTATTTGGGGACATCGAAATATACCGAACCTTCGCTGATATAGGCATATCCGCTGTCAAGAATCTTCTTTATATATTCAATCTGCTCGATAATGTGACCCGATGCGTGAGGCTCGATCGACGGCGGCAGTACGTTCAGGTCGTCCATGGCCTTGTGGTAGCGGTTGAGGTAGTGTTGCACGACTTCCATGGGTTCGAGTTGTTCAAGACGGGCTTTCTTGGCAATCTTGTCCTCTCCTTCGTCGGCATCGTGTTCAAGATGGCCCACATCGGTTATGTTGCGCACATAACGCACCTTGTAGCCGAGATGAGTGAGGTAGCGGTAAAGGATGTCGAACGTTATTGCGGGGCGTGCGTGACCGAGATGTCCGTCACCGTAGACAGTGGGACCGCATACATACATTCCCACTCTTCCTTCATGTATTGGCACGAAACGTTCCTTGCGGCGTGACAGGGAATTATATAAAGAAAGATAGTTTTCGATCATTGTAGTGATTTTAGTGAGTTACGTTTAAATTATCAAGCTTTGAAGGGATTGGGCAGGTCACCGTTGTTTCCCATAGGGCGGCGAGGCTCAATCACGCCGAATGTCTTCTCATACAGTTCTACATTCTCTCGCAGGGCAAAAAGCAGTTGTTTCGCATTTTCGGGAGTCATGATTATTCGGCTCTGAACCTTGGCTTGCGGCAGGTTTGGCGCAAGCGCGATGAAGTCCATGAAGAATTCGTTAGGTGAATGTACTATCATTGCGAGATTGGCATAGTGACCGTTTGCCACTTCGGGAGTAAGCTCTATCTTAATCTCGTTCTTTTTTCCGTTGTTGTTATCCATATCGTGAGAGTGTTATTGTTTTTTAGTGAATATGTAGACATCCTTTTTCAGGTTTATGTCGTTGACATGTACTTTTATCGACTGACAAGTGGGGAGTGACCACACGTTGGTCATATCGAATGAAGCATAGGTTTCCATCATGTAGTTTTCGGGCTGACCTTGCTTGTCATGGACGAGGTAGACCTCGGGCTGCGGATTTTTCAGTGTGAGAGAGTCGACCACAAGTCCGAATTGGCGCGGTTTTTCGGAGTATTCCACTTTCATGCGCAGGTTCAGGTAGTTGCCGGTGCGCCATATCGAGTTAAGGAATACCGGCGTGGCTGTCCAGTTGTATTTTTCGATAGGGCGTATGCGCGTTGTGTCGTTGTTTATTAGCGTGAGTCCCACAACCTTTATGGCTCCTGAAACATAGGGTTCTCCCGATTCGGGATAATATCGGAGCAACACGCGGTTGTTGACGATTTTTTCAGGGAGGTCGACATTGCCGGCGGTGAGTTTTATGAGCGGAGAGTCATCGTAACGTTGAAATTCAAACCGTGTGTCATTGCCCACCGATGTGACAGTGACAATGTCGCTCAGCATCATCTCGGTGCTATACTCCTCGTCGCTGCATGAGCTCAAGGTCACGGCCATTAGTGCGGCCATGAATGATGCTATTGTCTTATGTCGGAAAATATGTGTCATTTAGGCAATGGTGTCTTATTTTTGATTTATTATTTCAGTTATGTGACCGTCACGCATGTGTATTATGCGGTCGGTGTCGGCGGCCAGCGACTCGTCATGGGTGACGATGACAAATGTTTGTCCCATGTCGCGGCGAAGGTCAAAGAACAGTTTGTGCAGTTCACGCCTGTTGTGGCTGTCGAGGCTTCCCGACGGCTCGTCGGCGAGCACTACACGGGGACTGTTGACAAGTGCGCGCGCCACTGCGGCACGCTGTCGCTCGCCTCCCGAAAGCTGGGCCGGCTTATGGTCGGCCCGTGCGGTGAGTCCGAGGTACTCTATCAGCTCCTTGGCTTTGGAAAACGCATCGGCACGGCTGCTGCCTCCGATAAGTGCCGGCATTGCCACATTCTCAACAACGGTAAACTCGGGCAAAAGTTGATGAAACTGGAAAACAAAGCCTATGTTGCGGTTGCGGAATTTAGCAAGTCGTGCGTCCTTAAGCGACATGACATCCTCGTCGTCGTAAAGCACCCGTCCTGAGTCGGGGCGTTCGAGAGTGCCTATTATTTGCAGCAGAGTTGTCTTTCCCGCTCCGCTGGGACCCACAATCGACACTATTTCGCTCTTCATAATGTCGAGGTTTATGTCGGAGAGCACTTGCAGGTTGCCGTAGCTCTTTGATATGTCGCGTACTTGTATCATCTTTTTCCTGTAATGCTGTTTATGGCATAGGCGGCAAGCATCATGCCGAATATGGCCGGTATCCATGCCACGGTTCCGAATGATGAAGCCTTGCAGGGCATCTCGTCGGTGAACATCAGTGAACTGCGTTGAGCCTGTTCAGTAGAAAACACTACTTTTACGCCTGAGGTTATTCCGCACTGTTTAAGCCGCTGACGCACAACTCGGGCAAGCCCGTCATGGAATGTTTCTGAAATGTCGGCATAACGTATTTTCGTGGGGTCGACGCGTCCTCCTGCACCCATCGACGATATCAGCTTGATCTTATTGCGACAGCAGTGCTGAATCAAGGCTATCTTGGGCGCTATTGAGTCGATGGCGTCGATGACATAGTGGGGATTGTCGCCGAGAATCGACGATACGTTATCAGGAGTCATGAACATCTCCAATGCCGTGACGGTACATTCCGGATTTATGTCGTGGATGCGGCGTTTCATGACCTCGACCTTGGGTGCTCCTATTGTCGAGTGTAGAGCCGGCAGCTGTCGGTTGAGATTGCTCGGGGCTACTACATCGGCATCGACGATGGTTATGTGGCCCACACCTGCGCGTGCGAGCATCTCCACCGCGTAACTGCCCACGCCGCCGGTGCCCACAACGGTTATGCGCCGTGTAGCAAGCAGCTCCACTGCTTCGTTGCCGAGCAGCAGAGCCGTGCGTTGGTTGAAATCATTTACCGGCATTGGTGTGCAATTGCGGGTGTTGATGAGTTGTTACTTTATCTTTGCCGCTGTTGCCGCAGGTATTGCGTTGCGGTTGACGAGTATGCTGAGAGTCTTTGCGAGGAAATAGGGTTCAGATACGTAGAAATATCCGTCATATATCTGGTTGGTGTCCCACGAATTCTTGACCTTGTAGTACTTGTTGCCCTTCTGGTCTACGGCCTTGCCTACGATTACCATGCCGTGGTCGTCGGTCGTTTCCTGACGGTCAAACATATCCTGGCGTATCTCGGGGGTGATTTCCATCTCTTCAACCGGACCCTTTATGTCGAAGCGTGAGTTGGCGCGGTCACGGTCGGAAAGCTTCACCCAACGGGCGAGTTCGGTACCGGTAAGATCCTTCTCGTTCTTTTCCTTAGGCATTACGGCAAAGCCTTCATTCCACTTGAAGCCGCCTTCGCTTACATCGGCAGCCCATACAACCGAGTAGCCTTTGTCGATAGCGTTGTCGACAACAGCCTTAAGCTCGTCAAGAGGCACATTGTAGTAGTTGCCCCAAAGCCAGTTGTCGGACACCTCAAGACCGAAAGGCTTGTAGTAGGGGTGATGGGTAAACGAGGTGAGGGGCACATAGTCGTCCATGTCGAGATTGAGCTCGGCTGCGAAACTTTGCGGGGTGTAGGTTTTGCCTTTATAGGTGAACGATTCAGGCACTTCGCCTAAATAAGCGTCGAGGATTCCTTCAAATCCTTTGAGCCATGCGGTTGAATATTTGCGGTCGTGCTTGGCGATAACTGCGTCAAGATAGGCCTTCATGACAGACGAAAGCTCGCCGTGAACGTGCTTTTTCTCGCCATAGTTCAGGCCTGCGTAAGCTTCTTCGGGCATTGCGCCGTAGTGTTCCCACACGTAGGGCACATCAAGGATGCTGCCTCCCTGTGAAAAATTGGTGGCACCGTTCATCCTTACATATTTCTTTGCCTTGTCGATGTAACAGTTGCGCACAACAAACATTTCGCTGAGATCGACTTCGGGAGCGCCTTTGTGCATGGCTTCTTCCTCAAAGAATGAGTTTCCTGAGAAACACCAGCATGTACCTGTCTGGTTCTGGTCCTTAACGGGTGTGGTCTTGACCACTTTCACATCGGTGAATTTGAATCCTGTGCTGTCGTTTTTGGCAGCCTTGTCATCAGCGCTGGCGTTGAAAGCCACTACGCCGGCCAAAATGGCACTTAAAAGCAGTTTCATAATATAATGGCAATAAATTTTAGTCGTTAGCTACAAAATTACACAAAATTAGTAATAATTGAAACAATCGTCTTTATAAATGTTCCTATTTATCGGAAGGGTTAAAAAATATTGTTTATCATGGTGTTGGAGCGGGGTTGCGGAACATTGGCCTAGGATGTTATGTTATATGGTTGAGTGACTGCAAACAGAGGTAAAATATGATTGTGTCGGAGGACGCAGTCGTCAAATGATTCATGTGGCATATATCAGATTTTTTGACAATCCAAATATTCTATCTAAATTTGTAGCTTGGTAAAGTTATCGAAATTTTTTACTTAATTATAAACAACATGGATAACCAAGATTTAGACCGTATAAGCTATGCTTTAGGGTTGAGTATGGGAAATAATTTCCGCAATTCGGGTATCAAGACTATCAATGTCAGCGATTTTGCCGACGGAGTTGCCGCTGTTTTTGAAGGCGCCAAACCTAAAATGAGCTATGACGAGGCAAAGGAAGAGATACGCATTTTCTTCCAGGCCATGGAAGAGGAGCAGCGTGCAGCCGCTCAGAAGATGGGTGAGGTGAATGCCGCTGCCGGAAAGGCTTTCCTTGAAGAGAACGGCAAGCGCGTGGAAGTTAACGTTACTCCTTCGGGTCTTCAGTATGAGGTGCTGGAAGAGGGAACAGGCAAGCAGCCTTCAGCAGGCGACAACGTTACCGTACATTACACCGGCAAGCTCATCGACGGTACTGTATTTGACAGCTCGGTCGACCGCGGAGCACCTGCAACTTTCGGCGTAACTCAGGTGATACCCGGATGGGTCGAGGCTCTTCAAATGATGAAGGAGGGCGCAAAGTGGCGTCTTTTCATTCCGTCAAACCTTGCTTACGGACCTAACGGCGCCGGTAACATAATCGGCCCCAACTCTACCTTGATATTCGATGTAGAGCTTATAAAAGTGAATTAAACCAATTTATAATCAAATCAAAAAAGGAATTATGAAGAAATTATTTATGGCTTGCGGAGTATGCGCAATGCTTTTTAGCGCTACCGCATGCAATAAAAGCAACGCGGCCGGAAATGAGGACGCTGCGTTCAATGATTCAATCGCCGAACTCGCCGGAAAGGTAATCGGCTCGGAAATCGCCGGAAGTCTTGGTCAGTCAATGACTCCCGAACAGCTTAAGAAGGATGCCTATATACGCGGTATGCAGGTTGCCATCATGGCCGATACATCGGATATCGCATATCTTCAGGGATTGCGTGCAGGTGTAAACCTCGCACAGAACTTTGACGCTATGGCCAAGCAGGGCGGCATCGATATCGACCGCAACGTGTTCATGGCTTCGTTTAAGAAGGCATTCCTTGCCGACAGTGTAAACTCGGATGAGTTGTCGGCCAACAACATGGCTCTCCAGTTGATGATGCAGCGTGCGCAGCAGCGCAGCGAGGAGCGTCGCAAGGCTGAGCTTGAAAATGCTCCCGAGGCAAAGGCCAATCGTGAGGCAGGCGAGAAGTTCATTGCCGACTTGAAGGCAAAGGATCCCTCAATAAAGACTACCGAATCGGGTCTTTCATATAAGGTGATCACTGAAGGTGCCGGTGATTCAATAACCGATACCGACCGTGTGGCTGTCATCTATAAGGGTGAGCTTACCGACGGAACCGTATTTGACGATTCAAAGGGTGAGGCCCGCACATTCAGCCCCCGCAGCGTAGTGCCCGGTTTCGGTGAAGGTCTTAAGCTGATGAAGAAGGGTGCCAAGTACATCCTCTACATCCCCGGTGACCTTGCTTACGGTGTTGAAGGACAACCCTACGCAAAGATTGGCCCCAACCAGACTCTCGTGTTCACTGTAGAAGTAGCAGGTGTAAACGAAACTCCCAAAAAGTAAGTAGTATCGCACACCATATATAAAATAAGTCCCTGCCGTTTATGAGCGGCAGGGACTTTCTATATAGGGGCGAATGTAAAAATCCTTGTTATTCGTAGTGTACCGGAATTTCGCGGTTGATGCTGTCATCAAGCGAAATGAGCGTTTCGGTGCCTTTTACACCGTGAATCATCTGTATTTTGTCGTTAAGCAGCTCCATAAGATGCTCGTTGTCGCGAGCATATAGCTTTATCAGCATGGTGTAGGGGCCGGTAGTGAAGTGACATTCTACTACCTCGGGGATTTTTTCAAGTTCGGGGACTACATCACGATACATGGCTCCACGTTCAAGATTAACGCCTATGTAGGTGCATGTGCGGTAACCGAGCACTTTGGGATTTACATGATAGCCCGATCCTGTGATTACCTTCAAATCAATCATTCGTTGAATGCGCTGATGTATTGCAGCGCGCGACACGCCACACTCTGTTGCCACATCCTTTGACGGGATTCGTGCATTGCGCATCACTATCTCAAGTATTTTTCGGTCAAGGTTGTCAATTCTTTCCATATAGGAACAAAATTATCGTTTTGAGTTGAAATGGAAAGCAAAAGTAGTGATTATTTTTTACAAACAAAGCAAAATGTTATAAAAATCATCTATTTTATGACCGCTTAATCAAAAAACGCTGTTATTCAGTGGCTGTATTTAGCCGAAAGCAGTAGTTTATGGTCTATGCAGTTGTATATAAAAAGATAAAAAGGCACCCTGCTGTAGATTGTGTACCGCAGGGTGCGCTGTGTATTTTACGCTTTTGTGCGTTATTATTCGCCTTCGGGAGCTGTTGCAGGTGCTGTGGGAAGCACGGGAGTTGCTGCGGGAGCTACATCGGAGTTGAAGTCGGCGGGCTGAGTCTGTTCGGTAGCCTGAGGCACGATGCGCGATGAGCTTTGGATGATGTTGCGCGGCATTGTGAATACACCGAGTATGGCAAGAAGGCATATTGCACCGGCAATCCACCATGTTGCTTTTTCGATGAAGTCATTGGTGCGGCGTACACCCATTACCTGGTTGGCACCACCGAATTGTGAAGAAAGGCCTCCGCCTTTTGATTTCTGTATAAGTACCACTCCGATCATGAGAATCGAGGCGATAACAGTGAGAGTGATAACGACTACATGCATTGTTTTTTGTTGTTATTTTTGTTTTTGATATTGCTGATTTATGATAAGTTTCTGTAAGAAACGTAATTGGTCTGCAAAGTAAACACTTTTTTCCGGATATTTCAAACTTAAACCGCTTATAATTTCAAAAGCTTTGGCATAACGGTGTTGTTTTATGTAAATTTTGGCCAAACTTTCGCTTAATAGGGAGTCATCCTGCACTTCAGGGGCCTGAATGGGTTCTTCGGGCGTTTTTTCACTGACGGTGTCTTCGGGCTTCTCGGCGCTCTCTTCGCTTGTCGCCGGGAAGTGTCCGTGATTTTCCTTGCTCTTGATGATAAATGCGTTTATCAAGCTCTCCCGGCTGTCGCCTGCAGCTTCTTCGGGCAGGGGCAGGCTGTGCTCCTCTTCGTCGGCGAGCAGTAGGGCGTAGTCGGGGGTGGGGTTGAATATGAGGCGCTCAAGCAGCTCGTCCTCGCGGGGGGTCGGCTTTCCGTAGTTTACGATGAAGGTGTCGATTGCTTCATCGGTCGTGGGTGCCGACGGACGGTCGTCGGGCGGATATATGTCGGCTATGTCGGCGGCCATCGGCTCGACTATAGAGTAGAGCACATCCTTTGACGGAGTGTTCAAGGCTATGCGCCGCAGCAGTTTGCGCCTGCGTTCGTCGCTCATGCCGTTGTCACGCTTCACCTGCAGCAGCGCGGGGACGGTGAAGTAGGGGTATTGGCGTGACATCTCATCGACCCATGACGAGTCGACTTTGTCGGAGCTGTTTTCAAGCAAGCGTACAAGTGTTTCACGCAGAGTTTCCATTGCTTGTCGATTACCAATTACCGAGGGTGGCGTTGAAAATAAGGTCTACGAGCTGGTCGGTAATCTCCTGACACAGCTGATCCTGCACATCGGTCAGCATTTCGGAGCTGTCGAAGTCCTGATAGGCCGAGAAGGTTTGGTCGACATCGTTTTTCTCATTCTTGGTGTCGGTGTATTTCACTCTCACGGTTATTGTTAGTCGTGTCTTTGACGCGATGGCGTTTTCGGTTACGGCCTGCGGACTGAGGCTGTAGCCGGTTATTTCGCCTTCCATCTCGAGGTCGCTTGCTCCGTCCACAACCTGAAGTCGGGTGTTGCGCGTTATGTAGTCGAGTAATTCGTTCTCAAACAGTTGCTGCAGAGGAGGATATACCAGGGCGGCTCGTATGGGGAACTGTGACACTCTTATCGTCTTGTAGACATTATAGTCGAGTGCGGCTCCGTTGAACTTGTAGCTTATCGTGCAGCTTTGGAATGCGAGCATTACGGTGAGGCAAAGTACGGCTATTCCGGCCAGCCGGCTTTTATATCGTGACATGAAGTTGTTGCGCATTTTGCGGATATTGTATTGGTTTATGTTTTTGTGTACTATTCGAGTCCGTATTCCTTGATTTTGCGATAGAGTGTGCGCTCCGATATGTTTAGCTCCTGTGCCGTGGCCTTGCGACGGCCTTCATTGCGTTCAAGCGCACGCTTGATTGTTTCGCGTTCGGTGTCCTCGAGCGTCATGCCCGAGTCGATGTTTTCGGCATCGGCTTGCGGTGCGGGCTGCTCTTTAAGCAGGTCGTGTACCGGGGTGTAACGCACTAGTGAACAGGGTGAGTCGTCGACCGTAACGGCTTCGTTGTAGGAGTGTCGTCCGTTTTGCATTTCAAGCGATTCGACAGTCGACCGCAATGAGTCGATTTCGTTGCGCATGCGGAATATCATGTTGAACAGCAACTCGCGCTCCGAGGCATAGGAGTGTCCTCCTTCCTGCGATACGGCGGGTGTGAAAACCGATGTTGCCGACGGCAGATAACCGTGAAGGTTTTCGGCGGTTATTTCATTCCCGGCTTCAAAAAGCGCTATCTGTTCTACTACATTCTTTAATTGTCTTACGTTTCCGGGCCATCGGTAGTGCAGCAATGCATGTGACGCGCTCTCCTCAAATGTCACGGCGGGTGTGCGATAACGTTCGGCAAAATCGGCTGCGAATTTTCGCGTGAGCAGCAGTATGTCGCTGCCTCTTTCGCGCAGGGGCGGCACGGTTATGTGCACTGTCGAGAGTCGGTAATAGAGGTCCTCGCGGAATCGGCCTTTCTCGATGGCCTTCATCATGTCGACATTGGTTGCCGCCACGATGCGTATGTTGGTTTTCTGTACGGTCGAAGAGCCCACTTTTATGAACTCGCCGCTTTCGAGCACTCGCAGCAGTCGGGCCTGTGTGGTCAATGGAAGTTCGGCGACCTCATCGAGGAATATAGTGCCGCCGTCGGCTTCCTCAAAGTAACCTTTGCGCGATGCCACGGCGCCGGTAAACGCTCCCTTCTCATGACCGAAAAGCTCGGAGTCGATAGTGCCTTCGGGTATCGCGCCGCAGTTTACGGCGATGTACTTGGAGTGCTTGCGTGCGCCGTACTGATGTATTATCTGCGGAAAAAACTCCTTGCCCGTGCCGCTTTCGCCGGTTATGAGCACCGACAGGTCGATCGGGGCCACGCGCAGCGCGCGCTGGACTGCGGCGGTGAGCGCCGGAGCGTTTCCAACGATTCCGAATCGGGCCTTGGCCTGCTGTACTTCAGCTGAAATGTCTACTAAGCTCATCGACGGTCGCGTAATTCGTAGGTTTTACTTTTCAGGAATGTTCCGAGAGCTTCCACCGATTCATGCTGTTTCTGCTCCTCGGGAGTTATGATGTCGCCCACCGATACGTGTATTGTAGTGTGACATTTGCGCCACACCTCGGCGGGAAGGCGCAGTGTGCGCAGTTGCCAGCTTATCATGCCGAGAATGTTGAACCACAGGCTGTTGTGGCCGTGGAAATATATAGGTATCACAGGCACGTTGAGTTGCTGGATGAGTCGTATGATCGAGGGTTGCCATTCGCGGTCTTCGATGCGCAGCTTGCCGTTGATTTTGCTTACGGCTCCGGCAGGGAAGAATCCGATGGGATTTCCGCGGCGTACCTGCATAATGGCTTCCTTGATGCCTTTCATCGACACGGCTTTCTTGGCCGGGTCGTCCGATGCAAGCGCGTCAACGGCTATGAAGTTGGGCCTCATTGCCGATATGTGGTTAAGCACCATGTTCACCATCACTTTAAACGAGGGGCGTATCGAGCCCATCATTGCTATGAGCGATATTCCGTCGAGAGCGCCAAACGGGTGGTTGCTTACGGTGATGAAGGCTCCTTCGGGAAGGTTGTCGAGTATTTCCTTTCCGTCGATGCGTAGATTTATGTCGAAATCCTTTAGAAGATTGCGGGCAAATTCGGGACCGGGCTTGTCGCAGTAGCGGTCATGTACATCGTTCACCTTGTCGACCGAGAGCCAATGAAGCACACGGTTCACGAGCTTTTCGTGACCGCGGGCCTGTGGAGCTATCTCCACGATGTCGTTATAATCGAGAACAGTGCGCTTGATGGGTGCGTTGACTGCTGAATTGTTGTTTGTGTCCATTACATCAATCTATGAACTACAAAGTTACTAAATATCGTTCACACAACAAATCGAGCGGTCATAAAAAAGAAAAAAGAGCCGTATCTCACGACAAGGCTCTAATAAATGTTGTAAAGTGTATACAGGGATGTGATTATGCTTAATACGGTTTGTTTTTGTGATTTGGTCAACTTTCACGCCACAAATATATAACATATTTTTTGTAAAAGCAATTTTATTTTGGATTCTTTATATAAAAAGTGTGAAAAATTTGGATTTTGCACACATGGAGTCAAATTTTTTTCACAAAAAATATATTTTTATGAAACATTTAGCAATAAATTTGTTACTATGTTAGTGTGAAATTTTTATTAAGGAAAAATGAAAAAGATTATTTTTTCGGTAGCAGTGGTTGCTACTATGGTTTTTGCCGCTTGTAGCGGAGAGAAGAAAGTTCAGGACGAAGCATCTTCAATGCAGTCAAAGATTGAGAATTGCACCAATCCCGACAGCTTGAAGGCCTACGCAGCTCAGGCTCAGGCTTACTATCAGAAGCTTGTTGCCGAGGGTAAGGTTGACGAGGCAAAGGCGTTCCTTGACAAGGTGGAGCCTACAATCAAGGAGAAGGTGCCCTCTCTGGCAGGTGCTTTTGAAACGCTGAAGAGCGGCGTTGACGCACTTCCCGGCAAGGTTGACGATGCTGCATCGGCAGTTGGCGACAGCATAAGCGCAGCCGCCGATCAGGCTCAGCAGGCAGTTGCCGACAAGACCGCTGAAACAAAGGCCGCAGCTGAAGCTAAGGCTGATGAAGTTAAGGCAAAAGCCGCCGACAAGGCTGAGGAAATTAAGGGCAAGGCTGCCGACGCTGTTCAGCAGGGTGCCGATAAGCTTAAGGATGCGCTTGGCAAATAATTTCACCTCGGGATTAAACAATTAAGAAATTAAAATCGCGCAGCGTGCTGTCAATTCAGCAGGCTGCGCGTATTTTTTTTGCCGTGTGTAGTGACGGCTCTTAGTATTGTTCCGATGAGTTGGGGAAGTCGCCGGTCTTTACATCGTCGATGTAGCATGCCACCGCATCGTTGATGACGGTTGAAAGGTCGGCATAACGGCGAAGGAATCGCGGAGAGAAGCCCTTGTTGATTCCGAGCATGTCGTGCATTACGAGAACCTGACCGTCGGTGCCGCCTCCGGCTCCGATGCCTATGACGGGAATCGACACTTCCTGTGCCACACGAGTGGCAAGTGTTGCGGGAATCTTTTCGAGTACGAGAGCGAAACATCCGATTTCCTCAAGCATTTTGGCATCTTCTATCAGCTTGTTGGCTTCGGCTTCTTCCTTGGCGCGTACGGCGTAGGTGCCGAATTTATTGATTGACTGAGGTGTCAGTCCGAGGTGTCCCATTACGGGGATGCCGGCGCATAAAACACGTTCTATCGATTCGCGTATTTCAGCTCCTCCTTCCATCTTTACAGCCTCGGCATGGCTTTCTTTCATTATACGTACGGCTGAAGCAAGTGCTTCCTTGCTGTTGCCTTGATAACTTCCGAAGGGAAGGTCTACTACTACAAGTGCGCGGCTGACTCCTTTTACTACCGACTTGGCGTGGTAGATCATCTGGTCAAGAGTTATGGGCAGTGTGGTTATGTTGCCGGCCATTACATTTGATGCTGAATCTCCTACGAGTATTACATCCATTCCGGCCTCGTCGATCAATTTGGCCATTGAGTAGTCGTAGGCTGTGAGCATTGCGATTTTTTCACCGCGCTGCTTCATTTCGGTAAGGCGGTGGGTGGTTACCTTGCGCCTGTCTTCAGTGTATGTTGACATGATTATCTATTTGGGATGAAAAACCGCGCAAAGTTACCCTTTATATATATTACAAGCAAGCATATTTATTCAAAATTGGCTTCTCAGCGTTTTTTTACTTATTTTTTAGCTAAATATTAACGATAGAACCGATTGTATATTTGCAATTTATATGTAAATTTGCATTGTTAAAAATCACTATTATGGAAACATCACATACTCAAGGCGGAATAATAGGGCGTATACGTCACCTGATGTATCTCAACCATCTTTCCCAGGCCGGGCTTGCCAAGCTTATCGGTATCGATGCATCCAATGTGTCGAAATATTTGAGCGGAAGGCTTCCGGTGAGTGACGCATTGATCAACAGGATAATAGTAAACCTCAACGTGTCGAAGTCGTGGCTTAAGGATGGTATGGGGTTGCCTTATGAAAAGACGTCGCCGGCTCACGATAACGATGCCGATGATGTCGAGCGACCTGTGAGTCAATCACAGGAGGGAATGCCGGTCTATAATATCGATGTGGCAGCGGGAACTACGGTTCTCAGCCGTGAGCTGACTCGCGAAAACATTATAGGATGCATCAATCTGCCCAACTTGAACCGTGACTGGTGTGTGGTTAAGGTGTCGGGCGAGTCGATGCAGCCTGTCATACGCAATGGCGGTTACCTTGCAATCGATCGCGAGAGCGACCCTTCATCGATATTGTGGGGACAGATATATGTAGTGGTTACCGATGATTTTCGTGTAGTGAAATATGTGCGCAAGCATCCCGACGACCCTGAAAAGGTGATACTGCGCAGTCGCAATGAGAACTTTGACGACATCGAGTTGCAGCGGAGCGAAATAGTGGCCCTGTATCCGGTGAAGTGCATTATAAATCTTGAAATGTGTATATGACATGGGCAAGAACAAGTTAAAGAAATTCAACGACATGGCCACGATGGATTGCGTGTTCCAATATCCGTTTGGTGTGCTTAAGGAGTCGGGATTCCCGATGAAGGGCAGCTGGAGGCGCGACTATTTTCATAACGACAATCCCATTGTGCTTGAACTGGGTTGCGGAAAGGGTGAGTACACGGTAGGACTTGCCGAAAGGTATCCCGACCGCAATTTCATAGGCATCGACATAAAGGGCGCCCGCATGTGGACCGGAGCTTGTCAGGTGCGTGAACGCGGAATGAAGAATGCCGCGTTTCTGCGTACCAACATAGAGTTGCTTCCCTACTTTTTTGCGCCCGACGAGGTTGACGAGATATGGATTACCTTCCCCGACCCGCAGATGAAGAAGGTGACAAAGCGTCTTACCGGAACCCGCTTTCTCGGACTTTACCGTCAAGTGATGAAGGATGGCGGCGTAATAAACCTTAAGAGCGACAGCCCCTTCCTTTATACCTATACGCGACTGATGACGCAGCTCAACGGTTTTGAGGTGATTACCGATACCGCCGACTTGTATAATGACGCTACGGTGGACGGTGACATACTCGGCATACGCACTTTCTATGAGCAGCAGTGGCTCGACCGCGGACTTACCATAAAATATATAGCGTGGAAGCTTGACCGTGAAACTCCGTTGCAGGAGCCCGATGTGGAGATAGAGCACGACACCTATCGAAGTTTCTCGCGCGGGGAGCTTCAATGTCCCGAACTGTGCAACAATCCCGAAGTGCGCCCTAAGGGGAGTCAAAGTGAAAAATAAGATTCATAAAACAATAAAACAACATCATAGATATGGAAACATTATATCCTCGTCTTATTCTTGACGCGCTTACCAATGTGCGTTATCCGGGTAACGGCAAGAACATCGTCGAACTTGGAATGGTGGAGGACGACATTCGCATCGACGGTAACAAGGTGAGCTTTTCGCTGATTTTCGACAAGTCGACCGATCCCTTTGTGAAGTCGCTCGTTAAGGCTGCCGAAACGGCTATTAATACCTACATCTCGCCCGAGGTGGAGATAAAGGGAAACATTGCTGTGAAATTCCGTCACACAGCTCCCGAACCGCGAGAGAATCCGCTTCCCGGTGTTAAAAACATCATAGGTGTGTCGTCGGGCAAAGGCGGAGTGGGCAAGTCGACCGTTGCGAGCAATCTGGCTGTGGCTTTGGCGCGACTCGGCTATAAGGTGGGATTGCTTGACGCCGACATATTCGGGCCTTCGGTTCCCAAGATGTTTGGAGTCGAGGACGAACCCATATATATGGAAACAGTCGATGGAAATGACCTCATAGTTCCAATCGAGAAGTACGGAGTGAAGGTGCTTTCAATCGGATTCCTTGTCGACCGTAACAGCCCCGTGCTTTGGCGCGGTGCAATGGCTTCGCGAGCATTGAATCAGCTCATAACTCAAGCCAACTGGGGCGAACTCGACTATTTCCTCATCGACATGCCTCCGGGAACGAGCGACATACACCTTACACTTGTGCAGACACTTGCCGTTACGGGTGTCGTGATTGTAAGTACGCCTCAGGAAGTGGCACTTGCCGATGCACGTAAGGGTATCGCCATGTTTACCGATGAAAAGGTCAACGTGCCGGTGCTTGGAATAGTGGAAAACATGGCATGGTTCACTCCTGCCGCTCACCCCGACGAGCGTTACTATCTGTTTGGCCGCGATGGTGCGGTAAAGCTTTCCGAAGAGCTTAAGGTGAAGCTTCTCGCTCAGATACCTATTGTTGGTACAATATGTGAAGGTGGTGACAGCGGTTCGCCAATCGCGTTGAACGACAGCATAACCGGTGAGGCGTTCCTCGACCTCGGGCGTTCGGTTGTTGAAGCGGTTGAAGAGCGTAACTCCCAGTTGCCTCCGTCGGCAAAGGTTGTGACTCACTCTTAAGGATGAATCTGCTGACTTCCTATGACAGGACACGGCCGAGAATTGCGGCCGTGGGGATGTTTGACGGAGTCCATGCCGGGCACCGTCATCTCCTTGATGTGCTCTGTCAGGCGGGCGACGAGATGGGATTGTCGCCTACGGTGATTACGTTTCGCAATCATCCTCGCAAGGTGGTTAATCCCGGTTCGCGAGTGGAGATGCTTTCTACGCTTGACGATCGGCTGGATATGCTCTCTCATGCCGGGATAGCCGATTGTGTGGTGATGGACTTTAACGACGGATTGCGCTCCATGTCGGCCCGCGACTTCATTGTCATGCTGCGTGACGATTATTCGGTAAAGGCCATGGTGAAGGGTTTTAACAACCGCTTCGGACATGAGAGGAATCTTGACCTGGATGACTACATCAGGATTGGCCGCGAGGAGGGTGTTGAGATAATATGCGCCGATGAATATCGTAGCGTTGCGACACCTTCGGTAAGTTCGTCGACTGTAAGGAAGTTGTTGCATGAGCATGAAGTGGGGAAGGTGGCTGAGTTGCTTGGCCGGCCTTACTCGATAAAGGGGCGTGTGATACACGGCAAGAAGCTTGGCCGTCAATTGGGATTCCCTACCGCCAATATAGAGCCGATAGGTGATTCCATATTGGTGCCGGGTAACGGAGTGTATGCCGCATTTGCCACCATAAGCGACGGTAGTCGGCATCGGGCAATATTGAACATAGGTCATCGTCCTACGGTTGACGGATGCGATTCGCCTGTAAACATTGAGGTGCACATAATGGATTATGACGGCGATCTCTACGGAACAGAAATGCGCATTGAGTTTATGGCTTTTCTGCGTAAGGAGATGCGCTTTTCAGGTCTTGACGAGTTGAAAGCGCAACTTGCGCGTGATGCCGAGGCTGCCAATGCCCTGTTGCTATAGCACTGGTTAGAATTTCACCTCAAATCCGGCCATTACGGTGGCTCCGGGCATGGGGAATCCTTCGTTTATTTCATAATGCTTGTTGGTGAGGTTGTCGCCTTTTACGAATATCTTGGCATCGCATATTCCGGCAATGTCGACATTATAAGCTGCACGTAGATTAAGCAGAGTGTAATCGTTTTTGGTGCCTGAGGTGACATTGGTGTACAGCCCCCGACTGTACTTCGGCTGTGAACTCAAACTGACCGGGATTATAGTTGACCTCCGCGTTGAACTTGTTGCGGGGAGCGGCCAGGAGTGGTTTTGATGTATGCAGATAACTGTAGTTGGCGTTGGCGTTCCATTGACGATTGATTATATATGTAGCGTCAAATTCCACGCCTTTGTTTATGAACGATCCGGTATTGCCGTTGAGCGGACGGCCGTCGACCGTCGATGTTTGTATCATGTCTTTTCCATCGATGAAGAATAGTGACAGCCCCATGTCGAGATGTCCGTCGAGCAGTCGCTGGCGTATTTCGACATCGTAGTTATACATGTATTCGGGGTTGAGGTTGGGATTGGCCGGGCGGTAAAGGTAGAGTTCGCGAAGGTTTGGAGCTCTATATCCTTTGCTGAACGAGAACTTCACGGTGTTGTTGAGCACGGGATGCAATATGAATCCGGCCTGAGGCACCCATTCGTTACCGAATTGAGTGTTATGCTCGAGTCGCACTCCGGCGTTTACCGACATCATTTCACACAGTTGCTGCTGGAGCATCAGATAGCCTGCTACTTCGGTTTCCTTGCGGTCGATTATCTCTTCCCGGCCACCTTTGTCGAGGTCGTTCCAGGCATGTCCTCCGTATTGCTTGTAGTCAAATCCAAGGCTTAGGTCGCTGCCTGTCCACGGATTCAATGTTTCGTAGGCGGTAAATCCGCGGTTGAAGTCGGATAGTCGGAAAATGTAGTCCGTCGGTTCGGCATCGGGGGCATATCCGTCGTCGACCCAATGTTGTCCCCAGCTATAGTACATCTGAACGCCGCCTTTCAATCGGTCATACACATTGTTGGCATATAACGCGGCTGTGCCACGGAAGAAGTGGGTCCACATCGACAGCAACGGTTCATTTGTGGCACCCGGATTTCGGGCTAAGCTTTGCGTGAGGTTGATGTTGGCTCCTACGTTCCAGTTCTTGGATGTGTTGTAGCGTATCTGGGCAACTTCGTTTGCAAGCCAGAAGTCGCTTCCGGGTCGGTTGTTTTTGGATCGGTCGTATTGCGCTCCGGCTGTAGCCTGAAATTTATTGTGGCGGTAACCGAGGCTTATGCCGTAACGTTGTGTGGCGTGAGTACCCCACATCATGCGGGCTCTTCCTTGAAATCCGTTTCGATCTTGGTCACGGGTTATGATGTTGACCGAGCCGCCCATTGCATTTGAGCCGTAGAGCAGCGATGACGGGCCGCGCACGACTTCCAGATGGTCCACTTCGGTGGTTGTGTATGTGTCGGCGAGCGAGTGTCCGTATATTCCCGCCCAGTTGGGCAGGCCGTTGATCATGAACAGCACTTTGTTGCCTTGTCCCACGCCGCGTATGTTGATTGTTCCGGCCGAGCCGCCTGAAACTCCGTATCCGGCCATGCCTCGCTCGGTGACGAATAGTCCGGGCACTTTGTTGACAAGCACCGGAAGCAGCGATGTTTCGGTGCTGCGGCTTATCTGTTCGGCTGTTATGCGCATTGAGTTCAGAGGTATAAGCTCGATGTTTGTTTTACCGGGCTGTATGAATTGGACTTCATGCAGCGGTATAGTGTCATTTAACGAGCCGGCAAATGTGACAAGACTTGAGGCTGAAAGCGCAATCGACAATAATTGATTTCTCATTGATCTGGAATTTGGGTAATATTTAGGGTTCGTTGTTTTAATAATGAACAATTAAAATTATGAAATTGTTTTAAAGTTAGTAAAAATGTATAGTATATCATTATGAGCTGCCAGAATAATGTCGATTTTTTTGATTCCGTAGCCGAGTTATGGGATGAGATAAACACATATAATGTCGAAGCTATAAACCACATCATCGACAAGGCCGGTATCGGGCCTGATGATGTGGTGCTTGATTGTGGAACCGGAACTGGAGTGCTTATCCCCTATATTGTGGAAAAAATTACCGAAAACGGATGGGTCGATGCCTATGACATGTCGACCGAGATGCTTAAGGTGGCTCACCGTAAATTCTCGTCGACCGAAAAGGCAAGGTTCATTTTGGGAAATATAGAGCGCGACAGGTTGTTTGGTGCCTACGATCGAATAATGATGTTCTGCATGCTTCCGCATCTTGACGATCCTGTGGCTACGGTGGCTCGACTCTATGAAGGAAATCTGATGCCCGGCGGACGCATCGTGATTGCATTTCCTTCGAGCAAGGAGGAGATTAATTCCATTCACCATGAGCGACAGCATAACCATGTTCACAGTCATTTCCTTGTGTCGGCCGATGAGCTTGCCGATGACCTGAGGCATGCCGGGTTGAATGTCGACTATGTGGAGGACAACGACAGCTGCTACATAGTGCGGGTTGCCAAGCCTCAGTAGCTTGTAACGGCTATTTTTGCCTAAGCGGTAGATTTTAGCTACCTTTGCCGGCAAGATGAAAAAGAAGACCATTTGGGACTTGCACCGCATCTCCCCCGAAGAATTCAAAGCTTCCGAAAAGCTTCCGCTTGTAATGGTGCTCGACAATGTAAGGAGTCTTACCAATGTGGGCGCGATATTGCGCACCTGCGACGCCTTCAAGGTTGAGCGGGTGTTGCTGTGCGGTGTCACGGGCTGTCCTCCTTCGCCCGAGATTCACAAGACCGCCCTTGGTGCCGAGGATTCGGTCGATTGGCAATACTGCAAGGACACTCTTGAGGCTGTGAAGGTGTTGCAGGCCGAGGGCTACACACTGTGTGTGCTCGAACAGGTCGAGGGTAGCGTGTCGCTTGAGAAGATGACGGTCGAGCCCGGTCGCCGATATGCTATTGTTGCCGGCAACGAGGTCAAGGGTGTGGAGCAATCAGTTGTGGATGCCGCCGATGTGTGCATCGAAATTCCCCAGTTTGGCACAAAGCACTCGCTCAACGTATCGGTAAGCGCGGCTGTGGCCATGTGGCACTTCTTTGAAGCCTCGCTCCGTTAATAATGGAATGAAGAACCTCCCAAAAATTCTCGTAAGAGCGATGTCGACGGTATCAGCCTGTCGGTGATGGGAGTGAAATAGCTGAGTAATTTTCTTAATCGGTAGGCTTCGGCATACTCCCTGATGTCACGCGGCACTCCGTTGAGAATGTCATCGGCAAGTTCCTTCATGACCCCGAGTTCAAAGATTAATGAGGAGTTGAACATCGCATCGGCATTTTCCTGGAACGGGAATATCCACTTTTCTTCGCCTCGACGCACACTTGGCCATCGCTTTATGGTGTCGGTGGCGCTTACACCACGGTATTTGTAGTCACGTATTATTCTTCGCAGCAGTCGGTTGTCGGTTGTCGGTACCCAGTTGTGATCGTCGATCGACAGCGTGGTTAGTGCCGACACATAGATGAGATATTTCATCTTGGCGTCGATATGGGCCGTGAGTTCGGGATTTAGACCGTGGATACCTTCGATCAGCAGCACTGAATTGCTGTTAAGTTTCAGCTTTTTCCCTTTGTACACACGATGTCCAAGTTCAAAGTTATAGGTGGGCAGATTCACTTCCTCGCCGGCAATAAGAGCGTTGAGGTCGCGGTTGAATGTTTCGAGGTCGAGGGCATACAGTGATTCGTAGTCATAGTCGCCGTCAATGTCACGCGGTGTAACCTCGCGGTTGACAAAGTAGTCGTCGAGCGATATCATTTTAGGCTCAAGGAGGTTGGTCATAAGTTGTATGGCAAGCCTCTTGGTGAATGTGGTCTTTCCCGATGATGACGGTCCGGCAATGAGCACGATCCTTGCGCCTCCTTCGGCGTAACGGCGTGAAATGTCATCGGATATTCGTCCTATTTTTTTGTCATGCAGTGCTTCGGCTACATTTATCAGCATGGCCGACTCCTTGCTGGCTACAGCTTCGTTTAGCTCACCCACGTTGTCGACCCCGATCACTCGGTTGAAGGCCAGGTAGTCGGTGAATGCGTGATACATCTTCTCCTGTACGATTGGTGACGCAACCATTGAAGGGTTGCTGCTGTCGGCTCCAAGCAATAGGAATCCGTCCTTATACAGCTGGAGGTCAAATATGTTGAGCATGCCGGTCGAAGGTGCGAGATTGCCATAGTAGCTGTCGCACACATTGTCAAGGCGATAATATACTGTATATAGTTCATGGGTGGAGCGTAGCAGCTTGACTTTGTCGTCAAGCCCCTGCTTTTCAAATATCTTTATCACATCGGATGTAAGACGCTCCTTGCGTTCAAATTTTATATCACGCTTTACGAGCTCGGTCATCCGGGCCTTTAATCGCGCGACGACATCCTCGTTTACGGTTATGTCGCCTGTGAGCCTACAGTAGTAACCGCGTGAGATGGAATGTTCGATTATAAGTCTTACACCGGGAAACAGGTCGACTACCGACTTGTAAAGCATCATGCACAGTGAGCGCACGTAGACGCGATGCCCCGAAGGACTTTGACGAGTAAGGAACTCGACTTGCTTGGGAGCGAACAACGGAAACTGTAGGTCCTCGGTCTTGTTGTTGACATGAGCGCATATCGGATGCTCGGGAATGCGGTCGGCGATGGTGTTGTATATGTCCATAAGCGTGTCGCCGCCCTTGAACGGAATATACTCTTCTATATTCTTGCAGTAAACTTTCAGTTGGTCACTCATAATTTAATAGTCGAAAATGAATTATACTCTTGTAAAGATACAAAAGTTAGGGCAAATAAGTTTCCGGCAACAGTTAAAAAAATCCAAGACGATTATTTATTGTATTTGTCACTTTTTTTGATTACCTTTGCCGCCCATTACAAATCAAAAACACTTTTAACGTTATGACTAAAAGTAAGATATACACTCGTACGGGCGATCTCGGAGTGACTTCGCTCGTTGGCGGACAAAAAGTGAAGAAAACCGACATACGCATTGAGGCTTACGGTTCGGTTGATGAACTCAATGCCAACCTCGGCGTATTGATTGCAATCCCCAATCTTCAGTCTGAATATGTCGACCTGCTCCGTTTTGTTCAGAACAAGCTATTCAACATAGGCGCATATCTTGCGACTCCAAATGTCGATAATGCCATAACCCACTGCAACGGATTGACCCATGAGGACATCGAGCGCATCGAAACCTCAATCGATGTTATGGACGCTCAGTTGCCTCCGTTGACATCGTTTGTATTGCCCGGAGGAACACATCGCTCGGCAGTCGCTCACGTGTGCCGCACAATGTGCCGTCGCTGCGAGCGTCGCATCGTTGCTCTATCCGACACTACCTATGTCGATCCCAACGTATTGAAATTTGTGAATCGATTAAGCGACTTTCTCTTCGTGTTTGCACGTTTTAACAATGTCGCCAATCAATTTGATGAAATATTTTGGGATAAGAATTGTTAGTTAATCAATAGACAGACTAATTCTACCTTTCTAATAACTATAAAAATTAAATAGACCTATGTATTGGACATTGGAACTTGCATCAAAGCTCGAAGATGCACCTTGGCCCGCAACCAAGGAAGAACTTATCGACTATGCAATGCGTTCGGGAGCGCCGCTTGAAGTAATCGAAAACCTCCAGGAAATGGAAGATGAAGGCGAAACCTACGAATGCATCGAAGATATCTGGCCCGACTACCCCAGCAAAGAAGACTTCTTCTTCAACGAAGAGGAATATTGACATAAAATCCTCTCGATTTTAAGATATAAATAACTAATATATAAGCGATTGGTAAGCAAAGAAATAAACTTGCCAATCGCTTTTTGTATCCTTTTACCGCAAAATTCGCTTGTCCAAAATACGATAGAACGCAGCTATTTCAAACGAGAAAAACTAATTTTGATTTGCAAGTGTTATACAAATGCATTACCTTTGCGCTATTATAAAATTATATGATATGAATACGGCATCAATTACAAGAAAACAAACATCATTCCGTCTTAGCGAAGACCTTCTCTCTCGTCTTCAGGCGGAAGCGAAGCGTCATAATCGTAGTCTCAATAATCTTGTGGAGAGTGTACTAATGGCATTCGTGGCTGACCGGCCCAACAAGACCACTCTCGCCGCTATGAAGGAAGCAGAAACCTCCGACAATCTTGAGACGCTCGATTTGAACAGTTTCCGCAGTTTTGTCGATTCGTTATGAATACCCTCAAACTTACGTCTCAGTTTAAGAAAGACATCAAGCGTTATAAATACAAGATTGAGATAATCGACAAACTGGAGGTGCTTCTCAAACTGCTCGTAAATGGGCAACCGATTCCAGATGAAAACAAGCCTCACATTCTGACCGGCAATTATCGTGGTTATATGGAATGCCATGTCGAAAGTGACACATTGCTGATTTGGTGGGATAAAGAGGAAGGCATAATAAAACTTGTCCGTTTTGGATCACATTCTGAATTATTCTGATATCTGCTTTCTCCAAAAAACTGGAGTAACAGAAGATTATCCTAACGGCAGGATGAACTTGACGCACTCAGCGAGAAACGATATAATGCGGAAAAGAATTTCCACGAGTTCACGGAAAAGAATCAAGAACAGGTGCGCATGAGGCTTACTGATGCCGTCTTTGCCAGGATGGTTGTCGATATCCGCTCACTGGTTGAATCCATGCCATCGGAACAGAAAGCCAGGGTTGATGGCGAGTTCATGACTGCAATCGCCGAGCGACCCAACGAGATATTGAAGTGTGCGATGTATCTGTTCCTCGGCTATCTCGATGGTGCAACCCAATTCGCCCAGTCATGCGGAGGCGGAGGCACCTCATCAGACCTCCCGTGGGGACGCGATCCGGATGAAGATGACCGCCGCTTCGCCTACCGCTGCATGATGCAGGCCCACAAGATGCTAAAACCATCCGGTCTCAGACGAGGCATGGGTGGCCGACGACGACCTATTTTTTCAATTCCTTTAACCTGATAGCCAAACTTTCACGAAATTTTATTAACTTTGCGATTGCAGACCGCATGAGGCCCCGGTCGCGGGGACGAGGGCGGGAAGCAAAGACATAATGAAAAGCGTTTATCCGCGCTGATTCTTGACTCTCTGAAATTCTCGCAAAATTTCGTATTACAGTCAAGGATTGAGCAACGATGGATGCCCGTGGATATGTAATTATCTTGCATTCGGCACGATATTTCGTGAGAAATATAGCCGAACGCACTGATTGCATATACAAGCGTAGGGCTTCTTCGTTGCCGTCCAACTGTAATAGGGCAATGCGAGAAGCCTCAGAGAGTAGGATGGTAACAGATACAGATTCCTACGCTTTTCTCGTATAAACCAATCTAATGTCAACGAGGGGAAGACCGCGGCACCAAATTTTATGATATGTATTGTCACATATTCTCTTTTAACTCAATCTTTGCTCGAATATTGACTTTAACCGTCTTTCTTTGCATAATCTTTTCATGTTCTTCTCCAAGAAATTTGGTTCTAACGTGCCAAGAACGTCATATCGAAATATATGTAGACGGCCAATACCTTGGACGAGATATGGTGAGTTATACCGTTCCTAAAGGGCAAAAATATGTGGAAGTTTCATGCCGAGACAATGGAACGGAAGTCTATCATAAAAAGATATATACTGATGATTTAAAAAATAAGAATCTTGTAGAACTGCAAATGCCGAAAAATCTTAAATACTCAAATAATAGACATTATTAATCATGAAAAGGTTATTATTTCTAACAATTGCAATCTTGTCTGTTATAGTGGCAAGTGCAAAGAAAGAGAAGGTGATTAAGATACAAGTCACCCCTCAAGAGGCGTCTATCTACGTTGACAATGTACTTATGGGCAATGGTTATGCCGAATTCACGCGCCCCAAAAAGGGGAATCAGGTAGCCATCATAAGGGTGGAATGCAATGAATATACGACTATGAATTCAAAATTCTACGGTAGCGATGAGCGTAATTCATTGTCGTTCAATTTGAATCAAGACGGCTTCTACCGTGCTTCGGCCGCATCGGGGTTGGTAAACAAATATATCACAATTACTCTCGACCCACAGTTTTATACAGTGGATTCGGAGAGTGGTAAGGTGGACACAAGTAAAGCATGGAAAATGTTACATCAGATTATCCTTAACTATTTCAATGAAATAGAAACTACCGATTATGCCGGTGGATACCTACAGACCCCTTGGAAATACAAGGCATTTACTATGTCCGAAAAGGAGATGAGAAATAGAGTTACCATACGCGATATCTCGAATGAGGATAGAGTCGCTTTCCAAATCAAGATTTCATCTGAAGTTGCCGCCGCAATGCAGGCCAAGCATGGCGAATTCGACGAAATAGATCGTCTCCCCAAAGAACTTGAGCCGATGGTTGAGGAACTTCAAACTCGTATTGGCAAAGTTTCAAGCATTTAAACCATTCTAAACAAATCCATATGAAACATTTTTTAATTTTTGGGCTAGTGGTACTTTGCTCTGCCGCCAGTCTCAACGCCCAGACCTTCAAGGAAGAGTTCGAGGGCAACAGCCTCGGGTGGACCGAGAGTGCAGGAGAAAGCAATAACGGCACAGCCGTTATTGACAAAGGCGTAATGACTATCAAATCAAAAGGTATCAATAAATTTGCTTCAGCAATGGTTGGTGTTCAGGTTGGTGAAAACACTATGTTTGAGACTCATTGCTATGCTCCGATCAATGTCAAGAAACCTTTTGAAGTCATGACAAATGTCAAAATCGACAAACTCGGTACGGATAAAACCTGTGGTTTCATATTCAATTACCGTGATTTTGGCAATTTCTATGCCTTTACCTTCAATGACGAGATGGTCAATTTCATTCGATTCGTTGACAACAAGATGGTCGGAATGATATCTCAAGGTGTAAAATGGCCTAAAAACAAAAAAATCAACCAGGAATGGAAACTTGTGTCCGATGGTTCGACTCTTTCGTTCTATGTCGATGGAATGGAGATCCTCAAAGTAAAATATATGCCCTTGGATTATACTGGAATCGGTTTCTACACCTTTGGCAAACAAACCCTCATTGTTGACGACATCACTTTCACTCAACAATAATTAATCGATATGAGAAAAAGGCCGGAATACATAAGCGTTCCGGCCTTTTGTTTGTCTGATCCATGCTGCATTTTATCGCCATTTATAGCAAAGTTTGCTTGCCTATTCTCTGTAAAACCAAGCTAACTATCTGATAGGTAATTTATTCGCATCTCTTCAACGAGGAGGAGTATTGACATAAAATCCTCTCGATTTTAAGATATAAATAACTAATATACAAGCGATTGACAAGCGATGAAATAAACTTGTCAATCGCTTTTTGTATCCTTTTACCGCACGCATGATTATTGCTAATCAGAAGGTTACATACGGGATTTAGAATAAACTTGGCTAAAATACATTCTATCTTCCGATGTTTATCTCGGTCACGCCTCGATGAGCTAAAGGTTGTGAGTATCTTGGATTCTGAGATGTGCGATGTATCTGTTCCTCGGCTATCTCGATGGTGCAACCCAATTCGCCCAGTCATGTGGCGGCGGTGGCGGCGACAGTTCGCTTCCTTGGGGGCGCAAAGAAGAAGATGATGACCGCCGCTTCGCCTACCGATGCATGATGCAGGCTCACAAGATGCTAAAACCATCTCAGCTAAAACGAGGGTTGGGAATAAGACTATGCAATCAACGACCTTTTACTTCACTGAGTTCGCAAATCTTCATCGGCTTTGCGGTGAGCCATCACTGTTTTCATGTTTGTCTGTGCCCATTCTGTAAGCTGCTGTATGAGCGGGAGAAGTGATTTTCCCAACGTGGTAAGACTGTATTCAACCTTAGGAGGTACAACGGCATAAACCTTCCTGTCTATAAAGCCGTCGGCCTCCAGTGTGCGCAGGGTTGATGAAAGCACTCTCGATGACACATCTGGAATCAAGCGGCTGAGTTCATTGAACCGGATAATGTCTTGTTCGCCTATGATAAGCACAGTAAGAAGCGCCCACTTGTTGCCGAAACGGGCTATGACATTTCTGACAGGGCACATCTCTATAATTGAACCTGTTTCCTCTTTCTTTCTCATATACAAGGATGTTTACTTTTATTTGCAAAGTTAGTAATTAGTTTTAATATACCTTCATAAAATCAACTGTCCCTATACATGGTCGATAAAAAGTAGTTGCTTGTGAATTTTTTTCTCTCTGATAATCAGTAAAACCGATAAAAAGGTTACTATGGGCTGAAAATGTAACTTCTTGACAGATAGATGCTATAGTTGTAACTTTGCAGAAAATATGAAGATAAAGCAAAACGATATGGATAGCTTAAAACTCAATCTTGAAGTGATGGACAATTTCATCCGCTTCATAAACACCGGTGACATTGACCTCGGTCAATCGATAATATCGCCGGATGTGGTGTTTTACGCATCTACCCTGTTCTCGATGCTCATACAACTCGGTGTTATTCCTGAGCTGCAACATTGATATAAAAATCTTAACACTCAAATTAAACTCTACAATGAAACAGATTCAAACAATCGAAAAAGGCGCGAATTTCAGCGCGGCAAATTTTGGTAACCTCGCAGCCATTAAGGATTACGTTCTTGAACTCGGTCCGGAGGTCAAGATACCCGGAAAAGTGTTCGGCGGTCAGGCTGTCGGTGCAAACGGCGGAGAATTTTCATTTCAGGTATTTGCTCCCGGTCAGGAAACCGGATTCCTGCACACCCACAAGAATCATGAAGAACTATACTTTTTCCTGAGAGGCAGGGGGGAGTTTCAGGTTGACGGGGAGGTCTTTCCTGTCGAGGAAGGCTCGGTGGTCCGCGTATCTCCCGATGGGCGCCGCTGTGTCCGCAATAACGGCACCGAACCTCTTGTGATGCTCTGCGTGCAGTATCGTGGCAACACGTTTACAGCCGATGATGCCGCTGACGGAAACATTCTCAATGAACCTATTGAATGGTAAGCTTACTAAAGAGGGTGTGTCTATTTTGACACACCCTCCTGGAATATCTGGTAATCTTAGTCTTCAATAATGCCTGAATAATAAATTCATAGAATTAATAGCATTCCATCGCCTTTTATGACAAAATAGATTTGTTTATTATATGCATCGATAATGCAACTGATTGATGGATAAATCCTTAAACTTAATTGAACAAAGAGGGGTATTGATATAAAATCGTTACGATTTTAAAGCGTAGGAGGTAGTGTCAAAATAAACTGCCTTTATTTTTTGTGATTATATTGCAATAAATTCATTTGCAGGGCTTATATTTGCATATTATGATGAACGATAAATTCCCTTCGATGCCTTCGGATGAAGATGTGAATTCCGATGGATATGTTTTTAAGGATGTATTTGAAGTGTTCAACTATATAAAGTCCAAGGGCTGGGACATTGGATGGTATGCGGCACCTCATTTTGAAGTAATGACATTGTATGATAACCATGTCGTGGCATCGCCCACTCCATTTTCACCGTTATATAGAGGGCAAAGCTCTTATTATGAGCGTTGTCTGCCATCGCTTTATCGCAGAAAATGGAGCGATTTGCAGAAGTTGGAACGGCTTGTACAGATAGAAGATTTCAAGACTATCCTTAATGACAATCCTGAAATAAAGGATGAGATTGAGGGCGGTTTGGCTGTCAATTATATCGGACTTGCCCAACATTACGGCATAGAAACCAATGTGATTGACTTGACCAACAGTTTTGGCGTAGCTGCATTTTTTGCCACATCTGATTATGATAGCCTTACACATACCTATCGACCGGTTATGGAAATTGTGAGAAAAGGCGTGATATATTTTATGCCGACGGGTATTTTTAATTTCGGGCCAACTCTTGATAACCAGGTGTGGCCCATCGGCATGGAGGCTTTAGCGCGTCCCGGGGAGCAGCGGGGATTTGGCGCATATCTTAAGGAAAATCAGGATTTTCATGATATATGTCCATTAAAGTTCTTCTTTTGGCAAAACGCTCAGGCATCAATTGAATGTCAACGACGGTTTGGTTTTGGTGCTGCACTATTTCCCTACGACCCTATGGCCGAAAAAGTATCGATTATGAGGAAATATCGCATTTATGGGAGGGATTCCATCAGAAAAGTTGTTGATGAAAATCCTGAATTGGGATATGATTTTCAAGCGGCTGTTGATGCTTTGGCTGCCGACGGATGTCACATTCTGGATTCAACGCCATTTCGTTATACGAAAGACGAATTGAATCACATCACAGAGCAATATCACAGGAAATATCCCGGCAGTTTCCCTGTTGAAATAGTCAGAAAATGATTATAAAAATTCTTGAAGAAATCCATGTCGACAAAACCGTTGTCCTACTCATCATTGAAGCAGAACACTCCCACACGGTCACCGCGATAATTTCCCCACGGAAGCTGATATGTCGGACTCCCGGTATGAATATGACACCATTTGATACGATGACAGATTTGCTATCTCAGGACTTTTTAAGATCCTACCGACAAAAAAGATTTTCTTTTCGCTGCAGAAATCATCGACTGCAGGGAAAGAAAATCTTTAGTAGTTGTTAAGCTCCACTCGACTGTCGGCCGATTGCGCGATTATATCTCTTTGAAATGCGAGCGGTCGAATCCGCATATCGGACATACGAAATCGTCAGGAAGATTAGTTTCCGATTCTACCTCATAGCCGCATATGTCACATTTGAATCTGCGCACATCTTTCTTGGTCACTGTAGTCGACTCCTGTTCGCTACGGTAGGTGGGGGCGTTTTTGGGCGCGCTTCCTTTTATCACTTTGTGGTAATACTCGTATGTCATGGGTGCGCCGCTTTCATCTTGCGTATCCTTCAGTTTGCTTATGACAATGACATGCGTTCCGCAGTCTATGAAATCAGTGGCATCCAGAACAAGACGGCCGCAGAAGTTGCCTTTGACAGCCGGAGCACCGTCAAGGTCAACATATCCGAAGTCGGCATATTTGTCGGCATCACGCGATGACCTGAATCCGAAGGAGCTGATTATCATAGGATCAGTATCTTCTGATATGATTGATATGCAGAATTTTGGATTCTTCTTTATACAGTCAAGGGTGTAATTCTTTTTGTTTAGACAAATTGCCAGCGTAGGATTTTCACTTGTAACTTGAAAACAGGTGTTGACAATGCAACCGGCGGGCTTGTCGTCGGAATAGCATCCGACAACATATAGTCCGTAGGTTATGTTATATAGAGCATTGCTGTCCATCGCTTCCGGCATTAATAGTTTTTTGCCTCTATTTCAAAGAAGCTGCGCTTGTGATGGCATACGGGGCAGAGTTCAGGGGCTTTCTTGCCGATGTGTATGTGTCCGCAATTACGGCAAATCCATACAGTGTCGCCCTCGCGTGAAAACACGATGCCTTCTTCAATGTTCTGCAACAAACGACGGTAGCGTTCCTCGTGGTGCTTTTCTATCGCGGCGACAGCGCGGAAGCGATAAGCTATTTCCGGGAATCCTTCGGCTTCAGCCTCCTCAGCCATTTTTGAATACATCTCGGTCCATTCATAGTTTTCTCCTTGCGCTGCAGCTTGCAGATTGTCCATCGTGTCCGAGATTTCGCCTCCGTTCAGCAGTTTGAACCATAGTTTAGCATGCTCTTTTTCGTTGTTTGCAGTTTCCTCGAAGATTGCTGCAATCTGCTCGTAACCGTCCTTGCGTGCTTTTGATGCAAAATACGAATACTTGTTGCGTGCCATTGATTCACCGGCAAATGCTTCCTGAAGGTTACGCTCGGTCTTTGTTCCTTTTAAATCTTTCATTTTCTTGATTATTATTTGGTTATTAAACTGTTTATATTTGTTTTTTGCTGCATTCCGGGCATACGCCTTTAAAATATACATTTATGTTATCACACAAAAAATCGGCAGGGACTGTCAATATCGACATATCAAGTGGAATGTCAAAAATTTTTTTGCAGGTGCGACATATAAAATGTGCATGCGGCGTATTTAGTGTTGAATCGTACCTGGTGGATCCGGATGATATGTTGATATCGTTTATAAGGCCATTCTCAGCGAGCAATTTTACGCTATTGAATACCGTTGTGCGTGATAGTGTTGGATTATTCTGATGCATGAAGGAATATATTTCATCGGCAGTAGGATGACTATCGCATGAGGATATAAATTCTAAAATCTCAAGCCTCTGCATAGACGGTCTTATGCCCGCGTCAGTGAGCTTTTTGAGAAGAGTGGTTTTGTCGTCACAACTTTTCATCTGGAATCAAAACAATTCTATATATAGTACAAAGTTGCATCTAATATAATACAGCACCAAGCTATTTAACACTTATTAATTAAAATATTATTTTAATAGGTTTTAAAACCGCAATTTTGACAAAAATCTAACACAACACTATTAACGGCCGATATTCGTTTATATAGCTGATCTTTTATGACTTTTGGGCAATTCGTTTTGCAATAAATAGTCACATAACTATCGCATATACTGCTCTCCCACGCTTGCTCATCCAATAACCTACTTATTGATTTGCCTCGTTTCATAGGATATATTCAAATGAAAAAGGGAAGCGAAAGAGTTTCAACCCTCTTTCGCTTCCTTTTTTTGTTATATAATTCACTCCATTATGACGACTATGTGATTTGTAACATGTGCTGCTAAATGGATTGTATCATGCGAGTTTTATCAGCTCGGGGATATAGCCTCTCACTTTTCGCGGATTCTCTTCCCCCGGCAGCGTCACATCGGCATCGCGGTCTGAAAATATCATTGCCACGCGATTGCCTGTTTCGTCGTCCGTTTTAATGACTACAAGAATCTCGGCATCATCTTTTCGGTATCGGTCAAATTCGTTTCGACCTCTCCACATGGCCGGATTGTCACGCCTGAATGTCATCGCGTCACACACGTAGTTAAGCAGTCGGCGTTCGCGGTCGTCATCGGCCTTAAGATGCCCCGATGTGCGTGAGGCGTTGTCCGATTGACTTCCCTCGCAGTCACGCGAAAGGTCGGCAAATTCGTCACCGTAATATAGCGTTATCGGCCCGTTGTATCCTGCAAGGATGGCAAATCGGGTCATTAGATTTATCTCATTATTGTCGTCATAGAAGCTGTCGGCCACTCTCACTCCGTCATGGTTGGTCAGAAACAGGTTGGGCAACACATCGTCGGGAGCATAACCTCGATCGGCAGGCGATGAGTACACTCTCATTATGTCGTCCCATCCGTTGTCAAGGCCGCCGTAGTCGTCACCGTTCATCGAACCGCTGATAAGCTGTTTGCCGTCGAAGTCAAATGCGCTTTTTAAGCCTCCGTCGCGGAATATTCTTGAGCTGATGCTTCCTGCATCGCTCCAGTCCTCGCCTACCATGTATCCGAGAATGCCCCATTCTTTACCTTCGTTACGGCGTTTGTCGCAAATTTCCCTCACGACTTGGGATATTTCGCACCAGTAGTTATGGCCGTTCTGGCACAGCTGATAGGCCTGGTCAAATCGCCAGCCGTCGATGTCAAACTTGTCGATCCAATAGGTGGCGACCTCCTTGAAGTAATCGAGTGATTCGGGATACTTTACATTTCCCGTGCCTCCGTCTTCTCTTCTGTCGCTGAGCGAGGGTGTCGAGTCTATCTGAAAACCCGATGGCGAGGGTTCATTCACGCCTCCATGATGACCGAATACTCCGTCGAGAAACACGTATATGCCGCGTTCATGGGCTTTCTCAACAAGCTCCCTTAAGTCATCCTCGGTGCCGAAGTGCGGGTCAATCTTGAAATAATTGTTGGCAAAGTAGCCTGTGGCTTGAAGCTTTTCACCACCGTCGGCCTCCGAACTGTCGAATATCGGCGTTAACCATATAGCATTGGCGCCTATGCGCACGATATGGTCAAGTGCCTGAATTACTCCCTGCAGATTACCGTCTTTACGTTCCCCAGCCGGCCCCCAAAGGCTGTCATAGCCTTCAGCACCCCCTTCTCCATGGAGGAAAGAGCCGACCATAATCTGATAGATTGTTAGCGACCTCCAGTCGCTGCTCGGTTTGTTGTGTTTCGTTTCCATAAGAATTTGTAAGTGAAATAGGTGTGTGAAAATCATTATCAACAAATAACTTCCATCACGTTGCGATTGTTCATCGCAATACCTGATGACGCAACATATTTCAATTTTACGATTGCTTTCCCCTTTAAGCTAACAAGTTGTTAATCAACTACTATTTGCTAAAGGTTGTCATATTCAGTTATCGGCCCAGGCTCAAGCCAAATGTTGTCAATATTCTTATTCGGTCAGTCCTATTTGCGGGCGCTGCATAAATTAAGTAAGGGAATGCCGTCACGGCATCCCCTTACCTGATAATAAACCAATCATTATCACATTTCTTGCAATGGAAAAAGTAATTTTGCTATGTACTATTATAACATAGCATTAAAAATTTGGTTCAGGACAAGAATTATTTTTTACAGCGACAATACTATTTTCAGCGGCTCGTTGCGCGTAAGCGTCACTGTAAGAGTGAAGTATTTGTCGGCTGATTCAGTTATCGTGCGAACTCGTCCGTTTTCGGTAACTGATTTTATATTTGAACTCTTGATTCCCGGCAGAACCAGCGTGATTGTCTTTTCGGCGGGCATTCCCGGATAATCGCCCGACATTTCGATGTCGACGGTTATCGACGACTTCGATGCCTCCCCGCGGAATGTAATCAGGGCATACTCTCCGTTGTCAAGTGACGATGTTGACTTGCGGTCGTCCTCAAACATCACGTAGTCGCTCGTCACATTGCCTCGCGGATAGTAAAGCACCGTGTATCGCGATGCGTCGTAGTCGCCCGTGTTGTCCATCTCGTAATCGGCTTGAGGAATGAACGCTCCTGCACGAATGAGCATCGGCAACACGTTGAGGGGCGCGTCGTAACTTATTTTCGATGGCCCGTAATAGGTGACATCGGGGTTGTTGTAGTCGATCCATGTGCCGTCGGGCACTACGATGTCACGCTTGCGGGCGCCTTGTTGCAGCACGGGTGCCACAAGCACCTCGGAGCCCCACATGTATTCATCGGTTATCGAATCGTAGGGTGTGGCTCCGTGTGCGTCGAAGTTGAGAGGACGCACCAGCGGATATCCCTGCGAAGCGTTTTCGTAGGCAAGCGTATAGTTGTAAGGCAACCAGCGGTAACGCATTTTTACCAAGTCGAGCAGCTCATCGGCATATTCGGGATAGTGGTAAGGCTCGGCAAATTCCTGGGCATGGGTGCGGAGAATTGGGGAAAATGTTCCGAGCTGAAGCCAGCGCACATATAGTTCGGGATCAATGGGATTCTCCTTGTCGATAGCGAATCCGCCCACATCATGTGACATGTATGCCAATCCGCTAAGACCTGAATTGAGCATTATTTTTATCTGGGGCTGAAGACCTGCCCATGAGCGTGACACATCGGTCGACCACGGGAATACGCTGTAACGCTGCAGGCCTGTAGTTCCGCCTCGCATGAGCGTCATCAGTCGGGTGTCGGGGTATTCGTCCTTATATAGGTCATATATGATTGAGCTCCACACATTGCCGTAGACATTGTGGTATTGACGCGCCTTCTCTCCGTTGGCGTGTACTATGGTTTCGGGATGCACTTCGGGCTCGCCGAGGTCGCCCCACCATCCGCCTACACCTTCGTCGGTGAGTGTGCGGTAACGCTCGCGCAACCAGCGGCGTGTGTCGGGATTGGCTACATCAAACATTCCTGCCTCGCCCACCCAGGTGGTGACATCGTTTATTTTGCCTTGTGCGTCATGAGTGAGCATGCCTTTTTCGGCAAGCTGATTGTAGTTGTCAATTGCACCTATCTTGTTGATGTAGGGTTGCGATATGAGTACGGTGTTGACTCCTTGAGCCTTAAGATCAGCGAGCATCTTGCGATGATCGGGCCACTGCTCCTTGTTCCATTCGAGCCGTCCCATGTCGGTTTCCTTTCCGTACCAGTATAGGTCGAGCACCACCCCGTCAACCGGATATCCGGCATTCTTGAGCGTGTCGATCACTCCGCGGGTTTCCGATTCGTTGTGGTATCCGTATTTCGATGTTATGTATCCGAGCGACCAGAAAGGAGGCAGCTCCTGTCGGCCTGTAAGTCGGGTGTATTCACGGGTAACCGACGCAAGATTGTCGGCTCCGTATATGAAATAGTATGATATCGGGGCGTCGGCCTCGGTGGTATATGTGATGGGATCGCTCATTACCAGTTCCGCTGCAGCATAGTCGTCAAAGAGCACGCCGTAGCCTTGGTTGCTTACAAACAGCGGGATGCATATATTCATCTGGTTTATGCGTGGATCGCCCTCGCCGTAACCGTAGTTCTGACGGTTATACATCACCAGTGTGTCGCCCTCTATGTTGAAGCTGTGGCCGCGTTCTCCGGCTCCGTAGAATGAGCCGCCTTTGGCCGGCACGAGTGACATTGATTTGCGTCCGTCCGATGCTGTTGTCCTCACTCCCGAGTCATAGAGCAGTCGCTCTTTTCCTCCGGTGAACGATGTTGCGCCGCTCGCAGTGTTGAGCGACACTTCAAGACCCGAAGGCAGCGTCATCACGATTTGTGAGCCGTTTTTTACGATTTTACCGTTGAATTTTTCAGCCTTCATGGAGGCAGCCTGAGTGTGGCTTGGCTTCACGCCGCGGGGAGCATTGGTTACTCTTATGATATTGTCGCTTAAGGCACGCACTACCACGCAGTTGCCGTCGGGAGTGACTGTGGTCATGGTACCTGTAGGTGCGGCATTGAGCCATACGGCGACGGTGCCGAAAATACCCATCACCGCCGTTCTGATTAGATTCAGTCGTTTTAGCATGTTGATTGTAAACTAATTCTTAAAAATAGAGACGATGCAAATATACTGCTTTTTAACAAAAACAGCAAATCAACGGCAATGGATTACAGTATATTACGATAACAGTCCCGCCCCGCTTAAAATGTGTTAATTTTTTGCCGTGATTATATTTATTGCTAATTTTGTATTTATATGAATCATACCAATTTTGAGCAATATATAAGCAGTCAGCTAAGCGATGTTGGCATGGGTGAAACTATGTTTCGCACCCGTATATTCGTAGTGTCTGAATTGATGGATATGCTCGTGTCGGGTCGGTTGCGATTGATAGATAATTATGTCAGTTGGAGTCGTGATCAGAAGTCGGCGGCTATTGAGAGTGTACTGATGGGCCTGCCTCCTGGTTCTATTATAATCGATGGATCCGATCATGATTGGTATGTTGTAGAGGGTGCTGAAATTCTGGAAGCATATTTAGATTTTTATAATGATAGATTAAGTCTTACCGATGTCAATTTTAAGATGAGCGACTATGCAGGAATGCTTTTTTCCCAGCTTCCGCTCAAGCTTATAAGCCGTTTCCTCAATTGTGAAATAGTTTCTATTGTAGTGAATCCGGATACATCTGATCTATGTAGATTATGGATTTATAACACGTCTTTGATAAAATCTTCAAATGAGGATAAATTATGGAAGTGTGCTGAGGTAATATATAATAGGCAATTTGATGAATTAGAGCGCTTTGCACATAAATGTAATGTGAGAAGCCTTAGGAATCTATGGATAATGATGCTTGCAATCTACTATAATGATTTCTTTTATTCCAAAAGTCTTAGACATAGAGCGAAATTTGAAGATATGAATTTCAATATGTTCAAATGTATTGCATTAATCCAAATGTATGAGATGATATTGGATTTGTCGTCTGGTTATACATTATTCATGGAAATTTCATATCAGATTAATAGTATTCTGAGAAAATACTCTTGGTGGGAGTCGGATAAGAGGGAGTGTTTCATAATTGTGGTTTCCCTAATGATTTTCGATAAAAGAGAGTTTAGACCTGAACATATTTTAATCTTCAATGACATATGGAAAGAAAATACATATTCCGGAAAATTGAATCTATTTAGCGACTATGTGACCATTGTAAATGAAATATACAAAAAATTAATAGATGATACGCGATATTGAACTGACCAACTTTAAGTGCTTTAAGGATATTAGCCTTCGCACTAAGCCGTTGACTGTAATAGCAGGAGGAAATGCAGCAGGGAAGTCGAGTATAATTCAGTCGCTGCTGTTGCTGAGGCAAAGTAAGCCTCGTGAAGGGAATATGACTACTTTGCATGTTGATGACGATTTGGTTAACTTGGTCAGTATTGACCAAGTGCGATATGCTAATTCCAATACTCCTGAAATAAAAATAACAATCTATGACGATAAGTTGGATGATGAGTATTCGGTGGAAGTAGCTGATGCAACAAAGGCCGATAAGCAGCCCGATTGTATTGTATCGGATAATTTCCGGGATGCTTTGGAGTCGTGCGCCTTGTTTGATGGCAATTTCGTGTATCTTAATGCCAACCGCATCAATCCTGAAATGGAGTATGTAAAAGGAAATGTAAAAGATTCTGACAGTCGTTTGGGGTCGCGTTCTGGAAGCCGCACCGTTTTTCGGCTTCAGGAGGCCCTTGACTCTAATGAGGCAATTGCTATTGAAGCTCTTGACCGTAGCGGGAAAGGCAGTGTCGCTACTAATGTCAATGCGTGGTTGTCATATATAATGGGATTCAACATGTCGCTTTGGGCTGATGGCAATCCTACTGAAGGTAGGGTTAAGCTGGTTTTCAGCACTCCATCGACAGGCCGAATCTCATCTCTCAACATGGCATTTGGTAATACATATATTCTTCCTATTGTGTTGGCTGTGCTTACGGCGCCTCGCGATTCATTGATTATAATCGAGAATCCCGAAGCACACTTGCATCCCAAGGCTCAATTGCGTATAGGTGAACTTCTGTCAATTGCGGCTCAGAACGGGGTGCAGATTATAATAGAAACCCACAGCGACCATCTTCTTAACGGTATTCGCAAGTCGGCAAAGGACAATAGTATAGAGTCGTCTAATGTGGCTATATTCTATGTAGAGGAGTCAGACGGTGAGCATGTTAAGACTGAAATAACATTGAATCAGGCCGGATCGCTAAATCGATGGCCTCAAGGATTTTTTGATGAGTGGGAAAGGGCGATGTCTGATATAATGTCATGAGGTATGGAAGCATATCTTAATGACCTGTCGACCGGTTCCTCGGGATTGTCGTTGATTGACAATTTCGATAAACTTCATAAGTTCATATCCCTTTCTAAATATCTTAACCGCTTCGGATTTGCCAATGTTATAATAGATCAAAAATTCAGAGATTTGGAGTTGTGCGGAGTTAGGATTCCCGACTGCATTGAAAGTATGGATTTTGAACATAGGAATCTTGTATTGCAGCTTCAGAATCACTTTGTTCACAAGCCTTCGCTTGATGTGACGAAGATATTCTTTCATGATTCATATCCCGATTCTCCTTCGGTTCTTTTGGGCCATGCTCATGAATTTGATCGTCCGGTTGTTAGTTTTACATTTGACGATATATTTGCGGTTGACCATATAGTCGGGAAAAGGGAAACAGGTCGTAATGCCCGGGTCTTAAACTTATATGATTCTAAGCAAGATGGCCTTACTGCGTTCTCATTGGTTTCTCGTAAGGAGTGTGGTAGGTATAATCCGTTGAATGATCCGTTTTGGAATAGTGAGGCCACTCGCAAATTCCACGACTCTATTAATGAAGAATTACTTTCATTACCGCAGCATCCCGAGGAAAAAATCGCTATGCTATCACGATATGCTCATGTTATTGCTGAAATTAACGGATGGGAGTTGGATGAGCATGTTACAGCGGTCAATCGTAAGAAATATAAAGCTATGAGGCAGATTTATCGTTCAGAAAAGTTTACGAAAACGGCCTATATAAGTGTGGATTTTGAGAAGGTCGACATATTTTTTGAGCTTTGTGATAAGCGAGGTCGCCACAAAGGGGAATATTCTTGGAACGGTGTTAAGAGCGAGGAAGCTGATACTAAAGGGAATCACGACATCGAGGTGTCGTAGACTTTAGAACAGGGTGAGTTGTTGGGGGTCGAGGAGGCGGAAGGTCATGCGGTGGTAGGGCGTGGGGCCGTATTCGGCTATTGCTGCGCGGTGGGCGCGGGTGGGGTAGCCCTTGTTCACATTCCATCCGTATTGCGGATATTGCTCATGCAGGTTTCTCATGTACTCGTCACGGTGAGTCTTGGCAAGAATTGACGCTGCCGCTATGTTGCCAAAGCGTCCGTCGCCCTTGACAAAAGTTTGAAAAGGGATGTCGCCATAGGCCGAAAATCGATTCCCGTCGACTATTATTGCACCGGGTTTTACGCCCAATGCGTCGATTGCGCGATGCATTGCCAGTATCGACGCCCTGAGTATGTTTATGTGGTCGATCTCTTCGGGTGTTACGATGCCCACTGCCCAGGCAACAGCCTCGGCTTCGATTATGGGGCGCAGTTTCTCGCGCCTTGCTTCGGTAAGTTGCTTTGAGTCGTTAAGCATAGGATGGCGGAAATCGTCGGGAAGTATCACAGCGGCGGCATACACCGAGCCGGCAAGGCATCCTCGTCCCGCTTCGTCGCAGCCGGCTTCGTTGCGCCCGGCTATATAGCATGTGGGAAGCATTTCACTCAACATATCCGTAACCGAATCCCGGGCGGTCGACCAGCTGTTCGGCGTAGCTGCCGAGCTTCTTGCGCAGTCGGGCTATGTTTATGTCTATAGTGCGTCGGCTCACCGGCATTTCACCCGGCCATATCGTGTCTATGATCTCGTTGTGGCTGAAAAGGCGGTTGCGGTTGTTGACAAAGAGTGTCAGCAGATAGAATTCGTTGTTGGTGAGGTCAATCAGCTTGTCGCCGATGTACACGGTCATTTCATCAATGTTGATTCTCATGTCACGGCAGGTAAGCACTTTTGCCGGCGGAGTGGGTGTGCTCATGCGGTGGCGGCGCAGCACTGCGTTTACACGGGCTATCATCTCCTTCATCGAGAAGGGTTTCAGAATATAATCGTCGGCACCCGAGTTGAGGCCGTTGATAATGTCGTTTTCGCCATCGCAGGCCGTACAGAATATCAGTGGAATCGATGTGGTGCTCTTTGTCTGCTTTAGGTGATGAGCGAAGTTCATGCCCATCATGTCGTTCATCATCACATCGATTATAAACAGATTATAGTTGGGGAGATCGGCCTGATAAGCCTCATCGACATTGCGGAACACATCAACCTCAAATCCCTCTTTCTCCAGATTGAATTGCATAAGTTCACACACCAGCGGCTCATCGTCGGCAATGAGTATGCGGCACGGTTGCTCGGATGTTGATTCTATATGCTTCATAATAGGATGCATTTTCATGAATGTTGAGATGATTTCGCATGACTGATATGACAAAGATAACGGTAAAAGCAATGTGCTACAATGTTAGTAACCGCATTGTAGCACATTTTTAACCCTTATATCACATTACAATGGCAATTCGTAACATCAGTCACGGTATTGCCACATAGATGTAATTACTTAAGCAACATGCTTGCGAAAATGGTCGCGAATCGTATCTACTACATTTATTATATAGTCGCCCATCTTTTCGAGGTCGTTGATAATGTCCATGTAGTATATGCCCGACTGATACTCGTACACCTTGTTGTTGATGTTCTCGACATTGTTGGTGCGCAGCTGATTGCGCAGGTTGTTGATTTCACGCTCTTTGTTGTAGGAGCGTATGATGGCCACTTCCCTTGCTTTTTCTACATCGCTGAGCAGCTCTATCATGTCGGTCATAGCCTCTTTCAGGTAGCCAAACATCGTGTCGATGTTCTTGTATATCAATTCGGTGAAGTCGACACCGCTTTCCTGCTTGCGTATGAGTATCTTGGCGCATCCGAAGCAGCAGTCGGCTATGCTCTCGATTTCGCTGACGATGTTGAGCATCGCGGCGATGTGGAGTTTACCTTCATTGGAGAGTCGCCCCTCGGCGCATCGGTTGAGGTAGTTGGCGATTTCGATCTCCATGCGGTCGGAAATCTCCTCATATTTCTCAAGCCGCGAGAATAGTTGCGAGAACTCCTCGCTCTTCTCCTTGGAGTGTACGAGGTTTTCCGCCATGTCGATCATGCGTTGTACGCGTTGGGCATACACGGTCATCTCCTTCTCGGCCTGGGCTATGTTGAGTTCTGAAGCACTGAGCAAGCCGGCCGATATGAATTTGAGCTGGAACTCTTCGTCCTCCTTGTGCTTTGCGGGGATTAGCTTCTCGACAATCTTCACGTACAATCCCGTGAGCCATATCATTATCGAAAGGTTGATGAGATTGAACACGGTGTGGAACATTGAGAGGCCGAATGACACGCTGAACTGCATCATGGCGATCTTGGCCAGCACTTCATGTCCTGCCGGAAGGCTGCCGGCAAAGAGTTGGTTGTATATGTCGGGCTGTGTATCTTCGAGAGTATTCACGTAGGTAAACAGAGTTTCCGGATTGCCTTGTCCGAAGGCTTCGGTTATCCACACGTTGAGGTTGACAAACGGATAGAACACACACAAAGTCCATATTATGCCGAGGGTGTTGAACAGCAGGTGTCCCATCGCCGTTCGTTTTGCCGCAACGTTTCCGCTCATTGACGCGAGCAGCGGCGTTATGGTGGTTCCTATGTTGCTGCCGAGCACTACGGCACAGGCAAGGTCAAATGATATCCATCCCTTGGTACACATTATAAGTACTATGGCGAATGTCGCCGCCGACGACTGGATGACTGCCGTGACGATTATACCCACAAGCAGGAACAGCAGCACTGAAGTGAAGCCCATCGATGCGTAACGCTCGAGGAAGGCAAACATTTCGGGATTGCTCTGAAGGTCGGGGACATAGTCGCTTATCATGTCCAGGCCCATGAACAGGAACGAGAAGCCTATCAGGAACTCGCCTATGGACTTGGTGCGGCTTTTCTTGGAGAAGAGCAACGGGACTGAACATGCTATGAGTGGGAGAATGAATAGCGATGTGTCGACTTTGAATCCGAACAAGGCTATGATCCATGCGGTGAAGGTCGTACCCACATTTGCTCCGAAGATGACAGCCATTGATTGGGCCAGCGTCATCAAGCCTGCATTTACGAAGCTGACTACCATTACGGTGGAGGCCGACGAGCTCTGAATCAGGGCAGTGATGGCAAAACCGGTCAATGTACCTGTGAATCTGTTGCGGGTCATTGCCGAAAGGATGTTACGCAAGCGGTCGCCCGCAGCCTTCTGGAGGCCTTCGCTCATCACTTTCATTCCGTAAAGGAATAGACCGACGGAACCGAGGAGAGCTAAAAAGTCTAATAATGTATAATTCATACTTGAGGCATCGAAGTCGTTGGTGAAAGTCTTCTTTGTTTCCAACGACAAAGATATAATAAAAGTTCCTTATTACATAAATTTGTTAAATTTTTGTGATATAAAATTTTCTATATGGCTGTTGCGACACCCGAACTTAATAATTCTCTCAAGCGTTCTTAATCGTAAGTATTAAAATGTCTTGACGATGAAATTCCGATTCTTTATTTGTATTGCGGCTATGATGGCGTCGTTGACCGCATCTCGCGCCGATGCCTGTTCCCGCATCCTTTATGTGGGCGAGGATTCTCTTCGCATAGTGGGGCGTTCGCTTGATTGGAAAACTCCCATACCTACCAACCTATATGTCTATCCGCGTGGAATGGCCAAGGTTGGCAATGTCGGAGATAACGTAGTGAAATGGACTTCACGTTACGGTTCGGTATATGCTGTGGGCTACGACGGCGGAGTTACCGAAGGTATGAATGAAATGGGGCTTGTTATAAACGGCCTGTTTTGCAAGGGTACGGTTTATAACAATGATTCTACTGCCGGCAGGCCGGGAATGTCGCTTGCCGTGTTTGTGGCATGGCTTCTCGACATGAACGCAACGACACCCGAAGTGGTGAAGGTGCTGAAGGAGCACAATTTCGACATATCGGGAGCCACTTTCGACGGCGGAACGGTGTCGGCTCTGCACTGGGGTATAACCGATGCTCAGGGACAAAGTGCCATATTTGAGTTTGACCACGGAACAATCAAGGTTTATGAAGGTGAGGACATGAAGGCTATGACCAACGACCCGTCCTATCCCGAAATGCAGGCTATTAATGACTATTGGATAAAGGTTGGCGGCGAGAATATGCTCCCCGGAACCGTAAAGAGTCCCGACCGGTTTGTGCGCGGATACTTCTTTGACGGCCATGTTGAGAAAACTGCCGACTCCGACCTCGGACTCGCCATAATACGAAGCATATTGGTAAACGTTTCGGTGCCTTATACCTATCGTCTTGAAGGCGAGCCTAATGTTTCATCCACTCAGTGGCGTTCGTTTGCCAACCTCCGCGACCGACTTTACTATTTCGATATAGTGACCAACCCCGGCATATATTATATCGACTTGAAGAAGTGCGATTTGCGCCCGGGTGCTCCGGTAATGAAGCTTGACACTTCCAAGTCGAGCGTGATGATTGGTGATGTCACCGATCGTCTTAAGCCGTCGGAACCCTTCAAGCCCATGTATTGATTGTCGGTTGCGTTAACCTCTTATTCCGTCCGGCTTTTGCTACCGGGCGGAATATTTTTATAGCTCTTGAATTGCGCGCTGTCGATTAATAGTGCTATTTTTGCATTACATTAAATGATTTAGTTGATGAAGTCACTCTTGTCCAGGCTTAGATTTGCTATTGCCGCATTGGCGTTGCTGTGCTCGGTCAGTGCCGTTGCGCATGACTACGCAATGGCCGATTCAGCTGTGGTCGACACGATTTCGGCACCTCACGCAAAGTGGTATCGCCAACTTATCGACAACGGGTTCCACATAAACGACCCCGACATCAATTACCCGCGATTCTGGCGATGGTGTGTGGATGTCTACAATTGGGGCGACCGCACCTTCAACAACTATGACCCCGATTACGTTGTGGGTGCCGGGAAAAACTGGAAGGCGGGATTAAAGAGCTACAACTGGACCGAAAACTATACGCTGCTGTTCCCTCACAAGCTCCGGGTCAACATGGTGTCGGACATTTTCAGCGATGTCGGTGCCTATCTGTCGTTCATGGCCGTAAGCGTAGGCTACACTCTTAATGCCAACGATGTATTCGGCCATCCTGTGGCCAATCATCATAATTTCGATTTCAATTTCTGCTGCGCCCTGTTCTCGGCCAACCTGAATCTGGCTTCGACTTCCGGAGGCACTCGCATAACGCGCTTTGGCGACTACAACAAGGGCGAGCATCTTTCGCAACGGTTTGACGATGTGTCGCTGTCATCGGTGGGAGGCGACATATATTACTTCTTCAATCATTCCCGCTATTCCCAGGCAGCCGCTTACTGCTACTCCAAATATCAGCTCCGAAGCGCAGGGTCATGGATTGCAGGCGCGGCGGTGACCCATCAAAAAATCGACATCGACTTTTCGGGACTGCCTGAGGATATGCTTGAAAAGCTCCCCGGCAGCTATGAACGGTATCGCTTCCACTACACCGACTACGGCCTTATTGGCGGTTATGCCTATAACTGGGTGCTTCATCCCAAGCGGTGGCTGATAAATGCCACAATTCTCCCGTCGATAGGTTACCGTCACTCCTACGAAGGAGCTACCGAAGGGCGCAAGGACATGTTTTCAACCAATGTGCGAGCAATGATGTCGGTGGTCTACAATCATCGAAGCCTTTACGCATCGCTTGTCGGACGATATGACGGACACATATATTATAAAAGCGCCTACACATTCGTTAACTCCAATAATTCGGTTACATTCAACGTGGGATTCCGTTTTTAACCCATCACTATCGTGACGCTCCATTTTTAACATCTTCAATTGTGATTTTGGTATAGTGTTATTAATAGATATTCAATATAATTTAATATCTTTGTAAATAATTATTTGAGCACCCAAGCCTGCTAAATCGTTTGCAGTTCAATAACATAGAAGTTTGTCAGCGTAGTAGCCGGTTACAATTTGTAACTTTGTGTGTTAAAATAGTTACAGTTTAATTAACAATCAAACCAAGTCATTATTATTATGAAGAGACTCCTTCTCTTGGCCAGTGCTATCTGGCTCATGTGTGCAGCGGCGATAGCCGCGCCGGATGATATCAAATGTAGTGGCGTAGTAGTCGATGAGCAGGGCGAACCTATCATCGGTGCTACAGTGACCCTTCCGGGAACTTCCACGGCCACTGCTACCGATGTCGACGGACATTTTACCTTGCTTGTGCCCCAAGGCAAGAAACTCAATATCACTTACATCGGATACAAGCCCGTTGAGGTTGTCGCAAAGCCCGACATGGGGACAATACCCATGGAGGTTGAGGCCCAGATGCTTAAGGATGTCGTGATAACCCAGTCGGCTGCCCGCACACGTCTTACTCCTGTGGCAGTGTCGACTCTCGGAGCGCAGACTATCGATGTCAAGCTCGGTAATCAGGAACTCCCCGAAGTGCTGAAGACTACACCCGGTGTGTGGACAACACGTGACGGAGGCGGTTTCGGTGACGCTAAGACCAATATGCGCGGTTTCAAGAGCCCCAATGTCGCTGTGATGGTCAACGGTATTCCCATCAACGACATGGAGTGGGGCGGTGTTTATTGGTCCAATTGGGCCGGACTCGGTGATGTCGCTGCCAATATCCAAACCCAGCGCGGACTTGGTGCCACTATCGTGTCGACTCCCTCGGTGGGCGGTACAATCAACATCACCACCCGCACTATCGATGTCGAGAAGGGCGGTAGCGTTTGGTACGGAATGGGTAACGACGGAATGAACAACTTCGGTGTGAAGGTGTCGACCGGTCTTATGAAGAACGGATGGGCTATAACCGTGCTTGCTTCGCGCAAGTGGGGCGACGGATACATCCAGGGTACTCCCTTCAACAGCTACAACTACTTCGTGAACGTGTCGAAGCGCATAAATGAAAACCATCAGTTGGCATTGACCGCTTTCGGTGCTCCTCAGACTCACTACAAGCGTGACTCCAACTATGGCGGTCTTACAATTGACGGCTATCAGACCTATGCAAAGCGCTATATGGGTAGCGAAAGCATGTACCGTTACAACCCCACATTCGGTTACGACAATAACGGACAGATGCGCAACTCGAGCTATAACTACTATCACAAGCCTCAGATTTCATTGAACCACATCTGGAAAATCGATGAAACTTCTTCACTCTCATCGGCTGTTTACGTTTCTCTTGCCAACGGAGGCGGTTACAGCGGTCAGGGTTCGGGCCTCGACGGATACACCTACTCCGATTGGCGCGGTGCCCAGTACGGTGAGCTCAACATGAAGTTCCGTCGCCCCGACGGTACATTTGACTACGGTGCTATTCAGGATCTTAACGCAGCAAGTACCAACGGTTCAAAGCTTGTAATGTCGGAGTCAATCAACTCGCACAAGTGGTTTGGACTCGTATCGAGCTACAAGAAAGAGCTTGAACTCGGTCGCAACAAATTGAATTTGACCGGCGGTATCGACCTCCGTTACTATGTCGGCGATCATAAGATCAAGATTAACGACCTATATGGCGGTGAATACTTCATCGACTACAGCACACGTAAGGATGTTGACCCGCTTTTGAACTCGGCTGCCGCCAATCCCAACTGGAAATACGAGAAACTCGGCATAGGTGACATCGTTTACCGCAACTATCTCGGTTACACTGTACAGGAGGGTATCTACGGTCAGGGCGAATACACAATCCTTGACGGTAAGTTCAATTTCGTATTGTCGGGTGCCCTTAACAACACAAGCTACTGGCGTCGCGACAAGTTCTACTACGACAAGGCTAACGAAAAGTCGGAAACTGTCAACTTCATCGGTGGAACCATAAAGGGTGGTGCCAACTATAACATTGACGATTTCAACAACGTATTCTTCAATCTCGGTTACATAAGCCGTGCCCCCTTCTTCTCGGGAGGTGCATTCCTTAACTCGACCAACTCCAACGCCATCAACAAGGATGCCGTAAACGAAAAGGTAATGTCCTATGAAATCGGTTACGGTTACAACTCACGCACATTTGCTATCAGCGTAAATGCTTATTGGACCAAGTGGATGGACCGCAGCGGATTGTCGCGTCGTGGTGAGTTCTCTCGCGCCGATGGTACATTCTATATGAACATGACCGGTGTCGACGCTCGTCACATGGGTATAGAGATGAACTTCAACTGGATTCCTGTAAGATGGTTGAATGTCGAAGGTATGATTTCATGGGGTGACTGGATTTGGGACAGCAATGCCAACGGTTACTTCTACAATCAGCTTGGACAGCCTATCCAGAATCTTACCGATGGTGCTCTTGCCGACGGTATCGGTGCCGAAAACCACTTGAAGTCGACCCTCAACCAGAAGGGTGTGAAGGTGGGCGGTTCGGCTCAGACCACCGGTTCGCTTTCGTTGACTTTCCTCCCCTTCAAGGGATTCCGTATCGGCGGCGACTGGGTGATGAATGCCCGCAACTACAGCGACTTCTACATCTCGCCCTCTTCGCTCGGAACCAAGGCCATCAATGTCAACGACCTTTGGCAAATTCCCTGGGGACAGCAGCTTGACCTCAATGCAAGTTATCGTTTCAAGATTGGAAATGTAAATGCCACTCTTTATGGCAATGTTTACAACTTGTTCAACTATAACTATATTATGGATGCCCAGACTCCTACCACCTCAAACGGAACATGGCAGGAGGCCTACAGCGTATTCTATTCATTCGGCCGCACCTATACCGTTCGTATGAGAATTAATTTCTAATATATAATTGCGAAACAACAATGAAATATAACAATATATTCAAGAGCATGATTATCGGCGGAGCCGTAGTCGCACTTGCTGGTTGTTCGGAAAATTCCTGGAATGAGGATTATCTCGACGGCTTTGAAGTGCCTCCCGTAAGCTCTAACGTGGAAACTTTGGACTATACGCTCACTGCCGACGATTATAAGAATGTAGCAGCTAATCCTGCTAATGTGGCGTTGGCTAAGTCTAAGGGCTTGAGCAAGCAGCTGTCGGCAGTAGGCACCAATGGTTACTTTACCGATGAAATCCCCGCAAAGGATTACCTTCCCGCCTACATGGATTCAATCCTATTCCCTTACTTCGCTCTTAACGACGGTTCGGCTATAAATCTCACCTACAAGCAATCTCAGGCTGTGCCCGAGCTTATCACTCAGGTCGATGCCGCCGAGATGGCTACTGTGTCCGACGACGAGTACAAGGAAGTGTGGGGAAGTACCTCTGCCTATGCCAAGGCTTTCACCCCCGAGCGTCCCGCTTCAAGCTATCTGCCTCGACTGCTGTCGCAGCGTTTCCCTGAGGCTGTTTCAGGCGACTACGTATTGATTTCCTATAATGAGGCTGAGGTTGAGCCCGACTTTGAGAACGGTGTAATCACTCCCATCAAGGATGTCAAGATAGGTGAAACCTACAATGTTCAGGGCTTTGTTACCGCTATATGTGCCCAGGGATACATATTGAGCGACGACTCCGGAAGCCTGCTCGTGTATGTTGGACGCGACTTCGTGGCCGACAATTATAAGATAGGTCAGATGATTGCATTGAACGGCACCGGCTCGAAGTACAACGGCGGCCTGCAGATGTCGATAATTAGCGAAAATGTCGTGGGTAGCGAAATCTATGGCTATCCCGCTCCCATCGAGCTTGACGGAGCTGCAATGAACACCTATCGCGATGAGTTTGTAGCTGCCAACAAGGAAGGAAAAGGAAAGATGGGCATATATGTCAAGTTCACTGCCAATGTCATTTCTACCGGCAACTACACCAACTTTGTAGTAGAAGGCGCCGAAACAAAGTGCAGCGCTTATCAGCCCACCGAAGCTACCAAGGCTCTGTTCACCAAGGGCGAGGATGCTGTGATAACCGGCTACATGATGTCGGTGAATCTCGACCGAAATACCGGCGAGCCCACCTATCTTAACTTCATCATCACTTCGGTTAACGGTACTGCTACCGCTCCCATGGCCGAGGACAACCCCTATGTTCCCGCTCCGACTCCTGTTGAGTCAGTTCCCGCCAACTCATTGTACACTTACAATGGCTCGGCTTGGAGCTTGGCTTCAAATGTAGTTACGCTCACCAACGACGACTATATTGCAATGGGCCAGAAGTATGGCAACCTCTCGGGAACACTCCCTGAAACATTGCTCCCCGTATTCCTGAAAAACAAGTTCCCCTATGCGTTGGCCGACGATGTGAAGTATGTCGCCTATAAGTACTACGGCTCCGACAAGAGCACTACAGTGCGTTGCAAGGAGCTTACCTACAACGGCAGCGAGTGGGTGATGAACACCAATGTGGATGTTGTTACCGAGCAGTATGTAAAGACCAAGGGCTCTTGGATGTTCAATCCCAATGTCACCATATCGATTCCCAATGTCCGTCAGTCGGAACCCGGACTCACCTTCTATCAGACTACTGTAGACTGGGTTAAGGCTAACGAGGGCGAAGGCTATATCGACCGTGGCAATTCGGAATTCTTCTCGGGATGTTCGGCTTACTACTGCAATGTCAACCATGACATATCGCAGGTTGAGAAGTATGCTTCAAGCATGTGGCCCGACATGACCCAGAGCGTGGTTATTCCCAAGATGCGCGAAAACTTCCTCTATGTCACCATGCCGGCTACCTTGAAGGCTCTCTATCCCGAGGCCAACTTGATCGACGGCTACACCCAGCCTATTGTTTACGAGATTGATTACGTGACCTACTACGGTTCATCGGCTTATGATGGACAGAGCGGCAATGTCAACGACACTGTACGCTATGAGGTGACCGGAAAGGCCGACTTCAAGCTCATTTACTCTACTTGGCTCGGAGGTGAAGTGAAGGGTGAATAAAATCAGCTCTTGAAAAGGTAAAAATTGGAATTCTAATATCGGAGCGACGGCATCATCGATGTCGTCGCTCTTTTTGGCGACAATGGCTACTGATTTGTAATAATTTACGACATAATCGCTTTTTTGCAATTATTAAGTGTGTGGAATGGAGTTTAATAGGTAAATTTGCAAATTGTAAATCAATTTGTATTATGGACCGGGACATTCCGACAATCTATCTTATTCCCGTTACGCTTGGCGATTCGCCCGTTGACCGTGTGCTTCCCTCCTACAATCTGGAGGTGATTCACCGCGTGAGCTACTTTATTGTCGAGAATGTGCGCTCGGCGCGAAGATTCCTGAAGGCATGCGACCGTTCCATTGACATTGATTCGCTCCATTTCAGCGAGCTGAATCAGCACACGGCTCCCGAGCAGATTCCAGCTTTGCTTGGTCCTGCCGAGGAGGGGCACGACATTGGCGTGATTTCCGAAGCCGGATGTCCGGCCGTTGCCGACCCGGGAGCCGATGTGGTGGCTATTGCCCAGCGTCGAGGTTATCGTGTGGTTCCGCTTGTAGGCCCTTCAAGTATTCTGCTGTCGTTGATGGGTTCCGGTTTTAACGGTCAGAGCTTTACGTTCAACGGTTATCTGCCCATCGACCAGTCGGCGCGTACCGCCAAAATGCATGAAATGGAGCGTCGTATCATGAGGGAGAATCAGACTCAGATTTTCATCGAAACTCCCTACCGCAACAACAAGCTGATTGCCGAGCTGTCACGCACGCTGCCGCAATCGCTGTTGCTTTGTGTCGCATCCGACATCACTTGCTCCCGGCAGAGCATAATCACTCAGCCGCTGTCCAAGTGGGCCCGGGCCACATATAACTATGATAAGATTCCAACCATTTTCTTGCTCTACAAATAACTATGGCGAAACGCATCAATTTTTCATCACATGATATGCCAGGCCTTTTTGACGACTTTGAGTCGTCGATGCCGGTGCATCCCGATATAGAACGACATGCCAGGCTTGCAGGACTGACCGGTGGCCAGGCTGAAGTAAAGGTCGACGGCGACCCGCTCGGCCCGGTAGTGGTCAAGCCTGTACCCAACAAGATTGTGTTCATGTCATTCGGCAGCGGAAGCAGCGGCAACTGCGCCTACATAGGCGATGCGCGTTCTGGATTCCTGATCGATGCAGGGGTCGATTGCAAGCGCATCGAGCGCGGACTTAATGAGTATGGCCTCGACATGAACCACGTGAAGGGTATATGCATAACCCACGACCACAGCGACCACATGCGTTACGCTTACTCGATTGTGCGCAAATATCGTCACATAAGGCTCTACTGCACGCCGCGCACCCTTTCGGGCATATTGCGCCGTCACAGCGTGTCGCGACGCATAATGGACTATCAGGTCAATATCTACAAGGAGATTCCGTTTACTGTCGATAACTTCAAATTCACAGCCTTTGAAGTGATGCACGACGGCAGCGACAATGCCGGATTCTATGTCGAGCACGACAACAGGGCGTTTGCATTTGCCACCGATCTCGGATGCATATCGGAACGCGCCGACTACTATATGTGCCGGGCTGACTACCTGATGATTGAAAGCAACTACGACCTCAATATGCTTAGGTTCGGCCCCTATCCCGAGTATCTGAAGGCGCGCATAATGAACGTCAACGGACATCTTGACAACCGCATGACGGCCGAGTATCTCGCGTCGATTTATACCGATAGATTGTCCTATGTGTTCCTGTGTCACCTTAGTCACGACAACAACACTCCCGAGATTGCGCTCAACGAGTCGCGCACGGCGTTGGAGAATATCGGCCTGAAGGTGGGCGGCGGAATGGATTCGCCCGACGACATAGGCGCCGACATACAGCTCGTAGCGCTTCCGCGCTTCGATTGCTCGCGACTCTACACTCTCAGGATATAGAGTGATATGGGGCTATATGAAATAAAGGAGGCCTGCGCAAGTCAAAAGATGCGCAGGCCTCCTCGTTATGAAGCATCTTATGTAATTATTTTATTTGTCGGTGGATTCGTCAACGTATTTGTTGAGTTTATGCCAGTCCTTGATGGGAGGAATAATGCCCATTTCGATTATCTCGTCACGGAGCTTGCACAAGTGCTGGTAGCTCTTTTCCATCTCATCCTGCTCTTCGCGTGTTCCTGTAATCTCCTTGCACTTGACGCCGTCCTTGCTGATGGTTGTTTCCATGGCCATCATTATATGATGATACTTGGCGTCGTTTACATAGGTTCCTGCTGGCCAGCGGAAAGGCTTTCCGCCCATCGCGGCGGCAATCATCTCTATCGACAGGTAGGCCGGGCTTTGGAACGACGACCTTCCTCTAAGATCGATGATGTTCTTTCCTCCCTGTATCACACGCACCTTCATCTCCTCCCACTCCTTTTCGGGCAGGGCTTCGGTGCCTATGATTTCAGTTAGAGGCTTGCCGTTGACGGTTGTCGTGGAGGCAAACACTGCCATCTGTTCGCCGTGACCGCCGTAGGTGCGGGCGTTTACTATGTCGTCGGCGGGAATCTTGAAGTACTTCGACAATTCACTGCGTAGTCGGGTGCTGTCGAGTGCTGCGAGAGTGGTTACTTGCGAGGGTTTGAGTCCCGAGTATAACAGAGTGATAAGTCCGGTTATGTCGGCGGGGTTGAATATGACTACGATGTGTTTTACATCGGGACAATAAGCGCGCACATCCTTTCCAAACTGTGCTGCGATTTCGGCGTTGCCCTTCAGAAGGTCCTCGCGGGTCATTCCGGCCTTACGGGCGGCGCCGCCCGACGATACGATGTAGGATGCTCCGGTGAGTGCCTCTTTGATGTCTGATGTGTAGGTTATGTTCATTCCTTCAAAACCACAGTGGTAAAGCTCCTCGGCTACACCTTTAAGAGCCGGTTCAAAGGGATCGTATAGGCATATGTTGGGAGTGAGTCGCATCATTGCCGCTGTTTGTGCCATGTTGGAACCGATCATTCCGGCAGCTCCGACAATGGTCAGTTTTTCATTTGTTAAAAAGCTCATAGAACAAAATGTTTTTTATGTTGATATTAATATGGTTATTGCTGATTGTTCTATATTCATAACATAGTCGTGTCGATTTTGTTTGCTTATGACTGTTATGTAATGTTGTTTTTCTGATAATTTTACTTTTGCTCTCAACTTATTCGTATCGATGGCTTCGCCCAAGATGCTCATGTTAGGCAATGCTCAAATAAATTTGGCATTGCTCTCAACTTATTCGTATCTTTGCAATTATGAAACGAGTATTGATTATTGGTGCCGGAGGTTTCATCGGCGGTTTTATTGCCGCCGAGAGCTTGAGGCGCGGTTACGAAACATGGGTGGCTGTGCGTGAATCAACTTCACGCAGGTTTCTCGACGATCCGAGGTTGCAGTTTGTTGTTCTTGACTATGACGATTCGGTTCAGATGCAACAGGCTCTTTCCGAAGCACTTCCTGCCGGTGAAAAGTGGGATTGGATTGTATATAATCTCGGAGCGACCAAGGTGACCAACTACTTCGACTTCAACCGTATCAACTATATGTATCTTAAAAGCGTGGTTGAAACTCTCAAGGCCATTGACAAGGTGCCTGAACGGTTCCTTTATATGAGCAGCCTCAGTGCTCTCGGCCCCGGTGATGAAAAGGGATATGCGCCTTATACTTCACGTGACATTCCCAATCCCAATACACGTTACGGGCTGTCGAAGGTGAAGAGTGAAACGTTCTTGGCCATGACTCCCGACTTTCCGTGGATTATATTCAGGCCCACAGGCGTTTACGGCCCTCACGAGCGCGACTATCTGATGATGATAAAGAGCATCGACCGTCATTGGGATTTCGGTGTGGGCTATCGCAAGCAGATGCTTACATTTATTTATGTAAGCGACCTGGCTGCGGCGGTGTTTGACGCGCTGCAGCGTGGCAAGACCGGAAAATCCTACCTCATAAGCGAGCCTAAAGCCTATACGCAGAGCCAGTTCCGCCGCATCGTTGCGCGTGAGCTTGACAAGAAGTGGGTGATTCCCGTGAGATTGCCGCTGTGGGCCGTCAAGATTGCCTCGATAGTCGCCGAGAAGTATGGCGTTGCCAAGATGAAGCCGTCGACGCTCAACTCCGACAAGTATAGGATTATGAAGCAGCGCAACTGGAATGTCGATGTGTCGGATGCAGTGGCCGATTTCGGCTTCAATCCGCAATTTGATCTTGAGCGGGGCATAAAGGCCACAGTTGAGGCTTACCGTAAGGAGCAGGCCGAGGAAAAGGAAGCTAATAAAAAATTGAAGAAATGAGTACCGACAATTACAATCGTCCGCCGCTGTGGTTCATAATCGTCATAATCGTGATGATGTTGCCGCTTTTTTCATGGCCGTTTGTCATGACATCGCTTGATCCGGCCGACGAGGATAGCACAAAATGGCTTATGACCGTGATATTCCCGATTTATGCGATATTGTCGGGATATTATGCCTATAAATGCTATGCTCAACGTAAGGAGCTGAGCATCATTCTTTTATGTATATTGCTGCTCTCTTATGCAGCAATAGGATTCTACTTATATTGTTAAAAATTGTGAAACATAGCGATTTTTATTCCGAAAACTATGTTTTATAACATAAAAAGCATTACCTTTGCAATGTGTTTTTCATGGTATTAGATTTAAGGTTAAGGAGATTATTTGTCGTGAGACAAATAATTTTTTTTATACCCCTACCGTAACGCTCTTTTATAGGTCGGATTTTGTCTTCGTGCCACAACACAAGCCATGTCGTGAAGCTCACGCCATGTAAGCAAGGAATTGCACTTCGCGACATTATGGGGTGAAATCGGGGGTTTCGGCGCACTATATTTGCAGGAAAAAAGTAACTATGGAAAATACATCGAAAGTACATGTCCGCCGAGGCCGGGGATTGAAGTTTGATCAGGAGTGGAAGGATGCAGTCGACCGCCTTCCCAAGCATTACCGCGACGAGATATGCGCCGCAATCGAGGCCTATCAGCGCGACCTGACGGTAATTGAAGTTTCGGAGGGCGTTCCCCGCGCCATCTTCATGCTCATCATGCCCACGATACGCCGCCGCTATCGTGCTCGTGAGCTTCGCCGCCTCGCCCGCGAGCGCAAGGCCGCGTCACAATCCCGCCGCCAAGTGACCGAGCAAAGGCCCTCGATAGTCCGCAACATTTCGGCGCAGCCCAAGCCCGCAATGCAACCTCAGACCGCAGTGCAGTCTGACCCTGTGAAAGTGGTTAAGCAACCGGAATCGGCATCTCCTGCCCCGGCAACGGTGCCAAGCGGCCAACCGGGCAAAAGCACGCTTGAAAAGCTCATCGCTCACCGGTCGCGCCGCCGCAACCGCCATAAGCACCGTCGCTAATCCAACACCCGCAAATCCCCGCGTTAGCGCAAAGCTGCAGAGCCGCTTAATAATGTTAGGCCCGCGCAAGGACGCTGTTAGGCGTCCGCAGCACGGGTATAGTGTATGGGGTATCGCGCAATAAAAAGGAGGGCTGCGTTAGCTGCCCAATAACCTCGCATTATTAGATGTAGCAGCCGATTACGGTGATGATTGTGCCGGCGATTATCATGCCGAAGCCGATTGCCCTCTTCTTCAGCCACTCAGCTTTAAGCTCCTCCTTCACCATGGGCATTATTTCGGCTGACTTGAATGCATTGCGGTACTTCATCGACCATATCATCAGCAATATGGCTCCTATTATATCGATGGCCAGGCCGGCATATATCACAATATCCATAACAATTACGTTTTTAAATGAAAACAAGCGATTTTACAAGTTTGTTTTGAGCCTTGTAAATCGCTTGTGTATCTCGGATATTGCCGATGGATTGCTACCCTTGCATTTTGGGAAGCACACCGATGCCGGGACGGTCACGGGGTATTGTGACTTTACCTTCGACGATTTTCATTCCGTCGAAGCAGTCGTTGGTTATGAGCAGGTTACCGTCAAGGTCGGCCCAGTCGACCATCGGTGCCAGCTGTGAGGCCGCCGATACTCCACACGAAGTTTCGGTCATGCACCCGAGCATCACCTTCATTCCCATTGCGCGAGCCAGAACGGCCATTTTGTAGGCTTCGTGCATTCCCGTGCTCTTCATCAGCTTTATATTTATGCCGTCGTAGGCACCTGCCGCGCGAGCCACATCGGGTAGGCGCTGCAGAAACTCGTCGGCAATGATTGGCAGCGGGCTTCGCTCGCGCAGCCATGCGGTTTCATCGATCATCTCCTTAGGCATGGGCTGCTCTACGAAAAGACAGTTGCGCTCGGCGAGCCAGTTGCACATTTCAAGTGCCCGGTACTTGTCGTCCCACCCCTGATTTGCGTCGACGCATATCGGACGGTCGGTCTTTGAACGAATCACATCAACAAGTTCGCGGTCGTTGTCAAGTCCCATTTTTACCTTAAGCACATTGTAGGGCGAGGCTTCATCCACCTTTTGGCGTACAACCTCGGCGGTGTCGATGCCGATAGTGAATGAGGTGTCGGGAGCCTTGTCGGGGTTGAGTCCCCATACCTTATACCACGGCTGCTGCATTATTTTGCCCGTAAGGTCGTGCAGAGCTATATCGACCGAAGCCTTTGCCGCGCGATTGTCGGGAGCCACGGAGTCCATGTATTCATGTATCTCCTCGATTCGGAACGGGTCGGAAAATTGCGACAGGTCGAGCCGTCCGAGGAACTTGGTTACGCTCTCGATGCTTTCGCCGAGATAGGGAGGCATCGACGCTTCACCGTAGCCTATAAGCCCGTCATACTCTATCTGCACCTGCACATCGGGGGTTGTGGTGCGGCTCGATTTGGCCAGATTGAAAGAGTGACGCAGCTGTAGCTCGTAAGGCTTGAATGAAAGGTTGAGCTTTCCGCTGCGCGCAGTGTGGCGTGTCGGAGAGCCAAATGCCGACAATGATATAGGGGATGAAGCGGCAACAAGTCCGAGCCCGGCCGCTTTCAGGAAATTCCGTCGATTCATAGCTGTAGGATTAGTTTGGCTCAAAGTTACGATATTTTTGCATCTTTGCTGTGATATTGAATTAAAAATCGGGAAACAGGCTCGAAACTATTGTCGGTAACGCTTTACTGATGATGTCATAGAACGATTTAGGCGGGTTGTGTGTTACATAATCGAAAGGCTCGTAAAACAATTGTAACGAGCTGTAAAGAGGGATCGATTATGACACGTTCAGCTACAATATTAAGCAAACTGCTGTTTTTCGGTATGCCGGCAATAGCCATCATACCAAATCTTATATTGTGGTATACCGAGGGGCTTGATCTTATTCAGGGATTGGCAAGTGTGCTGTTGCCTTTCGGATTATATTGGCTCATCATGTCGTCGGCCATCCGGATCGGGCGATGTGCCGTGTGGTTTACCATAGTGCTGCTGCTTGCCGCATTTGAGATAGTGCTTCTCTATCTTTACGGTAATTCGGTGATTTCGGTCGACATGTGGATGAATCTGTTTACGACCAACTCATCGGAGGCCGGTGAGCTGCTTAACGGGCTCTGGCCGATTATAGGCGTAATGTGTGTGTTGAGCCTGCCGTTGGTTGCTATAGGTGTCATTGCGCTTGTGAAGAAGTGGCGTGTGTCGGGAACATTTCTTTGTGTCAACCGACGCATAGGGTTGATGATTGCTTCAACCGGTGCGGTTTTGTGTGGGGTGGGATATTTTGCGGGATCGCCTGTCGTACCCCACAATCAGGTGTTTCCGATCAATGCGCTTTACAATTCATGGATTGCCACGCAGCGTGCCGTGGCCACGATGAACTACGACAAGAGTTCGGGCAACTTCGAGTACCGCGCCGAAAGCTGGCACTGCGACATAGCCCCTGAGGTGTATGTGCTCGTTGTGGGGGAAACATCACGAGCCGACAACTGGCAGCTGTTCGGATATGAGCGGAAAACCACTCCGGGGATCATGGATGCCAATGGCCTTGTAGGTTTCAGAAAAGCGATGAGCGAGTCCAATGTCACGCATAAGAGCGTGCCGTTGCTCCTTTCGCCCGTATCGTCGGAGTCGTTCGGCGACTCGATCTATTTCGTAAAAAGCGTGATAACCGCATTCAAGGAAGCCGGATTTCACACCGCGTTCATATCCAATCACAGGCGCAACCACTCCTTCATCGACTTCTTTGGAAGTGAGGCCGATACCTGTATATTCGTAAAGGAAATAACAAATGACGACTCTACCCCCGACATGGAGATGCTCTCCTATGTCACCGAAGAGATGCAACGGGGCCGACGACGACTGATGATAGTGCTGCACACCTACGGCTCGCACTTCAAATACAATGAAAGGTATCCGCGTTACTATGCGCGTTTCAAGCCCGACCGCATCAAGGAGGTAGGCCCCGAAGGGCGTCAGAGACTGTTGAACTCCTACGACAACACCATAGCCTATACGGCCGACTTGCTCACAATGCTGATGAATGAAATTGAGGGGTCGGGCTATCGCGGGGCGTTGCTCTATACGGCCGACCACGGCGAGGACCTGTTTGACGACGGCAGCAACAAATTCCTCCATGCGTCGCCGCGTCCATCCTATTATCAGCTTCACGTGCCGTTTATCGTGTGGCTGTCGAGTCGTTACATCGAAGCCTATCCCCATGTATTGGCGAGAGCTCTTGAAAACCGCGACAAAAACGTGTCGTCGAGCGCGTCGTTTTTCCACACCGCGCTTGAACTTGCCGACATACGCACTCCGTGGTTCAATCCCGCGCTGTCGGTGGTTAACACGCGCTACACTCTGCCTCAGCGGGTGTTCCTGAACGACCGCAATCATGGTGTGCTGCTGCGTGACGCGGGATTGAATACCGGCGACTACACCCGTCTTGACTCGGCCGGCATCAAATATTGACACTTTGCAGGCGCTTGTCGTTTGGCTGTTAGGCATAAAAGAGTTATCTTTGCATATAGCCCGCAAGGGAGGATTATGTAAAACGATAATTGAATTATGCTTAAAAGAGTAATAGCAACAGCGGCGGTTGCAGCGGCCGCCATCGGCTCGGCACTTGCATGTACAAGTCTTATCGCCTCCAAAGGCGCGACAGCCGACAACAGTGTCATGATAACTTACGCCGCCGATTCCCACACATTATACGGTGAATTGTATTCACAGCCGGCCAAGGATCACCCCAAGGGTGCCATGCGCAAGGTCTACGAGTGGGACACCGGCCGTTATCTTGGCGAAATACCCGAGGTGGCTCACACCTATGCAACCATAGGCAACATGAACGAGCACGGCCTTGCCATAAGCGAAAGCACATGGGGCGGCCGCGAGGAGCTTGTCGACACTACCGGAATCGTCGACTACGGTTCGCTCATATACATAACGCTTCAGCGTGCCAAGACCGCACGCGAGGCCATAAAGGTGATGACCGACCTTGTGCGTGACTACGGTTACTACAGCAGCGGCGAGTCATTCTCGATAGCCGACGGCAAGGAGGCCTGGATAATGGAGATGATAGGCAAGGGCGGCAAGAGCAAAGGTGCAGTGTGGGTTGCACGCCGCATCCCCGACGGAATGATTTCGGGACACGCCAATCATGCACGCATACACACCTTCCCACTGAAGGACAAGGAAACTCTATATTCGCCCGATGTCATCGACTTTGCCCGCAGTCAGGGTTACTTCGACGGCAAGGACGAGGACTTCGACTTCTCCAAGGCCTACGCCATAACCGACTTCGGCGCGTTGCGCGGATGTGACGCTCGAGTGTGGTCGTTCTTCGACAAGCACGCCAAGGGCATGGACAAGTACCTCCCCTGGATAATGAACGGCGAGGGCGAGCCGATGCCCCTGTGGGTGAAGCCCGACTCGGTGGTCGATGTGCGCAACATGCAGTGGGCTATGCGCGACCATTTTGAGGACACTCCCTTTGACATGACTAAGGATGTGGGCGCGGGTCCCTACAAGGTGCCTTACCGCTGGCGTCCGATGACATTCAAGGTCGACGATGTTGAATACACCAATGAGCGCGCTATAGCTACGCAGCAGACCGGATTCTCATTCGTGGCTCAACTGCGTGACAATGTTCCCGATGCAATGAAGGGTGTGCTGTGGTTTGGCGTGGACGATGCCAACACTTGCGTATATGTGCCCATATATTGCTGCGTCACCAAAGTGCCTTACTGCTATGCCCATGGCAACGGCGACATGCTCACCCTGTCGTGGGATGCCGCATTCTGGGTGCATAACTACGTGGCAAATCAGGCCTATAACCGTTACTCGCAGATGATACCCGACATACGCCGCGTGCAGAACGGTCTTGAGGATTCGATTGCTTCGGCTGTCAAGGTCGTTGAGGCCGAGGTGATGACATTGCCCGATGTGCGTCAGCGTGAGGAGCTGTCCAATTTCTCCGATTTTTGGGCCAATCACTCAACCAAGGAGTTCAAGAAGCTCGGCGATTATCTGCTTGTGAAATATATCGACGGAAACATCAAGCGCGAAACCGAGCCGGGTGTGTTCAAGCGCACTCCCGAGGGAATGTGTGCATCGCCTGAATATGGCGGATATTCCGAGGACTACTACCGAGCAGTGGCCAAGGATGCCGGTGAACGATTGAAAGTCATTGATATAAAGGCAGGCAAATAATATGTCACGCACTGATAATGAGATGCCGGGAGTTACTCTTCTCGGTAATCAGGCTACGAAATATCCTTCGGAGTATGCTCCCGAAGTTCTTGAAACGTTCATCAACAAGCATCCCGACAATGAGTATCTTGTGACATTCACCTGCCCCGAGTTTACTTCATTGTGCCCCAAGACCGGTCAGCCCGACTTTGCGCGCATAATCATCAACTACATTCCGCGCGAAAAGATGGTCGAGAGCAAGAGCCTGAAGCTCTATCTGTTCAGTTTCCGCAACCACGGCGACTTTCATGAGGATTGCATCAATATAATAATGAAGGATCTCGTGGCGCTGATGAATCCGCGTTACCTGGAGGTGATAGGGCTCTTCACTCCCCGTGGCGGAATATCGATATATCCCTTTGCCAACTATGGCGACGAGGAGCATCAGGATATGGTGAAGGCACGTATGCTTGCATCGTTTCGTAACGATTTTTAGATTGAAACAAATATGAAAAAAGATGCTGTAATGGTGCTGTCGGGAGGCATGGACTCGGTGACGATGCTGCATGACTATGCCGACGACATAGCTCTTGCCGTAACATTCGGTTACGGCTCCAACCACAACGCGCGCGAAGCCGAGTGTGCCCGGTTGCATTGTAAGCTGACGGGTATAGAACTGATTGAGATCGACCTCGCTTTCATGGGGCGTTACTTTGAAAGCTCGCTGTTAAGTGGAGCCGATGCCATTCCCGAAGGCCATTATACGGCCGACAACATGAAGTCGACGGTGGTGCCGTTTCGCAACGGCATAATGCTTGCCGTGGCCGCCGGACTTGCCGAGAGCCGAGGCCTGAAAGCGGTGATGATTGCCAATCACGCCGGCGACCATGCCATATATCCCGACTGCCGAGCCGGTTTTATCGACGCCATGGGCAAGGCAATCGCCGAAGGCACATTTGACCGACTTGAGCTTAGAGCTCCCTATACGTTACTCACAAAGAGCGACATTGCGCGTCGCGGTAAGGAGCTTGGCATTGACTATTCGACCACCTACTCCTGCTATAAGGGACGGGAACACCATTGCGGAAAGTGCGGCACATGCGTCGAGCGTCGTGAAGCACTTGCCGATGCCGGAATTGTCGACACCACCGTCTACGACAGCGATCTGTTATAACACTCACAAGGAATTATGCGGTTTTCCGATTGCCGACATATAATATTGCAAAATATCCGTCATGTGATGGTTGTCGCGGCGGCGTTGTCGGCCGTTATCGGGACATTGTCGGCCGGAGCGACCAATATCGTCACCTACACCCTTCTTGACAGTGTGACGACAACCGCCGATGAGCTGATAATGACATTCAGGAGGATATGCAACGAGAACGACCGCACCAACATCCTGTTTGACCTAACATCGTCAAACTCCTCATTCACGATCTATAAAGTGGAGTGGACCAACGGTGGTGTTCTCAACGAGCCATTGGAACCGTTTTCGCTGATAGCTCAAGGCGATGAGATTGAGGGTAAAAGTTCACGCTGGCACATTTCGCTTGACTTTCCCTTTAGTAACGCTTTTCACGAAGAAGATGTGCTGTTGCTGACCACCGATCGCGGTGTCATATATTGTCCCACATCCAGGGCCGGTCAGTTGCAGCGAACTATAGACCTGTTGCGTTATGACTACGAGAAGGAGCTTGACAGCACAAAGCGCAGTTCACGTAACGCATGGGCAATACTCGGCATTGTCGTGTGCATGGCCGTTGTTGCAGGCGTGATTGTCGGTATAGTAGTGCGCCGACGGTTTGTCAGGAAGCGAAAGGAGATTGAGGAGCTGTCGTTGCTTGTCGTTGAGCGCTCCGACCGCAATCGCGAGCTGCAGGCAAAAATAGATGCGCTCTACGGTAGCCGCCTCGATACTCTAAATATGCTTTGTAACGAATACTTTGAAAAAAACGAATCGGATAGAGTAAAACTGTCGCTTTACAATGAAGTCGAGAAACACATTCTTGCGTTACGTGACTCCAAAAGCGTGACCCAACTGGAAGATATTGTCAACACATATCTTGACGGAATAGTATTGAAGGTCAGGGAACAGATACCGTCGCTCAGTGCGAGTGACATAAAATTCCTCACCTATCTCTATGCCGGATTTTCGCCTCGTGCGGTGTGCATATTCACTGACATAAAGATAAAGAACTTTTATAACAGGCGTAGCCGGTTGAAGGAGCGTATCCTTAACTCCGGAGCACCCGACAGGTTGCTTTTCGTGTCTAAAATGTAGACCATAACCCGTTGATTTATAGAATGAGGAATCGGGCTTTTGTCCTCTTGTTGATTATCAGTCGTTTATGCTGTGGATTGAGGACAATTTCCGGCCTCCGATTATTGCTTAGAACTGTTGATGACATTTAATTTTGCAGCATCAAACACAAAACAGTTCGCAATATGAAAAAATTAATTATGCTATCATTGCTCGTAATGAGCACACTCGCAGCTTCGGCTGAGATTAAGTTTCAGAGTATCGACAACAAGGGCGCGACAAATGTTGTGCTCACCGATACCGATGCTCCCGATGACGCAAAAATAACCGATGCCGTCTTATACTGTAACGGCAAGGAGTACCGTGCCAAGAACATAAGATGCAATGTTGTGGCCGGTGTGGCGGTGTATAGGCTGCAGTTCAAGCGGCTCACGGTTTTCAGTGGTTGCAAGGTTACAGTAACCGTCAACGGCAAGAAGACTACGGTTGACATCCAGAAGCATCTTGTACACTGATAGGCTGTCGGGCTGCGGACGCATAACAGTGTCCTTGCGCTTACCCGAATCGATACGCTGCTTTTGCGCTGACGCTGAGCTGTCGATGGAGGAGAGCTGATAGTATAAAGAAATGGGGCTGTGCCAAAGTTGGCACAGTCCCATTCTATAAAGTGGTGGTGGGGTTCGTTTATTTCTTGAAGAGCAGGGGAGCCATTTCCTTGAGGCTGCGACGCCATGTAAGGAATTCGTGAGCTGTTCCGTCAGAAACGTAAGATACGGCGTTGAAACCGGCAGCCTTCAGATCCTCAACCGACTTCTTGACGCCTTCGGGATTCTCCTTTGAGCCGCAAGAGGTGAATATCAGTCGGGGCTTTACATCCTTGAGGTCGGAGGGTGAGTATGTGCCGCCGCTGAAAAGTCCGTAGTAGTCAAATACTTCGGGACGAGCGAGGGTGATGTTCTTGGTTTCCATACCACCCATCGAGAGGCCGGCCATAGCGCGGTTTTTCTTGTTGGGGATAGTGCGGAAGTTGCTGTCAATGTAGGGAATCAACTCGTCAACCAATACTGTTTCAAAGTTCTTGGGATTGAACGAACCGATTGTTCCGTGACGGGCTTCGTTGGTCATACCGTAGGTCATAACGATGATAAACGGCTCGCACTTGCCTTCGGCAATGAGGTTATCCATGATGAGGTTGGCGTGACCCTGGTTGGACCATGCTGTTTCGTCCTCACCCCAGCCATGCTGCAGATAGAGCACGGGATATTTCTTCTTGGTGTTCTTGTTGTATTCGGCGGGAGTGTAAACGAAAGCTCTCTTCTGCAATCCTGTGCTGGGAGAGTTGAAAAGCACCTGCTGAACGTTGCCGTGAGGTACATTCTTGGCAGCATAGAAGTCGCGGTCGTGTGCGGGAATCTCGATACCGCTCTCCCAACGGGTTGAGCCGTAGTAGTTGTTGGCACCGGGATCGTTAACTGTAGCACCGTCGATAGTGAAGTGGTAGTAGTGGAATCCTTCGTCCATGGGGCCTTCGGTAGTTCCGGTCCATACACCGTCCTTGTCCTTATGCAGAACTGTTCCACCGCGTCCACCGAGTCCGAGGCTTACGATAACCGACTTGGCGTCGGGAGCGTCGATGCGGAAACGGGCATATCCTTCCGAGTTGACCATGGGATACTGCTGTCCGGGCTGATTCAATTCGCTCGGCTTGAAGTCTTCCTTGGGAACGTTGTTGTCAAGAGCAGGATTGAAGTTCTTTACTGCATAGTAAGCTTTCTTGGGCTTGAGGTTTTCATCGTAGAGAAGGGGATGATTGTTTACACCCAGCCAAGAGTCGCCGTCGCAGAGGTTCCAGAGTGTTACGTTGTCAATAACATCTTTGTGCTTGCGGAATACACGGAAAATGCGTGCATACTGATCCTCCTGAAGAGTTGAAAGGTAGGGAGCCATGGCTTTGTTTTCGCCACGAGAGAACTGAAGATTTCCGCCCATCTCCTCGTTGCAACGTACATCAAGCTCGGTGATGTGGATGTGCTTTACGAGTTCCGAATACTTGGTGAGGGCTGAGTCGATGTCCTCGGGTGTGGGACCGTAGATGTTGTAGTGGCCCTGCATGCCGATACCGGTGATGGGAACACCTGCAGCCTGCATCTTCTTTACCATGTTGTAGATGCGGTCGCGCTTTGCGGGAACGGCTGCATTGTAGTCGTTATAGAAAAGAAGGGCGTTGGGGTCGGCCTCGTGGGCAAATTCAAATGCCTTGGCAATGAACTCGTCGCCGTAGAGCTTGTAGAGCTTGCTCTCGCGGTAGGGGTTGGGTTCACGACCTCGGAATCCGCGGCCGGCATCGGACATTGCTTCGTTTACAACATCCCATGCATATACAACATCCTTATATCGGTTAACCACTGTGTGGATGTGGTCACGCAGGCGAGCGTAGAACACTTCCTTGGGCACGGGGTTGCCTTTTTCATCATTCATCATCCAGTCGCAGAACTGTGCGTGCCATACGAGGCAGTGTCCGCGCAGCTTGATTCCGTTCTTGCGGCAGAAGTCGGCAATCTTGTCGGCGCGTTCCCAGTTCCATACACCTTCTTTCGGATGCAATTCACCCGATTTCATGTCGTTCTCAGCAGTGATGCTGTTGAACTCCTTTTTGATAAGCTCCATTTGTGCGGGGTCGGATACGTTGCGCTGGTTTACAGCCACACCGATGGTGAAATAACCATCGTAAGCATCCTTGAGGCTCTTGGGGCCATTGTCCACTTGTCTGCCAAATTGAGCAAACGCTGATCCTGCCATGAATACAGCAAGCAGAACCGATAAGCATGTTCGTTTCATTGGTAAGTAGTTGTTAATGATTGATTTAAATATTAAGGGTTATTTTTAGGCATGGATAAAAGGCTTTTTTAAGCCAAACATGACATTAGTTAGACCGATGCATGTTCAAAAGGTTTAACACATTTCTAAAAAAATAAAAATAAATTTAGTAAAGTGCAAGGTGGATGGAATGTAACAGCAGGGGCTGCGGCGTAAACTGATTACGACACAGCCCCTATGTGTGGATTATAGTAACTGTTGCTGTTTACAGTTCCATGAGCGAGATGGCAAAACCTCCGCCCGAGGCCATCATCACGGGCAGGATGTCGCTTGATGTCACGGTGCGTGATGTTATCACGTAGGCTTCAGGGTTGGTCACGCAGTCGGCATCGGGAGCATCGGCATATATTGTTGCCTTGTACTGCTTTCCGGGAGTGAGGAAGTCGAGTTTAAGGTCGAATGTGCGCGACTGCTCGTTGGTAACGCCGCCTACAAACCAATTGCCGCTGTTCTTGTCCTTGCGTGCGGCGATTATGAATTCGCCGGGCTCGGCGTCGATGTATCGGCTTTCGCTCCAGTCGACGGGCACATCCTTTATGAATTGGAAGGCATCCATCTTCTCGGCATAGTGCTCGGGAAGGTCGGCCGCCATCTGTAGCGGAGAGTACATCGTGACATAGAGTGCGAGCTGATTGGCCACGGTGGCGCGTTTGTGCTCCTTGCTGCCGGGAACAAATGAGCCTATGTCCATGCGGAATATACCGGGAGTGAAGTCCATAGGACCGCCTTTAAGTCGTGTGAACGGCAGAATCGTCACGTGTCCCGGTGACATGTTGCGGTACTCGGTGCCCATTGCGCTTTCATTTCCGATTAGGTTGGGATAGGTGCGGGCAAGTCCGGTGGGACGCACGGCTTCGTGTGCGTTGACCATGATGTGCTTGTCGGCGGCTTTCTTCACGGCGTTGAGGTAGTGGTTGACCGACGACTGGCTGTAGTGGGTTTCACCTTTTGGAAGTATATTGCCCACATATCCGCTCTTCACCGAGTTGTAGCCATACCTGTTCATGAGGTCGTAGGCTTTGTCGAGGTGACGCTCGTAGTTGGGTATGGAGCCTGATGTTTCGTGGTGCATCATCAGCTTTATGCCCTTGGAGTGGGCGTAGTCGTTAAGGGCGGCTATGTCGAAGTCGGGGTAGGGGGTCACGAAGTCAAACACGAAGTCCTTTTCCTTTCCGAGCCAGTCCTCCCAACCGATGTTCCAACCTTCGATGAGGAGCTGATCCATGCCGTTGTCGGCGGCGAAATCGATATATCGTCTTACATTCTCGTTGTTGGCACCGTGATGTCCGTTGGGATTTGCCTTTGAGTAGTCAAATGTCGCGAGATCGAAGTTTTCGGCGTTACAGTAGGCCCACGAGCTCTTGCCGGTGATCATCTCCCACCACACTCCCATGTATTTTACGGGCTTTATCCACGATGTGTCGTCGAGAGCGCAGGGCTCGTTGAGGTTGTAAATGATGTTGGAGGCGAGTATGTCGGTAGCTTTGTCCGACACCATGATTACGCGCCACGGAGTGCTGAACGGAGTGTTGATTACACCCTTGTCGCCGTTACGGTCAGGAGTAAGCCATGAAGTGAACGTGAGGGATGCTTCGTCGAGGTTGAGGTGCATTGCGGGATAGTCGACAAGAGCTGCCTCGTGGATGTTGATGTAGGTTCCCGAGTCGCTCTTGAGCATGAGCGATGTCTGCACGCCGGTAGGAGAGAATATCGACTGCGACACGTTGCCCATGTGATTGTCCTCGGAGTGTGCGCGTATTTCGCTAAGGCGTGATTTTATATATTCGTATTCCTGAGTGTCGTAGTCACCAGGAATCCACCATGCGGTGTAGTCACCACCCATTGCCATATCGGTTTTTTCGTCCTTAATGGTGAAATGCTTCAGCGATGCCTGTTCGGGGAATACGTAACGGAATCCGATGCCGTCGTTGTAGGCACGGAACACTATGTTCATTTTGCGTGACTCGCCGTCGATGTGCTGCGTCATGTCGACGGTCATCGAGTTGTAGTTGTCGCTAATCCTGTCGTTCTCGCCCCATACGGGAGTCCAGGTTGTGTTGCTTGACGAGCGGTCGACCTTGTCGACTGTGAATCCTGTGGTCAATGGTGCGGCATCCTTAAGCTCAAATCCCATTGTCGATGGAGCCACAATCACCTCTCCTTTATAGGTCATTGAGTAGACGGGTTGCTGCGTGGCGTTAATGTCAAATGTCACTACTGTGTTTCCATCGGGCGATGACAATACTTCCTTGGCATTGACACACGGCATCGAAGCCAAGGCAATAAGAATCGGGTATAATCGGTTCATATCCTTGTGAATGAATAAAAATGAATTAATTATGCTATATATTGCAACTATTTAGAATAACACTTGATACAAAAATAGTAAAAAAGTTGAAAATAAAAGAGTGTTAAGCCCGTACAATGCCTTATGCGGTAATAATATATTGCAACATGAAGTTTCAATCGGGGAAATTGACCAATTATTAATGAAAATGGACGGAATTTTGAGAAATTGATACAAACTTTTTACTGACAAATTAGGTTATATTTGCAACGGGATTTCTCCTTAAAAATGAATTTAAAATAAAAAACGAGGGTATATTTATGCGACTATCTATTTTTAGATACATTCTATGCTCCACAATCATTGCACTTCCCGCGCTATCGGCAAGTGCTCAGGAGCCGCCGTCAAGTTCATCGGTGGTGACGCTTGACTCATGTCGTGCAATGGCGGTGGCCAACAACAAGCAGATGCGCATTCAGGCCGAGCGCATCAAGGCCGCCGGGTATCAGAAGAAAGAGGCTTTTGCCGCTTATCTTCCATCGATAGACTTTGCCGGGGGATATACCTATAACCAGAAGGACATATCGATTTTTGATTCCGACCAGTTTCTCCCCGTAAAGAATTTCGACATGACCACCCAGCAGTATGAGTACAGTCTTGTGACCAATCCTGAAACGGGAATGCCCATAAAGGGCCCCGACGGACAGTATGTGCCTTCATCGGTGGCTTATCTTCCCAAGGAGGCCATGACTTACGACATACACAATGTGTTTTTCGGAGCCGTGACATTGACGCAGCCTGTGTATATGGGTGGCAAGATAGTGGCCATGAACAAGATTACGAAGTATGCCGAGGAGTTTGCCCGCTCGCTTCATGACAGCGGAGCCGAGGACATCATATATGCCGTCGACGCTGCATACTGGCAGGTGGTGTCGCTGAAGTCGAAGTATGAACTGGCCACAAGCTATGTAGCGTTGCTTGACACGCTTCACCGCAATGTCAAGGCGATGGTGGATGCCGGTGTGGCCACCAAGAGCGACTTGCTGACGGTTGATGTGAAGCTCAATGCCGCCAATGTCGATCTTGTAAAGGTGGATAACGGCCTGGTGCTGTCGCGCATGGCTCTCGCACAGTTGTGCGGACTTCCGGTGAACACCGTGATGACCCTCGAGGACGAGAACAAGGAGCGTCCCGATGTTGAGCCTATAGCCACGATGTATGACATGGGCGAGGTATATGCCCGCCGTCAGGATCTTCACGCCCTTGAACTCGGTGTTAAGATAAAGGAGCAGCAAAGCAAGGTGGCGCTGTCGTCGATGCTTCCAAATGTGGCTTTGATCGGAGCCTATTCATTTTCCAACCCCAACATGTACGACGGATTCAAGAAAAATTTCAACGGAGCATTCTCCATTGGAGCCGTAGTGACTATACCTATATGGCACTGGGGCGGGAATTACAATAAATATAAGGCGGCAAAAAGTGAGGTCAATGTGATGAAGCTTCAGCTTGAGGATGCCAAGGAGATGATAGAACTTCAGGTGAGCCAGGCCGCTTTCAAGGCCCGTGAAGCCATGAAGACCTACACAATGACGAGCTCCAATCTTGAAAAAGCCAATGAGAATCTTCGTCAGGCCGAGCTTGGCTTTAAGGAGGGAATGCTCACCGTCGACAATGTGATGGAGGCCCAGACCGCTTGGCTGAAGGCCAACTCCGAGAACGTGGACGCTGAAATAGATGTGAACCTGTGCAGAGTGTATCTGTCGAAGGTGCTCGGAACAATGGATTATCAACAATATTACGATACTGAAAAATAGCAACTCAATATGGCAAACGTAGAACAACAACCAACCACTCAATTGCAGACGAAGAAAGAGGGCGCTCTTGTGGGTACGCTTATAGTCGTTGTCGTCGCAGTTGCATTATTGGCTTTGATAGGATTCTTATTCCTGAAGCCCAAATCGGAAATAATCGAAGGTCAGGCCGAGGCTACCTCGGTGCGTATATCGGGCAAGCTCCCGGGCCGTGTCCTTGAGTTTTATGTGCAGGAGGGTCAGGATGTTAAAGCCGGTGACACGCTGGTGCACATCCACTCGTCGCTCGCCGAAGCCAAGCTCTATCAAGCCGAGGCATTGAAGGATGCCGCATCGGCCCAGAACCGCAAGATAGACGCCGGTACACGCTCGCAGATAATCCAGAGCGCCTATGACCTGTGGCAGCAGGCGATAGCCGCACGCAATATTGCGGAAAAGACCTACAATCGCATGGAATCGCTGTTTAAGCAGGATGTGGTGTCGGCTCAGAAACGCGATGAGGCCGAAGCCGCCTACAAGGCAGCCGTTGCAGGCGAAAACGCTGCCCGGAGCCAGTATCAGATGGCCAAGGAAGGCGCCCAGCGCGAGGACAAGGAGAGCGCATCGGCCATGGTAGATGTTGCCAAGGGAGGGATAATGGAGGTTGAGGCGTTGCTTCAGGACCAGTATCTGACCGCTCCCGCCAACGGACAGATAGATATAATCTATCCTCACGAAGGTGAGCTTGTGGCCCTCGGCGCTCCGGTGATGAACCTGTTGAAGTTGTCGGACAAGTGGGTTACGTTCAATGTGCGTGAGGAGATGCTCAAAAATCTTCCCATAGGCAAGGAGATCGACATCATGATACCCGCGCTCGACAATAAGAAGACAAAGGCTAAGGTTTACTACGTGCGTGACATGGGCACCTACGCCGTGTGGCGTTCGACCAAGGCTACCGGTGACTGGGACAGCCGTACATTCCAGATCAAGGCCCGTCCGGTCGAGGATATTCCCGAACTTCGTCCCGGCATGTCGATAATATATCTTCAGCCTGAGAAGTAGAAAAAGCAATATAATTGTCAACCCTTTAATAAGTAAAAGAAGATGTCAGGTTCATGGTCGATAGTGAAGAGAGCGTTAGCCGAAGGAGTGCGTCAGCTTGCGCGGAGGCCCATCTACATCATAGTAATGGTGTTGGTGCCTATAGGCATGAGCTTCTTTTTCCTTGACTTGATGAACAAAGGGTTGCCTTTGCAGTCGCCGACGGCGGTTGTGGACCTCGACAACACTCCGTTGTCGCGCCGGGTTGTGCGTAATCTCGACACTTCGGAGCTTGTCGATATCCAATACCGTCCTTCGAGCTACGGCGATGCGATGAAGCTACTGAAGGAGGGTACGGTCTACGGATTCTTCATGATTCCGCGCAATTTCCAGACCGATGCCGAGGGTGGTCGCCCGACGACCATAACCTACTACTGCAACATGGCCTATTTCATTCCGGGCACACTGTCGTTCAAGGGATTCAAGACAACGGCCGTGTCAACATCGGGAGCCATTGCCATGACCACGCTCGTGAGTGCAGGTGTCGACGGCGAGCTGGTCAACAATCTGTTGCAGCCGGTGGTGACGCAGGAACACCCCATAGGCAATCCATGGCTTAACTATTCGATATATCTGAGCAACTCATTCCTGCCGTGCCTTCTTCAGCTTATAATATTCCAGATAACGGCGTTCTCCATACTACAGGAGATCAAGCTCGGTACATCAATAAAGTGGGTGAACGATGCAGGACAATCGATTGTCATAGCTCTCTTCGGCAAGCTGATGCCGCAGTTCATCATATTCACTTCGGTGGGTCTTGCCATGCAGTCGCTCATTTATTTCTACTGGGGATTCCCGCTGAACGGGAATGTGTGGAGCATGATATGGGCCATGGTGCTGCTGGTGATTGCTTCACAGGCGTTTGCGCTGATGATAACAAGCCTGATACCCAACCTGAGGTTCGCATTGTCGATTCTGTCGCTTGTGGGCATCCTGTCGTTCTCGATAGCTGCCTTCTCATTCCCTGTCGAGAGCATGTATCCGGCGGTGGGCATATTCTCCTACATAGTTCCTATACGTTATTACTTCCTCATATATATAAATGTGGCGCTTAACGGCTATGAGGTGTACTATTGCCGATGGGACTATATCGTGCTGATACTTTTCGCGCTTGCCCCGATGGGCCTTTTGTGGAAGCTTAAGAAGAACTCGTTGAATCCCGTATATGTTCCTTAGTGTTATGAAAATGATTAGTGACATAAAATATTGGTTCAGGAGTCTGTTCAAAGTCTGGGTCAACGAGTACAAGCTTGTTGGCAAGGACTTGGGCGTGATGTTGTTTTTCTTTGCATTGCCATTGATGTATCCGATAGTTTACACACTCATTTACAATCCCGAGGTGGTTGAGAATGTGGCCATGGTGGTTGTCGACAACAGCCGCACCGCCGAGAGCCGCCAACTCGTGAGAATGATAAACGCATCGCAATACACCGAGGTGGTGGACTATGCCATCGACCTTAATGAAGCCCGGACGATGATGAAGGAGCGCAAGTGTTACGGAATACTTGTGATTCCCGAAGATTATGCTCGCCGTCTGGGTCGCAACGAGCAGGCTGTGCTGCCTATATATTGCGACATGAGCCTTATGCTGCGCTACAGGAGCATAATGTTTGCAATGACCGATATATCGCTCCAGCTTGGCAGTGACATACGCACCGAGGATATAAACGACTCGCCTGTCGCTTTCATGGCCGATGCCGTGGGGACGACTGTGGGAACCGATGCATTTTTCGAGGGCGATACATCGCAGGGCTTTGCATCGTTCATCATGCCCGGTGTCATAATACTGATTATCCAGCAGAGTCTTATACTGGGTGTGCTGATGCTTAACGGCGGTGCCAGTGAGCGTCGCAGGCGTAACGGCGGATATGACCCGCTGACAATCGAGGCTCCCACATCGGCACGCCTTATAGGCCGCGCCATTTGCCTGATGACCATCTACATTCCCATGAGCGTGTATGTGCTTCATTATATCCCGTTGATGTTTGAACTGCCTCATATAGGCAGCATGATCGACTATCTCGCGCTCATGTTGCCGATGTTGCTTGCCTCGATATTCCTGGCCGACATCATGCAGCCGCTTGTCACCGAGCGTGAAAGCTCGATGCTTGTGTGGGTGTTCACATCGGTTCTGTTCCTATTTGTTTCGGGACTTACTTGGCCGCGTTACGCAATGAACGACTTATGGCTCACGATAAGCAGCCTCGTGCCGTCGTCATGGGGAGTCCAGGGATTCCTTGCCATCGATGTGAACGGCTGTAAGCTGGGCGATATACCCACGATTTACCTTATGCTGTGGGCGCTTACGGTGGCTTACTTCATAATAGCGGTAATAGTAGACCGGCGATGCCGACTGCGCGACATACGCCGGTACTCTAAGAGCCGGTTCTAAGCCCCGTTATCAGGAGCGTTGAGGCTCCAATGATTGGGGGTGGGTGAAGCTGCGGTAGTGGGCGAGGGGCAGATTCAGCTTGCCCGATGCTCTCAGCAGCTTGCGCAGTGACGAGATGATTTCACGCGACTCCTGCAGGACGTTAAGGTAGACATAGGCCACCGTGAGGTTGGCGGCATCGCCTTCGCGCAGATGCAGGTAGACATCCTTGGAGCGCAGTGACAGCTCATCCTTTATCCGGTCGCAGCGGCGGCGTATGCGGTCGATTGCCTCGGGATCATCGTTGTCGATTGCCGCAATGGAGTCATTGAACACTTCTATAATCTGCTTACACAACGGGTTGAAACGGTCACGGAAAGAGTCGGGCAGCGGACGGAAGTTGTTGTCGACATGCTCCTTGCACACTTCAGTTATGTGAAGCAGGTTGTAGAGGATGGCCATCTCCATGTTGTTGGACAGGTGAAACCATGTACTCTTCTCGATAGCGGTGTCGGGAGCAACGTTACGCAGGCACAGCGTCATTTTGCGACGCGTCGACTTCAAGACATCCTTTTCAGTGGACAGTGACTTGGAGGTGCGTGACAGAAGCTTTGCATTGTCGTTGACAAATCCCGATGTTATGTCGCTGTAGGCTTCCGAAGCAAATTGCAGAAACGACTTCTGCTTGTCGTTGATGTAGATGCGCAGCAGTCGCCACACCTCGTTGCGGTCGGTTGTGTTCAGTATCGTCTGGAAAAGGGTGTCGTCCTTGCACTCCTTGGCTTTGTTGCGGAATCGAATGTTGCTGCGCACGAGAAGCACGAGCGATATGATGCCTCCGGCAATCATTACGGGTACGCCTCCGAGGTGCATGAGGCACACTACGATTCCGGCTCCGATGAATGCGACACCTGCGGTTATGAACCAACCGCCGATTACCGAGATGACACCCGTTATGCGGAACACCGCGCTCTCGCGTCCCCAGGCCTTGTCGGCGAGCGATGTGCCCATTGCCACCATGAACGTAACGAATGTGGTAGAGAGTGGAAGCTTCATCGATGTACCCCAGGCAATCAGCATTCCGGCGAGCATCAGGTTTACGGCACCGCGCACGAGGTCGAATGCCGCACCCTCCTCGGGCTGGGCCTTTGACGAGTCAAGACGGCGGCTCATGACGCGCTTCAGGCCTTGAGGCAGGCGGTCGTCAATCCATGAGAATGTGTTTATGGCACCGCGCACAAGCGAGCGTCCGAGGCGTGACGAGCCAAACATCTCGTCGCCTTGGCTTTGTGAGCTTAATCCGACGGTTGTCTGCGTCACCTGACGGGCCTTCTTGGAGGTGGTAAGCGATACTACCATTATCATTCCTGCACCCACGAGGAAGTAGAGCGGTGTATTGGCCGAGCTGTTGAGGCTGTCCATCATGAATCCGTGGAGATTGCCGCCTCCCGAGCTCATGTAGTCATTGTAGGAGTCGAGCGAGGTGAGCGGTATGCCTATGAAGTTGACAAGGTCGTTGCCGGCAAATGCCATTGCAAGAGAGAATGTTCCCAGCAACACCACCACTTTAAGCACGTTGACATGACACCAGTGCAGAATCTGCATTATAACGGTGAAGGCCGAGAATGAAATCAGAAGAATCAATGCGGTGTTGGAGTCGATCCATGTCTTAAGCTCAGGAGTCATGAACGATAGATCCTTGATGCCCTTCAGGAGCATGAAGTAGACGATGGCAGTGCAGGCGAGGCCGCCAAACAGGGCGATTTTCCATTTAAGACGACTCTTATACTCAAACGTGAATACCAATCGAGTCAAGAACTGGACTATCGTGCCGAAAATGAAGGCTATGGCAACCGACAGGAATATACCGATGATTACCGACAGAGCTTTCTCGGTGTTGAGCAGGTCGCCCATAGCGAGAGTACTTTCGGGAGCCATGATTTTAAATAGTGCGACGACAAATGTAGCTCCAAGCAGCTCAAACACCATCGATACGGTGGTCGATGTGGGCATCCCGAGGGAGTTGAATATGTCGAGCAATATTATGTCGGTTACCATCACGGCCATGAATATGGTTATGACATCGTAGAATGAGAGATTCTCAGGCCGGAATATGCCGTGACGGGCTACATCCATCATGCCGTTGCTCATGGCGGCTCCGATGAACACACCCGATGCGGCGACGATCATTACTGTCTTGAAGCTTGCGGCTTTTGAGCCGATTGATGAGGTGAGAAAATTGACAGCATCGTTGCTTACACCTACCGAAAGGTCAAATACGGCAAGTAAGAACAGGAAGATTACGACACCTAAAAATAGCAGATCCATAATTTCTTGAATTTATAATGTGCATTTTGTGATTGACACACAAAATTCAAGAAATCATGTTGCATAAATATGTCCGAATTGTTGAGTTTTTGTTAACCGAATGCTAATGTAAGCGAAAACGGAACTGCAATCCGCCGTTATTGGTGACGCTTATGTCGGAGCCGTGGATTCCTACTGCGTTACGCACGATCGACAGTCCTAATCCGGTGCCTCCGGCTGCGCGTGACCTGCCCTTGTCGATGCGGTAGAATCGCTCGAAGATGTGGGGCAGATGCTCGTCGGGCACTCCGCATCCGTTGTCGCTGACGGTAAAATTGCCTTCGGAGTCGGCCTTGATGACGATTTCACTGCCGCCGCTGTAGGAGATTGCGTTGTCGATGAGGTTGCGGAATATCGATTCAAGCAGCTGACGGTTGCCGCTGATTTTCAGCTGAGGCATGTCGACGGTTATGTTCATCGATGTGCGCAGTCGCTCCTCGGCCACTACATCGTTGACAAGTTCGGCGAGGTCGACGGGTGCTTTCTCAATCATCTCCTCGCCCTCGTCCATGCGCGTTATGGCGGCGACATCCTTCAGCAGTGAGTTGAGCCGCTGTGCGTTGGCGAAGATGCGGTCGTTCAGTTTGCGCTTTTTCTCCTCCGGCAACATTTCGGGATGGTCGCGCAGCAGTTCAAGGCACACGAGAATCGAGGCGACGGGAGTCTTCAGTTCATGGTTGATGTTGTTGGTAAGCTGCTTCTTAAGGCGTATCTTGTCCTTTTCCTGCCGCAATGCTTCGCGATGCTGCTCGTCACGCTGGATATATAGTCGCACGATGTGACTTGCAATGCTGCCAAGCTCGTCGTGAGGAAATGCTTCGTCATTGTATATGCGCTCACCTTTTTCAGCTTTCTCGGCAAACAGGTTGAGGCGGCGTATGCTCAGCGATATCTTGTGTGACGCTACATAGCTTGCGAGGCTTAGCACTATTGCAAAGGCAATCATTATCCACAGGATGGAGCTGTCGGCTTTAAGCACTTCCTGAAGAGAATGGGTGTAGGGAGCGGCCGAGCGTATGACGATGCCGTCGTCGCCCCGCATCGCCGAGTAGAAGTAGCTGCAGTTGTCGCTGACCGAATAGCGTGACACCGAATGTCCGATTCCCGACTTGCGGGCCTCGATAACTTCAGGACGGCTGTTGTGATCGCCCGACGGGAAGGGAGTGCTGTCGTTGTTGTCAAAGATGACATTTCCGTCGTTGTCGATTAATGATATGCGCAGATTGTCGAGCGGCGACCCGATGTGATCGATTATACTGTCGACAGGCATTCCGCGGGCTATGTCGTCGAGAATGCGGCGATTGTGCATCTGCAACTCGCAGTCGAGCAGTTGCTCCTTGAAGGCTTTTTCACGGCGGTACTGAAACACCATGAACGTGCCCACAAGCAGCCAGCTCATGGTGAGTACAAGCAACAGCACGCGTGAATGGAACGAGAATCTAATCCTGTTTCCAGCCATATCCGTAGCCTGAGCGTGTGATTATGTTGCCTCCGTAGGGGGCTATCTTGCCGCGAATGCGCGTGACATGGACATCGATTGAGCGGTCGACGACAATGACCTGCTCGGGCCACACTTTCTTCAGGATCTCTTCGCGCGAGAATATGCGGCCGGGATTTTCTAAAAACAGGGCGAGAATCTCAAACTCCTTGCGCGGCAGCTTCACCGGCACGCCGTCGACGGTGCAGACCAAAGAGGCTCTGTCGCACACCACTCCGTGACCTGACTTGGGCATGGTGCGGCGGAGCACGGCCTGAATGCGGGCTATCACGTTGCGTATGGAGTAGGGCTTGGCGATGTAGTCGTCGCCTATGCTCAGGCCGTCGACCATGTCGTCAACGGAGTCGCGGGCGGTTAGGAATATTATCGGAATATCGGTTGTCGAAGGGTTGCGTTTAAGCAAATCGGCCAACTCAAGACCGCTCATGCCGTCCATCATGATGTCGAGCAGCAGCAGATTGAATGATGACAGGTCGAGCCGCAACGCCTCCTCAGCACTTGATGCGGTGGTGACATCGTAACCCTCAAACTCAAGATAGGTGCGCAGACACTCGCAAAGAGTTTCTTCATCGTCAACTATCAGTATTCTTGCTCGTTTAGCGTTCATACGACAAATATACATCAAATTGCGGGATAAATTTCGATAACGCACAAACTTAATGAAAACTTAATAAAAGCGGAGGCCCCCGGTGAGGGAGCCTCCGTTATTTAGAGCGTGACGCACGGAGCGTCGATGCGATTCAATTCAATCAATCGAGTGCTACGTTGCCTTTAACCGGGGTGATGGTGTAGGTGAACTTGTAGTCACCGTAGGGCAGCATGTACTCGGCACGGGGGAGAGCACCCCAGCTGTTGACGCAACCAAGACCCATCTGCTTGAGGTCAATGCAGAGGTTGGTGAGGTCGGCTACGGGAACCTGAGGCATGTGACCCTGCATCTTGTTCTCGCCTTCATCGAGCGACTCGATGGTGTAGTGGAGAGCCGATGCCGAGAAGGGCTCGGCCGCCGTCACCTCGATGCCGTTGCCTGCGGGATTGAGCACGCGCCACCAACGGAGGTCGGTGCGTGTTCCTGTTTCCTGCGGACGGATATAATTGTAGGGCTGCTCGGTAACGGTCTGGCGGTATATGCCGAGGTTGGAGCAGTTATTGCGGTCGATGTAGTTCTCGCCGGGGCCGCGTCCGTAGTATTCAACGGTTTCAAATGAAGCAGGCATAGGCATCTGCATACCGAAGCGGAAGAGGTTGGCAACCTTGGCATCCTTCGTGGCCGTCATGTCCTCATTGACTGTTACGACACCGTTTCCGTCGACTGTGTAGACGAGCTTCAGCGTTGCTTTAACCGAAGGCATGTCGTAGTCGGCTGTAATCACGGCGCAACCGTCCTTGATTTCAGAGTTGAGAGCGGTGAGCTTGATTTCGGGGTTGAGCCATGCGCGGTATCTGCGCTGAAGGCCTGCACCGTAGTCGTTGTCGGTGGGTGCGCGCCAGAAGTTGGGAGTGATTGAGGCACCGTCCTTCAACATCGATGTTCCGCCCACTTCATAACGGTTGATGTAACCGGTGGCTTTGTCTACGGCCAGCGAGAAGTCGAGTCCGTTAACGACGAGGCTCTTGGCGTTGTCGTCGATTTTGGTGACGGCGGGAGCCGATGCCCTTACTATTGAAGATGCGTAGGGGCGAAGAACAATCTGCTCCTGTGCCACAACAAATCCGGCGGGGAGAAGTCCCTCGCGTTCCTTGGTCGAGTAGTCGATATTGAGCAGCCACTCGCCGGTAGAGCCGATGGGGCCGTAGTTGATGGCATATTCGCGTGACTTCTGGGGAGCTACATCGAGATTCTCGATAACGCCTGTCTTAACGGGCACGCCGTTGTGGAGGAGTGTCCAGTTGAGGGTAACGTAGCTGAGGTCGCGGAAGAAGTTTTCGTTGAATATGCTTACCTTGCCCTCGCCTGCAGCTGAGGTGAGGATGCTCTGCTGGATGCGTGCCACTTCGTAGGCGTGAGGATTGGGAATGCGGTCGGGGCTTATAAGACCGTTGTCGCAGAAATTCTGGTCGCTGGCATCGTAGTCGTTGAAGTCGCCTCCATAGGCCCAGATGGTAGTTCCGTTCTTGTCCTTCCAACGGATTGACTGGTCAACGAAGTCCCAGATGTAACCGCCCTGATATTTGGGATATTTGCGGATGAGATCCCAATATTCCTTGAATCCGCCCTGCGAGTTACCCATTGCGTGAGCATATTCGCACTGGATGAGCGGCTTATTGTAGTTGTCGTTTTGGGAGTATCTCTCGGAGTGCTCGTAGGGGTAGTACATGGGGCAGAAGATGTCGGTCTTGCCGTCGATGCGGGCCTGCTCATACTGAACGGGGCGGCTGTTGTCCATGGCTTTAACCATGTCGTAGGCGGCTTCAAAGTTGGGGCCGTAACCTGCCTCGTTGCCAAGCGACCACACGATGATGCTCGGGTGGTTGAAGTTGCGCTGTACGTGACGCTGGTTGCGCTCAAGGTGAGCCTTTGCGTAGGCGGGGTTCTTGGCGAGCGTTTCTTTATCGTAGCCCATTCCGTGGGACTCGATATTGGCCTCGGATACTACGTATATACCGTACTTGTCGCAGAGGTCATACCACAATGCGTCGTCGGGGTAGTGACATGTGCGCACTGCGTTGATGTTGAGCTCCTTCATGAGCTGGATGTCCTGAAGCATGCGGTCGAGCGACACAACATAACCTCCGTCGGGGTCGAGTTCGTGACGGTCGGCACCCTTGAAGAGAACGGGCTGTCCGTTGACAAGGAGCTGTGAGTTCTTGATTTCAATCTTGCGGAAACCTACATTTACGGGAATGACCTCAAGGGTCTTGCCGTTTTTGGAGAATGTGGCGCGCAAAGTATAGAGGTTGGGAATTTCGGCACTCCACTTCAGCGGATTGGGGATGTCGAGAGTGCGCTTAACATTTCCCTTGGCGTTGTTGATTGTTTCGGCCTTGATAACCTTGTTGTCGGCATTGAGGAGCTCGAGGGTTATGTTGCCGCTGCCCTTCACATCGATGTCGACACCGAGTTTACCGTCGCGATAGTCGTCGGTGAGGTCGGCATTCACGCGGATGTCCTGAATGCGGTTCTTGGAACGTGCATAGAGATAGCTGTCGCGGGCGAGTCCGCTGAAACGGAAGAAGTCCTGGTCCTCAAGGTAGGTCCCGTCGCACCAGCGGAAAATCTGGAATGTGATGAGGTTCTTCTGTCCGGGACGGATATAGGGTGTTATGTCAAATTCATTTTCAAGCTTGCTGTCCTCGCCATAGCCTACATACTTTCCGTTTACCCAAAGCGAGATGTTGGAAGTTGCCGAGCCGAAGTGGGCGATTACATCCTTGCCTTTCCAGTCGGCGGGGATTTCGATCTCCTTACGGTAGGTTCCCACATGGTTGTCCTTTTCAGGTACCTGAGGGGGATTGTTCTTGAAATGATTGCGCCAGGCATATCCGGTGTTCACATAGATGGGATCGCCGTATCCGTTAAGCTCCCACATTCCGGGTACATTGATTTGTCCCCATGATGAATCGTCGTAGTTGACTTTCCAGAAATCGGTAGGGCGCTTGTCGGCATCGGCTACCCAGTTGAATTTCCATTTGCCGTTGAGCGACACGTAGTTGTCGCTTGATGCTTTGTCACCGTTGGAATCCTCGACCGATTCAAACGCAAAGTAGGATGAATGCATCGGAGCACGATTCACGGCATTGACTTCAGGGTCGAGCCATTCAGGCGTTTTTGCTCCCGCCGCGAGAGCAACCGCAGCGAAAAGGCACGTAGCTGTGATTTTTTTCATTGGTGGAATAATCTGTTAATAATAATTGGATATATTTTCACAAATATAGTCAAAAAAAGTGACATAAACGGTTGTGATGTGGTATATTGTTAAATAACCTGCCACAAAACATAAAAACAGGGCCGCCGAATCGTAATGATTCATCGGCGGCCCGAAAAAGGTGGGAATAATTTATCAGATTATCCGATTATTCAGTGTAGAACTTGAGGGTGTTGTTCTCGACGGGGTTGTTGTTCATCAAGATGCCGATTACGTTGCCGAGCACGGCCTGTGCGCCGAGCTGCTGGCTGTAGCGGGCTGCATTCTCCTCGTAGTTGTAGGGGCGTGATTCGTTGTCAACACCGTAAACCTGGTAAACGTACACACCGTTGGTGCCCTTTACGGGACCTACGACAGCACCTTCCTTGCTGACGGGAACCTGACCGAGAAGCTCCGACTCGGTAACACCGATGCCGGGGATGAACATCTGACCGAATGTGACATCGGTAGAATCAACCGATGAGTTCATGAGTGCTGCGTAGCCGGCAACATCGTTGGCCTTGCCTGCATACTCGGCAATGAGTCCGGCAGCCTTCTTGTTGTTGCGTGCGCGCTCGGCAAGAGCGAGGCGGATGTCCTCGTCGTCGGCAGGCAGATAACCGGGCTTGATGATGTCGTTAAGTGCGACAACGATGAGCTTGTCGTTCTGTCCGTCCTCGAGGATGGGAGAAATCTGTCCTTCCTTTGCATCCATAACCCACTTCACAGCGTTGCGGGTGTAGGGCACGTTGCCGAGCATTGAGCTGTTGGCGGTGACCATTGCGGGCTGGAGGGTATAGCCTGCCGAGAGAGCTCTTGTTACGGTGAGTGAATCGGCGCTGGTTACACCGGCCATGAAGTTTTCAAGATCGGAGTTGAGCTTTGCGATTGTTTCGTCGGAGGGATATACCTTATAGGTTACTGTTGCGAAGTCGTAGATGTTGACGGGAGCGCGCTTGGTGTTAACGCGGATGATGCGAGCGTCGGTTCCCATCGAGTCGGCGATGAAGTAGTTGCTTCCTGCATTGAGGAGGCGATCCTTGACTTCATTGTCGGGGGCTGAAGCGAGGGTTTGCCAGATATCGGCCTGTCCGCCTGCCACGCCGGGACGCTTGAGGGCTTCTTCGAAAGCGAGGCCCGAGTTGAGGGCTGTGAGCAGAGAGTCGCGTGATGCGGCATCGCCCTGGAATGCTATTACATCGACGTTGATCGAGTCAATGGCGTTCTTTGAACCGATGAGCTTCACGATAGTGAATTCGTCGTTGATGAACGAGAGCATCTTTACATCGCCGGGAGCTGCAGTGGTGACGAACTCACGGAGCTGCGGGTTGGTGATTGACGATGCGGCAGCCGAGTTGCGGTCAACGCCGAAGTTGGAGTCACCGTTAACTGCGTCAACGGCGGGAGTTGCGCTGAGGCGTGAGATTGTGGTGTCGACGAGCACTCGTCCCTGATTGATGTCGGCCTGTGAAGGAGCGATGTTTACGGCGATGAAGTGAGCGCGACGGGTTTCGTCGTTCACCTTGAAGCTGTTTTTCTCCTTGTTGTACTCGTCACGGATGTCGGCGCTTGTCACCTCATACTGGTCGTTGGGGACATCGGCGTAGTTCTTGTGAGCGTAGATTATGTGGCTTGTCGAAGCGTTGCTGTCGTAGAATGCCTTTGCGTCGAGGTCGTTGGCAACGATTGACGAAGCAAGGAGATACTGCAACTTCTGCTGCTTGAGCATTTCGGCCATCTGATGTTCCTGATTGAGCCAAAGAGCCTGAATCTGCTGAGCCTGATCGGCGGGAACATTGTATTTTGTGGGGTTGAACGCTACATCGTAAAGCTGGTCGGGCGACTGGAATCCCATCTGCTGTGCAAACTGAATCATTGCATAGTGGGCGTTGGGACCGAGCATAGCCTTTGACAGCTCATTGTCGGTAACCTCGATGCCGAGATCTTCGATTTCCTTGTTGATCAGTCGCTCCTGAATCATCTGGTTGAGGACATATTGCTGCAGTGCGGCAGGGTCCATCTTAGTGTTCTGCTGCTGGTACTGCTGGTTTACTTCCTCGTAGCGGCGCTGAAATTCCTGAATGTCGATTTTTTCATTACCTACCTTTGCGATAGTGGTGCCGGTGCCGAAGAGTGTGCGTCCCGAAGTGAAGAAGTCACCGATGATGAACGCGAGCAAAGCGGCTCCGACGACGATGAGTAGCAGTGTTGATTTACTGCGGATTTTTTCAAGTGTTGCCATTTATTGTTTTACGTTATTTTAATTTTTCAATGATAATGACTGAGCGATTTTACGCCCCGGCTCTCGCCGAATAGGGTAAAATCGCACAAAGATACTAAAATAATTCAATAGCATCGTCACTAAGTCAACATTTTATGCAATGTCGAGGATGATTATAGGCCAAATTCGTTGCGTATTGCGTCAACAGCATCGAGTTTTTCCCATGTGAAGAGCTCCACCTCTATGGTTTTGGTGGGTTCATACTTTGAAATGAACGTTTTGGTCACGGTGCGGGGTTCGCGTCCCATGTGGCCGAACGAGGCGGTTTCCTGATAGATGGGGTTGCGCAGTTTCAGGCGCTTTTCGATGGCGTGGGGACGCATGTCAAACAGCTTGGACACGTGCTGCGATATTTCGGCGTCGGTCATGTCGACATTGGCGGTTCCGCGGGTGTTGACATAGAGGCTTACGGGCTGTGCCACACCGATGGCGTAGGCAACCTGGACGAGGGCTTCGCGAGCCACGCCGGCGGCAACGAGATTCTTGGCGATGTGACGGGCCGCATAGGCTGCCGAACGGTCGACCTTGGAGGGGTCCTTGCCCGAGAAGGCACCGCCTCCGTGGGCTCCGCGTCCGCCGTAGGTGTCGACGATTATCTTGCGTCCGGTGAGTCCGGTGTCGCCGTGGGGGCCTCCGATTACGAATTTGCCGGTGGGGTTGACATGGAGTATCAGCTTGTCGTCGAAAAGAGCCTTGACGCTGTCGGGGAGCTTGGCTTTCACGCGGGGGAGAAGTATGTCGCGGACATCGGTGCGTATCTTCTCGAGCATCATTTCATCGGCTTTTTCCTGCGACTCGGCATCTTCGGCCGGGATGAACTCGTCGTGCTGAGTGGAGATGACGATAGTGTGGATGCGCACCGGAGTGCCGTCGGGCGAGTATTCGATTGTCACCTGGCTCTTTGAGTCGGGACGGAGGTAGGGCATCAGCTCGCCTTCGCGGCGTATTGCCGAGAGCTCGCGCAGCAGTGTGTGGCTGAGGTCGAGCGACAAGGGCATATAGTTGGGGGTTTCGTTGCAGGCGTAGCCGAACATCATGCCTTGGTCGCCGGCTCCCTGCTCCTGCTCGTCGGCGCGTTCCACACCTCGGTTGATGTCGGCGCTCTGCTCGTGGAGGGCCGAGAATACTCCGCAAGCGTTGCCGTCAAACTTCAGCTCGCTGCGGTCGTAGCCTATTTCGTTAATCACGCGTCGAGTCACATCCATCAGATCGATGTAGGCTTTGCTCTTGACTTCGCCGGCAACGACTACCTGTCCGGTGGTTACAAGAGTTTCGCAGGCCACCTTTGAGTCGGGGTCATGAGCGAGAAATTCGTCGAGTATTGCGTCGGAGATTTGGTCGGCGACTTTGTCGGGGTGTCCTTCCGACACCGATTCCGAAGTGAAAAGATAATTGGTCATAGCTTAGTATTGCAGTTTAATTTGGTCAAAAAATAAAAATCCCCGTATCGACCTTGGTCGGGACGGAGTAAAAAACACTAAGCCGTTTTTATGATTTTAGAGCATTTTGCGGTTTTAGCATTTTTTACGGTGGTTGCAAGCAGCCAAATTTTTCCACCCGAATAAGGTTGTCACTAAAGGACGGTGCAAAGATAATACATTTTATTGATATAACTGCAATGTATTGCATCAATTAACAATTGATGTGTTACGATAACGGGGATAACGGGGCATAAGCCGTGGCGGTAATCAAGCTTATGCCCCGCGAGTTTATGTGTCGTTATTTTGTCGACTTGTTTGCGCCAAAGTAGCTGTAGTGGTTGTTGTCGGGATTTACAACGATTTGCTGCAGCACGATTTCGGGGTCGACCATTATTACGCGCAGCTTGTGTCGGCCCGGGGTTGTGTCAAACTTTGCTTTGAGCCAGCGCATGTTGTCAAACACTTCATCCCGGCGAATAAGCCGTCTTCCGTTCATCCATCCGCTGAGCAGCAGTCCCGAAGGCTCGGGGAGAGCCTTTAATGATTTGCTCATGGCAAGATTCCCGGGCGTGTACTCTCCAAACTCATCATGCAGTCCCTGACGGGCGTCGATGACTTTGATATCGGCATCGTCGAGCTGCAGGGCTATGCGCAATCCTCTTGCGGGATTTACATCCTGAGTGGGCAGGATGCCGAGAGCTATCTCGCCATTTTCCGACAGGTCGACATCATATTCAAGAGCGGCGTTCTTGGCCGGGTTGTCGGCTGAGGCAAACAGCACATTGTCGCTTCCCATGCATCCTTCCCCTCTTCTAAGGTCGGGAAGGAATATCCATTTAGCGTGTTCACCCGATATGTTTTTTGAATAACGGTGAGCAGGAATGGAGTACTCATCGGTGTCGTTTTGAGGATTTATGTCGTTTTCGACTTTGAAGCCCAGGGCTAATGGATTGGTGTTCTTATCGGGGATTGACCATTTTGTGTAGCCGATGTGGTTGTCCTGCATCATTCCGTTCCATTTGCCATTGGACATCACTGTGTTGTAGTAATCGGACAGTTCCGCGTCCTTTTCCATCAGTGAATCGATTGCCAATGAGTCGCCCATAGTTGCATAATTGTATATTTTGGCTACTGTAGCACTTGCTACGGCGGGATAGTAGACAAGTTGGTAATAAGCATCTCTTGCTTCGGGGCTTATCTGGCTCTTTATGCGCTCGGTTTTTTCAACCAAATCGGTCCAAAGGGAGTCCATGTGGAGCATCTCGTCATGGTTGAATATGCCGGGAACTTGTATTTCGGGTTTGCGTATGAGGTTGTATTTGCTGTATTTTGCAATTATGTCGGCAATGTCGGCGGCATTTGCTTCGCCGAATATGCTTCGGGCAAAATTTTCGAGATAAGTCTTTTCGTCACCCGGCTTTACGGCATAGGGGTTCCATGCATAGTTCATTATGAAATCGATAGGGACTTCTTTAGGTTTCAAATCGCCTACATTTATAATCCAGATGCGGTCGATGCCGGTACGGTAGGCAAGGTTGAGCTGCTCCCTGAGTTTTGGAATTGTGGTGGTATTTACCCATCGGTCATTCCACGGGCCTCCGTTCATGTCGATGTGGTAGTACATTCCCAAGCCGCCTTTGCGTTTGCGCTCATTGTCGGTTCCGATTCTTCGGATGTATCCCCAGTTATTGTCGCAAAAGAGTAGGGTGACATCGTCGGGGACAGTGAATCCGGCATCGTAATAACGCTGTACCTCGGTGAATATGGCCCACAGCTGAGGGACGGCATCCTCGGTTCCGTATATGTCCTTTATGATGCGGCGCTGGCCGTCAATTACGCGTGAAAGGGTCTTCATGTTTTCGGCGTCGTCGCCTTTTCCCATGGCGACATCGCCATCGCCGCGCATTCCTATTGTAACTATGTTGTCGTAATCCTTGTTGCGTTTCATTCCGTCATAGAAGAATCGGTCAAGGTTTTTGCTGTTGGTGGTGTAGTCCCATGCGCCGATGTCGTTTTTGCGGTTCAGGTATTCCCTGTGGGAGCGCATCATAGGTTCATGATGTACTGTTCCCATTTCCCTTTCAGCCGGTTGGCGATGTCGGTGTACTTGTCGACGGCCTTGCTTTTGCCGGCCGTGCCGACGACAATCGATGCCTTGTCGCTTCCTGTTACGGCCTTCAGGTCGTTTCGCCGGTTGTTTACCGCAATTATGACTCCTTCCCAGTCGGAGGGATCGTACTTTACCGTGTCATTGCTGTTGGTAAGCTCTATGTCATGTTGATTGGCGCGTGAAAAGTGGATGAACTTTTTCAGCTGCGGTCGCCGATAGCCCTATCGTCAGTGCGATGACAAGTGACGATAACGCTTTTAAGTGTGTGATGTTTTTAGGTGTCATAATTAAATATAGGTGATAAGATTGATTTTGATTATGCGGGTGAGGGGGTCAGGCTTCGGTGTCAGGGATTGCGAATATTTCGTGGAGCCGGTCGAATCGTGACAGGGAGTCGCTTCCGTGACGCGCGATGGAGTTGCGCACACGCGACAGCGGCTTCTTGGCCATGTCGCCGCTTTTGGAGTAGAACTTGTCGGCGTAGCAAATCAGTTTTTCGAGCATCGACTCGGGGCAGTAGTCGCCGAGGGGCAGGTCGAGTTGTTGCTGCAGGATGTCCTCCATCGTGATGCCTGTTCCGGTGTGTCGCTCGGCGACAAGCGCCCATGACTCGGGAGCGCCTTCATTGCGAAGTAGCCGGGCGCCGATCACGCCGTGCCGCATATAGTGGGCGTCGCCATGGCAGTGTATGCCGGGAGCGTTGGTGGCGAAGATGCCTATGTCGTGCAACATTGCCGCGCTCTCCACCTCCACGGGGTCGAGGTTGAGGCTGCGCTCGCGGTTTATGGCGAGTGCGAGGTCGGCCACCTGTCGTGCGTGCTTCATATATATATGTCGCAGTTCGTTGTCGTCGGGGTAGTATTTGTCGATAATTTCCTGGTAGGTCATTGCTGTGATTAAAAAGCCGAAAGGCGCTTACCCGTGATCGGGAAGCGCCTTTCGGGTATGATGTTTCGGTTGTGGGTCGTCGGGATTAGTCGATGACGGTGTTCCATCCGTGTATGTCCTCTTCCTCGCCGAGTTGTATTGCGCGCAGCTTGTTGTAGAGGGCTGTCACTACGGGGCCGGGCTGGCCGTCCTTGCTGACTACATATTTCACGCCGGTGTCGAGGTCGTCGATTTCGGCGACGGGTGAAGCCACGGCTGCTGTTCCGCAGGCTGCCGCCTCCTGGATTTCGGCAAGCTCCTCAAGTGGGATGTGGCGTCGTTCAACGGTAATGCCCATGTCCTCGGCAAGCTGCATGAGGCTCTTGTTGGTTATCGAGGGCAGAATCGATTCCGATGCGGGAGTTATATATTTGCCGTCCTTTATCGCGAAGAAGTTGGCGGGGCCGCATTCGTCGAGATATTTCTTCTCCTTGGGGTCGAGATAGAGCACGGCCGAGTAGCCGAGAGAGTGGGCTCGTTCGCCGGCTTCGAGGCTTGCGGCATAGTTTCCTCCGACTTTCCAGCGTCCGGTCCCTTTGGGTGCGACGCGGTCAAACTCGCGCATGATGCATATATTGGTCGGCTTGAACCCTTCCTTGAAATACGGGCCTACAGGTGTTACGAGAATCAGGAAAAGGTATTCGGTAGCGGGTTTTACGCCTACTTGTGCCGAAATGCCTATCTCAAGCGGACGGATGTAGAGCGATGCTCCGCTTCCGTAGGGTGGCACGAAGCGCTCGTTGAGCTTCACTACTTTCTTTACCATTTCGGTGAAGAGCTCTACAGGGATGGGAGCCATCATGATTCCTTTGGCCGACTCGATTATGCGCTTGGCGTTTTCCTCAAGGCGGAATATGCGCACTTTGCCGTCCTTACCACGGAAGGCCTTCAGACCTTCAAATATCTCTTGTCCATAATGTAATGCGGTGGCGGCAATGTGGAGATTGATTGTTTCGGATTGTGAAACTTCGATATCGCCCCATTTGCCGTCACGATAGTAGCAACGTACGTTGTAATCGGTGGGGATGTAGCCGAAAGAGAGCTTTCCCCAATCTAATTCCTCGGTCATAGTTGAATTTATTTTGTCAATGTGCGAAATTAGTTATAATTATTTAATTCCGCATCCCAAAACCGATAAAATTTTAATCGGAGCGGGGTCATTTTGGCTTATTCACCAGGAACGGGCTATCGCGATGCTGTGATGTGGGTGCCGATTCGGGCGATTTTCGCTTTGGGATGTTGTAGGTGGGCCTGAGATATAGTTTCAGGTCGATGAAGTCGATGAGCACATCCTGAGTGAACAGGTTGAAGGGGTTCATCGCAAATTCTTCCTCGTCGTTGTCGTAGTAGTAGGCTGTGTACGCGCCGCCTCGATCGCCGCACGACAATATGGCCGAATGGTCGATTAATGCACTGTATTGCCCGCGTGCCGACAGGACGGTATCGGTGTACAGAGGCCTCAATGTGCGCTTTACTTCATGGTAAGGAAGTTTTATTCCCACCTTTTGCAATCCGGTATCTATGAAGTAGTTGTTTTCATCCGATTCAATTGATATGGGTATGTAGTATCTTTTGCCGAGCCAAATGCTTGTCATCAATGCTTTTGAATAGCTTAGATCGACGCATTGGACATAGCCCGCAGGTAGTTTTACATATAGGTTGAGGGCTTTATTGTGATATTGATACTCAATTTTGAATTTCTGCAGGAAGTCTATGCCGAGAACCGATAATCCGTTCTTTGAAGGTGCGAAATCCACGTTGTGTATTACGTTTATTATCTCATTGTAGGTCGTGGAGTCGTTTTCGTAGACCTTGTGGTGGAATGGTAGATCGATTTTATAGCGTGTTGCCGACAGCTGAATGTCGCCCACGCCGTCGCGACCCAATACGGGGTATATCTCCTTGCGCGGATTGTAGCCCATCTTCTCCAGGATGGCCAGGCCCTCGGCGGTTATTGTGCTGAGGTCGCTTCCGGTGTCGATTTTGAACACCAGTCCCGGGGCTATCTCGGCCACTAATTGCGGGCCGCTAAGCGACATGGTGCCCACTATTCCATCGGGGTTGTCGTAGCTGATGTCATTTTGTGATGTACGCGACAAGACAAATCCGTAGGAAATGACGGCACAAAGCAATATTGCGATTAGTGTTATTGTAATTTTTGATTTCATTGTATCTGTAAGCTCCCGATTGTGTCGGGGTGATGCTTTCGGTGTGCAAATATAGGTTGAATCGGTTCAAAGGGGATGAATGCAGTGTGGTAATTTAACTTTATTGTGACATTTATCTCAAATGTGTTATATAAGTGTCGCAAACCTATGACAAAAAGAAAGTCCCCGGCAATTTTGCCGAGGACTTGTGGAGTGGGCGCTGAGGGATTCGAACCCCCGACCCTCTGCTTGTAAGGCAGATGCTCTGAACCAGCTGAGCTAAGCGCCCTTTCTTCGTTAAAGCGATGCAAAGTTACAACGATTTTCTGAATTGACAAATAAAAACGGCATAAAATTCTCGTAAAAAATCAAATTTATTGCGTAACTTTGTGCCTATCAATCATTATACATATATTATTTTGATATGCAACTGACTCAACTTACAGCTATTTCGCCCATTGACGGCCGTTATCGCGGCAAATGCGAGCGTCTTGACGAGTATTTTTCGGAGTTTGCGCTCATTCGTTATCGAGTGCGTGTGGAAATCGAGTATTTCATCGCCCTTTGCGAAATCCCCTTGCCTCAGCTCGCGGCTGTCAATCCCGACATATTCCCCGAGCTGCGCAGCATATATAAAAACTTCACCTTGGCCGATGCCGAGCGCATCAAGTCGATAGAATCGGTGACTAACCACGATGTCAAGGCTGTAGAATACTTCCTTAAGGAGCGTTGGGACGCTCTTGGACTGGAGAGCTTCAAGGAGTTCATCCATTTCGGCCTCACCTCGCAGGACATCAACAACACTTCGGTGCCCCTGTCGATCAAGGAGGCTCTTGAACATGTGTATCGTCCGCTTCTTATGGAGCTTGTGGAGCACCTTGAGGCGCGTGCCGAGGAGTGGAAGGATCTGCCCATGCTCGCCAAGACTCACGGCCAGCCGGCTTCGCCCACTCGTCTTGGTAAGGAGATAAAGGTGTTCAGCTACCGTCTGCGCCGTCAGATAGCGCTGCTCGACGCTGTTCCCGTGAGCGGAAAGTTTGGCGGTGCCACCGGAAATTTCAACGCGCACATCACCGCCTATCCTTCGATTGACTGGCGTGACTTTGCGGCACGTTTCCTCAACGACCGCCTCGGCATTGAGCGTGAGGAGTACACCACCCAGATTTCCAACTATGACAACATGGCTGCCATTTTCGACGCTCTGCGCCGCATCAACACTATCATCCTCGACCTTGACAAGGACATGTGGCAGTACATATCAATGGAATATTTCAAGCAGAAGATAAAGGCAGGCGAGGTCGGTTCGTCGGCAATGCCCCATAAGGTCAATCCCATCGACTTTGAAAACTCCGAGGGAAATCTCGGCATAGCCAATGCGGTGCTTGACCACCTGGCAATGAAGCTGCCTGTATCGCGTCTGCAGCGTGACCTCACCGACTCAACCGTATTGCGCAACATAGGTGTGCCTCTGGGCCACATGATGATCGCTCTGAGCTCTACTCTCAAGGGCCTAAACAAGCTGCTTCTTAATGAAGCCGCTATAGCTCGCGACCTTGACAACATGTGGAACGTGGTAGCCGAGGGAATCCAGACGATACTTCGTCGCGAAGGCTATCCGAAGCCCTACGAAACCTTGAAGGAGCTTACCCGCGTCAACACCACGGTTACCGCCGAGAGCATCGCATCGTTCATCGACACTCTTAATGTGAGCGACGCGGTCAAGGAGGAGCTTAAGCGCCTTTCGCCCCACTCCTATACAGGATATTAATAATAATGTAGCAACCCCTCGGCCCGTTCGCAATCGCCCCGCCGACAGGTTATAGATGCTACTGATTTACGCCGCCCCGTCAGGTAAACCCCTAACGGGGCGGTCGTATTGTTTATTTTATGAGGGATAAATATTGGGGTGTGGGAAAGATTAAAAAAGGTTAAAAATGCTTGGGTGTTGTGATTTTGTCGTGCTTTTTGATTCAATTAACGTTATGTAAATGTTGGCGCAGTCAAATAAAAAAATTAATTTTGCACAACTTAATGCACTATGACACGCAGTCGCGGGTCCTATTGCACGAGAAAAGTGTGAGGGCGTAATAATAGTAGTGACTGATTTACGATTCCAAAATGCTTATAATGAATGAGTCAACAATTTTATTAACATTTTATTAATAACAATTATCCGGTTTGTCCGGGAAATCAAACAAAACAACTAAAACGACGCCGCGAGGCAGACAACAAGCATTACTCAACCAATTTAAAAGTGACTGAATTATGGACAGTGAAGAAAAGAAACCCAAACGACCGAGAATCGGCGAAAATCGCATCGCAGCATCATCGGACGGAGATGCACAACATTACGGTAAAGTAAACTATGACCAATCGAGCGACTATCAGTCATCGGGCGAGCATACTCAGGGAGATTACCAGCGAGAACGCAACTATCAACCTCGTCCCTACAACAATCGTCAGCAGGGTGGTTACGGCAACAATCGTTACAACCAGGGTGGATATCGTCAGGGCAACAACTACAACAACCGATACAATCAGGGAGGCTATCAGCCTCGTCAACAATATCAGTCGCCTGCGGCTTCAGAGGGCGCCGAAAGCACTACACCCGCCGAAGGCTCTTCGATGAGCGAAGGCTACACTCCTTCGACTCAGCAGGAGGGCGGTTACAACAACTATCGTCAGCAGGGCGGTTACAACAACCGTCAGGGCGGCTATAACAACAATCGCCAGGGTGGCTACAACAACCGTCAGGGCGGCTATAACAACAACCGTCAGGGTGGTTACAACAATAACCGTCAAGGTGGCTATAACAACAACCGTCAGGGCGGCTACAACAACAACCGTCAGGGTGGCTACAACAACCGCCAGCAGGGAGGTTACAACAACCGTCAGCAGGGCGGCTATAACAACCGTCAGCAGGGCGGTTACAACAACAATCGCCAGCAGGGTCCCAACCGTCAGGGCGGCTATAACAACAACCGTCGTCAACAGGGCCCCAACCGTCAGGGATTCAACGCTCCCCGTCAAGGCAAGAGCTTCACTCCGCGTCCAAAGCGCATAGAGTATGAAATGCCGATACCCGATCCCAATGAACAGATTCGTCTTAACAAGTTCATGGCAAACGCCGGAATATGCTCGCGTCGCGAGGCTGACGAATTCATCCAGCAGGGTCTTGTAAAGGTGAACGGAGAGGTGGTAACCGAACTCGGAACCAAGATTTCGCACAGCGATGTCGTTGAATATGATGAAAAGGTGGTGACTCTGGAGAGCAAGTGCTACATCCTGCTCAACAAGCCCAAGGATTGCGTGACCACAAGCGACGACCCCAACGGCCGCACAACAGTGATGGACCTCGTAAAGGGTGCATGCAACGAGCGCATCTATCCCGTAGGCCGTCTTGACCGCAACACAACCGGTGTGCTTCTTCTCACCAACGACGGCGACCTTGCCTCGAAGCTCACACATCCTAAATATGTGAAGAAAAAAATCTATCACGTGTGGACCGACAAGGACATCTCGGAAGATGACATGCAGGCAATCGCCGACGGAATCGAGCTTGAGGACGGCCCCATCCATGCCGACGCAATAAGCTACGCCACCGAGAACGACCGCAATCAGGCCGGTATCGAGATTCACTCGGGACGCAACCGCATCGTGCGCCGCATCTTCGAGAGCCTCGGCTATCACGTGACCAAGCTCGACCGCGTTTACTTTGCCGGACTCACCAAGAAGAATCTTCCCCGCGGTCGCTGGCGTTACCTCACCCAGGAGGAGGTCAACTTCCTCAAGATGGGATCATTTGAATAATCTACATTATTATATATAATATAGCTTGCAATGAAACGTACAAAGATAATTGACCTGTTTCGACCCGAACTGATAGGTCAGGAAGTGTGTGTCATGGGTTGGGTGCGCACCCGCCGAGGCAACAAGCATGTTCAGTTTGTGGCGTTGAACGACGGTTCGACAGTCAAGAACGTGCAGATAGTCTTCGACATGTCGCAGTTTACCGATGAGCAGCTCAAGCCCATCACCACAGGATCGTCGATTAAGGTCGACGGTGTGCTGGTCGAGTCGATGGGCAAGGGACAGTCGGTCGAGATTCAGGCTCGTGAGCTTGAGGTGTTCGGTACCGCCGACCCCGAGGCTTACCCGCTGCAGAAGAAGGGCCACACATTGGAGTTCCTGCGTGAAAAGGCGCATCTGCGTCCGCGCACCAACACCTTCGGAGCCATCCTGCGAGTGCGCAGCGCATTGGCCTTTGCCATTCACAAGTTCTTCCAGGGAAAGGGATTCTTCTATCTCAACACTCCGCTCATCACGGCGAGCGACTGCGAGGGTGCCGGCGCTATGTTCCAGGTGACCACGCTCAATCTCAACAACCTCCCCAAGACCGAGGAGGGACAGGTTGACTACTCGCTCGACTTCTTCGGAAAGCCCACCGCGCTTACCGTTTCGGGACAGCTTGAGGGTGAGCTTGGAGCTACCGCACTTGGTGCCATATACACTTTCGGTCCCACATTCCGTGCCGAAAACTCCAACACTCCGCGTCACCTGTCGGAATTCTGGATGATTGAGCCTGAAATGGCGTTCTACGACATCACCGACAACATGGACCTTGCCGAGGAGTTTATAAAATACTGTATCAACTATGCTCTCGAACACTCGCTCGACGACATCCAGTTCCTGGCCGAGCACTATGACCCCGAGCTTGTAGAGCGTCTGCGCTTCGTGCTCGACAACGAGTTTGTGCGCCTCTCCTATTCCGAGGGCGTGAAGATTCTTGAAGAGTCGGGTCACAAGTTTGAGTTCCCCGTATATTGGGGCGCCGACCTCCAGAGCGAGCATGAGCGTTATCTCGTCGAGGAGCATTTCAAGCGTCCGGTGATACTTACCGACTATCCCAAGGAGATAAAGGCCTTCTACATGAAGCTCAACGACGACGGAAAGACCGTAAGGGCCATGGATGTCCTCTTCCCGAAGATCGGAGAGATTATCGGCGGCTCGGAGCGCGAGGAGAACTACGACAAGCTTCTGGGACGCATCGAGGAGCTCGACATACCCATGAAGGACATGTGGTGGTATCTTGACACCCGTCGTTTCGGCACCGTTCCTCATGCAGGATTCGGACTCGGATTTGAGCGTCTTGTGCTCTTCGTGACCGGTATGACCAACATTCGCGACGTCATTCCTTTCCCGCGTACACCCAACAACGCCGAGTTCTAAAACAAGGCTTTGTTTTGACATGATATCGCCGGTGCGGATTCAATTTCGCACCGGCTTTTTTTGCGGCATTCGCAATGCTTTGTCCGAAGCGTCGGGCTAAGACAAAAAACGGCGTTAAATGTTGTGTTAAATGAGCTAAATTATGTTAATTTTATGCTTATTTTATATGCTTTTACATTACATATTACTTATTCTGCGTATTTTTGCAGCGATTCTTATAGCAATAATTGTTCAAATTGAAGCACGACTTCAATAGGTAATACTAAAGATAGAAAATCAGCTATTTTATGTATTGATTTTAATAGCGGCTTGCCGATGCTACCTTGTTTTTTGTGCATTGGTGTGTGGGACGCCTGTCTACTCTATGTGTATTTGCCGGTTGATTGTGTTCAATTAGCGATTTAAAGAAATTGAGATAAATAAATTTAATTAATGTAAAACTAAACAAACTCTTGCATGAAGAACATTTGTTTTCAAATGACTCGGAAGGCCTGGATTGTCGCCGTGATGGTCCTGTGTTTCTCCTTCCCGGCTCTGGCACAGACGATTACAGTAACGGGTACTGTGACCGATGCTACCGGAGAACCTCTTATCGGAGCCAGTGTGATAGCTAAAGGCACCTCAGTGGGCGCTGCTACCGACTTCGACGGTAACTATTCCCTTTCGGTCGACCCTAAAGCCACGTTGATTGTGTCGTATGTCGGCTATGATACACAAGAAATACCTGTTGACGGCCGCACCAACATCAATGTTGTCCTCAAGGAGAACTCGGTAATGCTTAACGAAGTTGTGGCCATCGGTTACGGTAGCGTTAAGAAGAGCGATGCCACAGGTGCGGTTTCGGCCATCAAGCCCAGTGAGGTTCAGGCCGGTCTTGCAACATCGGCTCAGGACCTTCTCGTAGGCCGCAGCCCCGGTGTTGTCGTTACCACCAACGGCGGTCAGCCTGAAGGCGGTGCAAGCATCCAGATTCGTGGTGGTGCATCACTCAGCGCAAGCAACGAGCCGTTGATCGTTATCGACGGCGTGCCCATGGACACCAAGGGCACATTGGGTTCTTCTAACCCAATGTCACTCGTAAACCCCGAGAACATCGAGTCGATGACAATCCTTAAGGATGCCTCGGCAACTGCCATCTTCGGTAGCCGTGCATCCAACGGTGTGATCATCATCACCACCAAGAAGGGCTCGTCGGGCGCTCCCGTAGTTAACTTTGCCGCAAATATGTACATCAACACCCCGCGCAACTATGTCGACATGATGAACGCGTCGGAGTTCAGCTCATTCATCCTCAACCGTTACGGTGAAGGCTCAAGCCAGGCCAATGCGCTCGGTAATGCAAGCACCGACTGGCAGAAGGAAGTGCTCCGCACCACAGTGTCAAGCGACTACAACCTGAGCGTAGGCGGTACTTATAAGGTGCTCCCTTATCGTGTGTCGGTAAGCTACACCAACAACAACGGTATCGTGAATACCACCAAGATGGACCGTGCAACAGTGGGTATCAATCTTTCGCCCAAGTTCTTCGACGGCCTCCTTTCAGTTAACGCCAACGTGCGCGGCGCTTACATCAACAACCGTTTCTTCGACGGTAGTGCCCTTGGCGCGTCGGTAAGCTTCAACCCCACGCTGCCCGTTTATGCTCCCGAAGGCAATGTGTTTAACAACTACACCACCTATGTGGGAACTCGTGTTGCCCGTCCCACCGATGCAGGTTCAAGCATCAACACCATCCAGACACTCAACCCCGTGTCATTGATTAACGAATACAACTCTTCATCAAAGGTATATCAGAGCATAGGTAACCTTCAGCTCGACCTGGCAATGCCGTTCCTCCGCGAACTCCACGCCAACCTCAACCTCGGTTACGACTTGAGCCGCTCCAATGTCAACAACATCTGGGCAGCCAACTCTCCTATGTCGTGGAAAAACGGTAGCGACCTGCTCCTCCCCGATCCCGACAATCCTGCGGTTATGAAGATTCAGAATGTAAAGGACGGTGAAGGCCGTTACTTCCACGAACACCAGGTGAAGGCCAACCTCCTTCTCGACTTCTACCTCAACTACAAGAAGGATTTTGACGCAATCTCATCCAACCTTGACGCTACTGCAGGTTACTCTTGGCAGTCATTCCGTTGGCAGGGCAACAGCTTCACTCAGGTAAACACCGGTGAGCACAAGGGCTTCCAGGCTTATCCCACCAACTACTACCGCAACGACCTTAAGCTCGTTTCGTTCTTCGGTCGTATCAACTACACATTCATGGACCGCTATCTCGCCACCGTGACATTGCGTCAGGACGGTACTTCACGTTTCTCCAAGAATCATCGCTGGGGTACATTCCCGTCGGTTTCTCTTGCATGGCGTATAATCGACGAAGCCTTCATGGAACCCACACGCAGCGTGCTCAGCGACCTTAAGATCCGTGCCAGCTGGGGTATCACCGGTCAGCAGGATATAGGCGACGACTTCTTCCCCTACATGCCTATCTATACAATAGGTAACAACGGTAACTCGGCTCCCAACACCACTGCCTATCCCAACATCATCCCCGACGGAAAGGGCGGATTCATCAATGTTATCAAGCCTAACGGTTACAACTCCGACATCAAGTGGGAGGAAACAACCACATGGAACTTCGGTATCGACTTCGGATTCCTCAACAACCGCATCGCAGGTAACCTTGAGGTCTACAAGCGCAAGACCAAGGACCTGTTGACCTGGGCCACCGTTCCCGCAGGATCTAACCTGACCAATGCAATGAACACCAACATCGGTGACCTTGAGAACACCGGTATCGAGTTCAACATCAACACTCGTCCTGTCGTGACACGTGACTTCACATGGACATCCGACTTCAACATCTCCTGGAACAAGAACAAGATCACCAAGCTTACCGACGGTGACGATCCCGGTTACTTCATTGCTACCGGTGGCATCTCGGCCGGTACAGGTACCAACATCCAGGCCCACATGGTGGGACACCCCGCTTACAGCTTCTACGTTTACCAGCAGGTTTACGATGTTAACGGCGACCCCATCGAAGGTCAGTTTGTCGACCGTAACGGTGACGGCCAGATAACCGAAGCCGACAAGTACATCTATCACAGTCGCGACCCGAAGGTGGTGTTCACCTGGAACAACACGTTCAACTATAAGAACTGGGACTTCGGTATGGTACTTCGTGCCAATATAGGCAACTGGGTGTACAACGACTTTGAAGCAGCCAACACCTCTATCTCATCGACCTCATCGGCACCGTTGAGCAACCTCATGAGCAATCGCTTCCTCTTCAACGACCTTGGAGTGCGCGGCGTGCAGAGCGACTACTTCGTGCGCAATGCAAGCTTCCTCCGTTGCGACAACATCACCATTGGTTACACTTGGCCCAACCTGCTCAACGACGCACTTCGTCTGCGCCTCTACGGAGCGGTTCAGAATCCCTTCGTGATCACCAAGTACAACGGCCTTGATCCCGAGGTATTCGGCGGTATCGACAATGCCGTATATCCTCGTCCTGTCACCGTATCATTCGGTATAGTAGCTCAATTCTAATCCATTAAAACGATTATTAAAAATGATTATCAACAAACTTAAATATACAGCTATCGCTTGTGTGGCTTTAGGCATGGGACTTTCTTCGTGTGTCGACGACCTCAACGTCGACCCCAAGAACCCGAGTCAGCTCACTACACTTACCAGCGGTGAACAATACTATCAGGTACTGGCCCAGGTTTATGGCGGCCTTGTGCTTTCAGGCGTTAACGGAGGCTCCGACATCACTGTCGACGACGGCGGTGCCGGTGTCTACACCCGTCAGTTGTGGAATCTTCAGGAACTTTGCACCGATGAGGCTTTCGTAGGAAAGAACTGGAACGATGCGGGTCTTGACGAGCTCGACTACGCCACTTGGTCGCCCGACAACCACTGGCTCTATGAGGCAATGTCACGTTTCACATTCCAGATCAACCTTTGCAACGAGTTCCTCCGCATCATCGATGAGGCCGCTGTTGTAGCCAACCCCATTTCAGCCGACGAAATCGCCCTCATGAAGTGTGAGGCCCGCACTCTACGCGCTCTCTCTTACTATCACATGATGGACCTCTTCGGAAAAGGACCTTGGGTTACCGAGGAGCATTCGATAGGTACCACTCCCGAAACCATGACTCGTGCCGAGATGTTCCCTCTCGTAGTTGCCGATCTTGAGGATGCCATCAAGGGTCTTAAGCCCGCGTCGCAGACCATTTACGGTCGTGTGTCACGAGAAGGAGCCCTGATGCTTCTCGCCAAGCTCTACCTCAATGCCGAGGTCTACACCGGAACTGCAATGTGGCAGCAGTGTGCCACTGCCTGTCAGGAAATCGTAAAGACCATTCCCGACCTTGCTCCCACCTACCGTTACCTCTTCTGCGGTAGCAACGACAAGTATGTAGCTTCACAGTCGGCCGGCGGCCCGATGGAAATTCTTTGGGGTATTCCTCAGGACAACTCCAACACACAGACCTACGGTGGTACTACCTACCTCGGACTCGGTGCCTATAACGCAAACATCGACAAGAACCTCCAGCAGCGTCTTGGCATAGAAGGTACAGGATGGGGTGGCCCGCGTGTTCGCCCCGAAGTGCCCAATGTCATCAGCGCACGTGACGAGGAGCGTTACCTGTTCTGGACCGAGGGCCTTTCCAACGACCTCTCCAATATCGGTGACTGGGAAATGCCTGGTGGCAGCGGCTACATGAGCATGAAGTTCACCTATACCAACGAGAACGACTACTACAACACTTCGGGTGCTATAAAGATGAATACGTTCAATAACGCCGACTTCCCCTTGTTCCGTCTTGCCGATACATTCCTGATGCTCGCCGAGTGCCAGCTTCACGGTGTGTCATGCGACGGTCAGGCCTACTTCGACAAGGTGCGTGACCGTGCCGGAATGGAGTCACTGCCGCTCAACGAGCAGAATCTTCTCGACGAGCGTATGCGTGAGCTTTACTGGGAAGGACATCGCCGCAGCGACCTTATTCGCTTCGGAAAGTTCACCGGCGGTTCCTACCTTTGGAGCTGGAAGGGCGGTATAGAATCGGGACAGTCGATTGCCGCTACCCGCAACCTCTATGCAATTCCTACGCAGTATGTAAATACTCTTGGACAGAATGAAGGATATTGATTTAGTTAACCTTTAACAGAATAGCTTACAGTTATGAAAAAAATATTTTTGCTTTGTGCTGTATTATTGGCTGCAGTATCCTTCGTGAGCTGTGAGGATAATACCGACCCGAAGGCGAAACAACCCGTCAACAAGGACTTTCTCAATACTCCTCCGTTGGCCAATCAGACTTATGTTCTTGAAACAGCAGGTAGCGTTCAGTTTACCTGCTCTCAGCCCGACTACGATGTCGCAACTCCTCCCACCTATGCTGTTCAGGTGTCGCTCGACCCCGAGTTCAGCAAGGTGATCAGCGACTCCAAGTATCTCTACAGCGCCGAAGACGCTCTCCCTTATTCGGAAGTGGCTTACACCACCACCACTCACACCACTCTTGATGTTCCCGCACGTGACATAGCCGACGGTATCAGCGCATGTCTCGGTTACACCGACATCAGCCAGTATGCCGGACGCGAAGCCTATTCAGGTCCCGTGTATGTGCGTGTACGTTCGTTCTTCCCCTCGTTGACCGGCGATTTGGCCAACCTATACTCAATCGAGTCCAACGTAGTGACTCTTCCCAATGTGATAAGCTATCCTTCGGTTCGTCAGCCGGGATGGATCTATCTCGTAGGTGCGCCCAACGGTTGGAACGAGCCGAGCGAATCCAATGCTGCAATTTACGAAGACTGGATGCTCTATGAGCCCGACAACGGTATCGGTACTCAGATTTATGTCGGAACATTCTTTATCCCCGACGGACAGTTTACGATGCGATTCTACAAGGAGTTGACCGGATGGGATGCCGATTCCTACGGTTCACAGAAGGATGACAATGCTGTAGACATCGAGTTTGACGGCGGCAAGTACTCAGGCAAGATTGGCGGCCCCGGTTACAAGGGTTCTTATAACGTTCCCGGATGGACTGCCAACTGGGTTAAGTTTACCGTTAACCTCAAGGCCGGTAGCGTTGACTTTGAAATTGTCGACCCCGTTGAGTGATGACAAATAAGGTATGAACAAATAAATCTGACGATACAATGAAATTAAAACTTAATATTGCGCTTTTTGCGGCTTTCGCCCTCGGCCTTGCCGCTTGTAGCGACGATGTATATCGCGGTATTCCGCAGGTGACTCCGCAGGAACCGGTAATGCCGGCCGACGGAATCGAGGCTACCGATGTGTTGCCCGATGGAGGAGCCATCGACCTTTCGAGTGCCGAAACATTCTCGATGGTCAACATTACAAAGCTCGAGGACTTCCCCGCAACCGACGACCTCAGCGTGGTTATGCGCGTGTCGGAATCGGCCGACATGAGCAACCCCGAGGCTATGGTGCTCAATGTTGCTGACGACAATAAGACTGCTTCGGTAGCTTCAGTGAAGCTCAACGAAGTATTCCGCAAGATGTTTGGCAAGTCGCCCAAGGCTCGCACAATCTATGTCGACTATACGGCTTATGCTGTTAACGGCACCTCTTCGGTGCTGCTCGGTGCCATCGGTGCCAAGCAGTCGCTCGTGGTGACTCCGCTTCCCGCCGACTTCGTAATCGAGGATAATTACTATCTCGTAGGTACTGCATGTGACTGGAAGATACCTCAGGCTATCGCATTCACTCACTCCGACAAGAGCCCCTACGACGATCCCGTGTTCAAGCTTATAAACATTGAGGTTACCGCCGAGCAGGCTGCTGCAGGCTGGTGGTGGAAGATAATTCCGGCATCGACATTCGAGGCAGGCGACTGGGTTCCCGGTGACAACACTCAATATGGCCCTGCCACCAACGGTGATGAGGCTATGGAAGGCAAGCTCGTGGGCGTTGACGCTCAGGCAGGTGTAATCAAGGTGGCAGGTCACTACGACATTACAATCAATATGGAGGACCTCACCTACACAATCTCCAAGACTCCGGCTGTGATGTATGTGCCCAACCAGTTTGGATGGAACGAGCACGGTATTCTCTACTCAACCGACTATGAGAACTTCCAGGGTCTTGCCGGTATCGACCCCATCTACGGATTCAAGTTCATGACCGGCGACGGTCAGTGGATAGGAGCCGGCAAAACCGAAGGCACTCTGTCAACTTCGGGCGGCAACATCCTTGAGGGCGTGCTCACAAAGGTTGGTCTGTACTATCTCACCGTTAATATGCCCGACATGACATTCACTCAGGAGTATATCAGCAGTCTTGCCCTTATCGGCAGCGCTACTCCCAACGGATGGTCGGAAGCCGATGCAGTAGAGCTGACGCCTAACGAAGACTATGAGATATGGACACTTGATGTTCATTTGGTGCCCGGCAGCTTCAAGTTCATGACCGACCATTCATGGGCGAAGCCTAATCTCGGAGGCGATGTAAACAATCTTACATTCGGAGGCGGTGACCTCAACTTCGAGGGCGAGGAAGGTGACTACACTGTAACCCTTGACCTCAGCAAGTATCCTTACTCTTGCACAGTGGTAAAGAAATAGTCTTATTGACTTTACTATATGATTTACGGGGCATGTCATGCGACATGCCCCGTACTTTTTTATCCGTTAGCTGACAAATTGTTAAATAATATCATTATGAGATAAAAACGCTGTCATCATTATGATTTGTGAGGTCAAATGCCTATCTTTACAAATGACGGCAATGATTGAGCCGCCTGAATCAAAATTCAAGAATATATAACGATTAAGATTATGAAAACATCCTATCTTTTTCTTGCCGAAGGCTTTGAGGAAGTCGAGGCAATGACTCCGGTCGATGTTATGCGCCGTGCCGGTATGGAGGTATATACAGTATCGATAACAAAGAATCGTGAGGTCAAGGGCGCCCACGGAGTGACGGTGTTGGCCGACAAGACGATTGATGAAATAGATGCCGACGATGCCGAGTGGCTGATAACACCGGGCGGAATGCCGGGAGCCACAAATCTTGCCGCATCGGGCAAGCTCAGCGACATGTTGACCAACCAGTATCGTAAGGACGGACGCATCGCATCTATATGCGCGTCACCTGCCGTGGTGCTCGCTCCGCTTGGAATTGTACGCGGACAGAACGCCACCTGCTATCCCTCGTTCAAGGATGATCTTATGAAGGGCGGTGCCAATTATATCGACGACCGTGTAGTCATAAGCGGTAATCTCATTACCTCCAACGGTCCGTCGTCGGCTCTCTTCTTTGCTCTCGCCATCGTGTCGGAAACACTCGGCGAGGATGTGTCGGCTTCGGTAGGTGCCGGCATGCTTCTTGGCTGATCGGGCTATTTGCGATCAAGAGTTACGAAGCGGTAATTGACTCCCGAGCGGGGATCGGTTGCCGCTTCGCTTTGTTGTGTGACATCCCATCGGGTTGCGTCGATTTCGGGGAAGCGCGTGTCGGCGTCGGGAGAATCGGCATCGATTTGCGTCAGGTAGATGCGTGACGCATGTGGCATGGCCTGACGGTAGATTTCACCGCCGCCTATTATCATTGCCTCGTCGCTTGCCGCCGTCATGTTGATAGCCTCGTCGAGCGACGTGGCTATTTCGATTCCGGGAGCGTTATATGACGCATTGCGTGTCACCACGATGTTGCGTCGGCCGGGTAACGCTCCTTTTGGAAATGACTCGAATGTCTTGCGTCCCATGATGATGGGCTTGCCCATCGTGACGGCTTTGAAATGCTTCATGTCGTCGCTTATGCGGTAGAGCAGTTTGCCCTTGTGGCCGAGGCCGCCGTCGCGTGTCACGGCGGCTATTATTGAAATGCTTGTCGTCATACCGATACTTTTGCCTTTATGTGGGGATGCGGGTCATAGTCTTCGAGCTTGAAGTCATCGTAGGTGAAGTCAAATATGCTCTTCACATCGGGATTTATGACCATGCGCGGCAATTTTCGCGGTTCGCGCGTCAGCTGCAGGTCGACCTGCTCGAGGTGGTCGTTGTAGATGTGTGCGTCACCAAGAGTGTGCACGAAGTCGCCTGCCTTGAGCCCCGTCACCTGCGCCATCATCATTAGCAGCAGCGCGTAGGAGGCGATGTTGAACGGCACGCCGAGGAAAATGTCGGCCGAACGCTGGTAGAGCTGCAGGCTCAGTCGTCCGTCGGCCACATAGAACTGGAAGAATGCGTGACATGGCGGCAGGTTCATGTTTTCAAGGTCGGCAACATTCCATGCGCTCACTATTATGCGTCGGGAGTCGGGATTGTTCTTGATTGTTTCCACCGCTTCGGTTATCTGGTCGATCGATCCGCCCTTGTAGTCGGGCCATGAGCGCCACTGGAAGCCGTATATGTGTCCAAGCGATCCGTCAGGGTCGGCCCATTCGTTCCATATTCTCACTCCGTTGTCCTGCAGGTACTTTACGTTAGTATCGCCTTTCAGAAACCACAACAGCTCGTATATTATGGATTTCAGGTGAAGTTTCTTGGTTGTAAGTAAGGGGAATCCCTCTTCGAGGTTGAAGCGCATCTGATAGCCAAACACACTGCGTGTGCCTGTTCCGGTGCGGTCGCTTTTTGATACTCCGTTCTCCTTCACGTGACGGAGCAGGTCGAGATATTGTTTCATCGGTCGGTTGGTTGGTCGGTTGTATTAGTTGTATTATCGGTTGAGCATTCGGCCATCGGTGCCGCCTGTCCCTGTGCCGCTGGCGGTGCGGCCTTGGCATCGGTGCGTTGCAGCATCGGTATTGAAAGCTGCTTGCGCGTCGGGCGGTAGAATATGGCGTTGTCACGGCATGCCGTGAGGCAGTTGAAGCAGTTTACGCATCTCGAGCCGTCGACTGTGTGGTCGTCCATGTTTATACATGACGCCTTGCACGCGTGTTCGCATCGACGGCAGTTGGTACACAGGTCGGTGTCGATGTCGATGTGCCACAGCGACTGCTTGCTTATCAGTCCGAGCGTTGTACCCACGGGGCAGATGGTGTTGCAGAATGTGCGTCCGTAGAACCATGCGGGAATCGTGATGGCCGTTATCGACACTATCGACAATATAACGCCGAAAGCCGATGCGGTGAACACGTGGACATAGGTTACATCCCACAGTCCGGTGGCGGTGCCAGCCTTGGCGAGCAGGTTGTTGATGCATCCCCACACCGGCTTCAGCAGGTCGACCACGCTGCGGGTGTATATGCTGTAGGGGTCGACTACGGTGGGGAGCAGCGTCAGTCCGCCTATGAGGCAGGCTATGACTATGGCGAGGCTTGTGTAGCGTAGCGTGGTGAGCGGCGGGGAGTAGTGGTAGTCGCGTCGCGACCCCTGCCGGCTGCTTCGTCCTACTCTTGCAACGATGTCCTGCAAGGTGCCGAGCGGACATATCGATGAGCAGTATATGCGTCCGAACAGCGATGTGAACAGCCACCAAAATACGAGAATGCCGAATGAGAATCCTATCGACACAGGGATTATCTGTATCCGTTCGATCCATCCTAATGCGTTGAGAAGCAGTGCGCTGTACTCAACCCACAGCAGCGTTACCATCGCCATGATGATAACCGACACTACAACGCGGCATATTTTCAGAGTTCTGTTCTTCATCTGTGAGTCGCACTGGGCTGTGACAAAATTACAAAAATCCCATAATTAAACACCGCTTTTATCCTAAAATGTGTTTTTATTGTCCATAAATGATTTTGTAACAAGGGTGTTTGTCGGCGTTGTGAAGAAAATCATTAACTTTGTACTATGAAAGAGTTTTTTGCTATTATAAGGCGCTTCGTACCTCCCTATAAGAAATACCTTGCGCTCAACATACTGTTCAATATACTCACGGCTTTCCTGACGCTGTTCTCGTTTGCCATAGTTATTCCAATCCTTGAGATGCTCTTCGGCATCAATGAGGGACACTATGAGTACATGCCTTTCAACGATTTCGAGCACATCAACGATATCCTGATCAACAACTTCTACTACTATGTGCAGGTGATGATTGCGCGTTGGGGACAGTCGGTGGCTCTTGCCGGACTTGCCGCAATTCTTGTGGTGATGACCGCCCTGAAGACGGGTACGGCCTATCTCAGCTCCTACTTCATCGTGCCGTTGCGCTCGGGAATCGTGCGTGACATACGCAACTACATGTACGACAAGATTGTGAGGCTCCCCATGTCGTTCTTCACCGACTCCCGCAAGGGTGATGTGATGGCGCGAATGACAGGCGATGTCGCCGAGATCGAGAACTCCGTGATGGCGTCGCTCGACATGATGTTCAAGAACCCCGTGATGATCATTGTGTGTCTTGTCATGATGGTGGCCATATCGTGGCAGCTGACCATATTCGTGCTCATCCTGCTCCCTATCGCAGGACTGGTCATGGGCCGAGTGGGCAAGAGGCTGAAGCGACAGTCGTTTGAGGGACAGACCCAGTGGGGCGTGCTCATGTCCAATATCGAGGAAACTCTCGGCGGCCTGCGCATAATCAAGGCATTTAACGCCGAAGAGAAGGTGCAGTCGCGCTTCCATCGTGAAAATCAGGTGTTTTACCGCATCAGCAACCGCATCGCGCGCCGTCAGTCGCTCGCACATCCCATGAGCGAGTTCCTCGGTACGCTCACGATTGCCATCGTCCTGTGGTTTGGCGGCACGTTGATTCTCAGTGGCAACGCGTCAATCACCGCCCCCAAGTTCATCTACTACATGATAATATTCTACAGCATCATAAATCCCGCCAAGGACCTGTCGAAGGCCGCTTACTCGATTCAGAAGGGTCTTGCCTCGATGGAGCGTGTCGACCGCATTCTCGATGCGCGCAATCCCATCCAGGATCCAGAGAAGCCCAAGGAGCTTGTCGACTTCAAGGGGTCTATCGACTATGAGGGCGTTACGTTCAGCTACGGTACCAACCCCGTCATAAAGGATGTGACGCTGCATGTTCCGGCCGGTGCGACGGTGGCTCTTGTTGGGCAGAGCGGTTCGGGCAAATCCACTTTGGCCGACCTGCTGCCGCGTTTCTATGATGTGGATTCGGGCAGCGTCAAGGTCGACGGCATCGACATTCGCGACCTGCGTGTACACGACTTGCGCGGATTGATGGGCAATGTCAATCAGGAGGCCATCCTGTTTAATGACACCTTCTACAACAACATCACCTTCGGTGTGAAGGATGTGACTCCCGAGCAGGTTATTGAAGCGGCCAAGATTGCCAATGCGCATGAATTCATCATGGAGTCGGAAAACGGTTACGACACCAACATCGGCGACCGAGGATGCCGCCTTTCGGGAGGCCAGCGTCAGCGTGTGTCAATCGCCAGGGCCATTCTCAAGAATCCGCCCATACTCATTCTCGACGAGGCCACCTCGGCACTCGACAGCGAGAGCGAAAAACTTGTGCAGGAGGCTCTTGACCGACTGATGCGCGACCGCACGACCGTGGTTATTGCTCACAGGCTGTCGACCATAAAGAACGCCGACATAATATGCGTCATGCATGAAGGCAGCATTGTTGAGGCCGGTACCCATGACGAGCTTATCGAAAAGAACGGCTTCTACAAGCGTCTTGTCGACATACAGAAATTCTGATTCTCACCGAAGGCGTTGTGACGCAATTTTTTTGCAATGTGACGATAGGAATTTCACGGTAATTATGTATCTTTGAATTCGTCTTAGATAAAAACCTAAATTTATAGAAACTATGTCAATACTTGAACCTGGCAAGAAAATTGCCATTTGCAGCGATCACGCCGGATATGAACTTAAAAGCATTGTTGAGGGATACCTGATGTCGCAGGGCATCGAGTATGAGGATTTTGGAACCGACAGCGATGCAAGCTGCGACTATGCCGACTATGCTCATCCTTGTGCCGAGGCTGTTGAAAGCGGACGCGATTACCCCGGAATCGGTATATGCGGAAGCGGCAATGGCATCAACATGACGCTCAACAAGCATCAGGGAATACGCTCGGCTCTCTGCTGGAATGTGGAGCTTGCCAAGCTTGCACGCGCCCACAATAACGCCAACGTGCTTGTGCTTCCCGCACGTTTCATCGAGCCCGCTCTCGCACTCGCAATTGTTGACGCATTCCTTGCAACACCCTTCGACGGTGGTCGTCACGAGCGTCGCATCGCCAAGATTCCCGTAAAGAAATAGTGTCGGACATCATCGTTATTGCCGATGCAACAACCTGCTTGACAGCCCTTGTCCGATTACAAGTCGGTACGGGGCTGTTAATTTTAGGTGCGTGACGATAAAAATCGCTATTCACTTGTTATTGTTATTAAATGTTTTTGCGCAATGAAAAAGAAACTGGTTATATCGACAGGTGCAGGCATGAGCGCCGAGAGTGGAATTGCTACTTTTCGCGACAGTGGCGGACTTTGGGACAAGTATCCCGTAATGGAGGTGGCGAGTGCCGACGGCTTTGCCCGCAACCCCAAGCTTGTGCATGAATTCTACAATCAGCGTCGCCGTGAACTTGTAAATGCCAAGCCTAATGCCGGACATCTCGGTCTGGTCGACCTTGAGCAGTGGTATGACACCTACATAATCACCCAGAATGTCGACAACCTGCATGAGCGTGCCGGAAGCAAAAACGTGCTGCATCTGCATGGCGAATTGATGAAAGTGCGTGCCATCGACGATGAAACAAAGGTGTATGAGCTTAAGCCTGACGCACTTGCAACGACTCCCGACACCGTTATCGACGGACACCGTGTGCGCCCCCACATTGTATTCTTTCAGGAGGCCGTGCCCAATATCGAGCCTGCCATCGAGCTTGCACAGGAGGCCGATGTATTTGTGGTGATCGGTACCTCGCTTAACGTTTATCCGGCAGCAAGTCTGCTCCATTTTGTAAGGAAAGGCGTGCCTGTTTACTACATCGACCCCAATCCGGCCGCTGTGCCTCAGGGTGTTACGGTGCTTAAAATGAAGGCGAGCGAGGGCGTGGCCAAGCTTGCCGAACTGTTAAAACCTAAAAGTTAATTTACAATTGTAAATTCTGCGTTTTGCCGCTATGTATTGCCGGAATAGGCTGTAATGCTGACTGTTAGGCCAATGTTGATAACTTTGCTAAAAATTGCTTGAAAAAAGTTTAAATTTGTGGATGTAAATTTTGGATAAAATCGCTAACTTTACAACCTAATTGGCGCGCACTATGGAACAGGAAGTTTACCACATACCGGCATTGCTTGATGAAACACTGCAAGGGCTTGATATTAAGCTCGATGGCATCTATGTGGATGTCACATTCGGTGGTGGCGGACATTCTCGTGCGATAATTCAGCGACTTAACGGGGATGGTCGCCTTTATGGATTTGATCAGGACGCCGATGCTATGAACAACGCAATCGACGACAGTCGATTTACATTTGTATACAGCAACTTCCGTTTTTTGCGTAATTTCCTCCGCTATTACGGTGTCGAGAGTGTCGACGGTATTCTTGGCGACCTCGGTGTGTCGTTTCATCATTTTGATGACCCCGAGCGTGGCTTTTCATTCCGTTGGGACGGCCCGCTCGACATGCGTATGAACCGTAACGCCACACGCACAGCCGCTTGGTACGTAGCCAATTATACCGAACAGGAGCTTGCCGATGCCTTCTATCTCTATGGCGAGCTGAAGACGGCACGCCGCATTGCCGCTGCAATAGTCAAGGCGCGTCAGGAGTCGCCCATAACCACGGTGGAGCAGCTCCTTGCCGTAGTGAAGCCGTTCATAAATCCGCGCAAGGAGAAGAAGGAGCTGGCTCAAGTGTTTCAGGCTCTGCGCATAGTCGTCAACGGCGAAATCGAGGCGTTGAGCGACTTCCTGCAGCAGGCCCTCACGATGCTCAAGCCCGGCGGACGACTTGTCGTCATCACCTATCACTCGCTTGAGGACCGACTTGTAAAGAACTTCATGCGCACCGGCAATCTTAACGGAGAGTCGGCCCAGGACTTTTTCGGCCGCAACCTGTCGCCGTTCAAGCTCCTGACATCGAAACCCATTGTGCCCTCGGAGGCCGAGGTCGAGCGGAATCCGCGAGCACGAAGCGCCAAGCTGAGAGTGGCCGAGAAGCTTCCGGCCGACGATTAGCCGGCATGAGATTATCAATTCACATTATGCGTCAAATCAAAAAATAAATCATAATCATCACACATGGCACAGGCCGCAGGCAAAAGCAAGAAAATAAAAGACGACAATCTGTTGGTGAAGCTCATCAACGGACGGTTGCTTTCCAGTGACTTTTTCGCTCGTCACTGGAAGTCGGTTTTGTTGGCCATTCTGATGGTGCTTATATACATCACCAACCGCTATCAGTGCCTGACCCGAATGGAGGAGATACGCCGGCTCGAGCAGGAACTTGAAGTGGTGGAAACCGAGCGCATCCGCGTCCGAAGCACTTACATGAGCCGTATACGCGAGTCGTCGATGCAGGAGATGGTCGACACAATGCACCTCAACTTGCGCATTCAGGATAAGCCCCCCTACAAATTAAGCAAACATTAACCTCTCGTCCTTGAAATGAAAAAAGAGAATCGTTCACATATACTGCTGCGTTACGCTCTAGTGATAGGCTGCATCCTTGTCTTCGCCTCGTTTATCGTCTATAAGGCATTTGACACTACCGTCATATCGGCCTCGCGATGGAACGAGAAGGCGATGAAGGAGCTGTCGCGCGTCGACACGATACGCCCCGAACGCGGCAACATCCTTGCCAGCAACGGCTCGATACTTGCCACCAACCTATGCTACTACAATGTGCGCATCGACTTCCGCAGCGAGCGTTTTATGGAAGGCCGTTACCTTCTTGCCGTTGACAGCCTTGCCGACAGCCTCGCGCTGCACTTCCCCATACGCGACAGGGCAGGGTGGAAGAAGCGTCTTCTCTCGCCCCTCGACAAGCCGCGTGACAAGCGTCCGCGAGCCTTCAAGATTCTCGGCAACATATCCTATGCCGATTATCAGCTGCTGCGCACATTCCCATTCTTCAACATCCGCAACTCCAACAAGACCGGCCTGACCAAGGAGAAGGTGATGCGTCGTGTCAACCCTTACGGAGCTATGGCGCGCCGTAGTGTGGGCGGTGTGGGCATCGACTCGATAACCGGCGAAACCCATGGAATATCGGGACTCGAACGCGCCCTTGACTCCCTGCTTTACGGAAAGCCCGGCCTCGCCAAGAAGGTGCCGCTTACCAAGGACATCGTCAACTGGACCGATGTAGAGCCGGTTCCCGGCTACAACATAAAGACCACCATCGACATTAATATGCAGGACATCGTGGAGAACGAGCTTAACAACGTGCTCACCACCTGCAATGCCGACTGGGGCGTGGCCGTGCTTATGGAGGTGAGCACCGGCAACATCAAGGCCATCTCCAATCTTGAGAAGAGCCCGTCGTCCGATGAATACATCGAGGGCATGAACCGTGCCGTGCTCGGTTATGAGCCGGGTTCGGTGGTGAAGACCCTATCGATGATGATAGCCGTCGAGGACGGAATCGTTAAGGATGTCGATGAGGTGATAACCACCGGTCACGGATTTGCCTACGCCGGAGGCCGTCCCATTACCGACTCCCACGGCGTGGCGTCGATGCCCGTGCGCGAGGTGATCGAGCGCTCCTCCAACATCGGCATGGCTAAAATCATCACGTCACGCTACGGCGACAATCCCGGCGCATTCTATACCCGACTTAAGAAGCTCGGATTCCTCGACCCCATGAATACCGGAATCGCCGGTGAACGCCCTCCGCGCATCGACAGCGTTGCCAGCAATCGTGGCGGACGAATAGCCTTGTCACGCATGTGCTACGGTTACTCTACCGAAATTCCGCCACTCTACACGCTCTCCATATATAACGCCATAGCCAACGACGGCAAGTATGTGCGTCCGCGCCTTGTTGAGCGACTGCTTGGCGAAGGCATCGACTCGGTGCTGCCTGTAAGCTATGTGCGTGACACAATGGCCTGCAGTCCGCGCACTGCCGAGATTATGCGCATGATGCTCACCAACGTGGTGTGGGGTGACCACGGCACCGGAAAGCTGTTGCGCAACGACAAGGTGCGCATTGCCGGAAAGACCGGTACATGCTACATCATCGAGAACGGAGCCTACAACACCGGCAAGAAGCGTCTTGCATTCTGCGGCTTCTTCCCGGCCGAAAAACCTCTATACTCATGCATCGTGCTCACATGCTATCCCAAGCAGAACATGTTTGGAGCGGCAAGTACGAGCGGCACGGTGTTGAAGAACATCGCGCTCAAGATGTTTTCGCGCGGAATGTTGAACAACAGTTCCGATTACCGCGAAGGCGAGCACGCTCCCACCAAGCCCACTTTCTTTGCATCGGGCGGTCAGCGCCGCATAAAGAACGTGCGCGACAATCTCGGCATGGGAAGCGTGAAATACTTCGAGCCGGGCAACCATAAGTCGGGCGTCCCGAGCGTACTCGGTTACAATCTTCGCGATGCCATCAATGTGCTTGAGAGCGCAGGGCTGGAAGTCGACTTCAACGGCACAGGCTATGTCGTGGCACAATCGCTCTCACCGGGCAGCACGTTACGCCCCGGCTCACGTGTAAGGCTCACATTAAATCAATAATCCAACGAAACCTAATTAAACCGCATAGGCAATATGAAATCCCTCTCACAACTCCTTTCACCATTGATGGTTGAAGAAATAATCGGCAGCGATGACAAAATCATCACCGATTTAGTAAGTGACTCACGCAAAGTTACCACAGGCTCGCTGTTTGTGGCTGTGCGCGGTACTACCGTCGACGGACACTCGTTCATTCCTTTGCTTCAGTACAGCGGTGTAGCCGCCATCGTGTGTGAGGAGTTTCCCGAGTTCATCGAGTCGTCGATTACCTATATCAAGGTGAGCGACAGCGCCGTGGCTCTCGGATATCTTGCCTCGGAATGGTGGGACAACCCTTCGCGCAAATTGAATCTCGTAGGCGTGACGGGTACAAACGGAAAGACCACCACCGCCACTCTTATCTATGAGATGGCACGACTCATGGGATATAAGGCCGGACTGCTCTCGACGGTGTGCAACTATGTCGAGGACGAGGCCATACCTACCAATCAGACAACTCCCGACCCGCTTACGATAAACGCGCTTCTGCACCGCATGGTGGAGGCCGGATGCGATTACGCTTCGATGGAGGTGAGCTCGCATGCCGCTCATCAGCATCGCATCGCCGGACTGCACTTCGCCGGCGGCGTGTTCTCCAACCTCACCCGTGATCACCTTGACTATCACAAGACCGTCGAGGCCTATCTTGCAGCCAAGAAGTCGTTCTTTGACGGACTGCCGTCGACGGCTTTCGCCCTCACCAACATCGACGATAAGGTGGGCGAGGTAATGGTGCAGAACACTAAGGCCCGTAAGTACACCTACTCGTTGCGCTCACGCGCCGATTTTACCGGACGCATAATCGAGAGCCGACTCGACGGAACCACTATGTCGTTCAACGGCCGTGATGTGGAGGTGCTGTTTACCGGCAAGTTCAACGCCTACAACCTTACGGCAGTCTACGGCGTGTCGATTCTTCTCGGATGGCCGCTTGAGGAGGTGCTCGTGGGCATGAGCCGCCTTGTGCCCGTGGCGGGACGCTTCCAGGCTTTCCACTCGCCCAAGGGTTATACAGCGATTGTCGACTATGCCCACACTCCCGATGCCGTTGTCAACGTGCTTCAGGCTATACGCGAGGTGATAGGCAACCGAGGCTCCATCATCACCGTGGTTGGTGCCGGCGGTAACCGTGACAAGGGCAAGCGACCCATAATGGCGCGTGAGGCCGCATTGCGCAGCGACCGGCTCATCCTCACTTCCGACAATCCCCGTTTTGAGGAGCCTGGCGACATACTCCGTGACATGGAGGAGGGACTCGACATCGAGGGTCGCAAGAAGTCGCTCAGCATCGTCGACCGTCGCGAGGCCATACGCGCTGCAGCCGCTTTCGCTCAGCCGGGCGATGTGATACTTATTGCCGGAAAGGGCCATGAGGACTATCAGGAAATAAAAGGGGTGAAGCATCACTTTGACGACCGTGAAGTTGTCAAGGAGGTGTTTGCCTGCGAATCATAACCTCACTTAATTTAATGAGATGCTCTACTATCTGTTTGACTATCTTGAAAAGTTTGACATTCCCGGTGCAAGGTTGATGGACTACATCACCTTCCGCTCCGGTGCCGCTCTTGTATTGTCGTTGTTTATTGCCATCGTTTTCGGCCGTCGCATAATCGACCGTCTGCAGCTGATGCAGGTGGGCGAGATAATACGTGACCTCGGCCTTGAAGGGCAGATGAAGAAGACGGGAACCCCCACTATGGGAGGTGTCATCATAATAATGTCGATTCTGATTCCCTGCCTGCTCATCGGTAATCTCTCCAATGTCTACATGATATTGATGATTGTCGCTACGCTGTGGCTCGGAACTCTTGGATTCCTTGACGACTATATAAAGGTGGCGCGTCGCGACAAGGACGGCCTTAAAGGCAAATTCAAGATAGTGGGACAGGTGGGCCTCGGACTCATCGTGGGCCTCACGATGGTGTTCAGCCCCGAAGTGGTAATGCGCGAAAACATCGAGGTGGAGAATGTGGAGAATCACGAGGTGGTGATAACCTACGAGCCTGAGAATGTGAAGTCGGCGCAGACGACCATCCCCTTTGTAAAGAACAACAACTTCGACTATGCCTATCTCACGCAGTGGATGGGCAAGTATGCCGTGACGGGCGGTTGGATTCTCTTTGTGCTCGTGACGATATTTGTTGTCACTGCGACATCCAACGGTGCCAACCTCACCGACGGCCTTGACGGCCTTGCCACAGGTACATCGGCAATCATCGGTGTGGCCCTTGCCATTATGGCCTATCTCGGCGGTAACATCATCTACTCCTCTTACCTTAATATAATGTATATTCCGGGGTCGGAGGAGCTTGTGGTCTACATGGCCGCATTCATCGGAGCCTTGATAGGTTTCCTATGGTATAACGCCTATCCCGCCCAGGTATTCATGGGCGATACGGGCAGCCTCACTTTGGGAGGTATAATAGCGGTCTTTGCAATCCTCATTCGCAAGGAGCTGCTGTTGCCCATCCTTTGCGCTATATTCTTCATCGAGGATCTCTCGGTGATAATTCAGGTGGCTTACTTCAAGCTGACCAAGCGCAAATACGGTGAAGGTCGCAGGGTGTTCAAGATGACGCCCCTGCATCATCACTATCAGAAGGCCGGTAATACGGTTCCGGCGCTGATTCAGCGGCCTTTCATTCCCATTCCCGAATCCAAGATTGTAACCCGATTCTGGATTGTGGGCATAATGCTTGCCGTTATAACTTTTGTGACATTGAAAATACGATAGAAGGACTTTAATACAAGACTATGAATAAGAAGATTGTAGTTCTCGGTGGTGGTGAAAGCGGTGTCGGAGCCGCAATTCTTGCCAAGGATAAAGGAATGGATGTGTTTTTGTCGGACTACGGCAAAATCGCGCCTCACTATAAGCAACAGTTGATCGACGAGGGAATCGCCTGGGAAGAGGGCGGTCATGACGAGTCGCGCATACTTGCGGCCGACGAGGTGATAAAGAGCCCCGGAATCGCTCCCACGGCTCCCATAATGGTGAAGATTGCCGAGCGCGGCATACCGGTGATCTCGGAAATCGAGTTTGCCGGACGATACACCGATGCCAAGATGGTGTGCATAACGGGAAGTAACGGTAAGACTACCACTACGCTTCTCACCTACCACATTCTCAAGAACGCCGGTATCAATGTCGGCCTTGCCGGAAATGTGGGTCGCAGCCTCGCGCTTCAGGTGGCCCGCGAGCATCATGATGTCTACGTGATTGAGCTGAGCAGCTTCCAGCTTGAGAATATGTATGAGTTCAAGGCCAATATCGCCGTGATGCTTAACATAACGCCCGACCATCTCGACCGCTACGACTATAAGATGCAGAACTATGTCAACGCCAAGTTCCGTATAATCCGCAACCTCACTCCCGAGGATGCCTTCATATTCTGGCAGGACGATCCCGTGATTCAGGCTCAGTTGCGTCAGGTGACTACCGAGGCCAGGATGTATCCCTTTAGCGAACATCTCGAAAAGGATGTCGACGCATATATCGATGCCGACGACGAACTGGTGCTCAACACCTCGCACACTTCGTTGAAAATGCCTCGCAATCATCTTGCCTTGCACGGACTGCACAATCTCTACAACTCCATGGCGGCAGGTCTGTCGGCCTGTCTGCTCGACATACGCAAAGAGGACATACGCCGCGCCCTTGAGGACTTTGAGGGCGTTGAGCATCGTCTTGAATATGTGACAACCGTCAACGGTGTGCGTTACATCAACGATTCCAAGGCTACCAATGTCAACTCCTGCTGGTATGCGCTTGAAAGCATGCCCAAGGGCGTAGTGCTCATCCTTGGAGGCAAGGACAAGGGCAACGACTATACCGAGATAGAGCCTCTCGTAAAGGAGAAGGTGAAGGCCATCGTGTGCATGGGCAAGGACAATGCCAAGCTGCTCGATTTCTTCACGGGCAAGGTCGATGCCATATACGACACCCACTCACTGCAGGATGCCGTCGACACATGTGCCGCCATAGCCGCATCGGGCGACACGGTGCTGCTGTCGCCATGCTGTGCAAGCTTCGACCTGTTCAGCAGCTACGAGGACCGCGGCCGTCAGTTCAAGGATGCCGTAAAACGCCTCAAATAAACTATAAAACCGACTCTCTCACGCTTAACACCTTAAAAATGGAAGCCACTGAATCAGCCCCCGCAGCAGGTGCTCATGTAGCCGAGGCAAAGCCTGCGATAACCTATAAACGACACGGCGACAAGTCGATATGGGGTATATTCATAACATTGTGTATCATCTCGGTAATCGAGCTCTACAGCGCATCGAGCCGTGAGGTTGCCGCAGCCGGAGTCTACGGCCCCATAATGCGTCACTGTTTCCTGTTGGGAATGGGTGTGTGCATCGTGCTGCTGCTTGAGAGGCTGCATTACAAGGCATTTTTTGCCTGCGCATGGGTCATCGCGTTCTTGAGTATGGGCATGATGCTCTATGTCACTCTTTTCGGAGAGATTGTCAACGGTGCGCGGCGCAGTTTCAGTCTTATGGGTATAACGATTCAGCCGTCGGAGTTCATCAAGTTGTCGGCCGTGCTTGTTATCGCCCAGATAATGTCGAAGTCGCAGCGACCCAAAGCCATCGGCGTGCGCACACAGGGCGTTGTACTGTCGGCCATCATGGTGCTGCTGTTCGGCGGATTGCTGTTCAAGCAGGGATTGACCAATACTATCCTGCTCATGTCAATCAGTATGGCCATGATTGCCATCGGAGGTACCGAGCTTAAGAAGATGCTGTGTGTCGGCCTCGTATATGCCGTTATAGGCGGCGGCGTAGTGTTCGCCAAGTTCATGTCGGAGGGCGACAGCAAGGCAAAGGGCGATGAAATAGCCACTACCGAGCAGGCGCTTACCACCGATAAGCGACACGGCACATGGCAGGCGCGTCTTGACCGATTCTTCTCGGATGTGCCTAAGTATGAGGAGGAGATTACGGCAAAGAACCGTCAGGAGATGTACTCCTACATGGCTCAGGCCAACGGCGGCGTATTCGGCGTATTCCCCGGTAATTCGCGTGAAACGGCCCGCTTGCCGCTTGCTTTCTCCGATTATATATTCTCGATTATAATCGAGGACCTCGGATTTGTGGGCGGGGTGGGATTGCTCATTCTTTATCTGTGGCTGTTGGCGCGTGCCGGAATCATAGCCAAGAAGTGTCACCGCGCCTTCCCAGTGCTGCTTGTCATGGGAATGGCCGTGATGATCGTGCTCCAGGCGCTGTTTCACATGGCCATCACTACAGGCACATTCCCGGTTTCGGGGCAGCCGTTGCCGCTTATATCCAAGGGCGGTACATCGATTATCGTGACATCGATAGCCATAGGCGCGATGTTGAGCGTGAGTCGCACCGCCGTGCAGAACGGTAACCGTCAGGAGGTAAAGGAGGAGCTGAACGCGCTTCCCGAGGAGCTGCGTGCCGAGAATCCGGTTCAGTTGTAAAAAACAAGATATTTTATCCGTTATGGAACAAAAACATTATAACGTGCTTATAAGCGGAGGGGGCACCGGAGGACACATCTTCCCGGCTCTCTCCATTGCCAACGCCTTGAAGCGCAGGGATAAGCTCACCAATATACTTTTCGTAGGAGCCGAAGGCCGCATGGAGATGGAGAGGGTGCCGGCTGCCGGATATGAGATTGTGGGACTCCCCGTCAGCGGATTCAACCGCAAGAACATGTTGAGCAATGTAAAGGTGCTCTTCAAGCTCATGAAGAGCATGATGAAGGCCAAGCGCGTGCTCAAGGATTTCGAGCCCGACATTGCTGTGGGGGTAGGCGGATATGCCAGCGGTCCCATGCTGAAGGAGGCTCAGAAGTGCGGCGTGCCCACGCTGTTGCAGGAGCAGAACTCCTATGCGGGCGTTACCAACAAGCTTCTTGCCAAGAAGGCCGATGCAATATGCGTGGCCTATTCGGGTATGGAGCGTTTCTTTCCAGCCGACAAGATAATCCTAACCGGAAATCCCGTGCGAGCCGATCTGCTTAATGTCACGGCGACAAAGGAGGAGGCGAGAAAGAGCCTTGGCGTGCCTGTCGACCGCAAGCTTGTGCTTGTGGTGGGTGGAAGCCTCGGCGCACGCACCATCAATGAAAGCATTGCCGCCGCGCTCGATAAGATTGAGAATGAAGGTGCATTTGTGCTGTGGCAGACTGGAAAACTCTACGATGAGGAGTGTCAGGCTATCGCAAAGCGTCACCCCGGAGTGGTGAAAGCTGTGCCGTTCATCTCCGACATGGCGCTCGCCTACCGTGCCGCCGACATTGTGGTGTCGCGTGCCGGAGCGGGTACCATCTCCGAGCTGCAGCTTATCGGACTTCCCGTTGTGCTCATCCCGTCGCCCAATGTGGCCGAGGATCATCAGCGCAAGAATGCCGAGGCTCTCGTGCAATGCGATGCCGCAGTGATGATTCTCGATGCCGATGCCCGTGAGAAACTCGGCGACGAGGTGGTGGCACTGCTCGGCGACGAGAAGCGTTGCAACCTCCTTGCCGAAAACGTGCGCCGCATGGCGTTACGTGACTCCGACGAGGTAATTGTCGATACTATCTACAAGATATTGAATAATCCGAAATAACGATGTCACATAAAAAGATATACTTTGCAGGTGCCGGAGGTATAGGCATGGCCGCCCTTGAGCGTTACTTCCTTGCCAAGGGGTGCCGGGTTGCGGGTTATGACCGCACTCCCACCGACCTTACACGCGCACTGCAGGACGAAGGGGTTGAAATAACGTTTGACGAGTCGGTCGAGGCTATTCCCGCCGACTTTAAAGGTTGCCCCGAGGAGGTGCTTGTCGTCTACACTCCCGCGTTGCCCGACATGCACCCGGGATTGAGCTACTTCCGTGAAAACGGTTACGAGGTTGTGAAACGCGCCGCGGTGCTCGGCAACATAACGCGTGACACTAAGGGACTATGTTTCGCGGGTACTCACGGCAAGACCACCACATCGTCAATGGCCGCACACATCCTCAACACCTGCAAGGTGGGATGTAACGCATTTCTCGGCGGCATCTTGCGCAACTACAACAGCAATCTGCTGCTCAGCGCCACTTCGCCCTATTCGGTGATAGAGGCCGATGAATACGACCGCTCGTTCCACCATCTGCGCCCCTACATCGCCGTCATCACCGCCACCGATCCCGACCATCTCGACATATACGGCACCGAGGAGGCCTATCTGGAGAGCTTCGCCCACTTCACCGAGCTGATAAATCCGGGCGGCATGCTTGTGGTTCACGAGGACCTGAAGCTGAAGCCGAGAGTGCCCGAAGGAGTGAAGATCTACACCTATTCGCGTGACAAGGGCGATTTTCATGCCGAGAACGTGCGCCGTGGCAACGGTGAGATAACGTTTGACATCGTGACGCCTTCGGAAACCGTGCGTGACATAACGCTCGGCGTTCCTGTCGAAATCAACATCGAGAATGCCATCGCCGCATTTGCCGCCTGTTACCTTACCGGCGACATCGAGATCGACGCCGCACGCGATGCCATCGCCTCCTTCATGGGTCCCAAGCGCCGCTTCGAGTTCTGGCTTAAGGAGCCGGGGGCCGAGGGTCGCGCCATAATCGACGACTACGCCCATCATCCCGATGAGTTGAAGGCATCGATAAAGTCGGTGAAGGCGCTCTATCCGGGCCGCAGGCTCACGGTGGCGTTCCAGCCCCATCTATATTCGCGCACACGTGACTTCGCTCCTGAATTTGCCGCGTCATTGTCGCTTGCCGACGAGGTTATACTGCTTGACATATATCCCGCCCGCGAGGAACCGATTCCCGGAGTTACTTCTGAAATCATATTTAATGACATAAAATGCAAGGATAAAGTCATGATTGATAAGCAACATTTGACAGAAACAATAAAAAATCGTAACTTTGAAATCCTGCTGACTGTTGGTGCAGGGGACATTTGCAACTATTTACCCGAAATTGTTAAAAACGTTAATCTCCGTTGATGAAGAAGTTTCTTAAGTGCTTGATTTCGATATTGCTGTTATGCTATCTCGTCGGTGCCGTCGCTTGGTCGCGATTACAGGCACGCGATGCGATGTGCAGCGGTGTCGCTATTGTAGTGCTTGACTCTTTGAATTCCAACTTCGTCACCGCCCATGAGATAGCGCGCGAGCTCGGTGATTTCAGCAACGATGCTCCATCGATGAAGCTCACCGATATCGACACCGACAGCATTGAGCGACGCCTCGGCCTCATCGACAAGATCGAGAGCGTCCAGTGTCGCATATACACCGACAACACCGTGCGCATCGACATCGATCCGCTTCATCCGGTGCTGCGAGTGTTTGACCGCAATAAATCCTACTACATCAACAAGGATGGAAAGCGCATTTCGGCCACGGCGCGTTACCACACCGACCTGCCTGTCGTTTCGGGACATTTCGACTCGACATTCCGGGCCGTGTCGCTGCTGCCGCTTGTGCGTTACATAAACTCCGATTCGACATGGAATGCGCTCGTGACGCAAATTAAAGTCGACGGCCCCAACAATATAATACTTGTCCCCGTAATTCACGGCCATGTCATAAATATAGGCGACATGGAACACCTTGACAGCAAGTTTGATCGTATACGGATGGCCTATACCGACATTCTTCCGGTGAAAGGCTGGAACTATTACGACACTATTTCTGTTAAATGGGGAGGACAGATTGTTGCCACGCGACGCGCCAAGGCTCTTCATCACACCGTGAGCGCGGTCGATCTTGAAGCCGAGCACGAGGAGCCCGATTTGGGCACGATGCTTGCCGGCGATACGGCAGGAGTGGTGTCATCCAATGCGAAAAGGAGTAATTAATTGAAAAGATCATAATAAATACCTCGTTCAAAACAATATGGAACAAAAATACATAGTTGCCTTGGAAATCGGCAGTTCCCACATCAGGGCTGCTGTCGGCGTAGTCGATGAGTCGGGAGTGCTGACCATACTCGCCGTAGAGGATGAAAACGCAATAAATGTAGTGCGTTACGGCTGGATACAGAATGTCGAGGAGGTGAGCAACCGCATAAACAAGCTCATCAAGAAGCTCGAAAACTATCAGAGCATCTCTCCCCGTAAAATCAAGTCGGTGTATGTTTCTATAGGCGGACGCTCGACTATGGCCACTTCGCGCCAGATTGTGCGTCACTTTGACGACGGGGTTGACATAACCGATAAAATCATTCAGCAGATAAAGGACGAAGCCCGTCAGATGGTGGTTTCCGACCGCAAGGTTATCGAGGTGCTTCCGCGTGAATTTGCCGTCGACAATCTCGACTGTCCCAATCCCGTGGGAACCGTGGGCCGAAACATAAAGGCCGAGATAAACCTCGTGACATGCAAGCCTGTCATCGGCTACAGCAACATTCAGCGTGCCGTGACCGAGCGTCAGCAGCTCAATATAAAGGGTGAGATTGTGCGTCAGTCGGCCATTGCCGACCTCGTGCTAACTTCCGATGAGAAGAAGCTCGGCTGCATGCTTGTCGATTTCGGTGCCGAAACCACAACCGTGTCGATGTACAAGAACGGAACGTTGCGTTATTTTGAAACCCTTCCGCTCGGCTCGCGCAACATAACGCGTGACATCATGTCGCTCAATCACACCGAGGAGAATGCCGAACAGCTCAAGAAGGTGCTCGGTGATGTGGTAAATGTAGAGCCCAACTACCGCAAGCACGACTTCGACGGCGATGCGACCGAGGTCAACAACTACGTGCGCGCACGTGCCGGTGAGATAATCGTCAACATAATCGAGCAGCCCAAATATGCAGGCTACAAGATTTCGAGCGACTTGCCCGGCGGAATAATCATCGTCGGAGCCGGTGCCAAGCTGAAGGGATTTACCGACCAGCTTGCATCGCAGAGTGGATTGAACGTGCGTCTTGGAAACATCCCCGGAACTATACGCATCTCCGATCCCAAGCTGCAGTCGCTTGATTTTATCGATGTCATAGCACTGTTGAACGCCGCAGCCCGCCGCAATCCTCAGGAGTGTACCGAAGTGCCCGTTCAGGTTAATGTAGTCTATGACGACGATGACAGCTATGACGAGGACGATGATGACGAACCCGGCCCCCGTCCCATAAAGGGCAAGGAAAAGAAGGAGAAGAAAGAGAAGAAACCCAAGGTGGAGGAGAAGCGCGAGCCAAAGGGCCCGAGCAAGCTCTCACAGTGGAAGGACCGACTCGCGACGATGCTTTTCAATGAGGCCGACGAAAATGATGAGTAACTTAAATTGAAAACTTAATAACGATAACAAGATATATGGCACCCGAAGATATACCCGCACCCAACGAGATAGGATTTACCGATAGAGAACCTACCGATGACATCATTAAAGTAATCGGCGTAGGCGGCGGCGGAAACAATGCCGTGTCCCACATGTATGAGCAAGGCATCAAGAATGTGTCGTTCGTTATATGCAACACCGACCGACAGGCGTTGAAAAATTCGCCTGTGCCCACCCGTGTGGAGATAGGAAACGGCCTTGGTGCCGGAAACAAGCCCGAAATCGCCCGCGAGGCTGCCGAAGCGGCTGTCGACAAGATAAATCAGCTCTTTGACGACCACACCAAGATGGTGTTCATCACAGCCGGAATGGGTGGCGGCACAGGCACCGGAGCCGCTCCTGTAGTGGCTCGTCTGGCCAAGGAGCACGGATTGCTTACCATAGGCATTGTCACTATACCGTTCCTCTTTGAGGGCGAGCGCAAGATTCTCAAGGCTCTGAACGGAGCCGACGAGATGAGCAAGTATGTCGATGCGTTGCTCGTAATCAACAACCAGCGACTGACCGACATATACCCCGACCTCAACTTCGTTAACGCATTCGGTAAGGCCGACGACACTCTCACCACCGCGGCCCGCTCGATATCGGAGCTTATAACCTGCGACGGAAAAATCAACCTCGACTTCAACGATGTCGACACTACCTTGCGCGACGGTGGAGCCGCAATAATCTCTACCGGATACGGCGAGGGCGAGCAGCGCGTCACCAAGGCAATCGACGATGCCCTTAACTCGCCTCTGTTGAAGAACCGCGACATCCTGACCTCCAAGAAGCTGCTCTTCAACATCTACTTCTCGCCCGAGGCCGAGCAGGAGTTCAAGATGGAGGAAACCGAGGAGCTCACATCGTTCATCAGCAGCATCGACTCGGATGTCGATGTTATATGGGGTGCATCCTACGACCGCACTCTCGGCGACAAGGTGAAAATCACCATTCTTGCTGCCGGATTTGATGTCACGATTGACGAGAGCAAGAGCCGCGGCACCCGCAGCCGTGTGGTCAACTTCAACCGCAACAAGAAAGAAGAGGAGCATGACGCAACACAGCGTCTTGGCGACGAGTATGGCAAAGAGGCTGTTCTGCGCATGCAGGGCGACAAGGCAAAGGCGCGTTATATCGTGCTTACGCCCTCGCAGATGGACGACGAGCGTTCAATCGAGGCGATAGAGAAGAGCCCCACCTACAACCGCGACAAGAAGACCTCCGACGAGATAAAGGAGATGGGTAAGAGTTCATCGGCCAATGCCGACGAACCCCGCCCCAACAATGCCGCATCCAACAACTCGGGATTCAGCATTCAGTTCTAAGTCAAAGCATTATAACTTATAAATGGAGGGCGTGACAATGGTGTCATGCCCTCACAATTGATACCCCTCAAAACGTGGCCGCAAAAATAGTAGAAACTCCGCTGATGAAGCAGTACATCGAGATGAAGCAGAAGCATCCCGATGCCATATTGCTGTTTCGTGTCGGTGACTTTTATGAAACATTTTCCGATGATGCCATAGTGGCTTCCGAGATACTCGGCATAACGCTGACGCGTCGTGCCAACGGTGTGTCGCAGTATGTCGAGCTTGCCGGATTCCCTCACCATGCCCTTGATTCCTATCTTCCCAAGCTCGTAAGGGCCGGAAAGCGTGTGGCGATATGCGAGCAGCTTGAGGATCCCAAGCTCACCAAGAAACTTGTGAAGCGAGGCATAACGGAGCTTGTCACACCCGGAGTTTCGGTAAATGACGCGGTACTGAATCATCGTGAAAACAACTTTGTGTCGGCTCTGCACTTCACCCGCAGCGGACTCATAGGCGTGGCTTTCCTTGACATATCGACCGGTGAGTTCCTCACCGCCGAGGGAAATGCCGACTATGTCGACAAGCTGCTTAACAACTTCGCTCCCAAGGAGGTGCTTGTCGAGAGGGGCAATCGCAAGCGTGTCGACGAAACCTTTTCATCGCGTTATCTTGTCTTCGAGCTCGACGACTGGATATTTACCGACGAGGCCGCCAACGACAAGCTGTTGAAACAGTTTGAAACACGCAACCTCAAGGGCTTTGGAATACACTCCCTCCATGCCGCCATCATTGCCTCGGGTGCCGTGCTGCACTATCTCGACATAACCAAGCACACGATGACGAGCCACATAACGCGCCTGTCGCGCATCGAGGAGGAGAGTTATGTGCGTCTTGACAAGTTTACCGTGCGCAATCTCGAGCTGGTCGAGGGAATGGGCGACGAAGGCAAGAGCCTGCTCGATGTCATAGACCGCACTATAAGCCCGATGGGCGCACGACTGCTGCGTCGCTGGCTGTTGTTTCCGTTGAAGGATGTGAAGGCGATAAACGCCAGGCTCGATGTCGTGGAGTATTTCTTCCGTCATCCCGAGCAGCACGATGAGGTGAAATCGCTTCTTGAGCATGTGGGCGACATGGAGCGCATAATCTCCAAGGTGGCCGTGGGGCGCATATCGCCGCGTGAGGTGGTGCAGCTGCGCAATGCGCTAAATGTCATGGAGCCGCTCAAAAAGCTGTGTTGCGATGCCGACCTTGAAGCGTTACGTTCAATAGGCGAGCAGCTCAATCCATGTTCATTGATTCGCGACCGCATCGCCCGCGAGATTGTCGATGACGCTCCTATTGCTCTCAACAGGGGAGCCGTCATAAAGGACGGTGTCGATGCCGAGCTCGACGAACTGCGTGAAATAGCGTTCAAGGGCAAGGACTACCTGCTGAAAATACAGGCGCGTGAGATTGAAGCCACCGGAATTTCAAGCCTTAAGATAGGATATAACAACGTGTTCGGTTACTATATCGAAGTGACCAATACGCATAAGTCGAAAGTGCCCGCCGACTGGATACGCAAGCAGACCCTCGTAAACGCCGAGCGTTATATAACGCAGGAGTTGAAGGACTATGAGGAGAAGATACTCGGAGCGCAGGAGAAGATTGCGATAATCGAAACGCGGCTCTACAACGACCTCGTGGCGCGTCTTGCCGAATACATTCCGGCCATACAGCTTGACTCGGCGCTCGTGGCGCGTCTTGATGTGCTGGCCGCATTTACGCGTGTGGCAAAGGAGAATCACTACAATCGTCCGGTGGTCGACGACTCGCTGTGCATCGACATTGTGGAGGGGCGTCACCCTGTCATCGAGCGTCAGCTGCCTCCCGGCGAGCCATATATCACCAACAGCGTGCATCTCGACAACGCGTCGACCCAGGTGATGATGATAACGGGTCCCAACATGTCGGGTAAGTCGGCGCTGCTGCGTCAAACCGCCCTCAATGTCATCATGGCGCAGATAGGCTGTTTCGTTGCCGCCGACAGCGCTCGTGTGGGCATCGTCGACAAGGTGTTTACGCGTGTAGGCGCAAGCGACAACATTTCGCTCGGCGAGTCAACCTTCATGGTCGAGATGAACGAGGCGGCTTCGATTCTCAACAACATGAGCGAGCGCAGCCTCATCCTGTTTGACGAGTTGGGGCGAGGCACATCGACCTACGACGGCATCTCAATAGCATGGGCCATCGTGGAGCATATACATGAGTATGGCAACATGCACCCCAAGACTCTCTTTGCCACCCATTACCATGAATTGAATGAGATGGAGGCGAGCTTCAAGCGTGTGGCCAATTACAATGTGTCGGTGAAGGAGATCAACGGCAAGGTGGTGTTTCTGCGCAAGCTTGCACGCGGAGGCAGCGAACACAGTTTCGGTATCCATGTGGCCAAGCTGGCCGGTATGCCGCAGTCGATAGTGAAGCGTGCCGATGAGGTGCTGCATCATCTTGAAACCAATAACCGCCAGGAGGCCATAGGCAAGGACTTGAGCAGCGTCGCCGATAATCGAAGCGGCGTGCAGCTGTCGTTTTTCCAGCTCGATGATCCCGTGCTGACTCAGATAAGGGACGAGATACTCAACATCGACATAAACAATCTCACGCCTATGGCGGCGTTGAACAAGCTGAATGACATACGCTCGATAATCACCGGCAAGGCATGATGCCGGCGACGAGATGTCACGTACTGAAATTTATATTGATAATTAATTGAGCGACGATTCATCGATTACGCGGCGTGCGCCTATGTAACGGCGCGAGTAGTAGGGCTCCGATGAGTCGCTTATCGTTATGCCCGAACTGATGGCCGAATGGATGAACTTGAATGTTCCGGCCTCGGCGTCGACATCGACCACCATTCCCACATGGCCTACTCTTGAAGTGCCTGCACGGCGTCCGTTGAAAAACACCAGGTCGCCGGGACGCAGGTCGTCGGTCACTACGGGTGTTCCCTGGGTGTACTGTGAGCTTGACGATGCCTTCAGCGATATTCCGAATTGCTTGAAGATGTAGCCGGTGAATCCCGAGCAGTCAAATCCTTTGGGTGTCTTGCCGCCCCGGCGGTAGCGCAGACCCATGAACTCCTTGGCGTGGCTTATCATGTCGAGCACCATCTGGGGTGTCTTGTACTCCTCGATGGCTTCAACGGGAGTAAGCACGGGCAACTCGGGCTTCCATGAGTTTATGTAAGCCAGATATTTTGGAGTTTCGGGAGCGGTCATCAGCTTTAGAGGCTCGGCTGCCGACATAGGCACGGCCATTGCCGTAAGCATGAAAATCCCAAGCAGGAAACGCATTATATAGGTCATCGCGTGATGTGAAACAGTAATTGAATGAAGGTTAAGAAAAAAATCGTCATTACAAATTTATTAAAAAATCGCTAATCACCACAAGTCCTGCCCGGAATTTAGAGTTTATTAGGATTGCGGGCCTGTTGACGACCGTGTTTTTGGTTAAATTCACATTTTGCGCGCCTTGAGGTCGGCGGTCTTTTCCCATTTGAACATCTTGTCGCTCGGGCGTATCTTCGTGTCGGTCTTTATTGAGAATCGGTCGCCTTTCACAGCTTTATCAACCGGCTTCAGGTCGACACGTATTTCATCGACCGTCATTATCACGGCTCCCGTTGTGGGGCCGGTTATCACGACTTCGTCGCCGGTGTGCAGCTCTCCGTTTTCCATCAGGAACTCGGCCACGCCTATGTTGGAGAAGTAACGCACACCCTTGGCCGCATACACTTTGGTGCGTGTGGCCGATGAGCCGTACTTCGATGTCCACTCTCCGAGCCGTTGTCCCAGGTAATATCCGTTCCAGAATCCGCGGTTGAATATGCGGTTGAGGCTGTCGTCCCACCGGGCAATGCGCTCTTCGGTGAATGTGCCGTCGCACACCGCCTTTATCGCCTCGTCGTAGCACTGCACGGCTATCTTCACATATTCGGCACCGCGTGCGCGGCCCTCGATTTTGAACACTCTCACTCCCGCATCGATCATCTTGTTGAGGAAGTGGATTGTCTTGAGGTCTTTGGGCGACATGATGTACTGGTTTTCGATGTCGAGCGAGTCGCCTGTTTCGCGGTCGGTTACGGTGTAGCCTCGGCGGCATATCTGGGTGCAGGCGCCACGGTTGGCGCTTGAGTTCATCTCGTGCAGGCTCAGATAGCATTTGCCCGAAACGGCCATGCACAACGCTCCGTGGCAGAACATCTCTATTCTCACCGGTTTCCCGTGGGGGCCGCAGATGTTTTCGGCGATAATCGCCTGATGTATTGCACTCACCTGGTCGAGATTGAGCTCGCGGGCGAGTACCACGACATCGGCCCACTGCGAGTAGAATCGCACCGCCTCGATGTTGGTTATGTTGACCTGTGTCGAAATGTGCACCTCGACCCCTATCGAGCGTGCATAGAGTATAGCGGCTATGTCGCTTGCTATTATGGCGGTGATCGATGCCTCCTTTGCCGCATCGATTATGGCATGACACTTCTCGATGTCGGTGTCAAATATTATGGTGTTGACAGTGAGATATGTCTTTACCCCATGTGACGCACAGGTGTGCGCTATGTTGTGGAGGTCGTCGATGGTGAAGTTGTTGGATGAACGGGCGCGCATGTTGAGCCCCTCGATGCCGAAGTACACGGCGTCGGCTCCTGCGTCAATGGCCGCATATAGCGACTCATAGCTCCCTACGGGAGCCATTATCTCGAAATCGTTGCGTTTCATAATTCTGCAAAGTTACTAATTATTTTCCTTTTATGTCGGCGCATTAGAGCAGGTTCGACAATAAATATTAACGGCAGGGTCGCTCCGCAATATGCGAGGCGATGGTAATTTCGGTTCAACCAAAAGGGAAAAAGGTTTGATTTGTGTTATATCTCAGTAACATAAATCATTGACTCCATGAAAATAAAGTTTAAGCATTGCCGGCGGAAGCGCATCCGTAGGTTTTTGTCAGGCTTCCATAGAAAGGAACGGACAGACCTCTATAAGATATTCACAGCTATTGCATATCTGGTTTACACCGGATGTCAGTGGAAGATACTGCCCCGATATTATCCGCCGCCCGGGACGGTATATTACCATTTCCGCAAGTGGAGTGAATCGTTCCTCCGCGTCGCTGGTCAAGGCTGATAAAGGATACCTTCGCCTCGGCCACTCGTTGGCGCTTTTCTTAATCTCTTTCGGTCACGATGGAGCCCCATCGCTCCCTTAAGAGCTAAAGAAAATTACTCAACAATTGACCGTCCTGCCGTTAACTTTTATTGTCGAACCGGCTCTAAATTGGCCTGCGGGATATGAAATAGTGAAAAAAGGGTGAATTTTCTATAAATATATGCTTTGAAACGGCTATGAGCCACACTAAGAAATGAATTAGTTTTGTTAATATTATAAATTAATATAACTTTGTAGAACTAAAATTGACCCTAAAGCGGAAAAATGAGAGTAAAAATACATCGTGAAGGCCTGAATATATTGGTCGTATTGCTGTTCATCCTGCTGGTGATAAATATCCCGGCATGGCTGTTCATGCGGCCTGTGGCTATTCCCGTTACATTTACCGTTATTTCGGCTGTCGTTTATCTGCTTGTACTGAACTTCTTCCGTTCGCCCCGCCGCTCGTTCAAGGGCAACCGCGACAATGTGGTGGTTGCTTCGGCCGATGGCAAGGTTGTGGCGCTCGAGGAAACCTACGAGGATGAGTTCCTGCACTGCAGGTGCATCCAGCTGTCGGTGTTCATGAGCGTTCTCAACGTTCACGCCAACTGGTTTCCGGTCGATGGCAAGGTGCTCTACGTGAAGCACCATTCCGGACGATTCATGTCGGCCTATCTGCCCAAGTCGAGCACCGAGAATGAGCGTTCGACCGTAGCGATTGAGGCACGTAACGGACAGACGATAGTTATGCGTCAGGTGGCCGGTGCTCTTGCACGCCGCATTGTCACTTATGCCGCTCCTGGCGAGCCGGCATCGATTGAGGATCACATGGGTTTCATAAAGTTTGGCTCGCGAGTCGACCTTTATCTCCCTCTCGGCACTGAAATCTATGTAAAGCTCGGCGACAAGACAATAGGCGGAGTGACCACGGTGGGACGCCTTGCCGATAATTCGCAGTCTGAGTCAATGAAAAAATCCTGAATTGAAAAATGCTTAAGATAATAAAGTCCAACATCCCCAACACAATTACGTGCATGAGCCTTGTGTGCGGTTGTGTGGCATGTATCATGTCGTTCAACTACAACGTGATGTCGGGAGGTCTTTACGGTTACCAATGGGCGTTCATATTCATCGGTATCGCCGCTCTGTTTGATTTTTGTGACGGAGCCGCCGCGCGATTGCTCCATGCCTACTCCAATCTCGGAAAGGAGCTTGACTCGCTGAGCGATCTCGTGAGCTTCGGTGTGGCACCTGGTATGCTGATCTACAACACAATCTCGGCCTTTTCCGACTGTCACTGGGTAGCATATATTGCAATACTTATTCCGGTGATGGGCGAACTGAGGCTCGCGCGATTCAATATCGACGACCGTCAGACCACTTCTTTTCTCGGAATGCCTATTCCGGCCAATGCTATTTTCTGGATAGGATTTACAGCGTGGATTCATCGTTACGGTTATCCCGGCGACATTGTTATGGCTGTTCTGATAGTGGTAATGTCGCTTCTGATGGTGATGACACGCATGAAGATGTTCTCATTGAAATTCAAGAATTTCGATATCCGTGAGAATCTGCGCAGGTATATAATAATCATTGCGGCGATATTCTTTGTTGTTATGTACGGAATCGCCGGACTTGCCTACGCGATACTTTTCTATGTGGTTTTGTCGCTTGTAAGAACCAAATACAGCGCATAACCGGCAGCGTCGGCAAAGCCCAACAAATATCCTTATTATTTCGTTAATATATAGTTATGTCAATATTTGGATTCATAATATTTTTACTGTTCATCTTTATTATATGGCCCATAGTGCGTGTAGCCGGAGCCATATCAAAGGCGCGCCGTCAGTTCTACGACAGGCAGGAGGCTTTTCGACAGGCTTATGGTGCTAACAATCAGAACAATAACTCCCGACAGAATCAGCCTCACAAAGGTAAGCGCAAGATATTCAGTCGCAATGACGGTGAGTATGTTGAGTTTGAGGAGGTCACCACAGCTTCATCCTATACCGAAACCAAGAAAAACGGCTATGGGGAGGAGCGATATACCGTAGAGCAACAGGTGACCGATGCCGAGTGGGAGGATATAAAATAGTGACGCTATGAGTTATTACATTTCCCGACTGTATGATTTTCTGAGGGAGCTGCAGGCCAACAACAATAGAGAGTGGTTTGCGGCCCACAAGGAGGAGTATGACAGTTTACGGAGCCTGTGGCTTGACGATGTTGAACGCCTCATTGGACTGATGAGCCAATGGGAGCCGCAGCTCAGGGCGCTGAAAGCCAAGGATTGCGTGTATCGCATATATCGCGACACGCGCTTTTCGACCGACAAGACACCTTATAAGGTATATTTCTCGGCCGCGTTCAGCCCCTGGGGAAGGAAGACTCACCGTGCGGCATATTATATGCAGATGGATGTGCGTGACGCCGAGAGCGGATTGTATGGAGGCGTGTGGTGCCCCGATGCCCCCCTTCTGCGCAAGTTGCGTAACGCCATCGTTGACAATATCGAAGAATTCAGAGAGATAATCGATGCTCCCGACATGAAGCGTTACTATCCGGGATGGATAAGCGAGTCGCTTAAAAGCGCTCCCAAGGGGTGGCCTAAGGATCATCCCGACATAGATTTGCTCAGGCTGAAGGATTACGGGAAGTTCTGCCGTTGCGACGAGAAGTTCTTCGATACTCCCGATTGGCCTGCGAAAGTTGCCGAGAGGTTCAGGATTCTCAAGCCGATGGTCGATTTCCTGAACTACTCAATCGATGAAGAGATTTAGATGAGAATACATCAATATTTCCTATTTATTTAACTAAAACAACATTTAACATGAAGAAGTATTTAGCAGAGGGTATCGGAACAATGTTTCTCGTTCTTCTCGCCTGTGGTAGCGCAGTTCTTGCCGGTCCGTCGATAGGCGGTTACGGTGTAGGCGTATGTTTTGGACTCGTCCTCATTTGTCTTTGCTATTGCATAGGCAACATTTCGGGATGTCATGTCAATCCCGCAGTGTCGTTTGCTATGTGGATCAGCGGAAAGCTTAACAGCAAGGATTTCGCAGGCTATGTAGTGTCGCAGCTTATCGGTGCCGTGATTGGTGCAGGTTTCCTCTATTGGTTTGTCGACATGTCGCCCGAGTTTAACTTCGGAGGCGTGACAGGTGCCAATAATCTTGCCACCAATGTGCTTCAGCCCGGTGCTACTTCCGGTATGGCTCTTCTTACCGAGATTTTGCTGACATTCTTTTTTGTATTCATCATTCTCGGTGCTACTGATGAGAACCACGGATTCAGTAAGTTTGCAGGTCTTGCAATCGGTATCGCTCTCGGACTCGTAAATATCGTGGGTATTCCTGTCGACAACTGCTCGGTTAATCCCGCCCGCAGCTTCGGTCCCGCAGTATTCTCGCCCGATGCATTCGGCGACTTCTGGATTATGGTCGTAGGTCCCCTTGTAGGTGCCGCTATCGCCGTTGTAGCATGGCGTGCCGTTGTTCCTTACCTGACAAAGAAGGCATAATACGCATTTAAATGAAAAAAGCAGGGTGTACCGAAATCGATCGGCACGCCCTGTAATTTTTAGGATAGATACTGATTTTTGTGAGAACGAGAATCAATAAGTGATTGTGGGAGGCAGGGTAGCGGCCTCTTCAATCATTTTCTGAAGTTCGGTAACGCTGGGCACGCGACGAGTCAGGTGCTTTTCGTTGTTGACCTCTTCCATCTTTGCTGCGAGGTTCTCGGCATTGCGATGGCGGAGTTCCTTTACGGTGTCGACACCGGCTGCCTCAAGAAGTTCGGCAAATTGCGGACCGATGCCGTTGATGCGGAACAGGTCGGCGTGGTTGGCCCATTTCAGGATAAGTTTGGGAGAGATGCCTGTGGTTTCGGCAAGTTCCTTGCGGCCTTTGGGTGTAACGCAACGTTCGAGAAGTTGGTCGACGGTGTTAACGCCGGCTTCGGTAAGCTTCTGTGCGTAGGATTCACCAACACCTTCGATGTCAATAACTTTGTAGGTCATAATGGTAAATTTAAGTTAAGTTGTAAAGTAATAACGTTTAAACGCTACCAAATATAGAATTTTTTATTAGTAAAAAATGTTAAATAGGATTTATTTTCGTATTGCCCTGATTATCTCACGTTTTCCTCCCGGTGGGCCTGGGAGTCGCTCTACTGAAAAGCCGATGGCTGAGAGCATTCGCCGTATGCTGCCCTTTGCGCAGTAGGTGGTTAGTACTCCGCCGGGATTCATGGCATGGAAAATGCGCCTGAACAGCTCGGGCGACCACATTTCGGGTTGCTTTTCGGGTGCGAATGCGTCGAAGTAGACAACATCGATTCCCGAGGGAAGGTCACACTGCGTGAAGTCGCAACGGCGTTTTTCGAGTGTGAAAGCGGGCGTCAGCTGCCGGGGTTCGTCCCATGGACATTGATGTAGGTCACGCAGCAGTCGGGGGTCGACGAATCGGTCGAGTTGCATGCTGTCGACCTCTTCAAGCGACAGTGGATAGAGCTCCAGGGCTATGTAACGCACCGGCGACGGGTCGTTTGCGGCCATTGCGGTGACGGCGGCGTTCATTCCGGTACCGAGCCCGATTTCGAGGATGGTGACAGGGCCCGGCGATTGTGACGCACGGAACAGGTAGCCGCAGTCGCGGTAGATGTGACGGCTTTCGGTGATCGCCCCCTTGACCGAGTGGTAGTGTTCGTCGAGTTGCGGCAGGTAGAGTGTCGCGCTGCCGTCGTCGGTTATCTGTATCTCACGCTGCGGAGCGGGCTTATCAGTGCACATTGAACGATAGATTAACCTTGTCGGGCGTTATGTCGAGCATAACGGGTGCGCTCTCTATCACGGGGAGATTGTGGTCGATGTGTCCTATGGGGAAGTTGTAGGCCACGGGGATGTTCAGGTCGGCGGTCATGTCACGCACCATGTCGAGCATGTCGGAATAGTTGCGGTCGGGGCGGTATTCGGTGAATTGTCCCACGATTAATCCTTTTATGCGGTCGAGCACTCCCGAGAGCCGGAGTTGGTAGAGCTGTCGCTCCACCTTGTAGATGGGTTCGGCTATATCTTCGAGAAAGAGTATCGCGTCATCGTGAGCGAACATGTCGTAGGGAGTTCCTATGAGTGCGCCTAAAACGGCGAGGTTGCCGCCGAATAGCTGCCCGGTGGCAGTGCCGGGTTTGTTGCCGTCATGTCGCGCCTCTATTGAGTAGGTGGGGAGTGAGCCGCGCAGGATGTTGAAGAGCGTTATGTTGTCGGGGTCGTCAGCTCCGAACTCGGCCAGATGCTTGCACATCGAGGCGTGCAGGCTTGCGATGCCGAGCGATGACATGAATGAGTGCAGAGCGGAGATGTCGCTGAAGCCTATGAGCCATTTGGGATCGGCCTTTACGGCATCGGCAGGGAGGCTGTCGATCAGGTGCACCGCGCCGTAACCTCCGCGGCTGCACATGACGGCGCGTATCGTGGGGTCGCACAACGCTTCGGTCAGGTCGTTGAGTCGCTCCCGGCGTGTGGCGCTGTAGCTGCCGTGACTTCCGAGAGCCGATGGCATCACTACGGGAGTCCATCCTTGCGACATGATTACGGGTATTGCGTCATCGACGAGGCGGTTGTCGATGCTGCTTGCCGGCGACACGATTGCTATGCGGTCGCCTTCGCGCAGGGGTGCGGGAAATGTGACTCTCTTCATGTCAGCTGACCTGTACTTTTATTCCTTCGCCGCGCATGCGGTCGGCAATTTTTTCAAGTTCGTCCTTCTCCACCTTTTGCAGGTCGCTTTCGGGTGTTGCGCGGTCGATGGAGTAGAGCATCACCTCGGCGGGGCGTATTGTCTTGTAGGCCTCGATAAGCGCGTCGATCTCTTCGGGAGTAGTGTTGTCGATGTGCTTTCCGTTGTGGTTGCCGCGCAGCATCATGGTCTGTATTATGCATTGGTCGCCGAATTGGGCAAGCTGGGGTATGAGGCGTTCGCAGGTGAACTGCGGCGAGCCGGGCTGGTCGATGAGCCTCATTGTGGGAGTAAGCGCCGAGTCGAGCTTGAGGATGCAGTTGTCGACACGCCTCAGGGCGCGGTTTACATCGGGACGGTCGAGGCGGGTTGAGTTGCACAGCACACTCACCTTGGCCGATGGGTAGTAACGGTCGCGCACCGCGATGGTGTCGTTTATTATATCCTCGAAGCAGGGGTGCAGGGTGGGTTCGCCGTTTCCCGAGAATGTTATCACATCAAGTCGGTCGCCGGCCTGTGACATGGATTTCAGCTTCTCTTCAAGCTGCTTCTTTACATCGTCACGTGCCGGGAATCCCGTTGTGCCGGGGCCTTGTGAGTTATAGCCGGCTTCGCAGTAAACGCAGTCAAATGAACATATCTTGCCGTCGTTGGGCGACAGGTTCACTCCAAGCGAAGAGCCGAGGCGACGACTGTGTATGGGGCCGAATATGGTTGAGTGAAAAAGTATGGTTACCATGATGTATTGAATATCTTATTGTTGTATAACAATCGGGGAGCCTATTAGTGCTGAAGTATTCGGTTAAAAAGAGCGATGTAGCGTCGGGCGACAGCCTCGGCCGAGAAGCGCGTCACCACCTCGTCATGTAGACGGTTGCGCGTTATGTCGTGCTTCAATGCCCACAGGATGCCCTCGGCCACGCTTTGCGGCGACTTGTACTGCGCCATGTAGCCGGTGTCGAGGTGGGTGAATATGTCGGCTTGTCCTCCTTGCGCGAATGACACGGGAATGCATCCTCCGGCCATGCCCTCGATGAGGGTTCCGGGCAATGTTTCGTAGAGCGATGTCGACAGGATGATGCGTGACGCTGCATAGAGGTCGCTGACAAGCCTGCTGTCGGTTATCATGCCAAGGTGGCGATAGGGGAATTCCAGGCGTTCGAGCAGTTGCGGGTTGCGTATCGCCCCGAAGAACACGGCTTCGCACTCGGCTGCAACCTCGGGATGGGCGCGGGCTATGATGTTGAGCGCGTCGATAGCGTAGTCAAGCCCCTTTATGGGATCGTCGAGGCGTGCGGCACCCATCAGTATGATATTCCGGCCGGGGGTGACGGGCAGTTTGTCGCCCGGGCGTGACGGCGTGACATTGAAGTCGGCTGTGGGGAAAGCGTTGGGAATTACCGTCACATCGGCCGATTGCAGCAGTGAGCTTTCGCGGCACTTTCCCGCGAGCCAGTTGCTCACCGGCACAAAGTGAATGGGGACCGACGCATAGAGGCGTGACTTGCGCTTCCACACCGTGCGCGACAGGTCGCGGTCGCGGCGTCCGTCATGCAGGTAGGGGCAATGTCCGCAGCGATCGGTGTAGCGGGTGCACCGGTGGGCGTGATGACACACTCCGGTGAGGCACCACATGTCGTGCATGGTCCACACAATCTTTTTTCCGGCGCGGTGCAGCCGCTTGATGTCGGCGAGCGAGAGCATGCCCTGGTTTATCCAGTTGAGTGCGACGATGTCGGCTTCGCGTATCCAGGGATGTCGGGAGATGTCACATCCCGTGTCGGCCAGCGACACCTTGAAAAGGTCACGGCGATTGAAACCGTTACCTGCCATTATGCGCAGTCGCTCAAGGACGAAGTCGATAAATCGTCGAGTCTTTCCGCAGCATTGTGCCACGGCGGGGTCGTCGGTGCTCTTGTTCAACACGAGCATGCGAGTGTCGACTCCTGCGTCACGCAGGGCATGCATGAGCCGTCGCGACACTATCGCGGCACCTCCGAGCGAGTCGCTGTTGTTGACGATTACGACCTTCATTGCGCGTTATCTTTTCTTCGACGGGAGCGAGGTGTTCAACACGATGTTGATGTCCTTTATCTGCAGTCGGGCTTCGAGATACTCCTTGAATTTCTTGGCCTGAGCCGACGACATTGCGGCGTTGTACTGGACGAGGGCGAGGTTTACGGTGTCGAGTTTTCCGTCGTAAACGTTGCTGACGATGCCTCGCGTCACGGCAATGTCACGCACTTGCGGGAATAGCACTTTCAGTTCGGGCGCTATTACGGCACCCATGGAGTCGTTACGTGCTATTTGCGCGTTGATGTTACGCAGAGAGTCGATTGTCGTCTGCTGTCGTGTTATGGTGGCCTGCGTCACCTGATACATGTCACGCAGCATTGTTGATGTGGCCTGGGCGGCGTCAAATTCAGTGTTGCTGTTGTAGCCCTGGCTTATTTTTAGCTTTGTCCCGGCAAGATGATACTGAGGCAGCTTGTCGGTCATGGCGAGCATGAGCGAGTCGTGGGGAATGGTGCGTCCGATGAGGTTGACGGTGAGCGTGCCGTTGCCGTTGTGGTAGGATGGCTTGAAGCTGAGCACCTGAGTGTCGGGGAAGGTGAACTCGTTGTCGACAAACTTATTGCAGTTGGACATGAAGTTGTTCTCCTTAAACATGTTGTAGGTTAGGTAGGCGGCCGGAATTATCGTCAGGAACGCTATTGTGTAGATTGTAGTGCGCACTTTGCGGGCGCGCTCGGAATTGGCGAAGTCCTTTACCTTGTATTTCATGAGCCTTACGCCGAGTGTCGTAGCACAGGCGATGAACACCGAGTTGATGAAGAAGAGGTAGAATGCTCCGATGAAGTAGGTCCACTGCATTGTGGCGAGTCCGTAGCCCACGGTACACAACGGCGGCATAAGAGCGGTGGCTATGGCTACACCGGGAATCACATTGCCCTTGACGCGGCTGCCTATGGCGAGGATGCCAGCCGTTCCGCCGAAGAAGCCTATGAATACATCGTAGATTGTCGGGGATGTGCGCGCAAGCAGCTCGCTGTGACCTTCGTTTACCGGCGAAATGAGGAAATAGATGCATGATGCGGCGATACTGAACATCGTAGCCATGAACAGGTTGCGGAATGAACGCTTCATCAGCTCGAAATCCTGAATGCCGACGGCAAGTCCCATGCCGATAATAGGCCCCATGAGCGGCGAGATGAGCATCGCGCCTATTATGACAGCGGTAGAGTTGACATTCAATCCAAGTGACGCTATGAATATGGCCACAATCAGGATTATGATGTTGATGCCGCGAAATGACACGCCTTCGCGTATTTCGGTTTCAGCCTCCTCCTGCGGAATGAGGAATCCCGTCAGGTCGAAGTAGCCGAAAAGGCTTGTCTTTAGTTTTTGGAGATTGAAGTTTGTCATATTACATCATTTATTTGTCGGTGTTTTTACGGGCCGGTTGCGGCGCAGGATTGCAAGCGGATTGATTGACTCGCGTCGGCACACGATGTAGACATAGCCGGCGAGCAGCACAGTGCGGAACAGCAGCCGGGCCCATTCGGGTTCGATGTTAACAAGCGAGGCCGTGACATAGAGCACGATTGCGATGACGAAGTAGCTGAAGATGCCTTTTATGTCGTAGCCTATGGGGTATTTCGACCGTCCGATGAAGTAGCTTGTGAGCATCATTGTGCCGTAGCTTGCAAATGCGGCCCAGGCGCAAGCCATATAACCGAACCTCGGCACAAACAGCACGTTGAGCACTACCGTCACAAGCAATCCGAGCAGCGAGAACCACATGCCCCACACGGTCTTGTCGGTGAGCTTGTACCACAGCGAGAGATTGAAGAATATGCCGAAGAAGAGCTCGGCCATCATGAGCACCGGCACAACTTTAAGTCCCGAGAAGTAGTTCTTGTCGATGAAGTACTTTATTATGTCGAGATAGAACATGACGCCAAGGAAGATGAAGAGCGCGAATATGATGAAATACTTCATGGCATCGCGGTAGGCCTGCAGCTTGCTGTCGCCGCTCTCGCGGTTCTGTGCGAATATGAAGGGCTCGTAGGCGAAGCGGAAAGCCTGGATGAACATCACCATCACTATCGCTATCTTGTAGTTGGCGCTGTAGATGCCGACCTGCCTCATAGCCTCGGCCTTGTCGTCAAACAGATCGGGGAACAGCAGCGTGGAGATGGTCTGATTCATTATTCCGGCCACACCCAGCACGAGCAGCGGCCACGAGTAGCGGAGCATCTCACGCAGCAGGCGCCCATTGAAGAGCAGCGGCACATTTACCGTGTCGGGCAGCAGGAGCAGTAGTGTCGCAATCGATGCGATGAGGTTGGCGGTGAAGATGTAGCCTATGCCGTAGTCGGGCGCATAGAACCAGTCGATGAGCCACGGCGCAACGTTCATGATCTTGGGGCACAGGAGCAGGAAGAATAGGTTAAGACCTATGTTAAGCCCTATGTTGATGAGCTTTATAGTGGCGAAGCGGAGGGGGCGTTTCTTGTAACGCAAGTAGGCGAAGGGGAGCGATGTGTAGGCATCGATGGCCACCGCGAGGGCAAGCGTCCACACGTAGGACTTGTGGCCGGCACACATCAGCAGTTCGGAGATGGGCGAGAGGAAAATCATCACGGCGGCGAAGAACATCGTCGAGGTGAATCCGAGCGACACAAGCGATGTGGAGTAGACCTCGTCGGGATTGGAGTAACGCTCGTGATTGGCAAACCGGAAGAATCCCGTTTCCATGCCGTAGGTGATTATTATCAGCACCACCGCCACAGCGTTGTAGAGGTAGCTGACTATTCCATATTCGGCCGGTACAAACATGTAGGTGTACAGCGGCACAAGGCACCAGTTGAGAAAGCGTCCGATTATGCTGCTCAATCCATAGATTGCCGTATCCTTTACCAAACTTTTAATTCCTGCCATTGCTTACTATATACGTTGGTGAATCGTGTAGGGGAGAGAGGGTTTCAGGGCCTTGCCCGGGTGACGCGGATCAGAAGAGCGAACCCATGCCCCGTCCCTCGGGCGAGTGTCCGAGATGTATCCATGCAAGTTCGGTTACCTCGCGTCCGCGCGGAGTGCGCTTGATGAATCCCTCCTTGATAAGGAACGGCTCATAGACCTCCTCGATGGTTCCGGGATCCTCGCCCAGTGCGGTGGCTATTGTGGTGAGTCCCACGGGGCCGCCTTTGAACTTGGTTATTATAGTTGTGAGAATCTTGTTGTCGATTTCATCGAGGCCATAGCGGTCGATGTTCAGCGCCTCAAGCGCGTAACGTGCTATATCGGGTTCCACCACTCCGCTGCCCTTGACCTGCGCGAAGTCACGCACACGGCGCAGTAGCGCGTTGGCAATACGAGGTGTGCCGCGGCTGCGTAACGCAATCTCGTGGGCCGCCTCGGCCGTACACTTCACCCCGAGCAGACGCGCCGAACGCAACACGATGCGCTCGAGCACTTCGTGGTCGTAGTACTCAAGGTGACAGTTTATGCCGAATCGGGCACGCAGGGGCGATGTGAGCAGTCCGCTTCGCGTGGTGGCTCCGATGAGCGTGAAGGGCGACAGGCTCAGCTGCACCGAGCGCGCACCCGGCCCCTTGTCGATCATGATGTCGATGCGGAAATCCTCCATGGCCGAGTAGAGATACTCCTCGACTACGGGGCTGAGGCGGTGAATCTCGTCGATGAAGAGCACATCGTTCTCTTCGAGCGAGGTGAGTATGCCGGCAAGGTCGCCGGGCTTGTCGAGCACGGGGCCCGACGTGATTTTTATGCCCACGCCGAGCTCGTTGGCCACAATCTGCGACAAAGTAGTCTTGCCGAGGCCGGGAGGGCCGTGCAGCAGCACGTGGTCGAGCGACTCGCCTCGCATGCGGGCGGCCGCCACAAACACCCTCAGGTTCTCGATTATCTTGTCCTGACCGCTGAACGAGTCAAACTCCGACGGACGCAACGCCTTTTCAAAGTCGGAGTCGCGGTCCTTGCCGCTCTGCGAGGCGCGTATGTCAAAGTCTTCACTCATCTGGGGTCGACGGGGGAATTATTGATTTTACTTTGTTTACTATCATTTGCGGGGGTATGCCGGCAAGGCAGTGGTAGTCGCCGCGTGAGCATGGCTTGTTGCCAAACACCGAGCAGGGGCGGCAGGTCATGGGCAGTTGCACGATGTCGGCCTCTTTCTGCCTGAAGCCCTTGAATCCGCAGTAGGGATGGGTTGCGCCCCACACGCTCACCACTCTCACCCCGACGAGCGAGGCGAGGTGCATGTTGGCCGAGTCCATCGACACCATCGTGTCGAGATGGCTCAGCAGGGCGAGCTCGACGGCAAATCCGTGACGGGACTCGGCGAGCGATGTCACTCCGTTGTAGCGCGACGCCCATTCGCCGAGAATCTTGCGCTCATAGTCGCCTCCGCCGAAGAGGAATATCTTGGTCGAAGGCATGGCAGCCAGTTCGGCCACCACTTTCTCCATAAGTTCGGGAGGATATATCTTGCCCTTGTGCTTGGCAAACGGGGCGATGCCTATCCAGCGTTCACCCTCGGCCTTAGGCGGCGTTATGTCGGCAAACATTGCGGGGTCGCCCTTGCCCGAGCCGTAGAGGCTGGTGAATTTATCCTCAAGGGCAAATCCGAACCGATAGAATACTTCGCGGTAGCGTGCGCGTGACGAGATGAGCGGCAGCATCACCTTGTTGCGCGAGCGGGTGAGTGCGCGCTTGTGCATGCGTCCCTTGTGTATCGAGTGGCACTTCATGCCGTGCAGCGTACACACTGCGCGCAGGAAAAATGAACGCAGCACGCCGTGAAGGTCGGCAAAGGCGTCGATCGAGTATTGTGCGCGAAGCTCCTTGAAGAGTCGCCACAGGTCACGCGGTGTCTTGTACTCGTTTTTCACATCGACCCCTATCACCACGAGGTTTTCGGGGGGATTGATGAAGAGCGACTCCTGCACCGGCTTGGTTATGAAGATGAAGCGCGTGTCGGGGTTGCAGCGACATGCCGAGTAGACCACCGGAATGGTCATGGCCACATCGCCGAGCGCCGAGAAACGCGCCACGAGCAGATTCCTGGGCAGCCCGTTACTTGCTGGCATAGAGTACCGGGTTGGTGTCGGGGTCGTTGTACATCTTCATCTGTCGGTAGACCTTCATGTACTTGCGTCCGGCGGCAATGTCGTCGAGGAGCTGATTGATGGCCGTGATGAGGTCGCTGCGCTGTTCAAGCAGCACATTGAGCTTGGCTTGGCACTTGGCTATGTGTTCGGGCGATGCGTCGGTGCGGGCCACTTCCACCTCCATGTGATAAATCTTCAGGGCGAGAATCGACAGGCGGTCGAGAGCCCACGCGGGGCTTTCGGTGTTGATTGTCGCGCCGTCGAGGGGCTTTACATCCTTGTAGGTTTCGCGGAAGTAGGTGTCGAGCTCCTCAACCATGTCGGTGCGGTCCTGATTGGAGCGGTCGATGCGACGCTTCAGGGCCAGGGCGGCCACAGGGTCGATTTCGGGGTCGCGTATGATATCCTCAAGATGCCATTGCACGGCATCAATCCAGTTCTTGGCGAAGAGTGTGTGCTCGATAGAGCCGTTCTCGTAGGGGTTGTCTACCTTGGCGTCAACATTGTCATGCTCGTGATAGAGTCGTGTAGTGTCGTCGAATACGCGGTAGCACTTGTCAGCAAAATCCATAATCATTGGGGTTATTGTTGTTACTAAGACACAAAGATAGCGTTTGCCCTCCTAATTTGCAATTCATGAAATGTGTTTTAGCCGTTTTTGTGCCGTTTTTTGGTTTGTAACGGGCTGAAAAAGTCAGGGGCGCGGACCTAAGTTCGCGCCCCTGCCGGGAATACCTGTTATAAACTAATCTTAATTACCTGTTTTCTGATATTTGGAATTGCCTGAGGATTACTTTTCAGCCGGCTTTCCTGCAACGAGGGGCCAGTAAGGATTCTGGTAGAGTACCGATTCCGAGGGGCTTGCTCCGTCGGGTGAGGTGAGCATAAGCTCGTTGATGGGCAGCGGGTTCAGGTAGTGAGCCATGCGCCATGTGCAGCCGTTGTAGGCAGCCTGACCTTCGGTGCGTTCAAACGGACGGAGGTATTCGCTCTTTTCAGGTGCCGAAACGTTGGCATTGGCTTTGTTCCAAACCAAATCGGTGTACCAATCCTGCATCGGAGTGTTCCAGAGGTGCATACCTTCAAGGTGAGCGGGTGAGGTGATGAGCTGATCGTAAGAACGCCAGCGCTTGAGGTCGGCATCGCGGAAACCTTCAGAGAGGAGCTCGCAACGACGCTCGCGACGGATGTTGTAGAGCGTACGGTCGGTCAACAGTGCGCCTGCGCTGTAGGCACCCCAGTCGTTCTCGGCCTCCTTGTTCATGTCGGTGAGCGAGATGGTCTTGTTGTAATTGGGGTCTACATTGGCACGTGTGCGTATTGCGCGCCAGTAAGAGTCGGCTGTGCCGTCGATTGTGTGGTTGAGCTCGTAGGAAGCCTCCATGTAGTTGAGGAGAGCCTCAACGGCACGGAAACAGGGAGCTGCGGTGTAGCCGCCACCGTTGGCATAGTACTTGCGGTTGAAGTTGCCGCCCTTGCGGAGTGCATAGCCTGTAGAGTAGCCGCGCTCGTCATCACCGAGGGTGATAAGGGGATAGGGCTCAACGGGAACCACTTCGGTACCCTGTCCGTTGTCGGGCTCAAAGAGGATGTTCTTCTGTCCGGGCTCCTTGAGGAATACGCTAAGACGAGAGTCGCGGTTGGTGCGTACATCGGCAATTGTCTTGTCGCCCATGTAGTATCCGTCGCCGTCGGCATAGGTTCCGTGGGTGTAGACGGGAGTACCGTCGGCCATGAGGAAGTTCTGGACATAGCCACGTGTAAGACCTGTGCGCTGGTTGCCACGACCGGCAGCTGCATTGACATTGTGAGTTACAAGTCCGCGGCCGTATTGACGCCAGAGAAGAACTTCGGGATAGCCCGACAAATCTTCGTCGCAGAACATGTTGTAGTAGGGGTTGACGGGCTCGTCGGCTGACTGCTGAACTTTACCGGTGTTGGCGGTGAGGTTGCCTACATACTTGTCGCCTACCTCCTTGGCAGCCGCCATGGCCTGCTGGAAGAAGAACTTGATTTCCTCGTCGATTGAGCCTGAGGGATAAGCAAAGTCGGGGTTGTAGCTTGCTCCGGGCCATCCTTCACCGCCGGGCACGAATGCAGTGCCCTTGAAGTATTTCAGCCATGTGGCTTCGTAGAGAGCCACGCGTGACTTGAAGAGCAGAGCGAGGTCACGGTTGATGTACTGAGAGCTGTAGTTGGTTTCGCTCATCAACAGGGCGGCCTTGTCGAGGTCCTCGAGGATGAAGCGTGCCACCATGTTGCGGGGTGCACGCTTGCTGGCCTCGGTAAGGGTGGCCATGTCGTCGGGCAGCGGCTCGGTGATGATGGGGAAGTCGCCGAATGTCTTCAGACGGTTGAAGTACTGATAGGCACGGAGGAAGTAGCCTTCGCCGAGCGCATGCTTTATTTCGCTGAGGTTTCCGTAGATGGTGTTCTCCGATCCGTTGATGTCCTCACCGTAACGTGCAAGCGCGTTTGAGAGCATGAAGTTGATGTAGTAGATGCGGGTGAAGCTCCATGTTCCGTGGGTGTTGGCTACGAGCCAGCGGTCGGTGGTGTATTTGTTGTCGGCAGTGACATATATCTGGTTGTCAGTGCCTGAGTCACCTCCAAACAATCCATAGCTCCAGTTGCCGTGGCTCGGGAGAGTATTGGGATACTCGTCAAGCACTACGGCACGTATCTGAGCCAGAGTCGAGTAGTATTTTTCGGGAGAAATCTGCGACATCGGCTCCTTTTCAAGGAAGTCGGAGCAAGATGAGAACATCATCAATCCTCCCACGGCCAATGCTGCCGAAAGATGTGATATTTTATTGTATTTCATGATTGTTTCTGTGATTTAATGATTAGAGAGTAAGTGATAATCCGAATGCCCAAGTGCGAGAAAGGGGATATGCGTTACCGTAGCTTCCGTTGTAACCGCCGTTGATTGTTTCGGGATCAAATACCTTGGAGAGCTTGGTGTGCGTCCAAAGGTTGTCGACCGATACATAAAGACGGAGATTCTGAACGAAGAACTTGCGGCTCAACTCCTGAGGAATGGTGTAGCCTACTTGGAGGTTCTTCAGACGGATGTAGGATGCATCCTGGAGGTAGCGGGTCTGTGCCTTCTGGTTCTTGTCCTGAGCAAATACGGGACGGGGATAGTAAGCGTCGGTATTGGCCGGAATTATACGATCGGGCAGACCGAGATCCTTGCCGCGATAGTAGTCCTGATGCTCACCGAGAGCTGCCGACCACCACATGTTGCTGGTGACACCCCAGAAGATGGGTGAGTAGGAGAAGAAGTCGCGCTTTCCTACACCCTGAAAGAATGCGCGGATGTCAAATCCCTTGTAGCTTGCGTTAATGTCGATACCGTAGAACAGGCGTGGAGTTGAGTTACCAATAACCCTCAAGTCGCCGTGGTCGTCAAGAGTTTCAGCTCCTGAATTGATGCCGGGGTTTCCGTCGAGGTCACGGTACATGATGTCGCCTTCGTTCCAGTCCCATCCGAGGGATTCCTGTCCGCCAACGGCTTCAAGGTGAGCATCCATTTCAGCCTTGCTCTTGGCTATGCCGATGGTTTCATAACCCCATATTTCGTTGATTTCGCGGCCGTTATTGTAACTCCATATAGACTGGGTTGCATTGCCGGGATAACGGCGGATATAGGTGCGTGCATCAGAGAGGTTGAATGATACTCCGTAATTGAGGCCGAATGAAGTGCGGTCGCGCCATGCGAGGGTAAGTTCCCATCCGTTGGTCTTGAGGTCGCAGTTGTTGGCCGAGGGAGGATCAAGACCGAGAGTTGCGGGTAACTGTACTGCTTTACCCACCATGTCGTCGGTGTAGCGGATGAAGGCGTCGAATGTACCTGTGAGTCGGTTGTTGAACAAGCCCCAGTCAAGAGCTATGTTCCATGTGCGCACCTTTTCCCAGGTAAGGCCCGAGCTTACAAGGCCGTTTACCCAAGTGGTAGCCGGACGCTTGCCGTTGATGAGCCATGAACCGTTGGCCTGGCCGATTGACATTGTGCGGTAGGTGGGATACCACACCTTGGTGTTCTGGTTGGCGAGGCTACCGTAGGATGCACGGAGCTTCAGGAGGTTGCAGTAGGGAGTGAAGTCACGCCAGAACTCCTCTTGAGCGATGTTCCAACCGAGAGAGAATGAAGGAGCCCATGTCCAGCGACGGCCTGAGCGGAAGCGTGATGAACCATCGTAGCGGATGTTGCCTTCAACAAGGTAACGTCCCTTGTAGTCGTAGTTGACACGGCCGAAGAAGCCCATAATTGACCACTGATTGCGCTGACCACCTACTGAAGGCTGCTGCTCGCTGCCGTTGCCGCGAAGACCGGTGATGAGGTCGAGTTCGGGAAGGTCTTCCTCCTGAAGTCCGTAACCAGTAGCGTTAAATTTGGTCTGACGCATCTCTTCCGACTGGAAACCGAGCATAACCTTGAAGTTGTGGTTCTCTTTCATTGTCCAGCTGTAGTCGGTGTAGATGTTCCAGTTCATATAGTTGTTCTTGGCAAGTGACTGTTCAAGACGGGAGTCGCCCTGAGTGTCATCGACCGAACCATCGACTTTGTGGTTGTAGTAGGGGAGGAAAGTCGAACGGCGTTCGGCATTGTCGGTAGAGTAGTTGAACTCAACGTGGGTAACCCAGTTCTTGATGGGCTCGATAACTACTCCTGCCTGCTGATAGAGCTGGTCGCGTTGAACGGTGCGCACTCCACCGAGAGCAAGTGACATTGCGGGGGTGTCGGCGTTGGAGTTGAAGTAGTAGCCGTTTTCGTCGTATACGGGGAGGTTAGGCCATGTCTGGCGACCGATTTTATCGTATAGACCGTTGTCAAATCGGCTTGGGCGGTCGAGGTCGGTGCGAACGAAGCGTGCGCTGTAGTTGAATGTCACCCAAGAGGTGAGCTTTGCCGAAAATTTACCGGCCGCGTTGTAGCGCTTCTGCCCGTCGTGACCGTGACGGAGCATACCGTTATAGTCGAGGTAGCCGATTGATGCGAAGTAGTTTACATTGCCGTTACCGCCGCTTATGCTTGCATTGTGCTCCTGCGAGAAGGCGTTGTCACGGTATAGTTCAGAGTACCAGTCGGTGTTGGCATAGGCTCTTGTGAAGGGGTCGCCGGCAGGCTTTCCCCATACATCGCCGTTGGTGGGAAGACCACCCATGTTGCTGCCGCCGTTTTCCTGGAACTCGATCATGTTCTTAAGAGTGGCGTCGTCAAACTGAACGCCCCAATTAGCGTTGGCAGCGGCTTCGTTATAGTACACAGCAAAGTCGTAGCTGTTCATGCTCGACGGCATGCCGATGGGCGATGCCCAGCGGAAGCTGTTGCTGTAGTTTACGACAACTTTGCCTTCCGAACCCTTCTTGGTGGTAATCATGATTACACCGAAGGCAGCGCGGCTACCGTAGATTGAAGAAGATGCCGCATCCTTAAGAACCGAAATGGTTTCGATGTCCTGGGGATTGACGGTGTTGATGTCGCCTTCCATACCGTCGATGAGCACGAGCGGCTCTCCGCTTGAACCTTCGCCGATTGTTCCGACACCACGAATGTTGATTGACATGTTGGTTTCAACATCACCTGCATTACGTGTGAGCTGAAGACCGGGGATAAGACCTTGCAGGGCTTCGGTTGCGTTCTTTACCGGGCGGGCTGCGATGTCCTTGGATGTGGCTACGCCCACAGCACCGGTAAGGTTTACTTTCTTCTGAGTACCGAATCCCACTACGACAACATCGTCAAGTACATGGGAGTCCTCTTTGAGGGTTGTTTCAACGCCTTCACCGGCCTTGAAAACTGCAGTTTCACATCCCACGAAGGAGATTTCGAGTTCCGCACCGGGGCGCACCTTTAAGGTGTAGTTACCGTCGAGGTCGGTGGCGCAAGCATTGCTTGGATTGCCTTTTTCTCGTACAGTGGCTCCGAGTACCGGATCGCCGAATGAATCAAACACTGTGCCCGTGGCTGTTACCAGGGATTGCTGTGTGTCGGTCGCCGTTTGGGGCTGACCCGCCGCATTTACGTGGGGTGCTCCTGTTACGAGAGCCATTCCCAACAATGTGGCCACAAGAATTCTGTTGAATGTCATTTGGTAATTTAAGGAATTAATTTGACCTGATATTTAAGGATAACTTAAATTTTCGTTTGTTTTGGGGGCATTAGAACCTGGTTGATTAGGCCTTTAATGCTGATTGGTTGTAGCGATGCAAATTTACGTTAAAAAAATACCCCCCAATTTTTTAACACACATTAACCAAATTAACGTGAATAAGTGCTTGATTTTTACAATTAGGCCTCTCGCGTGGTGGATACACGTTTGGGTATATTCTGGGTTAGCTGCCCAATAACCTCACCCGCTCATGCGATGTATTAAAAAAAGTTTAGAAAAAATTTGGAGATGTGAAATAAAGGAAATACCTTTGCGGTGTGGTAGTGATGTATATGACTACATTACTGCATCGCGTTGAACTTATAAACATTAATTATATAGCAATATGAAAAAGTTATTTTTGACATTAGCAGTGATTGTAGCATCGATGAGCTGCAACGCACAGTTGTTATGGAAAGTTTCAGGCAACGGAGTAAAGGGCGATTCCTATCTCTTCGGTACTCACCACGTGGCACCCGTCGACATGCTCGACAAGACTCCCGGTTTTAATGATGCTTTGAAGGGTGTCGATGCCGTTTACGGTGAAATCGACATGGCAATCATGAACTCGCCTGAGGCACAGCAGTCGATCTTGTCGCTGGCCATGGCTCCTGCCGACAGCACTATCAACAAACTTTACACCACTGAGCAGTATGACTCGATAAATACAGTGTTGAAGAAATATACCGGCGGTATGGCTACGCTTGATCAACTCAATATGCTTAAGCCGTCGATGGTTGCCACTCAGATAGCAATGCTCCAAAACATGGTGGCTTTCCCCGGCTTCAACGCTTCGCAGCAGCTCGACCAGACGGTGCAGCTGAAGGCCAAGGAACTTGGCAAGGCCATCAAGGACTTTGAAACACTTGAGTTCCAGATGAATCTGCTGTTTGGCGACCCCATCGCCGACCAGGCCGAGGGACTTCTCAAGGCCGCACGTACCGATGAAGAGGCCATAGGCCATGTTAAGGAATTGGCACGCGCCTACACCGAAGGCGATCTCGCCGCGATAGAGAAGGTGATGTTTGCCCCTGAAATAGGCATGGACGAGGAAACTGCAAGGCACATGCTCTATGACCGCAACGACAACTGGGTCAAGACCATCAAGGATGCCGTTGGCCACGAATCGATAATGGTAGCCGTGGGTATAGGTCATCTCGTAGGCGAGCGCGGACTCATCAAGCAGCTCCAGAATGCCGGTTACACCGTGACTCCCGTTAAATAAATGACATTACAGCTTCATACTTACAATTCATACTTACACTTGTAATTAAAAAATTACATTACATGTTAGAACTGAGAAGGCTTAAATTTGCTTACCGCAAGGGTGCCGAGGCGTTGACCAACGCCTCGGCCTCGATTGGCGGAGGTGTCTATCTGCTCCTTGGAGAGAACGGAGCCGGAAAGACGACATTGCTGCACCTGATGGCCGGATTGCTCTATCCCGGCAGTGGCGAGTGCTTGCTCAACGGCGACCCGATAGCGGCGCGTCGCCCTTCCGACATGCAGCGGATATTTTTCCTTGGCGACAACATGCCGTTTCCCGGGCGCACGATCGACGAGTTTGTGAAGATGCACGCTCAATTTTTCCCGACCTTTGACCCTCAGCTGCTTGCCGACATACTTGGCCGTTTTGGCATAAACCCGGCGGAGCGCCTTGACGGCATGTCGCTCGGAACGCGCAAGAAGGCACAGCTTGCCTATGCTCTTTCGCTGCGCACGCAGGTGCTCTTGCTCGACGAGCCGGCCAACGGGCTTGACATATCGTCGAAGAAACTGTTGCAGGAGATAATCGTAGAGAACATCACCGAGGAGCAGACGATAATCGTGTCGACCCACACTGTGTGGGATTTCAAGAACCTATTTGACGGGCTTTTGGTGCTGAATCACGGACAACTCCTCGTGGCGTCGACTGTCGACGAGATTCTCGTCCGCATTGCCTTTGTGAGCGCTTCGGAGCCGCCGGTGGGTGCGCTCTACATCGAGCGTGTTGCCGGACGATTCAACGCCATCGTGAAAAATGACGGCGACACCGATACCGACATCGACTATGTGCTGCTCTACTCGGCGCTGATGAACGCCGACGCGCGCGACAATATTGTAAAATTTCTAAATGATTAACCGAGATGGACGCTAAATGTGATTGCATGGATTCGTTTTCATGGAGAAGGGTAGGCCGCGTGGCCCGCTTCTATTTCCCTTATATAAAGAAGCAGCTGATAATCTATCCCGCTTTTTCGATTTTGGGAATCGTGATTGTGATACTTTCGGAAAGAGTAGCAGGACTGGGCTATGGATTGTTCCTGGCTGTTAACGGGGCATTGTCGATGATGCTTGTGTTTGCGCCCACGATATTTGCGTCACGCAACGGACTTGATGTTGAAACCGTGCTACCTGCCACCGGTGCCGAAAAGTCGACATTCATCATAGGCTATGTATGCATTGTGGTTCCTATCCTGCTGTATCTTCCCGTTATTTTGGGATTGCCGTGTGACATGCTTAAGGATAATGCCGACATAGCGCGTGTTTTGGCGTTACGTAGCAATCTTTCCGCTTCCACCTACGGGTTTACAATTATCGAAAACCTGTTTCCGATATCGGTGTGCCTCTATGTTGTCATGAAGCGCACGACCAACCGCATATTGCTTGGTGTGGTTTGGTCGGTTGTTGCACTTATATCGATGAGTTTCGTAGGCGGCATCTACGGTATGGTTATGGCCATCTATGGACGATTCTGGGAAAAAAGCGGCAGCGATGTCGAAAGTGTTGTGAAGCTGGTGACAGAAGGTATGGAATCTTTATTCATAGTACTTGGGGTTATATTGCTTATTTGTAGTATCTTTGTACTATATCGCACCCATAAGGTGATAAGCAATCGTCAAATATAACAGTCAATGGACTTCAAGAACAACAAACCGATATATAAGCAGATAATTGACTACTGTTTCGGCAACATCATGTCGGGAGAGTGGGCTGTCGACGGGCGAGTTCCTTCGATAAAGGAACTTTCGGTTGAGCTTGCTGTCAATAACCGCACTGTTATAAAGGCTTACGAGTATATGCAGATGAAGGAGATAATCTATGTGAAGCGCGGCTTGGGTTACTTTGTGTCGCCCGACGCGCGTGACATAATCGCCGAGGAGCGTCGTGACGAGTTTTTCCATGACACGCTCGACGATGTGTTCAGGGAAATGGATATACTCGGAATCTCAATCGATGATGTGGTGAAGCACTACCGCGATCACATCACTTCGTGACGGTAATCGTAGGTGTTGCGCAGCTGCTCAAACTTCTCGGGATTTTCCTTCAACGACAAAGTGTCGGCCGCCGGAGTGTAGCTCTCGGCTATGGCTTCCAATGTAACGCTCTCGGCTGCGCCGGGAGCGACTTTTTCGTGCATCACAACTTGGGGGAGGTTGAAGTGGGCAGTGAGCGCGTTTACCGCCATGGTGGTAGCGCGTATTTTGCCTTCGCGTGAATATCCCGCTATGTGGGGGGTGGCTATGAGAGCTTTTTCAAGGAGAGGGCGTGATATTGTCGGCTCGTTTTCCCAGCAGTCGATGGCTGCGGCACCTATCGCGCCGCTGTCGAGTGCGTCGATCAGCGATTGGGTATCGGTCACGGGACCTCGCGAGGAGTTTATGACAAGCGGCTTGCGGCCAAGCTCAGCTGTGAAGGAGCCGTCGAGCAGGTGGAAGGTGGGGTGCGCTCCCTGTCGGGCCATGGGTGTGTGAAATGTTATCACATCGGCCAGGCGTGCTATGGATGCCATGTCGGTGAACATCGCGTCGCCTTCGCGCTCGGCTCTCGGAGGGTCGCAGAGCAGAACCTTCATTCCCAACTGCCGTGCCCATCGCTCCACGATTGAGCCTACGTGGCCCACGCCCACTATGCCTATGGTGAGCGACGACAGGGGGCGGCGGTCGTCGACTGCCTTACGCCATATTGCGATGGAGCCGAACACGTATTGCGCTACGGCGGGAGCGTTACATCCCGGAGCGTTGGCCACGGTTATGCCGTTGGCCTTGCAGTAGTCGAGGTCGATGTGGTCGGTGCCTATGGTGGCGGTGGCTATGAACTTGCACGCGGTGCCGTCGAGCAGCCGGGCGTCACATCGTGTGCGTGTGCGCGTTATCAGCGCGTCGGCGTCACGTAACGCTTCGTTGGTGATTTCGTCGGGCGACAGGTAGGTCACGTTGTCGACAATGGGTTCAAGCAGTCCCTTGATGAAGGGTATCTTGTTTTCGATTATGACTTTCATATAGATATACTCCAGATGTAGAGCGCGGTGTAGGCTCCTATTATACAGAGGATGGGAATGTAACTGCGCAGCTGGTTGTTAAACCTGAAGAAGTGGCCTATCTGCAGGGCCGAGCAGCAGTTAAGTATGGGCAGATAGATTATGAGATTGTTGTAGTCGACGAAAATGAGCACAGCCGTAATCAGCGACACTACGAGCCAGAAACCGTTGTAGGCGCGTGTGCGGGCGTTGTAACGGTAGATTCGCATAAGGTTAAGTGTGCCGAACCCGAATCCGAGGAACAGCGTCACGCCCGTGTAGACGATAATCTGTGCAAGCTCGCGTCCTTCAAGGGCGTTGAACAGACTCACAAACTCGGGTAGCGTGAAGTTGGACGGCGATATGATGCCGAATCCCCACAGAATCCAATAGGGCGTTACGATGCCGATAGCGGCCGCCATCAGTCCGCGCATTGTGAACGAGCGCATCTGCAGGCATCCCACCAGGAAGGCCACAATGTATATGGCATAGGCGTAACTTGTCAGCGAACCTATGCTGATGAGGAAGAAGGTGAGGAATATGCGGCGCGTGAGGTCGGGATTCTGGAAGGTTGAGAAGAGGGGTATTATGGCAAAGAGTAATATCGCACACATGACGGTGCCGTCGTAGAACTGTCCCATGATGGAGGGGAGTCCCCCCTGCATTATCATGAACATGCCCACAAACAGGTGTGACATTGTGCGCAGCACGTTGAATCGCCTGTTCATGTAGGAGAGGAGCAGGGCGAGCAGCACATTGACGGCGATTCCGGCCCACAGCGAGGCGTAACGGTCGGTGATCCATTCGTTGGCCGATGGAAGTCCGAATCCGTTGTTACCCGTTATGTAGACGATGTCGCCGTTGCGATAGGCAATAATGGTGCCGATGACGGCTGCGGCCATCATCAGCATCATGCCATAGCGTGAGTGCAGATATCGTGTGATTTCCTGCTCCTTCACAGCCTGTAGTGATTATTTCTGTTGCAGGACCATAAGGTCGCGGCCTATGTCGCGACGGAAGTAACGGCCGTCGAAGTCGATGAGCGCGATTGAGGCGTAGCTGTTGGCAAGCGCGTCAGCTATGCTGTCGCCGTAGGAGCTTACCGAAAGTACTCGTCCGCCCGATGTCACTACATTGCCCTCGGCGTCACGCTTGGTGCCGGCGTGGAACACGGTGCTTTGCGTCACCTTGTCGAGGCCGCTGATGAGCTTGCCCTTTTCGTAGCTTCCGGGGTATCCGCCCGACACCATCATCACGGTCACCGCCGTGCGCGGGTCCTGACGGAGCTCAAGGTCGCCGAGGTTGCCTCGGGCGGCTGCCTGCATCAGCTCGACGAGGTCGCTGTCGATGCGCAGCATTACGGCTTCGGTTTCGGGGTCGCCCATGCGCACGTTGTACTCGATTACCATAGGTTCGCCCTCAACGTTGATGAGGCCGAGGAATATGAATCCGCGATAGGTGATGCCTTCCGATGCAAGTCCCTTGACGGTGGGCTCGATTATGCGTGTGCGCACCTTCTCCATGAATGAGTCGTCGGCAAACGGTACGGGGCTCACTGCGCCCATTCCGCCGGTGTTGAGTCCGGTGTCACCTTCGCCTATGCGCTTATAGTCCTTGGCTACGGGGAGCACGCGGTAGTCGTTGCCGTCGGTGAGCACGAATACCGAACATTCGATGCCCGAAAGGAACTCCTCGATTACCACTGTGGCCGATGATGCTCCGAACATTCCCGAAAGCATCTCCTTAAGCGACTCGCGGGCCTCCTCGATGGTAGGGAGTATGAGCACGCCCTTTCCTGCGGCCAGTCCGTCGGCTTTGAGCACGTAGGGCGGCTTCAGCTCTTCAAGGAAGCGGTATCCCTCCTCGATGTTGTCGGCAGTGAAGCTGCGGTAGCGTGCGGTGGGGATGTTGTGACGCACCATGAACTGCTTTGCGAAGTCCTTGCTGCCTTCAAGCGCGGCACCTGCGCGGCTTGGGCCTACGACAAGTATGTCGCTGTCGGCAAATCGGTCGTAGATGCCCTTTACAAGCGGGTCTTCGTTGCCTACGACAATCATCTTGATGCCGTTGTCGGTTACAAATTTATCGATTGCGTCGAAGTCGGTAGGCGACATGTCGACATTGGTACCATACTGGGTAGTGCCTCCGTTTCCGGGGGCTATGTATAACTTGCCGAGAAGCGGGCTTTGGCTTATTTTCCATGCGAGAGCCGATTCACGGCCTCCCGAACCAAGAAGCAGAATGTCGATGGGTTGCTGCATATTCACGGGTTGTTAAATGGGTTACTGCGTTATTTGTTTTCGTTGGATGATGAGTCGTTGTTTTCGTCGTTGCGCTTCCATCCGCGACGGCGCATTACGGGAAGGGTGGGCTTGCGTCCGAGGATTGACTTCAGCGCCTTTTCGTTGCGGCGTATTGCCAGCGGGTTTTCCGAAGGTTCCTGAGTCGGCTCCTCTTCGGGCTTGTTTGACGGATATTTATTGCGGCCGAGCGGTTTCGGCTTATATTTTTCCTTGAGTGCGTTGTGCTTCTCGCCGCGCTTTTCGGGACGGTCGCCCTTCTTGCCTCCGAATCCTTTGCGGCGTGCGTTGTTGCGCCATTCGTCGTCGGTGAGGCGGCGTTTGGGCTTGTTCTCCTTGGGCGTGGGGTTGCTCTCGGGATCCTTCAGCGAATGACCTTCGCGACGGAAGCTCTTGTAGTCGCCCTCGAAGATGATGTATTCGCGGAGCTCACACTCGAGCGAACCGTTAAGCAGGGGCATCTTCAATGAGGGGGCCAGTCCTATGCGACGGAAATACTCGTCCTGATATCCGATAATCCAGGCGTGGTAGCCCTTGAACACATTTTTGAGCTTGTTGCCTATCATCTCGTAGAGGCCGTCCATGTCGTTGACCGAGATGCGCTCGCCGTAGGGGGGATTGGTTACGAGCACTCCGTCGGCGGGAGCCTCGGTCCACTGCGACAGGGGCTTTATGCTGAGGTCGATGTAGCGTCCCACGCCGGCCTGCTTGATGTTTTGCTCGGCGATGGCGATTGCCTTGGGCGATATGTCGCTTCCGTAGATCTTGTAGTCGAATGTGCGCTCCTGCGAATCGTCGTTGTAGAGGCTTTCAAATAGTTCTTCGTCGAAGTCCTTCCACTGCTCGAATGCAAAGCGCTTGCGATAGACTCCGGGATTGATGTTGGCGGCGATGAGGGCGGCTTCGATAAGGAATGTGCCCGAGCCGCACATGGGGTCGACGAGCGGACTCTCGCCTTTCCATCCGCTCTTGAGCAGAATGCCGGCGGCCAGCACTTCGTTGATGGGAGCCTCGGTCTGTGCCACGCGATAGCCGCGCTTGTGCAGTGACTCGCCCGATGAGTCGAGCGACAGCGTGACGCGGTTGCCGTCGATGTGCACGTTTATCATCACATCGGCATCCTGCAGGCGCACGCCGGGACGCTTGTCGGCACCGAAACGGTCCTTGAAGAAGTCGACGATGCCGTCCTTGACGCGGTAGGTGACATAACGCGAGTGAGTGAACTGCTCGGAGTTGACAACTGAATCAATGGAGAATGTCTTGTCGATTGATAGCACCGAAGTCCAGTCAAACTCCTTTGTCATCTCATAGAGCGCGTCGGGGTCCGATGCCGTGAATTTGTAGATGGGCTTCAGGATGCGCAGGGCGGTGCGGCAGCACAGGTTGGCCTTGTAGAGAGTGGCGAGGTCGCCTTCAAACGCTACCATGCGGCGTCCGGGCTGTACGTTCAGGGCGCCGATTCCGCGAAGCTCGTCGGCCAGGATCTCTTCCAGTCCTTGGAAGGTCTTTGCTACCATTTCAAATTTTTCAGTATTCATCACTGCTTGATTCTTAAAACGTTGTTGGCTTTTGCTTGAATGAGTCGTTCTCCCGGGGCTACATTCTGGGTTACCCAGATGTTACCTCCTATGATGGCGTTGTCGCCTATTGTTATGCGTCCCAGGATGGAGGCGTTGGAGTATATGATTACGTTGTTTCCTATGATGGGGTGACGCGGTATTCCCTTGATGGGGTTGCCGTCGGGGTCCATGTCAAAGCTCTTAGCTCCGAGCGTCACACCCTGATACAGCTTGACATTGTTTCCGAGGATGGCGGTAGCGCCGATTACCACGCCGGTTCCGTGGTCGATGGTGAAGCCTTCGCCAATGGTGGCTGCGGGGTGTATGTCGATACCCGTTTCGCTATGGGCCTGCTCGCTTATCATGCGGGGTATTATAGGCACATCGAGCTTTATCAGCTCATGGGCTATGCGGTAGTTGCAAATGGCGCGTATGCCGGGATAGCAATATATCACCTCCTGGGTGGAAGTTGCCGCAGGGTCGCCTCGGTGGGTGGCGTAGACATCGGTGTTGAGGAGCCGGCGCAGATTGGGGAGCTGCTTGATGAATTCGGCCGCTTTTTCGGCTGCCTTGTGCTCCATCTCGTCGTAATCGGGAGCTGTGTCGGTGCATATATCCATCGACAATCCGGCGTGAATCTGTTCAACGAGCAGGTGGTAGAGCTTTTCGGCCCACAATCCGGTGAAGTAAGTCACATTGTTGCGCGTTACATCGCTGTCGCCGAAGAATCCGGGAAAAATCAGGGCTCGCGAAAGGTAGATGATTTCCTTGACCGCCTGCTGTGAGGGAAGCGGTTGGCCCTGCCACTGCGAGGGGCAGATGTTGGTCAGGTTGTCGGTGTCCGACAGTCGCCTGACAGTGTCGCGAAGCGTTGCTTCATGTTGCTGATTCAATCCCATCGTTGTACTTGTGAATGCCGGCATATAGTGCTCCCCGGCCTATTCGTTGCAAAATTAGCCAAAAATCCCCATATTCACAATTGTGACACTCTTATTTACTCATTTTCATCCTTTTCGGATGTCGCTTCATTATCGCCCGGACGGAAGAGCGAGAAATTTACCGATCCGTAGGTGCGGTGGTCGAAGAATCCGGGAAGCGACGAGAAGTCGTAGGCCTTGGAGTGCTCGACTATTACGATGGTGTCGGGCGACAGCATCCGTGAGCCGAGTATGCGTGTGGGTACTTCGCCGAAGTTGGGCAGGTCGTAAGGGGGGTCGGCGAAGATTATGTCGAATTTGGTTGCGCAACTCTCGATAAACTTGAATGCGTCACCTTTAATGAGGTTGAGGTTCTTGCAGTTGAGCTGCTGCGCCACCTGCTTGATGAACTTGTATTGAGTGGCGGCTTTTTCAACCGATGTCACTTCAGCGCATCCGCGTGAAAGGAACTCAAATGTTATGGCGCCCGTTCCGGCAAACAGGTCGAGAGCCTTCAATCCGTCGAAGTCGACCATGTTTTCAAGCACGTTGAATATGTTTTCACGCGCAAAGTCGGTGGTGGGGCGTGCTGAAATGTTGGTGGGCACGTCAAATCGGCGACGGCCGAATTTTCCTCTTATTATTCGCATAGCGGCAGTATTATTAAGTCAAACGGAGCTTTTTCCCATTGCTCGTCGTCCTTGGGCACGTAGGCGGGCGGAACCACCGGCATTACATATCCGAGGAATTTGCGCAGAATGGGGGTGATTTCATCGCGCAACGCTTCATCGCCGGCTATAAGGAGCTCGTTGCCGGCAGGGTCGAGGTCGAGCATTTCTCGACAGGCCATGATGTAGTAGACGGCATCCATGATGTCACGGAACCGGAATGTGTTGGCCATGCGCAACGAGTCATTGCCCAGCACAATGATGTCCATCGCGTCGCGGCGCAGGTTGACATACATCTTGCCGGCGTTGTCAATGCGGTTCTTGTCGAAGAAGTAGCGGCATTGCGGCGACAGGTTGTGCCTTATCGTGGGATTGTTGAACGTGCGACGCATAAAAGCCGTTATGTCGCTGTCGACCGACATGACAATTGTAGCTCCTATATGCGTCATGTCGTCTACAATCACTTCGCCCGAGGCGGCTTCCTCGCCTATGGCCTTTATGAGCAGTGACTGAGTCATGTCACTGTCGCCGGCGATGATGTCGTCGGGTACTATCGCAAACCGAGGCGTGTCGATCAATATGTCAATCTGCAGGAAGTCGCTCAGCAGCACGGGATTGTCGTAGACCACCTCCTCGAGCGATTTCATCAGCGATGCCGATGACGATTCGAGCGGCAGGCGGCGGGAGATTGCCGATGCTGTGTCATCGGGATTGTAGGCGAGGGCATGAAGCGAGTCGTGTCCGAGCCGTAGGGCCAGCCGACTGCTTCGGGGCTCTTTTATGGTTTCCTTGTCAAGAACGCATATTCCCATATCTGACAGTCGGTTAGCGGCGCAGATTGCGCAGATTGTTCTGGTTGTTCATGTTGCCTATGTTGCTCGAGCCGTTGGGGTTGCCGGGACCGAAGAAGTTGGTGTCGTCGTAGTAGCCGTCCTCATCTTCATCGCGGTTGCGGTTGTCGTTCTCGTCCTCGACAAATGTTCCGTCGGGATTGCGACGGCGTTTCTTCTCCTTGGGCTTGTTCTTCTTTATCTCCTGAGGCTTCTGAAGGTCGATGGGAGTTTCATATATGTCCCAGCTTTGCTCGACATCCCAGTTCTTTTTCAGGACTATCTTCTTGGGATAGTAATATACCTCCTCGGGCTGTATGGAGTCGAGAAGATTGCCGGTGTCATACTCGCCGTTGCCGTTGCGGTCGATATACAGGCGGGCGTAGTAGGTACCGGGTTGCAGATAGGGAAATTCCGCAACACCGTCCTTCAGCGGAGCTATTGCAACGGGATTGTCGTCGGAGCCGAGCACCTCGACAATTGCCGAGTCACGCACACCGGTGACATTGAATGCGAGCAGCGAGTAGTCCTCCAGGACACGGGCGGTGAACTCATGCTTAAACGGCTTGTTCCACTCGTTGTAGATGCCTACTATTGATGCCGAGTCGGCTGAGAATCGGTATTTTACGCCGGGCTCCCACTTGTACTCCACTTTGTAGCGCATGGTGTTGAATGGGTCGACCCTCACGAGTTCCGGCACGGCAAGGGTGTCGAATATCGTGTCGCGTATCATTTCAAGATGCAGTCCTTCGGGAATGATGGTGTCGAGGGGCTGGTTCACCTCAAATATTATAGGCAGGTATATCTCCTGGGTGTTGCTTGTCTTTGCCGATATGTTCAGGAAGGTGAGCTGAGGGCCGACGATGGAGTCGCTGTTCTCCTCGTCGTCTTTTTTCTTCTTTACCTTCTTTTCCTTGGTTTTGTTGGCTTTGGGTTCGCGATATATCACCCTTATCGTGTCGTCGCCCCACGACAGCTGTTGCAGTGTGTCGGTGCGCAGGAAGTGCAGTGCAAGCATCATTGTGTCCTGGGCCATAAGGGCTGTGTCGGTTATGAAGTATTCGAGTGTGTCGCGAGTCATACCCGTGTTTAGTATCGCAAGCTCGTCGATGCGCTTTCCTGCTGCCGGGCCGTTGAGCAGAGTGATAGTGGGGAATGTGTCGCTCGGAGCCGCGAGGTTGAGCAGAAGGCGACGGCGGTCGGGACGGGTGTAGTCCTTGAGGTATTGCGCCTTATATCCTTCGTTGAACCATGTGAGCAGGATGTCGTTGGGGAAGTAGTTGGTGCCCGGATGGGTGACGATGGAGTCGCGGCCGTCGAGCGTTATGAGTGTGTCGCTGACAGTAGTGGGTTCGGCGTAGGGTGACACTGTCACATCGTAGAACGCCACATCCTCGGAGCGATCCCAATGGTAGTCGCGGTTGATGTCGTTGAGCGCATAAATGCGGTAGTCACCGGGCTTAAGGCCTCTTATTATGAACTGGCCGAGCTGGTTGGTGCGTCCGATGCGTTCAAGCGGCAGTGTAGTTATTGCGGTGTCGGAGAGGTTGCTGTAGACACCCACGAGCATATTCTGCGCAGGCTCAAGAGTGCGAGCCTCGAAAACCATACCGGCTATTCGCAACGAGTCGATCGAGTCGCCGGTCGAGAAGTCGATTGCAAATCCGTCGAGCGTGTTGCCCTCGTTCAGGTCCTTTATCGCGTCGGAAAAGTCGATGGTATAGGTGGTATTGTCCAGCATAGAGTCACGCAATTCGGCCGTGACACGTTTGCCGTTTGCCGTAATCGACGGGATGTTCTTCTGAGGAGGCGACACTACGACCTTGTTCATCACATCCTCCACTTGCACATTCTCGTTAAAGTCGATGGTGATGTGATTCTTCTTGAAGTTAACAGAGCCGATAGCGGGGTTGCTCTGTACGTAAACCGGCGGGTCGACATCGTATTCGCCTCCGGTAGGACGGCCCATTGAAGCGCATGCGGCGAGGATAAACGCTGCAACCGCTGCCAATATCAGCCTCATATATGTAACATCGTTTAATTTCATGTTGACAAAGATACGAATAAGTCGAGTGCAATGCCAAATTTATTTGGCCATTGCCGAGCGTGAGTATCTAAGAAGTATTCAAAGATACGAATAAGTCGAGTGCAATGCCAAATTTATTTGGCCATTGCCGAGCGAGAGTATCTAAGAAGTATTCAAAGATACGAATAAGTCGAGTGCAAAAGCAAAATTTATTTTGATTTTGCCGAGCGAGAGTATCTAAGATGCAATCAAAGATACGCAAAAAATAAATTGTGGCACATTTTTAGTTGATGATTTATAAAAAAGCATTATCTTTGTGGTCGCAAATCGCGCTCGGGGTGTAGCACAGTTGGCAGCGCGCCACGTTCGGGACGTGGAGGTCGGAAGTTCGAGTCTTCTCACCCCGACATTCAGGACTACCTGACATTCAGGTGGCCCTGAATTTTTTTATACCCTCCGTTCATGAATGCGAAAAGGGGCGCCGCTGCAGAGGTAAGCGGCGCCCCTTTATAATTATGAGGGATGGAAAATGTAGAGGACTACAGTTTTACCGATGTGGCATTGCCGTCGTAGCTTACGGTGCGCGTCACTTTGAGGGCCGCGGTGTCACCTGATTCGGTGTCGGGGTTTACGATGACGATGTTGAAGTTGCGATTGTTGAGCATTCCGGGATATGAACCGTTGCGTTGACCGATGTGCAGAGTGCGGGTAGCGTCGTCCCAGCGGAAAGGAATTTCAGCAAACATACCCTTCTCGTAGTCGTAGCTTTCGCCGTCGTCCTCGTAGAGGATGAACTCACCGTCGTCGCCGGGATATACGCGCAGCTCAAGGTTGTCCCAAGGCTTTTCGGTAGTGTACTGCACCGCAGGGCCAAACGGGATGATGCTGCCACTCTTTACATATACCGGCATGCGGTCGATTGGGGCGAGGCACTGCACATTCTTGCCGCCGTCGCTCACCTCGTTGCTCCAGAAGTTATACCACTTGCTGCCTTCGGGCAGATAAACGTTGACGGGCGCTGCCGCCTTGGTTATGTCGGGGTATATGGCATGGCCGTTCTTGTCGGCGTCAAGATAGGTGTAGAGAGGATCGGTGACGGGCTTTACGAGAAGCGCCTTGCCAAACATATACTGGTCGTCGAGCGTAATCGCCTTGCGGTCGGCGGGGAAGTCCATTACGAGCGGACGCATCATTGTGCCCGAACGCTGCACCACATCGCCTGCGAGGCTGTAGATGTAGGGCATGAGGCGGTAACGAAGCTCGATGGCTTTCTTCTGGGCGTCAAATGCCCAGTCGCCGGGATTGCCGAAGTTGTAGAGTTCGCTCACCATAGGCGACGAGCAGTGGTTGCGCATCATGGGCATGAAGCATCCCCACTGCATCCAGCGCACTTGGAGTTCCTGCATGGCAGGGCTCTTGGGATCATTTTTGTAGTCCCAGCCGAAGAATCCGCCTATGTCGGTGTTCCAGAACGGGATTCCGCAGATAACATAGTTCAGTCCTGAAGGAATCTGGTTTTTCATCACGTTCCAGTTGGAAACCACATCGCCGCTCCAGCTGAATGTGCCGTAGTGCTGCAGGCCGAATGTTCCGCAGCGCGTCATCTGCACCGAGCGGCGGTTGTTGCCCTTCATTTTGCGCTGATGTTCGTATATTCCCTTGTTGGTCATCAATGCGAATGCATTCTTGACACTGCGCCACGAGCCGTCGTGGGTCATGTAGTCGGCATCGCCCGGAGCCTCGAAGTGGTCGGGCTCGGTGGAGTCGGTCCACCATGCGTCGATGCCCATCTTGTAGAGGTTGGTGAGATATTTCCAGTAGATGTCACGCGCCTTGGGGTTGAACGGGTCGTAGGGACGCACACCGCGGTTGCGCGGCCATGTTTCAAACGGCAACAGCGCGCCTATCTTGTCGAGCTCGCGGTATTGGTCGGTCCACGGGCCGAAATTGGCCCAGATGGATATCATCAGCTTCGAGTTGTTGTCGTGAACGTAGCTCACCATCTCTTCGGGCGACTTTATACGCGGGTCGGGATACACAGCGTTGGGGTCTTCGTCGTTGGGCAGGTAACGCATCCATTTGGCATCGCCCATCTTGTTGATGTAGTGAGGATTGACAAATTTCATCGCGTTCCAGTTGGAGTCGCAGCCCCAGTATTGCCAGTCCTGAACCATTCCGTCGAGCGGAATCTCGAGGGCGCGGTAACGGTCGAGCACATCACAGAGTTCGTCGCTGCTCTTGTAGCGTTCGCGGCACTGCCAGTGTCCCAGTGTCCAGATGGGGAACATGGTAGCTTCGCCGGTAAGCGAGCGTATGCCGGCAATGACGCCGTCCTGAGTGCCGTCGCGATAGATGAAGTAGTAGTCGATCGAGGGTGCTACCTCCGAGGTGAACGATGCAATGTTGTCAATGTCGGTAAACCGTGAGTCGCCGGCATTGTCCCAGTACAGTCCGTAGCCTTTGTCGGATGTGAAGTAGGGTATCGTGATGTTGGTGTTGCCACACCACATCCTTACATCCTGACCGCGCTGGTTGAGAACCGGAGATTGGCGTTGACCGAGTCCGAATATCACCTCGGCTGAGTCAAGATTGTAGGACTGGCTCACTTTGAACCGTCCTTCATCGACTTTGTTGACGCAGGGAGCGTGGCTCGATGCGCTTTCACTCAGCAGTAGATTGCCTTTGGAGTCGGAGAAGCGCACATTACCGTCGGCTCCTATTGAGGCTGTCAGGGACGACGACTTCAATGTCACGCCGTTGGCCTTGCGCTCAGTGCCGAGCGTCACGCTCTCAGGCTGCATGATTACCGAGTAGCTCTTCTTGTCGGGAGCCGTTGCGCCCGGATATTTGCTTACTCTTACGATTGAAGGTGAATAGAATGTGACACGGGTGGTCCACTGCCCGTCGGGGGTGACGGTGGCTCCTCCATTGTCCACACTCACGCTTTGAGCCGTGAGTGTGGATGAGATGGATAGGATTGCCAGACCTAAAACTAAATTTTTTATCATAGAAAATGGATATATGGTTGGTTGACATTAATATCCGGGGTTCTGGTGCAGCTTGCTGTTGGTGAGCAGCACCTTGTTGGGTATCGGGTAGAGGTTCTTGTCGGCGTTGCTCTTGTCGTGGGAGAACCATGACTTGGTAGTGAACGCGTTGAAGCGTACCATGTCCTGACGGCGACGGCCTTCCTGACAGAATTCCCATCCGAGCTCGTCGAGGAAGCGGCCGTAGGTTATGTCGGCACCGCCCTCCGACGAGGTGGCATACTCGTCGCGGCGACCGTAGTCATAGACGCTGCCGCCCTTGAGCTGCTCGTCGGTCACGACTGCCTTCTCGGGGTTGTTGGGGAATGCGCGTGAGCGCACCATTGTCACGAGCTCGCCTGCGCCCGGCTTGCCGTCACGCATCAATGCCTCGGCCTTCATCATGAGAATGTCGGCGTAACGGAAGAGAGGGAAGTCGTTGCTGAGGCGGTTGGTGATTCCGTGGGCATACTCAAACTTGCCCCAGCGGAAACCGTCGTCGACATCCGATGCGTCGATTGAGGGAACATCCACTTCATATATGAGAGGATTGCCGTCGGAGCTGCGCAGGAGGATGTTGCCCGATGCGTCATATTGCTGTCCCTGGATGTACCACTCGGCAAGACGCTTGTCGTCGGGGTCGAAGCTCTTGATGAACTGAGGAATTGCGCATACACCACCCCAAGGACGGTCGGTGAAGCCGTAGGTGGCCTGGTTCTCGGGTGCGAGAGTGTAGAGGTGGAAGTCAAATGCATTCCAGTCGGTCACGTAGATTTCATCGAACGGAAGGGCAAATATTATCTCCTTTGAATTTTCGTTGGCGGTGACAAATGGGGCGTTGATGTCGGATTCAAGACCGTAGTCGCCGGTGGCCTTGGCATGTTCGATGACAGCGTTGCAGTGGGTCACACATTCGTTCCACATGGCCTGTCCGGTCCACACTTCGGCGTTGAGATACATCTTGGCAAGCAGGGTGTGGGCGGCCCACTTGTTGAAACGTGCGTAATAGTATCCGCGTGCCTGGTCGGAGAGGAGGGGAAGATTGTCGTTAACCTCCTTCACGATGAAGTCAAACACCTGCTTGCGGGTTGACTGTTCGGGCAGCTCCACATCCTTGAAGTCGGTGATGATGGGCACATTGCCGTAGAGGTCGATGAGCACGTAATAGTAGGATGCGCGAAGCACTTTCAGCTCGGCAATAAGACGCTCGCGTGCATCGCCCTGAATGTCGATGACATTGTCCTCGATCTGCGACAGCACACGGTTGCAGGCAGTGACACCGTTGAACGTGCGCTCCCAGCCGTTGAGCACGCCTTCATCCTCGGTGGTCCATGTGTGCTGATGCCAGCGCTTGTAGATGTATCCGTCGACCCATCCTATACCGAGTCGGGCCGGAATGACATCCTGGTCGGCCGACAGCTCCTGCGACCTTACGACACCTTGCCACAGCAGCATTGTCTGTCGCCATGGGATGTAGGCGGCGTTGACCACGTAACTTATATCGGCTTCGGTTTTGGGTTCATATTGCGATGACACGATTGAGCCGTAGCTCTCGTCCTTTAGTTCGGTGCATGATGCCGATGCAAGCAGCAGAGCCGCCATGCCAAATGCTTTGAATATATTATGTTTTTTCATCGTTGTATTCATTTATCAGGTTAGAAACTTACGTTGACTCCGAATGTGAACGAGCGTACCTGCGGATAACGGTCGCGGGTGTCGTAGCCGGGGGTGAGTCCGTCGGTCGACACTTCGGGGTCGATGCCCTTGTAGTGGGTGAATGTGAAGGCGTTGAGCACCGAGCCGTAGAGTCGCAGCGACTGGATGTACTTGCCTATCTTGCCGAATGTGTAGCCGAGCGTTATGTTGTCGATTTTCCAGTAGTCGCCGTCCTCGATGTAGTAGCTGTTGAACTCGGGCTCTACCTCCTTGCTTAGAGGCACTTTGCCGAACACGGGGTCAAACACTGTCTTCAGTCGGTTCTCGAAGCGGCTGTTTTTGGTGTTCTCGTAGTTGAGGCGGGCACCGTTGATAACCTGGAATCCGAATGCGCCGCGCATTGTCACGTTGAGGTCCCAGCGGCGATAGCGCAGGGTGTTGTTCCATCCGGCATACCATTTGGGTAGACCGTTGCCTATCACGTGCTTGTCCTCGGGAGCGTGGGTGAAGTCCTTGTAATTGACGAGCTCGCCGTTGCGGTCCTCGTAGATCCATCGTCCTTCATCGTCGACATCCACTACCTTGAATCCGTAGAAGTTACCGATGCTCTCGCCTACCTGCACACGGTGTGACGAGGTCACCTGACCCGAATATTCGGCTGTACCGGTGTCGAAGAAGTCATATTCGGTCTTGAACACGCTGCCCGAGAGGCTCTTCAGCTTGTTGGAGTTGATCGAGAAGCTTGCCGAGGTGGTCCACTCGAAGTCACGCATCTGTACCGGAACCACGTTTACGAGCACCTCGACACCACGGTTTTCCATTGTGCCGCCGTTGGCTGTTGTGACATTATACAAATTTGGAGGAGTTGGCACCGAGTAATCGTAGATGAGGCCGTCGATGCGACGGTTGTAGAAGTCGATTGAACCGTTGATGCGGCTGTTCCACGACATGAAGTCGATACCTACGTTGAACTCTTTCTTCTCTTCCCACTTAAGGTCGGGGTTTGGGTTTGATGCCGGAACGATGGTCTGGATCCACTGTCCGTCGAGGTAGGCGTAGGAGCCGTAGCGCAACATTGCCACTCCGAGGAATGACGCACGCGGCTGTGAGCCTGTGACACCGTAACCCACACGGAGCTTCAGGTCGTCGAATATGTTCTGGTCCTGCATGAACTTCTCCTGGGTTATGCGCCATCCGAGTGATACCGACGGGAATAGACCCCATGCGTTGTCGGTTCCCCACAGCTGGCTTGCGCCTTCGTAGCGCAGGGCGGCCATGAGCAGGTATTTGTTGTCGTAGGAGTAGGTGGCGCGGCCGAAGAAGCCGATGAGGTTGGTGAGCGACTTGGAGGAGCCAACATTGGCTTTTCCGTCCTTAAGAGCCGAACCGATGCCGATGTTGTGCCATCCGCCGAAGTAGTCGTCCTGGAATCCCCAGTTATCCACCCAGATGTTTTCGTAATTGTTTTCGTTATAGCTGTAACCGCCGAGTATGGTGAACTTGTTGCGTCCTATCGATGCGTCATATTGAGCTGTGAGTTCGAGAAGCTTCTCGACCGAGATCGACGAGCCTACCGATGACCATCCTTTGTAGCCGTCGCGACGGGCCGATATGTGGTTGAGCGTTTCGCTGTAACCACGGTTCATCACGAATCGGTTGTAGGAGTAGTTGGCCTGAAGGGTGAGGTCGCGTATGGGGTTGTAGGTGATGCCGGCGTTATAGCGCAGCTGGGTGTTCTTTACATCGCCGTCGGCCTCGGTGAGAAGTGCCACGGGATTTTCATACTCAAACTTGCTGAGGTTCTCGTACCATGAGCCGTCCTCGTTGCGCACGGGCTCGGTGGGGTTGCGTCGGGTTGCCTGGCTGTAGGCCACGCCGCGGAAACTGCCGCCGCTGACGGTCGATTCGCGCCAGTCGGAGCGGCCGAGAAGTCCGAAACGCAGACGCACTTTATCGTCAAAGAGTCGCTGCGTCACCTCGATGCGAGCGCGGAAATTCTCAAAATTGGAGCGCTTCATGATACCTTGGCGCGAAGCATAGTTCACGTTGGCTATATAGTTGGCGCGTGATGTTCCTCCCGATAGCGAAAGGTTGTGCACATGGCTCACCGGGGTGCGGGTTATCTCGTCGACCCAGTCGGTGTCGTAGCCTTGGTCATAGTCGGGATATAGCTGAGCAAACTCCGATGCATTTAGCATGTCGTGCTTCTTGGAGATGTGTGATGTGCTGATGTAGCCGCTGTAGTCGACTCTCAGAATTTCGGAGCCGCGTGCCTGCTTGGTGGTGATCAGGATTACGCCGTTGGTGCCTCGCGTACCGTAGATGGCTGCCGCCGATCCGTCCTTGAGCACGTCGATGCTCTCGACATCCTCGGGTGCCACGGTGTTGAAGTCGCCGGGTATTCCGTCAATTAGAATAAGAGGTGCTGTGTTGGCGCCGCCGATTGTGCTTGTACCGCGCAGGCGAATCTGGGTGTTGCCTGTAGGGTCACCTGAGGGATTGGTGATTGCAAGTCCTGCGACTTTGCCTTGAATGAGCTGACCCACATCCTTTACGGCGCCTTTGACGAAGTTTTCCGACTTGACGCTGGCGACTGAGCTTGTTACATCGCCTTTACGCTGCGTGCCGTATCCGATTACGACAACTTCGTCAAGATTCTGTGAATCTTCAATCATCTTAATGGTCAGTTCTTCAGTCGATTTTAGTGTTACAGTCTGCGGAATGTAGCCTATATAGCTGACTTGTAGTTGTTTACCCTCGATGGGGGGGGGTAGCGTAATAGAGAACCGGCCGTCGATGTCGGTCGAGGTTCCTATTGACATTCCTTTTACCATTACGGTAACTCCGGGAAGCGGTTCGCCCGATTGCGAATCCACTACGTTTCCATGGATGCTTTGTTGAGCGTAGGATGATAATGTAAGGCTCAATAAAAGCAAAAGTTGAAACAATTTTTTCATGTAAGACAATTTTAGGTTAATGAAAAATGATTGGTTCAACAAAATTATAAAAGAGGTCCGTCACCGTGACAACACGGATGTTGAATAAAAGGATATGGATGTTGATTTATTGTTGACTCTTGGCGACGCGTTGAGCATATTCGCTTGGCTTACAGCCGTATTCTTCGACGAAGCATCGGCTCATGTGACTTGTTGAGCTGAAGCCTGTGCGGTCGGCTATTTCGGCCATTGAGAGTAGTCCTTCCTCGACCATTGCGGCAGCATGATTGAGGCGGATGCTGCGTATGAATGAGCTGGGCGACTTGTCGAGCAGGAATGTCATCTTCTTGTATAATCCCGTGCGTTCCATGCACAGCTCCTCGCTCAGTTGCTTTACCGAAAAGCCTCTCACTCCTATGTTGGCCTCGACAAGGTTTATGGCCTTCGCTATGAACTCCCTGTCCTGCGGCGAAATTGCCGGCTCGGCCTCCTCATTGCTTTGGGTGGTGCATGCCTGGTCGGAATCCCGGCTGTTGTCGGCCGCCCTGTCGGCTTGTCCGCGCTCGTAAAAGTCACATCGCTCGATGAGATTGTGGATGCGCATCAACAGCATCTCTTCGCGATGCTTGCGCTTCAGCCTGTTGCGCGTAATGTGCTGATATATGGCAAATGACGCTACAATCAACGCTATTGCTACAAGGATGTAAACGATTATGGCACCGCGTGTTAACCACCACGGGGGAGTGATGACAAATTGCAGTGAGTTTACGGGAGCGTCGTCAAGTGTCGACGCGTCGGTGGCGGCGGCAACCTGCACTGTGTATCGGCCCGGAGGCTGATTCATGAATTTCAGGTGCATGAATCCGTTGCGGTCGACGATGCCGTTGTCGTCCGACGCCGAATAGACGGTCCACGGCGCGTCGTTGTCGATGTCGGTGAGGATGCGCACCTTGAATGTTGTCAGCATTGGCCGCGCATAGTTGAGCGACGCTATGTCGAGCGAAAGGTTGTTGTCGTTAAACGGCAACGTGACGGTGGCACCGGGGTGAATGTCGATGCGCCGGTTGTCGGCTGTGAACCGGGTGAACACGGGATTGAACGTGTCGGGCTCCACCGACATCGAATCGGGATGGAATACGGTCCACCCGTTCTGACCCTGGAATACGAGAAAACCGTTGTCGAGCCGCCTGGCCCGCTGCGGTATATATTCGTTGGAAAGAGCACCGTCATATATGTCAAAGCTGCGCACGGTGAATCCTCCGTCACTCTCGGGCCTCACCGACGATATTCCGTAGGCCGTTCCCGCCCACATTGTGCCGTCGGCGGCCTCGACAAGCGACTTCACGTTGTTGTTGACGAGTCCGTTTTCGGTGTAGAGGATTACGCTGTCGCCGGTGTTGCGTGTCACTTTCAGTCCGTCGGAAGTCGCGCTCCACAGCCATCCCCGCGAGTCGGTGATTGTGTCGTTGATTCTCAATGCCGTGCCGTGTCGTTCTCCGAAGCTGAATGTCGCGGGCAGCATTTCAGGCCGTTCCTCCGAAGAGTGCATCCTGAATCTCAGCGGGTGGGAGTAGAGCAATCCCGAATGATAGGTGCCTATCCACACTCCGCCGTGGTTGTCGATGAATATAGTGTTGAAATTGTCGGCTTTTATAGGGCCGCCTGGAGTCTTTATCTCTTCAATCAGCCTTGGCGAGAGCGAATGTCGGGCGACATGCCACAGGCCGCCCTGGCTCGTTATCAATATGTCGCCGAGCGGAGTCACGGCAAGAGTGTGCAATATATAAGGAGTGCGCATTATTTCGCGCCACGACAGGGTGCGCGGGTCAAACTGCAGCAGTATCGAATTGCCGAAATTGGTGCGTATCTGATAGATTTTTCCGTCGGGAGAGTACCTTACGAGCGATGAGCCCCTGAACTTTCCGGCGATGTCGTCGCCGTAGGCTCGCGATTCAAACAGGGTGGCCGATGTGTTGCGGTTGATGCCGCGCACCAGTCCGGTGCTGTAAAACAGCATCACCGTGTCGCCCGTCACCTCCAGGTCCTGAAGGTTGCCGCTATCCTTTACCAACGACAGATGACGCTGACGCTCCACATCCCACAGCCCGGCGGAGTCAACAAGCCAGATGTCGCTCATGCGGTCGAGAAAGAGGTCGTTGACGCGCCCTCCCGAGGGCTTCATCGTCATGAACATCCCCTCAAGGTCGTTGACATAACCCATGCGGTTTACATCGAGGCACTGCATGTTGTGACGCTCCTTTATCCACAGCCGGTTGTCGCGTCCGGCATAGACATGATAGGCGCCGTCGTAATCGGCAAGACTGTACATGCTTGAGTCAACGTAGTGAACATAGTCGAAGCCCCCGCCGTTGTAGATGTTGACATTTCCTGAAGTGGTCACGGCCATGCGTCCGTCATGCAGCTGCAGCAGATGAAGCACTTCGTTGTCGCTAAGTCCGTCACGAGCGGCAATGCGTGTAAACACAAGGTCGTCGACCCTGATCGAAGCACTTGAGGTGACGATGACGGCAAGAAGCGTGATGATTGCGGCTATCAAGCGGTGGTAGCGTTTCATGATGTTGCAAAATTATTCATTTTTTGGAATAAAAAACTTCAAAATGTCATGAAAAAATATTTTGTCATCCAAAGTGGCGTTTTTGTGTTGAATGTCATTTTTATTAATTAACTTTGCATCAACTATTAGTATACGGTAACTTAAAAATATTGCATAGAGATGAATCACGTGTCAAATCGCGTTCAATCGCTTGCACCGTCGCAGACACTTGCGATGTCGCAGAAGAGCAATGAGCTTAAGGCTCAGGGTGTGGATGTAATAAATCTTTCGGTAGGAGAACCCGACTTCAACACTCCCGAGCACATAAAGGAGGCCGCCAAGCGCGCCGTCGACGAAAACTACACTTTCTACACTCCCGTGCCGGGTTACATGACTTTGCGCAAGGCTATTTCAGAGAAGTTGAAGAAGGAGAACGGCGTGGATTTCGCTCCCGAGCAGATTGTGGTTTCGGGCGGTGCAAAGCAGTCGCTGTGCAATGTCGTGCTGTCAGTTATCAACCCCGGCGACGAAGTTATCATTCCCACTCCGGCTTGGGTGAGCTACGTTGAGATGGTGCATCTCGCCGAGGGCAAGAACGTGCTTGTTCCCGCCACTATCGAGCAGGATTTCAAGATCACTCCCGAGCAGTTGCGTGCCGCTTTGACCGAGCGCCCCCGCCTCATTATCTTCTGCTCGCCCTCCAACCCCACCGGCAGCGTATACAGCCGCGAGGAGCTCGCCGAGCTCGTGAAGGTGCTTGCCGACTATCCCGACGTGCTTGTGCTCGCCGACGAGATATATGAGCACATCAACTTCACCGGAAGCTTCACCTCGCTTGCCTCGTTCCCCGAAATCGCCGACCGCGTGTGCATCGTCAACGGCGTGTCAAAGGCTTATGCCATGACCGGATGGCGCATCGGATTCCTTGCCGCTCCGCTGTGGCTGGCACGTGCCACCAACAAGATCCAGAGCCAGTACACCTCAGGCGCGTCGTCAATAGCACAGAAGGCTGCCGAGGCTGCCTACACCGGCTCGCAGGAGTGTGTCGAGGAGATGCGCAAGGCATTTGAACGCCGCCGCGACCTTGTTGTGGGACTCGCACGCACCATCCCCGGCTGGAAGGTCAACAATCCCCAGGGAGCCTTCTACCTCTTCCCCGAGGTGTCGAGCTACTTCGGCAAGCGTTACGGCGACACGGTGATCAACAACGACTCCGACCTCGCAATGTATCTGCTCGAGGAGGGACACGTGGCCACAGTTGCCGGCTCGGCATTCTGCACTCCAGGCTACATACGCCTCAGCTACGCTACAAGCGACGACAACATCCGTGAAGCCATGCGTCGCATCGAGGACGCTCTTGCCAAGCTCGTGTGATGCCGGGGCGTTAAACCAAATTTACAAGTATATAAGCAATAACTACAGGATATCTTAATGAAGCCTATCGAGGGTAAATCGGACTGTGTGGTGATTATTCCCACCTACAATGAGCGTGAAAACGCCGCCGCCATCATCGAGGCGGTCATGAACCAGCCTCACGAAATGGATGTGCTCGTGGTTGATGACGGTTCGCCCGACGGCACCGCCGCCATTGTGCGAGGAAAGATGGAGGAGTATCCCGGACGAGTGCATCTGCTTGAACGAAGCGGAAAGCTCGGACTCGGCACCGCCTACATCACCGGGTTCAAGTGGGCCATCGAGCGCAAGTATGAATACATATTCGAGATGGACGCCGACTTTTCCCACAACCCCGACGACCTCATGGCTCTATACAAGGCATGTGCCGAAGGTGGTGCCGATGTGGCCATCGGTTCCCGTTACGTGACGGGGGTGAATGTGGTCAACTGGCCCATGGGGCGCGTGCTCATGTCCTACTACGCATCCAAGTATGTGCGGATAGTGACCGGAATGCCCATCCGCGACACCACCGCGGGATTTGTGTGCTATCGCCGCCGCGTGCTCGAAACAATCAGGCTCGACGATGTGCGCTTCAAGGGCTATGCTTTCCAGATTGAGATGAAGTTCACCGCCTACAAGTGCCGGTTCAAGATTGTCGAGGTGCCCATCGTGTTTGTCAACCGGGTGCTCGGCGAGAGCAAGATGAGCTCGGGCATATTCTCGGAAGCGGTGTTTGGAGTGGTGCGCCTCAAGGTGTGGAGCTGGTTTCATAAGTATCCCGATTGCAGTAAAAAATAGTCATATATCCCCGTGAACGATACTATCATCTACAATGCCCTGCTGATCAACGAGGGCGAGAAATTCAAGGGTTACGTGGTGACCGACGGCCCGGTCATAGCCCGCGTGGGGCGTGGTGACGCGTCTGCCGATCTCATTGCAGCCTGCCGCGAGGCTATCGACGCCCGAGGCTCCTATCTGCTCCCAGGAGTAATCGACGATCAGGTGCACTTCCGTGACCCCGGACTGGTGCATAAGGGCGACATTGCCACCGAGTCGATTGCCGCAGTTGCGGGAGGTGTGACATCGTTCATGGACATGCCCAATACCAAGCCGCCAACCGTGACCCAGAAGGCGCTTCGCGAGAAGCTGCAGCATGCGTCGGAGGTGTCGGCGGCCAACTACTCATTCTTCATCGGAGCTACCAACGACAACATGCGTGAGCTCCTTGAGTGTGACTATAAAATCACTCCCGGCGTGAAGCTGTTTCTGGGTTCGTCGACAGGCAATATGCTCGTCGACGAGGAGTCGACGCTCGACCGCATATTCAGCGAGGTGCCGGCCATAATAGCCGTGCACTCCGAGGACGAGGCAACCATACGCGCCAATCGTCAGCGTTACGAAAGCGAGTGTGGAGGCAGCGTGCCGGTTGAGATGCATCCGCTCATCCGCAGCCGTGAGGCTTGCGTGCTGTCGACACGAAGGGCCATCGAGCGCGCCGAGCGATGCAACACGAGGCTTCATGTGCTGCATGTGTCGACCGCCGACGAAGTAGCCATGTTTTCCGATGCACCGCTACCCGAGAAGCGCATAACGGCCGAGGTGTGTGTGCACCACCTTTGGTTCTGCGACGAGGACTATGCCCGGCTTGGGTCGAGGATAAAGATGAATCCCGCGGTCAAGAGCCGTGCCGACCGCGATGCTCTCCGTCAGGGATTGCGCGACGGCCGCATCGACATCGTTGCCACCGACCATGCTCCGCATCTGCCTGCCGAGAAGGAGGGCGATGCCCTCACTGCCGCTTCGGGAGCGCCTATGGTGCAGTTCTCGCTTCCCGTGATGCTGGAGCTTGCCGACATGGGAGTGTTTACCCATCAGCTCGTGGTCGACAAGATGTGTCACGCGCCCGCAAGATTGTATGACATCATGGGGCGAGGCTTCATTCGCGAGGGTTACATGGCCGACTTGGTGCTGGTGAAGCCCGGCGAGGCTTACACGGTGACCGACGACATGGTGCTGAGCCGATGCGGCTGGACGCCTCTTGCAGGTACAACTCTCCACAATCGCGTTACCGATACATGGGTAAACGGGCATCGGGCGTGCCGTGACGGAAAAGTCGACGACACTGTGCGAGGCACGGAATTGCGATACGGCGGTAAACAACTTGAAAACTAACGAAATAAGAGGGGCGGCCTTGCAAGGCCGCCCCTCTTCACTATATAGAATAAGATTAAGACATCGTTCCCCAATATTTGTTATCGCTCGGGCAGTTCCTCTCCCCATTTGGGAAGATTCTCTTTCCAGTCGGGATTATTTGCAATATACTCTTTTTTCATTTCGCTAACTTCAGCCCATGATGGGATATTGGTAAATCCGTAACCCTCCTGTTGCTGCAATATTTGGCCATGAAAGTGATTGAATCTGATAGGATCCTTAAGAAGTTTTTCAAGTACATCTTCAGGCACCTCGCCTTGAAGGCGATTTCCCTGCAGATTTGCACCCGAATGTATTACGCTTCCGTTGACTAACCAGTCCACACCTCCGGCACCTGTCCAGTCCAATGATGTGAAGTTATTATTGAAAAGCTGGACATAGGCATGTGTTATTGCCGGACATTCGCCCGTGAATGCGTTATTTGGCATATAGAATATTGGTTCGGGTTGATCAGGGTGATACCTTAATTTCACTACCGATTTGGGCAACTTTTTCAATAATTTGTTATTCGCAACTGACACATAAGTCATGTTTTCATTGAATATGTCGTCGGGTAACGATGTAAATGAAGTGAATTCGATTATTAATTGTTCGAGATTCAGTTTTGTCACCGCTTCGGTCAAATCGCCATAATAGCATTTGCCCATTATTATTAAAAGCTTTAGATTCTTGAGCTCGCCGATGCAATCGGGTACATAACCTTTGGCTCCTGATCGGGGATCGTCAGTTGTGTTAAGTTCCAATCCTATTAGATTGTATTGTTTTGTTTCTTTATCCCATAACCACACACTTGGCCATGTCTTTATGCTGTCGAGTATTAATTTTGAACCGACTCCATGTAAATTGCCTTGATATGCCTTGTATATTTCACATACAATCGCACTGTCTTGCTCATTGTAAAGTCTATGTGGTTCCGGAATCTCAGGATCATCGGAACTGCAACCCCCCAATATTAATCCATGCAGTGCGAGAATTGTCAAAAGCCAAAACAATAACTTTCGCATAATCTTAAATCTAAACGGTTAATAATTTATTTTCATATTCTCTTTGACGCGATAATCAATAGCTCTTAAAGCTTCATCTTGTGCCGCCATGGACTGTAAAAATTCCATGGAACAATTTTTGTATTTATTAATCATATCGGGATCCCATTCGTATTTTGGAGAGAATGTCCTTGTGTTTACAGTGGTGTCGCGTTTGCCCTCAAATTCGGTTACAAGGAATACTGAAACTTTTAGATAATTCCCTGTTATTTCATGGGAAAATGGGTTTCCTCGTTTTATGTCTTCATTAGATGGTGCATATATGTATTTATAAAGAGGATTTGGCGTATTGGGCTTACCGTATTTATTCCATATATTCCCATAGGTATCAAAGGCTTTTGCGTTGTTTTTATAGGCGTCTACATCATTCAATGATAGAACCAAATCCTTTTGATCAATAACATCCGATGCTGAGGCATTTATTTTTCCAATGGAACCAAAGTCGGAATATGTTATAAGAGATTTCGGTATATCTTTATTAGATGACGCTACGTATTTTATCGGGGTGCATTCTACCCAATATTTTTTTATGTTCTTTTCTATCTGAGGATTGAATATCACACTTGTCTTGTATTTGCCGCTTGCCCCGAAAACATAGGCATTTTCATCGTGATATATTCCATTATATGCCTTGTAAAGCACTCCTACCGGATGCAAATATACTGTCGGATCTTCTGTCAAGTTCCATACTCCGAGTTTTAATCCGGTTTTATTCTCTCCAATAGACATTGATTTGCCTATTGCTCCGGTGTTACAAGGTATTGACGCTACGCCCTCTTTCTTGCTCTCGGTTCTTGTTGATAGTTTTATCGTTTGTATTTTGGGGTCTGCCGGTTTGGCGAATGAACCTAAAAAGGAATTCACAAGATCTCCAACTCCTCCGGATACTAATGCCGAAACGCCCTTGCCTAATAAATCCTTTAACATGCTGTTGCCTTTGCCTTTTATCCAATTTTTTGCGGCTTCTCCTGCATGGGTTGATAGCGTTTCAGATACTTTTTCTAAAGGAGAGCTGCCTCCATCGGTGATTATTGTTCCTGAAGTAGTGCTTTCTGATAAAGAGAAAGCAGTGATTAAAACATCAGTATAAGCTGATGTATCCAATGTGATTATTTGTGACGCAGACGCGTTTGGATCGTACGCTATGGTGGGAATGGACACAAGATTCCATCCTTGCTTTATTGCCGAATTTCCATTATACATAGATATTGTTGACCGCCATTGGTACTCATATTGATTCATGAATTGATGGTATGATGGGATTGCAATTTCATTTGATGCATTCATCCATCCTTGGGGACTAAGGAAATCAACATGCCAAACACCTGTGCCGTGTTGTAGCTCTTGCTCAGCTTGATAATAGAAAACTTTTAGCTCGCCAGTCCTTTTGTTATAAAATATCATATATATGGTTTTATCCAATTGTGCAGGAGCCATATTTAATGTATGCGCAACCATTGTCCATCCATCTTCCTTATATATGTCTGCAGCTATAGAACGATCGAATGAGCCGGATGTTTCTTCGTTCCATGGAGAGCCTAACATTCTTCCATCTCCTAATCTAATGGAGTCGAAATTCTCCCAATTTGTTTCAAAAGAATAATCGGCACGCGATAAAGTTGATTTGAAATTCGGAGAATTAGGGTAGACAATATTATCATTGTCGACCAATTGAGCGGAAGTTGTTGTCGATTCTTGAACCATTGGTTCATCACTGCATGATACGGTTAGTGTCGCTGCAATCATGATTGCAGCGACAACGAGAGGGAGAGTTTTTCTTTTCATGGCTAATATAATTTGGTTATTAGTTTTGGCAATCGGATATTGGCTTAATCTATCGGCAATATAGCAAAATAAATCTACAAAAACAAATATTATGCAAAATTTAACAAAATAAACAGCAAAATGCTACTACATTTGCCGATTCAGGGAGGTGAAATTGAAAAGTAATCGATAAAAAGACAAATATAGGTTAAATAAATCACGAGGATTATTTGCCATGTAAAATATTTAACCGTAAATTTGCGAACCAAGCCACTTGAGCGTCAAAATCAATGACAATCAAGTGCTTTTTATCGATAATAGGCCAAAAAACTAAGTGAAATCATAATAAGCGTCATGTTAGAGAAAACCAATGTAAAGACTCTTGACAAAGTAGTCGTGAGATTTTCCGGCGATTCCGGCGACGGAATGCAGCTTGCCGGCAATATCTTCACTAATGTGTCGGCCGGAGTCGGAAACCAAGTTTCGACTTTCCCCGACTATCCGGCAGAAATCCGCGCCCCGCAAGGTTCGCTTGGCGGAGTATCGGGATTTCAGGTTCATATAGGAACAAATGTACACACACCGGGCGACAAGGCCGATGTTCTTATTGCCATGAATCCCGCTGCCTTGAAGCAGAATGTCAAGCACCTCAAGCCCGGAGGTGTAGTGATTGTCGACATCGACTCATTCAAGGAAGCCGACCTGAAAAAGGCTCTTTTTGAAACAGCCGACCCCTTCAAGGAACTTAACCTTAACGCACAGGTGGTTGAGGTGCCCGTCACCTCGATGACCAAGGCCGCACTTGCCGAATCGGGACTTGACAACAAGTCAGTGTTGAAGTGCCGCAACATATTTGCTCTCGGCCTCGTGTGCTGGTTGTTTGACCGTCCGCTGGAGGCTGCCATGCATCATCTTAAGAATAAGTTTGCCCGCAAGCCCGCCATTTACGAGGCCAATGCCAAGGTAATCCAGGCCGGCTACGACTACGGGTCCAACATACACGCCTCGGTGTCGACCTACCGCATCGAGTCGGAGGACATCCGTTCGGGACACTATACCGACATCAACGGCAACACCGCCACTGCATGGGGATTGATAATGGCCGCCGAGAAGTCGGGCCGTCCGCTCTTCCTCGGAAGCTACCCCATCACTCCCGCCACCGACATTCTTCATGAGCTTGCCAAGCGCAAGGATCTCGGCGTGAAGGCCGTGCAGATGGAGGACGAGATTGCCGGAGTTTGCTCGGCTATCGGAGCGTCATTTGCCGGAAACCTCGGAGTCACTTCAACTTCGGGCCCCGGCCTTGCATTGAAGAGCGAGGGTATAGGTCTTGCCGTTATGGCCGAGCTGCCGCTGGTGGTAATCGATGTACAGCGCGGAGGCCCCTCGACCGGACTTCCCACCAAGACCGAGCAGACCGACCTTATGCAGGCCCTCTACGGCCGCAACGGTGAGTCGCCCCTGGTGGTAGTGGCTCCCGCATCGCCCACCGACTGCTTCACCATGGCATTTGAGGCTTCGCGCATAGCGATCGAGCACATGACTCCCGTGATTCTGCTATCCGATGCATTCATCGGCAACGGCTCGTCGGCATGGCGCATCCCCGACGATGACGAATATCCCGCCATCAAGCCCCATTACGTGCCCGAGGAGCTGCGCGCCACATGGCGTGCCTATCAGCGCGACGAGGAGAGCAATGTGCGCTACTGGGCAATTCCCGGAACCGAAGGCCTCACCCACCGCCTCGGCGGCCTTGAGAAGGACTTTGTGACCGGTGCCATATCGACCGACCCCGCCAACCATGAGAAGATGGTGTATGTGCGCAAGGCCAAGATTGAGAAGATTGCCAATGACATTCCCGAGCTCGAAGTGCTGTGTGATGCCGATGCCGACACGTTGCTCGTGGGCTGGGGTGGTACCTACGGACACCTCTACACCGCAGCTCAGGAGCTGTGCAAGGAGGGCCGCAAGGTGGCGTTTGCCCATTTCCGCTACATAAGCCCGCTGCCCCGCAACACCCGCGAAGTGCTTTCGCGCTACAAGAAGGTGATATGCGCCGAATTGAACACGGGACAGTTTGCCGACTATCTGCAGAGCAAGTTTGCCGGACTTGAGGTTAAGCGCATCAACAAGGTTCAGGGTCAGCCCTTCCTGGTGCAGGAGGTCGTTGACGGCGTTAAAAAATTTATGGACGAAAAGTAAAAAGTTACGACTATGGATTGCATAAAATATACAGCAGCTGACTATAAGAACGACCAATCGGTGCGCTGGTGCCCCGGATGTGGTGACCATGCCATACTCAACGTGCTCCACAAGGCTATGGCCGAAATAGGCGTGGCTCCCCACAACACAGCCGTGATTTCAGGCATCGGGTGCAGCTCGCGCCTCCCTTACTACATGAACACCTACGGATTCCACACCATCCACGGCCGTGCCGCCGCAGTGGCTACGGGATTCAAGGTGGCCAATCCGGCAATGACCGTGTGGCAGATTTCGGGTGACGGCGACGGCCTTGCCATAGGCGGAAACCACTTCATCCATGCAGTGCGTCGAAATGTCGACATCAACCTGCTGTTGTTCAACAATAAGATCTACGGCTTGACCAAGGGTCAGTATTCACCCACAAGCGCACGCGGATTTGTGAGCAAGTCATCGCCCTACGGCACTACCGAGGATCCGTTTATCCCGGCCGAACTCGTGTTTGGCGCCCGTGGCAACTTCTTCGGCCGCTCGATCGATGTCGACCTGCCCATCGCCCAGGAGGTGATGGTGGCCGCCGCCCGTCACCGTGGCACTTCGGTTGTAGAGATGCTTCAGAACTGCGTGATATTCAACAACGGCATACACAACTACATCAGTGACCGCGAGTTTCGTGCCGAGCGCACAATTCATCTGCGTCACGGCGAGAAGATGCTCTTCGGCAAGAACATGGAGAAGGGACTTGTGCGCGACGGATTCCTGCTGAAGGCTGTCGAGCTGGGCAAGGACGGATATACGATCGACGATGTGCTCGTTCACGACGCTCACACTCCGAGCAACTTCCTCCACCAGCAGCTTGCCATGATGGACGGCTACGACCTGCCGCTTGCTGTGGGCGTGATCCGCGATGTGGAGAGCCCCGTCTACAACGAGGAGATTGACATGCAGATCGAGCAGGTGCGCGCCAAGAAGGGATTTGACCGGTTGCGCGACATGATTCTCGCAGGCGAAACCTGGGAGGTCAAGTAAGCCACCCGATCGGTGTTACGATAAAAAGCGAAGCGCGATTGTGTATCCCACACAGTCGCGCTTCTTTCGTTATTAGTGGAGGCGTCTTCGGCCTGTTGTATTAATCTCTATAGAGGCCGTTCCCAATTTTCAGTGTCCTCCACCCGATTACTCAATTCAGTGCATTAAAAGCTATTCTCTTTATTTATATGTTATCTTTGTTTCGGTATGGTGGTCTATAGCATCGCCGTCAGCGGCAGGTTCATCTGGGGCAGCTTGTCGCGGCGTATCATTACGTTGACCGCGCCGTTGTCCTTTCCGTCGGGACGGAATATGTAGGTCACCGTTATCTGCTCGCCGTTGGCTATTGTGGCGCTGTACATCGTTTCGCGCTTGTTGAAGTAGTAGGTAAACGACACCTGGTTGCTGTCGCTCGATATGATTGCCTTATCGGCCTGCTCTTCATCGTCCATGAACGCATCCTTAAGCCGTTGCGCGAGGGCTTTGCTGTTGATGGTGTAGGTGCGCACGGTCTTTTCGATTTTGTGGTTCTTGGGATTGCGCGTGGTTACCGAGTTCACTATCACCGACTTGTCCTTGGCTATTGCGTTTATTGCCGACTGGATGTTTTTCTGGGCCGAAATTTCGACCGAACATGCCACTGCGAATACCACTGCGAGCAGCAGGCTCTTGATGATGCTTGATGAGTTCATTGCTTGGAGTCTATTTGATTGATTAATTTATTATTGTCTGCCTTTTTGTTCTATTTCGTTCTCGGCCTGCTGGAGGTTGCGGTAGGTTTCGAGAGCCTTGCGCTCCACATCGTCGGCATGGGCGATGGTGGCCTCTATCTCGGGCATTATCTCGTTGATGTTGCTGTTGACCGTGTTGCCCACTTTCACGTAGCTGCCGTCGTAGATGCTCGTCGAGGATGTGCTGTCGGTGAACAGCGCTATTCCCACGCTCACCATCACAGCCACCATGGCTGCGGCGGCTATGCTCCACCTCACGAGCCTTATGCGTATGATGCGGCTCTGTCGGCGGTTCTCCTCTATGAGCCGGCGGGGATCCTCCTCCATCTTGCCGTCATACCACGCAAACATCGGGGCGTACTCTTGCAGCGACTGAGGCACATCCTCATTCTTGAAAAAGTCATATAGCGCCTGCTCTTCGGCGTTGCTTGTTTCACCGTCAAGAAACTTTTCGATGTAGTTCCTTACGTTTTCCTTTGTTATAATAGTAGTGTTCATCGTTCAATTGGGCATGAATTGTTGTTTTATTCTTTTTCTTGCTCTCGACAGGTTGACGCGCACGGCTCCGGGATTGCTTCCCGTTATTGCGGCTATCTCTTCGACCTCGAAGCCTTCGACATGCTTCATCCTCAGTATCGATTGCTGGAGGTCGGGCAGTGCCGATATTGCGTCGAATATCTCCTTGAGGCTCTCCTCCCGGATGATTTTCATTTCAGTTGATTCGTCGCCTTTTACATCGTATAGCTCGTCGATGTCGACCACTCCTGCTCGGCGGCTTCTTATGCAGCTTATTGCAAGATGCCGCGTGATGACCGAGGCCAGTGATTCTACGCTTCGGTAGTCTTCGAGTCGGTCACGCAGAAACCATAGCTTCAGCAGCGTGTCCTGTACCACATCTTCGGCATCGTCACCGTTGTTGAGGTACCGGATGGCGAGCTGCAGAAGTTGCGGACGCATACGTGTTATTCGGCTTTCAAACTCTTTCCGTTCCATATTCACCTATATGACGCAAAGATATAGCAAAACGTTACATCAATATTCCGATTTTTTTTAAAAACACTTGGCGTGACTTGCATATTTCTCGTTTTTTTGCATACCTTTGCGAGTGCGAAAGTGCATAGTTGAATATTTAATTGAGAAATATAAAAAACGGAAATTATGGCAAACAATTTTAAGCCGGAAACCCTGTGTGTGCAGGCCGGTTGGTCCCCTACCAAGGGAGAGCCGAGAGTGCTCCCGATTTATCAGAGTACTACGTTTAAATATGATACGAGCGAGCAGATGGCCCGTCTGTTTGACCTTGAGGACACGGGTTTCTTTTACACCCGTCTTCAGAATCCCACCAATGAGGCCGTTGCCGCAAAGATTGCCGCGCTTGAAGGCGGAGTGGGCGCGATGCTCACCTCCAGTGGACAGGCCGCCAACTTCTATGCACTGTTCAACATCTGTCAGGCAGGCGACCACTTCGTGTGCTCGTCGGCCATCTACGGCGGCACGTTCAACCTGTTTGGCGTGACAATGAAGAAGCTTGGAATCGATGTGACATTCGTCAGTCCCGACGCAAGCGAGGAGGAGATTATAGCCGCTTTCCGTCCCAACACCAAGGCGCTCTTTGGCGAAACGATATCCAACCCCTCGCTCGAGGTGCTTGACATCGAAAAGTTTGCCCGCATAGCCCACAGTCAGGGTGTGCCCCTGATTGTCGACAACACATTCCCCACGCCCATAAATTGTCGCCCGTTTGAATGGGGTGCCGACATCGTTGTCCACTCGACCACCAAATATATGGACGGTCACGCAACGAGCGTGGGCGGCGTCATCGTCGACAGCGGAAACTTTGACTGGGAGGCCCATGCCGAGAAATATCCCGGACTTTGCACCCCCGATGACTCATACCACGGCCTCACCTACACAAAGGCTTTCGGCAAGATGGCCTACATGGTCAAGGCCACTGCGCAACTCATGCGTGACCTCGGAAGCATCCAGTCGCCGCAGAACGCATTTCTGTTGAATCTCGGTCTTGAAACGTTGCACTTGCGCATGCCCCGTCACTGTTCCAATGCTCAGGCAGTGGCCGAATATCTCTCGGGCAACGACAAGGTGGCCTGGGTCAACTATTGCGGACTGCCCGGCAACAAGTATCACGACCTTGCGATGAAGTATATGCCCAACGGCTCCTGCGGCGTAGTGTCGTTTGGACTCAAGGGCGGCCGTGACGTGGCTATAAGGTTTATGGACAACCTTAAGCTCGCCGCTATCGTGACGCACGTGGCCGATGCGCGCACTTGTGTGCTGCATCCTGCAAGTCACACCCATCGTCAGCTTTCCGACGAGCAGCTCCTGGAAGCGGGAGTGCGCCCCGACCTTATCCGTTTTTCGGTGGGAATCGAGAATGTCGACGACATCATCGCCGACATCAGGCAGGCTCTCGAAGCGTGACGCTTGCTGTTAAGTAGAAAACATTAATAAATATGACGCAGGGTTTCTCGATTGAGGGGTGCCTTCCATTGTTATGTGCATTAAAATCACTAACTTTGCGCTTTGATTTAATATAATAGGACAAAAACGTGGAACCCAAATATATTTTTGTCACCGGCGGCGTGGTTTCTTCCCTTGGTAAGGGAATTATTTCGTCGTCGCTTGCCTGCTTGCTGAAAGCAAGAGGCTTCAGGGTTACGATTCAGAAGTTTGACCCGTACATCAATATCGACCCGGGTACATTGAATCCCTACGAGCACGGCGAGTGTTACGTGACTGTCGACGGTCACGAGGCCGACCTTGACCTCGGACATTACGAGCGATTCACCAACGTTCCCACCACTCGCGCCAACAATGTCACCACAGGACGCATATACCAGAGCGTGATCGACAAGGAGCGTCGCGGCGACTATCTCGGCAAGACCGTCCAGATAATTCCCCACATTACCGATGAAATAAAGCGTAACGTAAAATTGCTCGGAAACACCGGTAATTTCGATTTCATAATAACCGAAATCGGAGGTACGGTGGGTGACATCGAGTCGCTTCCCTTCCTTGAAAGCGTGCGTCAGCTGCGCTGGGAGCTCGGTCAGGACTCGCTTTGCATCCACTTGACCTATGTACCCTACATCCGTGCCGCCAAGGAGCTGAAGACAAAGCCCACGCAGCACTCGGTGAAGCAGTTGCAGGAGGTGGGTATACAGCCCGATATCCTCGTGCTGCGTACCGAGAAGGAGATTCCCGCCGACATGCGCCGCAAGATAGCGCAGTTCTGCAACGTGTCGCCCGACGCGGTAATTCAGTCGGTCGACATGCCCACAATCTACGAGGTGCCCCTGCGCATGCATGAGCAGCACCTCGATGAGATTGTGCTTCGCAAGACCGGGGTGCCTGTCGAGGGTGAGCCCCACATGGAGCCTTGGCTCAACTTCCTCCGCAAGCTCGACAATGCCGAGGAGGAGGTGACGATAGGTCTTGTGGGCAAGTATGTCGAGCTTCAGGATGCCTACAAGTCGATCAACGAGTCGCTCTTTCAGGCCGCTACCTATAACGATTACAAGCTCAAGCTCGTGTATATCCACTCCGAGAAGCTCAATGCCGGCAATGTCGATGAGCTGCTGTCGCCGCTCGACGGCGTAATCATTGCGCCGGGATTCGGCCAGCGAGGCATCGAGGGCAAGTTTGTAGCCCTGAAGTGGTGTCGCGAGCACGATGTTCCCACATTCGGCATCTGCCTTGGCATGCAGTGCATGGTCATCGAGTTTGCCCGTGATGTGCTTGGACTGCGTGAGGCCAATTCTACCGAGATGAATCCCACCACCCCCGACAATGTAATCGACCTCATGGAGGATCAGAAGACGGTTGTCGACAAGGGTGGCACAATGCGACTCGGAGCCTACGACTGTCGTCTGCAACCCGGTTCGCGAGCCGCCAAGGCTTACGGATGCACCGATGTGAAGGAGCGTCATCGTCATCGTTTTGAATTCAACAATGAATACCGCGAGCGTTTCGAGGCCGCCGGCATGCGGTGTGTGGGCGAAAACCCTGCCACCCGCCTTGTCGAGGTCGTGGAGCTGCCCGACCACCGTTGGTTTATCGGTACGCAGTATCACCCTGAATACTCTTCGACGGTACTCAATCCCAACCCTCTCTTCCTCGACTTCATTAAAGCTGCAATCGCATATAAACACGAAAAGAAATAATGGATAAGAACACAATGTACGGATTGCTCCTGATGGGAGCTGTCATCCTTGGCTTCATGTGGCTCAACCAGCCCGACCCCAAGCCCGACAGTATTGCTCCCGCCGAGCAGATAACCGCAGAACAGGCCGAGGCGATGGCCGATGCACAGCTCGCTTCATCGCTCGACACGCTCACTCCGGCCGAAACTTCGATGCTGGCCGCCGCCGTTCACCAGTACGGAACTCCCGACTCGGTGTCAGGCCGCGTAACGATGCAAAATTCAAAGGTGGATCTTGTATCCGACGGATACCTGTTGACCGGCTCGGTCAATGTCGACGGAAAGAGTGTAGACATTGCCGACCTCTCCAATCCTGCTGCCGCAGGGCTTTCACCCGTCATCGCCTCAAAGGCTGTGAAGTTGCTTAAGACTACAACCCGTGAGCTTACCCAGTATCAGGGATTTGCGCGTTACCTGCAGGGTGACAGTTCGACTGTGCGTCTTGAAAATGAATACATCGCGCTCGACCTCTCCAACAAGGGCGGCATAATATCGCGTGCCGAGCTGAAGGACTACAAGTCCTATAAGGGCGGCAATGTCGTGGTGTTTGAGGGCGACGACAACGGTTACTCATTTATCCTCAACTCGGCCGACCGTGAGTTTGACACCCGCAACTTCTTCTTTGAGCCGGTTCAGGAGAGCGACACTACGGTGTTGATGACGCTCAATCTCGGAAGCGGCGCATCGTTTGGAATGCGTTACACCCTTCTCCCCGAAAGCTACGTGGTGAGAATGGAGGTTGTGCAGAACGGCATGCAGTCGGTTATTCCGTCAAGTGTGGCGACTATGGACTTCCTTTGGCATCAGAAGATGATAAGACAAGAGGAAGGCCGCATGTTTGAGGAGCGTAACTCGGGATTGTATTACATGTATGCCGGAGGCGGTGTCGAAAACCTCAGCGAGTCGTCAAATGACGATGAGGAGGTCAACGAGCGCATCAAGTGGATAGGATTCAAGAATCAGTTCTTCTCGATGGCGTTTATAGCTCGAGGCACGTTCAATAACGCCAATCTCACATCAAAGATACTATCAAAGAGCCAGCCCGGCTACCTGAAGGAACTTGAGGCCGTTTCGTCGGTCGACTACAACGCTTCCAACCCCATGCCGGCGCAGTTTGACATTCTCATCGGCCCCAACCTCTATCCCATGTTGTCGGGACTTGATGACAAGCTGAACGACGGCGAGGATCTTCACTTGACACGGCTTATTCCTCTCGGATGGACTCTCTTCCGCTGGATCAACACCTGGATTGTGATTCCCGTATTTGACATCCTTGGCAAGTGGTTTACCAACTACGGTGTCATCATCCTGTTGCTCACAATCTTCATCAAGATCATCATCTTCCCCTTCACCTATAAGAGCTACATGTCGCAGGCCAAGATGCGCTTGCTCGCTCCCGAGATAAAGGAAATCAATGAAAAGTATCCCGGTCAGGAGAATGCCATGACCCGTCAGCAAAAGACGATGGAACTTTACTCGCGTGCCGGTGCCAATCCCATGGCGGGCTGTCTGCCCATGTTGCTGCAGATGCCGGTGCTTATCGCCATGTTCACCTTCTTCCCCTCGTGTATCGAGCTGCGTGGCGAGCCCTTCCTTTGGGTTAAGGACCTGTCGGCTCCCGACGCCATCATCACCTGGAGCGGCAACATTCCCTTGGTCACCGAGTACTTCGGCAACCATCTGTCGCTGTTCTGTCTTCTCATGACCGTGACCAACATCATCTACACTAAGGTCACGATGCAGAATCAGCCGTCGGGAGCGTCGATGCCCGGCATGAAGTGGATGATGTATCTGATGCCTTTGATGTTCCTCGTCTTCTTCAACAACTATGCCGCAGGTCTTTCCTACTACTACTTCCTGTCGCTGTTGATCACAATCGTGCAGACCTATGTGTTCCGTCACGTTGTAAATGAGGAGAAGATGCGTGCCAAGATGCAGGAAGCTTCCAAGAAGCCCCGCAAAAAGTCGGGTTTCATGGCCCGTCTTGAAGAGGCCCAGCGTCAGCAGCAGGCTATGCTACGCGAGCAGGAGAAGCGTAAAAAGGGTGGTAACCGCCGATAAAGCGGCTCGCCGATATGATTTAAATCAATTGATTAGCTATGAATAATTTCGTGTTCTGGAGCCCGACCAAGTTCGTTTTCGGGCGTGACACCGAAAGCCGCACCGGAGCCTTGGCTCGTGAGTTTGGCGGCCGCAAGGTGCTGCTTGTCTACGGTGGCGGCTCGGTTGTGCGCAGCGGTTTGCTCGACCGGGTTAAGGCATCGCTTTCAGCGAGCGGTATCGAATGGGAGGAGATGGGCGGAATTCAGCCCAACCCCACCGACGACCGCGTCTATGAGGGGATTGAACTGGTGCGCTCGCGGAACATCGATATGCTCATTGCCGTGGGTGGCGGTTCGGTCATCGACACAGCCAAGGGCATCGCATGCGGAGTTCCCTACGAAGGCGATTTCTGGGACTTCTATTGCGGCAAAAAGATAGTGGAGAAGGCTCTCCCTGTGGGAGTCGTGCTCACCATCCCGGCTGCCGGAAGTGAAGGCTCGGGCAACTCGGTCATCACCAAGCGTGACGGACTCATAAAGCTCAGCCTGCGCACCGAAAGCGCCCTTCGCCCCAAGTTTGCGGTGATGAATCCCGAACTCACCTTCACGTTGCCTCCCTATCAGACCGCATGCGGCATCGTCGACATGATGGTCCACATCATGGAGCGTTATTTCACCAATACCCCTGATGTCGAGATTACCGACCGCGTGGCCGAGGGTGTGCTCACCGCGATAATGGAGGAGGCTCCCAAAGTGATGTGCGACCCCGAGAACTATGAGGCGCGTGCCAACATCATGTGGAGCGGCACTCTCGCCCATAACGGAGTGTGCGGCACAGGCCGTGCCGAGGATTGGTCGTCACACTTTATCGAACATGAGATAAGCGCTATATACAACGTTGCCCACGGAGCCGGACTTGCCGTCGTGGTTCCCGCATGGATGCAGTATGTGGCCGGTGTCAATCCCGTCAAGGTGGCGCAGTTTGCCCGCCGAGTCATGGGTGTCGTGTCGCAGGGCGATGACAGGTCGGTAGCAGCCGAAGGCATCAAGCGTCTTAAGGATTTCTTCATGAGCATAGGTATGCCCGTTACATTCAAGGAGCTCGGCATCGACAATCCCGACATCGAGCGACTTGTTGCAAAGCTTCACGAGCACAAGGGTGAACGCATCGGCGGTTATGTCAAGCTTTCGGCCGATGACACCATAAAGATATATGAGATGATGCAGTGACGCTCAGGTCACGGCACATATACGACTTTTTAGGAGAGCCTGAATGTGTACTTCAATGACGGAGTGCATCCCAGGCTCTCCTTGAATTTACTTAGACCTTCATTTACTCCGTCGCCACTGTCGACAGGCCCGAAGTCGAGCATCCTCGCTCCCTTGGCCTTGTAGTGACGCATCATGTGGAGCGCGAGAAGATTCATGGCTCCCGGATGACGGTGTTCGGGCAGGTCGCCCCAGTTGATGAGCTGCACTATTCCCGGGGCTGTGTGGTGCAGCTGGGCGGCTGCTATGTCGATTCCGTCAAGAGTCACTATGAAGAAGTCGCTGCCGCCCACCGGTGCGGTCGCCATGAAGTCGTGCAGCGACATTCGCAGCTCCCTCCCTTTTGCGTTATGATTGGCAAGTATCAGGTTGTAGTTGCGCGTTATTTCACTCTCGATTGCGGGTTGCCTGGTGATTGTGTAGTGTGACATCAACGCTCGCCCTATGCTCCACCGCGATTTGTGCGACATCAGCTCGACAGGGTCGAGGTGACGCGTAAGGTCGGCCGCGTAGTTGAGGTGGGGCGTTATCTCGATGCCAGGTGTCGACATTAACGAGTAGGCGCATTTTATGGCGGCGTTGTCGCCGTAACATTCGGGGGGCAGTGTCACGACAAGCGATCGTTCCTGCGATTTAGTGAATGTGCAAAGCGTCTTGACTGCGTTGTCGATGCATCGGAACGACTGACGGCGGTTGACCGTCAATCCGCCGAACGGGGCCGACCACGGTGACATGATGGCTCCGTCACGCTCGCCAGCAATCATGCCGCAGCGCAACCTCCCTCCGTCATATAACGCAAGGTATAGCACATCGTCACACTTGCCGCGGTTCAGCTCTGAAAATTGGACTGAATTGTAGATGTGTCCCGGATGTGGGAATGCACGACGGTAGCTGTCGGAATCGAGTCGTTGTATATGCATCGTTGGGCTTTTGTCGTCACAATATTACGAAAAATAGTTCATATCCGCAATCTCCCGGCATTGAATAAGCAATATTGAGCGTTGAGTAACGTTGGATTTATGTAGACGCTTACACTATGATAAATCGTTTTCTCAACATATTTCTTATAATTGTGCTTCTTGCCGTTGCGAGCGGTTGCATCGAGGATGGATTCACCGATGATTCGTCGGCCCGTCCCGAGTTTTCGGTCGACACCCTCAATCTTGGACTCACATTCACTGGCGAGCTCACACCCGTCCACAGTTTCAGGGTTTACAATCGTCACGACCGCAATCTGCTCATAAGCCGCATTGCGCTGCGTGACGGCAGTGACGCCTACCGGCTGAATGTCGACGGCGTTGCCGGCAAGGAGTTTACCGATGTAGCCATAAGGCCGCACGACTCCATCTACGTGTTTGTCGACGCACAGTTTCCTCCTGTGGGGCGCGACGGCAAGCTCACCGTTAAGTCGCTCCTCGACTTCGAGGTCAACGGCGGTCGCTCCACGGTGGTGTTGAGTGCCGAGTGCATCGACGTGACTGTCGTTCAGGCTTCGGTGTTGTCGGCCGACGCCCTTTGGTCGGGAGCTTATCATGTAATGGGTGATGTGACGGTTGCTTCAGGCGTGACATTGAATCTCGCCGAGGGCTCGACGCTCTACTTCCACGACAAGGCATCGCTTAATGTCGAGGGTGTCGTTGTAGCCGATGGAACTCCCGAAAAGCCGGTTGTGATGTGTGGCGACCGCAACGGAACGATGGTGGGCCGCATCCCCTACGACATTGTGCCTGGGCAATGGGGCGGTGTCACTTTCGCAGGCCCCGGGAGCCGGTTGTCGCACACTGTTGTGCGCAACACCTCATCGGGCATTGCCGTGACGGGCGGTGAGCTCTCAATGCTTAACTGTGTCGTGCGCAACTCGCGTGAAAGCGTCATCTCCGTTACCGATGCCGAGGTCAAGGCTGTGGGATGTGAATTTGCCGACGCACCCGAAGGGGTTGTGACGCTCGACGGCCGCGCCCGATTGACAATGAATCACTGCACTGTCGCCAACAGCTACCTGTTTGCTCCCGTGACGGGCGCTCTGCTTGAGCTGAAAGATGACGGAGTGTCATGCCACATAACCAACTCCATCGTCTACGGCAACGGCCCTATGATGAATACTAAGTCACCCGCCTCGGATGATGTCACGCTACGGCGTTGTCTTGTGGGAGCTGACGGCAGTGACGACGACACATTCATCGACATGATATGGAACTCCGACCCCATGTTCATTACCGACACCGACCGCTATATCTTCGACTATCGCGTCGGCCCCGGCTCTCCTGCCGAGGGAGCGGCCGATGCATCACTTACCTTGCCCGAGGCCGTGCGCGATTTCTACGGCCGCGAGCGAGGCTCGACACCCGATCTCGGCGCCTACCAGCATTGATATGGAATCATTAATATGCTATGATTCCATATCGTTAGAGTGTTACATGCCGGCGTATGATTTTACTGTAGGGCTTTCAACATCGACTCCAAATTCACGGGCACGGGCCATGATGGCGCGTGCAAGCTTCGGCTTCAGGTCATCGGGACAATAACGGAAATAGGCTTCGGCAGCGCGCACATGTGCTGCATCGGGCATTGGGTATTCACGCCTTTCAGGAAGTCCGAACACCTCATCGGGCAGTTCTTTCTTCTCTTCATAACTTAATCGGTCGGTCATAATAATATTGATATTAATAGGTTACTTCTATCTTAAAGTAACATATACGGGAAAGCATCGGTGTGCCTCCCAATCTATTATTATGCTTTATTAACAGTATCAGTTTCCGTTGGCGCTTATTGCGGCAAGTAACGCCGCAAGTAATAGATATATTTTCATGGGGAGATTATATTAGTTAAGATTTTTTGTGATTTGAAAATTGCAAGACGAAAAAAATACATATCTTTGTACTTGGTGAATGTGGCGATACGGGTTGTAATTTGTAATCAGGTGTCCCGAATTATTGCATTTATGGCTGGTCGCCGATTTTTTAACCGCTAAATATTCATGGACTCACATTATGATTAAAAAAATTGTATTGTTGATAGGAATGTGTCTGTTGTCGCTTCAGCTATTCGCGCTTGAAGGCAAACGGCTGCTTATCCTTAATTCCTATAATGAAGGTGCGCCGTGGGCGCAGGAAATCATAAATCCTATAATGCGTGAGGTGTCCAACCGCGACGGCTTTCAGGCCGTGGAGGTGGTGCATCTCAACAGCACCCTGATTCATAACGACAAGGACTTCGACAATATGTCGCGAGGCATATTCGACCGTTTTGTCGACCGTAAGCCCGACTACCTGGTGCTTGTGGGCGACTTTGCGTTCACGCTGCGCGACAGCATAGTCGAGCGATGGGGCGATGTGCCCATGCTGCTTGTGGTCCAGTCGGAGCAGTACGGAATGCGTGACTACTATTACACCTACATCGATGAAAATGAGGCGATGAATCCCGACAAGCTCTATCCGCTTGAGTCGATTCACGACGACTACAACTTCTCGATAGTGGTGACACCCAATCTCTACAAGGAAACGGTCGACATGATGGCCTACATGTTCCCCGACATGAACAAGCTTGTCTTTGTGGCCGATGCGCTCTACCAGAACAGGCAACTGAATCAACAGCTGCGTGAATATCTCTCGAGAGAGTACCCCGACATGGACTATGAATGGCTCGTGGCCAACGAGGAGAACAGCCGCGCCCTGCAGCAGTATCTCAACAATACCGACCATAACATAGGAATGTTGTTGTCGACATGGTTCTTTGAGCGAATGACGGTGCACGGACATCCGCAGCTGATTGCCGGAGAGGCGAGGATGATATCGGGTGCCCACCGACCGGTGTTCGGACTGCGTGCCGCCTATCTAAACTACGGAATAACGGGCGGATATTTCCCGTCGCCCGACGAGATGCAGAAGAAGATTCATGCCGGACTGCTTGACCTCATATCGGACAAGGACATGAGAAAGGTGCCGTTCAGGAAGGTGGCCGACTCCTATCCGATTGTCAACTACAACCACCTGATGCGTGACGGCATTCCCGAAAGCTCGTGTCAGCCCGGCACCGTGTTCATGAACCGCCCCAAGAGCGCATGGGAGCTATATCACACCTACATAATCGCCGGCGGAATCGTGCTGCTGGCTATTATGGCCGTGATTGTGGCGAGAGTTATGTTTCAGAACCGCAGGATTGCGATGTTACGCGCCCACGAGCGACTGCTCAACAACATGCCGGTGGGATTTTCGCAGGCAAAGGTGGTGCGAGGCAATGACGGCAATGTCGTCGACATCGAATATCACGGCGGTAACGCTATGTTCAGGGAGTTGCTGAAGAGGAACGCTTTGCCGGGGAAGCCCGACAAACTCTTTGACGCCGATTTCATCGCCAAGATTGTGGAGCGGCTTCTGCACCGCCGCCGGTCAGTGCGCTTTTCCTACAATTTCCCGTACACCGATGTCACCTACGAGTTCCTGATAAGCATAGGCAACGAGGTCAACAAGGTGGTGGATGATGTAAACGTGTTTGCCGTCGACATAACCGAAAAGTGCAACGCCGAGCGTGATTTGCGGGAATTTGCCCACAAGCTCGACGTGACGATGAACGTAGCCCACATAATACCCTGGCGCTGGGATATACGCAAGCACAAAATCATGTGCGAGGCCATGAGAATGCTTCGCCGAAGCCACTACAACGTTACGGCCATGGCCGAGGATGTGAGGGTGATAAACGAGGAGGATTATCTGAACTGCATACATCCCGACGACATGGAGCGCGTGTGTGATGTCTATCGCCGCTTTGTCGAGGGCCGGTTGGAGTATATCAAGATGGAGTATCGATTTATACGCAGGAAGCCGAAGTGTGACATGGTTGAGTGGATTGAGGTGTGTGCCGCCGTGACCGAGCGCGACGACAACGGAATGCCCACGGTACTTATAGGGTCGATGCTGCTGATTACCGAGCGCAAACGCCAGGAGGAGATGCTGATTGCGGCGCGTGAAAGGGCTGCCGAGGCCGACAAGCTGAAGATGGCCTTCCTCGCCAACATGAGCCACGAGATACGCACCCCGCTGAACGCCATTGTGGGATTCTCCAACCTGCTCGCCAAGACTGTCGATGCCGACAAGAAGCAGCGGTTTATCAACATCATAAACAAGAACAACCAGATGCTGCTAAAACTGATCGGCGATGTGCTTGATATGGCCAAGGTTGAGTCCAACACCCTCGACTTCAACTTCCGTCCCACCGACCTGAATCATCTGATACAGGAGGTCGACAGCACAATGCGTATCAAGCTCAGCAACGATGTGATGCTGAACTATGTGCTCGGAGCTCCCGACTGCATAATCGACACCGACCCCGACCGCCTTAACCAGGTGCTGATGAATTTGCTTAACAATGCGGCAAAGTTCACCACCAAGGGCAGCATAACATTCGGATATGAGCTGCGTGACGATGAGATATATTTCTATGTGCGTGACACCGGAATAGGCATTCCCGATCAGGATGCCGAGCGGCTCTTCTCGCGCTTCACCAAACTCAACAACTTCATTCCCGGCACCGGACTCGGACTGTCGATAAGCAAGAGTATCGTCGAGATGCTCGGAGGCAGCATAGGGGTGAAGTCGGCCGGACATAACCGAGGCTCGATTTTTTGGTTCACGATTCCCAATAAGCAGGTTTCGGCTATGTCGGAAATAAATGAGATCTATTTTAGAGAAGTAAATTAGCAACCAAAACGTATATAAAGCACAATACAATTATGTCATTTGAATTTGATTCAAAGCCGGCTAAAGTGGAGGTCGATGTGAACGAGTTCATAATGTCGATTGCCGGCGCGGCGGCCAAGAGGGTGCCTTCGCGCACAATTCTGAATCACGTGCTCGGAGCCGTGAGGTGTAAAGTCAACACCGACCCCGAGCTGCTGTCGCAGGTCATGTTAAATCTTCTCGACAATGCCTGCAAGTTTACTTCGCGCGGCAGCATAACTTTCGGCTACGAGATGCTGCCTGATGCGGTGTGCATCTTTGTAAGGGATACCGGCGCGGGAATATCGACGGAAAGGCAGATGACGCTGTTTGACCCGACCGACGGCAACAGACACGGGCTTGCCCTCTGCAAGGATATCGTCGAGTCGCTGCACGGGGAAATAGGAGTGGAGTCGGACGGAGAGGGAAAAGGCTCGCAATTCTGGTTCACTCTGCCGGTCGAGGCCGAAGAAGAGGCCGATGAGGCTGAGCAGCGTGATGTCACGCCTGTGCCCGTTTTCGAGAAGCCGCGTGACGCAAGCAGGCCCACGATCCTTGTCGCCGAGGATAACGACAGCAACTACTTCCTTGTGTCGTCGATACTCGAGGATGAGTACAATCTCATCCATGCACATAACGGCAATGAGGCCGTAGAGCTCTTTGCCGAATACAATCCGCATCTTGTGCTGATGGATATAAGCATGCCTGATATGGACGGATATGAGGCTACATCCATCATACGGTGCAGCAATACCGATGTGCCCATAATCGCCGTTACGGCCTACGCATTCCAGGCCGACCGCCTGCGCATAATGGATAGCGGCTTCAACGGATACATTTCCAAGCCCATCGACGCCGACCTCCTCATGACGGAGATTGCCCGCCTTCTGAACAACGGCCGGTAGCCTCGGGTGTGTCGGGCGTGAGCCTGCCCGTAGGGCCGGAGGATGTTGGGCGGCGGCTATAAAGAATGAGGGCGTCAGAATTGATTCTGACGCCCTCGCTTGCTTATTGTCGGGGTGACTAGACTCGAACTAGCGACCTCACGCCCCCCAGACGCGTACTCTAACCAACTGAGCTACACCCCGATTTCTGAAAAGCGATGCAAAGATACTCACTATTTTTTTACGATGCAAGAAAACCGCCGCAAATCTGCCTAATTTTACTTATTTTAACAGTTGAAAACTCTCCGTGACGCTTAGACCCCGTACCTTAACGTTAACAAATATTGGGCCGCGAGGTCTTAATCGCGGGTGTAAAAAAGATTTGTATATAACGCGTTTTTTTTGTAATTTTGTTTGCCCTTTTAGGGCGTTTGACTACGCATTCAGCGTTTGCGTAAAATATTGTAATTCAAGAAATAAAATCTACAATAATAAATTTATGTCAGAACAAAGAGAAGAGTACGGTGCAAGTAGCATCCAGGTCCTTGAAGGTCTTGAGGCTGTGCGTAAGCGCCCGGCGATGTACATCGGAGATATCAGCGTTAAGGGTCTGCATCATTTGGTGTACGAGGTCGTGGACAACTCAATTGACGAGGCTCTTGCCGGTTATGCAACACACATTGACGTCACAATCAACGAAGATAATTCAATAACGGTTATCGATAACGGTCGAGGCATACCCGTCGACATGCACGAGAAGGAGCACAAGAGCGCTCTTGAAGTCGTGCTCACCGTGCTTCATGCGGGAGGTAAGTTTGACAAAGGTTCCTATAAGGTTTCGGGCGGTCTGCACGGCGTGGGCGTGAGCTGCGTTAACGCACTCTCAACCTATCTGCGCGCCGAGGTGCATCGCGACGGAAAGGCATACATGCAGGAGTATTCATGCGGAAAGCCCATCACCGATCTGAAGATAATCGGCGACAGCACCCACACCGGTACAAGCATAACGTTCAAGCCCGACGACAGCATATTCACCGTTACGGTCTACGACTACAACACCCTGGCCAATCGTCTTCGCGACCTGGCCTTCCTTAACGCCGGCATCACGCTGACTCTTACCGACAAGCGTCAGGTCGACGAAAACGGCGAGTACAAGAAGGAGCTATTCTACAGCGAAACCGGTCTTGAGGAGTTTGTGCAGTACATCGATTCGAGCAAGGAGTCGTTGATAAATGATGTCATACACCTCACAACCGAGCGTCAGGGCATCCCCGTAGAGGTGGCATTGACCTACAACACCACCTACAACGAGAATGTATATTCATTTGTCAACAACATCAACACCATAGAGGGCGGTACCCACCTGACCGGATTCCGTCGCGGACTCACTTCGACACTCAAGAAGTATGCCGAGGACAGCAAGATGCTCGACAAGGTTAAAATCGACATTTCGAGCGATGACTTCCGTGAAGGACTTACGGCCGTAGTGTCGGTAAAGGTGATGGAGCCTCAGTTTGAGGGCCAGACCAAGACCAAGCTCGGCAACAACGAGGTGATAGGAGCCGTGCAGACTGCCGTGAGCGATGCCTTGCGCACCTATCTCGAAGAGCATCCCCGTCAGGCCAAGCTGATTGTCGACAAGGTGATACTTGCCGCCACCGCCCGTCACGCCGCCTATAACGCACGAAAGAATGTGCAGCGCAAGTCGCCGCTTTGTGGCGGAGGCCTTCCCGGTAAACTCGCCGACTGCTCGTCGCGCACAGCCGAGGATTGCGAACTTTTCATCGTCGAGGGAGATTCGGCAGGCGGTACAGCCAAGCAGGGCCGCGACCGCACCTATCAGGCCATTTTGCCCTTGCGCGGTAAGATCCTGAATGTCGAGAAGGCTATGGACCACAAGATATTCGACAACAAGGAAATCACCAGCCTGTTCCGCGCAATGCGTGTGACTATAGGCACCGAGGAGGATTCCAAGGCGGTGAACCTTGAAAAGCTTGCCTACCACAAGATTATAATCATGACCGATGCCGATGTCGACGGAAGCCACATCGCCACACTGCTCATGACATTCTTCTTCCGCCGCATGCGTCCCGTTATAGAGAACGGCTACCTTTATCTTGCAACACCGCCGTTGTACAAGTGTACACGAGGCAAGGTCGAGGAGTATTGCTGGACCGATCAGCAGGTGCAGGCGTTTATTGCTACCAACGGTGACAAGACCAAGGTGATGCGCTATAAGGGACTTGGTGAGATGAGCGCACAGGAGCTGCGTGACACTACCATGGCCCGCGAGCACCGACTGCTGAAGCAGGTTACGATAAACGACGCTGCTGAAGCCGACCGCATTTTCTCGATGCTGATGGGCGAGGATGTTCCGCCGCGTCGCGATTTCATCGAGGAGAACGCCAACTATGCCAACATTGACGCATAGTAGAGCGTTACTTATTGTAAATACTGACATTGGACACTAACTAAAATTCATTTGTATATGGCTACAGCACCAAAGCATACCCGGCGCAAGGTTACGCGTGAATTATACGCGATGATTGATGATTTTATCGACAATCAGGGTAACAAGACATTCAATTACAAGCAGGTGTCGCATGCTATCGGGGCTGATACCCCACAGGCACAGAAAGCTGTAGCCATGCGCCTTGCCGAGATGGAGTTTGACGGTGAGCTGATTGAGGTGACTCCCGGTAAATACAAGGCTCCCAACCGGGGCAATGTGGCTACCGGAGTATTCACCCGACGCAGCAACGGCAAGAACACCGTGATTCTCGACGGTGACGATGAGGGAATATTCGTTGCCGAACGCAATTCGATGCACGCCCTCAACGGCGACAAGGTGAAGGTTCTCGTGGCCGCCCGACGCAAAGGTGTTGAGCCCGAGTGCAAGGTGCTCGAAATTATCGAGAAGAACGATCAGGTGTTTATTGGCGCACTCACTGTCGAGCGTCACTACGGCACATTGTCGACCGACTCAAAGTTCCTGGCAACCGACATCTTCATTCCGCGCGGAAAGCTGAAAGGCGGCAAGACCGGCGACAAGGCCATCGTGCGCATAACCGACTGGCCCGACGATGCAAAGAATCCTCACGGCGAGGTGGTTGACATCCTTGGCCGCAACGGCGAGAACAACGCCGAGATGCATGCCATATTGGCCGAATTCGGACTCCCTTACCACTATCCCGAGCAGGTGGAGCGTGCCGCCGAGAAAATCGATGCCGGCATAACCCCGGCCGAGATTGCCCGCCGAGTCGACATGCGCGATGTGACCACATTCACCATCGACCCGCGTGACGCAAAGGACTTTGACGACGCGCTTTCGCTGCGCCGACTGCCCAACGGAAACTGGGAGGCCGGAGTGCACATTGCCGATGTGACGCATTACGTGCGTCCCGAGAGCGCACTCGACAAGGAGGCTCAGAAACGCGCCACCTCGGTCTATCTTGTCGACCGCGTGGTGCCCATGCTTCCCGAACACCTCAGTAACGGAATATGCTCGCTGCGCCCCGGCGAGGAGAAGCTCACCTTCTCATGCGTCTTTGAGATGGACGGTGACGCAAATGTGATCAAGAGTTCGATTTGCCGCACGGTAATCAAGTCAAACCGCCGATTCACTTATGAGGAGGCTCAGGAGATAATCGAAACTGGCACAGGCGACTATGCCGAGGAGATACTCGAACTTGACAAGCTCGCCAAGATTCTGCGCCGCCGCCGTTATGAAAACGGCTCGGTGGAATTTGACCGCGAGGAGGTGCGATTTGACATTGACGAAAACGGCCATCCGGTCGATGTGTTCTTCAAAGTGTCGAAAGACTCCAACAAGCTTATCGAGGAGTTCATGCTGCTTGCCAACCGCACTGTGGCCCAGCGCATCGGCCAGCCCAAGGATAAGAAGAAGCCCAAGGCATTTGTCTACCGCGTGCATGACAAACCCGACGACATGAAGCTTGTCGACCTTGCCGCAATAGCCCGCAACTTCGGATACAAGATAAAGACCTCGGGCACTGCCAAGGAGATCAACAAGTCGATCAACAAGATGCTTGTCGACATAAAGGGCAAGGGTGAGGAGAATCTGCTTTCGGTTCTTGCCATCCGCTCCATGGCGAAGGCCGTCTACTCGACCGACAACATAGGCCACTACGGACTTGGATTTGACTACTACACCCACTTCACATCACCCATACGCCGCTATCCCGACATGATGGTTCACCGCCTGTTGGAGAAGTATCTTGACGGAGGACGCAGTGTCAATCAGCCCAAGCTTGAAGAGCAGTGCAAGCATTCAAGCGACATGGAGCAGCTTGCCGCCAACGCCGAGCGTGCTTCGATAAAGTATAAGCAGGTCGAATATCTTGCCGACCGACTCGGCGAGATGTACGACGGCGTCATTTCGGGCGTTACCGAGTGGGGACTCTATGTCGAGCTGAACGAAAACAAGTGTGAGGGCCTTGTCCCCATTCGTGACCTGGCCGATGACTACTACGACTTTGACGAGCGCAACTACTGCCTTGTGGGCCGACGCACCAAGACCCGTTATCGCCTTGGCGATGAGGTGAAAGTGCAGGTGGCGCGTGCCAATGTGGAGCGCAAGATGGTCGACTTCGCGCTTATCGACGACAAGGGTCGCCCTGCTGCCGATGACAATGCCGGAAACGATGTGACGGCAAAGGAGGCATTGGGCAACAGCGACAAGCTCAAGAAGGGCCCGCGCCGCGCCAAGCAGCAACGCACCCGTCGCCGCTGATCGGGCCACGCCCGGGAGTTGACGCTTCACGCCTGTCATTATAAATTGGATTCACTATTAAATTTATACAACTATGAGATTTCTGATAGCCGTAATGTCGATTATGATGTTTGTGTTTGCAGCATGTGCCAACGGAGGCCATGCGACAAATGCAGTCAAGGCCGAATCCTCGCCGGTGTCGACGGCTCCGGCTGTCGAGGAGCTGCCTCTGCCTTCGGTGCCCTCCACGTTGACGGCTCCCGAGGAGCGTGCCGCCTATATAGTGTCGCATTTTTGGGACGCTATGGATTTCGGCGACACGATACGCAGCCACAATCAGGATTTCATGGAGCAGAACTTTGCCAACTACATCAGCCTGTTCCCTTATACCGACAACGCCGTGCTGGCAACCTGTGTCAGCGACCTGCTGCTAAAGGCCCAAGCCGATGAGGGGGCTTACAATCTGCTTGCCGACATTGCCGACAAGTACCTCTACGATCCCGAGTCGCCTATGCTCAATGAGGAGTATTACATCCTGTTCCTCGATGCGATAACCGGTTCCGACTACATGGACAAGACGCGCCGTTCAAAGTATGCCTATCAGCTTGAGGATGCTTCCAAAAACCGTCAGGGACACAAGGCCACCGATTTTGAGTTTGTCGACAGCAAGGGCCGCAGGTCGACGCTGTATGCCGCCGCCGACGGTCACAGTTACAGGCTTGTGATTTTTTACGACCCCGAGTGCGAGCATTGTGAGGAAACGATTGAGTTCCTGAAAGGAAATCAGTCATTGAAAAATGCCGTTGCCGACGGAAAGATGAAGGTGATCGCCGTGTATGCCGATGGCGACGAATCGGTTTGGGAGGGTGCGAAGGGCTCTCTGCCGGCCGAGTGGGTCAACTCCTATTCACCCGACGGAGCCATTGAGGGCGAGGAGCTCTACGTGTTGAGAGCCATGCCTACGCTCTATGTCATCGCTCCCGACAACACCGTTGCGCTGAAGGATCCGTCGGACCGCATGGTTGTACAATTCATCGAGGAGGCATTAAAGTAGGCGCAGAGAAACAATTACCTGCCGCCGTTGTTTATAATTTGACATTAAGTCGTTGCACGGCAATAAAATGCGTGAGCATTGCCGTTATGTGGCTTAAAAATGTTAAATTTGCATTTTAAAATTATTAATATGGGAAGACTTGTAGCTATCGTAGGACGCCCCAATGTGGGTAAATCAACCCTTTTCAACCGCCTTACACAGACTCGTACCGCGATTGTAAACGACACCGCCGGTACCACGCGTGACCGGCAGTATGGCAAGGTCGACTGGTGCGGTAAGGAATTTTCAATTGTCGACACCGGCGGATGGGTGGTCAACTCCGACGATATCTTTGAAAGCGAGATAAACAAGCAGGTACACCTTGCAATCGAGGAGGCCGATGTAATATTGTTTGTCGTGGACGCCATGAACGGCGTTACCGACCTTGACGACCATGTGGCCGAAATATTGCGACGCTCCAAGAAGCCGGTGATACTTGTTGCCAACAAGGTCGATTCCAACGATTGGCTCTACAACGTGCCTGAGTTCTATTCGCTCGGGCTTGGAGAACCCTATCCCGTGTCGGCTTCCAACGGCTCGGGCACAGGCGACTTGCTCGACGAGGTGGTGAAGGATCTTCCCGAAGAGGACGACACCGAGGAGCAGCTTGAGCGCATACCGCGTTTTGCCATTGTTGGCCGTCCCAACGCCGGAAAGTCGTCGATAATCAATTCGTTCATCGGCGAGGACCGCAATATAGTGACCGATATCGCCGGCACGACCCGCGATTCGATATATACGCGATACAACAAGTTCGGCTTCGACTTCTATCTTGTCGACACCGCCGGAATACGCAAGAAAACCAAGGTAAACGAGGACATCGAGTACTACTCGGTTATCCGCTCGATACGCGCCATCGAGGCATCGGATGTGTGCATCCTCATGATTGATGCCACGCGAGGCATCGAAAGTCAGGATGTGAGCATCTTCTCGCTGATTCAGCGCAACAAGAAGGGTCTGGTGGTGTGTGTCAACAAGTGGGACCTCGTCGAGGACAAGTCGCAGAAGGCAATCGACTTCTTCGCCAATTCCATAAGGCAGCGCTTCGCCCCGTTCACCGATTTCCCGATAATATTCGGTTCGGCCCTGACCAAGCAGCGCATATACAAGGTGATTGAAACCGCGGTCGATGTCTACAAGAACCGCGAGCGCGTCATCCCCACCTCGCAGCTCAATGTCTACATGCAGGAGGTTATAGGTGCTTATCCTCCGCCGGCCAATAAGGGAAAATATATCAAAATCAAGTATGTTACAATGCTGAAGGAGTCGATGATTCCCTCATTTGTATTCTTCTGCAATCTTCCGCAGTGGGTCAAGGATCCCTATCGACGCTATCTTGAGAATAAGATAAGGGAGAAGTGGGACTTCAGCGGTACGCCCATAAATATATTCATGCGCGAGAAATAGCATGACATGCACCTTGACATAACGCGTTTACTGTAATTTAAGAGAACTGAACAATGAAGACATTTGAAGAATTGGGCGTACGTGACGACTTGCGCAAAGCCATCGAGGAGCTCGGATTTGAGAATCCGATGCCGGTGCAGGAGAAGGTGATTCCCCACCTGCTGAATGAGGATGGTGATGTAGTTGCGCTTGCGCAGACCGGAACGGGAAAAACCGCGGCTTTCGGGCTGCCGGTGCTGCAGCGCATCGACATATCGCTCAATGTACCCCAGGCGCTGATTATAGCTCCCACACGCGAGCTGTGCCTGCAGATAGGAAGTGACCTGGCCGACTTTTCCAAATACATTCCCCGCCTTGAGGTGCTTCCCGTCTACGGAGGTTCAAGCATTGAAAGCCAGATACGCAGTCTTAAGCGAGGAGTGCAGGTGATAGTGGCTACACCGGGCCGACTCATCGACCTCATAAACCGTGGCGTGGTGAAGCTCGACGATGTACACACCGTGATTCTTGACGAGGCCGACGAGATGCTCAACATGGGCTTTGTCGACGACATAAACGATATCCTGAGCCATGTGCCCGAGAATCGCAAGATGCTCCTCTTCTCGGCTACAATGCCGCAGGAGATTGCCAAAATCGCCGCCAAGTACATGCACAACCCCCAGGAGTTTGTGATAGGCACCAAGAACGAAGGTGCCGAGAACGTAAAGCATGTCTACTACATGGTGAATGCCCGCGACAAATATCTCGCGCTTAAACGCATAGCCGACGACAATCCCAATATATACGGAATCATATTCTGCCGCACCCGCAAGGAAACCCAGGAGGTGGCCGACTGGTTGATTCAGGACGGATATAACGCCGACTCGCTGCACGGCGAGTTGTCGCAGACCCAGCGTGATGTGGTGATGAAGAAATTCCGCGACCATGTGCTGAGGCTCCTTGTTGCCACTGATGTTGCGGCGCGCGGCCTTGATGTGAGCAACCTCACTCATGTCATAAACTACGGCCTGCCCGACGACATAGCCACCTACACCCATCGTTCGGGCCGTACGGGCCGAGCCGGCAAGACGGGTGTGTCAATCGCCATCATCCACTCTCGCGAGCGCAACAAGTTGCGTGAGATTGAGAAGCGCATCGGAAAGACTTTTGAGCGCAAGGAAGTGCCCACACCGGCCCACATCATCGAGAAGCAGCTTTACAATCTTGCCGACAGGCTTGAGCGCGTGAAGGTTGACGACGATGAAATTGCAAAATATCTGCCCGGAGTGAGCCGTAAGCTCGGATGGCTGTCGCAGGAGGACTTGCTTAAGCGCGTAGTTTCGCTGGAGTTCAACCGACTTCTTGAATATTACAAGGATGCTCCCGCAATTGACTTTATCGATGAAAAACCGTCGAAGAAGGAGCGCAAGGAGCTGTCAAAGCCCCGCACCGCCGAAGAGAAGGATCGCCGCACGGCCGACCGTGGCATGGCCCGAATATATGTCAACGCCGGAAAGAGCGACGGATTCTATGCCGGAAATCTCATCGACATACTCAACCATTCGGTGCCGGGACCGCGTATCGATGTGGGTCGAATCGACCTGATGCCCGGTTACTCGCTGTTTGATGTCAAGAAGAATGATGCCCGTAGGGTGGTCGAGGCTTTGAACCACATCGACTTTGTGGGTCATAAGCTCTATGCCGAGATTGCCGATCCCGAAAAGGACTATTCGCGTGCAGCCACTCGTCGCAAGCGTGAGGCGGCATCGGCAGGTGCAGGCAAGCAGGCCAACGGCAACTTTGACAAGTTCATAAATAAGAAGGGGCGAAAAGGCTCGCACAAGAAATAATAATCTCTCACTCATTGATTATGAATATCTTAAAGCAACTTTTTATAGGCGTGGTCGCCATGATTGCGGTAACGCCTTCGGCAATGGCTCAGCTTAAGTCGGTCGACGCTTTCACCAATGCGCCCATGTCGGTGTTCCCGTTACTTGACAAGAACGCACGCCTCGACATGGTCGACTACTTCAACAGCGGTTCGTCGACGGCCACTCAGAACTCATTGCAGGGCCGATCGCGTGTTACCGAGCTGACCGACAACGACATAAAGATAGCCATGACCGATGCGTCGAGCTATCAGCTGTCGATTCTTCCCGATAAGAGCAACGGTGGTTGTATAGCGCTTATTTCAACTGTCGCTACTCCGGCTCCCGACAGCCGCATAACATTCTACTCTCCATCGTGGCAGCAATATGACACCAAGTCGAGGTTTGAAGCCCCTTCGATGACCGACTGGCTCACCGATGCCGGCCGCAAGACTCCCGACGAGGTTACCAATATGGTGCCGTTCATGCTGGCATCCTATACTTACGACCCGGCAACCTCGACGCTTACGCTGACCAATAATCTTAAGCAATTCCTCTCGGAGGACATATATTCGATGGTGGCTCCGCTGCTTCGCGAGCAGCTCGTCTACAAGTGGAACGGAAGCCGCATGGTTAAGCAGAAGTGAGCAAGTCGCGGCAAGTGGAAGCGTTGACCCTGTATCAGCTTAATCGGCGCATAGCCGAACTCGTCACCAATTCATCGACTCAGAATGTGTGGGTCACTGCCGAATTGAGCGATGTCGCCGTGCGCGGAGGACACTGTTACATGGAGCTGCTGCAGAAGGACCCCGACACGGGTGCTACTGTGGCAAAGGCCCGTGCAGCCATCTGGGCCAACGTGTTTTCGCGATTGCGCTCCGACTTCTATATTGCCACCGGTCAGGATTTCGCCACCGGGCTTAAGGTCATGGTGAGGGCGTCGGTGTCGATGCATCCGGTGTACGGGATGTCGCTGGTCATCAATGCCGTAAATCCTGAGTACACCATGGGCGATCTTTTGCGCCGCCGCAAGGAGATGCTTGCCCGGCTGAAGGCCGAGGGAATCCTCGACATGAACCGCAGCCTATGCTGGAATGAGCCCCCGCTGCGCATTGCGATCGTGTCGGCCGAGGGTGCTGCCGGTTATGGCGATTTCATGAACCAGCTCAATGGCAATCAGCTTGGCCTTCGCTTCACGACCCGGTTGTTCCCGGCCATAATGCAGGGCGAGCGCACGGCTCAGAGCGTCATTGCCGCCCTTGGCCTTATCGCTGTCGAGCAAGATCAATGGGACGGCGTGGTGATAATTCGCGGCGGTGGTGCTACAAGCGACTTGATGGGATTTGAGAACTATGACCTTGCTTCGGCTGTGGCTCAGTTTCCGCTTCCTGTGATTGTGGGAATTGGCCATGAGCGCGATGTGACGATACTGGACTATGTGGCCAATATACGCGTTAAGACCCCCACGGCTGCGGCCGAGTGGCTTATCGAGCAGGGTGCCATGGCGCTTGACCGCCTTGACCGCCTCGGCAACGACATAGTGCATGCCGTAAGGGAGCGTCTGGCAGGATGTAAGATTCAGCTCGGACAGATGGAGGGCGCCATTCCTTCGGTTGCCCGTGGAATGCTTGAGCGTTCCCACAATAAGATGGCGCGTTACGCGATGGCGTTGCAGTCGGTGGCGTCGAAGCGCATCATCCCGCAGCTGTCGCGTCTTGAGGCTTTGGAGTCGACACTCAAGCTGACGACGGCCAATGCTATAGAGCGTCGGTCGACCCGACTTGACTCGATGAACCGACTTCTCGACGCGCTGTCGCCTATGTCGACACTAAAACGAGGCTATTCAATAACGCGCTTCAACGGTCATGCCGTGACAAATGAAGCCGACATCCCGGCGGGGGCAAGGCTTGAAACGACACTGGCCGAGGGAGTGATGGTTTCAATAAAACAATAACGCAATACGACGATGTCAAATACACCTGAATTCATCCCCGTAAAGGAACTTAGCTATAACAAGGCTGTGAGTGAGCTTGAGGATATACTGCGACAGATGCAGAGCGATGCGCTCGACATAGACCTCTTGGCCGCCTACACACGCCGAGCCACGGAGCTGCTGGCTGAATGCCGCAGCCGACTTACAGCTACCGACAAGGAGCTGCAGTCGATTCTGTCCAATGACAAATGACGCACCCTCCCGCCCGCGTGACGGCGCGCTCCGGCGTTGCATGTGATGTTATCGGTTGCCCAATAGATAATAATTCATAATTATTTCGCTATTGCGTCACGTGGATTGTGGCGGCTGCAAAATTTGTTGTAATTTTGTAGTCGTTAAACTCACCGAGTGCTTGCTACCTCGTAAAAAACAAGAATCATGAATCAATCAGTTCCCCGATTTACATTGCCTTTTCTGGTGCTCACTGTGCTATTCTGTGTGTGCCTTATAGTTTCCAACCTGATAGAGATAAAGACTGTCGACATCGGATTTGCCACAATCACGGCCGGCATGGTTGTCTTTCCGTTGAGTTATATCATCAATGACTGCATAGTCGAGGTGTACGGTTTCCGCAAGGCGCGCACCGTCATCTGGCTTGGATTTGCCATGAATCTTCTTGTCACGCTGTTTCTGCAGTTTGCCATATTGCTTCCCGGAGCCGATTCGTGGCAGTCGCAGGACGCTATGGAGGCGGTCTACGGCACCGTTCCCCGCATACTCGGGGCCTCGTTTGTCGCCTTCCTCTGTGGATCGATGGTCAATGCGTTGGTGATGAGCAAGATGAAAGTAGCTTCGGGAGGCCGTCACTTTTCACTGCGAGCCATCGTCAGCACTCTTTGGGGCGAAGGCACCGACTCGATAATATTTTTCCCGCTCGCATTTGGCGGTATTTTGCCTTGGAGGGAAATCGTGTCGCTTATCGTGGCTCAGGCGTTGTTGAAGACCGCCTATGAGATTGTTATATTGCCCGTAACGCTGAAGGTGGTGAAAAAGCTTAAGAGCATCGAGTCGACCGACACCTACGACCGTGGCATATCCTACTCGTGGTGGTGATCGATTACGGGAGTTTTTGCTAAATCAGCCCGTTGCCGGCTTTGATAATGTCAACGAGGATTGGCTTCAATCCGCCCACGAAGCACTCGACGGCTATCACCATAAGTATGAGTCCCATGAGTCGCATCATCACGTTGTTGCCGGTTTCGCCGAGAATGGGCACCAGCTTCGTGGAAGCCCGCAGGATGATGTAGGTCAATATGTAGATAAATGCGATGCTTGCCACGAGCGTTATCTTCATCGGCATGGTGTTGGCGTTTTCCATCAGCATGATGCCGTTGGCAATGGCACCTGGGCCGCAAAGCATGGGAATCGACAGTGGGGTTATGGATATGTCGTTGGCATAAACCTTCACCTCTTCATCCTTCAGCTTGGTGTTGGAGTATTGCGCCTGGAGCATGTCAAATCCTATCTTGAGTATAATGAATCCGGCTGCGATGCGGAATCCGTTGGTCGATATGCCGAAGAGTGTGAATAGTATTTGTCCGCAGAATGTGAAGCATATCAGTATTATAAATGATATTAGTGTTGCGCGTTTTACTATGCGGTTGCGCTGATCGTTGTCGAGGCCTTTGGTCATCGACAGGAACACCGGCATCGTGCCAAGAGGATTGGTAAGAGTGAAAAACGATGTCAGGCAGATGAATGCAAATGGAAGTAGACTGTCCATATACGATGTGATAAATTAGGTTTACAAAATTAATATTAATTTGGGAGCCGTCACAATGTTATAATGCAATCTTTTTCATTTTTTTGTATAACCGGACATCGTATTATGTTGTTGATCCGCCGCCGGGGCCGTTTTTAGCACGATTTTTCGCAAAATGCATAAAATTTTTCTCCAAAATTTGGCGGTTAAAAAAAAACTGCTTACCTTTGCATCGCAATTGAGAAATACATGACTCCGTAGCTCAGTTGGTAGAGCAAATGACTCTTAATCATTGGGTCGAGAGTTCGAGCCTCTCCGGGGTCACAAAGCCAAACGGCAAAATCAAGCAAATCGCTGAAACTAAGACAGTTTCAGCGATTTTTGTAATGTCCCTATCCGGCAGAATAAAGCATATTGTAGGGTTAAGAGGTGTGCAATTCGTGAACAGCCGGAATCGTGAACAATTTGTTCACGGTTGCAGACTCACCAAGCGTAACTTCTTAGTCTTCTGCATTTTTCTGCGATTTGTCAACCTTAAAGTGGGGTCGGCATACGCTCCGCAAGGTTCAAAACCCCACTTTTCGAGCGTTTTGAGTTGATTTCAGACGAATTTTAACATCAATTTAGAAATTTAACTATATGATGTCTGATTTAGCCGTGTTTTTAACTCTTTTACGCCGGTATCGCAGGAATCTGGAAAGCCGCCATTCGTGAACAAGGTGACAGAATGGTGAAATATGATGAAGTTGACGAAAAATAACCGTGAACAGATTTATGAACACCGGTTCCTGTTCACGGAGCTGTTCACTGAATTTACAATACAGCACTGATTTTATGGTTCTTGCCTGTTGTGAAATTGGGCGAAAATGATTATATTTATGTAACCATTAAACCACAATTTCAAATTATGTTACATGATTCGTATTTCACTCTCTCGTTCATCGCAAGGAAGGCGCGAGCCCTCCGCAACGGAGAGTATCCGATTTTTGTCCGCATTACCGTCAGCGGTCAAATCTCGGAAATGAACCTCGGTCGCATCGTTGCCCCGGAGAACTGGGATCAGAAGCGTGCCATGTCGAAAGGGCGCTCGCGCCGCGACCTCGAACTTAATAAGTATATCGAGGTGGTCAAGGCCAGATTTCTCGAAATCCACAATATGCTTGTGAGGGAAGGAAAGATGGTGAATCCGAAAATACTCCGTGACCATTTCCTCGGAACAGTCGAGAAGCCGAAGATGCTCTGTGATGTATTCCGCGAAGCAAACGAAAAGCGAAAGGAGGAACTTGACCGTGGCGATATAGTCAAAGCCACCTACCAGCGATGGACACGTTGCGTCGATTATCTTGAGGAGTTCCTCAAACTGACGCAAAACATGGAGGACATTCCCATCAAGGATGTCACATCCGGACTTATAGACGACTTCGAGCATTTTCTCCGGATGAAGAAGTCCTGCGCCAACAATGCTGCAGTCCGTTATATACGTTGCGTTAAAAATGTGATGCAGTATGCGATGGCGCACAAGTGGATTACCCACGACCCGTTCATCGGCAAGAAGTATCAGCGTACATACACGGAGCGTCAGTATCTGACAGAGAATGAACTCAAGTCAGTGATGGAACTCGACCTCAAAGCACTGCCCCGCCTCGAAGTCGTGCGCGATACTTTCGTGTTCTGCTGTTTCACCGGTCTGGCGTTCTGTGACATCAAGTCACTGCTGCGTTCAAACATAACTACCGACAGCGAGGGCAACACATGGATACGTAAAGCCCGTGAGAAAACAGGCGAGATGAGTATAATCCCGATGCTGGCCGTTCCCCGAAAGATTGCGGAGAAATATGCCGGACATCCGACAGTTCTCCAGAAAGATGTGGTACTTCCGGTCATAACCAACCAGAAGATGAACGCATATCTCAAGGAGATTGCAGACCTTGCGAGAGTGGAGAAGCATCTTACAACCCATCTGGCGCGCCATACCTTTGCGACACTGTCGTTGAGCAACCATGTGCCGATCGAGAGCATTTCAAAAATGCTCGGACATTCCGACATACGCACAACGCAGATATACGCCAAGACACAGGACAAAACCATCTATGAGGATATGGAATTCATGCGTCACAAATTTGATTGCGCCATGATGAACTGACATCCGTTCCACCGAAAAAGACAACGGCAACCGGGCGATATGCTTGGCTGCCGTTGTTGCGTTTAGTTTAGTCGAATTTGGGTCGGTAGTTGGATTGCAGGAAGATTTCTATGTCTTCCTCGGCGTATAGGATTTTGCCGTCAAGTCGGTAATAAGGGATTATTCCCCGGTCGCGGTAGTCCTGTGTTGTGCGTCGGCAAACTCCAAGCAGCTCCGACAGCATGGCATCGGTGATGAAACGCTTGCCGTGGAGCAATGGATGGTATTCTTCTTTCAGCCGTTGGCACATATCGGCAATATCGTAGGCTTGTGCTGTCAGGCGCAGTATGCGCGGGTCATTGGCGGTAACTGTTTCTTTCATTGCCCCGATGCTTTTCCCATGACAATCAGCCTGGCTATATCGCTTCCTTTGAATTGCGATATCCGTCCGAGATGTGAGAAGCCGATTTTGCCGCGCTCTTTCATGGTGCGCAACTTTCGCTCGGATATATGCAGGTAATCACAGGTCTGCTTTGTGGTGAGCCAGTCTGACAACTTCTTGTCACGCAACTGTTCATACAAGGCCTTGACGGTCTTGTGTAGGAAATCGACACGGTTGATGAGCGCATCGAATACTTCACGTTCAACTTCAATTATGTCCATAAATTTATGTGGATTAAGTGGATGTAATAACAGTGGATAGGATAGGATTGAAAAAGAAGGCGGGTATCCCTCCCGCCTTCTCACCACTAAATCCACAATCAAAATAAATTTATGACTGCGATTCAGTGGCAAAGTTACGGAATAATTCTGACATTCACACTATTGTGCGAACAATCAGCAAAAATCAATCAAAACCGACGGCGTGGGCCCTTTTTGTTCTTTCGCTGCATACGGCGGCGGAATTCTTCCTCATCGGGATTGAACGACTGGCCCTGCTGGAACAGGTCAAGACCCGGAAGCGTGAAATCGCTGTCGCCGTAAATGGTAGTGGATTGTGAACCGGCGGATTGATGCTGGGCATCTGCGGTGTGTCGCTGTCCATCCGACGACGCCTGAGTGTCGGCGGTTTGGGATTGAGAATCCGAATGCGTGTCGGTGGGCTGCTCCGGCTCCGGCACGATAACGGGAGTGTCGGGAAGCGGCACATCGTTTGTCGCCTGCGGATTGTTGAAACGCTCGTTGAATGCATTTGCCGAAAACTGCTTGCCGAGCCGGGAACCGTTCAGTACTGTCATAGTATTATGGTCTATGAACGTAACGCCATATATGCGCCCATCTTCGGTGTAGCGGAATACAATGTCGATATTTCGTTCTTTCAATCCTGATATGAAGGCCTCTTTACTCCTTGACTGTGCAAGCACATCAGAAACCCTGCGCCTTGTCGGTGTGATATCAATCTTGTCTTTGGCGCGCTCGAAGCGTCCTTCCACGGCGGTACGGCTTGCGAACTTGCCGAGGCGTGAAGCCTTGAACGGATTAGCGATAACCTTGCCTTCGTCGTCTGTGGCAAAATACACCAGACCGTGATATTCGCGTCCGTTGACCCTGCCATCGGTTTGCTCGCATTTGACATTATACAAGGAGAGAACAGCGTTATACTCGCCTATGGTTTTGAACTTGTAGCGCATACAGACCATTTTCACGGTGTTTGCAACCTGCCGCTTGATGTCGTCCGAAGGGTCAATCTTTTTAATCGGCATATCGGGAGTGATTTTCTCGCGCTGCGCCTTGTGGAGATTGTATTTTTCCTCCAGTTCTGTGGTGATTCTCTTGCTGCGCCTGAACAGAAAGTCTTGATTAAGCCGCTTGCCCTGTTCGTTGACATTGACTGTCACTATATGGATATGGTGGCGGGCGATGTCGGCGTGCTTGTAGATTATGAAAGGCTGCTCACCAAAGCCGAGTTTCTCCAGATATTCGCGGGCGAGGATTTCAAAATCCTGATCGGTCAGCTTATCGTCGGGGTGCGGATTGAGCGAGATATGAAGAACCGGCTTTTTGGTCTTGCCGGTTTTAGGCATAAAGGCGTTGAAATTTTCGGCAATACGTCTGATGTCGATTTGCCCTTCTGCCGGAAGGATGATTTTGTTGGCTCCCAACAGCCGTCCTTCCTCCCGGTTGATTTTCTCGGAATTGTATGCCAATGCGCCATAGAGTGATGAGCCTATCGAGATTTTTGCGACCATTGTTCATCGAATTTTTCCGAAAGAGCCATGACATCCGTCATCACGGCAATCATTTCGATTGTAGCTTTCTCCAGCTTGTAGAGAGATGCCATTGCTTTCTTTTCGGTGAAGTTGGCGCGAAGTTCCTTCACAACGAGGTTGTAGTTTACCCCGATTGTGCGGTACTGGCAGAAAAATTCCGACAGTTTGGCGCTGTAGAGGGCAAGCGACTTGTCGGTGGTGAGAACCTTGAAAGGCTTGCCAAAGATGAGCTGTTTGATGAAAGTGGCCTTTACGGTCGCATCGGCCTTTTCCATCATACGGGAAAGCTCGTCCCATTCGAGGTCGTCAAAGCTGACTTTGACATGGTGGCTGCACTTGTTGGCAACCGGCGGTCGTCCGCCTTTACAGAATAGATTTGTCATAAAAATGTGGATTAAGTGGTGGTGCATCGCGGAGCCTCTGCCAGCCGCAGGCTTAAACATGGGATGTCCGACTTCGGAGGACAGCCCCCACATAGCAAGGTTGTTTCGTGGGAACATCAGTGACCCGAAACCTTTTGGGGAACCCAAAAGACACCTTGCTATGTACGTGTGTACATCCTTAATATTATGAAACAGGAGATTAAATCCGTTATGACTGCCCGGTTTGCCATTCGGGGTGTACGAAGGTCGTACTTTTGCCTGTTTCATGTCAGCGGAGGACTTTAAAGCCTCTCGGTGCTTATATAAAGTTACGAAAATTTGCTGTTAAATCCAAACGACGAGAAAAAATTTCGACACCCTATGCCTGATTTCAAGGTTTTATAAGAAGCTGCAAGAAAAAATTTTGATGTCGTAATGTTAAATTTTTAGTCCCGTTTTGTGGACATACTTGGACATAACCGGACGTAGTCGGACACAGGCGAATTTAAGACATTTAACTGTCAACAGGCATATAAAACTATCCGGAAATTTATTTGTATCTTTATTTAGAGATTGATTTACAGAACTGTCTTCAAGGAGTTCAATTTACCAATATTATTATAGAACTATCCATTGAACTGCAAGTCTGATTTTCAATCTGTCTTGAGAACATTGGTTTTATTGATAGATATATTTGGTTTTAGACAAATCTGTATCCTTCCTTACAGTTCAACTTATAGATATGGAATTGGAACTGTTTAATGAACGATAAAGATACAGTCTTATAGATTTATGTATCTGCGATATTATTTACTGTTTGATTGACAAATCTATTTATCTATAATTCATAGCTTGATGGCTTCAAGGCTTGTCAGCTATGGATTACAGACAGGCCCCCCGCTAAACTCCACATCCAAACCCGAACCAGACATGACTGACGAATCCCTCCATTTCCGGCTCACTTAGCCGATGCCCTCTCGACAGCGGAGGAAGGTCGCAACGCGCGGCATAGAAAGCTGTCAATCCATCCCGCATAGTAAATGCCGGCATTGCTTCGCGCCGATAGAAGCCCGGTCTATCCGTGTCAGAAGATACGCTGACGGCAACCGCTATACCATATCCATTATTAATCAAACTGTTCTATGGCAAAGAAATATGAATCCGACATAGATCCCGATGAATTTATCCGGTCGTTCCGTGAGGAGTCTTCCGGTCTGTCGTCGCTTAAGCGTAGCACCGCTGAAACTAAAAACAGCGAAACTCAATCAGTAACCGATTCTGTAAAAAAGCAGGAGGAATCGCCTCCGGCGTCCACTGCCGTTTCCGATGTTACCATTAATGATTATAGGAGCCGGTTTATATCTGACAGCACCTATTTTCGTCCTCGACGGCGTTTTCTGATGGTTGAGATTGACCCTGATTTCATTCAGAAAATCAAGCGTATCATCTCCTATGAGAATGATTCACCCTGTTCAATCAAATCGTACGTCAACAACGTGCTGGCAGACCACTTCGAGCGCTACAAAGCCATAATTGAGAAAAGACTATGAGAGTCTTATCTCCCGGTATCATAATACATCCAACAACGGCTTTATCGCCATGAGCGACACTCACGCCGCCTGCATGAACTTCGTCAACGCTCTGGAGAAAATACCCGGCATCATCGCCCAGTACGAGGAACGGACAGCCAAACTCAAAGCCGATGTTCCCCAGCTCGAAGCCATCATCTCCAAGCAGTGGGGCAAAGAGGACGAGCTGAAACAGCTCAAATCTGACCTTGCCGCCCTTGACCGCAAAATCACCGCCGAACTCGCTCCCACCCACGAAGTGCCGGACGACCGAATGGGAGTCAACCACGATGAAAAAGACAACGAGGAAGTCAAGCGCAATGAACAGCACCAATCTCAGCGAGTAGAGGCTCCGGCTCAATCTCCCGGCTCAAAGGAGTCGATGGTAGCAGAGCCTCAACATCGTTATCAATCTTCGCCAGAGGCTATTCGTCCGGCATTTCGTCCAACTGGACTTTAATCTAAAGACAGGCAACCCCGACATCACTGCCGGGGTTGCCTGTCTTCTTCTATGTATGATTAAGTCTTTTCATTTATATGATTGATTTATCTTTTATAACTGCCACAATTATAAAGCAACCTATTATATATCATCAAAATTGGATGCTTGCTGGATATATTTTTTTGTCTGGTACCGTGGTTATTCATTCTGAGTTCCTTGACAACTCCACATTAAACACTATTCATGCTCATAAGCATAGAATGTGTCAAAAACACAGCCACTATTCAGATTTGCAGAATTATACAAATCCATATAGTGTTTCGTTTCAGTTTCATTGTGCCATTTTGTACTTTTATCGTATTGGATTAAGAACTCAAGAACGGATATTGACAACTTCAAATCCAGAAATTCTTTGGTAATTCTCTCATATGCATCTGTTTTAGAATTAGCCTTGACAAAGACATATACAAATCCACCTTTTACGGGATTCTCCTTATACTTGTATTCTATACTTGCCCAAAATACCTTCATATACTTTACTGAATTAGGTTTTATATTGCTTATCGGTCAGTTTCATAGCTCAAATAATATATAATTGCGAATAAATAGATGTAGAGTGCAACTACTAAAATCCACATACTGATTTTCCATCTCAGTCTTGTTTTATTGGGTAAACTCCCGAATCGGATATAATATCGTTTACTCCGTTTTCCAAAGTCTATGAACCAGACGAAAATAAAATAAACCGCAAGTATAATCCACACCAACGTGAAATTATGCCAGAGGAATATTATTGAAAAGCATAATGCCATCACAATTCCACCATCCAAAAGCCTGACATCATAAATGCCGGGAAGGGTCTCTTTTTTGTTATTTCTACCCAGAGCCATCAATGCATATGCGCGTATCCGGACAATGTTGTTGAAAATGGATTCAAATACATTTCCGATCCGAATGGTGGTTTGTTCACGGTTGCACCAACGGCGGATATATGTGTAGCTATCGCTGAACATTCCGCTCTGAAAAATACATCTATGTTTATTCTTGCGGGCTTCTTTGATAATTGCCAAAGCATCTTCCTCTTTGCCATTATGGAGGAGAGCCATAAGATATAGCAGTCGGTCGGGATCGTGATCCATCTTAGATTCATCGGGATAAAAGATGTCGGCATCCGGATTCTCGGACAGAAATCCTGATATTTCCGTGTTGGCATCCTGAAATATCTTATTGAATGTATTTGTAAGCTCCTCTTTATCAGTGAATTTTGCAATCTCGTATGAAGCCAGAACTTGCCCTGAAAGAGAGTATGCGCCTGTTCCGCGTAAGCTCAGAGGTTCTTTCTTGTTTTCCGTCGCGTCCCATATATCCCACCATAAATCATCGGCATACAAGGGTTTGACGATTAGTCGAGCCTCTACGTCAAGAAAAAACAGACAGAAAAAGTAGCCGCCCTCAACCTTGAAGTTGATATATGAGCTTTGACGGAAACCGTATTTTCGGCTCACGCTACGCCTCGTGTCAGCTATTATTTTTCTATGCTCCTTGTCGGTCATTGCCTTGCTATTCAAAACCTGTGGTTAATGCTTTAACTGTGTAATTCCAACTCCAGATGTATAGTGCCCACATCAGTCCGATACCAATGAGAAGGCATATAAGCAAAGCGATTCCGACATCTTTATGCCTGTTTCCGAACGCATAAATCACATTTACCGACTGCACGATTAGCAACAGTACATTCGTCGCCAACAGACATCTGTTGACATTTGCCGTTCCTCCTACAAACAGCACAGCAAATGATGCCGCGAATATAATCGCAAATAATATGACAATCACCCATTTTGCTTTGTATATCAGTTTCATCGCTTGCCTCCTTACTTTCGATTCCTTACTGAGTGCTTCGGAGCTGGTCTGACAGCGTCATTCGGCATCATATTTTCAAGCATATATCTGAATATGCAATTGTTGTTCTGTTCTAATAAATTATCTATCGTCAATTTGTCGTGAGGTAGTGTAAAGTTTAAGTAAACCGACTTTCCTGAATTTTTGACATCATAACTCTCTTTCTCGTTATCATTAACGGTAATGACAACATTTACATAGGCAGCCGATGCCTGTTCCTGCCATTTTACAAGATCCTTGCAAAAGTCAATGAATATGGAATCCGTTGTGCTATACCCGTAAATCGGTGTCAGATATTCACTTGATGTGTCTTCTATGTAATCCGCAGGACACGACATGAAGGCATTAAACTGAAAAGCATCTGTCAGAGGACTGCTTGCGCTGTATTCGATTGTAGGTAGACTGTTGTCTATGTTGGCGAATTCTTTATCAAAATAAAATGGAGGCAATGCTGGTGCATTTTGAAATGACAACCGAAGTTTGTCGATTGAACACCACCAATCATCAATAAAATTCTGGAGTTCTCCGGTTTGTATCGCTTCTTTTAACGTTTCCACAATATTGACAAGCACATCGCAATTAGATGATTCATCTGAAGGCGACCATGTTGCCCCGATGCTGTCATTTGATGCGATAAAATAATACATCACACCATCCAGTCCGGCAGAAAAAGTTGGCATTGCCTTTTGAACGGCAGCATCAATAAGTTCGGCAACGCTTTTGCCAAATTCAGAATCAATGGCTACCTTTACTGCTGGAATCTCTTTGATATTCACACTATCAGGATAGACAATTCCATGCGACCGTTTTTCAATAAGTGTCAGACTATCACATTTCGTTGACAAACTAATGCCATATCTGTTAGAGAAGGAAGGCAAGACGATTATTCCACACTTGCTTTCATGTGTGAGCAACGACTTACTATATCGTTCCGCAAACTCCCGGCTGTCGTTTACCGGATCAAGATGACTTTGCGCCCACAGATTACAGGAGAGAGCAAAGCCAACACACAGAATCAATATCTTATAGAGTGCTGCCATACGCAAAGTTAGTAATAATAATCGACATTCGATGTGACAAATGTCCCATTAGAGCATGAAAGTTCAAAACGAGATTATTGCCCGTGCCGCAAAATTAATACAATTCTCGTTAAAACCATTACGTTGCCATGCGTAAAGTGCTTGAACTGAACTGAAAGATTATCCCTTTATAGCGTGATTCTGCTATTGCATCCCCATTTTCCTGCCTTTCCCTTATGTTTTGACTACTATTTAACGGAGTTTGTACCTCGCTTGTTTCACGAATCGGGTATAGTGTTGATTTTCAGTAGTGGTAAGCAATTCCTTGACGACTACCGATAGCGTTAAATCCCTTCCATGATAATTTCGAGAACTTCATTGAACTTATCGGGAGATAGGCGTTTGTCAAGGTTGTCTTGAATGTGATTGAGAACCGCAAAGTGGGGGCAGAATTTGTCGGTAGCTGGATTTTCAAACGAATCTATCCCAATCTATTTGAGCCATGAGAGTAACTTCCGTAGCCACGATAATCTTGATGCGTGAGTTGCTCGTACCACTCAGTTACAACCTCGTATTTTTACAGGGATAAACAAAAAATGTAAATTACACGCAAAGTGGAGTACTCGTAAAATCAATTATTACCCAAATAATAAAGGCTATAATGATAACAGCAATTCCGCCGCCGATTGCCAACGGCAACCACCATTTCTTCCGGTTGTCATATTTGAGCTTCACTGTGACCAGTCCACTTATGATGACTATTCCGAAAGCCAATATAAACAAAAATTCAGTTCCACTCATAGCACAAAGTTACGCATTTTCGCTGACATACAGCGTATTCAGTCGAAATTTTGTATTTTTTCTCTTAGTTTCTAATGATAAAAATACTTACCATCAGTTAAATTTTCGTTAAATCTTTTATTCAAAACACACGCCTTTTCGAATCCTTTCACTCCCTGAAAGCAACTTATTCGCTCCCTCTTTCCCATTAACGAAGAGTTGTACCGCTGTTTTATTATATAGTTGATTATCAGGGATAAAAATCATCGAAATTCATTTCCACATGGATTATACATTTCGCCACGGAGCGGCACAAGTCAATCTTCTTTCCCTACGAAGCCGCCGACATCAAGAGCGTGATGCAGTCTTACGGCGTGACCACCGAGCAGCAGAAAGCGGTTGGCGCATGGCTCTGTGACTATGCGGAACACCTACAGCCCTTTGATGAAATATATGCTCGTTCTCGGCTTTCAGCTTCTTGTTCGCCTGCTCGATGGCTGCGTACTTGCCCTTGCCGAAAAAGTTGGCGATGCCGGACTTTATGCTGTCCGTGTTCTCCCTGTCAACCTCTCTCGCCCGTTCCTCCTTTTCGGCGATTTCGCTGTCAAGTTCCGCGCTGCGCCGCTGCTTCTCCTCGTTCCCAATCTGGAGTTTTTCATGTTCGGTTCTGGCATTGTCCGTTTCACGGATAGCGGCATCCCTGTCGGCTTCGGCTGCTTCCTTTTCTGCTTTTGCTTGTTCGGCTTCCTGCTTCTGCTTGGCGATGATGAAGTCGGCGCGTTCAAGATGTTCCTTTCCCGTCTGCTCCTTTGAGGTGCCCCTTTCCATGTCCAGACACTCAGCCAACAGCGTCTGCATGTCGCTCATGGCTTTATCGTCCAGTTTGCAGGATTTCCCGGTGTCGTGGTTCATCCAGTCCCATACGATATGGGCGTGAAGGTTGGGCTTCCATGTGGCGGTCTCTCCGGGAACGCCGTAATGCCCCTCGTCACGGTGGATGAAGATTTGCAGTGCCGTGATTCCCCACCGCTGCTTACACACCTCACAGAAACGGCGCAACTGCTCCAACGTGGTATCATCCTTGATTACCACGACACCCTCCTTGAGCGGAGTGCTGCCGCGCACGACGGTCACATTCCCGGTCTTCTTGTTCACACGCTCCCGGTCTTTGGTCTGCATCGCCCGACCTGTCTTCTCCTTTACCATCGCGGCTATCTGATTGTAGCGGTCGGTCAGTGTCGAGTTTTCAAATTCAGGTGCTACCCATGCCTCGTTCCGGGGCATAAGGTCGGTGCGGACATAGAACTTTTCCTTGCCTATATGCGCGAGGTATTCCGCTGTCCGCCTGTTGTGATCTTGAAAGCTGTTGCATGTTGCTGAATGGAAGTCGTGCCGTGTGACCCCTCTCGCGTGGTACAATCGCGGTACAAAAATACTCCGAAAAGGACGAATCGCCAAGAGACTAAAATTTCGTTTGTCAAAATCTATTAGCTGAAAATCAGGGTGTTATAACACCAATTTTTGCAGCCGTTTGTCGCCGTTTTGCCCTTTGAAACTCCATATTTATGTGTAATCCAGCTTATCTAAACACCTCGATAATTATATGATGCTGTTGGGTTTAACGTAAAATATTATCCGATTTTTACGTTATAATATCTGTGGGATATGCCTTATCATCCCGCATTTTGTTTAGTTGTATCATCATAATCTGAAGTTTGTTACCGATGTCCGCACAGTTCAACGCATTTGAAAATGCTCTCGACTTCTCTTTCTGGAGGGAGCTATGCGAGAAGCATGGCACGCTGCGCCATTTCAGGCGCGGTGAATATTTTGCACGCACGGGTGAAGTTCTCAAAAATGCCGGATGGATTGTGTCAGGCGGTTTCAAGCACTCACTGATTGATAATTTCGGAAATGCCAAAACAGTCGGTTTTGTGTTTGATGGGTCGGTTCTCGCCAATTATATTAGCTCAATGCATGGCAATAAGATACCTACCGACATCATAGCCCTTGAGGATTCTGATGTTCTTGTCATACCGTCCTCTCTGATTCGTGAAAAGCTGATGTTTGACCCCACTCTCTATATCAAGTTTCTGGATGCCTTGTTTAGGCAGGCATACGAGCAGATGCTCAACAATTACCGTTCCACTCCCGAGCAACGCTACCGCCAGTTGCTTGCACGTTATCCACGACTTTTTGATTTGGTCTCGCTCGGAGAGATAGCCACCTACCTCAATATCTCTCGTCGTCAGCTTCATCGAATCCGTGAGATAAAAGCAACGGACACACCAGACGAGGAAAAAACAGCGAATTAAAGCTCAGAAAGGCTATTTTTATAAGGCAGTTGTGACAAATGTCACAGCTTTTGTCATTTTTACTCTGTAACTTTGCATCAAAGTTCACAGCAAAAATAGATAACAATGAAGAAATACTTTTTTATCGCTTCGATTTTGGTATCGTTAGCTTTTGGTGCGTATGCCCAAAATCAGCAATCAATTACCGTAAGAGCCGGAAGTCAGATGGAAGTTAACTCCGCTACACCGATGAACCATAAGAAGATTGGTGATGCGGTAATGGAGTTCATGTTTGATTACTCTTATCTTCGTGACACAACCGATGTCACATCGCGCGTTGAAGACCGTATGATACTTCTGGTGGGTTATGGGCTATCGAAATTCACGAGTTACCGTGGCATACAGATAGACTCCCTGCTTCAGATATCTACTACTGATCAGATAAAAGCCAACCCGAACCGTTATGTCGGCGGAGAGTCTTTCTCAATCTATAAGAACTATCCCGCCGGAAAGTTCACCAATACTGACAGGGTTGCAACCGACTGGTTTCTTTTTGAGGAGTTGATTCCTTCACAGGAATGGACTATGACCGATGAAACAAAAGAATTATTGGGATATGAGTGCAATAGCGCCAAATGCTCTTTCAGAGGCAGAGATTACATCGCCTATTACACTGATAAAATCCCTGTTGCCGACGGTCCTTGGAAATTCGGTGGCCTTCCGGGATTTATTATGGAGGTACGAGATGCTTCAAATCAATATTCCTTCATATGTGTTGGAATAAACTCTAATGCCGACCGCGCCATTACTATCCCGGAGGTCGATTTCATCAAAACATCAAGAGTCGATTTTTACAAAACAAAAAACAGATTCGATATAAACCCGACTGGATATATGGAAGCAACAAATGGAGTTCAAGTGATTGTAACTACTCCTGACGGGAAACCCCGAACAGATCTGACCTCGCCCAAGTCCCTTACTTTCGATTATATTGAAACCGACTGGAAAAAATACTAATTATAATATCTGTGAGAATTTTAATAACTCTGATAATGATATTTTGTGCTTTGTCACATATATATGGACAAGCCACAAAAATCAAGGGCTTCGTTATAGACAAAGATACCGAAGCTGCCATTGACGGAGTTATAATTCAAGTCAAAGACAAAGCTGGCAAGAATCTTGCCTACACATTTTCTGACGATAACGGATCGTTCAGCATTGACTTCGATGCTTCTTGTTCTGCTTCTGTGATTGTGTTTCATCTCATGGGATATGCAGAAAAAAGAATCCGAATATCAGACATAAAATCACCGATAAAAGTTTATCTTGAATCTCAGCACACGCAACTGGATGATGTTATTGTAACTGCTCCCGACATTGAGCAACGTTCCGACACACTTGTGTATTACTTAAGTCATTATGCCAAGGAATCTGACCGCAACATTGCCGATGTTCTCAAAAGACTTCCCGGAATAAAAGTGGAAGAAAACGGAGAAATAAAGTATAATGGAGAGCCTATCAATAAGTTCTATATTGACGGTGCAGACTTTGCTGACGGAAGATATGGTCTGGCTACGGAGAATATACTTCCGTCAGATGTGGCAAGTGTGGAGGTTATGGAAAACCATCAGCCCATTCAGGCGTTGCAAGGGCTTGAATTTTCACAACAGGCAGGTATTAACATCAAACTTCGTGAACAGGCTCGACACCGATGGATTGCTATATTGTATGGAGGGATCGGTCTGTCGCCAGTTCTGTATAATGCATCAGCTTTTGCCATGCGCATTTCAGGGAAATGGCAGAACATGGAAACCGTTCGGATAAATAATACGGGATGGAATCCACAGTCGCAAAGTCATAGACATACGGTTTCAAATCTGTTCAGCAGCGATTATATCGATTATTTATGGCCTGATTATATCAATCTCGGCACATCTTCCGCTCCTCTTGCCGAAAACCGTACAAGGGATAATTTCTCCGTGCTTGCCAACAGCTCAAATTCATGGCATCTTGACAAAGGAAAAGATGTTAGATTCAATCTTAATTACGAATCCGACCGACTTGACAATCTGTCGGGATATGAAACAAATTATTTGGATGCATACATTCCACGTTTCATCGAGACTAATTCTTTGAAAAGCTATTCGCATTGGTTAAATGGACAGGGCACTGTTGCCATCAACACCCCGGCCATGTATCTCACTGACAATCTATATATCGATGCTCATTGGCAAGATTTTTCGTCTACTGTCGGCGGAACACTGTCCTTGTCACAAAAAGCATATATTCCGGAGTTCAATTTTACCAATGATTTACAAATGCTAAAACGCGTATCCGGAAACTTGCTCTCCGTATCATCACGCAACAGGTACTATTATCGCCCTCACCGACTTGATGTTGTGTCTGATGCCCCGGTTGAACAAGATTTGACAACCCAGGATTTCAGAACTGTTACCGAATTTAAATATGGCTGGTTGAAAGCCAAATGGAATATATATGTCCGTGGCGGTTTTGACCTTAATTATCACCACTTGAAAAGTAATCTTGATGGTATAGCGTCGCCTCTCGTAACCGAGTGCGATTTCCAATCTCTTTTAATGAGAGTGTATGCAGCGCCGGAGGCTTCATATAGCTCTTATCGCTGGCTTGTAACTTTGTCTTTACCAATAGGCTTAAAAACCAATCATATCTATGGTGGTCAGACTGGATCAAATATGACGAAATGCTATTTATCTGTTGCCCCGTTTGTTTATGTCAGATATAAATTTAACGCACGAATGGATGCAATAGCCCAGTTAAAGTATTCTTTGGAACCGCCAGAGGCTACTTGCCATATCCCGGCAGCTATAATGCAGAATTTCCGCAACCTGTATTTGGCTGTTCCTACCACCGATTTTTACCATTATCGTTCTGCAGCCGTGAACTTGAGATATAGGAATCCTATAAAGTCCCTTTTCTTCAACATCATCGGGAAATACGATTGGAACAGCTATCCCCTAATCAATGACCAGATATTCTTAAATAACTACGTACTCAATACATTTACTTTGAACAGCAATGACACCAGATGTTTTAATGTAAATGGCAATATAAGTAAAGGACTGATGTCAGGGAAAATTCATATTAGCCTCGATGCTTCGTATGCTGATGTAATTTCTTCCGCTATGCGTGATGGACAGAAACTTTCTTATCGACAAAGTGCTATCGTTTTGCAACCTGGACTAAAAGGATATTTCACTAACTGGTTTTCAACAGACTACAAAATTGGATACACAATAAATAAGCTGCGGATAAAAAACGGAGATACAAGTAATTATCAAACTATCAAACAATTTCTGTCGTTAGTTCTTATCCCTCTTAAAGGTTGGCAATTTTCTGTCGGAGGAGAACATTATTATACAAGATTTTCTTCTTCTCGGTCATCCAATCTGATTTTGGTTGACGCTTCTGCAACATGGGAGCCGACAAAAAAGCTGGAGTTTAGTATTAAAGCCACAAACATATTAAATAAAAAAGAATATCGTTATGCCAGCTATGGCTTACTTAGTGAAACAGACTATATGTATCGCATACGCGGTCGGAACCTAATGCTTTCAATGCAGATTAGAATATAAAAATACAAAACAGACGGACACTTTTGCCGACTGATTTCCCGGTTTCCTCGTCCTCGCTGTGATTCTGATTTTAATAGCCAAGTAAATATTTTGACATGAAACTGGCCGATAAACAAATTGAGGGGAAGATGAAAGCAGGCAAGGTAAAGAAATGGGCTGATGCCACTGAAAACAGAATAGGTAAAAGGATAGTTTTGTGTTCAACAACTCCGTGATAATGGCACCGACCGTCAATTGTCGCATAGAAAGCGGTAGGTTCACAATCAATAGCCCGGACAAAGTTCTAATTCTTGAAATATACAAATCATTAAACTCCTAAAAATAGGATACCAACAGCTAATCATACATAGACAACATAGGCAGGCGATTTTGGTAATCATCTGCCTGTATCTCTTCAAAGTCATAGAGATTCAGAGAGTGTGTCTGTTCGGAATTATATAAGAAATATAAGTAGTTGAGACATTTGTCACAGCTAAAGTCGCAAACGCTTAGTAACTTTGCCAAAATTACACAGTGATGAACCGACTGATTAGTTACAGGACATCGTTATTTTACTGTTATAGGCAAACAAAGAATGGAGCTTAAGCTATTTACTGTGTCTTACGACTTATACAGTCGCCATCAAATAACGACTACTGATACATCTATAATATGCCCTCGGCAATCGTTGCCGGGGGCTATTGATGAAATAGAAATTGAAAAGAATACATAATGTTAAACCCAATCAACAATAGACATGAATAAGGTTCTTATCGTTGATGCCTCAGAATCTGACCGTCGGCTTATGACGGGCTTGCTTGTCAAGTCCGGTTACGAGCCGATTGCCGTCGAGAGTATGGAGGCTGCAAAAGAGGAGGTGGCAAAGTTGCCACCCGGCGCGGTTGTGGTAACGGCGATGAAATTCGTCCACGGCACAGCGCAGGAGTTAATCAACTGGCAAAAGCGTGAGGGTTACAAATTCCCCGTGATTGCCGTAGTGGATAACATGAATGCCGTGGATCTTCTCTCGGTGATGCGCAACGGCGGTGCCGTGGATGTGATACAGCGACCGGCTATCGACAAGCAACTTATCGAAACAGTCGGCAAGTATGCCAAGCCGGAAAGCGTTGTAATACAGCTTGACAACGCTCTGATTCCCAGACGTAGCGAGAAGTTCAAGGAGATTGAACAATCAATCGAGCGTATTGCCCAAACTAATGCCAACTGCATCATCTTCGGCGAAAGTGGAATGGGAAAAGAGCAGATTGCACGCCAGATATACCTTCAAAGCTCCCGCACACAAAAGCCGATAACGATAATCGAGGCCGGAGGTGCCGAACTTGTTGGGCTGCATGACCCCACATCTGACCGCAACGAGATGTATAACCGCATCAAGAGCTACTTCCAGAATGCTGCGGGCGGAACAATTATCCTGAAAAACATCCAGCTTCTCAATTTCGAGAAACAATCGGTGTTCCTGCATATTCTCTCGGAGGAACATCCGGATGTGAGAATGATATGCACTGCTAACGCCACCCTGATGAAGATGCTTACCGAGGGAGATTTCCGCGACAACCTTTTCTACATGTTGCGTCAGTCGGGTATCACAGTACCGCCCTTGCGCGAGATGACAGAGGATATTCCGGACATTGCCGATTATCTTCTCGCCACATACGCACAGAAGACTTCCCAGACGAGAAAGCGGCTCGACGCATCTGCAATCAAGGCTCTGAAACTGTATCCGTGGCCCGGAAACATACGCGAGCTGAAAGACACCGTGCTAATGGCTGCTTTCCATGCTGACGGCGATACAATATCAGCCGACGACCTTGTTTTCAGCGACATACTTCCGGAAACCGCCGAAGACCTGACTCACCGCAATCCGAAAGCGGAAAAAGACCGCATCATAAGGGCCTATATCCGTGCGGGCACATGGAGAGGTGCCGCGAAACTGCTGAATGTGTCTGAAAAGACACTGATTCAGCTCCGTAAAAAGCACCATATCAATCCCGACGGAGAAATTGAGGCTTGATTACCTCGATAAAAATGCGTAACTTTGCAACGCTAAACAGCAAAGAATAGCGATTGGAGAGCCAATCGTTTCAATGATATTCATAACATAGCACCGCATTTTGTTTTGACGAAAATCTGGTAAATTTTTGAATACAAGAGCAAATGCGTGAAAGTTATGCTATGCGCAAGCATAGCGTGCTGTCACGTTTTCTTGTATAGGCAGTACCAGAGCCTTCGTTAAAAAGCGTGTTCAGCACGCTTTTTCTATTATTATCAAATCTAATACCATAAATTATAATTCTTTCTATCACATCGTTTTTCAGAAAGAACGCCAATTATCTCACACCTTTACAAACTTTCCTATTCACATATTTGTTTTGCAACTAAAATTTAGTTACTTTTGCGCCAAGATAAAACAGCATGGGAACAAAAGAAAAACTGATAGCCCGGTTCTCGGCTCTCCCCACTGACTTCACATGGGAGGAAATGAGACGTCTGCTTGTTGCTTTGGGATACGTTCCGGGCAACAAGGGTAAAACATCCGGCTCTCGCGTGATATTCAAAGGAGAAGGCAAGAAGCCGATAATGCTTCACAAACCTCATCCGGGAAATATCATCAAAGGGTACGTTATGAAACAGGTTTATGATTATCTTAAAAACGAAGGACTGATATGAATACATTGAAATATAAGGATTTTATCGGCTCGGTTGCATTCAGCGAAGCCGACGGCGTATTCTTCGGCAAAATCGAGGGTATTGACGGACTTGTGAACTTTGAGGGCGAAAGCGTTGCCGAACTCACCAACGCCTTTCACGAAGCGGTGGATGATTACCTTGCTTATTGCGCCGAGGAAGGCATCGAACCCCACAAAAGCTATTCCGGCTCGCTCAACGTGCGCCTTACTCCCGACATCCATACCCGCGTGGCATATCTTGCCAAACAAGCCGGAGTTTCAATCAATTCTTTCATTCGTACTGCCGTTGAAAAGCAGATTGCCGCCATGCTCTGATGATATGATATTTTAACGCCATATATGCTTGGTAATCGGCTGAAAAGCATTAACTTTGCAATACCCCAATGGAATAATGGGGAAGAACATTGAAATAGTGTCGTGTGCAATTCGTGAACAACGGATAGGACGGCATTACAATATTCTGAATACTACTTAGTTACAACGATATGCCTCGGCTCCTCCGGGGTCACTTATAAAGACCACCAAAAGTGGAAAATCGCTGAAGATCAAGCATTTTCAGCGATTTTTATTTTGCCCGAATTCTCAGAAATCCAGACCAATTCTTGTCGCATATAATTTTTTTGTAATTTTGTCCTTTGTAATCAAGAGATAATTTTTTATATTGAAGCGTGCTTATAAATGTGAACATATGAATACAATCAAAAGGGTAATCAAAATTTTTTGCTGGATTATTTTGGTTGCTTTAATCATCTTTTTCATAATAGGCTATTTCACTACCAGCAGTCACCTCAAAAATCCACCAGAACACTATACACACATTGGGAAACGGGTTTATACTGCTGTGCCAGCCATGATGGTTGACTCGATATATGATTCATTGAATCTAAGTGGACGTGGAATTAAAATTGGCGTATTAGATTCTGGATTTGGAGGATTGCGTCAGCGTTCTTGGACAAAAAAATTACAAATAGCGGCTTATGCCAACTTTGTGAGTGGTGATACTTTGGGATTTTTTTCTGAAAAAAACGGGAAAGACAGTGACCACGGAGTCTATTCCTGCGCTTGTATAGGCGGTAGCCTCTCGCAAGATACCATAAAAGGACTGGCTTGGAATGCAACCTACTATTTAGCTGAAATAGATGAGATGAATGCAGAGCCTCGCATGGAAGAAGTCCGTATGATGGCCGCAATACGTTGGCTGTTGGATAATGAAGTGGATATCATAACATCTTCATGTGGTTACACAGTTTTTGACGATTATGATGGATATACAGTTCAGATGCTTGACGGACATTCGTCTCGCATATCCTCTTTCATTGACAGCGTTCTTCAATCCAATCCAAACTTAATCTTTATACAGAGTATGGGCAATAAGGGTAACAAGTCATGGCGTTATGAAAATTTCCCTGCAGATGTCCGAGAAGTCATATCTGTGGGAGCGGTAGAAAAAGATGGCTCAACACGTGCCGTCTATAGTAGCGTAGGTTGGGAGGGAACGGATTACCTAAAGCCGGACGTCTGTGCTTATGTGCAGCCACCTCGCAGAGGAACATCATTTTCTGCTCCAGCTATAGCCGGGTTATGCGCAGCTCTGTTGGAACACAAACGGATAAGCCGAAAAGAATTAATCAACATTTTGAAAACTTCTGGTCTTAATTATTGCGAACCTAATAATGAAGTCGGTTACGGTGTGCCTCAAACTTCACGTATGTCATTACATTTATACTAAAGACTGAACATATTCAAATCCCTGTTCCTTACACATTTCCTGCACCGTGGCCTCGTCCTTGCGCACCTGACGCCGGATATCGATGCGAAGGTCGTCCATTGCCTCGTTGAACAATTGCTGGACATGGAAACGGTCGTTCGTGATGATTGCCTGCGGGAATGAGACCCTGACCGACTCCATCATCGCAGACGACAGATCGCATGTCACTTCCTTTACCTTCAGCCGTCGCCATGCCGGTATGGCTTCCTCCAGAACCGCGACTATCTCTGATACCTTAGTCCCGTACATCATCGCCACCAAGGTCCCGGGACCTCCATGTGCGTCTTTGTTGGTGACTATCGTGAACAGTTCGTCCTTGCTCAACGCCGTCTCGTCTATGCTCAGATTGGGTCCGCAGTTCTCCGGAAAGCACACGTAGGGTGTCCGTGAATACCGCGTCTCGCTCATGCCTCTCCATTCCATGTAGCCGCTGAGCCTATACTTGTACAGCTTTCGCAAAGTATCGCCGTTGACGCCATACATGCGGCCTATAGTGCTGATCGGCAGACTTTCAGTCTCTATCTTCTCCTTTTAAAAAAGCCACAAGCTCTCGGGTGAGTGTGGTGCCGTCCTCATTGGGATAATCGATATCGTATGAGAATATCTCTCCTGTCGACTTGTCCAGCCATTTGCATTTCCGCAGATGCAGAAACGTCTTGCGTCCTCTGGTCAGATGATCCTGAATCGTGCAGTAATCCGTGTAGCCTTTTCCTACCACACATCCTTTTCGTTCATCCTCCTCCGTTATTTCCCGGATCTCGTCAAGCCATATATGAAACTCGGTTTCCGTCTTCTTCACATTGACGATATCAAAGACTTCCCTTAGTCCCGGAGGGAGAAACTCCCACATGAAGTCTTCCTTGCTTATGCTCTTGCCTAATTTCGTATTCATGTCACAAATTTAAGCATTTGCATTTTTTAACACAAATCATGCACCGGAAAAATCCGCTGACCCTGTCTTTGCAATTAGACTCACAAATCGCCTTTTCAGTATGCTGAAAAGCTTTGAATGCATATAAGACACTGAGATTGAGCTTAATACCACACCTTTCAGCATACTTTTTTGCAATTAGTCCTACTTTTACAGGATTATGATAGATGGCAAAACCGACAGCTACTGAACTGAATTCAATGCTGTCGGTTTTATTTTTTGCCATAAAATCAGAAATGGGCTACAAATTCCAATACTATTTTATTTTGTTCTGAAATGGCTGGAGTTACTCCTTTATTGTAAAAATATTGCTCATAGTTGAGGCGAATATCTGCCTGCAATGATTCCTTTCCCAAACTCAATGTAACACCCCCCGTCACTCTGTGTCTTTCGGGATCGTCTATTTTAAGATTGCCGGATTCATCTTTCGTACCTTTGCTGTGGTCTGACATATAGTCATATCTTCCGAGGAATGATATTGCATTAAGACCTTTCTTCAACGGAAGCCGATATGCAGCAAATGCGTCAATCGCATTGACCGGCGTGAAAGAGCCATCGGAATAATGCTTACGGAGATATTCCGCCTCAATGTGCCATCTCTGGTTTTGCCAGTAGGCTCCCGCGTCGTACATCATCACATTCACATCCCCGGCATTTGCCTTTTGGCAACTGAGCGTTATATTGAATTGCCGGGCAATTGTTGTCTGTGCCTTGAACGAAAAATTATAGTTGTCGGTCCAGAAATTCTTTTGATTTGTCAGTCCCGAACCGTTGAATATGCCGCCTTCAAGAGTAACCGGCATACGGTCATTGAATTTCCACGACACTGATGCTCCAACATCACGCACATTGCCGGCCTGTTTGGCAATGAAAGAACGATTGGCGAAATACTGGAGATGTGGAGAGCGATGGGCATCAATGGTAAACGGCACTCTCATCTGTCCGAATGTGAATTTTAACGCATCCTTTGGTTGCAGACGTATGTAAGCGTCAAGCATCTTGATGGATCCCTCGTCCGAAAGGTCTATCTCGGCCTTGTATCTCACGATGGGAATCACCTTGCCTTCCACGCTCAGGCGCGCATTGCGTATCTCGAAGCGTCCCTTGTCTATCTGAGGCTCATACTCATATTTGGCACGGACTGTTCCGTGTATTTCCGGGATGAATGGATTTTTATCCTGAGCCACGGCAGACAATGCAAATACGGACAATGCCGTCATAATTAAAATCTGTCTCATGCTGTCATTAGTTTATTGCCGGTTTCAGTGTTTCTGATCGCCTGTGAAAAAGAGCAGACAAAGGAATGAAGATAATACAGAAGCATAAGATAGGAATATGCGGGTGCTCCCTCATCAAAATCTTCATGCGTCATTCCTTTTGAATGTACGGCGATGCTGTGTTCGATAAAATCTTTCTCCAAGCCTGTATCTCCGTTAATTTTCACTGTATCAGCATCTGCATCGAGTATGCTGTCAGTTAATCGGGACAGCCGCGCAATCCCTCCGCGAATTGTCTCAATCTCACATCTATATGAAATCGGAATATAGTTGTCAGGTGAAGTGATAAGATGACGTGTAGTTTCGGCAATCTTGTCGGTAGCCTCAAGCATATATTCGCAATACAAAGCAGACTTGTCAATCGAGCTGTAAGCGTTTGCCGAACAATCCCGGACTTTCCCGGTGATTAAGTCAATGTTTCTTGACCCGATTCTATGGTTCTTACAAACCGCTATACTGTCACTGCTTGAAAGACATTCCAACGCTTTGTCAATAATCGGACCGCATGAATGCATCGTCATAATCAGACACGACTTTCCAACATGCCGACAAGGGACAGAACAATCCGCTTCATTGCTTTTGCGTCTGTGGATATGCCGTTGCAACATAAAGAAGGTTCCCGCCAGAGTTATTATAGAGATAACTGTTACGAACATAACTTATAGAATTTCTTTGATGCAAAGTAACTGCATCTATATTTCACCATTATATCGGAAATATTATATAAATATTAAATTTATCAGGCTCTTACAATATAAAAAGAGATGGGAGAACAACTCACCCCATCTCACACATATAAAAACAATCTTTTTTACCTTGGACTTTATGCTGTAGGCACAGTAATTTTGGCAGGGCGGATACGGAACTCCGAGTCGCGCAGTTTGGCAAACGCACGGAGGTATTTTCTTATTGACGATACCATTTCCTGTGTTTCCTGAAGCATATTCACATAGACATACAGCACAGCCATTGCCGATGTGTCTCCGTCGCGGAGTTGGTCATGAGCACGGTGATATGTGTCGGAAACTGTATCCTTTATCTCGTCGCAGTGTCGGCGAAGGGTACTTATTGTCTCCGTGTCCCCGCTTCTCATCAATTCAAGGGTGTCATTGAAAAGGGTGCTGATTTGCGTTCTTATCAACTCGTATTCGGTAGTATAGTGAGGCGGCAACGGAAGAAAATTATTGTCGATATGCTCCTTGCAGACCTCGTTGATACGTCGTAGATTATACAGTACGCCCATACAGCAGTTGTTGCTCAGGTAAAACCACGGGCTTTTTTCTATAGCCATCTCGCGGGTCAGATGACGGAGGCATAAGGTTTCTTTTCTGCGCGCATTTTTAAGCGTTGTCTTCTGGCGTGCAAGACTTGTCTCCGTCTTGCCGAGAACGCCGGAATTCTCAGAGATGAAAGCGGATGTGATATCACGGTATTTTTCCTCGGCATAAGTCATGAACTTTTCCTGCTGTTCGGTTATATACATCATCAGCAACGGCCATGTCTGGGATTTATCCTGAGTGGATATGATGGTCTGGAACAAGGCGTCGCCATTATCTTCCTCAGACTTTTTTCTAAACCGGCGGTTGCTGTGGATGATTATGAATATGGTCAGAGCCGCCAGCAGCAGCATTACCCACTGGCCGCCATAGTGCATTGCGGCAACGATAATTCCGGTTCCGATGAACGCAGCCCCGGCGGTAAGGAACCACCCGCCGATTACGGAAATCACGCCGGTGATGCGGAACACGGCACTTTCACGCCCCCAGGCTCTGTCGGCGAGAGAAGTACCCATAGCGACCATAAATGTTACGAAAGTGGTTGACAGGGGTAGTTTCAGTGAGGTGCCAAGAGCGATAAGCGCTCCGGCGAGCACCAGATTCACAGATCCCCGTATAAGGTCGAATGCAGCTCCCTGATCCATAATTGTCTCATCGACATTAAAACGGCGGTCAAACCAACGCCTTACTTTCACAGGTGTGACACGATGTACCCAAGAGAGGAACGATAATGTCCATCTTACCAACCGTCGGGCGATACGTGATGATCCAAACATCTCATCGCCATCCTGCTGGCTTCCGAGGCCGATTTCAGTCTTGGTGACCTTCCTTGCCTTTTTCGATGTGGCAAGCGATACCACCATAATAACGCCTGCACCTATCAGGAAATATATCGGAGTATTCGCAGGCCCGTTGAGAGAATCCATGAGGAATCCTCTGGCGTCACCGCCTCCGTTGGAAATGAAGTCCTGATATGAAGCCAGACCGCTCAAAGGAACACCTATAAAGTTTACAAGGTCATTTCCGGCAAATGCCACAGCCAATGAAAAAGTACCCATCAGCACTATCACTTTCAGCACATTAACCTTGCAGATATGAAGGAGTTGCATCAGCACAGTGAAAACCGCGAAACAAGACAGTATGATTATTGCCGTATTGCTTTTTATCCATGCCTTAAACTCAGGGGTCATGAAAGTCAGGTCTTTTGCCCCCTTGATCAAAAGGAAGTAAACAATAGCAGTGGCGCAGATGCCTCCGAATATTCCTATCTTCCATTTCAGATTGCTCCGGTAATTGAAGGAGAATATCATGCGGGATATAAACTGCACCACTGTTCCGAAGAAAAAGGCTATCGCCACCGACAGGAATATCCCGAGAATCACCGACAAGGCTTTCTCCGTGTTAAGCAAATCATCAAAACCGAGACCGATGCCTCCCGCCATCTTGATCAATGCCACGACAAATGTCGCGCCTAAAAGCTCGAAAACCATTGACACGGTTGTCGAGGTCGGCATACCCAGAGAGTTGAAAATGTCAAGGAGAATGATGTCAGTGACCATTACCGCCATGAATATGCAGATAAGGTCGTAGAACGAAAAATGCTCGGGACGGAAAATTCCGTGCCGGGCAATCTCCATCATTCCGTTGCTCATTGCCGCTCCGATAAACACACCGATTGATGCGACAATAAGAACCCTCTTGAAAGATGCCGCCTTGGACCCGATTGCCGAGTTGAGAAAATTGACGGCATCATTACTCACGCCTACCGACAGATCGAACACCGCCAGCAGGAATAGAAAAATTACTACGCAAAGAAACAGTATTTCCATTGTTTTCTTAATTACTTATTCTGCCGCAAAGTAACCAAGAAAGCATTTCATGATTATTTCAAAATTTTTAATTGTTTATTAAAACCGCGGACTGTCAGCGGATTCATTTGCGGTCAAACCGTATGTAACTCTGTTCTATGGGTTTGTATGAAGGATCATCCCACAGGGGACTTGAAATCATCAGATCCGCGCTGATTCTGTTACAGGCGATCGGCACGTTGTGTAGACGGCATTGACGCAAAAGCATCTGGATGTCTGCTTCGTGAGGCTGCGCATTGAGGTCGTCTATCAGGAAAACGGCGAGATCAATCTCGTTTCGTACCACCATAGCCGCTATTTCAGCATCCCCGCCCATCGGTCCGGAGTTCATACATTCGACTTGGGCTTCAATTCCAGCTTCTGAAAAAGCATTCTTTATAAGGCCGCCTGTCGTGCCGGTACAGACCAGTTCATGTTGTGAAAGATATTGGGCATTAAACTTTACCCAATCGACCATATCGGCCTTGCGTTGATCGTGAGCGACAAGTGCGATTTTTAGTTTTGTCTTCATTTTGAGTTTCTTGAAAATGTTATTTTGAACAATAATCCGCCCGAGCATTGATTTTCGGCAGTAATATCGCCTCCATGCAGAATAACGGCGTTTTTCACTATCGACAGACCGAGACCGGTTCCTCCTGCGGCTCGTGACCGTCCCTTGTCAATCCGATAGAACCTTTCAAACAGCCTCGGCAAATGCTCGGACGGCACACCGCATCCGTTATCAGACAATGCAATCACTATTTTGTCATTGCCGATGCTGATTGATTCTATTTTTATCCTTGTACCTCCACTATAAACAATGGCGTTGTCGATAAGGTTGTTGAAAACAGCCTCAAGCAAAGACTGATTCCCGGACATGACGATATTGCGGGAAATATAATTCTCGATCGTAATACCTTTTGTCGCGGCAATTATCTGTCTGTCCTCAACCACATCATTAATTATGTCAGTGAGATTAACCTGTTCCTTTAAGATAGAGGCACTTCCGTCATCCATGCGGGTCAGGAGTGAGACATCGGTCAATAGCCTCTGGAGCCTTTCCGTGTTCGTAAGACAGCGTTGCAGGAACAAAGTCTGCTTTTCTTCGCTCATATTTCTATGTGCCAGCATAGTTTCAACGCTGACCCTGATTGACGCGACAGGAGTTTTCAGTTCGTGGTTGATGTTGTTTGTCAACTGTTTCTTTATGCGCTCCTTTTCAAGCTGCTCATGAAGGGCGGCACGATGTTCGCTGTCCCTGTCGGCTACAGCCTGTTGCAACCGGGCATAAAGACGGACAATATGGTTTGAAATCTCGCCAAGCTCGTCATGTGGGAAAGGTTCTGTATCGGAAATCCGGGCTCCGTTTTCCGCGTTCTCCGCAAATTTGTTAAGCCTGCTTATGTGTAGGCCGACCCTTTTGGTTGCAAAGTACCCCAACACACACATGACTAATGTTATGGTTCCCATTATCCACAAAAAGCCGTAATCGGGCCGCAATAAACTGCTGAACGATACGGAATACGGTACTGCGGTACGGACAATATTGCCGTAATCCCCTTTCCTTGCCGAGTAAAAATAATAGTTGCCCGTACTCTCGCTGTGCCGTCTTACAGCATAGCCGGAGCCATTCAGCATTGCATCCCGGATTTCCTGACGGTCAAGATGATTGGTCTTCGGCAACGAGTCAAGAGTATTGTCGTATATTATGTGTCCCTTGTCGGAAATTACGCTTACACGAATATCGTTGAACGGTTTGAACTCGTCAAGTTTTATATCCGGGGCATCATGCCCCTCGCTCAGTTCTGTAAGAATATATGTATTGATGAGCTGGAGCTGCTTGTCAATCTCTTCCACTTTGAATTCCTTTTCCCTATGATATTGAAAAATTACAAAGCACCCGACCATCAGCAGGGAATATCCGAGAAGCCATACGAACAGACGCTGCGGATAGGAGAGTTTATTCAATGAACCCATAGCCGTATCCTGAGCGCGTTACAATATTCTTGCCGTATATGCCGACTTTCTGCCGGATACGGGTTATATTTACGTCAACTACCCTGTCAAGCACCACAACCTCGTCAGGCCATATCTCGTTAAGCAGCTCAGCACGGGTGAAAACCTGTCCACGGTTGGATAGCAATTTAAGCAGTATTTCGAACTCCTTTTTGGGCATTTTCACCTCTGTTCCGTCAACCATACAGGTTCTGTTTTTGGCAGACAGGACGAGACCTTTGTATGAAACAAAGTTTGAGTCAGATTTTGTATATGCAACGGGAACTGCAGTCCGGCGAAGTACAGCCCTGACACGTGCAAGAACGGCTTTCAGTGAATATGGCTTCATTATATAGTCGTCGGCCCCGAGGTCGAGACCGGCAATCATATCCTCTTCCGTGTCTTTGGCTGTGCAGAATATTATGGGAACCGAGGCTGTCGCCGGATTCGATTTCATAATGCGTGCAAGCTGGATGCCGGATATTTCCCCCATCATAATATCAAGGAGTATCAGGTCATAGGCGGCAAGGTCGCGGGCAAGAGCTTCCTCCGCGCTATATGCCGTGTCTACGTGATAGCCTTCCGCCTCAAGATTGAATCCGAGACCGTCACACAGGGCCTCCTCATCATCTACCACAAGTATTTTCTTTTTTTCTTCCATGCCGCAAAATTACTAATAGTCGGTCAAATACTGTCCTAATGCTCAAAAGTTTAATAAAAGTTTAATGATGCAATTTATTTCATAAAATCTAAACAAAACTGATAAACCCATGAAATAATAGTTGGCGAATTTTGCACCGTAAACAACAAACAATAAACAACAATCACAGTGAAGAAAGTAATGTCAACTTTTATGGTCGCGCTTGTTTCGGGGCTGACCATGTTAGCGGCTGACAGTCCGAAATACGGACTACTTAAAGGCCGCATCCTTGACAACGAGAAGAACCCGCTGGCAGGGGCGGTGGTGGTCATCGACAGCGACAAGCTGTCGGCAGTCACTGACCTTGACGGCTTTTTCTCGTTTGCCAATCTGTCATCAGGCAACCACAGTCTTAAGGTAACCTATATCGGATTTCTCCCCGTGAACAAAACGATAACAGTATCGGAAGAATCGACTATCGACGATATTGTGATGTCGGATACATCGCGGGAGTTGAACGAAGTGGTGGTAACCGGTGTTTTCTCCGGGCAGCAAAGAGCGATAAATGCACAGAAAAACAATGTCAACATCACGAATGTGGTATCTGCCGACCAGATAGGCAAGTTCCCGGACTCGAATATCGGAGACGCGCTGAAACGTATAAGCGGCATAAACGTGCAGTATGACCAGGGCGAGGCGCGTTTCGGTCAGGTGCGTGGCACTCCGGCGGAGTTCAGTTCGGTTACTGTCAACGGTTCGAGGCTGCCGTCGGCAGAGGGCGACATCCGTAACGTGCAGCTCGACCTCATACCTTCCGATATGATTCAGACAATCGAGGTCAGCAAGACACTCATGCCTGATCAGGACGGCGATGCCATCGGCGGTTCCATAAACCTTGTCACGAAAAATTCGCCGCATAGATTCACTGTCGGAGCTGTCGCGGGAACAGGATACAACTGGATAAGCCGCAAAGCGCAGATGAATTTCGGACTTACTCTCGGAAACCGTTTTTTCAACAACCGTTTAGGAGTAATGCTTGCAGCCTCCTATAACAATGCCCCGGCCGGCTCATACGACACCGAATTCATTTGGGAAAAAGACGACAACGGCAAAATATATATCAATGACTACCAGATAAGGCAGTATTTTGTCACCCGCGAGCGTCAGAGTTATTCGTTGTCGCTCGACTGGAAGTTCAACGACTACAACAAGATATGGTTTAAAGGTATCTTCAACAACCGCAACGACTGGGAAAACCGCTACCGCACGACGCTGAAAGACATGACCCCGGAGGGGAAAGCCGACGTCAGGGTGCAGACCAAAGGTGGCACGCCCGACAACCGCAACGCCCGTCTGGAACGCCAACGCACCATGGACTTCACTCTCGGAGGCGAGAACCGTCTCGGCATTTTCGGTATTGACTGGAAATTAGGATATGCGAGAGCCTCCGAGGAAAGGCCTAACGAGCGCTATATCGATTATCGCATGAAAAAGCAGAAGTTCAGTATCGATATGTCGAATCCACGCGAGCCTCTTGCCACTCCGGACGAAGGCTCCACTATGACACTCAATGATGATTCCTCACTCAAGGAACTGACACAGCAGCAGGAAGATATTGTTGAGAAGGACTTCAAGACAGCTCTTGATTTCAAGACAAAACTCAGCGACAGGGCAAAACTCAAATTCGGCTTCAAATTCGTCAGCAAGTCCAAGAACAAAGAGATAGACTTCTACGAATACACTCCCATTGATGAGAAGGCCTTTGACAAGGATGCTTTCGCCCATACTGTCGATATGACTACAGACCGTTTTATGCCTTCGGCGAAATACAAAGCGGGAACATTCATTGACAAATATTTTCTCGGCTCTCTGAATCTTGACGATAAAAATCAGTTTGAGAGTGAACAGGTGGCCGAGGAACTTGCGGGCAATTACCACGCCCGAGAGAATGTCACTTCCGGTTACGTGCGCATTGATTCACGGCTCGCGGACAATCTTCAGTTTATGGGCGGATTGAGAGTGGAGAACACCGACTTGCGCTACATCGGCAGAATCTATGACGACGAGACCGGAGAAGTGTCGAAAACCACGCCGGCAACATCAAGCTACATAAACTTCCTCCCGTCGCTTCTTCTGAAATGGGAGATAAATAAGGATTTCCTGTTCCGTGCGGGCTACAACCAGTCAATATCCCGTCCAAAATATTCGGCAATCGTCCCGGGAATGAAAATAAGCCGTGGCGACAACGAGATAACGGTGGGCAACCCCGGTCTGAAAGCAACCACATCACACAACATAGACCTCAATGCCGAATATTACTGGAAGTCGATAGGACTTGTGTCTGCCGGTCTGTTCTATAAACGCATTGAGGGCTTTATTGTTGACGAGGTGGCCTACAACAAGGAATACGAAGGGAATTTATGGACGAAATTCACTCAACCGAAGAACGGCGGCAATGCCAATATATTCGGTGTGGAACTCGCATGGCAACGCGATTTCAGCTTTATCACTCCGGCCATGAAGAGCCTCGGACTTTATGCGACATATACCTATACACGTTCACGCATCACCGATTTCAACTTCGAGAGTCGTGAAAATGAAAAAGGTCTAAGCCTGCCCGGTTCCCCGGAACATACCGCTAATCTTTCGCTATATTTCGACAAGTGCGGTTTCGCCGCAAGAGCCTCGTTCAATTATGCATCGGCATTTATCGACGAAATGGGCGCAAGCTCGTTCTACGACCGTTACTACGATGCCGTGAAATATCTGGATCTGAATGTCAGCTATACATTCGGGCGCAAAACGAAAATAACCGTATATGCCGACTGCAATAACCTGCTGAACCAGCCCCTGCGATATTATCAGGGAAGTAAGGACTACACGATGCAGCAGGAGTATTACGGAGTTAAACTCAACGGTGGAGTGAAAGTAACATTCTAAAAATATAAAAACAATGATTCGTAAATTACTTATCGCGGCTTTGGTTCTCATCTCTTTTACGGGAGCCTTTGCCCAAACAGAAATCGCCAAAGGCGATGTAAATCTGATAGTGGTGTCTGACCTCGGACGCAATGGACACTATGACCAGAAACCGGTCGCCGCAACGATGGGCATGATTGCAGAAGAAATAGGTCCCGATGCGGTCCTCGCTCTCGGTGACACACATCACTACGGAGGCGTGGAAAGCGTGGCAGACCCGTTGTGGACGACCAACTATGAGCTTATCTATGACCACCCCGAACTTATGGTAAACTGGTATCCTGTATGCGGCAACCATGAATATCGTGGCAACACTCAGGCGGTTATCGACTATTCCGACATATCTCGCCGCTGGGAGATGCCGGCGAGATACTACACCAAGACCTTTGAAGATGACGGTACATCTGTAAAAGTAGTCTTCATTGATACCACTCCCTTAATAAAAAAATATCGTAAAAATAGCGATACATACCCCGACGCTGCAAATCAGGATGCGGATGCCCAGTTAAAATGGCTCGACAAGACACTGGGCGAAGCAACGGAAGACTGGATTGTGGTGGTCGGTCATCATCCCATCTATGCCTATACCGACAAGTCGGAATCTGAGCGTACTGATATGCAGAAGAAGGTCGATACAATCCTGCGGAAACACAATGTGGATATGTATATATGCGGTCATATTCACAATTACCAGCACATCCGACGCCCGGATTCAAAAATAGACTATGTGGTCAACACATCCGGCTCTCTCACAAGAACTCCTAAAGAAATAGATGGCACCATATTCTGTAACGGTTCTCCCGGCTTTTCAGTCCTGACTGCCGACAAAAATAATCTCAGACTGAATATGCTTGATAAGGAAGGCAAAGCCATCTATGTGGTAAGTCGCGCCAAATAACACTGATTTATGTGATATTCTGACAAATAACTACAAAAGCTCAGATGCGTTTCATGTCACTTCATGGAACGTATCTGACTGTGTATTAACCCATGCCGATGGCAACATGACCACTTATCTCTATTATGTCAACTCCACGCAGGAGCCGGTCAACGGCGGCACCCATACCCGCATCAATCTCAAAGACGACAAGTATCCTGTCAATGTCACACTCAACTATGTGGCATACCCTAAGGAGAATGTCATAAAGACATGGACAGAGATTTCTCACCGGGAGAAAAAGCCTGTCACGCTGTCGCAATACGCATCGGCAATGCTCTATTTCAATGAGCCACAGTATTGGCTGACCGAAAATCCCGATGTGGCATATTTTAAATGGGACTGCAACAGCCCCATAACCAACATCTACTCTCCATACGCTAAAGATAAGCAGGGACAACTTTATGTGAATCATGTCCGTGGGATATACTATGTGCTGAAACGCATCAAGGACAAGTATCCCGATGTGCCGATGATGCTTTGTTCGGGGGAAATCAATCTTATGCCCGGAACTGAATCTAAATTTGCCCAAAACGGCAAAACCTATACCGGCGATTATCTGATGAAAGTAGGACTTGATGTATTTACCTGCAATCATAATACCTCTATGGTAGTAGAAATCGTTGCGGAATAACCATCTTTTTTCAAGTAAAAAGTGTGTCTGTGTCGTAATATAGCTGCTCTCCGGGGAGTTTTTCTAACTTTTTGGAGGGCAGTTAGGCATCCACCGCAGCCGTCAGACTTCGGCAATGGGTGTTTAAGTCGCGTTAAAAGGCGGCTTGGTTACGATGTGGCTTTTCCTGACTTATTGCGGCTTGTCGACAGGGTGGAAGTCCTCTTTTTTTGGGGTGTATTTTGCTTTTACAATGTCGTAGGCTCTTTGGACGAGGGCGTAGATCTCGGGGTCGGGGATGTCGCCGTTGAGGTTGATCTGTATCCAGTGTCGAAGGCTCTGATTGAGAGGGTTGCTCACCGATAAGTGTCGGTTGCGTATTTCCGCTATCTCTTCGGGTGTTGACTTGACAGTCACCGATGTGAAATCGTCCATATCCACGAAGCAGAACATGTGGTCGAGGACATAGAATACAAGGATGGAGCCGTAGCGCCGGGCAAATTTGCCGAAAGGTGTTTTTTCGGTAACACCGTCCATCGACAGGCAATATTCACGGAATTCTTCGATGTTCATAGTTTCGGGTTATTGTGTAACGGCAGTCTTTATCTTGTCGGTTAATTAAATATAAATTGATTTTGGTATATAAAAGCGGCGTTTTAGTCACATTCTGTGGGCATTCGACTGTATCAAGCTGGGATTTACGCGCTTTATAGTTGCAAAATTAATAAAATATCGGATATCGCGGATGCGGTGCGGCGTTTTCCCGCGCTTGTGGGATTGTAGGATAATTTGTAACTTTGCACCAGCTATGACACAAAGGACTAAAAATATACGCAATATGAATAAGCACGCCGAGTCACGGATGTGCCGTATAGTCTTTGTGCATTGGTTCAGCGGATTCATCTAAATCAAGGAATGTTTCTTGTCAAGGGCGCTGGCTCCTTGACAATGCCTTGACGGCCTATGCCATAGACTGTCGGGGGCTGAGGCTGCCGGAATGTTGGCCACCACGGCCTTGCTTGCCAACATAATCAGGGAGCTGGCGGCATTGGTGTTCTGCTCCTTCTTTTCGAGGAGCGGTCGAGGCGTATCGGCCATATCTCTTGCCGGAATAAACTCGATGGATGTGTGTCTTCCGTCCATATTGTCCGACCGTAGCCGCAATAATCTTATGCCGTTGGCTATAATCCATGGAATTATTCTTGAAATATCGGTTCCGGTGCTCATCTCGATATTCTGTTAAGATTCAAGCAGTCGTGTTGAAATGATTTTTTTGCGTTAAAAATGCGCTTCGCGACATTATGGGGTGAAATCGGGCGCTTCGGCGCATTATCTTTGCCGAAAAAGATAATACCATGGAAAACGCCGAAACGCCCAAGAAGAAGAGAGTTTACAAGTTGAAGTTTGATCAGTTGTGGGTCGATGCCATCAATCAGATACCGGTGTGCTATCACAGCGAGATATACTACTGGCTTGACTATTATCAGAATCATAATCACAGCGATTTGATAGGCACTATCAAGGACGACCTTGTGCGCTCGTTGTTCATGCTCATCTATCCCACGATCAGGCGTCGCCGCCTCGCCCGCGAGCGTCAGCGCCGTTACTGTGCGCGCAAGAAAGCCGCCCGCCTTGCCGCCGAAGCTTCTACACAGACTTCTGCCGCTTCTAAGCCTTCCTCTCCTGCCATGCAGACTGAACGTGCAGCGCAAGATGGTCATGCCTCTTCTGTCAAGCCCGATTGTCGTCGTGAGGGTTACCGATCGACACGGCCGTGCGCGCAAGAGCCGCATCCACAGGTGACGAGTGGCAATGACGACCCTCAGCTTGAGGAGCGTATCAGGCGTTTATTGGAGTTTTGCGACAGGATATGTCCTCCCGATTCCTGCTACTATGTAGAGGCCGATGCGTCCATAAACAGTGGCTGACCTGCGTTGCGCTTGTGTTGACGGTTAATTGTAATGCCAAAATAATCATAAAAAGCTCATCTCTGCATTAGTTTTTTTGCGATAGAGTTGCATAATTAAAAAAAAGAACGTAATTTTGCATCGCAATTTACGGGAAGCCGTAAATATCCTACTAAATAATTGCTTCAATAGCTCAGTCGGTTAGAGCATCTGACTGTTAATCAGAGGGTCGTTGGTTCGAGTCCATCTTGAAGCGCAATAAAGGCAGGGATTGGAAATTAATACGTAAGCTTCAATAGCTCAGTCGGTTAGAGCATCTGACTGTTAATCAGAGGGTCGTTGGTTCGAGTCCATCTTGAAGCGCAATAAAGGCAGGGATTGGAAATTAATACGTAAGCTTCAATAGCTCAGTCGGTTAGAGCATCTGACTGTTAATCAGAGGGTCGTTGGTTCGAGTCCATCTTGAAGCGCAATAAAGGCAGGGATTGGAAATTAATACGTAAGCTTCAATAGCTCAGTCGGTTAGAGCATCTGACTGTTAATCAGAGGGTC
>CEBY01028808.1_pt1 | contig 232163 bp, 210 predicted proteins | sample 554731 | NCBI WGS metagenome assembly CEBY01 (sample SAMEA3182050, study PRJEB8094) | gut metagenome | biome: human; feature: gut; material: Stool; isolation source: human stools | place: Canada | collected 2012-02-22
TATTTACAGTTATGAAAATTATAGCGGAACAAAGAATAAAACCCCGGATGCCGGTAACATAACCTGTATTTCCATGAAAAACGGAAAAAAACGGTTATCTTTACGGGCAAAATATAGGGTTCTTTGCATGGTGAACGGTAAAACCGCAGGTGGTCAAGCGTTATTTTGCCGGATTATCCGGGGCTAAAAAAGGCAACGGATAAGTAGCAAATCTTTCTCTTAACCTTTCATTATCCTGCATTTTAGCGATTTGGAAAGGTATAGAAGAATTTGGCTTAACTCTCCTCAATACCAAACACTTACTTTATTTATCCAAATTTTGCCGTTTTTTTGCGAGTTCTTCGTATCTTTGAATACTTCAAGAATACCATCGCCTCGCCTAACATAACAGCGTGTGGGTTTACCGGTATCTCAGCCAAGGCAAAGGGACGAAACTAATCAAATCACATAACTTTTAATCGCATGACAAACAAATCATTATTACTGACAGCCATCGCAGTGGCAGCTGCATTTTCAGTCGAAGCTGCGGTCAATGTCACAGGCCCCGACGGAAAACTCGTTGTAACGACCGATGTTGCAGCCGGAGTTCCCCAGTACAGTGTCACCTATGACGGCAAGCAGCTCATCGAGCAATCACCGCTCGGATTCGTCACCAACATAGGCGACTTTTCGCACGGAATGACCATGACCGACACCAAGACAGGCAACGTGTCAAAGAGCTACAACCAGGACCGCATCAAGAAGAGCCATGTCGACTATAACGCCAACACCCTCGTCACCACCTTCAAGAACGAAGCAGGACAAGAAATGAGCGTCGAATGGCAGGTTAGCGACAACGATGTTGCCTTCCGATATATAATCCCTCGCCAGAAAGGCGGCGAAACAGGAAGCCTCGTAATGGAGAAAGAGGCTACCGGATTCAAGTTCCCCTCCTACACTACTACGTTCATCACCCCCCAGAGCCACGCAATGATAGGATGGAAGCGCACCAAGCCAAGCTACGAGGAGTCCTATAAGCCCGATGCACCCATGACCGAAAAGTCGATGTACGGACACGGCTATACCTTCCCCGCCCTCTTCCACGTAGGCGACGACGGATGGGTGTTGCTTACCGAAACCGGTGTCGACGGAAGCTACTGCGGCTCACGACTGAGCGACTACAACGACGGCATGTACACCATAGCCTATCCGATGCCCGAAGAGAACAACGGCAACGGCTCGGCATCGCCCGGCATCGCACTTCCAGGAACTACACCTTGGCGCACAATAACAGTAGGCTCCGACCTCGCCCCGATCGTCGAGACAACAATTCCCTGGAGCGTTGTCGAACCTCTGTATGAGGCGACCGAGCCTTTCAAGCCCGGTCGCGGAACATGGAGCTGGATTCTGTGGCAGGACAACAGTATCAACTATGACGACCAGGTGAAATTCATCGACCTCGCCGCTGAAATGGGCTACGAGAACGTGCTTGTCGACAACTGGTGGGACACCAACATTGGCCGCGAAGGCATCGAGAAACTCGTTAAATACGCCCACAGCAAGGGTGTGAACCTGCTTATGTGGTATTCGTCAAGCGGATGGTGGAACGACATCGTGCAAGGCCCCACAAGCCTCATGTCACGCCCAATTCCCCGCAAAAAGGAGATGAAGTGGCTACATGACCTCGGAATAAAAGGTATAAAGGTCGACTTCTTCGGCGGCGACAAGCAGGAAACCATGCGCCTCTATGAAGACATCCTCAGCGACGCAAACGACTACGGCATCAATGTCATATTCCACGGCTGCACAATGCCGCGCGGATGGGAACGCCTCTACCCCAACTACGCAGGCAGCGAGGCGGTGCTTGCATCGGAAAACCTCGTGTTCAGCCAGGGATTCTGCGATCAGGAAGCCTACAACGCCACCCTGCATCCCTTCATACGTAACGCAGCCGGATGTATGGAATATGGCGGTACGGTGCTCAACAAGCGCCTCAACCGTGGCAACGACGGCGGCACCACACGCCGCACAAGCGACGCATTCCAGCTTGCCACATCGATTCTCTACCAGAATGCCGTACAGAACTTCGCACTGTCGCCTACCAATTTAACCGACGCTCCGACCGAAGCGATAGAATTCATGAAAGCCGTGCCCACGACTTGGGATGAAACACTCTACATCGACGGATACCCCGGCCGTTACGTAGTGCTTGCCCGCCGTCATGGCGACACATGGTATATAGCAGGCGTGAGCGCCGAGCAGGAGCCTCTCAAGCTGAAACTCGACCTGCCCATGCTCGCCAAGGATCAGGTGGTCGAAATATATGCCGACCCGGCCAAGCTTAAATCGATGACTCCCGGCGTGATTGAGAAACGCGACCTTAAGGTGAAGAAACCCGCTGAAGTTCCCTTGACAATACTCCCCTCAAGCGGATTTGTCATCGTTGCCAAATAACACGCATAAACGAAGCGATAACATAACGGCGGAAGCGTCCCCACATTAAGGGATGCTTCCGCCTTCTATATACGATTGTCTAAAATGTCAGGCGAGAAGACCGGGAAGTTTCAGCATATCCGACATGTTTCGGAATCCCACATCATGATAAAGCCTGCGACCGGCACGTGTCGACTCAAGGTATATCTTCACTATGCCGCGTTCACGGGCACGTGCCACAAGCCAGTCGACGATGCACCGCCCTATCTCATGACGACGCAACTCGGGCAACGTGTATATGTTCATCAGATAGGCACACTTGCCCGACGGATTCTCGGGCGAGGGTATTTCATCATAGAGGCACATGCCTCCGCATCCCGCAATCAGCCCGTCGACCCATGCAAAGCACGCCACATGACCTCCGGCTGCCAACTCCTTCTCATAATAGGCCCTGCATGATTCACGCAATCGGCCCGTATCACAACTTTCAGGCAATGAAAACACCTCTCTAAGCACCATCATGCGCCATTCAAGCAGCAGATTTAACTGCTCCACACCTGCCTTCTTTATAATTATATTCTGCATAACTTTCAATACACTTGCGATAAACATTTCTGATATAACAAATTTTCCGCCTTTAAGCCGACTGCCAAGGTCAAAAAAAGCTAACCTAATCCGCTGTTTTAACTATATTTCACCACAATTCAACCATTCATGATGCAAAAGTGTTAACCTTTAGCAACAATTACTATTTAATAATGTATTCGCAACTGAAAAAATACTTCCATATATTGATGGCTGCCACAACTGTCCTGACAATAAACGGTTGCATATACGAAGACATGAAGCCTTGCTTCGAAGACGACGTGGACATTACAATTGTCAACGATTGGGCATTGGCTCCCGATGCCGATCCCGAAGGCATAGCCTATACATTCTATATCGACGGAGTGAAGGATCATTGGCGATTTGACTTCCCGGGGCGAGAGGCCGGAAAAGTGATACTTCCCACCGGACACTACCGATTCATAATGTACAACGACGACACCTCGGGTGTTAGATTTGAATCGGGCGAGGACGGAACCATGATCGCCACAAGCCGACCCGGGTACATTCTCGAAGGTCTTCCGGGATGGAATTCAAACGACACCATAACCTATACTCGTGAAAAGGTATTGATATGCCCCGACATGATGTGGTCGGGCTCCTACTCCGATGTAACAGTCACCTACGACCAACTCACCTACTCCGACTCCACCGCCACCTACACTTCGCGTTTGTCCGAAAGCAACCCCATGCAGTTGGTTACCAAGCCAAGACAAATCGTTGCAACTTATTCTTACGACATTATAAATGTCAAAAATCTCAGCGGAGTCAAACGAATGTGCGCTGCGATGAGCGGACTCGCAGCGTCATTATGCGTCAACAACGGACTGCCCTCCTCTCAGCCCGTAACGCTCCCTGTAAAAGCTGTAAAAAGCGGTGACAGCTCAATATCAGGGAAGTTTTTCACATTCGGCCTGCCTCGTGCAACCCGAGCTCCTAACTTATTGTATCTCTTCGTATGGCTCACCGACGGACGCCGATACGTTTACGAGTTTGATGTGACTGAGCAAGTCGTCAAAGCTTCCGACCATCTTAACGTACACGTAGTGGTGGATTCACTGTCGTTACCGGAGTCTATTCCCGATGAATCAGTAGGGACATTCGACCCTTCGGTAGACGGATGGACTCATGTCGTTGTGAACTTTGTAGTATAAATCACCGTTATTAAACTAACAAAAACTCATTGATTATGAAAGCTTTTGCATTACTAAGCTTGACAGCATTGTTGTTTGCGGCAAATGCCTGCTCCGACAATGAAGCACCTGCTGGCACTACCGATCAGCATGCAATATCGTTCAACGCGCTTGCCTCAAAGCAACCGCGTTCGGCCGCAACCACCACAGCGTCGCTAAAAAGCTTCGTCGTATATGCATTCACCGGCTCCAAGCCCCTTATGGAAGGTGTAACCGTGTCGCGAAACGGTGGATTGTGGACTTATTCTCCTACCGCCTACTGGCCCGAAACTCCGGTTAATTTCTATGCATTCAGCCCCGACATATCCAATTCTTCACAAATCACAGGTATAGGCTCCAACTCAATTCCCGATTTCATAAATAACGGCAACATCGATTTGCTCTATGCCGTGAACATCGGGGAGTATGAAAAGCCGGCTCCGGTAGCAATCAACTTCAGGCATGCATTTGCCAAAGTAGATGTAATGATGTCGAGCAGCAATGTCGACATTCAGGTCAAAGTAAGTCATGTGTCGTTATGCAACATTTACACCAAAGGCACATTCCGGTTTCCACAAGCAACAACTTCGCCCGAGAATCCCGAAGCTATGGGATCTTGGACCGACTTAAGTGCCAACCAAAAAATTCTGACATTCTATGCAATTGACAATGAGTCGCAAGTAACGCTGACCTCTAATCCGGTCAACCTCACTGAAGGCACACTGGACACTCAGTTCTTTCTACCGCAAGAGCTTACTAAAGTCGAGCTTGCAGGCAACGACTATATAGGCAATTTCATTCAGGTCGACTGTGAGATTTACGACACCTCAAGCGGGGCAAAGTTGTGGCCAAAGTCCGACACACCGTCCTACATGCTCGTACCTCACACCGATCTCGGACGGCTCATATTCCCGTTGATGACGACCAATGTCGAGGATTGGAAAATGGGATATTCCTACGTTTACAACATCGCCATCAACAATCCTGCCGTACTCGATGCAATAGAATTTGAGCCGACAGTCGACGAATACGCCGAAATCAATCCCTGACGGCGCATAACCACTTGCCGTAAATAATAACGCTCCCGGCAACCGTCCTCTAAGGAATGGTTGTCGGGAGTGATTTTATATCGTCACATTGCTTTGTCGCACGAGAAATTATCGTATCTTTGTAGGAACATGGAAAATTACATTGTATCAGCACGCAAATACCGTCCGTCGACCTTTGCAAGCGTCGTGGGACAGAAGGCTTTGACAGCCACACTACGCAACTCCATCAGCAAGGAGCGACTGGCTCACGCCTACCTTTTCACAGGATCACGCGGAGTGGGCAAAACTTCATGCGCCCGAATATTTGCCAAGACAATCAACTGTGAGCATCGCACTCCCGACGGAGAGGCATGTAACGAATGTGCCTCATGCCGAGAGTTCAACGAAGGACGCTCGCTCAACATCATCGAACTTGATGCCGCATCCAACAACGGCATTGACGATATGCGCAACCTCATCGACCAGGTGCAGGTGCCTCCGGTACACGCTCGTTACCGTGTATTCATCATCGACGAGGTACACATGCTTTCGTCGGGAGCATTCAACGCTTTCCTAAAGACACTTGAAGAGCCGCCGAGCTATGTGATTTTCATCCTTGCGACAACCGAGAAGCACAAAATCATACCCACCATTCTGTCACGATGCCAAATCTACGATTTCAACCGCATCACGATCAACGACATGGTGGAGCATCTCGCCTATGTGGCAACTCAAGAAGGCATAACAGCCGAGCCGGCGGCTCTCAATGTAATTGCACGAAAAGCCGACGGAGCGATGCGCGATGCGCTTTCAATATTTGACCAGGTCGCCGCATCATCGATGGGAAACGTGACCTATAAGTCGACCGTCGAAAACCTGAACATACTCGATCACGAATACTACGATCGTCTTGTCGAGGCAATGCTGACAGGCAATGTGCCACAGGCATTGCTCATATACAAGGACATACGCGAAAAAGGATTTGACTCACAATTTTTCATCACCGGACTGGCTTCGCACTTCCGCGACCTGATGGTGGCTCGCGACCCGTCGACAATCTCACTGCTCGAAGCCGATGAAGAATCTCGACAGGCAATGGCAAAGGTAGCACAGCAATGCACGCCCCAATTCCTGTATAAGGCCATGGATCTGTGCAATGATGCCGACCTTAACTACCGCGTAGCATCCAACAAGCAATTCCTCGTCGAGCTTACACTGATCAAGCTGTGCCAACAAATCAGGCCCGAGGGTGATTCGGGCAATAAGCTGTCGGCCGTCACCGCCTCACAACCGGCCTCAGCGAGTAATCAGTTGCTGAAAACCACTGCTACATCGCCCAAGGCCGCCCCGGCACCGCAACCAGCCAATCAGGTGGCACAGCAGCCTGTCAGTAATCAACCGCTGAAAGCCCCTGTCACCCCGCAACCTGCAGCGGCACCTCAACCCGCACATCCCCAACCGGCCGTTCCTCGACGCCATCAAGGACTGCGCACTCCCGGATTGTCACTTAAGAGCACTGTGATACAAGCCAACGAACAAGCCGCCGAATACGTGCGTGAAACACCCCGCCGTTCCACCGACTTCACTGACGAACAGTTTGCTGCGACATGGCAAAGCGTAATCGACTCGCACCCCAAGGAGCACCTGCTCATAAACGCAATGCGCGTGGCTCGTCCGCAACGCATCGAGGGTGCGCGTTACGGAGTAACCGTCGAGAGCGAAGCCATACGCGACAGCATCGTCCAATCGATGCCTATGCTGCTTGAGGAGTTGCACAACCGCCTCGAAAACGACTTCGTGACACTCGACATAGCCTTAAACAAAGGACAGGCCACCGCCACTTCACTTACCGACGGGGAAGTGTATTCGCTTATGCGTCGCAAGTATCCCTACCTAAACAATGTCATCGACGACCTGCATCTCACCATGCTGTGAGGCTGCATTTGATTTAACACACATCGCCGGTGACCTTTTAGGGTGTAGATTTGTTATATTGGGAAATTAGGAGAGCAAAAAGTCGAGAAAATGTAAATTTTCTACATTAATATATGCAACTTTTTCCTAATTTTGCCGATAATTTTGAATTAACATCGAAATCATGCTGAAAAATTTAGTCATTGTAGAGTCACCGGCAAAAGCCAAAACCATTGAAAAATTCCTTGGAAAGGACTATAAAGTCATGTCAAGCTACGGTCATATACGCGACCTTAACAAGAAGAAATTCAGCATCGACATCGATCATGGTTTTGCTCCGGTGTACGAAATTCCCGATGACAAGAAGGCGCTTGTTGCCGACCTGAAAAAGGCGGTCAAGGACTCACAGACGGTGTGGCTCGCATCCGATGAGGACCGCGAGGGTGAAGCAATAGCATGGCATCTTTGCGAAGTGCTCGGACTCGATCCTGAGAACACAAAGCGCATCGTATTCCACGAAATCACTAAAAACGCAATAATGGATGCAATCAAGCATCCGCGGGCAATCGACCTGAACCGTGTCGACGCCCAGCAGGCACGCCGCGTGCTCGACCGCATAGTAGGCTTCGAGCTGTCGCCCGTGCTTTGGAAGAAGATAAAGCCCGCCCTCTCGGCAGGACGAGTACAATCGGTGGCCGTAAGGCTCATAGTTGAGCGCGAGCAGGAAATCAAGGACTTCAGAACCGAAAACTACTACCGCATCAACGCCGACTTCACTACCGATGACAATTCAAAATTGCGCGCCGAGCTCAGCCGAAGGATTCCCGACACACAGGCCGCCATGCAGTTCCTCTCCGATTGCACCGACGCCACATTCACCGTGGGCAATGTGACGGTAAAACCCGTACACAAGTCACCGGCACCACCATTCACCACCTCCACACTGCAGCAGGAAGCGTCACGCAAGCTCGGCTTCACCGTGTCGCAAACCATGATGGTGGCTCAGCGCCTATATGAGGAGGGACACATAACTTACATGCGTACCGACTCGCTCAATCTGTCGGAACTCGCCGTAAATGCAATTGCCGGCGAAATCACCGATAAGCTTGGCAAGGAGTATCTGAAAATACGAAAATATCACACCCACTCCAAGGGTGCCCAGGAAGCTCACGAGGCAATCCGTCCCACATCCATCGACAAGCACACTATCGACGGCACGACACAGGAGAAAAAACTGTACGGACTGATATGGAAGCGCACGATAGCATCCCAGATGGCCGATGCCGAAATAGAAAAAACGACTGTCGAGATACATCCCTCGACACGAAGCGAACACTTCACCGCCACCGGAGAGGTAATAAAGTTTGACGGATTTCTCAATGTCTACATCGAAAGCAACGACGACGATGCCGACGAGCAGGATTCATCATTGCTTCCCGCAATGAGCGAAGGACAGTCGCTGTCGCTCGCCTCAATCACCGCCACCGAGCGATTCACTCAGCAGCCGCCTCGCTACACCGAGGCTTCGCTGGTAAAGAAGATGGAGGAGCTCGGCATCGGCCGACCCTCTACCTATGCCCCCACAATATCCACCATCCAGGCTCGCGAATATGTGGAAAAAGGCGAAAAAGAGGGCGAACCGCGCAACTACAAGGTGCTGCAGCTCAAAAACGGCAAGATAAAAGAAACGGTAAAGACTGAAATTACCGGATCGGAAAAAGGTAAGCTCATACCCACCGACATAGGCATCGTGGTCAACGACTTCCTCACTCGATACTTCCCCTCGATTCTCGACTACGACTTTACCGCCAAAATGGAGGAAAAGTTTGACGACATAGCCGAGGGAAAGCTCGAATGGGACAAGGAGATAGGCACATTCTACGCTCTGTTCCATCCCGATGTCGATCATGCGTTAAATGTCAGGCTCGAGCACAAAGTGGGCGAGCGCGTTCTCGGAACCGATCCCGCCACAGGCAAGCCTGTAAGCGTGAAGATAGGCCGTTACGGCCCGCTTGTGCAAATAGGTGACGGCGATAGCGACGAGAAGCCCCAGTTTGCATCACTGCTCAAAGGCCAGTCGGTTGGCACAATAACTCTTGACGAAGCCTTGAAGCTGTTTGAGTTCCCTCGCACGCTTGGTGAATTTGAAGGCTCTGAAGTCACTGTTGCAATAGGTCGTTTCGGCCCTTATATAAAGCATAACGGCAAATTCGTATCCATTCCCAAGGACATCGCTCCGGCAGCAATTACATTGACCGAAGCCGAAGAGCTCATCACGGCCAAGCGTGACGCCGAGAGCAAGAAAGTGGTCAAGACATTTGACGAAGACCCCGACCTGATGATTCTTAACGGCCGATACGGAATCTACATCTCCTACAAGAAATCCAACTATAAGATACCGCGCACCGTAAAGAATCCCGAAACTCTCACTCTTGAGCAATGCCGTGAGATAATCGACCGTGACGAAGCCAAGCCCAAGAAACCTGCACGCCGTACATCGGCCCGCAAGAAATAAACATATTCCAACCATCAAGCCATGCCTCGACAGAATCGCTATACAAGCAAGCCGGGAGCGCATAACGCGCCGTTTCGTCCCGATGTAATCGAAAGATATCCCGTAAAAGGTGACTCGCAGTTACTTCAATTCCTCTTTGACTCGATGCCTCAACGCAAGCGCACCACAGTCAAGGAGCTGCTGAAGCACAATCAGGTTGCGGTAAACGGAATGCCGGTAACACAATTCAACCGTGAGTTGCATGAAGGCGACAAAGTCGAGGTGAACCTCACGCGTGAATTCAGGGTATTTTCCAATCGCCGCGTAAAGCTTGTATATGAGGATGACGACATCATCGTCATCGAAAAAGGCTACGGACTGCTTTCGATGGGAACCGACCGCGTAAAGGACGGTACCGCCTACTCTATAATGCGTGACTACGTTAAGTGGGCCAATCCGCGCAACAAGTTGTTTATAGTCCATCGTCTTGACCGTGACACTTCGGGACTGATGATGCTCGCCAAAACCGAAGAAGCCAAAGAAGCCATGCAGCATAATTGGAACAACATGGTGCTGAGTCGCAAGTATATAGCAGTGGTCGAAGGCGAAGTCGAGAAGGACGAGGGTGAGATACGAAGCTATCTTGCCGAAACGTCACAGTATGAAGTCTACTCGACCCAGAATCCCGAAGAGGGAGAACTTGCCGTGACACGTTATAAGGTGCTGAAGCGCGGACTCGGTCACACAATGCTTGAAGTCGAGCTCGACACAGGCCGCAAAAATCAGATAAGAGTACACATGAAGGAACTCGGACACCCCATATCAGGCGACCGCAAATACGGAGCAAAGGCTTCAATGATACATCGCCTTGCACTGCATGCCCAGACACTAAGGTTTGCACATCCTTCAACGCGTCGTGACATGAACTTTACCACCCCCGTTCCCGGTTCTTTCTACAAGCTTGTAGGCGGTAAATAACCTTCAGCCGCAACGGTTCACACTACATTTTGCGGGATTTTGAAAATATTTTCACAAATTTCCCACGAAACATTTGTTCATTTTCAAAACTTATCCTATCTTTGGCAATGTGAGTTATGTAGATAAATGCAATCTTGCATCTGCTCCGCTTGTAAACCTTAATATTTGCGGCACTACATCTACCGGCTCACAATGAATAAGTTATATAGCTGAAATACAAGTATCATTAAGTAGCTCTCTCGAAAATCAGCGTAGCATAAAAGTAATTAGCCTGCCTTAATTAACCGACTATTTTAGCCATGTAGCAGCGACTATATTATCGACCCGCCCTATAGGCAGGACGGCAATATCCTTCCGATTTCCGTCGTTTTACCGCCATGGAAAATATCAGCAAGTCATCTCGTCGACAATATTTGCACGAGGTTACACCACCATTGTTTTTCATCTTCCCGATTGCTCATTAACAATTCAATGGCAAGTCAAGGACTCAAACCAATCCATGTAACGGCAATACCAGGTGCCGTCATGTGTCGCGCTACAATTATTGCTGCATTGCTTGCCATAATGTCGGCTATCGCATGCAGCAAAAGCGACACGGCGAGCGAAATAATGGATCACACGGTTTCCGTCAGCGTGACATTCGACATGCGTTATGTCGGCGATCAGCCTCCGGCAGGAATGACCCTTTACCTGTATCCCCTGGATGAAAATCTTGAAACACGACGCTTTGACTTCAAAGGTATAACCGGAGGAAAAGTCGACATTAAGCCGGGTCGATACAACATAATATGCTACAACAACGACACTCACGGGGTCGACTTCCGTAACACCGACCGCTATGACTCACATGAAGCATATACCCGACAAAGCGCCTTAAATAAATCGCCCGACGGCAATAACCTTCCCGTGGCTCCCGGAGCTGAGGATGAACAGCTCCTCATCTGTCCCGACCCCATGACGGGCACTTCGATAAGCAATGTGTCACTCGAAAGCAACGATGTAACGCTCACATTGCAGCCACGCCGATTGACTTGCACCTACCGTTACGAAATAACCGATGTGACCAATATAGGCCGCGTGACATCGATGTTCGCCTCCATTTCAGGCATGACTTCGTCATTGCTCCTATGTGACGGAAATCCCGGCTCGGAGTGTGCGACACTTGTAAGCGAAGCAGTCAGCGACGGCATGTCACGCATCACCGGCGAGTTTGTAACATTCAGGCATGACAATGGCTGCAATGCGTCACACCATCTAATGCTCTACGTGTGGACCGACGACGGAAAGCTGCATTGCCTGGGCGGCTCCGACACCCGATTTGACATGACCGAAAAGCTGCATCAATCGGGCGAATCAGGCAGCGTCACATTGACTGTCAACGGCCTTGAGATTCCGCAATCCGACGACCCCGAAGGCACCGGCTACACCCCCGACATTGACGACTGGCCGATAGTAGACACCGACATTGACATATAAATAATACCATATAAATGACTCCTCTAATTGAAAATGTAATGAAACACAGTCTATCCATCACGATTGCAATGCTTGCCGTAGTCATGACCGCCTGTACACAGGACGACATGCACGACGGCACCAATCTCATCACCTTTGAGGCAACGACTTCCAACACCGCCCGCTCACAGGCATCCTACAGCAGCAGTAATCCACCGGCTGCATTCACAGTTTATGCCGCCAAAAGCGGCACATCGGAAGTCTACATCAACGGTGACATCATCAACAAGACAAGCAATAGCCCCGTCACGTGGGAATCATCGGCAACCCGCTACTAGCCGGCCTATACGCTTGACTTCCATGCCCATGTAAATGGCAGCGGATTCTATGAATACAGCGAGGGCACTCCCCGCTTCAAGGATTTCAAGCCCGACGCCGAAGCGTCACGTCAACTCGACCTGATGTACGCCGTAAAGACCAACCTATCGCGCCAAACCGTAAGACTAAACTTCCGTCACGCACTTGCCCAAGTGACATTCAGTGCCGTCAACAACTCCGAATATGCCATCGAAATTTCGGAAGTAAAGATAGGCAACATCCATCAGCAAGCCACATTCTCCTTTCCCTCACAGGACACCGACGGCACTGATGTCACGGGCTCTTGGTCAGGAGTCGAATCATCGGCTACAGCCATTTATTCGGTAACGTTCAACGCCAAAAGCGTGACATCGGAAAAGACCGAACTCACGGGAGTTAACGCATCGGAAGGAGGTGACGGTTCACTGCTGCTGATTCCACAGAAAGTGACGGCATGGAATCCCGAAAACAAATCGGATAACTACATCGGCTCCTATTTCCTCGTGAAAGTGAAAATGACCGACAACGGCAACACCTTGGCCTATAACGACTACATTGCCGTGCCAGTAGCCATCGACTGGAAGCCGGGAGTGCGTTACGTTTACACATTCAGGTTCTCCAAGGGAAGCAACGGCGGCTACACGCCCGATCCGTCCAATCCCATATCGATATTGTCAAGCATCGACTATGACATATCGACCGAAGACTTCATTCCCGGAGAAGACACAGCGACCGACATCAACGGCCCGCAATCCCCGGAATCACAGGGAAGCATTAGCGGCTCAGGCACCGATGCCGCAGGCGAAGGGCCCGAATCATAAGCACGAAACACGATAACCCATAAATCCATCTGTCATGAATCACTGCTTGATAAAAAACTTTCTTGCTGCCGCAATATTATCGGCGTTAACATCGTGTACCAGCGATGCACTCGACACCCCGTCGTCAGGCAAAACCGTAAAGGTGACGGCCAGGGCATCGGTGGATCACGGCGATGATTCACGCTCCGCCCTGTCGGAGGAAAACGGGTCAATCGCCTTTGCATGGAGCAGCGACGACCGGCTACTGGTCACCGACGCGTCAGGAACGACATTAGGCATCCTTGACATCGACAATGCCCGATCGGGCACTTTCTCAGGAACTCTCACCGGACTCGATGAAGGCCGAAACGACATAAACATCTACCACTTTGGCTCAAGTGACGCATTGTCCGCTTCGGCCACCGATGCGTCATCGCTGCTGTCGCTCGACATCTCATCGCAGGAGGGCAAGCTGACCTCGTTACGTAACACCGATATGATGTTTGCCTCAACTTCAGCCAACGTGACAGGCAGCGAGGCCACAATCAGTTTCACTGTCACGCGCAGCACGGGGTTTGCCCACTATAAGCTGAACTTCACCGACGGCACAACGCTGTCAGGCAACCGGGTCACAGTTTCAGGGACCAACCTTTACAACCGATGCACGTTCAATCTCGACGGCTCGATTGCTGATAAAACTCCCGGTGACATAACAGTTGAGAATAGTGACGGCGACATATACCTCACAATAATTCCCGAGCGTGACATGGCACTGACATTCACGGTGACCGTCGACGGCAACAGCTACTCGGGCACCCTGCCGTCACGCACCTACAACGCCAACCGCTTTTTCCGCATGGCACAAGGCGAGGGAATCGAGGTGACGATGGATGCCGTCGGGGAAAATGATAACACACCATCCACCGAAGCGACGCTTATAGGCCCTGAGATAACTCTCGGCGACAATAAATACCGCTTCACAGGAGGCAACCTGTTCTTCAACACCAAAAACCGTCAATGGGGCGTATTTGGGAGCCAGACCGAATATGTCACAAAAAGGGGCTGGAACGAAGAAACTGCCGAGATAATCGACCTGTTTGGATGGGGCGCAACAGGAATCGGCAATGCCCGCCAACCCGAATACTGGGACGCTGACAAAACTCTCTATCCATCAACACAGGAAACCGAAAATCAGAAAATAATCGAAATCAAGGCGACACAATATGATTGGGGAACCGCCTATGGCCGACAACTGTCAGTCGATGACAGCACCTATGTGACTCCTACAAAAGATGAGTGGAATACGATACTAAGCACCTTCTTCATTCATCCCGGCACGGTCAACGGCATAAAAGGTCTGCTGATATTGCCATGCGACAACAGTGACGCAACCAAGGCAAATGAGATATTGTCAACAGCCGGAATAAGTCAGGATGACATCTCTTCTATAAAACTCGGTCAGACAGACGCCCTCGATTACACCAAAATAGTCCTTGACTCCAACGACCAATTGACAGCAATGAACTCGGTATTTCTTCCAATTGTAGGTTATGGAAAAGATGCATCAATACATGAGACAGATGTAAATATAACTACCTATTATTGGAACTCTTCCGGAGTATTCAGAGTCAGCAGTGATGGGAAACAAAAGACAGCTGACGGATATTCTCTTTGCATATCCTGCTCTGATTTAGTAAGCACTAAAGTAATAGTCACAACCCGGCCGCGCAACTACGGCAATTGCGTGCGATTGCTCAAGAAAGTCAACTGATTATAATATCTAATCCATGATTAGCCTATCGGTCGCAACTGTCACCCATGACTATTGCGACCGATTGTTTCTTCTTCTCCCATGGGGAAACAACCGCTTTATATTGGTCAGATTCTTGCTTACGCTGCCCCCTACCACAACCAGCGTCACGGCTATCACAATCAATGAAAGCCCCAGCACGTCACGCACTGTAAGGCGCTCGCCAAACACCGTTATGCCTATGATAACCGCCGTCAACGGTTCCATTGCGCCAAGTATGGCTGTAGGAGTTGAACCTACATATATTATAGCCATAGTCGTACACAGGAACGACACAGCAGTAGGCAGCAACGCCAACGCTCCCACACCAAGCCATTGGCCAATATCCGAAGGCACATTGACATAACCTTTCATAAGCAAATTAACGGCAAATACTATCATGCCAAATATAAGCACATAGAATGTCACGGTTAGAGTGGGAACTTTGGCAAGCTGCGTCTTGTTTATACCGACTATGTAGACGGCATACGTAAGAGCCGACAACATAACGATAACCGTACCGACCGGGCTTAACGTGCCTCCTCCTTCGCCCTTATACAACAACCCTATACCTGCCAATGCCGCAGTAAGACAAATAATGGTGAGGCGTGACATGCGTTCATGGAAAAAGGCCGACATTATCACAGCCACCATCAACGGATAGATAAACAGCAACGTGGATGCAATGCCGGCATCCATGTAACGATAGCTTTCAAATAATGAAATCGATGAAATGCCGAGCAAAAGGCCAAATACAACAAGCAGACCCAACTGACGGAATGTCACGGCAAACGAACGGCCGCGAACTGCCATCATCAAAGCTACAATAGGAATGGCAAGTAAATATCGGAACAGCAATATGGATGAGGTATCCATGCCGTCATTCATCAACGGTAGCGCAAACAACGGGTTCAAACCATAGGTAGCAGCCGCAACAAACCCAAGTATATAGCCTTTCGCTTTACGAGAATCCATAATTATTACAAATAAGAAATTCAACTATCACAAATCAGACTGTAAAGATACTCTTTTTTATATAAAATAGCTACTTTTGCAGCATCATTTGGAGCTATCAAACTTCTGAAACTAATCGTATAAATGAGAAATTCTACAAAATCATTGGTTGCCCGACAATATGTCATACCGTTCATACTTGTGACATCGCTATTCTTCATGTGGGGATTTGCACGAGCCATACTCGATGTCCTCAACAAGCATTTCCAGACAACGATGGACATAACCATAACACGCTCGGCTATGATTCAGGCCACTACCTATCTTGGATACTTTATAATGGCTCTTCCTGCCGGATTATTCATTAACCGATTCGGATATAGACGTGGCGTTGTGTTAGGGCTAATGTTTTTTGCCTTCGGCTCGCTATTGTTCATTCCAAGCGAATTGACTGTTTCTTTTAACTTCTTTCTCGTGTCGCTATTTATAATCGGATGCGGACTCGTCGTGCTCGAAACAGCCGCAAATCCTTACGTGACCGAACTGGGCGACCGATCCACAGCGGCAAGCCGCCTGAATCTCGCGCAGTCGTTCAACGGCCTCGGTTGTATTCTCGCACCGTTGATAATGGGACAAATACTGTTTACCGGCGACGAGGGCATCAACGTAGCGCTTCCCTACTCGGTTATGGGCGTTGTAGTACTGATAGTAGCATTGATTTTCAGTCGTGTAAAGTTGCCTGAAATAACCGATGGATCCTCAGCAGGCGATTATGATGCACAATCAACCGGCACGGTCATATCCAAGTTGCTCCACAACAAGCGGTTTGTTTTCGGTGTTTCGGCACTATTCTGTTATGAGATTTCTGAAATATCCATCAACAGCTTCTTCATCAACTATGTCACCGACGGCGGTTGGATGACCTCCAAAACGGCAGCCGTGGTGCTGTCATTCGGCGGTCTTGGCCTGTTTATGGCAGCCCGAGTAACAGGAAGCTGGATAATGAGCCGCATAGCAGCAGAAAAAGTACTATGCTTTTGCGCAATAATGACTGTTATCGCATCTCTGATCGTGACACTCGACATAGGATTGATGTCACGCATCAGCCTATTTGCCTGCTATGCCTTCGAAGCAATAATGTTCCCCACCATATTTGCAATATCCATACGCGGTCTTGCGGGATCGTCGACCAAGATTGCATCGTCATTTCTCATGATGTCGCCACTTGGCGGAGCCGTAGGCACGCTTCTCATGGGCTTAATGGCCGATGTCACATCAATGTCTACTGCATTCCTTGTACCCTGCGCAGGCTATATATTCGTCCTCTTGTACTCCTTGACCGTCATGCCAAGGAAGCTACATTGACAATATCGAGCACATCACGCTCGGTGCCGCTGAACGGGCCCGAGGCGCCAAGCTTGATTGTACACATTGCTGCAGCAAAGATTCCCGCTTCCATATATGACGCACCCTTGTTGCGCATATACAGGTATCCGGTCATATATGTATCGCCGCATCCGGTTGCATCGACCACCTCTTCGGGTTCAAAAGCCGGAATCTCATAAAAATTGCCGCCTGCATATATCAGCGAGCCGTTGCTGCCGAGCGTAAGCAACACCTCCTTGACTCCCCAATCGGCAAGTATTCGAGCGGCGGCATACGGATTTTTCTCACCGGTCAGCACCTCCGATTCATGCTCGTTGACCTTAAGCACCGTTATGTATTTAAGAGCCTCGCGCTTATCAACCCAGTCAACAGGAAACACCTTGTCGCCACGCACTTCGCGCAGATAACCTTGAGCGTCGACCGACAGCACACCCTTTGTCGACAAATACTTAACCAATTCAAGCGGAAAATCATCGGCAAGCAGACTGCCGAGATGGTAGATGCGTGCATCGACATCCTTCAGTCCCTCCACTGTGAAAGGGTCGGCCTTGGCCAGAACACGTTGCGTGCGATTATTCTGATTTTCTCCATAGATATTTTCAAAATATACCGAATTGCGACTCGGAAGAACCTTTACCTCAACTCCCTTTTTGCGAATGTCGTCAACAGCACCCATTTCACTTTCAGCAAGTGATGTCACCAGTACAAACTTCGACGGGTCAAGAGCGCTTATACCGTGAGCGAAATAAAACGATGTTCCTCCGGGCATGTGCACTGTATGTTTTGGTGTCACAATCTTATCAAGCGTTATGTGTCCTACACAACAAATATCATACTTATTCATTCCTTCTTTTCAATTTAAGTGTGCAAACTTAGCCAAATTTTTCGATATATGTCCCTATATACATCCATAAATAGCCCTGCAAAACCATTCTTAAAAATATTATTAGTATATTTGAAAATATTTTAACACCAATACCCGGAAACTTTTACCCAAAAGACCAACTGCAATGAAATCACTCCTACTTGCAATCGCGTTTTCAGCATCAATTTCGCTGAACGCAGCCAATGAAGCTCGCTTGTTGCGCTTCCCGGCAACCAACGGCAACGATGTCGTGTTCAGTTACGCCGGCGACCTGTACTCCGTGCCATTGAACGGAGGCGAAGCCCGTCGACTCACATCACATGAAGGATATGAGATATTCCCTCGATTCTCGCCCGACGGAAAATCAATAGCCTTTACCGGCCAATATGACGGAAACACCGAAGTCTATCTGATTCCCGCCAACGGAGGCGAACCCGAAAGACTCACCTACACCTCGACAAACTCACGTGATGACCTCGGCGACCGCATGGGGCCCAACAACATCGTCATGACATGGCAGCCCGACGGCAAGGGCATCGTGTACCGCAATCGCATCGGCAGTGGATTTGAAGGGAAACTGTGGACAGTGTCGCCCGAAGGTGGAATGCCGACCGCCATCCCCCTGCCCGAAGGCGGATTCTGTTCCTATTCGCCTGACGGGAAAAAACTTGCTTACAACCGCGTGATGAGAGAGTTCCGCAACTGGAAGTATTACCGCGGAGGCATGGCCGACGATATTTGGATCTACGACCCGGCAGCCAAGACCGTAAAGAACATCACCGACAATGTGGCACAGGACATAATCCCGATGTGGATTGGCGATGAGATATACTTCATCTCCGACCGTGACCGCACGATGAACCTGTTTGCCTACGACACAAAGTCGGGACAAACCCGCAAGGTGACCGACTACACCGAATATGACATCAAGTTCCCGAGCAGCAACGGCAACATAATCGTATACGAAAACGGAGGTTACATCTACAAGTATGACCCGCGCTCAGGCGCACAACCGCAGAAAATCAACATAACGCTTGCCTCCGACAATACCATCGCCCGAAAGGAGATGATGCCCGTTGAGGATTTCATAAGCGGATATTCGGTATCGCCCGACGCTCACCGACTGGCTGTAACGGCCCGTGGCGAAGTATTCGACGTGCCGGCATCTAAGGGCGTGACACGCAACATAACGCGCACTCCGGGAGCCAACGAGCGTGACGCATCATGGAGTCCCGACGGGAAGCACATCGCCTACATAAGCGACCGCACGGGTGAAACCGAAGTGTGGCTGCAGGATGTCGAAGGCGGCAAGCCGCGTCAGCTCACCAAGGACAACGACACCTACATTCGTTCAATCAACTGGAGCCCCGACAGCAAAAAGATTCTTTACACCGACCGCAAGAACCGCATAGTGGAGGTCGACGCCGCTTCGGGAAGCAAGCGCACAATAATGCAGAACCCCGAAGGCGAATTTTATCAGGTAAATTACTCCCCCGACAGCCGATGGATAACCTACACCAAATCGGGAGCCAACAACATGAGCGTCGTCTATGTCTACGACCTCACTTCAGGCAAGGAATATCCCGTCACCGAAAAGTGGTATGACTCATCGTCGCCCATTTTCAGTTCCGACGGCCGTTACATCATATTCACATCGGAACGTGACTTCAACCCCACCTACGGCCAGACTGAGTGGAACCATGTCTACAACCGCATGGGAGGTGTCTACATCGCACTGCTTGACAAGTCCACCCCGTCACCGCTGCTTCCATCGGATGACAAGGATCCGGTCAAAGCTCCCGACGCAAAAGCCGACGAACCTGCCAAGGCTTCACCTACAGTGAACATCGATACCGACGGACTCCCGTCACGACTTGTAAAGCTTCCTCTCGCGTCGGGCAACTACACCCCCATATACTCCAACGGAAAGAAGGTATGGTACCGCAACGGCGGAAGCGTGAACATGTTTGACCTCGAAAAAGGTGAAAACACCAATATTGCCGACGGCGCTTCGATGTCAGTGTCACCCGACGGCAAGAAGGCGACATTCTATTCACGCGGCAACCTCTACATCACCGATCTTCCGATGTCAAATGTCAAGCTCGGCAAGAGCGTCGACTTGAGCAACATGACAGCTACTGTAGACTATGCCCAGGAGTGGCCTCAGATATTCGATGAAACATGGCGTGCTTTCCGCGACGGTTTCTATCTTGAAAACATGCACGGAGTCGACTGGAACGCAATAAAGAAAAAATATGCAGCGCTGCTGCCCTATGCCAAGACCCGCTATGACCTCAACTACATCATAGGCGAGATGATTGCCGAACTCGCATGCGGTCACGCATACGTAAACCCCGGTCAGATAAAGACTATCAAGCGCATTCCCATGGGACTTCTCGGTGCCGAGCTCAGCCGTGACAAGAGCGGCTACTACCGCATCGACAAGATAATACCCGGAGCCGTCTACAGCCGCTCATTACGCTCACCGCTTGCCGAACCCGGAGTAGAGGTGGCCGAAGGCGACTACATCGTAGCTATCGACGGCGTGCCCACCACCGAAACCGACAACATCTACACCCTGCTCACAGGCAAAGCCAACGTGCTCACCGAGCTCACCGTAAACTCGACACCGTCGGAGAAAGGCGCCCACAAAATCGTAGTGGAGCCGATAGCCGACGAAGAGCCGCTCTATCACTACAACTGGGTACAGAACAACATCAAGAAAGTAGAGAAAGCCACCAACGGACGCGTAGGTTACATCTATGTTCCCGACATGGGACCCGAGGGCCTTAACGAGTTTGCGCGTTACTTCTATCCTCAGCTCGACAAAGAGGCACTCATTATCGACGACCGCGCCAACGGTGGCGGCAACGTGTCGCCCATGCTCATCGAGCGACTTCTGCGCGAACCCTACCGCATGACCATGAGCCGCACATCATCCAAAGTGGGAACAATACCCGATGCAACACTTGTGGGACCGAAGGTTCTGCTTATCAACAAGTATTCGGCATCTGACGGCGACCTCTTCCCGTGGAGCTTCAAGGCCACCGGTCTTGGAAAGGTGGTAGGTACCCGCACATGGGGAGGCATAATCGGCATCAGCGGTTCGCTTCCCTACATGGACGGCACCGATGTAAGAGTTCCTTTCTTCACCAATTACGATGCCAAGACCGGCCAGTGGATTGTGGAGAATCACGGTGTCGACCCCGACATTCTCATCGACAACGACCCCATAAAGGAGCAGATGGGTATCGACCAGCAACTCGACAAGGCAATCGAAGTGATACTTGAAGAGCTTAAGAGCCGCAAGCCCCTGCCTCCCGTTCCCGCACCACGCACATTCAAGGACCTTGGCGTGGAATAGCAACGCTATTTAACTGTAGAATAAAAACATACCGGCCGACGGGTTAGTGACAATCACTCCGTCGGCCGGTATTATATTTTCAGTTCAAATATTGGAGAACGGGGGCTTAAAGCGCAGCGATCAGCTCATCTATGTCACGCTCGGTAGTGGCCCAGTCGGTAACGAATCGCACCGGTGTTTCCACATCGCCCTTGGGGCCCCACAGCTCAAATGACGCAACTTCCCTCAACTCGTCAATCTTATCATTGGGCATGACGAAAAATTGCTGATTGGTGGGTGAATCCATGTACAATCGATAGCCCTTCTCGACAAATCCCGATTTCAACTTCATGGCAAGTGCCACTGCGTGACGCCCTATTGAGCAATACAGATCATCGGTGAACAGAGTCGAGAACTGCACACCGAGCAAACGCCCCTTGGCAAGCGTGGCACCACGAAGCTTTATAAGCGACACGAATCGAGGCAACAGCTCGGGACGGCGAGTCACCACAGCCTCGCCGAAGAGCGCACCGCACTTGGTGCCTCCGATATAGAACACATCACACAATGACGCAATGTCCTTCAGCGACAGGTCGGCTCCATCGGCGGCAAGTCCATAGGCAAGACGAGCGCCATCGATATATAACGGCACATCGGCTTCGCGGCACACAGTTGAAATGGCTTCAAGCTCGTCACGCGAGTATATGGTGCCAAGCTCGGTGGGATAAGATATGTAGACCATGGCGGGACGCACCATGTAGTGATGCGTGTCGTCACGATAGAAATCGGCAATGTAGTCGCGGATGTCACAGGCTCTCAGTTTACCATCATGATTAGGCAACGCCAACACCTTGTGTCCCGTAGCCTCGATCGCACCCGCCTCATGCACGTTGATGTGGGCGGTATCGGTTGCAATCACGCCGTCGTTATGGTCAAGCAGGCGATCGATTACCACGGCATTGGTCTGAGTGCCGCCCTCCAGGAAATAGACTTCGCCGTCATCAATTCCGCAAGCATCAAGAATCATGCGCCTTGCCCCGGCTGTAAACTCGTCACGCCCATAGCCCACGGTGTGCAGGCTGTTGGTTTCATTAAGACGCTTAAGAACCAAGGGATGTGCCCCCGTCATGTAATCACTGTCAAAATATATCATTTCCAATAAATAATGTTATGCAGTGACAAAAGTAAGCAATTTTTTGCAATGTAACGCATTTATTGCGGCTTACTCTCCTCGACATCAGCATCCGAGGCGGCAAGTTTTTCAAGCTGATCGGGAGTCAGCACGGTGTGCTTGTCGGAGAATCGATACTTATTCAATTCAAGCGGCGACAGCACCTTGGCATCGGTAAGCTCAGGCTTGACTATTCGTTTCATTACTTTCATAGTTTATGACCGTATTGTCAAATTGAGGCATAATCCTGTTCAGCAGCAACAGCACCGTCAGGTAGGTGACGCCCAGCACAAAGAACTCGATTCTCAACGGGAAAACGCCTTTGAGCCACCCGCCCGAAAGATAGCAGAAAAACAACAGCCACAACGTAGCCTGTACGCTGACACACAGCGTACACCACTTGTGAGCGCGGAATCGCTGATACCATATACTCCAGAATGTAAACGGGAGGCAGCACACATTACATAACGCAAGATAGCGTATCCACTGAGGAAACATGAGCAGAGCAAGCAGGCTTACCGAGAAATAGGCAAACCCGACTTCGCTCCAACTGAAGATGCCGAAGAACTTGGAGGCCTTCATTTCAAGGACACTGTCACATCCTCCCTCCTGAAGGACACCGCACACTCGGTCGGCTGTGGGATTCTTGATTTTAAGCGACTTCTGAAGCAACAGATAGGTCAGATACAGTCCCCCGATGTCAAGGATAGTCAATAGTACGGTAGAGATGTGACGATATATGCCGTTGCTTATCACAAGATATAAGAACAGTGCTATGATACCGCCCCACATCAACCATCCTTTGGCCTTTGTCAGCAGCTCGTCACGGTGATGAGCTGCATAATCGGGCTCAATGGCCTTGTCGCCGGGAAACGCAAGGAACACCATGCCCGACCACACCTTCATGAATTCGCCCAACGACATGGACTCGCTCACGCCTTGCGTCACGTAACTCACGGCAACAGGCGTGACCCGGGTCACGATTACAAATCCGCCCTTGGTACGAGCCAGAAACGGGGTCGACAACTTCATGATCTCCCTCTTGTCGCCAAGCTGCACGCCCTCGCTGTCGACACCATACTGCTGCAACAGCTTCGACAAGCCGAACAACGACTTGAAGGGCATGCTGTTGAATTGTCGGTCAGAGTATTCAACAGTGTGCCTTACGCCCAACTCTTCAAGGAAATCGGAGAATAATGTAGTGCCCGACTTGTGTGACATGGCAGTTGCTGTCAGAGAACCGATTCAATCTTGCTCAGCAGAACTTCGCCCTCCATCTCTCCGCTGTTACGCCACATCTCCTTGCCGTTGCGATAGATGATGAATGTAGGCACCGATTCCACATCGGCTTCACCTGCTTTCGATTTATTCTCGTCAATGTCAAACTGATATACCTTGACGCGTCCCTGGAGCAGCTCTTTCACCTGCTCAACTACCGGCATCATGCGCTGGCAGTGAGGGCACCACGATGCATAAAACTCAACAAGTACTACGGGCTCGCTATTGATAACTTCATTGTAATCCATAAAATCCAATCATTTAAAATTAAACTTATAATTAAAAAATGGATTTACCCGTCGATTGGTTTTGTCATTAACAAAAATTACCCATGCCCTAACATCCTAAGGCAAAAACATTACCTATATAATAAGAACGCGGATATAATAAGAACGCGGACCTGATTTCCATGAATGAAAATGAAGCCCGCGCCAATTCGTATAATTATCCGGATGCAAAGTTACTCCATATATACAACCTTCACCATACCTAAAAACAAGTAATTTTACTCCGTTTTCATCACTATATCTAATCAATTCCGATTACTCGGCTCTCACAACCTTGAATTCCGAGCCGGTATATACAAACTCCAGCACATCCATGGCACACAATCGCACGATAATTTCTTCGGCTGTTTCACGGCTTATGTGAGCGCCGTGCATATAGTCGTCAACCGTGGTCATGCCCCACTCGTCAAGATAACGCAACAAAGCCGTTTCGGCATCCGACAGCGAGAATATGCATCCGTCATCGGCCTGCTTGCGCTGCCATGCGCGAACCATAATCGCCGGAGCCACTATGTTTTCATCCTTTACACGATAGTAGGCACGAAACGTTCCGTCGATGTCACGTGCAAAAACCGGCCGACGCTCGGCACGCATAATCTCGGCACGCAACACCATTGCCCCGCCCTCGACCGAAAAGGCTGTCATCTTCACATCCTGCGGAGGGTGACAATACATCTGAGCCGCCTGTTCGATTACATATATGTCCTCTTCGTTACGAACACCGGCAATGTTACCGTTGTCCTTTACACCTATCAGAAGCCGTCCGCCGTCGTTGTTGGCAAACGCCGATATGGAATGTGCGATTTTGGCCGCATCGGTTATGGCAAACTTAAAGTCCTGATGCTCATGTTCGCCCTCACTGATGAGGCTGTGAATATAATATTTACCCTTAATCGCCTTTATATCCTTCATCGCACGCCAATAGGTGTCAGTCGGGGTAGTTAAGTTGCTGTGGAGTTATATTGTCGAGAATTTCTTCAAGATACTTAAGGGCTTCCTTCTTGGCCTCGGGAAGGTCCATGTAGGTGTAATTGCCGCAGTCACGCGGTGATGCACCGGGAATGTCGCCCTCGAAGTCGGCAATGAAGCGGAATGTTTCCCTCATCAACGGAACAATGTCGGCACTCTCATAGTCGCCGCTAAGCAGCAGATAGTTACCGGTGCGGCATCCCATCGGACCCCAATATATCACCTTGTCACGCCACTGAGGATGATTGCGCAGATAAGTTGCGGCAAGATGCTCAATAGCATGGAGAGCCTTTCCCGACAGAGGTTCCTGACGATTAGGCTCGGTCATGCGTATATCAAATGTTGTAATGACATCGCCCGAAGGCGTGGTATCCTTTCGCGACACATACACACCGCGAAGCAACGTGAGGTGATTAACCTTGAAACTTGCAATTTTTTCCATAAAGATAAGCTGTCTTTAAAGATTAAACAGCAAAGTGTTGAGAATGTTGAATGTGTGCAACGGAGCCGTTTCCCAGAAGTTTTCATACTGTGCGGTATTGTCGTCGCTCTCTCCGGGAGTGTCGCTGATTACGCGAAGACTCACAAAGGGCACCTGCTTGATGTGACACACCTGAGCAATGGCAGCTGACTCCATGTCAACTGCAAGCACATCGGGATAGAGGCTCTTGATGCGTGACACCTCCTCGGGATTGTCGACAAACATATCGCCCGATGCTATAAGGCCTCGCTTTATGTGCTCATCACGTTCAAGACACGGAAGCTCGATTATCTCGGCGGGAGCGGTGAAGAACTTGGGCATGCCCTGAATCTGGCCCCGCTCGGCACACGGGCCGCACCACACATCATGGTAGGCCACACGCTCGCCCACGACTACATCGAGTATCTTTGCCTCGGAACCGGTACCGCCGGCAACACCGCTGTTGATGATGAGATCGGGACCGAAATTGTCGATCATCGTCAATGCGCCTATCGCAGCGTTGACCTTTCCGATGCCGCACTGCATCACCACCACATCCTTGTCGTGGAGGGTTCCGCAATGAAACACGATGTCATTGACCGTCAATTCACTTTTATCGCTGAGTAGCGGCAGCAGCAGGTTGAGCTCCTTGCTCATGGCCACGATTATACCAATTTTCATAACTCGGCTGTGTTTAATTATGGAGTTTTGTTCATTACGCGAAGTTACTAAAAATCCGTGACAAATCAGAATCGCAATACGAGTTCTACCACTGCCTTGTCGCCGGTGTCGGGTGTAGTCACCGCATCATGATGATAGAAATAACACTCATAGTTGGCGCGAAGGTCGACAAATAGATTCTTGGATCGATAGTAACTTATAGTAGCACCCACCGTAACGCGATTACGGGGAGGATTATCGGTTATGAGCACTCCGTCGTCGTTGCGCTTGCCATTGCTGTGAGCGGTCATGCCGTCAAAGCGGCCCTGAAACGACAATCGGTTGAACACACCGGCCTCTATGGGCATAGAGTAACTTGCAAAGAAATTATAGGCGTGACATGGCTTGTGACTGCTGTTGGTGTAGTGCTTGTACATGTATTCGCCCTCCACAATCCAGCGGTTGGCACTCCAGCTTACGCAGCCATCAATCAGATTGGCACGTATCGAATCGGGAATTACCGACTGAACGCCTGTCAAAAGCTTTACATTGCCAAGTGTATAGGTGGCCTTGCCGGCAAAGGCAAGCGACTTGTTCCATCCCGAATGATCGCCTATGGTAGTGGGGTTGAAGGCTCCGAACTCTACCAAAAGCGGTATCTCGGAGAAGTCGTAGGACAATTTAGCACCTACGGCACGTACATTACACACATCCTTGCCTATGAACGAGCGATTGGCAAAATAGTAACTGTTGGGACCACGGAACGGATCGACACCAAAGGGCATCCTGAACTGTCCGGCCTGAATCGACAATCCCTGCATTATGCGCATTCGCGCCCACACATCAAGAATCTTTATCTTTCCCCTGTCGCAGAAATCGGTATTGATGTAGTAGTTTATCGAAGGCGCAACCATGCCGTCGATGCTGACTCGTGCGTTACGCACCTGAAAACGATAGTCGCCCGACTCCGTTGCCACTTCAAACCGTGAGCGTATAGTTCCGTGTACATTGGGCCGGTAATCGACTTCATCGGCGGCAAACGCATCAAGGCCCACCATAAACATAGCCACAATAGGCAACAACCTGAAAAAAGTAAATCGTATCATAAAATGTTATCTACAAGACCCTGCGAAGTTACCAAAATGTGGTGACTCCCACAAAACAAGTTGAAGGAATGTGACGATTTACCCTCTTTCGTTATATAATTTTTAGATTTATGTCACGATACATCCGATCGTACGACAGCCAATCCATTCATCGCCAAAATCGATAGCCGCTATAGACGGCAGCTATCGCAGCCTGATTTTTCTTATCCGTTTATCCAACTGTTTCGACGTTCAAGCACGGCATTTGACTCCGAAAGGAGCTTGAGAAACTCGACGGCCGAACGCTTACGATAGGAATTTCGCAACGTATGAATACATCCCGTCATGTTGTTGCCTTGGTCCATTATGCGCAACGCCCTCACCTGATTGTCGCCGTAGACGGTAGCTTCCGACAGCACAGTAACGATATCGGTATTCTTAACCAGTTTCAACAGAATATTCACTTCGTTCAGTTCAATGCGCACCTTGTAGTCAAGCGCCCTGCCTGAAATCAGGGAATCAAATGCGTTACGTGCCTGTAATCCGCACGACGGCAGGGCAAGTTCATAACGCTGAAGGTCGGCAAGACTCACGCTGTCACAATCGGCCAGCGGATGCCCCGGCCTTACTATAGCCGATAGATGCGTGTCAAACAACACATGCGAGTCGATGTCGTCACGTGTAGTCAGCGGCTTGAATGCCAGCACAAAGTCCACATCACGCGCAACGAGCATCGTCATCAGCTCCTCCATTGTCTTGTAGAACACATTCAACTTTATGCGTGGATACTTCTTCATGAATGTTATCACGGTTTCGGTGAGGATGGGACTGAACGAATAGGTGACGCCGATGTTCAACGTGCCCACCGACAGCCCTTTTATGTCGGCCAGCCGCTCCTTGCAAGCCTGGGCGGCACTAAGCGCGTCGACAGCCGATGACAGGAGCTCACGCCCCTCCTCGGTGAGGAGTACGCTGTGACTGTTTCGACGGAAGAGTTGCACGCCAAGCTCCGCCTCAAGTTGCTGAATCTGCTGCGACAGCGTGCTTTGCGAAATGGCGAGCTGCTGAGCCGCCTGTGAGAAATTGAGCGTGCGTGCCGCCGTTACATAATATCTAAGTTGTCGTAGTTCCATACGAAATCAATGTTACATTCCTTATATAGTCAACGCGTAGCGCTGAAAGATATTTTCCTGAAAACGAGTATAGGCAACATTTCGCCCACTACCATTGAGAGTATAACAAGCACACACGTGACTCCGTTGAACTCAAAGAGATAAAAATAGTGGGAAAACTCGCTTTCGCATGAGGTTGACAATGCAAGCACAAAGGCTTGTACCGATCGGTAGGCATATATTCCCGGAATCATAGGGAGCAGTGCCGGGAAGCAGAAAGTTTCAGGAGGGCATTTAACTCGCGGAGCCATGATTATCGACATGAGCCCGATGACAAGGGCCCCTGAAAGACTTGCCGACACAATGCCAAGTCCAAGCAGGTTCATCAGGCAATAGCGGCTCACATGCCCCATTGCCGCTATAAGCGCACAATATTTAAACGCCATGCGAGGAGGATTGCTTATGGCAGCGAATCCGATAGCCGCGAGTGCCGCAAACACTCCGTCCTCCAATATATCCAATATGATACTCATTGCTTCAAAACACCTTAAGGTTCATTATGAAAAAAGCACCCGTCAACCCGAGAGCGATGCACGCCGTCAGCAACGCAGCGTCGATGAATCGGCTCAGTGAACAGAGGTAATGCCCTGTCAACAAGTCGCTCACGCTGTTTATATAGGGAATCCCGGGAATCAGATACAACACACTGGTGGCCAACGCAACATCAGGCGTCGACGACAGCGAGAACACATGGCCCGCTGTAGCCGTGACCGCCGAAACGAATGAGCAGAAGAGAAACACCGCCTTGCCGTCGACATGATGCGACATGAGAATGTTTTTCAACGAATACCCCAGCATGGTTGCCAACGCCACTATACCCATAGCCGTCACATCGCCGCCAAAGAGCCGGCAAAACGATGCGTTGGCTATAACCACGAGCCACATCACCTGCCACACATTTACGGGCTTGATGTTGATGATGCGGCCGAAGAGCCGCCTGGCATGACTCATAGAGCAACGGCCCTCGGCGACACGCCAGCTAAGGTTGCTCAAACGTGTGTTTATATTGTAGCTCACCGGCACACTCGTGCGAGCCGTGGAACATTGACACCGCTCTCCGCTACAGTTATCTATCAAGGTGACGACAATGTGCGAGGGCAGTATCATCAGGTCGGCCTTCGCGCCCACGGCATTTGCCATGCGGGCCACATTTCTTGTGATTCGCTCACACGTGGCACCGCATCCGAGCATATATGACGCATAGTCGCCTAAAAAGCGGCAATCGTCGTCACGTGAAGAGGCACCGTTATTCATAGTCGTCACAGTCGTCGTCATCATAGTAACGGTCATTATGCTCAATCTCAATAAAACGATGCTTCAATCCCGGAAGCAAATTTTCTTCGTGATACAGGTAGTAGAAAATCAATCCCAGTACGACTGCACCTACAATAACAATCCATAGAATCTTAGTCGTCATCATAAACTGTCAAATTTTTTAATCGCACAAAATAACATCATTCTCACGAACAAAGTTATGTGCCGATTACGCTTTGTTTCGATAGCCGTGATTGACAATTTCGATTAATAAACAAAGCCACCGCCATAATTGATGATTACGGCGGTGGCGGTGAACTATTTTATCGCAGAAAGGTTATTAGATGTAGAGAAGGCATTTTTCTGGCTTTATTAAAAAGCCAAATCCCAAAATGAAGATAGCCTTCTCCGCCCCCTTCCCCAATTATGGGGGAGGTGGCTCTTTTTATATAGGTATGCCATTACTTGGCGGCACTCCAGTGCTTCTCAAGACGAGCCTTTTCCTCAGCAGTAATGGGGATGATCGATCCGTGCTTGGGCGATGTGAAGTTGGTGATTTTCATCACGCCCTCATTGAAATGTCCGAGATTTTTGAATGTCTTGAAGTCGGTAGTTTCAGCAAATCCGAAGTTATTGGGACGGATGCTGAAAATGTCATACATCAGCACCCACTTGTCTTCACCTATGCGCTTCCACACATTGGGAGCCTCGCAGGCACCGTCCTCAAAGTCAACCTGGTCGGGAAGATATTCCCAGGGGCCGTTCACATTGTCGGAATAGGCGATTTTAATTCCACCGGGTTTTTCCTGTGCAACGTAAGCCATGCACCAGCGTCCGTCGGGCATACGTGAAATGTCGGCATCAAGCACCTCGATGTTCTCGTCGGGATACTCCATCAGAAGCTTTGGCTCGGTAACAAGAGTAGTGAAGTCGTCGTCGGTATAAGCATAGTAGAGCTTTGAGCCTCCGTTACCCATTCTCGATGTAAAGTAAATCATCATCTTACCCTCAACCGGGTCATATATAGTTTCGGGAGCCCATATACAGCCGGCATTGCCAAACTTCTCGGGATAAGTCTTGTCGATGCGCATGTTGCTGCGTGTCCAGTTGATCAGGTCGTAGGACTTCATCATTACAAGAGCCTGGTTGTTACCCCAGCCGTAGTCCTCGGCAGGACGGTCCCACTGAGTTTCACGCAATCCACGCTGCTTTGCAAATATGTGCAGGTCGGTCATGGCAAGATAGAATGCGCCATCGGGGCCACGTGAGATGTGCGGGTCGCGCACACCCTTCTGCTCGGCGATTGTGTCACCGGCTATTATGGGCTTGCCGTCGTTGAGCACGGTGAATGTGTAGCCGTCATCGCTCGTTGCCATGAAAAGGCCATGAGTGGGGTCGCTGAAGAATACAAACAGATAGGCGCTCATTTCATCCTCCGTCGGCGCATGACGGTCGGCTGCCTTGGCTCCGAATGCCAAGAGGCACAAGAGTGCCAATGCAAGACTGTGTAGTGATTTCATGTTTCTTACTTTTTAGTTCAATTATCAGGTTAAACGATTTTGGTTGAATATGCAAATGTAATGATTTTATTCATGCAAATTGACTTATCTTCACTTTTTATGTTAAAAATAAAAGTTATATTTGCATTTGAAAAACTAATATAGTGATAATTTATCATCTAAAACAAAACAATATCTTTATGGCCTCGACCATGTTCAACAGATATGCAATAAAATAAATCAGTTCAAATTATGAACAGCATACAAATACAGGCGAATTGTTGTTGTTGGAAAATGCTCTTCGGTGCTATTTTTACAATAATAATGCTTTCCTTAAACGCTTGTCGTAAAGACTCTGTTTCCGAGATTCATAATGTATTAGCAAAATCAGATGAGAGATTTAAGAACAAAGAGGAAGACGAAGCTCTTGCTCTCCTTTTTGAACTTGAGAACAAGCTTAACGAAGCGACGCCTGACTCTCTCAGATATAAAGTCTTGTCAAGGATTGGAGGCGTGTACTATGCCGGTTTTAAGAAAGATAAGGCCGACGAATATTTTAAGCGAGCACTTATCGTTGCCCGAAAGTTAGATAACGGATATTTGAGCCAAGCTTTGTGGAACAGATGCCTGACGGTATCTGACAACGATTCCATCTTCACATTTCTGAAAGAATGCCGGGCCATAAGTCAAGAATGTGGGGCAAAATATACTGAAGCTATGTCAGGAATAAATCTTGCAAGTGCATACACCCAATCAGGAAATTTAGATGGAGCACGTGAGATACTTGAAAGTATGGATGAAATAATTGGCAACGACAGTGTGCTGATAGTTGAACTGTCAAACGCCCAATTGAGTTATCTTATTGCTGATAAAAATTTTGATGAGGCAAAAGAGATACTTGACAACCAAAATATAAATGAATTGAGTCTATATGGCAAGGCTTCCCGCTATCAAAATCTATATGCTATTGAAATTGAGAATAACAGATTTGAGAAAGCTCTTGAATATCGTGATTCCATTGATGTGATAAAAAACAAGATTGATTCAATAAGCTTTGATGAAAGACTTTCAACGATAGAATCAGAATTTTCATCAAAATTCGATAAAGAGAAAAAAGACAGAGAAATCACAACCATAATAAGCTTATGCATCATAATTCTGCTTTCGGCACTCCTTTTTGGCGAAATCAAACGTAGGCTTATGATGAAAAAACAGATTGAGCTTAACGAGCAAATAACAAAATTGAACCTCAAAATAGCTCGCCTTACAGAATCTCATAATGAGAACAATACACCGGCCGACGAAATCAATGCCGACATTCAATCCGAAGTAATTGAAAAACTGAGATTGAACAAAGAACTATTCGTAAGTCAGCCAATCTACAATCGATTGAAACAGCTGAATTTGAAACGTGATTCTGATTCGGTAGACAGGACGGCAGCAAAAGAAGTCCTGGATGGGGTAATCGGACAGTTTGCTGATGTTTGTTCCAACCTCAGACAACTATACGTTGGCATGACCTATGATGATGTGCTATATTGTGCTGCAATTTATGTGGGATTTTCAAAAGAATTGGCATCAGTCGCCTTCGGATCAAGCGAGGATGCCCTGCGCCGACGCAAGAGCAGAATAAAGCAAAAACTTCCATCGACTATATTTGATGCCATTTTTGGGACAAAAGTGTGACATTCTATAGATGTCACGCTATTGTCCGACTTGATACATAGACGGTTATAATGGACTGCAATAACTTTGCGGCAGTCATAATCACAAAACGCTTGTAACAGCTAACAAATAACCGTTTATATATGAAAAGAATCATTCTCATTATTTCACTCCTGTATGCAATGCCCGTAGGTATCTATGCACAGGATTCTCTCGATTCCCTTATCATGAATAAGGAACTTGACGAGATTGTAGTTACCGCGCAGAGGAAATATACTCGGCCCACAACCCGCGGTATCAAAGTGTCAATGTCGGGCAATCCGCTTTCAAAGATTGGCAGTGCAACCGACGCAATTATGCAGATGCCACTTATTGACGGTTCAGGCGGTTCTATCTCAGTTCTCGGGAAAGGGACTCCCGTTATATACATCAATGGTCGAAAAATGATGAATTCATCGGAGTTAAGCAACTTGAAATCTGATGACCTTGCTTCAGTTGAAATCGTAACTAATCCTTCAGCCGAATATGGTTCGGATGTATCATCCGTAATTCTCATTAAGACAAAGCAGCCTCTTGCCGGACTCTATGTTTCAGGCAAAGGAAGCATAACGGCTTCGGAAGAATGGTCAGAGTCGACAAGTGTCAACATCCAATATCATAATGATAACGGTCTTACAGTTTTCGGAGATTTTTCTTATAGTTGGGATGGTTTCAAGCAAAAACGCCACTATTCGGAATCATTCAAAGAGAATCCCGACTCAGACAAATCATTTACCACCCTCTCAGATGAGTCAGCTAAAAGGCGGGGGCAATCACTGACTACTGATGGCGGCATAAACTATGATTTCGGTAAAAACTCCATAGGCATGAAGTACATATTCAGCCGTACACCTCGAAGTAAGTTCATCAGTAAAGGCTACACTCTTTCAAATGCCACGTGTATAAGCGATATAACATCATCAACAGCATTCAGTACACAGTCATTTGACCACTATATCAATACTTTCGGTGATTTCAGCATACCCATGGATATGAAGTTACGTGTCGACTTGGATTATCTGTCAGGGAAAACTGCAACTCGCTGGAATGCGACGGAAAAAGAAACCGACAAAGCAATAACCAACCATAATAAGTCGACACATGATTACATCGGCGCGAAATTAAAGATTGACAAAAATTTCAATAACATCGAGATAGAGGCCGGAGTTGAATATGCCCACACCGTTAATAACCAAGATTTTACAAGCGCAGGTGGCTCGGAGGAATTTTTAAAGCCTGCGACTGACAAAGTCAGCCAAAATCTATGGGCCTATTTCCTCTCGTTCGATTACGACATAACGCCAATGTGGAATATCTATGGAGGGCTACGCTATGAAGCTACCGATTCCCGCTATGTGCAAAATGGCATATACGAAAGTAATCTTTCACAAAAATACAATGACTTTCTGCCAAACTTGGGCGTTCAGTTCAAATCGCCCGTGAACATCACTATGTACTACCGTGCAAAAGTAAGCCGTCCGTCATATTCATTGCTTGAAAATAACTATGCCTACGTGACACCGACTTTATGGGAAACCGGCAATCCGGAATTGGTTGCATCAAAAACTCATAACTTAGGCCTCTCGCTTTACTATAAAAATATTGTTATTCAAGGTACCTATATTCGTTCCAAAAATGCAATCGGGAGCATATATAATTACGACACCAAAATCAATGCAAATATCAGAACCAACATAAATCTACCTGAGTATGACACATGGCAGTTTGTCGCTTCTCAGGGATTCAATGTAAAGTTCTGGCATCCAACGGTGCAAGGAGTATTATTGTTTCAGAATCTGAAGTATGGCAACCCATGCCGAAAATACAACAAACCCTATTATCAGTTGTCATTAAACAACCGATTCGATTTGCCGGCAGGAATATATGCCTATCTTTCAGTATTCCATCTTGGAAGTGGTAACACTTCCACTACATACTCCCATGGGACATGGCAAATGGCATTGACTCTCAGCAAAAGCTATCGAAATTGGGCTTTCACATTGTCGGCAAACGATATATTCGGCACATGGAAGCAGCGATTTGATGTCAATTCAAATACGGTTAATTACAAATCACACACGACAGGTGCGTCACAATATGTATCTCTATCTATACGATACACCTTAAATGTTGCTAAAGGTAAATACCGAGGTAAAGCAGTGCGTGAAGATGAAATGAACAGATTTTAGAAACGGACTAATCATGCATAAACAAATACAGGTTTATTTTAAAATGCAAATGTGTTTCTTCTATTTATAGTCGTAATCTTTTTCAATGCCTACGCGGTAACGTCGCGGTTTGTCAGGAGAATGGTCGATTTTAATACCAAATTCAGCCGTAAGACTGTTACCGTCCAGCTGCCTCAGATATTCAAAGTTTTCCTTCAGGAACTTTTGTCGCGATGTTTTCTTAGGTCTTTTTGCCCAAGGCTTTACGGGTGTCGAAATCGGATATATGTCCTTTAAATCAAATTGGTACAGCCCTTCAGTATCAGAAGCCGACACTACAAGTCCTGGCAGTCCGCAGAATTTCCATGGGCCGTCCTGACAGGGCAAATCAGTCGAAAACCAAACGTTCCAATCGCGACCATGACAGGAACATGTTGCAAGAACACAATCATAACCATTTATGTTTGCTACCGAATCAGCAATAACCCAGTCGGACGGCGACAAAAGGGTATCGGCATATTGATAAAACTGGCCATCAAAGTGGTCATATACTGTCATGGATTCTTCCAACCGCTTTTTCTCAATTAGCCATTGGCTACGTTTATGAGGATATGTCGGCTCTCCGGAGCGTCCGCCACGATACCATGCAAAAAACATTTCTGTCATACGTGGAAGTATTACAAAATTAGCCAAATTCTCGACATTAGCAGCTTTAGAAGCTAAAAGCTTTGGAATTATCATAGACCCCGTTCCCCATACGTTTGTTAAGAGCAGTTCCATTTTATTTCACTAACTTTGCAAAAAGCATGAAAGTAATACGTAACGACATAATCCCATTCGGTAAAGGCTACGGAGCCATCAACCTGTTCGGCATTCTGTTTGCCAAGCACAACATGACCGTGACTCCCGAAGTCATCAACCACGAGATGATCCATTCCCGGCAGATGCGCGAGCTGCTCTACCTGCCCTTCTACATCATCTATGTCATCGAATGGCTTATAAACATTGTGCGTTACGGAGGCAATACACGAAGAGCCTACTACAACATCGCATTTGAACGCGAAGCCTACCGTCACGGCAACGACCTCGACTACCTTAGTCATCGCCGTCACTTCGCCCAATGGCGCAAACAGTAGTCATTGCACAAAAAAAGCCGAACCACCCTAAAGCGGTCCGGCATATATAAGCGGTACAAATCAAAATCAACGTATGAGAGCACGGCCGGCCCAAACAAGGAGCACACCTAGTACAACGCTCGCTGCAAGGTAAAGCACACATGTCGACCACTCACCCTTGCTGCCCAGAACCCACATGTCATCGGCAAATGAAGAGAATGTAGTGAAACCGCCGCAGAATCCGGTAATCAACAGCACGTTTTCGCCCGGAGTCATGACATGAGCCTTTTCAAGAAGACCGAAAAACAATCCGATGATAAAACAGCCTATGATATTCACCATGAATGTACCCAGCGGGAAAGCGCCATGAAACATTCCCGAGCACCATTTCCCTATGAGATAACGGCCACAGGTGCCTACAAATCCACCCGCTCCTGCAATTAACATCGCCTTAATCATAATCTATAGTATTTATAAGTTATAAAATAAATTCAATATTTTCAACGAACTTCGGCATATTATAGTTCAAAACTAACCGAAATTATTAACATTATATCTAAAATTTAACATTTGCTCCTGATTATAAATATTTTTGCTTCCATTTTTAATAATAATTATTATGATATTGCAATATTTTAGATTATCTTTGCTAAATACACTATTGGAAGTTTTTTACCAAATCAAACTAATCATTAATATTTCCACATAAATGTTTGACCACAAAGCAAATAACGGGAACAGCAATTTTTATAGCCGCTCTAATTCCCCTCAAAACGGCACTATCGTGCCCGAAATGCACAATAAGAATGCCGGAAGCAATCCAAACGACCCGATGCGTCCCATTGGACCGGCCAACACTCAATATGAAAGGCCGGTAGTAGGATTCCTATACTCAATATCGCGTAAAGGAGTGGGCGAATACTGGCCTCTGCACCCCGGCACCAACACAATAGGCCGCAACGAAGGATGTGACATCGTGCTGAAAGAAGCCACCGTATCAGGCGAACACGCATTGTTGCAAATCAAGCAGATGGAATCGACCGGTGAGATTCTCGCGCAAATCAAGGACGCAGGCTCGGCCAACGGAGTATGGGTCGACAACAACGAGCTACGATTTGACTACTTCCAGTGCGAAAGCGGCAACATCCTGCGCATAGGCAAAAACTACTCGCTGCTGCTTATCCTTATAAACGCCAAGGAACACGGGCTGTCGGTGGCCGAAGAGTTTATCCCGACCGAAACATCAGGACCGATTCCCCCGATTCCCGGCGACAACAGCGACAAAACAGGAGGCTTCTACGACCACACCAACCGCAATACCGGCGGCACCGTGGGCATGGACGACGGAACATCAGGATTCAACGCAGGAGGCACCCAATTCCTCTAACTGAAACCCACAACGACATTAGCGGGCACATGAGCCACCGGGATGTGGCATCACGTGTCATATCATTTCATTGACCAACATCATCCCAATTACCGATCATGGCAAAAATAATCATTCAAAGCTCCGAAGACAAGCTAAACGGGATACACTACGAAGTCGACACCAACCAGCAACCTCTTGGCGTAGGTGGTATGGGCCAGGTGTTTAAGGGAACGCGCATAGACTCCCGCACGGGAGTGGCCCGCGATGTAGCTATCAAATTCCTCTTTGACGACCTGTCGGCAGGAGCAATCGAACGCGCCCAACGCGAAGCATCTATACGAATAAACAATGAGAACCTCATCGAGATGTTCGGCTTCATCACCGTCGAGGAGCCTATAGGCAACGGCGGAGTGTGCAAGCGCTACCACGTAGTAAGCGAACTCCTGAACGGCGTGATGCTCCAGGACCTGCTTGAAGGCAACATCGTCGACAAGCAAGGACAAGAGGTACCCTATGCAAGTCAGCTTTATGAACTGGCACAAAACGACCGCACTAAATTTGCCCTCGACATTTCCATAAATGTACTGTCGGGAATCATGGCACTGCACGACAAGGGATACATACATCGCGACATCGACCCGAGCAACATATTCGTGACTTCCGATGGAAAGATAAAGATAATCGACTTCGGAATAGCAAAGCAAATAAATACACTCGGCACCCAGGACCGTCAGCTGACAACCGCCGGACAGTTCATGGGGAAAGCCGCCTACGCTGCTCCCGAACTCGTAGTGGGCGATGTCGTGCACCAAAATGCCACGACCGACATTTACGCCATAGGCATAATGCTGTTCCAGCTGCTCACAGGACGCACCCCGTTTGAAGGAGCCACACATGAAGTCCTCGACATGCACAGCTGCACAAGAGCATCCCGTTGAAGGACATCCGGAACAAGGAGCTGCGCAAAATAATCCAAAAAGCGACAGCCAAGAAGCAGAGCGACCGCTATCAGTCGGCCGCCGAATTCCGCGTGGCGCTTGAGAACATAGCTCGCAATCCCGCCCCAAAGCCCAAGCTTAATTTCGCAGTGATAGGCTCGGCCGCCGCAGCCGTAATTGCGCTCGTCATAGGCGTAGCGGTTATGTCGGGAGGCGGTTCTTCCGACGAGCAGGCCGAAAACACTACAACCGTTGAAGATATTGCAGCCATCGAGCCGGCAAAGCCCGCCAAGCCCTACTCCATCAACGATCCCGTGACCAAGGACAACGCGCAGGAGGCAATTGAAAAAATCATGAGCGACGAAACCATCGGATTTGACCAGGCCAACAACGCCCTGCAGCAGGTCATAGCCCTCGGCGGTCCCACGGCATCGGAAGCCGCATGGATTTCAGGACGACTCTATGCGGGCGACGACAAGGCCCTCCCCGGGAAATCCTACTCCGAACCGGCCTCTCCGCAAAAGGCATTTGAGATGAACAGCCTCGCCCTGCAGCTCGACAGCACCAATGTGCGTGCACTGTTTGAGATGGGACAAGCCTACCACGCCGGCGAAAGCCGCACCGGAGGCATGGTTGTGCGCGACCTCGACAAGGCCGCTTACTTCTATAACAAGTGCATCGACCAAGCCCGCAAAAACGGCGACATGGAGTTTATCAACAAAGCTACAATACGCCTTGAGCAGATAAAATAAACGCATCTCGACACCATGACCCCAATAGTCCAACAAGGCAATCGGATATATCTTACGGTAGGGCGCGACATCTACTGGTATGACATAACCTCGCGCCCGCTCGGAAGCGGAGCCATGGGCACGGTATTCCTTGGCCGAAACCTCAACAACAACCATGACCTTGTGGCGATAAAGCTGGTCAAGGCCGAATACGCATCCATCCCCACCGTGCGCCGACGGGCCCGACAGGAAGGAAGCCTGCAATACGGCCACAACCATCTCATCGAGATGCTCGGCTACTGCGAAAACCATCCGGTCGAAGGCCCTCTCTTCATCGTGAGCAAATACATAAGAGGCATAACGCTCGACGACCATGTCGTGGACAACCTCAATCACCTGCCCGACAGGATAAACAAGATAATCGCCACGGCGTTTCCCGTGCTCGAGGCCCTGTCCTATCTGCACAAGAAAAACATCGTGCATCTCGACATAAAGCCGTCAAACATCATGGTGGAAACAGGCAACTGCAACATTCGACTGATGGACCTCGGCATTTGCAACGTGCGCAGCGCCACCGAGATAACATCGGCAGGCATTCTCGGCACGCCGGGATATGCCGCGCCCGAGCAGTACGTAAAACCCGGTGAGCCGCTCGACATCGACCCGCGCACCGACCTTTACGAGCTCGCCGTGACCTATTACGAGCTGTTGGGAGGCGACAAATCACTGACCAACCGTCAGGGCGACGACAATCCTCCGGCAATTCCCGGTGTCCCCAAGCCCATAATGCAAGTGCTCTACAAGGCTCTGCGCAAGTCGCGCGACGACCGATATCCCTCGGCCGACGCCATGATTGCAGCGTTACGCAATGCTCTCGCACCCGCCAAGCCATGGTATGTTCGCCTGTTTCAAAGTTAATCCTATAGAACTCATTATCATACACAATCGTAAATAATGGTACAATTCAACACAAAATATCCGGCTGAAGGCTATGCCGAGTCACGAATCGGCGGACGCAGCGAGAACCAGGACACCTGTGCCTATGTCGACACTCCGCTGGGACTTCTGGTTCTTGTGTGCGACGGAATGGGCGGAGGTCCCGGCGGAAAGACAGCGTCGATGCTCGCCGCCAAGACCATTTCCGACACTCTCCTCGCCACGAAGCCCGACGACGACCGCGAGCTGATGATCCTCAAGTCCGTCAAAGCCGCGCATAAAGCACTTCTCGATGCAGTAGAGGCCAATCCACAGCTAAAAGGGATGGGCACAACCGTTACGCTGCTGCTCCTCAACGAGCAGTCGGCGATGGTGGCCCACGTAGGCGACAGCCGAATATACCAATTCCGCAACGGACACCGCGTATTCCGCACAACCGACCACTCTATGGTAATGGACATGGTGAAGCTGAAGCGCATCAACGAAGAGCAGGCGCGCGTGCATCCGCAGTCCAATGTCATCACTCGTGCACTCGGACACGGCGAAAGCCCCGTCCCCGACATCGAGGAGCTTCCCTACCTTAAAGGCGACCGTTTTGTGCTGTGCACCGACGGTATATGGGGAGCCATGCCCGAAAAAGAGCTTATAAAGATAATAGGAGGTGTGAGCAATCCTGCCGGAGCCGTTGAAGAAGCAGTCGTGAAAATCGACGACATCGGCGCAAGCGAAGGCGGTCACCACGACAACCTCACAATAGCCATAGTAAATACAACTTCTAACTCTATATTGAAAATTCCCATGTCACCAACTGTGAAAAAGCTGTTGATAGCACTTGCCGCCATTGCGGCCGTCAGCGTAATACTTAACATCGTACTGCTTACCCGATGCTCAGGCAAGGATAAGGAGAAGCAGGAAACGCCGGTGACGGTAACTGCCCCGGCACAAATCGAGCAGGCAACAATCGACTCAATAATAGAGGTGAGAATGCGCGAGCTTGAAGCCAAGAATCGTGAGCAGCTCGACCAAATCGACAAGATGCTTAAGGACAAGAAAGTTGAGGAAGCCACCAAGTCAATAGGCAACTCTCTTGAAAACCTCAAGGTGCTCGAAAAACTCGATCAGCTTATCGCCCAGCTCAACAAGCTCATGGAAATGAAAGCGGGCAAGGACAAAAAGGCTGAAATAAACAAAACCATCAACCAAGTGAAGGAACTCACCCCACAGCTCGAAGCATTGAAAGTGCCTCAGGCCGACATCAATTATGTAGTCACCGAACTGGGAAAGGAAATATGCACCCGCAATCCGTCGGAAAAAGGCGTTAAGGGTCAATATACATTAATAACCAAGCGCATGCGTCAGATACAAAGCGCCATTCGCACTCATTAATCACAACATCCAATCATGAAAGTAATTACCATAGGACGCGATCCCGAATGCAACATCGTGCTCGATGACAACCTCATAAGCCGCCGACACGCAGTGCTGCGCCTCCACGGCACCGGAAAAATCGAGATTATCGACTATAGCAGCAACGGAACGTTTATCAACGGCACCCGAATCGTAAGCAACACCCCGTTAAAGATACATCGCAAGGACGCGGTGTCATTCGCCCATGCCAAGACCCTTGACTGGAGCCAGATTCCCGACCCGTCACGTAAGCCTCGCATGATCATCCTCATTGTGTTCATTGCCTCGGTGCTCGTCACTATTGCAGGAATCGTGGTGTCGCATCTGCCGGCAAGTAAATCCGATTCCGGTGCATCGCAGGACATCGAGGTCTATGAAAATACCGAGCAACCCGCTCAGGGCAACGGCAATGCTACCGCCAAGCCCGACGGCACAACCGCCCAACCTGAAAAACCTAATCAGGAAGAAGCATCGTCAAGCGACATAAAACTGGCTCCCGACTCCCGCATTCTCAATGAAGTCGACCGCAAGAAGCGCGAACAGATTGAACGCGAGAAGAAGAAAAAAGAGGAGGAGGCCAAGCGCAAGCAGGAAGCTGAAGCAAAGGCCAAGAAAGAGGCCGAAGCTGCAAAAGCCAAGAAAGAGGCACCCCGCCGTCGCGGCACAATGTAACAATGAAAAAACAAAATAAACCAATAACATAAAAAAGCTATGAAACTTTTTAAAATCGGCAGCAACTCAAAGTGTGACATAGTGCTTAATTCGCCCTATGTAAGCGGACTTCATGCCGAACTCACTTCTCTACCTGAAGGCAACTTCATCCTGGAGGACAAAAACAGCACCAACGGAACAACCGTAAACGGTAAAAAAATCGAAGGCGCTAAGGAAATAACCGTAGTAAGAGGCGACAAAATCGTATTTGGCGACACGCCTTTGAACTGGAACGCCATCCCCCAGCATGAAAAATTCACTGATTGCAAAAAGGTTCTCAACATCGGCTCCAACTTCCGTAACGAGCTTCAGATTACCGATCCCTATGTAAGCCGCTATCACGCCATCCTGAAAATCGACAAGAATGGCAAGCCCTACATCAAGGACCTCAAGAGCAAGAACGGAGTGCTGCTTAACGGAATAAAGATACCCGCCAATCAATGGGTGCCCCTAAAGCGTAAAGACACTGTAAACCTTGGAAACATCGACATCACCGACCAAATCAAGGGAGTGATTCCCGTTCCGTTCCCATGGCTTAAGATTGTGGCTGCCGTGGTTGTCGCAGCGGCTGTACTGGTAGGAGGATATTTCGGATACAGGGCTATTGACGGAGTCGGCGGCGGCATTGGCGGTGCCAAACCTACCATCGCCGATGTTCGCACCTCGGTAGTATACGTGACTGCATCATTCCAGCTGAATACCCGTTTTGAGGACTGCCCGATACATCCTGAAATATGGAATGCCGTCATAAGGGCTCATTATCCCAACATCGGCAACTGTGATACCGGCGAACTTCCCGTACAAATTCAAAGCTACAGCGCAACAGCGTTCTTCCTCGACCGCGAAGGTCGCATGGCAACCAACCGCCACGTAGCATCGCCGTGGGAGCTTGAATATCTCCCGGCAAGCGAAAGAGCTGAGATTAGAACCGAAATGGAGAAAATGGTCAATGAGCAACTGCCGCTTGAAATCAACCAGGTGGGACGTGACCTTGTCGACACCTACAATGCGGCCTATCAGATGAGCCCGACCAAATTCATGCTTTGGGGCATGATCTATACCCAGGCCCAGAATCTCTACGCACAAGGCAAGATTTCCGATTTTTACGGCTACATCGACTCCCTTATTCGTCAGCTTAAGAACTGCAAGCGTTCGATTACCGGCAATATGCTCTCGATATCGGTAGGATATGCAGGCATCAACTATACTCATGAGGATGAATACGACCGTTGCGATGTTATCGCCGTGTCACCTTCCGACGATATGGATATAGCCATCCTGCAGCTCAACAAGAAGCGCACTCCCGACATTGTCAAGTTTGTATTCTCACCCGAGAACTTCTTTACCGGCACTCTCGAACCCCAGAAGGACAAGCTCATGTGGATCGGCTATCCTCGCGGCAACATGATGGCTCGCGACCAGATAACCCACTCAATCGAGCCTCAGATACGCAACACAGTTTGCTCAAAGGTTCCGAGCAAATACTCGTTTGAGTTCCAGGGCGAATCACTTGGAGGAGCCAGCGGCTCACCCATCTTCAATGCCGAAACATTCCAGCTCGTAGGTGTACTGTGGGGTGGATACACTACCGGTGCCACTTACGGTCTTGCCTGCCAGGCCAAGTATCTTAAGCGATTGTATGACGAAGAAGTAGGTAATATATGATAAAGCGTCTGTTTCTTTTTACTATTCTAATAACTGCAGCAGTTTCGGTCAGCGCCGAAACTGCTGTATGGTCAGTATTGCCCGAGTACAACGGCATCACCCGTCTTAGCGATGACCTGTTTATCGTCGAGAAAGGTGCGCGCTCGGCAATAATCGATGCAAGCGGCAAGGAGGTCATACCCATGACACTCGACTCCATCACCCCCATGGTCGACGGCAAGTCGCTCCTGCTCACCCGCGACGGCAGTGACTTCCGTCTGCGTAGCATCATATTTGAAAATCAGCGCATAGTCAATGTCGATGGCGAGTACTTTGTAGGCGACTATCCCTTCTTCTCCGAAGGCATGCTCCCCGTCTACAACAAAAAGGGTTACTATGGCTACATCGACGATGAAGGCCGACTTGCAATTGACTTCAAGTACCGAAACATACATCCGTTTTCCGAAGGTCTTGCTTCGGTAAGCAAAGTATCGACAGGCGTGTTCGGTTCGGTAAAGAACAAGGTCAGCGACCTTGCCAACAACATTGCAAAACGAAAGACACGTGTCTACTTCATCGACATGCACGGAAAAGAGCTTAAGCTCCAGAAGGACATAGGCAACATCACCATGGGCAGTACGTTTCTCAACGGCGAAAGCGTCGTGGAGGACACCAAGGGCAACTTCTTCGTCATCAACACCCAGGGCCGAATGATAAAGCGTCTTGGCAGTGAGGATCTCACCTTCGACGACCGGTATTCGGTAGTGAGCGATGACGAAACGCCACAGCCCGTAAAGACTTCGGGTCCCCAGCCGTTCCTGGACAACCGTAAGTACGGTTATCGCTCGGCCAAGGGCGGCGTAGTCGTTGTTCCCCAGTTCAATTACGCCTATCCGTTTGAGAACGGTCACGCCATTGTAAAGAGCGGTGCCTTCTGGGGTATCCTGGCTTTGAGCGACGGTAAATTTGATGTCACAAAACGCATCGTTGTAAAACGCCGCAAAAATGTCGACGAAGTGGTTGAATACAATGTCACCGTTCCCGCCGGATATGCCGACACACCGTTGTCGATGGTAATAGATGCCGACGGACAAAAGAGTGAGGAAACTTCGGAATCAGGAGCCACACGACAATTCAAGATAAAGACTCCGGAATCTGACTACAAGCTCTACCTCATGTCGTCCAACCTGATTCTGTGGTCGGCCAATGAGGATGTGCAGACCAAGATGGAAACAGCCGACATGATGCGCATTTCGGTTTCAAAGAGTTCAAAGGCCGACAAAAACGACCGCGCTCCCATAACCGTGCGCATCAGCAATCCCACCGACGAGGAAGTGACGATTGAAGTGAAGGTCACCGGTGAAAAACTCACCCCTGTCACCAAGACTTTGACCATCCCCGAAAAATCATCGCGTTCGATACACACCGCCTTCAACAATGTCACTGAGGCTTCATCCAAAACAGTGGCCGTGAGCATCGAGGGAAAGACATCGTACTTCAAGGTGAATCCCGTCACTCCATTTTTTGTAGATTTTTAAACTTATTCAAAACATGAAGACAATATTATCCGTAATAACACTGGCATTGGCCACCTCGGTTGCTTTTGCCGCCGACTTTGACGATGCGCTCAACTATGAAACCATCACATTGAAAAGCGGCGATAAAGTGTCGGGCTACATTGTTAGTCAGAATAACTCGGAGTTCTTCACGTTCAAGCCTGTGGAGCAGTATGTCGAAGCCGATACGTGTATCGCCGACACGGCAGTTGTAGAGGTGGTGCCGCTTGACATGGCGGTAGCCGATTCAACTGTGGTTGAGTGCGATAGCGTGGCCGAGGTCATCGTCGTCGAGCCTGTCGATTTTGCGCTGGTCGATTCTGTGGAAGTTATCGAGGCGGTTGATAATCCGTCGGAAATCCGATTGAATTGGGACGATGTAAGCTATATCGAGCGCAACACCTCGCTGGGCGGCATACTCGATGTAATAGTGCTTGGCGACAATACCGAGTATGTAGGTTACATCATCCGCAACAACCCCGTAAGCGGCATCCGATTCAAGACACTCGACAACAAAGTCCACATGTTGAAATGGGATGACATCGTCATCTACAGCCGCCGTCCGCTCGACCCCGAAAAGTCCATTTTGAGTCAAAGCCCCCTCATCTCGACCTACACATTTGCCGGGTTGAAACCCCTTGAGGGACTTATCGTGGAGCAAGACTATGAAACCGGACTTATAACCATCGAAACAGCCGACGGCTCGGTTCAGCGCAACTCGGCAAGAATCACCAACATAACCAACAGGCCCAACGAAAACCTCTACACCCCTAAGCGTAAAGCACCCAAACGCAGAGCGGTGTATTGATCATTAGCGACATTATAGTTATAAATTCAATATCAGAGAGAGAGAAGGGCGTAGCTGCATCACGAGCGGTTGCGCTCTTTTTTACATGTTCACGCTCCAACATAAACATGTCGTAGTGTGTTTTTTCTATAGGACAATTTTTAAACACAAACGCCATGACTGATATTAAAATCAAAAGAGCTTACGAAGAAGCCGCTCCTGCCGACGGCTACAGAATACTTGTTGACCGATTGTGGCCCCGTGGAGTCAGCCACGAAAGACTTGACTGTAAACAATGGGCCAAGAACATCGCGCCGTCAAACGACCTGCGCGAATGGTTTCACGAGGACCCCGACCATCGCTGGAATGAATTCATGACGCGTTATCGCGATGAATTGAAGGCATCGCCCGACTTCGTTCCGTTTGTAAATGAGATATCGCAATATCCGGTTGTAACTTTTGTATACGGGGCACATGACGAGCTCCATAACAACGCAGTAATTCTGCGCGATGAGTGCATTGTGGCACTCGACATAACGCCAATTAACAAAATTAATGAAAATATTGTTTGATTGAGTTATAATAACTAAATTTGTATATTCCGCTCCTGTGAGCCTTTTAACTTTAAACCATCATTATAAATACCGCGACAATGAAGAAAATAATTTTGTCATGTGCCTGTGCCATGCTGCTTGCATTTTCCATGGAGGCACAGAAAAAAAGCGCAGTTTCATTCGACTCCTATGAATGGAACTTTGGCAAAGTAAATGCAGCCGAAGGGGCTGTATGCCACACTTTTACGTTAAAAAACAAATCAAAGGAACCGGTAAGCATCAGCAAGGCCATACCAAGCTGCGAATGCATATCGGCACAATACCCCACCACCCCGATTGCTCCGGGAAGCACCGCCGAGGTGATGGTGGTGTTCACTCCCGCCAAATCCATCGGTAAAAGCTTCCGCAGCGTGGAGCTTCTCGACGACAAGGGCAAGACTCTTGGCGCACTGTCGGTAGAGGCCGTAGTAAACGAAGGAGCGACACCCGCCACCTATTATCCGTTCCGCAATCCGCAGTTATCCAATGAGGAGCGTGTTGAGAACCTCATTTCACTGCTCACCCCTGAAGAGAAAGTGGGCTTGATGATGAACAAGTCGATATCGGTCGACCGCCTCGGCATCCCCTCCTATAACTGGTGGAGCGAAGCCTGCCACGGAGTGCGTCAGGACGGCTACACCGTATATCCCCAGCCGATCGGCATGGCCTCGGCTTTCAGCCCCGAGTTGGTCTATAACGTATTCTCAACCGTTTCCGATGAAGCAAGAGCCAATTGGAATCGCTCCGACCACGACATCTTCAACGTGCCCATGGGCGTAATCTACTACCCCGGCAATCCCGAACTTACATTCTGGTGTCCCAATGTCAACATCTTCCGCGACCCGCGTTGGGGACGAGGACAGGAAACCTGCGGTGAGGACCCCTATCTGAACGCAGTGTTGGGTGTGCAGACCGTACTTGGAATGCAGGGCAACGACGACCGCTACTTCAAGACTCATGCTTGCGCAAAGCACTATGCCGTACACAGCGGTCCCGAACCGTTGCGTCACACCTACAATGCCTCGGTATCGATGCGTGACCTGTGGGAAACCTATCTCCCCGCCTTCAAGGCACTGGTTCAGAAAGGTAACGTGCGCGAAGTAATGTGTGCCTACAACCGTTACGAAGGAAAGCCTTGTTGCACAAGCGACCGATTGCTCGTCGACATCCTGCGCCGCAAGTGGGGATATGACGCAATCGTATTGACCGACTGCGACGCCATCAACAACTTCTACAACAAGGGTCAGCACGAAACTCATCCCGATCCACTCTCGGCATCGGTCGACGCAGTGCTCAACGGCACCGACCTGGAGTGTGGAAAGGTGTTCATGGTTCTCACCGAAGCCCTGGATAAGGGAATGTTGGACGAGAGTGTTCTCGACAACCATCTGCGCAAAACACTCATGGGACGCTTTGAACTCGGTATGTTTGACCCCGCCGACATGATTCCGTGGAGCAACCTCGGTCCCGAGGTAATCAGCAGCGAAAGCAATCATGAACTTGCCGTTCAGGCCGCACGCGAATCAATGGTGCTGCTCGAAAACAACGGTGTGCTTCCGCTCTCCAAGAGTATCAAGACAATCGCCGTTGTAGGCCCGAACGCCGACGACACTTCAATGCTCAACGGCAACTATGGCGGTACACCCACCGAAGCTCACACCCGCTCGTTGCTCGAAGGCATACGCGCTGCATTGCCCAACACCAAGGTCATCTACAAAAAAGCTTGCGAGCTGGCCGACGAATACTCTACAATTCCCCACCTTCAGGAGTTCAACGACGGCAAAGGCGTATTCGTAGAGTTCTACAACAATGACAACCTTAGCGGAGAACCCGCCAAGACCGACTACTACGACAAGATTGACTTCTCGACATTCGGAGCTTGGGGATTTGCCCAGGGCGTAAGCAAGGACACCATATCGGTAAGAATATCGGGCAGCTACAAGGCTCCCTTTACCGGCGATATGCAATACACTCTCGCAACCGACAACGGATACGTACTCAAAATCAACGGCGAGGTTGTCGACAGTGCAGCCGCAGGTTCATCACGACGCGGATTCGGATTTGGACGCGGTGCCGTCGACTATAAGTCATTCCCCGTAAAGGAGGGTGAAACCTACGATGTAGTCATCGAATACAAGCATGGCAAGTCCAACTTCGCAATGTTGCGCGGTGACATCTGCCAGCGTCAGTTGGTTGAATTTGACGATGTAGCCGACGCTGTCAAGGATGCCGAGGCAATCATTGTCATAGGCGGTATCTCGGCACGCATGGAAGGTGAAGGCGGCGACAAGGCCGACATTGAGCTTCCCAAGGTTCAGCAGCGACTGTTGCGCGCAATGCATGCCACAGGCAAGCCCGTCGTAATGGTCAACTGCTCGGGATCGGCAATCGCTTTCGGCAGCGTGGAAGGACAATATGACGCTCTGCTTCAGGCATGGTATCCCGGACAGGGTGGTTCGCAGGCTTTGGCCGAAGTGCTCCTCGGCGACTATAACCCCGGCGGAAAGCTTCCCGTTACGTTCTATCGCTCCAACGACGACCTGCCCGACTTCCTCGACTACAGCATGGACAACCGCACCTACCGTTATTTCCGCGGCAAGGCTCAATATCCGTTCGGTCACGGACTCTCCTACACCAGCTTCGATTATGGAAAGGGTCGTCTGTCAAAGTCATCGATGAAGTCCGACGGCAAAGTTACGCTCACAGTGCCCGTGACAAATACCGGCGACCGCAAGGGTGACGAAATCGTACAGGTCTATGTCAAGGCTCTGGACTATCCTGAAGCTCCCATCAAGTCGCTTCGCGGATTCCAGAAACTCTCTTTGGCACCCGGCGAAACAGCCAAGGCTTCTATAACTCTCGACGGCGAGGCATTTGAATACTACGACCCCTCTATCGACGAACTGTCGACCCGCCCGGGACGCTATCAGATTCTCTACGGATGCTCGTCACGTGACGAAGATCTACAGTCTATCGACTTTGTAGTGAAGTAACAATTCACTTTTTATAACAACAAAGTCCCGTATCGACACCGGACATCACGGAGGTCGATACGGGATTTTTTCGTAACTTTGCATCATGGCAGAAGTGATAAAATTGCCGGCTTCACAAAATCCACGTGTGCCGGAACCCCGATTCCCATTCCGTCATCTGGTGCCGCTACAAATGCGGTTCAACGACATCGACATGCTCGGTCACCTGAACAACGGAGTGTATATAGCTTTTTTCGATCTTGGCAAGAGCCGTTACTTCCTCGACATAATGCCCGATGGCGTCGACTGGAAGCACATCAACATTGTAGTAGCCAACATAAACTGCGACTTCCATGCACCCACCTATATATATGAGGAAATAGGTGTCGTGACAACCGTTACCGAAATGGGCGAGAAAAGTTTCGTCATGGAACAGCGCATCGTCAACACCAAAAGCGGCGAAGTAAAGTGCGTAGGGCGAACAGTCATGGTGGGATTTGACCTCGCCACGGGACATTCGGCACCTATCGAACAGAAATGGATTGACGCAATTGAACGTTACGAAGGACGAAAACTTTAGAATGAACCGAACTCTCTACGTAACCGACATGGACGGCACCCTGCTCGACGACACCAGCAGGGTAAGCCCCGAATCGGCCGAAATAATAACCGACCTTACACGACGTGGCGCCTTGATAACCGTTGCCACAGCCCGCACTCCGGCCACGGTAAGTCCGCTGCTTGCCCACACAGTGACATCGCTTCCGGCAATAGTCATGACCGGAGCCACCCTGTGGGACCGCAACTCGATGCGTTACATCGACACCCGGTTCATATCGCCCGAAACATCCCGGCTCATACGCGCTGCCGCCGACCGTCACGGTGTAAATCCGTTCATATACACATTCGACGACAAAGGCATGCTCACAGTCTACCATAACGGCGAGCGAAGCATCCACGACGACAAGTTCATCAACGAGCGCATGAAGTTACCCCTTAAACGCTTCCACATCGATGAACCGGCGGGAATGAATCAGTCAATCCCCAACACCGTACTCTTCTTCGCCATGGGACCCTGCGAACGCATAAATGCTCTTGCCGACGACATTCGCCGGTCAATCGACTGCTCGGTCAGCAACTATGTCGACATCTTCGGCAAGGATGTGGGCATCATCGAGATATTCGCACCCGAAGTGAGCAAGGCCAATGCCGTGAAGCGTCTTGCCCGTGACATCAATGCCGACCGCGTAGTTGTGTTCGGCGACAATCTCAACGACCTCCCCATGATGCGGATAGCCGACCTGTCGGTTGCCGTGGATAACGCATTGCCCGAAGTGAAAAATGCCGCATCGACAGTCATCGGACCAAACACATCACACTCGGTAGCCCGATTCATAGCCGAAGACTTCGAGCGAATGCAATAATACTCACGGCTCAGCCGTTGTTATTACATCATGGCCGACATTTACGACAAGCGACGCTACGGCACAATGGCATTCCTTGCCGTTGCAATAGCTCTTGTCGCAATATTCCTCTACATCTCCAACCGAATCGTACGCGAACTTGCCGCCCAGGAGCGCGAGCGCATGGAGATATGGGCCGACGCCACGAAAGCAATTGTCGCTCCCGAAACCGACAACAGCGACATCGCCCTTCCCGGCTCGGCCGACATCGATTTTCTGTTACGCATAATCGAGGGCAACCGCAACATACCCGTATTGCTAACCGACAGCGACGACAACATCCTCCTCTACCGCAACTTCAATCTGCCGGAACCGGTCGACACTCTTCATCCCTACTCTATTTCCGAAAAAAACAGCAAGTACCTCAACGACAAACTTGCTTCGATGAAGAAAACCAACAACATCATACACATCACCATCTCCCCCGACAACGAGCAGATGCTATACTACGAGGACAGCCGGCTGCTGAGAATGCTCAACTACTTCCCCTACATCATGCTGGTTGTAATGCTGCTATTCATCACTGTCGTCTACTATGCCGTGACATCAACCAAAAAGGCCGAACAAAACCGCGTGTGGGTTGGACTCTCCAAGGAAACGGCCCATCAGCTCGGCACACCCATATCGTCACTTATGGCATGGATCGAGCTGCTGAAAAGCCGTGACATAGACCCGACAATCACCGAGGAAATGGACAAGGATGTAAACCGACTGTCGACCATAGCGTCACGATTCGGTAAAATCGGCTCACGCCCCGCCATGACCCCGGTCGATGTAAACACGGCGGTATCCAATGCCACCCGATACATGGCCGCCCGCATATCAAGCCGCATCGCCTTGAAAGTGAATCTGTGTCAGCATCCTCTCATTGTTTCAATGAGCGCACCGCTGCTTGAGTGGGTCATGGAAAATCTCATAAAAAATGCCGTAGACGCCATGAAAGCCGACGGAGTAATCACCGTGACCACATCACGCACTCCCCGATATGCACTGATCAGCGTCAGCGACACAGGCAAAGGCATTCCTCACAATCATTTCAAGAAAATATTCAATCCCGGCTACACCACCAAGAAACGCGGTTGGGGACTCGGCCTTACGCTTGCAAAGCGCATCGTCGAGCAATACCATCACGGACACATATATGTAGCGTCGTCGGAGCCGGGCAAAGGCACCACGTTCAACATCGAGCTTCCCGTGTCACACCCGGGTGATGCGCTTCTGTAGCGGATACCACAGGAAGCCTCTCACCTCCACATCGGGATAGATTTTTGAAATCAACCTCATATACCCTTTCACCTGCCTTATATATCCTGAAGGCTCTTCCTCGCCAAATTTATAGTCGATGACATCGATCGTGCCTTGCGAGGTCCACACCACCCTGTCGGGACGGTAATTTCGCACACCGTCACCCGTTGGCACGGCAATGGTGCTCTCGCGCAACAGTCGGCGATAACCCTCAAACCACTCATCAACCCGTTCGTCGGAAAGTGCTTCCGACAGCTCGGCAATATATCCGTCAATCTCGTCGTCATCGATAAACCCGCGTGCGGCACGACGGCGCACGGCGCGCTCCACATCACTGCGGTTACGCACTCCGCTCATTATCGAATGTAGCACGATGCCTCGTCGGCGCGGACGCTCCATATCCTCAAGATCCTCTATTCGGCTCATCTCCCATATTCCCTCATTGTCGTAGGAATAGTAGGCCGGCATCTCCACCATCGGCTCTTTCCGCTCTTCCGCTTTATAATCTACAGGCTCGCCAAATTCAAAGAGGACACAGGAGTCAACATGATTCTTCAACGGGGCAAGCAATCCGGGCAACGGTTCATTGTTGCTGCAAAATGCAGCATCGGCCACTGAAAAAGCATTGGCGAGCAGAAAATCGGTCGTAGGCAACGATGTACCGTCGAGCTGCTCAGTCTTAATCTTCTTCACCGGCGTGTAGTAGAACATCAGTTCGTTTACCGCACGCGTGCATGCCACATAGAGCAGGTTAAGCCTGTCGACATATTTTTCCGAAACAATCTCCTTATAGCGCGAATCAAACATGGTGCCCTCAAGAGCCTTGCCGACCGACAACGGCACAAACGGAGGCACGCAATCCTTGTCAAATCCGTCACGCACAAAGTCGTCAATAAGACTACCCTCGGCGTTACGTGTTCCAAACCACGCTATATCCGACTGACGGTTGTGAGGCAATCCGCAAAACGGTATGTGCACACACGGGAATTCCAGTCCCTTGGACTTGTGTATCGTCATCACCTTTATGGCATCGAGCGAAGCCGGAGTCGACAGCTTGCTTGAGCATCCTGTAGCATCCCACCACTTTATGAATGAATGTATATCGGCATCGGCATGTGAACAGAAGTCTATCACCATGTCCTGAAACGCGCACACATATACATTCTCACGGCTCAATGTATCAGCATCGACATAACGGCCTATAATTCTCTCCACAAGCGACGGAAGATTGATGCATGTCATGTCGGCAGCCTCCATGGCAAGTTCGTCGGGTGTGTCATCGACAAATGCACGTTCAAGCGCACAGGCTGCGTCGTCGCCTTCCGACGAAAAATATTCGTATCGGTTGACCAACCGCGCTATGAGCTGTTGCGGCGTCGGTGTTTCGCCGTCAAGGGGCTGTCGGGCGTCGATGAAGCGCAACACGCTGACAATCTTGCGCACCGACGGAGCCGCACTTATCGCCAGTGAATCGTCGCTCAACACCCTCAGATTGCGGAGCTCTTCATCCTCAAGCTTAGCTTCAAGCAGCCGTTCAATGACTGCGCTTCCCTGAGTCCACTTGTGTACCAGCACTGCTATATCGCCCTGACGGTAACCTTGCTTAAACTGACGCTTTATCTCTTCCACCATATTATCAAGAGCCTCCTCGTCATCAGCACTCGGAATAGCCTTGACATAACCTTTCATCTCCTTCTTGGCTATGTTCTGCACCACACCGGCATAATGGTCGATGACCTCTTTCAGTCCTATGCGTGACATCAGGGCCGTGAACAGGGTATTATTGAACTGCACTATCTCACGCGCACTACGCCAGTTGGTGTTCTCCTCAACGCTGTTGCCGAATAAACGGCTGTCACGCTCAAACTCTTTGGGTACATCGTAGCTCAACAGTTTGGGGTCGGAATTGCGAAACCGGTATATCGACTGTTTTTCGTCGCCTATTATCAGATTGTCATTGCCCGTCGAAAGGCTCTCCCTCACAAGTGCGCCAAGATTGATCCATTGAAGACGCGATGTGTCCTGAAACTCATCGATAAGGAAGTGACGCAGTCTCACTCCCATTCGCTCATAGATGAACGGAGCCTCCTCCTGATTTATGATGCGCCGCAATATATCGTTTGTGTCGCTGAGCACTATCGAGTTATTCTCCTTCTGCACCTCCAGCGCATGATGCACTATATCGCCTATGAGTCCGAGATTATAGACATTGCCGCGCATTAGCTTATAGGTGTTGTAGCGTCTTGTCAACGCTATGCAATCGTTCAGCACCGCCCCTATGGCATCGTCAAGGTCGGCTGAGAATAGTTGCGCCTGCCTTACCTTATAACGTGCATCGGGATTGGCGGCAGCCTTAACCACCGTCATGTTAAGATCCCTTACCTCACCGGAGCTCCACTCTCTCAGTCGGTTCATTACATGGTGATTCACACTGGCTGTGAGGCCTTCTCTCTCAATTGCCTCACACACCCGTGCCGCCTCACCGGCTATCAGCTTCGGAATCTCACTGATCTCGCTGTTAAGCTTCTTGGCAAAATCCGATATTTTGTTTTTGTCAGCAAGATAATCTTGAATCTCCTTGGCGTTAAGCTTGTACACCTCCGACAACGCATTGTTTACAAAATCCACAAGAGCGCCGTTAAGATTTGAGCCTCGATTGAATATGTTGTAGGTTTCGCCGGCCTCTATCTTCGACAGCATATACTGTTCAAGCCATGCAATAAGCATGCGCATGTCGCCGCTCCGCCGTGACTCCTCGGGTGTGGCACGGTTTATCGACGACAGCATCTCGCTCACGCCTATGGCTATGGCGTTCTTTTCGTTCAGTTCAACCTCGTAGTTGCCGGTAAGTTCGGCTTCGCGGGCAAATGTACGCAAAACCGTCTGAAAAAACGCATCGATAGTACTAACATTGAAAAAGCCGTAGTCGCCGAGAAGCGAAAACAGTGCATCGCGGGCTGCATTGGCAAGTTGCGTTGAATCACATCCGAGTTCCTTGCACAACCGCTCCTCATAGTCGCTTTTGCTTCCATTCACCGCATCGACATGCGCAAGCATCGCGAGCTGCTGCACGATGCGTCGCTTCATCTCGTCGGTGGCCTTGTTGGTAAACGTTATGGCAAGTATAGCGCGATGACGCTTCCTGTCCGATGCAAGTCGGTAATTTCCCTGTTCGTCGCCGGCACCGAGCAGTAGCTTTATATAATTATAGGTGAGCGTATAGGTTTTGCCCGAACCGGCCGATGCCTTGTGGATATTGAGCATTTATATGTAATGACGGTTTATATGATTCGGGCTTTGTAGCCTAACGACTTAAGCGCGGCAAGCACATCGCTGCGACGGTCACCCTGGATGAGTATCTCTCCGCCGCGAGCCGAGCCGCCTGTGGCAAGTTTGCGTTTCAAAGCCGAAGCCAATTCGGCCAGCTCGCTGTCGCTTCCCGTAAATCCGGTTATTATTGTCGCCTTCTTACCTCCGCGCCCTTTCTTCTCCAATATGATGTCGAGCCTGTCGGCACAAACTGCAGCCGGGCGTGTATCGGCATTTTCGTCCGACACATCATTGTCGTCACCATTTGGCAAGTCGGGATTACGGTCGAGGAAATCCTGCAAGGCCGATTGCAAGTCAATGTTCATGGCGTTTAAGGTATCATGTATGAATCATCATCGGGTACAATCAACAGCGTGTCGCCCTGTTCGTCTATCTCAGGCACTGCGGTGGTACTGCGCACAATCGACGAAAGCAGCACTACCTGCGCCATCTCGTCGACACCGAGTCGGCTGTAATAATCCATAGCCCCCGCCGAGTCGCATTCAAGGGATTGCATATAGGCCTGACGGGCATACTCCACATTGTCGTCACGGTCGGTGTGGTCGGCAAGCTGCATGTAAAGTATGGCAAGTTTACACAAATCCTCTACTTCTACATCGGAGTCGTCACTCTCGACCGCATTGCGCACCTCGTCACACATGCTCTGCGCCGAAGCAAAGTCATTGTTCTCAATCAACAGCCGTGCACCGGCAAGATTCTCGGTGGTAGTTGCCGCAGTACATCCGGCAAGCGTCACCACGAGCAGGCTAAATAGCACAATGTGAAGTTTCATAGAGTGTATATTCATAAATTTCGGTTATTGTTGTCAATCTTTATCGGGAGTCACCTTGCGATGGTAGAGATATTCGATGCCGTCCTTGGCAAGTGTAAGGCTCAACTCGTCATGTCGCGTTATAAGTCGTGAATATTTAGTCGCAACATCACCGAGAACCGAAGTATCGCCCACGGTCACCATTCTCGTAACATCATTGTCGATTACAAGCGAATCGTTCACTACATTCCATGTACCCGGCACCTCTATAGTCAACACATCGGGCTTTATGGCCCGCATCACCGATGTCCCGTCGTCGTTCAATTCAAGCACGGGAGTGTCATCCGACAGCTCGTTATTATAGTAAACGCCCACTATTTCACGCGCCTCAGGCGACAAGCCACTACACGACGACAGCAGTAATGCTGACATGAAAGCTGAACACGAATATTTCATTAATGACCTGAATATTTTGTTATCTATCGCAAATTTAAGAAATTTTCCGTTTACACAATTATTTATCGGCAGTAATTTTTCCATCCTCATCGCGACAAATGTCCGTAAACCTCGGCAGTGCGTGCGGCTATCGCATCCCAGTCGTAACGTGACATGTCGTAACAGCGCCGCCGAGGAGCCACACGGAGCTTGGTGTCGATAAGCCGAGCAAGATCGTCACAGTCGCCTCGCTTGAAAAAGTCAGAGCCGTCGAGCTCGCTCAGCCGGTTGGCCCTAATGTCGCTCACCGCCACATCAAGACCATAGCTCATCGCCTCAAGCAGTGCAATGGGCAAGCCTTCATGATAGGACGGCAGCACGAATAAGGCCGAATGTGACATCAGCTGTTGCAGAGGCTCTCCCGAAATGTATCCCGGCATCACCACTCCGGCCTCGACCGCCATAGCCTTTAGCTCGTCGCTGTAATCGTCGCGATGGTCGGCATCACCGGCTATAACCAGTCGGAAGCCCTTTGTCCTGATTTTCCCGAACGCCATTATCAAGTCGTGAAGGCCCTTCTCCTTAACCAGTCGGCCCACAGCAAGCACATAACGGCCACGCTCCACGCCTATTGATTTAAGATAGTCGTCGCCCTCGGTCACGCATGCCGGCTCGACTCCGTTGGGAATCACCGTGACATCGCCTCGCCCGTATTTCGACTCAAGCACATCGGCAATAGGCTGCGATATGGCAATCACCTCATTGGCAAAACGCACACCGACCCGCTCCCCCATGCGCAAAACAGCCTTGGCCACTCTTCCCCACTTCTCACGTTCATAGTCGTGACCATGATTGGTGACCACCACTTTCATTCCTAACAGACGGGCAAGCGGTGCAAGCAGCGAAGGCCCCACCGCGTGCAGGTGAACCACATCGGCACGGTCGATACCGGCCTTGAAGACTCCGAGCAGGGTGTGACACATCGCCTCAAGGCTCTTTATCCTCGGAGCATATACATCGATAAGACGCACTCCCCGATACTCGTTGCGAGGCGAAACATAGCAACGCCTTCTCACGACCGTCACATCCATTCCCATGGACGCAAGCCGTGGATAAAGCCGCTCGCAGTGGGTTTCCACCCCTCCCGCCACATCGGGAATGCCTCGTGTGCCTAATACGTATATCTTCATGAACCGCTATATATACTCATCAATGAATCGTAATGCCGTGACGCGCTGAATCGCGCTCGTGCGTCACGTGCTATCGCCTCGTTGTCGCGCAGTGAGCGCCACTCCTCTTTCATCGTCCATGCAAGATCGTCGACATCGCCCGACATGAACAACCGCCCGTTGCCGTCGTCGATCAATTCGGGAATACCGCCTGTTGCGGCGCCCACCACAGGAGTGCCGCACGACAACGACTCGATTGCCGAGAGCGGATTGTTTTCCCACCACTCCGAGGGAACGACCGAAAAGCGCGCTCCGCGCAGCAGTTCCATGACTCCCGCTCGGTCAAGTTTTCCTAAAAACTCCACATTACGGCAATCGGCGTACCGGCCCCTCAGCTCATCGGACAACGGGCCCTCGCCGGCCACTTTCAGCGGCAGCGACGACATTGTCGCCGCCTTCAGCAGTGTATCGACACCCTTCTCCTCCGAAAGCCGCCCCGCATAGCAGCAATAATCACCCCGCCGCGATGCTGCATAGTCACGGCTCGCGGGCGACTCGTCCACGAAGTTGCACACTACGTGTATTTTTCGTGCATCATATCCGGCGCGTATCATGACATCGGCCATGAAACGGCTCGGACAGATGAAAGAATCCACACAGCGTTCAAGCACCGTGCGCTGCCAACGCCAAGCCTCGGCAAAGGCAAGCGCCGAGGCTTTAACGCTATGCTTCATGCACCGGTGCAGCAGAACATTGTGCAGTCGGTTGCCGAAGCAATCGGTGCAATCAACCCCGTTGCGGCGGCAGCTGTAGGCGGGACACACAAGCTTATAGTCATGTAGAGTCCACACTACCCTTATGCCCCGTTCATGGGCAATAGCGGCGACCACGGGCGACAGATAGGAGTGAATGTTGTTGAGATGAACCACATCGGGCCTCACGCGGTCGACTATGGCCGAAAAACGGGCCTTGACATCGCCAATGCCCAGTACACGCCGCGCTGCCGGAAGCAAATGTGCATCACGGCCGAAGAATTTCACCTCGGGAGCGAAGAAGCCGCTCCATCGCGAAGGTTCGTTTAGCCCGTAATCCATGGCAAACACCGCCACCTCATGGCCGCGGTCAAGCAAAAGTCGCTCAAGGTTAAGCACATAGACGCATGCGCCTCCTCGACGATAGTAGAATTTGCTCACCAATAGCACCTTTGACTTCATGTACGCAAATTTAACTAATAATTCATTCTCCCAAAATTTTCATCAAAGAAAATCGCTTCGCGACATTATGGGGTGAAATCCGGCTTTTCCGCATCATAACTTTGCAATGTGAACATCAACCGACAACAATATCACTAATACCATGGAAACGACACCAGCCATTCAGGATCCGGAAGTCAATGACACTACCGTTCCATCGATCGACAACGCATCTTCGACAGTCGACCTGTCGGAAATCGTAGCCCGCGACCCGCGTGCAGCCCACTTCATCGTCGATTTGCTCGCCGGTGTAGAGGCCGGAGAAGCTGCTTCAAGGCACTTCTCCACGCCTCCGCCGCCTCCCGACGAATCGCTTATTCTCGAAGCCGAGAATCGAGGCTATCTGCGCGGACGCAACGAAAGTGCCGCGGAAATCATGAAAAGTCCCGGGATGTACCAGCAGCCTCATTCCCCCGACAGCTCCCCCGCCAACTCCTCACATGAATCCAAATTCATGCTCCAGCCGCCGCGTCGCAGCGTTTGGGATTAATCAACTCACTTTTTATAAACACACTTTTAAATTAATTTATGGAAACACAAATCGTAGAAGGATTTGCAGGCGCGTCACACGTAAAGGGCGCTCCGCTTACAACCACAATCACACGTGAAGTTTCGGAAGAATTGCTCCGAAACGAAATCGACGAGCGCATCGTCAAGATTCGCCCTATGTCGACTCCCATCGACCAGATTTCACGCCTCGCCGATGCTCGCCTCAGCTCAAGCATGATAGTCGACTACTACTCGGTCGACACACCGCCCTCGGTATGCAAGCTGTTTGAAGGCGTTGAATCAAGCCAGACATCCGACATCGCCGAACTGTCGGTCGACAACATCGCGATGTTCAGCCCCTCCGACACCATTCTGCTTCCGGGTGTGAAGGGCAAGGCTCCGGGCAGCTGCCTCATGCTCTATGTCATCAGCACCGGCGACAAGCTGCGCGTAAAGGCGATAAATCCGCCGACCGAGAACACCTTCCCCGCTTTGAACTTTGAGCAATCCATGATAAGAATGGGGCGTGCGGCTGCCGAACTCGATGTGCAGACATCGCAATCCGAAGCCCTTCCCATAAAGCGTCGAAATTTTTGTCAAATATTCAAATGCCAAGTCGAACAGTCTATCCTTCAGCGACTTTCAGCCAAAGAGGTGGGATGGAGCCTGACCGATCAGGAGGAAACGGCACTCATCGACATGCGCCTGAGTATGGAAAAGAACTTCCTGTTTGGTGCCCGAACCCGATTTGAGAAAGACAACACCCACGGCGAGGTATTTACCACCGAAGGCATCTGGACCCAGGCGGGCAAGGAGTTCTCCTACGTTAAGGACAAATTCAATGAAGAGGAGCTCGTAAGGCTATCGCGTGCGGCATTCACAGGCAACGCCGGGTCGTCACGAAAAGTGCTCATAGGCGGTTCGGGCTTCATCGAGCAGCTCAGCATGCTGCCCCATGTTAAGACAGCCGGGCCAGCCGAAACCGTGACCCGCTGGGGAATCGACTTCACCGAGATCACTACCAAATTCGGACGCCTCTACGTGGTGCTGAGCGAAGTCTTTGATGCTTGCGGACATGCCGATGAAGCAATGGTGCTCGACCCCGAATACATCCAGAAGTATTCCCACATACCCTTCAAGGCAATGCCCATCGACCTGCGTTCAAGCGGTCAACGCAACTGCGAGGCGATAGTGCTCACCGAGGCTTCATGCATAGTGTTACGATATCCCGATGCTCATCTGCGCATCGTAACCAAGTGACGATGATAATTGAAATGACCCATGCGCAACTGCTACAGGAGTGGCGGTTGCGCTACCTCCATGAACCGGTGAACGACGACTGCCCCTACACGCGGCACGACGGCATTGACATCGACAGGCTCTTAGCGGGAAAAATGCGCGACTGGTATCTCGACCTGCTCGACAACGCCCCGCTGTCGATGCTCGCACCCATGGAGATTCACGACCGAATCACCAATCTGATTGCAGACGACGAGGGATGCCTGGTGTTTAAATTGCCCGACGAGTGTCGCAGGCTGACAGCGGTGAGAGCCGAAGGCTGGACACGCGATGCCGCAATAACCGCCGACCTGTCGAGCCGCACGGCGCAGCTTCAGCTATCGCCCTACACACGCGGCGACACGCATCACCCCGTAGCGGTGATCGACAACCGTGAGGTGCGCCTCTACTCCGTTAAGCCGGGTTCCGCGGCAAAGGTTGAAAAGCTGCTCGCGATAGTCGATACGCCGGGCATATACCGGTTTGATGAAAAGGCGCTTTCAACGATTCCCTCGCCCGATTTTTAACTCTAAATCAGCACAATAATGAACGACACGAAAAATCATCTTGACAAAGCATTGGAAACATGGCTGGCCGGAGCCCAACTAAGGGCTCAACGGCTTCGCCACAAGCGCTACACATTCGGCAAGCAGTGGAGCGACAAGGTGGAAATGTCGGACGGACGGGTGTGTGACGAGCACACGGCAATGCGTATAATGGGCTACAACCCCGCCACCAACAACCTCATACGCCGCCTACTGAAAAGCATCATAGGCTACTACCGCTCCTCCATAGCGGCAAATCGCCTTAATGACGATGTGAACAATCTGCCCGAAATCGATGCCCGCACACTTGAGGAGTTCCTCATTTCGGGATGCGCCATACAGCGCGTCACCTATGAACGCCGCCGTGGCGGACTCGCCCGATGGGTCGACATTGTAAGTCCCGCCCGATTCTTTATAAACTCCGTCACCGACCTGCGCGGCGATGATGTGGAAATACTGGGACAGATTCGCGACATGTCGCTCAACGAGGTTGTAATGCGTTTTTCAATGGGCGACCGACGACGCGCCGATGCCCTGCGCAGCCATTTCGCGAAATTGGAGGCTGCCGGCAACTGCCGCTCCACCGCTACCGGAGCATCGGTCAACGACTCTATATCTTTTCTCGACGCGCCTAAAGGAATGTGCCGCATAATTGAGTCGTGGGAACTGGAAACGGTTGAGCAATATCTCTGTCACGACCCGATGTCAGGCGACATATTCTACCGCAACGGCGATGCCGCGAATGAACTGGAGAATGAAAACAAGTCGCGAAGCAACGACAGCAAGCCGTTGATTGAGTTTCGCTGGGACATTTCGACCCGATGGCACTGCCGCTTCATGTCGCCCGACGGAAGCCTGCTGCACGAGGAATACTCCGACTCGCATCCCTACGTATTCCGGTTCTATCCGCTGATTGACGGCGAGATACACTCTTTCGTGGAGGATGTGATTCAGCAACAGCGCAATGTCAACCGACTGCTCACTTTGAACGACCGCATCCTGTCGACTGCCGCAAAGGGCGTACTTCTTTTTCCCGAAAACCAATATGCCCGCGACATGTCAATCGAGGAGGCTGCAGCCAATTGGGCCGCTCCCGACGGAGTGGTGCTCTACCGTGCGCAGCCCGGAATGCCGGGACCTCAACAGGTGGTGTCGTCGCCGGGCGATCTCGGGGTCAACAGGATGCTCGACCTGCAGCTGAGGCTCATCGAGGATGTGTCGGGGGTGAACGGCGCCCTGAAAGGACAAGCGGCCTCGGCGGGCATGTCGGCATCGCTTTACGACAGCCAGCACCAACACGCGGTGAGTTCGCTAAGCGACATTTTCGGAGCGTTCTCGACATTCATCGAGGCCCGCAACCTGATGCTGAAACCGTGACTATGCGGGCAAATTCATATATCGGATTTGCCCGTAACGCCAAACTTGCCTATCTTTGCCTAAAACTGACAACTCTATGCCACTATTCAATGACGATGAACTGAAACGCTACAGCCGACATCTGTCACTGCCTGAAATAGGCATTGACGGACAATCGAAACTACATGACGCAAAAGTGTTTATTGTAGGAGCCGGAGGACTGGGTTCGCCTGTTGCTCTCTACCTTGCCGCAGCCGGCGTGGGCAATATATGCATTATCGACGGAGATGTCGTTGACCTCTCCAACCTCCAACGCCAGATAATACACTCCACGGCCGATGTGGGCCGCGCCAAGGTTGAATCGGCATCGCAATCCATGACAGCTTTGAACCCCGGCGTAAAGGTCGAGGCCGTTTCAGGGCTCCTTACCGCCGACAACGCAGAGTCGCTCATGGCCGACTACGACATAATAGTGGATGCCACCGACAGCCTTTCGACAAAGCTGCTGATCAACGACACCTGTGTGGCACTCGGCAAGCCTTTTGTGCATGGAGGGATGTACCGTTACATGGGTCAGGCGATGACCTACGTTCCCGGCTCACCCTGCTATCGGTGCCTCTTTGCCGGAGAGGAGCCTGTGCAGCCGGGCAATGAGGTCGTAGCCGGTCCGTTTGGTGCCGTAGCTGGCATACTTGGATGCATCCAGTCCGCCGAAGTCATAAAATATATCACCGGAATAGGTCGACTGCTCACAGGTCGACTGCTGCGTTTCGATACGCTCACAATGGAATTCAGCACCTTCAATATACCGGCCTACAACAGGTGCCGATGCCGGCGACCGATCAAATAAATCATCCCGCCGCCTAACTTTAACACCTATGAAAGCGTTATACTTCTACTGACAATAAAACATTTACGCACTATGAAAGTTAAGTTAGGCACAACTCCCCTGAGAGTGGAGTACACCGATGACGAATTGAAGGACAGGGTGTTGAGCTACATCGATTCCAACACCGACGGAGTGGGATTTCGCGACATCTGCGACCATCTGCTCATGATAGCCAACGACGAAGGGAAAATCATAAAGGACAGTGACACCGACTACGAATGGATGGAACTTGACCGTGCCGACACTTTGAGGGTGAGCCGGGCGCTTTGGCAGGAAATATGGTCCTACCGCCTCTTTATCGACTTCGACACCACTCACTATAAAGCAACCGACACCTACTTTATGAGATACAGTCCCGAATCTTAAACCCAATTTTCCCCGCCGCTGCAAAGTTGTGGGGGATTTATTTTGCCTAATTGTGACGGGCTATGATGAAGTCAAATAGCGAAATGAACGAACGGCGTATCTCCGTGTCGGGGAAGTGGCTTATTATCTCTACAGCCTCATCGCGGAAACGTGACATGCAATCGTAGGCGTAGTCGATGCCTCCGAACTCACGTGCATAGGCTATAAGAGTGGCTATCTGCTCGCTCGACAGCTCATCTTTACGCACAAGCTCATTCATCTCTTTGTGGCGTGGAAGGGTGTCGATTGACAGTACATGGAGCAACGGAAGCGTTATCTTGCCTTCGCGAAGGTCGTTGCCTGTAGGCTTGCCTATGCGCGAGTCCTCAAAATAGTCAAATATGTCATCCCTGATCTGGAAGCACAGTCCGAATAGCTGGGCAAAGCGGCACATGCGCTCTATATCCTCATCGGATGCGTTGACCGAGTATCCGCCCATCTTTATACATGCGACAAAAAGCGATGCCGTCTTGCTGCCTATGATGTCAAGATACGACTCTTCGGTTATGTCATGGTAGCGGGCCTTGTTTATCTGATCGATTTCACCGAGCGAAAGAGTGCGCCCGAGATGCGAAATGGTGTCGATTATGCGCAGGTCGCCCGTGGCGACTGCCTTATGCAATGACGATGACACGAAAAAGTCGCCCACAAGCACTGCTATATGGTTGTCCCAGATAGCGTTGACGGTCGGACGGCTGCGGCGGGTAAGAGTATCGTCCACCACATCGTCATGAATCAGCGAGGCGTTATGAAGCATCTCGATGGAAGCGGCAGCGTCGATTGTGGCATCAGTGATGCCGCCAAACAGCTTGGCGCTAAGCAACACGAGGATGGGTCGTATCTGCTTACCTTTGGTCTTCAGATAGTTGCCGACGATTTCATTCATCAACTCGTTGGATGTCGAAAGAGCCTCGGTCATGCACTCATTGAGTTGACTAAGTTCCGAGGCTATTGTATGTTGAATGTCTTCTAATACGGTCATATCGGCATTTTGTGATGCAAAATTAGTAAAAGTTATAATTTTATGCCTATATTTATCGTGAATTTCTTGTTTACACTAACAAAAAACAGCCGATATAATGGATAAGAAACTATTTCTGCTCGATGCCTATGCACTAATATACCGTGCCTACTACGCACTTATACGCGCTCCGCGCATGACTTCACGGGGTTTCAACACCTCGGCGATATTCGGATTCGTAAACACCCTTGAGGAGGTGCTCAACAAGCAGCAGCCATCACACATCGCGGTGTGCTTCGACCCGAGCGGCCCCACATTCCGCCACGAAGCCTATCCCGAGTACAAGGCGCAGCGCGACAAGCAGCCTGAGGACATAACCCTGTCGATTCCCTATATAAAGGACATCATAAAGGCCTACGGAATCCCCGCTATCGAAATTCCGGGATATGAAGCCGACGATGTGATAGGCACACTGTCGCACATTGCCGAGAAGGAGGGTTACATCACCTACATGATGACCCCCGACAAGGACTACGGACAGCTGGTGACCGACCGCGTGCTCATGTTCAAGCCCTCGCTCCGCGGTTCCGAGATGGAGATACGCGGCCCCGAGGAGATTTGCGAGCGTTACGGCATTAAGTCGCCGCAACAGGTGGTCGACATACTCGCCCTTGAAGGCGATGCGGTCGACAACATTCCGGGATGTCCCGGAGTGGGCGAAAAGACGGCAATGAAGCTTATATCGGAATGGGGCACCGTCGAGAATCTGCTTGGCAACACCGACTCACTGAAGGGTGCCTTGCAGCGCAAAATCGTCGACAACGCCGAGCAGATAAGATTCTCAAAATTTCTCGCGACAATAAAGACCGATGTGCCTGTCGACATTCCCATCGACAATCTGCGCCGAGGTGATATTGACCTGAACACCCTGACCGGGATATACACCGAACTGGAATTCCGCACGTTCATCAAGCGATTGCACGACCGTCATGGCGACAATCAGCCGTTAGCCCCGACACCCGAGGCCAAGCCTGCGACAACCAATGAAATGCCTTCGCTCTTCGACATCATCGACGAGCCTGCTCAGCAAGCCGACACATCGGCCATGGCCGACTCGGAGCATGACTACACCGCCAATTCCGACCTCGCGACTCTTGAAGCGACAATCGACGAAGCTGTCAAGGCGGGACGCGTGGGAGTGACGCTCTATGCCATCGGCTCCGACGACATGACATCACGCTGGATGGGTACGGCAATCTCGACATCCGAGGGAAAAGCCGTCTACATCGCCATGCCTCCGCAGGGAGCCGCACGTGACGAAATGCTGAAAATCATGGCCAAGCTGTTCACATCGCCCTTCGTCACCATTGTAAGCCACGATGTAAAGCGCGACTACCTGCTGCTGAAGCGTGAAGGCATTGCATTTACAGCTCCGTACTACGACACATCGGTGGCCCACTACCTCATCGAGCCTGAGATGAATCACTCTTTTCCGCGCGTGGTGGCCGCCTATCTCGACTATCACACTCTCGACTACGATGACACATCGCGCACCCGCAAGAAAGGCGAGCCGCTTCCCGCAGGTGAGGAGATGCTGCGCCTATGTGAGATTGCCGACATGACGCTGCGCCTCTACAACAAGCTGAATCCGCTCATCGAGAGCAACGGCGTGAAAAATCTGATGGACGACATAGAGCTGCCTCTAATAAAGGTGCTCGCCGAGATGGAGTGGACAGGGGTGCGCATCGATGTCGAGGCATTGGCCGAGCTGTCGCGCAAGTACACATCGCAGCTGCGCGAGATGGAGCAGGAGGCCTACAGGCTCGCGGGCGGTGAGTTCAACATAGGCTCGCCCATGCAGGTGGGCGAAGTGCTCTTTGAACGGCTGAAGATCGATGCCAAAGCCAAGCGCACAAAGCGTGGTGCCTACTCCACCACCGAAGAGGTGCTTGAGAAATACCGCAACGTGCATCCTATTGTCGACACCATACTTGAAATACGAGGTATACGCAAGCTGCTGACAACCTACATCGACGCACTGCCTCAGCTGATAAATCAGTCGACGGGCAAGATACACACCACCTACAACCAGACCGTAACCGCCACAGGACGAATTTCATCGACCAACCCCAACTTGCAGAACATCCCCATACGCACCGACGACGGCCGCGAAATACGTCGCGCCTTCATAGCCGACCGGGGCGACCTGTTCATGAGTGCCGACTACTCGCAGATTGAGCTGCGACTGATTGCCGACATAAGCGGTGACAACGACATGATCGAGGCGTTTCTTTCAGGGGCCGACATCCATCAGGCCACGGCGGCAAAAATATACAAGGAGCGCATAGAGGATGTGAGCGACGAGCAGCGCCGCCGCGCCAAGACCGCCAACTTCGGAATAATCTACGGCATATCGGCATTCGGCCTCTCGGAGCGGCTACGCATTCCGCGAGCCGAAGCCAAGATGCTGATTGACGGATATTTCGCCACCTATCCCCACATCAAGGAGTACATCGCCGAAGCTATCGAGAAGGCTCGCAGCGACGGATATGTCACAACTATAATGGGTCGCAAGCGAATGCTCCCCGAAATAAACTCAAGAAACGCCGTTGTGCGCGGATATGCCGAGCGAAATGCCGTGAACGCCCCCATACAGGGTTCGGCCGCCGACATTATAAAACTCGCCATGGTGAACATAGCCCGCAACTTCGAGCAGGAAGGCTTGAAGTCACGCATGATAATGCAGGTACACGATGAATTGATATTCAACGTTGTGCCGGAAGAACTTGAACGCGTACAGGCTATCGTGACCTCCGACATGATGAACGCCTACCACGGCAGGGTGCCCCTCATCGTGTCGTCGGGAGTGGGAAGCAATTGGCTCGAAGCCCACTAAGGGCATCTTGCGACGGCTAATATTGCGCCAACGCCTCGCGCAGGTTGTTGATCATTATGGCTCGCAGCTCGGGGGGACTCAACACCGTCACCTTGGGGCCGTAGGATAGCAGTTCCTGGACAAAATCGGGAGTAATCTTGATTTTGAAATAGAATATCGAATAGGAGTCGTGCAGCACCTCCTGCTGTGACGCATGCAACGGTACCGAACGGAAATACTTGGCCTGCCTTGAATCGGTGCGCACAGCCACGTGCTTTACCTCGCCCTCGTCAAATATGATTCCGTAGCTGTCGCGGAAGTAGGCCTCGGCATCGAAATCCTCGGGTACCTCATATACCGACGGCAACAGTGTAGCCTCACTCATGCGGTCGAGCGCGTAGGTCTTTATGACATCCTCCTTCACGTTTCGGCCCGTCACATACCATCGCTGCTTGAATATCTTCAAGAAGTAGGGTTCGAGCACTATGTCACGTGTCGGATTCAAGCGCGTATAAGGATGATAGTCAAACTTCATTGGACGGTGCTCCTTCAATGAATCCACGGTAATCGACAGGAATTCACGCGCCGAAGGAACATTCTCAAGAAAAATCGAGTCGGCAATATCATGGGCATCGTTCAACAGATTGCCGATAGATGCCGAGTTGAGCAACCAGTTCATGACACTCTCGTAGTGGTCGTTGCTCTGCTCAATATAGTACTCGAATGTCGACGGGTTACACTCGATGTTTATCTTAAAAAGCTCCTCTATTGCATTGCGATAGGTGTAGAATGTGCGCCGTGGAAGAGGCTCGCCGTTGGAGTAAGGCGACTTCATCCACAGCCGATTGATTTCATCACGAGTCAACGACCCATATCGGCGTATGGTGTCGATAAGCCATATATACCTGCTAAATAAATCTCGTGCCATAAATAATTTAAAATTGAAACAGAAAATAGATATTCATTACGTTCCCGCTATTCGGCAGAAACTGACTCCGGGGAGGCTCCGATGTCAGACACCGACGCTTTTCCCGGCAACAGGGACAGACCGACAGCCGTGAGCAGAGCATTGAATATCAACAATTCAAAACTCATCTCATAGCCAAACGATTCATTCAAGAAGTACTTCACCAGCCAACAAAGACATGGCGCGGCAATGCACACTACAGGCACCAGCCGATCATTGACCGGTCGCTTGGTGAACATGCCGAACACAAAGAGGCCCAATATGGGGCCGTAGGTATAGGACGCGAGGGTGTAGACGGCGCTTATGGCATCCTCCTCGCTGATCATGTAAAACACAACTATTACAAGGCCCATCGTGGCCGACATCGCTATGTGCACCCATTTGCGCACACGTGCAAGGCGACTCTCCTCCATGCCCGATGCATCGAGAATGTCGACCGTAAACGATGTGGTGAGCGATGTGAGTGCCGAACCGGCAGCCGAGTAGGCAGCCGACACAAGTCCGAGGATGAACAGCACGCCCACCGCCACGGGCAGTGACTCATGCGCAGCCACGAGGCCAAATAGCTCATCGCTCTTCTCGGGCATCGACAACGACGGTGTGCTCTCGACATATATCACAAGCAAGGTTCCGAGCACCAGAAACAGAGCTATGACAAAAAACTGCATGACACCGCTCACAATCATGTTCTTCTGCGACTGACGCGAGTCACGGCATGCAAGGTTGCGCTGCATCATGTCCTGGTCAAGGCCGTTTATGGCGATGGCCATGAACACTCCGGCAAGAAACTGCTTCCAGAAGTAGACGCCGCGTGACGGATCGTCGAAGTAGAAGATGCGCGACGAGCCGTGTCGGCCAATCGAATCGACGACACCGGCCCACGACAGGTCGAGGTTCTGCGCTATGAACCATATACACAGCACCACCGACATTATAAGGCAGAAACTCTTGAGAGTATCGGTCCATATCAGGGTCTTGACACCTCCGCGAAAAGTGTAGAGCCACACAATGGCGATGGTGACGGCGACATTGACCACAAACGGAATACCGAGAGGGTCGCACACAAGGGTCTGAAGCACTATGCACACGACAAAAAACCTCACCGCCGCGCCAAGCATTTTTGAAACGAAGAAGAACCATGCCCCGGTACGGTAAGTCGATGAACCGAAACGCTCGCCGAGATAACCGTAAATCGACAACAGGTTGCGCTTGTAGAAGAGCGGCACAAGCACAAACGCTATCACCCAATAGCCCACGATGAATCCGAGCACCATCTGCAGGTAGCTGTAACCTTTGTCGACCACCATTCCGGGTACGCTGATGAACGTTACGCCCGATATGGCGGCACCCACCATGGCAAAAGCCACCAACGGCCACGGGGCGCGCCTGTTGCCGTTGAAAAACGAAGCGTTGTCACTGTTGCGGGATGTGAGATGACTTACGCCAAACAGAACGGCGAAGTAAGCCAGCACGGTTATTATAACTATCGTAGGGGTCATTGTTCGGGATATAGCAAGTAGCGGCTGCGCAGCTTCTTGAACTGCGCCACCTCGTCGCGCCATGTGGCCTTTATCTCATCGGCACTTCGGCCGGCCTCTATCATCGGGCGAATTTTGGTGTTGCCTATTAATTTGTCAAAAAAAGAGTTGAAGAAACGTGATTTTCCCTGTGTCATCGAGTTGTAGGCATCGATTATGTACGATAGGTCGACACCGCCGTCAATCGCAGCTTCGTCATCGACCTCGCGCAGGTCTACGCCGTTGCATCGCTTGTCGCGCAAAGGCGGATTCTTGGCACCCGGCACGCTGCGTGGCGTAAACGAGAAGCCACGGGCCTTCATGAGCGGATGACCGTAAACGAGGAACGGCATATCGGTTCCGCGTCCCACGCTGGCGGTAGTTCCCTCGAAGTAACACAGCGACGGATAAAGGTATATGGCCTTCATGCTCCTCAGATTGGGCGACGGAGCCACGGGAAGTGCATAACGTGTCGAGTGGGTGTAGTCCTTGCAGGGCACAACCTTCAGGTCAAGGCTTGAAGCACCGGGCAACCATCCCTCGCCTACGGCCATCTTGGCCAGCTCGCCGAGAGTGAGTCCGTGCAAAACCGGAATGGGAAGTCGTCCCACGCCTGAACGCAGTTTCATGTCAAGCACCGGGCCGTCGACCGACATTCCAAGCGGATTGGGACGGTCAAGCACGATGACGCTCTTGCCGTGACGGGCAGCCGCCTCCATTACATCAAGCATGGTTATGTAGTAGGTGTAGAATCGTGTTCCCACATCCTGAAGATCCACAAGAATCACATCGACACCGGCCATCACCTCGGGCGACGGGCCGCGTTTTCCGCCGTTATACAGCGATGCGATGGGTATTCCCGTCACCTCGTCAACCGAGCTCGCCACATGCTGTCCGGCATCGGCGGTGCCACGGAATCCATGTTCGGGCGAGAAAAGTGTGACTACATCAACATTATTTTCAAGCAGGAGGTCGAGAGTGTGCTTGGAGCCGACCATGCCGGTGTGATTGGACAGCAACACCACCCGGCGCCCTTCAAGCCAAGGCTTGTAAAGGTCAATCCTCGCAGCGCCCACAGTCACTTCAGCGGCATCGGCTATAAATGAGGTAGAAAGAATAAGCGCCGAGAAAATCAGCAATGCGACAATTCTTTTAATATTGGATATTATCATTCCACAAAGATACATAAATATCAATTAAGTAATGCACCACATCCCAATCTTTTTTATCGCTCAAATATCGGCGCGTCAAGCACTTTACAGATTATTAACAGTAGTGGGCAACTACAATCATGGCAGAGCCACCCGTTACAGCGTCTACAATAATGCAGACAGTGTAAGGGCGGCTCCACCAGTGACTTCATGGGTCAAATTAAACCGAAAGACTAATCCCACAAAGTCCTACCACTAGACAACCAAGATCACATTCCTGAATACATTTAGATTACAAAATATATTAGAGTCATCATTAATCCTTCAATATAAATCCTAAGCCTTTACACTACGTGACAGCATCCTGTGCCCCACTCTGCAGTAGAGGCACTTGCGAGCCTCGCAGTACTCGCGTCGCAACTGAATCAGTGCCTGTGAGGTGAATGCATCGTCACACTTTACACCCGCATCGACAAACATCGCGACCACCGAATTGCTCTCGGGCTTCATCTCCTGCAACATGGCGACCGCCCTGTCGGTCATCGACTTGTCGTCGAGCGACAACCCGTAGGCATAGAGAAGCGGCACCACTACATTTATTATAAGCACCGTTATCGAGCCTCGGCTCAACGCCACGCTGCGCGTAGACTCAAGGGAGCCGTTGAAAGTGTAGTGATTCGCCCAGTAACCAACCAGCTCAACCTCAAAGAGCTTACAAGCCTGCGCCAGATTCCCTGCATCCACAATGCGTGACATCAGCCTGAATCCGCCAAAGAGCATTGCCGCAAGAAATGCAATGCGCCTGTGAGGGAAATTGGCCGGACGCATCCTCGACATCTTCCACCCGAGCCTCGGTTGCCGTTCCAGCGAGAATTTCCGGGCGAGATAGTCATACTCCTTTTTCAGCAGCTCCACATAGGAGTCACCGTCGCCTACCCCTTCGAGCAAGCCCGACTGCCCGAAAAGCAGAGCCTCTATGCTCAATGCCGAGTCACTGTGCTTGCCGATGAACCGCAACGGAACACTCAACGCAAGCCGCTCAAAAGGCTCACTGTTAACCCCGAAACCAAGTGCGCGCGCAAGAGTCACATAGCAAGTCGACTCCCAGTCGCCCGAGAATCGCGACAGGTAACGGTTGATGCGCTCGCTCTTATTGTAAAGACGCTCATAGGCGAGGTTGTCGAGCCATGAGTATAGCCGCACATTGTCGATGGTCTTGAACTCCTCATGGCATGGAAGGTCGTCGGCCGCCGAAGCCACCAATCGCCTGTAACTCTCGTTGAACGAGGGCGAACATGACATTTTCATCTGAGGTATCACATTCCCGTCGCTCCGCCTCACCGGTGCATCATCCTTGGAAACGACATGAAGTATCACCGAGTCGTAAGCCTTGTCGCCGTCATGTCCGTGACGATGCCAGTCGCTTGCCCTGACATGGATTTCAACATCACCCGCCCACATTTCATCGCCTATGCGAATCTTTGCATTGAAAAAATCGGGCCCGGAATCATGATTCAAGCAACCCGGGTCTATGACATGCACACGATGGCCATCGACTGTAAACATTTCTTTGACAGGCCACAGCCGATGTTGCCATACGTATTGCATCAGTCTTTCCATAGGTCATACTTTGCTAATACGCAAACATAATCAAAATTATCGAATAAAAAAACAATATCGCATAATTATTTAACAGGATTGAAAAGATTTTGTGATAACTAAATCATTTTAACATATCACATAGCAATAATGGCATCAAAAAAAGCGTAACTTTGCACTCTATGGAAACGACAATCAAAAAGCCTCTTACCGGGCTGACCCTCGAACAACTCCGTAACGTAGCCGCTGAATGCGGAATGCCGTCATTTGCCGCAAAGCAGATGTCGCAATGGCTCTACGAGAAACGCGTAACATCGATCGACGAGATGACCAACCTGTCGAAAAGTGCCCGTCAACGCCTCTCAACCGACTACTGCATAGGCGTAACGCCTCCCAAAGCGGCGGCCGAATCAACCGACGGCACGGTCAAGTACCTGTTTGACGGAAAAGGAGGTCGTGACATAGAAGCGGTCTACATTCCCGACAAGGATCGCGCCACACTGTGCGTGTCGTCACAGGCGGGATGCCGCATGGGGTGCAAATTCTGCATGACAGGCCGACAGGGATTCCACGGCAACCTGACGGCGTGTGACATCATCAACCAAATCATGGCGATACCCCAAAGCCGGTCGCTCACCAATGTAGTATTCATGGGCATGGGCGAACCGATGGATAATCTGCCCGCCGTGCTTCAGGCAATCGAGGTGCTTACTTCGCCCTGGGGACTGGCATGGAGCCCGAAGCGCATAACCGTGTCGACCATCGGCAAAATAAACGAGATGAAAACCCTGCTCGACACCACCAAGGTGCATCTCGCCGTGAGCCTCCACTCTCCCTATCCCGAGCAACGGGCATCGCTCATGCCCGTAGAACGCGCCTATCACTCACGCGATGTCATCGCGCTGTTGCGACAATATGACTTCGCCCACCAGCGCCGACTCTCATTCGAGTACATCATGTGGCGCGGCGTCAACGACAGCCTGCGTGACGCCGACGCTCTCGCACGACTCCTCAAAGGACTTGACTGCCGCGTCAACCTCATCCGATTCCACGCCATACCCGACAGCGACCTGAGCACATCGTCGACCGACACGATGACCGCCTTCCGCGACAGACTCAACGAGCACGGCGTAACAGCAACCATACGCACATCACGAGGCGAGGACATAGCAGCCGCTTGCGGAATGCTCGCCGGAAAGGCACGGAAAGAGCAATAACGCCCAATCGCAAGCGACGAGGCCGGGGAAATAGTTGAGCACGAATTGGATTCGGGTGTAAAATATCGATTTTGTCCTACTATTATAACGATTTTTTCACCCTTCGATAAATTTATTGTGCCTATTTTTGCCTAAAATCCCTAATTAATACCTCATCCGCGATGATAAGAACACTTATATCGTGCTTGATTGTGCTATGTGCGACAGCTGCCGCCCCGGCCAAAGACAACCAAGCCATTATCCCGTTTCAGGAAGGATCGATAAGACTGACATTCCTGAATGACAATGCGGTAAGAGTGGAATACGCCAAAGAATTCAGCGACACTCTCCCCGAGTGGATCTACGTTAACGAATCGCCCCGCACAGGCAAGCTCACCAAAACCGAACTGCAAAACGGGACCACGCGCATATCGGCCGGCAAAATCAAGGCCGACATCGACCGCAACAAAAGAGCCGTCACCATAACCGACGCACAGGGCCGCTCCGTGTTCACGACGCGTGACATCACTCTATATTCAACCGACAACCCCGACGGAACGCGTGACACAGGCGCACAATTGTCATGGGACAACAGCGCCGACGAGCATCTTTACGGACTCGGACAATTCCAGGACGGATTCACCGACATAAAGGGACTGTCACGCCGCCTCACCCAGGTCAACACACAGATATCGATACCCTTCATCCTGTCAAACAAGGGCTACGGCATACTGTGGAACAACTACGGACTCACCGAATACAATCCCGGCTCAACCACCGTGGCACTGTCACGCAGCGAAAAGGCCGGAGCCGCCCGTGAAGTCAACATCACGACCACTGAAGGCGCACGCAGGGAAGTGCGTCGCGACAACACGTTTACCGGCGTAATCGACATCCCCGAGAGCGGCGACTACTCGATACTGCTCGATGTGGGACAAAAGATGGCCCGCCGTCACAACCTGACTATCGACGGCAAAACGATAATGGACCAGCGCAATCTTTGGCTTCCCCCCACATCATCGACCATCGTCACGCTCACCAAGGGAAAGCATGAGCTGTCGGCCAACCTTGAACGCGGCGACAACCCCACCGTGACATTGAAGAAGCTCGACGGCACATCGACATTGCGCTCACCCATGCCCGCCAAAGCCGACTTCACCGTATTCACCGGCACGCCCGACGAAATCATAGCCTCATTCCGCTCGGCCACAGGTCACGCCCCCATGATGCCGGAGTGGGCGCTCGGCTACATCCACTGCCGTGAACGCTTCCACTCACAGGACGAGCTGCTGTCCAACGCCGCCGAATTCCGCAAGCGCGAAATTCCGGTCGATGTCATAGTACAGGACTGGCAATATTGGGGCAAGCACGGATGGAACTCCATGCAATTTGACGAAGACGCATATCCCGATCCCAAAGCCATGGTCGACAGTCTGCACGAAATGGGCATGAGGCTGATGCTCTCGGTGTGGTCGAAAATCGACAAAAATTCACCCGTGGGAAAAGAGGCCGATGCAAAGGGCTACTATATCCCCGGCTCCGACTGGATCGACTTCTTCAATCCCGAAGCATCGCAATTCTACTGGAGTAACTTCAGCAAGCGACTCCTGAAGCCCTACGAAATCGACGCATGGTGGCAGGATGCAACCGAGCCCGAAAACGACGACCTTGAAGGTCGCCGTGTAATGAACGGCCGTTACCGCGGCGAATTGTTCAGAAACGCATATCCCCTGCTTGTCAACCGCACGGTATATGAAGGCTGTCGCGCCGACATGCCCCAAAAGCGCACAATGATACTGACCCGCTGCGGATTTCCCGGCATACAGCGTTACGGAGCCGCAATGTGGACCGGCGATGTGGGCAACGACTGGGAAACATTCCGCCGACAGATTGCAAGCGGACTCTCAATGGCCGCTTCGGGAATGCCCTGGTGGACCTACGATGCAGGCGGATTCTTCCGTCCCGGCGACCAGTACACCAACGACGACTACATACAGCGCATGATACGCTGGATCCAGGCAGGAACGTTCATGCCGCTGATGCGCGTACACGGATTCACGAGCGAAACCGAACCGTGGCGTTACGGAGCCGAAGCCGAACGCATAATAGGCAATGCCATCAAGTGGCGTTACAGGCTGCTGCCCTACATCTACTCGTTGTCACACAAGGTGAGCAGCGAAGGCTACACGATGATGCGCCCGCTCGTATTTGACTACCCCGACGACAAGAATGCACTTGCCGTAAAGCATGACTACATGCTCGGCGGCAACCTGCTCATACTTCCCGTTACCGAACCGTCGATAGCGTCACGCACCGCCTATCTGCCCGCAGCCAAAGGCGGATGGTACAACCTCTATGACAACTCGCATCTCGACGGAGGCCGCGAGCATAACATCAACGTGACGATGGAGAACATCCCCGTCTACGTAAAGGCCGGAAGCATACTCCCCATGTCGCACGACAAGCAGTACACCGGCGACCTGAAGGACGAGCCTCTTGAAATAGCGATATATACCGGAAACGACGGAGAGTTCTCGCTCTATGAAGACGAAGGCGACAACTACAACTACGAAAAGGGAGCCTGCAGCACCATCGACATGAAGTGGAACGACAAGTCACGCACATTGGAGATAGCGTCACGCAAAGGAAGCTATCCCGGCATGAGCAAGAACCGAAAATTCAACATAACGATAAACGGGCAACCTGCACGCACAATAGACTATAACGGAAACAAAACGACATTAAAACTTTAATCAATCATGAACCGCATTCTCGCCATTCTGTCGATCGCAATCCTGATTACAGGCTGCGCCGGCACACCCCACCTTACCTCGCCCAACGGCAAGATAGCTCTCGACATCAACCAAGATTCTACGACCACGTTAACCGTTAAATATGTCAACGGCAACAGTTCAGAAAATCTGTTCACGATATCGTCATTAGGAGTAATGTCCTCCGACAGCGCAAATGTCAGCACCAACTTTTCATTTAAAAAGACAACGCCCGGCGTTAAGAGCGAGTACACGATGCTCACCGGCAAGAAGAGTGTGTGCACCAACGAGTACAACGAGTATGAGTTTGCATCCGACGACATCGAGGGAGTGTCGATGATACTGCGAATCTACAACGACGGCATCACGTTACGTTATGTCACCACACCCGACTCCCCCATCGTAGGTGAGATTACCCAATACACAATCGACGCCGACAAGAAACGCTGGATGCAACGGTATGACCCGGGTTACGAGCGCTTCTTCCCCGAGCAGACGGGACATGATCAAAAGGATGACCGTTGGGGCTACCCGGCCCTTGTAGAGTTCAGCGACAGCACCTGGGGACTATTCACCGAGGCGGCCATCGAGAAAGAGAACTGCGCTTCGCTGCTGAAAGCCACCGACAACGAGTCGGAGTATGCCGTAGAGTGGGCATCGTCAGCCTCATGCACCGCCACCCCCTGGAGAGTGGTGATAATAGGCAGCCTCAACGACATCGTGGAGTCGACGCTCGTGACCGATGTCAGCCCCGAGGCACGCATCGACACCTCATGGATTGAACCTGGAGTGGCATCATGGATTTATTGGGCTCATAATCACGGATCAAAAGACTATCAGATTCTGAAACAATACATCGACCTTGCCGACACGCTCAACCTGCCCTATACGCTCATCGATGCCGAATGGGACGAGATGTCAAACGGAGGCGACATAAACGACGTAGCTGCCTACGCAGCCTCAAAAGGGGTAAAACCGCTGATATGGTACAACTCAAGCACAGGATGGATCAACGGAGCCCCCGGCCCGAAATTCAGGCTCAACAAGCCCGAAGACCGCGAGAAAGAGTTTGCATGGCTTGAGAATAACGGCTTTGCCGGAGTCAAAATCGACTTCTTCCCGGGCGATGGCCAGGCAACGATGAATTACTACATCGACCTGCTCGAAAGCGCGGCAAAGCATCATCTGCTCGTAAACTTTCACGGTGCGACAGTGCCTCGCGGCTGGCAGCGTACCTATCCCAACCTGATGTCGGTCGAGGGTGTGTACGGAGCCGAGTGGTACAACAACGCCCCCATACTCACAAATCGTGCGGCCGCACATAACGCCACACTCCCCTTCACCCGCAATGTCATAGGCCCGATGGACTATACGCCTTGCACATTCTCGGATTCGCAACATCCCCACATCACCAGCCACGGCCACGAGCTGGCACTGACAGTGCTCTTTGAATCGGGAATACAGCATCTGGCCGACCGCCCCGAAAGCTATCTCGCACAGCCTGCCGAAGTGCTCGAATTCTTCTCGACACTGCCGTCGACATGGGACGAAACCAAGCTGCTCGCCGGCTATCCCGGCAACCACACCGTGATAGCGCGCAGGAAAGGCAGCGACTGGTACATAGCGGGCATAAACGGAACCGACGAGCCGATGGAGGTGACACCCGACTATTCGCCCGTCAACAAAGGCGAGATAAGCGGCACGATGTTCACCGACAGCGGCAAACCTGACAACCCTTGGTCGATAAGCTCCATAACCTCACTCCCTGAAAAGATAAATATGCAACCGAGAGGCGGATTCGTAATAAAAATGCAATAATAAACATCGCCTAATGCAATCTCCGTATCCATTAACACGACATGGATGCGGAGATTCTTTTTTAGCCTGAAGTTAACACGACGCGCTTAAACATAATCATTATCATATACGTTTTAGAAATATGATAAAGTAATTTTTAATACTAAAACAAATAAAAACTTATGGCTAATAAAACAAAAAGTATCAAGGGCACACAGACTGAAAAGAACCTTGCTATTTCCTACATGAATGAGGCACAGGCTTATGCACGCTACACGTTCTACGCCCAGCAGGCTGATAAGGAGAATTATTTCCCGATCGGCGAGATATTCCGTGATACGGCATCCAACGAATTGCGTCACGGCAAAATATTCCTGAAGATGCTTGAAGGCGGCACTGTCGACATAGCCCTTACTCCTGATGCCGGCGTAATCGGTGACACAGCCACCAATCTTGAAATCTCCATCAAGGAGGAAAAGGAGGAAGGCGTAAAGGCCTACATAGCCTTTGCCAAGGTAGCCGAAGAGGAAGGATTCCCCGATGCAGCACGCCACTTCCGCGAAATCGCCGAGATAGAGCAACATCACTGCGACCGATTTGAGCGTTATCTCCAGCAGGTAAAGGACGGCACAGTGTGGAAACGCGACAAACCCATCAAGTGGAAATGCCTCGTGTGCGGTTACATCTACGAAGGCAAACAGCCACCGGCAGTGTGTCCCGCCTGCGACCATCCGCGTGAACATTACATGGCTCTTGACTGACCATAACGACAATGATTTTCCGTTTGGGCTTGCGGCAACCGCTGCAGGCCCAAATGTTTAACCGGTAACATCGACTGACAAATGAAACCGATAATCACCCACTTCACCGACGACGACCTGTATAAATTCACAATGTGCTGCGCGGTAATAGAGAACTTCCCGCGAGCAAGGGTGAAATACACATTCATCGACCGAAACGACATGGTGTATCCCGCAGGATTCGTCGACCGCCTCAACGAGCAGATAGTCATGCTTGAGGAGCTCGTCATCACCGACCGTGAAATCGACTTCATGAAACGCAAATGCAGCTACATCCCGGAGTGGTTCTACCGTTACCTGAGGGGATTCCGCTACCGCCGCGAATGGGTGAGCGCGCATCAGGACCGTGAGGGTCACCTTCACATCGACATCGAGGGCAACTGGTCAGACACGATACTGCTCGAGGTAAAGATACTCGCGATAGTGTCGGAGCTCTATTACATCATGACCGGCAAGGCAGAAACAATCGACTATGACGCCTACTACCGGAAGTCCTACGACAAAGCCGAGAGGCTCCTTGACGCGGGATGCGTCTACAGCGATTTCGGCACACGCCGGCGGGCATCGTTCAAAACCGAGGACACGGTTGTGGCCGCGATGAAGGAGTGTGACGAAAGCGGTCGTCGTCCCGGAAAGTTTGTAGGCACAAGCAACGTGTATCTCGCCATGAAGCACGACCTCACGCCTATGGGCACAATGGCTCATGAATGGGTGTGCGCGATAGGAGGAATGTATGGGCCGCAGATGGCCAACCATATAGCCATGGACAAGTGGCGCAACACATTCCGCGGAGCACTCGGAACATTTCTCTACGACACCTACGGGTGGCACATATTCAGCCTGAACTTCTCGGAAGATTTCGCCAACATGTTCAAAGGGCTGCGTGTCGACAGCGGCGACAACTACAAGCAGATCGAAAACATAGTGAAGAAGTACAGGTCGCTCAACATCGACCCGCTCACCAAGCAGGTAATATTCAGCAACGGCCTCGACACCGACAGCGCAATCGAGCTACACAAGTATGCGAGGAAGTACTGCATGCCGTCATTCGGCATAGGCACGCACTTTACCAACGACTTCCCTGGACTGAAGCCGCTTAACATAGTGATAAAGCTTGTCGCGGTAAAAATCACCGAAACATGGGATTTCTACAACGACACCTGCAAGCTGAGCGAGGACTGGGGCAAATACACGGGCAAGCCCGAAGTGGTGCAGCGATTCATCGCCGCACTCAACATGAAGCAATGACTATTTACGACCGAAGTCGGCGGGAATCTCACCCCACTCTTCGGTCTTCCACTTTATTATGCGATTGGGATAGGTGTTATTGTTCAACCAAGCCTCGGCACGCGCTATGAGCTGATGCAGCTTGGCGTTACGCGGAGTCTTGGCGAGGGAAGTCTTGGCGTGACGGTTGCGCACCCACGCCTGAGCCGTGCGACTGTCGGAGTATATGGGCATAGTCCAACCCTGCTGCTTACACAATGCAAGCGCATGGACAAGCGCAAGAAACTCGCCCACATTGTTGGTGCCGTCATCAATCGGCCCGAAGCGGAAAAGCTCGGCACCCGACGCCACATCCACACCGCGATACTCCATTCGTCCAGGATTGCCGGCACAAGCGGCATCTACGGCAATTGCGTTACGCTCAATCTCGGGAAACGCCTCGTAATTGACAATGGACGCACCGTGACCTGCTATGGCACGTAACGCATACAGCTCATCCTCGGCATCGCCCCTGAAAGCCATCGTGGCATCCTCAAGCGAGTTGAAGCCTTTGTATCTGGCACCAGGATATCCCTCAACCTGAGCCTTGCACTCCTCCCAGGAGTCATATATGCCCGGAGCGTTACCGCTCCACACTACATAAAATTTACGCTGATTCATTGGCGGCGTTATTAGGAACAGTTAAGCAACAACGCGATGTCGACCGAACGCATATTTACAATAGCCGCTATGCGGCGGTTGACCGGCTTTCCGAGAAAAGTGTAGACGGCACGCTGCATTCCGGGAAGCATCCTCACGACATTGGTCACGCCCTCACACGACAAGATGTCGTTCATCAACGACAGGAATGTGTTGCTAAGGGCCATGGCGGCAGTGCGCGGCACGGCATTTCCGGGACAGGTGTAGCATATCCGTCCGCCCGAAGCGAGTGCGGCATTGGAGGTCGACAATGTAGATATGTCAACGGCCGGAAGCGACGGGAAAGCGGCACCGCAGTCGTAGTCAAGATCCATGACAATGACACCCTTCTTCATGACATCGACCATGTCGGAGTCGACATGGTAACGCGGCGACACCTGCGAGGCTATCACAATGTCGGCTGTGCGTAACGCATTTTCAAGGACACGCGGATGTATGGCCGAAGTGACAAGCCCGGGGGCGAGTAGTCGCGATGCCTCACGCAACCGGTAGACATCATTGTCAAACATTCGCACCATCGCGCCCATGCCCAATCCCGACGACGCGGCGGCACAGGCTGCAATGTCGGAGCCTATTATGGTCACCTCACACGGCACTATGCCGGCGATTCCGCCGAGAAGTATTCCCTTCCCGTGGTCGGGATGAGCAAGAAGCGACGAAGCAAGCGCAATGGCAGCGCGCCCGTCGATTTCGGCAAGTATGTCATAGAACGGGGTGTGCCCCTTGGAATCCTGAATCAAGTCCACGGCAACGGCCACGATGCGACGGTTGAGCAGCTCCCTGACGGCGTCGACCGACTGCTGTTCGGCATGAAGTAGCGAAAGGAGCATAGCACCACGGCGCATGCGCTTCACATCGGCGGCACTCACCGGCGCAAGATGCAGCACGATGTCACACCGCAACGCCTCATCGCGGTCGACTATGGCGGCTCCGGCGCGCAAGTACTGCGAGTCGGAGTAGTGAATCACCGACGCGGCATCGGCCTGAATTTTCACGCAATATCCCCGAGCCACCAGCATTGCCACAGCCTCGGGAGTGAGGGGGAAGCGACGGTCGGTCAGCGTGGCACACGAGGGTACACCTATTGCAATCCTGTGAGGCTTCACTGTTACATCGACAGGTTGAGGCATGGGGGTATGGGAAGCATCGCTTATCATCATGGTCATTCGAGATTAAGTTGCTTTATAAACCGACGCGCAGTATCGCTCTTCTCGCACTCCGAGTCGAGCAAATCGGCTTTAAACACCACTTCGGCCTTTGAATAGTAAGGCATTCTTGCCTCAAGCGCATCCACGATGAATCGTCGCAACTCCTCATCATTCTTGTCGGCAATCAACGGCCTCTTATGTCGTCCTCGCATCAATCTCACATGAAGCTTGTCGACCGATGTGTCGAGAAACACGGTAGTCCCGGCCTGATTCATCCAATCCATATTGTCGAAAAAACATGGCGTGCCGCCGCCACAGGCCACCACCACATCCTCAAACTGCCCCACTTCATGGAGCATATTACGCTCCAGGTCACGGAACCCGCTCTCACCGTGAAGCGCAAAGAGCTCCTTTACGGTGTGATGATAGCGGCCTTCGATATATGTGTCAAGGTCAATGAACCTGCATCCGGTAATGGCCGATACCGTGCGTCCGAGAGTGGACTTTCCACATCCCATATAGCCTACAAGAAATATCGGTTGCATAACATTATTTATTGTATGAAGTGCAAATTTAAGTAAAACATGGATTATTTACATCGGTGTAGGATGAAAAAATCGGCGAAAAAGTACAAATTTCCAATAAAATAGATTAATTTTGAAGAATTAATCGTCCTATCATGTTGCAAAGGAAATTACTCATAATAGTGGCTGCAATAGCCGTCATTGCCGGATGCACCACGCGCAAGCCTTATAAGATGCTTGAAGGTGTCGCGTGGAACACTACATTCCACATAATATACTCATCGTCGGCATCGCTTGACGACTCCATACACGACATAATGCGACAAGTTGAGCTGTCGATATCGCCTTACTGCGACTCATCGACTATAAGCAAAATCAACCGTAACGAATCGATGATAACCGACTCGATGTTTCGCAAAGTATTTCTCAAGTCAAAGCATATCAACAACATAAGCCAAGGTGCATTTGACCCCACGATAGCCCCCGTAATCAACCTTTGGGGATTTGGCAGCGGCAAAGCAGCCGAACACACTCCCTCACAGCACCAGATCGACAGCGCATTGCAGCTAATGGGCATCGATGAATGTTTCCTGACCCCGTCGGACACAATCGTGAAGAAGCATCCCGGCACCGAATTCGACTTCAGCGCGATAGCCAAAGGCTACGGTTGCGACGCTATAGCCGAAATGATGCGACGAAACGGATGCCTGAACTTCATGATAGAGGTGGGTGGAGAGATTGTTGTTGACGGAAACAGCCCGCGAGGCACCGACTGGAATGTAATGATCGACGCTCCACTGCAGGCCCATGACTCGATACTCCATGACGGCATCGCCGTAATATCGGTGACTTCATGCGCCATAGCCACATCGGGCAACTATCGCAACTTCCGCAATGTCGACGGAGCGATATACGGCCACAGCATATCGCCCAGCACCGGACGACCGGCCGAAAACAGCACATTGAGCGTAACCGTAGTAGCTCCCGAATGCATTACCGCCGACGCACTTGCCACGGCATGCATGGTAATGAACATCGACAGCGCCATCAACATGATTGAGCGCCTCGACAATGTGTCGGCCCTGTTTGTAACAGCCGACGAGAACGGACAATGGCAACTACGCACTACATCACGGTTTCCCAAGCTCATTCACTGATTACAATCAACATCATGTCATAAAAATTACAAAGGGCCAGTCTCCCGACTCGCCCTTTATAATTAACCTTAAATCTAATACCATGAAAAACACAGTGCAAATATAGTAATTATACCCTTAGAACATCCCCGGGGATGAATGGTTCACGGCCCGAGCATATTTAACACACATTAACATTAAAATCCATATTTTCTGAGTACCTTAGCATAACTAAAAAAACCAGACATCAATGCGAATTAAAATTTTGGTCGTAGATGACGAAGAGTCATTATGCGAAATACTTAAATACAACCTTGAGCTCGATGGCTACGAGGTAGATTATGCACTATCAGGTGAAAAAGCTCTTACCATGGATCTTTCAAGCTACTCATTGTTCATCCTTGACATAATGATGGACAAGATTAGCGGATTTGATTTTGCCAAAAGGCTTAAGAACAACATAGCCACCGAAAACACCCCGATAATCTTCTGCTCGGCACTCGACGGAGAAGATGACACAGTCATGGGTCTTAACATCGGAGGCGACGATTACATCACCAAGCCATTTGTAATCAGCGAAGTACTTGCGAGGGTACGCGCCGTGCTGCGCAGGTCGCACGTGTCGCAGCAATATGCCTACAACCTTTCAAAGAGCATCCACGAGCCCGACATCACATTCAAGACACTCCGAATCGACCGCAACGAGAAGAGCTGCTTCCTCAACGGCGAGCCCGTAACGCTGACCAAGACGGAGTTTGAAATCCTGCTGTTCTTCCTCACTCACCGCAATCGCATATACTCGCGTGAAGAGATTATACGTGAAGTGTGGCCCGACGATGTAGTTGTGTCCAACCGCACCATCGACACCAATATAACCCGTCTGCGCAAGAAAATCGATCCCTACGGCAACAACATCATAACTCGCTTAGGTTTCGGATATGGCTTTAAGGAAACCAATTAGCTATCAGTGGCGACTGTTCATTCCACTTGTTGCGATGCTGTGGTTCATCATCATCGCTCTTGCCCTGTTTCAATACGAAAGGGAGAAGACCTACCGAACCCAGCGCGTAAACGATGAGTTGCGTCTTATAAACTCGCGCATAATCGCATCCTACGATCAAGACATCGATCTTGCTCCGTTCATGAACTTCATCGCGAAATACTATGAAAACTCCGTGCTCAACGGCATAAGAGTTTCCATTTACGATGAACGGGGCGAACTGCTCTATTGCGTAGGAACCCCCATCCCGAGATACACCTCGGAGAATCTTCCGCCAGAGTTGGCCGACGCCACCGAGAAGGGAGCGGGAACCGCATTCCGACGCAGCGACGAAAACGACAAGGACAACCCCTACTATTACTTCGGAGCCCGCACAAGTTCCGACGGCAAGATATATGTGCATACGGCAATGCCCTACACTCTATCGCTCACCCAGTCAATGGCCGTCGACGAGAGCCTGTGGATAATAATCATTGCGCTCGCAGCCATAGTTTCAGTCATAGCCTACTTTACGACGCGATACCTCGGCAAGAACATAAGCCTGCTGCATGACTTTGCCAACCGCGCCGCCAGCGACAAGGATTTCAACATCGACGACGACTTCCCGCACGATGAACTCGGCGACATATCGCGACAGATAATAAGCCTGTATCGTGAAAAAATGGAAGCCAATGAACGTTCGGAGCGCGAGCACCGCATAGCCATAAAGGCCACAGAGGAGAAAATAAGCGTAACCAAGCAACTCACCAACAACATAAACCACGAGCTAAAGACCCCCGTGGGCGTAATCAAGGGCTACCTCGACACAATTGCCGACCATCCCGAAATGGATGAGGCATCGCGCACCCGCTTCATAGGCAAAGCCCAGGAACACATGGAGCGGCTGTGCAACATGCTCAACGACTTGTCGACGATTACTCGCCTCGAAGAAGGAGGCTCGGGTGTGATGAGGGAGCGTGTCGACTTCCACGAACTCGTGTTCAACGTTGCGGCCGAGCTTAAGAACATCAACCTCACCAACGGCATCAAGTTTACATTTGACATTCCGCTCGACTGCTATGTCGTGGGCAACTACAACCTGCTCTACGGAATGCTCATAAATTTGATAAGAAACGCCGACTTCCACTCCCACGGAACCGATTGCGGCATAAAGATAGTGAAGCAGAACTCGCGGGAATACGTATTCTCATTCTACGACAACGGAAACGGCGTGGAAGAGGAGCACCTTCCGCATCTGTTTGACCGATTCTACCGCATCGACAAGGGACGCTCGCGCAAGGTGGGGGGAACCGGCCTCGGACTTCCCATCGTGAAGAATACGATAAACGTTCTCGGCGGCTATATCAGGGTTCAGAACAACAAGCCTCACGGCCTGGAATTCAGATTTTCACTTATAAAATGGACTGCAAATCCAAATAAACAGAAATAAGCGCAAAATTATCAGAATTGGAACTTAGCTGTAACATCATTGCAATATCGATTGTATATCTTTGCATCACATAGGACGACAATATAGATTGTCCTATTTGTAAAGCATACTATCATTACCATTAACGAAAGCATTGCTTGCAAAGATATAGTAATTTTGTAATATAAAGAATGTGGCTCTAAGCCTTTCCCCGAAAGAGAGGCACCGAAATCTCGGAAGAGTTGGGAATTTGAAGGCAAAAGGCCTATAATTGTCGAGAGGACAACGATTTCCCCCACTACAAACAAGATAATTGGCCGAAAAGGCCCGAAAGACCGCACAAATGCGGTCTTTTTTTCTTTTACGCCCTTACAATCGGAGCAGACCTGCAATGCCGACGGCAAATGGAATAGAGTATCGCATGACGCAACTTAGGTAACTGAAAAATATTTAATACTGCAACATGAAATCATTACACCTGTTTTGGATTGCCGCAGCATTGACAATCGGCATATCAACCCAAAGCTGCACCAAAAGTTCGGCAACCGAGATATTGCCGGATGGGGTCACCATCGAAACACCGACAGGCAATGTAAGGCTTAAGGTCGTAACCGACAAGATAATAAGAGTGTCGGCATCGCCCGACAGCGAGTTCCCCGACGACGCAAGCCTTGTGGCATTACCGGTCAATGAAATTCCCGAATTTTCAGTAACACAGACTGACGACAGTGTGTATCTAACGACATCGCAGCTCAAAGCCGCCGTTGACAAGCACTCCGGAGCCGTGACATTCCTTGACAAAAGCGGTAAAAAGATACTTCAGGAGAGCGACGGAAGCCGCTCATTCAAACCGATAACCGTAGAAGGCACCGACGGATACACAGTAACGCAGTCATTTCTCTCGCTCGATGACGATGAAGGCATCTACGGTCTTGGCCAGCATCAAAGCAACGAGTTCAATTACAAAGGCAAGAACGAGGAGCTTTTCCAGTACAACACCAAGGTGTCGATACCATTTGTAGTGTCGACAGGCAACTACGGCATCCTGTGGGACAGCTATTCACTGTGCCGCTGGGGAAATCCCGATGACTACAGCCAGCTCGGCGACATATTCACGCTCTACGACATCGAAGGCCGCAAAGGCGCACTGACCGGAATTTATACCGACGCAAAGGGCGACACGATGACCCGTCAGGAGCCCCAGATATATTTCGAACACCTTATAAGAGGCGACCTCAATCACGTAGTGAACCTGCCACGCGACTTCAACTTCTACGGTTCAAAAGTTGTCTACGAAGGAGAGATTGAGCCTCGTGAGAGCGGCACATTCGACTTCATCATGTACTACTCGGGCTACCAGACCATATACATAGACAACAAGCCTGTAGTGGAACAGCGATGGCGCACGGCTTGGAATCCCAACAGCTACAAATTTTCGGTAAATCTCGAGAAAGGCAAGCGCACGCCCATAAGGATTGAGTGGGAGCCCAACGGCGGCGTGGCCTACTGCGGCCTTCGCGTATATGCCCCTACACCCGACGACAAGAAGAATCAACTCACATGGTGGGGCGAGATGCAGGACATGATCGACTACTACTTCATCTACGGCGACAACATGGACGATGTAATAAGCGGCTACCGCACTCTCACCGGCAAATCGCCCATAATGCCGAAATGGGCCATGGGCTACTGGCAAAGCCGCGAAAAGTACAACACCCAGGACGAGGTGCTGTCGACATTAGCCGAATTCCGCAAACGCCGCATACCTATCGACAACATAGTCATCGACTGGCAGCACTGGGAAGAGGACGCATGGGGCAGCCATGAGTTTGACCGCAAGCGATTCCCCGACCCCAAGGGCATGGTCGATTCCATCCATGCAATGAACGGGCGCGTGATGATTTCGGTGTGGCCAAAATTCTATATCACCACCGAGCACTTCAAGGAGTTTGACAAAAACGGATGGATGTATCAGGGAGCCATTCGCGACAGCATCCGCGACTGGGTCGGTCCCGGCTATCTCGGCTCGTTCTACGATGCCTACGACCCCGATGCACGCAAGCTGTTCTGGGAGCAGATGAACGACCACTACATGCCTCTCGGATTCGATGCATGGTGGATGGATGCCAGCGAGCCCAACATTCGCGACTGCACCGACATCGAATATCGCAAATACCTCTCAACCCCAACGGCACTCGGTCCGTCGGCCAAATACTTCAACGCCTACGCCCTGATGAATGCCGAGGCCATCTACAACGGACAGCGAGGTGTCGAGCCCGACAAGCGTGTGTTCCTGCTTACCCGCTCGGGATTCTCGGGACTTCAGCGCTACTCGACCGCCACATGGAGCGGCGACATCGCCACCCGCTGGGAGGACATGGAAGCGCAGATATCGGCGGGACTTAACTTCTCGGTAAGCGGAATCCCCTACTGGACCATGGACATCGGCGGCTTCTGTGTCGAGGACCGCTATGTAGCCGCCCAACGGGAGTACAACTTCACCGGCAACGAAAACGCCGATCTCAAGGAGTGGCGCGAACTGAACACACGCTGGTATCAGTTTGGAGCCTTCACCCCGCTCTTCCGCGCCCACGGCCAATGGCCCTTCCGCGAGGTGTTCAACATCGCCCCCGAATCGCATCAGGCCTATAAGGCAATAACGGCCTACACAAAGTTGCGCTACAACCTCATGCCCTACATATACTCGCTTGCCGGCATGACCTACTTCAACGACTACACAATCATGCGCCCCATGGTGATGGACTTCACCGACGACAAAGCTACATTTGACATCAAGGATCAATATATGTTCGGTCCGGCTCTCCTTGTAGCGCCCATATATAAATATGGAGCACGCAGCCGCAGCGTCTACTTCCCCGAAGGAAGTAAATGGTATGACTTCTACAGCGGAAAGATGATTGAAGGTGGGCGCGACATCACCGTCGACGCGCCCTACGAGAGGATACCGCTCTATGTGCGCGCAGGTTCAATCATTCCCGCAGGCGGCGACATAATGTCGACAGCCGAGGAATCCGGCGAGCCGACGACCATCGTTGTTTACGGCGGAAATGACGGCGACTTCACCCTCTATGAGGACGAAGGCACAAACTACGGCTACGAGCGCGGTGAATTTTCCAAGATAAGGTTCCGATATGACGACGACGCCTCTACCCTGACGATAGAGAGTCGCGAGGGACAATACCCCGGCATGAAAGCCGACAGACTGTTCAACGTAGTAAAGGTCGACGGCAAGCACGCAACAGCCAACGCCATAAAGGCAAAAGGACTGCTTGTGAAATACAACGGCGAGAAGGTTACAGCCAACATTTGAAATAACTTAAAAATTTAACTTATAATACATGAAACTTAAAACGACACTGATGTCGATAGCTATCGGCACATCGATATTGGCTTCAGGCCAACAGCCGGTCTATCTTGACAAGACAAAGCCTATTGAGGAGCGTGTAGAGGACGCTCTATCGCGAATGACACTGGAGGAGAAAGTAAGACTGTGCCATGCCCAGAGTAAATTTTCGAGCGCAGGAGTTCCTCGCCTCGGCATTCCCGAAATAAGGATGAGCGACGGGCCTCATGGGGTGCGCGCCGAAATCAACTGGAACGACTGGGGATACTCCAACTGGACCAACGACTCCATCACGGCATTTCCGGCACTCACGGCCCTTGCCGCCACTTGGAATCCGGAACTGTCGGCAATCTACGGAAAGAGCATCGGCGAAGAGGCCCGTTATCGCGACAAGAACGTGATGCTCGGCCCCGGCGTGAACATATACCGCACGCCGCTCAACGGCCGCAACTTCGAGTATATGGGCGAAGACCCCTACCTTTCGGGTGAAATGGTAGTCCCCTACATTCAGGAGCTGCAGAAAAACGGCGTGGCTGCATGCGTCAAGCATTTCGCGCTTAACAACCAGGAGCGATGGCGTGGCAGCATAAATGTGGTTCTTTCGGATCGCGCACTCTATGAAATATATCTCCCGGCATTCAAGAAGGCCGTAGTCGACGGCGGCGCCTGGAGCATCATGGGCGCATATAACCAGGTGTGGGACGAGCATTGCTGCCACAATTCACGCCTGCTCAACGACATTCTGCGCGGCGAGTGGGGATTTGACGGTGCAGTAATTACCGACTGGGGCGGCGCTCACGACACAAAGCAGGCAGCCCTCAACGGTCTTGACATCGAAATGGGAACCTGGACCAACGGCCTCACAAGCGAAAGCAAGTCACCCTACTCCGACTACTATCTCGCCAATCCTTACCTCGACATGATGCGTAGCGGCGAGGTGCCCGAATCGACAGTCGACGACAAGGCCCGCAACATTTTGCGGCTCATCTTCCGCACGGCAATGAATCCCGACAGGCCTTTCGGCTCGGCCACATCGCCCGAGCACTACGCTGCAGCCAAAAGCATAGGTGATGAAGCAATCGTGCTCCTTAAAAATAACGGCATCCTGCCGCTCGACCCGGCCAAATACAAGAAGATACTTGTGGTTGGCGAAAACGCAGTTAGATTCCTCAACGAGGGCGGAGGCTCATCAGAGCTAAAGGTCAAGGACATGTTCACGCCTCTCGACGCCATACGCAACACCTACGGCAACGGCGTTACCTACGCCGAAGGCTACCGCTCGGGGCGTGCCATGTATGAACGCGAAGACCGCATAGCGCAAACCACATTGGACTCGTTGCGCAATCAAGCTGTGGCGATGGCCAAAGACGCCGATGCCGTAATATATATAGGTGGACTTAACAAGAATGCTTTTCAGGATTGCGAATCGACCGACCGCCGCGAGTACAACCTCCCGTGGGGACAGGACAAGATAATCGAGGAGCTGGTTGCAGTCAACCCAAATGTGATAGTGGCCAATGTCACCGGCAATGCCTACGCAATGCCCTGGCTTGACAAGGTGCCGGCTGTAATACAAAGCTGGTATCTCGGCACGATGATAGGCCCGTCGATGGCCGATGTGATTTCGGGCAAGACCAATCCGAGCGGCAAGCTTCCGTTCTCATTCCCCAAGCGACTTGAGGACAACGGAGCCCACTCATTCGGAGCTGAATCCTATCCCGGAATCGAGCGCGAAGGCAAAAGTCCCCAGCAGCAATATCTTGAGGACATTCTGGTAGGCTATCGCTGGCACGACACCAAGAAGATTCCGGCCATGTTCCCGTTTGGTCACGGCCTGAGCTACACCACATTTGAATACGGCAAGGCTTCACTTTCATCCAACCTTATGGAGGGCGACAAGAGCATCACCGTCACTGTACCGGTTACCAATATCGGCAAAGTTGCCGGAAAAGAGGTGGTACAGCTCTACATCGCCGACGAAAAGTCGTCGCTTCCGCGTCCGCTCAAGGAGCTGAAGGGATTCAAGAAAGTGGAATTGAACCCTTCGCAAACCAAGGTCGTGAAATTTGAGATAACACCCGACGACCTGAAATTCTTTGACGACAAGGCTCACGAATGGATTGCCGAACCGGGCAAATTCAAAGTTTACATAGGCTCGTCAAGCACCGACATAAAATCGACATTGCAGTTTTCTTATAAATGATTTGATTTATACAAAACGACAAAGGCTTGCTTCAACATAGAAGCAAGCCTTTGTTTTTGCTATTTATATCACGACAAGCAACCGTCAATGCCGGTGGAAAGCTCCTCCGCCTTCCTTGGCCACTTTCATGTATACCGGATCATTGTCGCCGGGAGGCGTGTCCTCCTCAAGCGTAACAGTATAATAGACATAATCGTCTATGCCGTGCTCATCACGCCATTTACTCGGTGCAACGCCTGAATCGCGCAGACCGCAGAACCAAATCATAGTGCCTATTTCACTGTCAATTTTAATTCCCGAAGAGTAAGCCAAGATTGGGAATGCCGCGTCATCGTCGGCGGTATAAGTTTCCATAAGGATTTTATTTTTATCGATATCCAATGTGTCGGAAAACATCGGCTGACCGTTAACAGGATATACGCATTCCAGCAACATCTTGCCGTTATCGATCGGCACGGCCATGAAATCAAGCGTTTCCACGCTGTCGGTCAACACGAAATGAATAAACTCCGGCATCATCTCCTTTTCGGAAAACTCACCGTTGTGACATGAAATACGCTTAATTTTGCCGCGCTTACCGTTAAAGTCACCCTTCATCGTGGCACTTATGCACTGAACACCCTTTATCCTGAAGTATTGCTGCATAACCTCGGGCAACGACAGAGCCTTGTTGTCATACTCCATCTTAACCTGCTGAGCATACACATTAACAACGCCAATCAACACGATTAGAAATGTGATAAAAGTCCTTTTCATACTATAACATTTTTAATAGATATATTTTGCAAAAGTATCAAAATACAGCAACAAACCGTCGGAACTCCATCCATTTAACCAAAAATTAACTATGCCCGATACCCTCAATTCAAAAATACGTTATCGTCCATTGACCACATCAACACGCCTAATTTGACAGTACAGTTGTAAAGTTCAATAATATTTTCTATTTTTGCAGTCAAATCCAAAGTCGCCATCAAACGACAACGGACACAGCTTCGAAGCTTTTAATTGTGGAGAAGTAATTGAAAATGTTTGGTATGGTCGCGCTATTGCGCAGTGTAATTAGTCCTAAACCTCTGTCAGCTAAACTCATAACGCCGATGGAGGGAATTTTAGCATCGCCCAGGATTATATAGGTTTTAATTTCACCCCCGACTATATGCCCGAAATCGCAGAACAAATTGTCGACCTGTCGCAACTCCTGGCCAAGAGCATCGAGGGAAAGACACCGTCAACGGTAAAATATTATCGGGCATGCATCTCTTCATTCCGTAAATTCCTTGGAAACAACACCATCGATGTGACCGATTTCGACGAGAACGACTTGTCGAGATTTGCCACGTGGCTTGTCGATGAAAAAAAGTCGGCATCAACGATAAAACTCTATCTGATGACGCTACGCGCCATCTTCAACAACTCGGTCGACGACGGAAACAAGGCGTTTGCCAACGTATCGTCGAAAAACGATGCCGAAACCAACCTCACGACACGTGACGACATCTTAACCGTAGCCAACGCCTCGATGAGTCAATATCCGGCACTCGCACGAGTACGCGACATGTTCATGTTCAGCTTCTACACCTGCGGCACATCGTTTGAGTGCATGAAGCGCATGACACTCAACGACATAACCGACGACTACATAAACATTCCCGACGGGCGTAAGATAATCAGGCTCTCATGCATGGACCGCCTGCTACCCGACAAGAAATCCGACAGCAACGCCCCACTCTTCCCCCTTGCCGATACACTTGACTTCGACGAATACGCCTCACGACTGGGCATCGTCAGCCGCAACCTGCAGCTACAGCGTCAGCTCAACCCCGACTCCGCGCTCAACGGCTGGATATCATGCGCAAGAGAGTGCGGCATCGACCTCTCGGTCATTGCCGAATGTGTCAGCAACACCGAAGCCTCGATATTTCAATTCGCCGACCGTCGTGACATGCCCGTTGACCGCGACGACATCGACGCAGCCGTGCGTCAGGTAGCATCATCAGTGTGTGACATCGAAAGCCATTGGTATGCCATGCGCATGCTCTCCCCCGTCGACACCGTACTAAAGCAGATAGAGTCAACCGCAGGAATCGACGTAGAAACCTACTATCCCGTCGAAGAGGTGGTCAAGATGCAAGGCAAGAAACGCATCGTCAAGACACAGCCCGTCATACGCAACATCATATTCCTGCGCGCCACCTCCGAAGAGGTCAAGTTATTAAGCAGCAACCTGTTTGGAACAGCGGCAATATACACATCGTCAAACGGTACATCACGCGAATATGCCATAATCCCCGAAGCCGAAATGATGCGCTTCAAATGGATCATATCACGATGCGCCGAAATGACGATGCTCGACGAAGAACGCCGTTGCCACCTCGCTGAAGGAACGAGAGTGCGCGTGACCGACGGCACATTTGCCGGATACGAAGGCCTCGTAATAAAAGAAGGACGACGCTACAACCTCATCGTCGAACTGCTCAACCTGCAGTTCATGGTCAAAGCCGAAATCCCCGCCACCTTCCTCACCGTCATCCCCTAACCCCGCCCCACCGCATCAACACATAAAAACATACTCCATATAATACATTAACCTTTACTTATATATTTTAAATTCCCAATATTCTAAATCGTAAGATGCATTCGGAGCAATTAATAACACGTAACACTCCGTCCATTTATTGAATGTATATTTATATTACAATTTTAATAATCAGCATCTACACAACATTCAGGCTAATGAATAGGCATCAAGAATACCTATCCAATTAAAAATATAACAATTGAAGCTTTATATAAAACAGTTCTTAAACCAGTAATTTATATTGCAATGAGTAAAAAGCTATTATTTGGAATAATATTAATGGTATTTAGTTGTATATCTACATCCGCTCAAAGTAATCTAACTGTTGAATTAAATAAAAACGGATGGGGCGGGAAGCTTATTAAATCGCCATTCGGGTTAGGCCTTGATATCCAGACAAAATACATGTGGCGAGGCATGGAAATGTTAACAGAGGATTCCGCTCCCGTATTGTTTCCTTCCGTCAACTATTCGTATAAAGGTCTATACATATATGCTATGGGAGGTTATGCCATCAATGGCAAATATGCGGAAGTTGACCTCGGCATCAGCTATACATGGAACGGTTTGAACATAGGCATCAACGACTATTACTATCCCACTATCGACAGCAATGAGGACAAATATCTGGGAGGTGGTAAACATACAGGCCATTGGCTTGAAGCTGCAATTACATACACTCCGGAAAATATTCCATTTTGGGCCACCGTCAGCAACTTCTTTTACGGCGCTGACAAGTATTTGGATGCCGACGGAAATGAGAAACAGGCATATTCAACTTATCTCGAATTGGGAACTTATTACGATTTTCTTGACAACAACAGGGTGTCGCTCGCTGTAGGTGCCGCATTGAACAAATCCTGCTACAACGGCTATGCACATGACTTCTCCGTATGCAATCTGGAGTTCAAGTACACCTACAATATAGTTTTCAACAGTGGATGGAGCCTTCCTCTCAATGTGGCTTACATTTACAATCCCGTATTCAACAAGTCATTTATAAATTTCACAGCAAACTTCGCTTTCTGACATAATGAACGATCAGAGGAGAAACGCTATTATAATGGCGGCCGGGACATCCTCTCGTTTTATCCCGTTGTCATCGGAAATTCCCAAGGGGCTCCTCGAGGTAAAGGGAGAAATTTTGATTGAAAGGCAAATTCGTCAGTTACGTGAGGTTGGCATAAACGAAATAACAATAGTCGTTGGCTATAAGGCCGATAAATTCTCCTATCTGTCTAAAAAATACGGTGTCGAGCTTGTGATGAACGAGGATTACTATCGCTATAACAATACTTCATCCGTCATCAGGGTTCTTGACCGACTTGGCAATACCTACATCTGCTCATCTGACAACTATTTCCCTGATAATGTATTCTCAGGAGATCCAGGCCAAAGCTATTACAGCGCATTATATGCAAATGGGGCTACCGGGGAATACTGTATAAAGGCCGATTCCGAAAACATTATCACTGAAGTTAGTGTCGGAGGGCATGATTCATGGTACATGATTGGCCACGTATATTTCACAAGGGAATTCAGTGATGCGTTCAAGGAAATCCTGTCTGTGGAATATGAAAAAGACGAAGTCAAGCAAGGATATTGGGAGGATGTATACATTAGGCACATCAACCACCTCCCGCCTATGGCTGTAAGGAAATACGGGGAACATGAAATCGAGGAGTTCGACTCTTTGGATGAGCTCAGAATGTTTGATCCTTCATATATATCCGACACTCGTTCTTCTGTGTTGAAAGGAATCGCCCGTAACATGGACTGTAGTGAAGAGTTCCTCCATGGATTCAAAAAGATTCCACACGAAGGCGATTACCTTCTATTTTCATTCCGCAAGGATGATGACAGCTATCTTTATAATGAGCAGGATAATTCGATAACAAGACTATGAAAACCGCGGTCATACTTGCTGCAAGAAAAGAAAAGGATTGTGACATTCCCTATCCTTTGATGCCGTTTGCTGATGGAATTTGTCTGATGGATAGGAATCTCTCTATTCTGAGGGGAAACGGCTATGACAGGATATACATAGTGGCCGGATTTAAATACGATCAATTCCTGAAGTATCAGGCAGATGATGTGACCGTCATACCCAACAAGGATTATGAGTTTACCGCCTCAATGGGCTCCCTTGCTCTCTGCAAGGATTATATCGATGAGGATTTCCTCCTGGTGGAGGGTGACACATTCTTTGAAAGGGATGTAGTCGAACAGCTTTCTTCATTACCGCAGGGAAACTGCATCTCGATGACGGAGGAAAGTGGTTCGGGTGACGAATGTTTTGTGGAAACAAAATGCGGATTCGTGACGAAGATAACCAAGGACCGCCACAGGGTATGCAATTTTGAGGGTGAGATGATGGGCGTGACCCGAATCTCCAGGGAAACATTCGCAAAACTGGTATCTGCATGGGAAAGGTCTTCCAATCCGTATTTGAATTACGAGTATCTGCTGATGGATGTCACCGAAACTCTCGACAGACCGTGTGTACGTTTTAAGAATGTCATATGGGGAGATGTAGACTGCCGTGAAGATTTCAAGAAGCTCCAGAATGTAATATACAGGAGCCTTAAACGAAAAGAAAATCCATTTGACGAGGAGAACCTGCGCAACCACCTTCGGATGATTTTTAAAGACAAGGATGTCAAAAACGCGGAAATCATCAAGATAGGAGGAATGAGCAATAAGAACTTCAAAGTCACGATAGAGGGGAAAAGCTACGTGCTGAGGGTGCCCGGAAATGGTTCCGAAGGCATGGTGGAGAGGGCGAATGAGGAATTCAACGCCTTAGAAGCCTGCAAACTTGGGATAAATCCCGAAATAAGGTACTTTAATCCTGACAATGGCATAAAACTTGCCGACTTTATAGAGAACGCCGAGACATTGAACGCCGCAACAATTCAGCGTCATGACAATATGCGGAAGATTGCTGCAATTTACCGTAAGATTCATGACTCCCACATAAGGCTGAAAAACGAGTTCAACCTGTTCCACGAGATTGAGAAATATGATGTCCTAATCGGAAAAGCAGGGGCCACAATGTATGAGGGATGGGAAAAGGTCCGTCCACGCGTAATGGCCCTGGAAGGATATCTGAACTCCATCGGAGTTGATCTTAAGCCATGCCACAATGACGCTTTGTATGAGAACTTCATAAAGGCGTCGAATGGAACTGTCTACCTGATTGATTGGGAATACTCCGGGATGAACGATCCTATGGCGGACTTCGCCGCACTATTTATCGAAGCCGGATTTGAAAAGGAAAATGAAGATTATATACTTGGAATATACTTCGACGGAAACATTCCAACCTCCGCACGTGAGAAAATCCTGTGCTATCAAATTCTATGGGACTACCTTTGGGCACAATGGACTGTAATCAAGGAGGCTAAGGGGGACGACTTTGGCACTTATGGCATGGACCGATTCAACAGGGCCATATCGAGTCTGGACAAATTAGAATTGAAATAATGGAAAAAGAAGCAAGAAAAATTGATTGGGCAACAATGTTGGTGCCATTTGTTATCGTAGTCGCACTCATGGCCGTGTTTATGATTGAGCCGGAGGGATCAAAGTCGGTAGTCGACACCTTAAGGGGGTTCTTTGGAGATACAATAGGCATATATTACCCATTATTAGCAATCGGATGCGTATTATGCACACTATACCTTGCCCTTACGCCCAGATACGGAAGCGTTAAACTTGGCAATGTCGAGAAACCCGCTTACAGCAATTTCAAGTGGGGCACAATGATATTCACTTCCACAATGGCGGCAGACATAATGTTCTATTCATTGATCGAGTGGGCATTATACGGAGGCGAACAGCATGTGCAGGATATAGGGGGCACACAGATGTGGGCGCCTACATTCACGCTATTCCATTGGGGCCCCCTTGCATGGGGATTCTATGTGATCCTGGCCGTATGCTTCGCATTCATGATTCATGTACGCCGCCGTCAACGCCAGCGTTTCTCTGAGGCCTGCCGCCCATTACTCGGGAATTTGGTCGACGGTTTTTGGGGAAAGGTCATAGACATTGTCGCAATTTTCGCAATTGTATGTGCTACCGCAACGACATTCTCGCTTGCCACTCCGCTGCTTACCAATGCTATGGGAAGCGTATTCGGCTTTGAACCGACTACCACCGTAACAATCCTTGTACTGTTGCTTATATGTGCGGTATATACTGTTACAGTGCTGTTTGGAATAACGGGAATAAGCAAGTTGGCAGGCATCTGTTCCTACCTGTTCTTTGCAATACTGCTATATTTCCTTTTCCTCGGGGGGGAAACCGGATATATAATTGAAACCGGATTTCAGTCGCTTGGAAATCTCGTACAGAACTTTATCGGACTCTCAACCTACATGGACCCCCTACGTGAAAATGGATTCGCACAGAACTGGACGGTCTACTATTGGGCTTACTGGTTAGTGTGGTGCGTGGCGACACCGTTTTTCATCGCTCTTATTTCCAAGGGCCGAACTATACGCAATGTGGTGTTCGGCTCTTTCGGCTGGGGGCTTGCCGGTACGTATCTATCGTTCATAATACTTGGCAACTACGGCCTTGCCCAGCAGATGAAGCATGGTGTCGATGCAATCGGTTTCATCGGGAACGGCGGCGAGATGTATGAAGCAATCCTTATGATATTTGACACACTGCCCCTTCCATGGCTTGCGTTACTACTCCTTACCATAACTATGATTGCCTTCTACAGCACCACCCTTGACGGCATCACATATGTCACATCGTCTTATAGTTATAAAAAGATCGCTCCGGAAGAAGAGCCGGCCCGCGGAATACGTGGATTCTGGAGTATAATGCTCATCCTGTTGCCGATTGCCCTCCTCTTTGCCCAGAACTCACTCTACAGCCTCCAAGGCGTGACAATCATCGCAGCCTTCCCTGTCGGAGTTTTGCTCATTCTCATCGTAATCAGCTTCTTCAAGGACTTCAAAAGCTGGAATAAAATTAACAGCAACAATTAATTCAGGAATAAAGCATTACCGCAGTCATAATATATGATATAAATTAATAAAGCTGTCATATCAGATGAGTTTAATTCCCTATTACGCATATATGATCAAAAACAGATATTTTAATGGCTGCCGCTTTTAACGCAATAATACATTTGCATGATTATATATTATTAGATAAGTCATATTACAATAAAAATGGATAAACTATAAAGAGGATTACATATGTTTCTAAATATTGATAAATTCACAAAAGATTATGTTATTGAGCGACAAGAAAGCTTGTTCGCTCCCGACATAAATTCCAATAAGGAATTCCTTAGCAAGGAGATAAAAGGTCGTTCTGTGCTGGTCATTGGAGGAGCCGGCTCTATAGGATCTTCATTCATTAAGGCTGTTCTTCGGTTTGAGCCATCCAAACTGGTAGTGGTAGACCTTAATGAGAATGGACTTGCCGAACTGACCCGTGACCTTCGCTCCTCTTACGGGCTGATAGTCCCGGATATTTATCTTACCTATACGCTTGACTTTGCCGATCCAATTTTTGAACGCATCTTCCGTGAACATGGCGGCTTCGACATCGTTGCAAATTTCTCGGCGCATAAACATGTACGCAGCGAAAAAGATAAATACTCAGTGGAGGCATTGCTTAAAAATAATGTGCTGAAGGCTAAGAAACTGCTTGACCTGCTCGCTGAAATACCGCCTAAACACTTCTTTTGCGTATCGACCGATAAAGCAGCTAATCCAGTCAATGTCATGGGAGCCAGCAAACGTGTGATGGAAGACCTTATTATGTCGTATATGCCACACTTCAAAGTCACAACAGCAAGATTTGCAAATGTGGCTTTCTCAAACGGCTCACTGCCTCTTAGTTTTTTTGACCGGATGATGAAGCGGCAGCCTCTTGTTGCTCCTTGCGATGTGAAGCGTTACTTTGTATCATTGGAAGAAAGTGGTCAGATATGCATGCTTGCTTGTATATTAGGCTCCAATGGTGAAATTTTCTTCCCAAAATTGGGAGAAGAAAAGATGAAAACATTCTCTTCCATATGCGATGCCTTCATCAAGTCAATGGGATATGTGAAGCATGAATGCGCATCTGACGACGAAGCAAAACATTTTGCAGCCGCTATGAAACCAGGCGACAAAGAGTATCCCGTAGTATATTTCAAAAGCGACACCACAGGCGAGAAGGATTTTGAGGAATTTTACGTAGATGGCGAAGATAAGGACCTTGACCGCTTTTCATCGCTTGGTGTGATACTGTCAAAAGAGCACCGCCCAAAGGTTGAAGTCGAGGCTTTCATGCGCAACCTTGAATGCATATTTGAACACTCGGATTTCACAAAAGCCGACATAGTGCAGTGCCTGAAAAACTTTCTACCTAATTTCGAGCATGATGAAAAAGGGAAGAATCTTGACCAAAAAATGTAATAATTATGTATAAGGACATTGTCGAATTTATACGGGCTCAATATGAAGCAACGGACGGCGAAACCGTAATACTACATGCTCCCACATTTGCCGGAAATGAGAAAAAATATATCAACGAATGCATTGACTCCACTTTTGTGTCAAGCGTAGGTCCATTTGTCGACCGTTTCGAGAAAGAAATAGCGGCATTCACAGGAGCCGCAAAAGCCGTTGTATGTGTTAGTGGAACAAATGCGCTTCACATGGCAATGATGCTTGTAGGCGTAGAACGTGACGACGAGATACTCACCCAGGCGTTGACATTCATTGCCACCTGCAACGCAATAAGTTACATAGGCGCACATCCCGTTTTCATCGATGTGGATCTTGACACCATGGGGCTGTCTCCCGAAGCGCTTGAAAAGTGGCTTGACCAGAATGCCGAGATGCGCCACGGCGAGTGCTTCAACAAGGAGACAGGTCGGCGCATAAAAGCATGCGTGCCGATGCACACCTTCGGTCATCCCGTGAAGCTTGATGAGATTGTCGACATCTGCCAACGATGGAACATCGAGCTTGTCGAGGATGCTGCAGAAAGTATCGGCTCATATTATAAGGGCAAGCATACAGGTACATTCGGTAAAGTCGGAGCTATCAGTTTCAACGGCAACAAGACCATAACAACAGGTGGCGGTGGAATGCTGCTGTTTCAGGACGAAGAACTTGGACAATTTGCCAAGCACATAACTACTCAGGCCAAAATGCCTCATCGATGGGCATTTGTCCATGATCACATTGGCTACAATTATCGAATGCCCAACATAAATGCGGCACTCGGTTGTGCCCAACTGGAACAGATTAACCGGTTTCTTGAGAGCAAACGTGCTACAGCAAAGGCATATATCGACTTTTTCGCAGCCGAGCCCCATGGAATCCGATTCATGAAAGAACCAGCCGATACTAAATCAAACTATTGGCTTAACGCCGTGCTTCTGCCCGACCGCGAAGCACAGCAAGCGTTCCTTGAATACACAAACGATCACGGTGTGATGACGCGTCCCGTATGGGAGCTCATGAACCGACTCACGATGTTCAAAGACTCACAGACTGACGGACTCAAAAACACCATCTACCTCGCCGACCGAATAGTCAACATTCCTTCATCTGTAAAATTTTAAAATTGGTATATATAATGGAAAAGAAAGTACTTTCAATAATAAATGAAATTCGGAGTGAGAAGGGCTTAGCCACTTTAAAAAATATCACCGGAGAAGAAAACCTCAGGAGCGACTTAGAGTTCTCATCATTTGACCTTGCAGAACTTACAGTAAAGATTGAAGACGAGTTTGACATTGACATATTCGAAGATGGACTTATCAATACTATTGGTGAAATCTTTGAAAAACTAAAATGAATAATCGATTATTCTTACATGACCAGGGTGAGAGTATCTCCTATGATGAATTGATAACAAAAATCAATTCCATGGATTACTATTACCCCAAGTTCCAAGGAACCTCGTTGTCTGATTTTTGGATAAACCTTATTGTCGGTCTTATATGTAATAAACCTATTATATTGCTTGACTCAGATATTTCATTTCCGGAATCGGATAATGGCGATATAAATATACGCTCTTCGATATCCAAGCCAATAATAAAGGATTTCGAACATCTCATCTCGCTTTTAGAAGTCTCTGAGTCTGAAATCACAATTTTCACCTCGGGAACTACTGGACAACCTAAAGAAGTATGCCATTCCTACAGAAGCCTTTCACGTGCGGTAAAAAACGGAGAGAAATTCAGGAATAATGTATGGGGGTTTGCTTACAATCCTACGCATATGGCTGGATTGCAGGTATTTTTTCAAGCCTTTAGCAACAGAAATACTTTGATTAATATCTTCAACAAAAGCCGCCAATATATATTCGACAATATTAAGGATTTTAAGATTACCCACATCTCAGCCACCCCTACATTCTATCGGTTATTGTTGCCTTTTGAAAAATCCTATGAGTGTGTGGAACGAATAACTCTCGGGGGCGAAAAGTCGGATGAAAATCTCTATAAAGCGATTAGACAGATTTTCCCGAACGCAAAAATCACCAATGTATATGCCTCTACTGAAGCAGGAACGCTTTTTGCCTCAAAAGGGGATAATTTCAAAATTCCGGAAGTAATAAGAGATAAGTTTAAAGTAATTGATGATGAATTATATATTCATGAGTCTCTCTTAGGAAAATCGGCATCTTTTAAACTTATTGGGGAGTACTATGCGTCGGGGGATTTAATCGAATGGACCGACAAGGAAGAAGGTCTGTTTCGGTTCAAAAGCCGAAAGAACGAGCTTATAAATGTAGGCGGCTACAAAGTGAACCCCACTGAGGTGGAGGAATCGTTAAGAAGCATTGTCGGAGTTATTGACGCGCATGTATTTGGTAAAACAAATTCCATATTAGGAAATATACTCTGTGCCGATATTGTCAGAGAGGATCATTCATCTTTGACTGAGGTTGAAATAAGAACGGAATTAAAGGATAAACTTCAGGATTTTAAAATTCCACGAAGAATTAAGTTTGTTGAATCTTTGTCCGTAACTAGGACAGGTAAAATGAGTCGAAAATGAATTATCTTGTTACCGGATGCTCCAGGGGTGTTGGCCTGGAAATATGTCGAGTCCTTTTAATGGAGGGACATTGTGTATATGGAATAGCAAGAACTTATTCCGATGAGTTCAGACAACTGGAAGAAGAATACGGCAATCTTACACATTTCAAAAGCATTGATCTTAGCGATGCCGAAAATATAAGACAGTCGATATTCAAAAACTTCGTCCCTAATGCCATTCAATTACATGGTTTTGTAAATAATGCAGCTATTGCCTACGATGACATTATTACAAACCTTAATTTATCAAAACTAGAAGCGATGTATAAGGTCAACGTATTCACTCCGATGATTATAACAAAATATGCGTTAAGGAATATGTTGCTACATCACACAAAAGGGAGTATTGTGCACATTTCATCAATCAGCGCCCATACCGGATATAAGGGATTAGCAATGTATGCTTCGAGTAAAGGAGCCTTGGAAGCATTCTCCAAGGACACTGCACGAGAATGGGGGAATCTTGGCATCCGCTCAAATGTTGTTGTGCCGGGATTTATGGAAACAGCAATGAGTTCTACATTGACTCAGGACCAGAAGGATCGCATATATAAACGCACTTCGCTTAAAGCGGCCACTGACACTCATTCTGTTGCCGAAACAGTTGCATTTCTACTCTCTGACAAAGCATGCTCCATAACAGGCCAAAATATTCACGTTGATAACGGTACGATATAATGGGAATATATACTTTAAAGCAAGTAAGTAAAACAGAATTACCGAAGCTATTAAAATTCATAGATTGTCATTGGAAGAAAAACCATGCATTAGTCATATCTAATGATCTTATTAATTTCCAGCATTTAAATGGCGAAACCTATTCTTTTTTAATTGCTGAAAATAATGAAACTTTGGAATTTGATGCTTTAGTTGGCTTTATACCGACTAGTCAATATGATTCTGCATTAAGTATAAATGGAGATTATTGGGGTGCAATTTGGAAAATACGTGATGATATTAAGAATGAAGAAATAAACATAGCTGGTTTTGCTCTTTGGAAAAAAATATTTAAATTGCCCTATTTTAAATCTTATGCAGCTATAGGAATAAGCGATATTGCAAAGAAAATATATCTAGCATCACGATTAAATGTATCATATCTAAACCATTATTATCTATTAAATAACTCCATTTCAGATTTAAAAATAGCAAAAAATGTAGATTCAGTTCCTCATATAGAACACGTTAACAACAATAATTGGGATATAAACTGGATTGAAGCAGAAATGTTATCGGAACAGGATGTAGTACCAATATATCGGCCCAAAAAATCAATTACATATTTAATAAATCGCTATGCAAAACATCCTATATACACATATCGATTCTTAGGCATATATTATAAAGGACATCTAAAGTGTATACTTGTAACTCGTGATGTGAATGTAAATGGAGCAAAATCAATCAGAATAATTGATGCTCTTGGTAAAGTTGGAGGGAATATAGGTTATAAATTAGAATCACTCCTTAGATTGGAGAATGCCGAATACATTGATTTCCTAAACTATGGTATCCCAAAAGAAAATTTCTTTGAAATGGGATTTAATCTTCTTGATTTTTATGGTAGTATTATTATACCCAATTATTTTGAGCCTTTTGAACAAAGAAATGTAAAAATAGAGCTTGCCTATAAGGCTGATTTTGAATATGTAGCATTTAAAGGAGATTCTGATCAAGACCGCCCCAATGTAATCATTGATAGACAGCAATAAAATGGACAAAATAGATTTGACAGTGGTTATGTACCACTATGTTAGAGATTTGAAAAACTCAAGATATCCAGCGATTAAAGGGCTTCAAACTGAACTGTTTAAAGGACAAATAGAGTTTCTTAAAAAGAATTACAATTTCGTAAAAGTCGAAGATGTAATAAACGCATTTCATGGAAATGCAGAATTACCGCCACATTCTGTACTTTTAACTTTTGATGACGCTTATTCCGACCATTTCAATACCGTATTCCCTATTTTGTATAATGAAGGAATTCAAGGCGCATTTTATCCGCCTGTAAAGGCTGTAACAGAACATACCGTATTGGATGTCAACAAAATCCATTTTATATTAGCATCCATTAATGATGGAGATATGAATAAGCTAATTAATGAAATTAAGATACAGCTAAATGAGTTCCGCTCAGAATATAATTTAGAAACATTTGAATATTACTTTGAAAAACTAGCTATTGCAAATCGTTTTGACCCAAAAGAAGTGATATTTGTAAAGCGTCTTTTGCAAGTTGAGCTACCAGAGAAGTTAAGGAACATTATAACCAACAAGCTTTTTAATAAGATTGTTGGGATAGAAGAATCCGCATTCAGCAGGGAATTATATATGTCACTTGATCAAATAAAGACTATGGTGAAATGCGGGATGCATATTGGCAGCCATGGTTATGATCATTACTGGCTCGGTTCTTTACCTAGGGAAAAACAGGAGTTTGAAATACAGAAGTCTGTCGAATTTATTTCTGAAGTAGGTGGAGATATTAACAATTGGAGCATCTGTTATCCCTATGGTAACTATAATCAAGACACGCTTGATATCTTACAAAAGAATGGCTGTCGTCTTGGCTTAACTACGCAAGTCGCAACTATTTCCGGCAGTAGCATAGATAACTCCCTATATATATATACTTTACCTCGTCTTGACACTAATGATTTGCCAAAGGACATAAGCGCTTCTGTAAATAAATGGTACAAATGAAACCGTTAATTCTAATTGGCGGGGGAGGACACTGTAAGTCAGTCATTGAGGCTGCGGAAAGTGTCAATCGAGAGATTAAAGGAATTCTTGATTTACCTGACTATTTAGGCTCAGAATGCTTGGGCTATAAAGTAATAGGCACCGATGATAACATATCGAAGTTTGTTGACGATTGCGAATTCATTGTCACTCTTGGGTTTATTAAGAATCCGACTCCACGCATTAGACTTCACAAGTTAGTAGAAAAACATGGTGGTAAGTTTGCTACGATTATCGCATCAACTGCCCATGTTTCAAAATATGCAAATATTGGATACGGCACCGTTATACTTCATCATGCCACAGTAAACGCAGGAGCAATAATCGGTAATTTCACAATAATAAATACCGCAGCAAATATTGAACATGATGCCTGCATAGGCAACTACTCGCACATTTCGACAGGCACAATGCTAAACGGTGACTGCAAAATAGGCGAAGCTTGCTTCATAGGAAGTGGAACAGTAGTAAACAACGGAATAGAGATAACGAATAATTGTATTGTCGGTTCCGGAAGTTTGGTTAACTCCAACATATCAAATGCCGGGACTTACATAGGCACCCCAATAAGAAGAATAAAATAGTGAGTCACACAATTATTATAGCAGAAGCAGGTGTCAATCATAACGGCTCTTATGAAAGAGCCAAAAGGATGATTGACACCGCACATCAATGTGGAGTTGATTACATAAAATTCCAAACTTTCAAAGCGAATAAGATTGCCAACAGATTTGCGGTCCAAGCTGATTACCAAAAGAAAAATCTCAAGGAAGAATCATCGCAAGTGGAAATGTTAAAGAAACTCGAACTTTCAGATAACGATTTCTATTCACTAAAAGATTATTGCGACGAAATTGGCATAAAATTCATGTCAACCCCGTTTGACCTTGAAAGCATTGATTTCCTTTCAGAACTTAGCATGGACTACATGAAGGTTCCGTCGGGAGAGATTACCAATCTTCCTTACTTGCGAAAGATTGCATCAAAAGGCATTCCGGTAATAATGTCTACAGGAATGTGCAGGCTCGGTGAAATCGAGGATGCGCTTGATGTACTTTATAAAGGAGGAATGTCAACTAATGATATAACTCTGCTACACTGCAATACGGAATATCCCACTCCTATGGTAGATGTCAATCTAAGAGCCATGGAAACCTTACGCTCGGCATTCGGAACAAAAGTCGGATATAGCGATCATACTCAAGGCATAGAAGTGCCTATAGCAGCTGTGGCGATGGGTGCAACCGTTATAGAAAAGCATTTCACACTTGATAAGACACTTCCGGGTCCCGACCATGTAGCCTCGCTTGACCCCGTGGAACTTAAAGCGATGGTTGATGCCATTCGCAATATAGAGTTTGCCATAGGCATGTCTGAAAAGCGCGTTTCCTCGTCAGAATGCAAAAATATAGCGATTGCCCGTAAAAGCATCGTGGCAGCTAAAGATATAAAGTCTGGCGAAATTTTTACCGAATATAATCTTACCGTTAAACGCCCCGGCAACGGCATATCGCCAATGCAGTGGGACAGTATCATCGGGAAAATGGCAATACGTGATTTCGCCGCTGATGAACTTATTGAACTATGAGTGTAAAAAGAAAAATATGTATTGTTACCGGCACACGCGCCGAATACGGTATAATGAGTCGGTTGATGCACACGCTCAAAGACGATGATAGGGTAAATCTACAGATTATCGCAACAAATATGCATCTGTCACCCGAATTCGGGATGACTATCAATGAGATTGAAGCCGACGGATTTAAAATCGATAAGAAAGTAGAAATGCTGCTGTCGTCCGACACACCAACAGGCACCGTGAAATCTATGGGCCTCGCCTCAATAGGATTTGCCGATGCCTACGCCGAACTATCACCCGACTTAATCGTAATCCTCGGTGATCGCTACGAGATGCTTGCGGCAGCTTCCGCGGCACTGATATTCGGCATTCCGGTAGCCCACTTGTATGGCGGAGAGATAACGGAGGGCGCTTATGACGATGCTATCCGCCATGCCATAACTAAGCTATCATATCTGCATTTCACATCAACTGAAGAATACCGCCATAGAGTTATCCAAATGGGAGAATCTCCGAAACGCGTTTATTGGGTGGGGGCGCTTGGAGCCGACAATATATCCAATTCAACTATAATGCCATTGCCCGAACTTGAAAAAAGCATCGGCGCTGATTTGGGGAATTCTTTTCTGTTGGTCACATTCCATCCGGTGACAAAAGAGCCGGGGCACGCGGAGGCTCAGACCATAGCCCTACTATCGGCACTCGAAGAGGTCATTGATCGGCACAATGTGTTATTTACTATGCCCAATTCTGACACTGACGGAAGAATTGTCGCGAAGCTAATCTCCGATTGGGTTAAGGACCATCCCGAAAAATCAGTCGCAGTAACCTCTCTCGGACGCACGAGATATTACTCAGCATTAACACATTGCACAGCAGTCATAGGCAACTCTTCAAGCGGACTTGCCGAAGCGCCATCTTTCAAAAAACCGACATTAAATATAGGCAACCGCCAAAAAGGTCGTGCGCAAGGCAATACAGTTATGAACTGCGTTGCCACACTTGACGATATTCGTAAAGGCCTCTCAATGATTCTCGACCCTAAAACTATAGCCGAGATTGCCAAAACGGGCATCAATCCATATGCAAAACCAGGAACCCTTGATGCCATCCATAGGACGCTCGTAGAAACCTCTCTCCCGGTACATGCGACAAAACATTTTCACGACATAAATTTTTAACATGGACAACATCCTTATTACAATATGCGCCCGCGGAGGCTCCAAAGGAATTCCCGGGAAAAACATAAAGCCTGTTGGCGGGAAACCATTATTAGACTATACCGCTGCAATTGCAAAGAAATTTGCATTAAAATATAATGCTGACATCATACTATCAACCGATTCTAAAGAAATTCTTGAGGTCGGAAAGAATTGTGGACTGTCTATCGAATACATAAGGCCTGATTACTTGGCAAATGACACATGTGGGAAACCGGATGCAATCAAAGATGCTCTATTATGGGCTGAAAATAAAAACAATAAGCGATATGACTATGTCATTGATCTGGATGTTACTTCGCCTATACGCACCATGGAAGATATCGAGAATTGTGTCGATATGTTAAAGAATAACAATAGCGCATTGACTGTGTTTTCAGTAAATCCATGTGCAAGAAATCCCTATTTCAACATGGTCCAAGAGAATCCTGACGGCTTCTACACAGTTGTACTTGGAGGCAAATATACAACACGCCAAGGAGCTCCTAAGGTATATGATATGAATGCATCAATATATGTTTACCGAAGAAATGCGCTTGATTGCGATAATCCAAGGGCCGTCACTTCAAAATCATTAGCATATGTGATGGAACACATTTGTTTTGACCTTGACGAACCATCCGACTACGATTATCTTGCCTATCTGCTTGAAACAGGAAAGCTGTCAATAAAATAGATTCAATGAAAGTTCTGATAATAGGTCTTGGTTCTATCGCCAAGAAACATATCGCGGCATTAAAAGAGATTGATTCTAATATTGAAATTTATGCTTTGAGATCGAATAAGAATGCAGAATCATTCGATAATGTAGTGAATATCTATGACATTTCAGAAAACTCTAAAGATTTTGATTTTGCTATAATTTCCAATCCAACATCTCTTCATGCAAGTTCAATAACGTCAATTCTCAAATTGAACATCCCGTTGTTTATTGAAAAGCCGGTATTTGAATCATTGGAATATGACGATTTGCTGAATAATATCTCAAAAATAGGGTTAATCACCTATGTAGCATGTAATCTCCGATTTCTTGATAGCCTAAAGTTTTTGCATGATTATATACAAAACAATCCCAATCAAAGGATTAACGAAGTAAATGTATATTGTGGGTCGTATCTTCCTGAATGGCGTCCAGGAACGGATTATAGGAAATGCTATAGTGCTATACCTGAGCTTGGTGGAGGTGTACATATTGATTTGATTCACGACATTGACTATGTGTATTGGATATTCGGTAAGCCTATTGCATCTAATGGAATATGCAGGAATGTTTCTTCCTTGGATATAAGAGCAATAGACTATGCAAATTATCAACTTATCTACCCTGGATTCACAGCGTCAATAATTTTAAATTATTACCGGCGTGACTATAAGCGTAAGTTAGAAGTGGTATTTGAGAACTCAACATGGACTGTAGATATAAAATCAAACTCCATATATAACGAGAACGGCTGTCTAATTTTCAAAGGAGAAAATTCTCCTATTGAAACATATAAGACGCAACTTGAATACTTTATTAATTCTATAACCAATGGAGATAAGCCGGAAAACGATGTAAACACAGCTTATGATGTACTAAAAATATGTTTAAGTTATGAAAGACTTAAGTAACAAAATCGTAATAGTCACCGGAGCAAACGGGCTTATAGGCAAAGAGATTGTGCATGAACTTGAAGAACATGCCGCAACTATCATTGCTGCTGATATTGCTTTTGAAACAGAGGTGATCGATGAGAAGAAATCAACATTTAAACTCGATTTAAGCGACAATACATCGATTGATTCGCTCGTTGAGTTTGCAATGGATAACTATGGTCGTATAGATGGACTTATAAATGCGGCCTATCCAAGGACTAAAGACTGGGGTAAATACAAATTTGAAGATACACCATTTACCCATTGGAAAAAGAATGTGGAATTACAACTTAATTCGGTATTCTACCTTGATCAGCAAGTCCTTAAAGTGATGGAGGCACAAAAATTCGGTTCTATAGTTAATTTTGGCTCTATATACGGCATTGTCGGCAATGATTTCACAATATATGAAGATTACGGTGGAACATCACCGGCTGAATATTGTGCTGTAAAAGGTGGTATAATTAATTTTACCAGATATCTTGCATCATACTTCGGTAAGTATAATGTCCGTGTCAATTGTGTATGCCCAGGCGGTATATGGGACAATCAGCGTGAGGAATTTGTCAGAAACTATAACCACCGCTGTCCCATGAAACGAATGGGGAATCCCGACGATATCGCACCGTTGTGTCTGTTCCTTATTTCCGATGGTGCTAAATATATAACAGGACAAATAATCGCATCCGATGGCGGATGGACTGCAATATGACAACACTGCTTCCCAAAGAAGAAATTAAAGAGTTATTGCATCGGCAACTCAGCAATTTCTTTCCTATTTCAGATAAAGAGAGAGAAATTATTAGTGAAGCCTTTCCGGTAGCTTTACTTCGATGTGAAAAGTGCTTTAAAGGTATTGAAAACAAGTAGTATCATAAAAAGGATGAGGTGTTTTTCTCTCCATTTCACTCGGGACAATGGCTCTTATTTCTACTATATTTGGCAAATACAGTATCTCTACCTTTTTTAATCGTTGTTAACAAATGGGGGGGGTAAATAAAGTATTGGCAGATAAAATATATTATCTGAACAAGATAATGCATTCCGTGGATATTTATCATGAAGTAGAGATTCCTGATGTTATGTTTTTTGAACATCCGGTGGGAACTGTTCTAGGACGAGGCAAATATCAAAACGGACTTATCATATACCAAAATTGCACAGTTGGAGGCAACAAGGGACATTATCCAACCATTGGTAAAAATTTCCACATGATGTCAGGTAGCAAGATTCTCGGAAATTCTATCGTTGGTGACAATGTCACTCTTGCAGCAAACACTTATGTAAAAGATACAAATATCCCCTCTGATGCAACCGTATTTGGATCTTCGCCTAATTTAATTATTAAATATCTTTCAAAATAATGCAACGTTTTTGTATCCACCAATCAGCAAAAATATTAAATGCATTAATACAATTAAATAACCTTCACAGCTATGCGATGACCTTGTTTGTCATTGACGATGAGGGACGGATGATTGGCACATTAACTGACGGAGATATCCGCAGGGCTTTGATTTCAGGAAAAAGCTTGGACTCTTGTGTGTCCGAAGCAATGCACACCTCATTTTCGGCAATTCATGACCAAAACGACATAAAGGCCATAAAAAAGTTACGGGAATTGAACATCATACTTGTCCCGTTGCTTGACCGGAATGATCATATAATAGAAGTGCTCGATCTTTCCGCCAACCTGTCGGCGCTCCCGATTGACGCTGTCCTTATGGCCGGAGGCAAAGGCGAGAGGCTGCGTCCGTTGACACAGAATACACCAAAGCCATTGTTAAAAATCGGCGACAAAGCGATAATTGACCGCAATATCGACCGCTTGATAGAGTACGGCATAAACCACATATCAGTCACGGTCAATTATCTCAAGGAGCAATTGATCAAACACTATGCCGAACCTAAGCCGTCAGGTATCAAAGTACAATGTGTTGCAGAAAAGCAATTTTTTGGAACGATAGGAGCGTTGAGCCTTGTCAAAGAGTTTCACAATGAAACAATCCTTGTGATGAATTCTGACCTGCTGACCGACATTGACTATGAGGATTTCTTCCTTCACTTCCAAGAACATGAAGCAATGATGTCGGCAGCCGCTATACCCTACACCATCTCAATTCCGTACGGGATATTCGACCTCGACGGTCGCAATATAAAAGGAGTGTCAGAAAAACCTGTATACAACCATTACGCTAATGCCGGCATCTATCTTATTCGCAAAGAAGCGTTGCGTTATATACCCAAAGAGAAAGTGTTTAATGCGACCGACCTAATAGATGCACTCGCTGCCGACGGTCAAAAAGTGATTCGCTATCCTCTCACAGGCCTTTGGATCGACATCGGAACCCCCGAAGAATACCGCCACGCTCAAGAACTAATTAAACACATAAAATAAAAAAATGAGAACAGTTTTAATTGCAGGTGCTGGACAATTAGGGAGTCGCCATCTGCAAGGAGTTAAACAATCAGAACATGAATTGGATATTTGGGTATATGATCCTAGTCGGGACGCATTAATTATTGCTGAAGAACGATATAAGCAAATTAAAGATATATCCGAAAAGAAGGTTCATTTCATTCAAACTATGGAAGAAATTCCTCAAAATATAGATATTGCTATTATTGCTTCAAGTTCAAAACCTCGATATGCAATTGTAACTGAACTTCTATATACTCATAATGTGAGATATCTTATTTTGGAAAAATTTCTTTTCCCTCGAATGAGTGATTATGACAATATATCATCTCTTTTACTCGAGAAAAAAGTTAAAGCTTATGTAAATTGTCCTCGACGTATGTATGAGTGCTATGATATTATAAAAAGCCATATCGACAAGAATAAACCTATTGCCTTTTCTATGTCTGGCAAAAATTGGGGCTTATGCTGCAACTCAATACACTTTATAGACATATTTATGTATATTTCCGGTGAAAAAGATTATAAAATAAATCTTGATGCGCTATCTAATGAAGTAATAGACAGTAAGCGTGTCGGTTATATTGAACTGCTTGGCACAATAGATATAACGACATGTAACGGACATAAACTGACCCTAACATCTACAATGGAATATGAAGATGAACCACGTATAATAATAGATAATGGAAATCTAAATATTAATCTAAATGAAGGAACCGGAGAATTAAACATAGATGGGAAAATATACAAATCAGAGCTTAAATATCAAAGCGAACTTTCCGGAACTATAGTAGATCAGCTAATAAACATTGGAGATTGTAAACTCACACCATACAATGAGTCTGCGATATACCATAAGAGATTTTTGAGCACAATTGCTCCCTTCATAAATAGAATTAAGGGCTGGACCTCTGATTCTTGCCCAATTACTTAATTATAAAATATATGGTAAATATTTGGATTGTTGGCGCAGGATCTATTGCGCAAGAATACGCTAAGATAATCGATACTCTTGGATATGAATTCCTCATTATTGGAAGAGGGAAAGAGAAAGTCGCTGAAATTAAAGGGAAAACACATTATAATGTGGTTTCCGGGGGTGTGGATAGCTACATTGCAAATAACCCGAAGATTCCTGAATATGCTATTGTGGCAACAAATATTAGTTCATTGTCATCTTCTTGTATTTCGCTAATGAAATATGGAGTTAAAAATATACTCTGCGAAAAACCTGGATTCCTATATCCAGAAGAATGTGAAATTGTAGCTAAGGTGGCAAAAGAAAACAATTGCAAAGTATTTATTGCTTACAATCGTAGATTTTTTGCTTCTGTAAATAAAGCAATGGAAATAATAAGGAAAGATGGTGGAGTAAAATCCTTTAATTTTGAATTTACAGAATGGGGACATGTCATAGAAAAGCTTAATAAACCTAAAGAAGATTTGGATAATTGGTTATATGCAAATTCTTCTCATGTCATTGACCTCGCTTTTTTTCTTGGTGGAACTCCTGTAGATATAAATTGTATTACTTCAGGAGAAATTTCTTGGCATAAGCCTGCCATTTTTGCAGGTTCCGGCATATCAAATAAAGGCGCAATTTTCAGCTATTCTTCAAATTGGGGTGCTCCGGGACGCTGGGGTGTGGAAGTATTAACTTCAACACATCGGCTATACTTAAGGCCAATGGAAAAGCTTCAAATCCAACAATTAGGTAGTGTTGCAGTTAGTCCCGTTGATATTGATTATTCCTTAGATGAGAAGTTTAAACCAGGATTCTTCCTTGAAACAAAAGCATTTTTGGGAGGGAACTATGATCATCTTTGCTCCATTGAAGAACAAAAGAATCATGTTATAAAGATTTATAATCGAATTGTCGGTAAACAATGAGAAGAATTGTTATTTTTTCTGATTCTTTAGCACTTCCAAGAAAAGAACCTCAAGAAACTATTTATGAAGATACTTATCCATATCTTTTAAGAAATAGATATGAAGTATTTCAATTTTCAAAAGGAGGAGGATTGATTCAAGAATTAGTCAGTCAGGCGTTCTATTTTAAACAATATAATCCCGATATGGTAATACTACATTGCGGGATTGTAGATTGTGCTTGCCGAGCCTTTACTCATAAAGAAGAGCTTTTCTTTCAAAGTAATATTATTGGCAAAATTATACGAAAGCTTCTTTCTACAATTATAACTACAAAAAGGATACGCAATTTCAGACGCAAATCCTGGACAACGCCCAAGGATTTTGTAAGACATATAGAACAACTAAAACAACAATTTTCTAATATTCCAGTATTTGCACTATCCATACTCCCTGTATCATGTGAATATGAAAGCAAAGTTCCCGGAATCAAATTTAAAGTTGAAAAATATAATGAATTATTGAAGGAGTCATTTGGTGATAAATTAATAGATCTTTCTGACATTCAGCAAATTGGAATAATGTCAGATGGACACCATCTGACAAAGGCTGGACATCAATATGTATTAAAAAAAATCATTGAAAAATTATTGATATTTAATTTGTAAATTAAATAGCCATTTGTTGCAGTGAATCTAAAATCCAATATAACACAAATAACTCACAGTCAGAATTTTCGCCACGGAATACTCTATACGATATTTTCGTTTATCAACAGCGGAATTGGATTTATTCTGTTGTTGATACTCGCACAGTACCTAACTCCGGCTGATTACGGATCACTCAATCTGTTCACAACATTTGTAACTCTTCTTAACATTGTCATAGCTCTATGCACAACATCTTATATCACTGTTTCCTTCTTTCAGAAACCGAAAGAAACCCTATGTCAGATTATATTGATAGCTTTTAGTACAGCTACTGGTATGCTGGTGCTTATTGCCATTGTGATGCTGTTTTTTCCTGCATTTGTGGAGCAATCCGTTGGCATCCCCGTCGAATATCTATGGTTAGGTGTGATGATATGCTACTTTGGCATATTTAACTCAGTAAACTTAGACATATGGCGGCTGGAGGAAAAACCTGTAACCTACGGCATCTATGGCGTTTCATTTGCTGTATGTAACTTCATCCTGTCCTTTTGGTTAATAGTTGGACTAAAATACGGATGGCAAGGACGTGTTTACGCATGGTTTCTTCTTGGAGTGCTATACTTCATTATAAGCATTGTTTTTCTTATAAAACGCCGATATCTTGTTCTGTCACGCACCTCTTGGAATTTGATTAAAGAAACATTTATCTATGCGCTTCCACTACTTCCCCACACTGCTTCATTTTGGCTCAAGCAGGGTCTTGATCGATACATTATCAATTACTTCCACGGTCAGGCAGATGTAGGCTATTTCAGTTTTGCCATGAATCTTGCTGCTATCATTACAATGATAGGCACGGCATTTAATGCAACAAACTCCGTTTATATCTACAAAAAACTCGCTGAAGGTTATCATAGAGTACGGAACATTTTGAGTAAGCAGACAAAAATAATGACACTTGTATTCTTTATAATAAGTATCACAGTCGGTTTGTTTGCATTGGGGCTAATACATTTCTTTATACCTCGTTATGATGGGAGTATTCAATATATTATGCCATTATGCATTGGCTCATTCGCTCACTGCATTTATTTCCTTTGGGGTAATTATCTTTTCTACTATAAAAAGACAAAGCAACTTATGCATATTACTCTTTCCACTGCTCTTCTCCAAGTCATTCTCTCGATATGGCTCACCCCATACTCTCCCCTCTATACTGCCTACATATCCATGTCTATCACCATTCTCACAATGACACTCGTATGGCTTAAATCAAAAAAAGTACTTAAAAATAATACCGGACGAGTATGATATTTATATGAGAAAGTTTATACTAATTGACCACGAACCATGGATTAAGAATAGCGAAACGTTCTTAAAGCCATTTGAAGAGGCACATATACCACATGAAGTCTGGAATATTAGTGGACTTGTCCATAATAATCTCAAAATGGACATCTCTGTTAATATGCCAAAAGGGAGCAAATCAATTTATAATATTAAAGAATTTATTAGCTGCTTAAATAACGAAGATTGTTCAAATTTAGCAATCATAGAATACTTTCCTAGGATATGGTCTACACGTAAAATTCTTAAAGAGTTATCTATAAGGAAAGTTCCGTCTATAAGAATAGAAAACTACGGGAATTGTTTTTCTCCCAAAATCCCTTATATCAAACAGATATTGAATTTATCTATAACAGATTTAATTTTTAAAGTAAATTCAAAATTAAAACACTATCTATTTGATATATATACCAGATACAATAAAATTCCGCCTCGATTATTTGTATTATCTTCTAACGCTACACAATTTAGAACTCACGCATATAATAACCCCGATTATGAAAATTATAAATTTAACAATCAGGTTCCCATCATTCAATCGGATTATTTAGTATTTTGCGACATATATTTCCCATATCACCCAGATTTTCAAATCCTATATGGTTCAAAATACAAAATGACAGGTGAGCATTATTATTATTTAATGAACAAGGTATTTGCAACTTTAGAAGATAAATATAAAATACCTGTCATTATAGCTGCTCATCCAAAGTCAGACTATAGGGGCGATGAGTTCAACGGGCGAAAGATAATTAAATATCAGACAAATAATCTTGTCTGTAATTCCAAGGGAGTAATATTACACCAAAGCGCCTCTCTATCTTATACTGTTCTTTACAATAAACCTCTTATTCTTATAAATATCGATGATTTTAATGTGTACCCAATATTGAGAAATATTGTAAAACGACAAGCTGAATTTATAGGTCATGACTATTATGACATAAACTCCGATTTTAATGACTGGGATACATTAAAACTAGAAAAAATTAACGAAAACATTAGACATGAATATATATATAAATATTTGACATCTAGAGAAACCGAAAATATTCCTAACTATATTACATTAAAAAGAATTTTAAGCTCATTATGAATTCCGAAAATATTAGAAAAATATTCCATCCATTTACGAAAATCCCTGGCGTTCGTCTTTTTTTAGGTGGATTATATCGACAATTCATATATAATCCTATCCGAAAAAAAGAAATTGCTCTATTTCAAAAAAATGCATTGTCTGTTTTAACAGAATTCGATGATATTTTAAAAGAAAGCAATGTCCCATATTGTTTATTTTGGGGTTCTTTAATAGGAGCTGTAAGAGAGCATGGTTTTATAAAACATGATTTTGATATCGATGTAGCAATGTGGCATAAGGATTATACTCCTGAATTAAAGCAGGCACTTATCGATGCCGGCTTTAAACATAAACATCGTTTTCTTGTTGATCGTGGAATCTCCGGTATGGAAGATACATTTGAAAAAAGTGGTGTCGCAATCGATATATTCTACTTTTTTAAGGATAATGAATCCCAAAAATCCTATTGTTGCTCATTCGATTATATCAATGGCGAGGTTACATGGGAAGATTGTATCCGTAAATACCATACAATCAATTTATACAGATTCTTTTTCGACCTACCCAGCCAATTCAAATATGTGCCATTTGAAAACATATCATTGCCAATTCCTGAAAATTATGATGAAATTCTTCGTTCATATTACGGTAATGACTACATGATACCTAACCCCAATTGGCCAGGAGGAGAACCTGACGAAAATAAATGGAACGATAGAATGATTGATTATCTGACATTCGATTAAATCCATATTATATGGAATCCTCGATATTTCAAAATATATATTGCCTTATTTTCTACTTATTTGTTATTGCATTCGCATACAATGGCAATTTGAACAGCAAATTAAGGACTTGCTATCAAGCAAATTTAAAGATATTCATGTTCCTTTCATGCCTTATATTTGCCTTAACATATTTTGCCGATAGCGATTATTTCCACTACAAGATTTTATTGAACGATATTGAAACCAATCGCCTGTCGGCTAGCATTGAAGATATATATATATCATTGGCGAAATGTGTAAATTATAATTATATTCTATTCCGACTTTTTATATGGGGTGGTGCATTATTTATTTTTTGCAAAACTGCTTCAATTAATAAAATCAATATAAACCATGTTCTATATTTACTATTTGTAGTATACATTGCAATATTTTCCTATGCAAGAGCTACACTGGGTATGAGTATATTGTTTTTAGGACTATCTGTTTACATTAATTCCAAATCCATTTTTAAGAAATCCATCGGAATAGTAATATTAATTTGTTCATATTTTTTTCATCATTCTCTAATTATTGCAATTATTCTTGCATTATTATCTATTCCCTTTAAATTAACTTATCGAAATTTAGCTATATTAGTATTTATTGCTTTTTTAGTTGCAATTTCTATAGTTAATGTATTCAGCTATATGTTTATCAATCCTATAGCAAATGAATATTTAATGAACAAGTTGACCTATTACACCTCAGAAACATATAACGAGTCAAATCTAACCATATTGGGGAAATTCAAATTCTTATTAGAAACATTAAGTTTCGTAGTTCCTGTGTATATTTCAACAATCAGCATACTTAAGAATAACATAAACAACTTGAAAGAATTCAAACTTGAAAACATACTAAATAATACTGCACTATTTATTGTAACTCTTTCAATTGTCCTTAGCTTTCTTCCCTTAGCTACAAATGTTTTTGCTTATAGGATTAGATATATGGCCTTTATTCCTATATGCATTGTTCTAACCTCTTTGGTTGACAAAAAAATAGTTAACCTGAAAAATTATAAAATTTGTCTAAGCATAGGATTTACTTGTGAGATAATGGGTCTAATTTCTAATCTAAAAAATAGTTTATGAAAATTGCATACACTATTTCCGGCTTATATAATTCGGGAGGGATGGAGAATATCCTCATTCAAAAGGCAAATTATTTAGCCGACATATTAGGATATAACATTACAATAATAACTACCGATCAGAAAAATCATCCTACATTTTTCCCTATTTCAAAAAACATTGAGTTAATCGACCTTGGGATTAATTATTGCGACGCAAAATCCAGCCATTTGTGGCATTTAAAAAAATATTTATTGAAAAACAACCATAAGCAATCTTTAGCCGATTTACTTTATAAAAAACAATTTGATATTGTAATATCTCTAATGGATTTTGATTTCAGTTTTTTGCACTCATTAAAAGATGGTAGTCGAAAAATTTTAGAATATCATTTTGCAAAATATAGTAAAGTAAATGCGACAAATAATAAGTTAAAGAAATTTTTACAAAGAGTAAGAATAGAACGATGGAGTACAATCGTTTCAAAGTATGAAAAATTTATTGTACTCACTTACGAAGATAAGAACCAATGGAAAAATCTTAAAAATATATCTGTTATCCCTAATTTCATTAACTCAATTCCTAATATTCAGGCACAATTAGCTAATAAACGAGTGATATCTGTTGGTAGAGCAGATTTTCAGAAAGGATTTGATGTATTGATAGATGCATGGAAATTTGTCCACGACTCTCATCCTGATTGGGAACTAAATATAATTGGAGGAGGAGAAAAACAGCATCTGTACGACCAAATCAAAGAACTCAAACTTTCTAAATCCATAAAACTTCTTCCGCCCACCAAAGACATAGGAAAAGAATATGCCAATAGTTCTTTATATGTAATGAGTTCCCGTTATGAAGGATTACCATTAGTTTTACTTGAAGCTATGTCTTTCGGACTACCAATTGTTTCATTTGATTGCCCCTGCGGACCAAAAGACATATTAAAACCGACATATAGCACTCTAGTTAAATCAGGAGATATAAGAGCTCTTGCTAATGCAATTATAGAATGGATAAGCGACATAGACCGCCGAATATACGCAGGCAATAAAGCTAGGGAAGAAGCAAATCTTTACTTAAAAGATCAAATTATGAATATATGGGATAATCTCTTTAAATCACTAAAATAATTAATGACAAATCATTCTGACTTCTAACAATTGCTTAGTTGTCGAAACAATATATTTCCGTATCGTTTTTTTGTAGAAATTAAAAATACGACAATTAACTGATTCTTAAATCTCTTATCTATGCAAAAACCATGTTTATCAATACTATAATTATGATTTCTAATATATAATTTTTATATCCACCATTATATGCATGGGAATAAAGCTCAAGATAGAAATCGTCTTAGCTGATATTTAAAACTCATATTTTCAAAATTGGATAAATAATCACAAATGGTTTCAATAATAATACCAACATACAATGTCAGTGAATACATTGATAAATGCCTTTATTCTATTGAAGCCCAATCCTATAATGATATTGAAATTATTATTATAGATGATGGGTCTTCGGATGATACCCTATATAAAGTGAAGCAATTTGCTAAATCATCCTCACGAAATTACAAAATTATATCTCAAAAAAATTATGGTCAAAGTGTTGCTCGAAATCGAGGCATAAAAGAGGCCATAGGCGAATACATTATATTTGTTGATAGCGATGACTGGTTGAGTTCCGATGATGCAATAAAAAAGATGGTTGATATAATTGCATCAGAAAATGCTGATTATGCACAATGCTCCTTTGAGTTTGTAAAACATCGCAAATCATCAAGTTATATAGTTCCTAATAAAGAATCAATATCTGGAATTCAGCCTCTCTTAGACACTCTCAAAGTAAAGGATTTATATACTTCACCATGGGGGAAAATCTATTCTACCGATTTCATTAGAAAAAACAGTTTATATTTCATGGATGGAGTGGTTAATGAAGATACAGGTTTTTCAATATCAATTGCAGCAAAAGCGTCTAAAGTTGCATTCCTAAATGATATTGTATATAGCTCCCGTGAACGAGAAGGGAGCACCTCTCGTGCGTCTTTTATTCGTATGTTTATGACAATGCATCAAGTACTTTCTAGCACAAGAGAATTTCTAAAAAATAACAATAAGTACAACACAAACATTAAAAATCTATTTGAATCCAGATATTTAAGATCTATGTTATACAACTTAATGCAAACGGCGCAAAGGAGCAATTATAGAACATACATAGAGGACCGTAACTATTGTTTCCTCAATACTGACTATCTATCAAAACTTCATTATAAGACATTTTTACCATTAAAACATAAATTATTGGCGACCCTTTCCTGTAATGAAGTCTTATTTTTCTGTACCGCCAAATGTCTTAAAATTTTAGGATTTAGAATGCACTAAATATAAAAATTCATGAAATACGATTTTCTGATTGTTGGTGCCGGGCTGGCCGGAGCCACAGCTGCTCATGAGCTTAGCAAAGCTGGGAAGAGATGTCTTGTTATAGAAAAAAGATCTCATATAGCGGGAAATATCTATACCGAGAAGGTTGATGGAATCAATGTTCATAAATATGGTGCGCATATATTCCATACTTCAGACAAAAGAATTTGGGATTATGTAAATTCATTTGTAGAGTTCAATCGTTATACGAACTGTCCGATTGCGAAAGCTCCTGATGGTAAGCTTTATAATCTTCCTTTCAATATGAACACGTTTTATCAGATGTGGGGGGTAAAGACTCCGGCTGATGCACAAATCAAACTTGATGAACAACGGCGGGAGATTATTGAAAAGATGCATTCGGAAGGCATAACTGAGCCACGGAATCTTGAAGAACAGGCGTTGACGCTTATCGGCAAAGATATATATGAGCAATTAATCAAGTATTATACTGAGAAGCAGTGGGGACGACCTTGCAACGAGCTTCCGGCATTCATAATCCGAAGGCTTCCGGTCCGACTTACTTTCGACAACAACTATTTCAATGACAGTTACCAAGGAATTCCAATCGGAGGCTATACTAAGCTCATCGAAAAAATGCTCAATGGCACCGAGATCAGATTAAACACTGACTTTTTTGAAAATAGGACAGAACTCGAATCAATAGCTGATAAAATCATCTACTCTGGTGAGATTGACCGTTTTTATGATTACAAATTTGGACATCTACAATACCGCACAGTAAGCTTTGAAACCGAAACTTTGAATGGCACACCAAATTATCAAGGCAATGCCGTTGTAAATTATACCGACAGGGCAACACCGTTTACCCGTATTATTGAGCATAAACATTTTGAGGCTTTCGGAAATGAGGTATATAATAATCCATGCACAATAATATCACGTGAGTATTCAACCGAATGGAGTCCCGGAGATGAGCCTTATTATCCGGTCAATGATGAGCGTAATAGCTCTGTATATAAAAAATACAAGGAACTTGCCGACAAAGAACCGAATGTAATATTCTGTGGCCGCCTTGCTGAATACCGCTATTATGACATGCATCAAGTGATAGCACAAACACTTGATAAAATAAAAGATCTTATTTAATGACAGCAATAAACAAGAATAGGCAAATGGTGCTTCTAACACTCTTTGCCATGACACTCGTTGTTATTGGACATAGTGATATTACGCCTGATTTTAAGAATTTATGGATATATAAATGGGTATATAGTTTTCACATGCCATTGTTTTTCTTTATATCCGGATTCCTGTTTTGCCTCACAATGCCGTCAGATAGGCTGAAAGCAACTAGCATGGTATCATTTATGAAGAAAAAAGCAATCAGGCTATTGATTCCGTTTTTATTTATTAATACCATAATTTTCATTGTAAAATCAACATTAATATCCGATATCTCATTAATGCAACATCCCGTATCATTGAGTCCGAAGTCTGCAATTGATGCAACCTTTTTTCATCCGATGGGTTTCATGTGGTTTCTTCCTGCGTTATTTTCAATCTTTCTTATATTATTCCCCTTATTTAAATTTCTGAAAATAAATAACATAACTGGGGGGGGTATTTAGTTTCAATGACATTGATTCTATTAACTATCTTAGCCTTAGACTTCTTCATGCCTAAAATATCGTTTATACAGATTTCTTCAGCCATTCACTATTTAACATATTTCTTATTGGGAATACTTTATTGTGAATATAAACCATCAATAGATGGCTTTATCAGAAAATATTGGATATTGATTGGTTTGGTATTTTTGATTCTGTCAATATCATTGATTCTGCCAAAATCGGTTTCTGCTTTATGCGGGATATTATTCAGCGTAACATTTGCCTTGATTTTAGAAGAACGGTGCTCTGATAAGTTAGTTAAAATATCAGGACTGTGTTATGCTGTATTTTTGCTGTCATATTTCCCGCAGATGTTTATCCGTGGACCGATTGCTCATAGATTTCCGGAGGTTAACAAATATATATTTTCCGGGATCTCTTTTTTGTTAGGATTGATTATCCCAATATGTTTTGGGCTCGTATTTTTAAAATTAAAAAGCAAATACCATCGATTAGGCAAATTTGGATTACTAATTGGTCTGTAATATATTTTTAATAAATGGAAAAAGAATTAGTTTCAATAATCACTCCTATGTACAAGGGAGCTGCATTTGTAGGAGAAACAATCTGTAGCGTGCTTTCTCAAAAGTATGACAATTGGGAAATGATAATTGTCGATGATTGTTCCCCGGATAATGGTGCCGGCATTAATGAAGTGATAAAATATTCAAACGGAGATCAGCGCATCAAATTAATTGCCAGCAAAGAAAATCGTGGTTCATCCGGAGCAAGAAATATCGCTCTCCGAGAAGCAAATGGCCGTTATGTAGCATTCCTTGATTCTGATGATATATGGCACTCCGATTTCCTTGAAAAGCAATTGAAATTCATGGCTGAAAAGGATGCCCCCTTGGTATTCTCATCCTACCGAAGAATTGAAGAGAACACAAAGGAAGAACTTCTTTGCCCCTTCATTGTTCCTGAAAAAGTATGCTACAAATCACTTCTAAAAACTTGTCCAATTTTTCCATCCACCGCAATATATGACACAAAAAAGACTCCCAAAATATTCTTTAATGAAAATTTAGGAAGCATGAGGGATGACTATGTATATTGGCTTAAAATGTTCAAAGACATTGAGTACGGTTATGGTAATCCCGAAATTTTAGTTGACTATAGAATGCGTAAAACTTCTGTTACCGGCAATAAGACTAAAGTCATAAAGCCCCAATGGAATGTTCTTTACAAAATCGAGAAAATCGGATTGATTCCGAGTTTATATAACATTATATGTTGGGCATGGATTTCCTATTTTAAATACAGGAAATGACCATAATAAAATAAATTGTTAGACATGTAATAAAATTAAAAACAAAATAAACATAATCTTACAATTCAAGGCCCGGCAACTTGGCGATGGTTGTCGGGCCTTGAATTATATATGTTAGGTTGCCTTATGTCTTGATTGTATTTCCTTGATTTATATATCACCTAAAGCGGGCAAGCGAGCGGGGCGGGAGCGGGAGCAAGGTTACTTGGTGGTGAGGAGGGTTTTGGTGGGCTTGAGGCCGGGGGAAGAGGCGGTCAAGGTCACTTTTCCGGGCGCGAGGGTCGAGCGGAGTATCACGGTAGCGGTGCCGTTATAGAGTCGGCGTGTGTCACCCGTTGTCAGTTCCTCGCTCGTTATGTCGCCGTTAATCACGCCCACAATCTCGGCAGGGCCGTCAACCGTAAACTTAACCTGTGCATCGGCGCCGTGTACGCGCCGGCCTTTGCTGTCCACAGCCTCCACGCGTATGTGCTGAAGGTCGCTGCCGTCGGCCTTCCAGTCGCCATTATCGGGAATCGCATTAAGCCTTTTTGCCTCTCCGGCAGTTTCAATGCGGTGACGGGCCACGGGCTTTGAGTCGCCCGATCGATAGGCCACAGCCTCCACATATCCCGGTTTATAAGGTATGCTGTCCCACAATATGCGGTTGCGCACCTTTGAGTCCGTGCGGTCGTTCATGCGGCGTCCCATGCTCCGTCCGTTTACAATCAGTTCCACCTCATCGGCATTGGTATAGGTGTAAAGCGACACCTTGCATCCCGGCAATCGGTTCCAATGGTCTGACATACGCTTTGAGCCCACCTTCACATCATTCCACACCGTGTTGTAGTCGCTGTCAATTATGCCAATGTGCACCACAGGCTCGTCGGGCTTGAAGAGACTCCGCAGGAAATATGCTATGGGCTTAGGCTCCAGTGAGATGTCAAACACGCCCTCGTTCCAACCCTTCGCGGGCCATCCGTGCGATTCACCCAGATAATCTATCATTCCCCAGTAAGCAAGACCTATTACGCGGTCAAGGTCCATGTCAAAATAGTTTGGCCCCATGTTGGATGTATTGGCCTCGCTCTGGTAAAACATCATCCAGGGGAAGCGACGGCTGTCGCCCGGGAAATACATGTAGCGGTAATTGTAAGCGGCGATATCGGTTTCCAGTGCCAACGGAGCCGGAAGCGAGTCGGTCGACTGATTTCGGCCTCGCGGATGCATGGCCACTGTCACGGGACGGGTTTTGTCATATCGGTGCAGAAGCTCACGCTGCATCTTATAGGGCGTCACACCCCAGTCGGCATAAGGAATGTCCCACAGAGTCTGCAATTCATTGCCAAGACTCCACATTATCACCGACGGATGGTTGCGGTCGCGCTTTATAAACTCGGGCACATCATGGGGCCACTGTTCAACCCAGTCCTTGCGTCCGCCGGCATACTGAGTGAGCCATTTGTCATACAATTCGTCAACCACAAGTATTCCGTAACGGTCACACAGGTCAAGAAACGATGAACTATAGGGATTGTGGGATGTGCGCACATGGTTGAACCCGAAATCCTTCAGCAGTTCAATGCGCTTCTCCATTGCACGTTCATAGGCCGCAGCGCCAAGTGACCCGAGGGTATGGTGATTGGCTATTCCCTTAAGCAGCACCTTCTTGCCGTTAAGCTTAAATCCAAATTCAGGCGAATACTCGATTGTGCGTATTCCGAAAGTCGATTCGACACGGTCGGCCAACTTTCCGTCGCTATCATAAACCGATGCTACCGCCTTGTACAGCGCCGGATTCTCACAGCTCCACAATTCAGGCGATGCTATCGTAAGACTGTCGAGCAGATACTCCTTAACTCGCTGACGGCCGTTGACATCAAGAGCTATCACCTTGTCGCTTATTGTGTCGCCCGATGGATTTACGATGTTCAGTCGCGCTTTCATCGTCTTGTCACCGGCGATATTATTGGCTATCTCACCCTCTACCCTTACAACCGCCATGTCATCACTCACCACGGGAGTCGTTATGTAGAGCGGATGCCGCGTAAAGTATCGGTCGGCGTCGGTTATTATCAATTTCACATCGCGAAACAGGCCTCCGCCAGTGTACCATCGTGAATTTTCGGGCTGTCCCGTATCGGCTCTTACGGCAATCACGTTAGGCTCGCCCCATTTCAACAAGTCGGTTATGTCCACCTCCGTGCCGAGATAACCGTAATCGGTTCCGCCGACGCGCTCTCCGTTAAGATATATGTCACCTGTAAGCATAATTCCCTCGAAGTCAAGCAAAACGCGGCGGTCTTTCCACTCATCCCGAGGCACTATACTTTTTCTGTACCAACCCTTGCCCACCTCCTTGAATCCTCGTGCGCTCAGTCGGCTCTTTATGTTGGCCACAGGATTGTCAAGGTCGGGCATCTCGTCGGGCGACGGTTCAACCCAGGGCTGTGATATCTGAAAATCATGAGGCACATTGATCACTTCCCAATCGCCATCATCGACATCGGGCGATTTCCACATTTTAGAATCTCCCCGATGAAACCGCCAGTCACGATTCAAGTCTATGACCTCGCGGGCATTGAGCATTAGGGATGTCACTATAAGCATCAAAGCAATAGCTGCACGTTCTTTCTTCATGGATAAATGGATTATTTGATCAGTTTTCAATTTTTTCACGTTCAACAAAGATAGTAATTTCATGCAACAACCACAACAACAAAATATTTCCCCCACAGTAAGCGCGATTTAACGAAAATGCCTAAATTTGTAATAGCGCTGATGGCGTGAACACAAAAACATCAATAAAAACCGAAAAATTATGAAACGTATACTCATGGCGATATTGGCCGCATTGGGCATCTGCACAAGTTGCTCGGCCTCCGATGTCAACGAACTCTCTCCGCAGCAATTCAACGATGCCGTAAACACCGACTCGATGGCTGTCGTGATTGATGTGCGCAAACCGTCGGAATATGCCGAGGGGCATCTTAAAAACGCACAATTGCTTGATTTTCTTGACGAGCCGGCATTTGACGAAGGCATAAAGAAGCTTGACAAGACAAAGCATTACTATATCTATTGCCGCAGCGGACGCCGCAGTCACAATGCTGCCGAGAAGATGCAGAAACTTGGATTGACCGTCTACGACATGAGAGGCGGCATACTGAGCTGGAACCGACAAGGACTCCCCGTTACAACCGAATAAAGTAAACTCCGATGGCTAAACAAGAGTATATCATCAAGAACCGCGAATGGCTCCAAAACAAAGCCAATGAACCCGGCGTACTCCCTATTGACAAGGGCATCTACTATAAAGTGTTGAAACGTGGCCGCCCCGACTCTCCTTCGCCCAATCGCAACAGCGTCGTGACCGTCCACTACACCGGACGCACAATCAACGGCAAGCAATTTGACAGCAACCGGGGAGGCGCTCACGTAGCCATGCGACTGCGTGAGCTGATTCAAGGATGGATCATAGCCCTGCAGCAAATGCATGTCGGCGACAAATGGGAAATATACCTCCCTGCCGAAATGGGTTATGGCCGCCTGTCCCAGCCTGGCATCCCCGGCGGCTCAACCCTCATATTCGAGATTGAGCTACACGGAGTCATGTAACCCCCTCCTCTCCCCCACGCCTACACGAGGCTGCCGAAGCGCCAACCACGCACCCCGGCAGCCTCGATACATACCTTCATTCTAAATACATTTAGATACCTTTATTCAATAGAATTCACTCTCAATCACCCAAAGATAATCACCCGATACTCTTTGCCCTCAACATAATAACTGGCCGTGATTAATAAGGACATAATATGTTTCTCAACACATTCAATTGACGCCTCGGAAATTATTCGTAATTTTGCATTATAACAACCGCAAAATCAAAAAATGGCAGAAATTTCAATGCCGTTGATAAAGATACAGAACTATTAAGCTCCAAAGCAGCAGACTCAAACACTATAAAACTAAAAAATAACTGCGTATGGAGCTTTTCGTTTATTCGCTTGGAACTGAATGATAGTACAAACTATGACAAAAACAAAGGCAAAGCCCTTTCTCAAATGGGCAGGAGGCAAAACCCAGTTGCTTCCTACCATAGACTCATTTTTGCCGGAAACATTCCGTCACGAATATGATGTAACCTACATCGAACCGTTTGTGGGGGGAGGCGCTATGCTTTTTTTCATGCTTCAGAAGTATCCCAATATCAAAAGAGCTATTGTCAATGACATTAACCCCCATCTTATAAAGACCTATACCGTCATCCGTGACGAACCTTTTTCATTAATCGGCACCCTAAATGAACTCCAAAATACATTTAAGTCATTTGTTGAATATGATCAACAAAAAGATTTTTACCTCAATATAAGAAACCGATTTAACCAATCGCAATTGACTGATGTCGAAGAAGCTGCCTATATGATATTCCTGAATCGCACTTGTTTTAACGGCCTATATCGAGAGAACTCCAAAGGTGGATTTAACGTTCCGTTTGGACGATATGCCAATCCGACAATTTGCGATGAAGAGTTGATTCTCGCGGATAGTGAACTCTTGCAAAAAGTTGAACTGTTAAACGGGGATTTTTCGCATACTGCGGAACATGTTCAAGGATATACATTCTTTTATTTTGATCCACCTTATCGTCCTCTTGATGCCACATCAAGCTTCAATTCTTATGTAAAGGAATCGTTTGACGATAACGAGCAAATACGCCTGAAAGATTTTTACTCAAACCTCTCGGCAGGAGGGTGTTTTGCAATGCTCAGTAATTCAGACTGCAAAGGTCGCAATGTGGAAGATGACTTCTTTGATAAATTATATGAAGATTTCTTCATTGAGAGAGTATATGCCAAAAGGTGTATCAATGCCAATGCGACCAAACGCGGAACTCTAACAGAATTACTAATTAGAAACTACGAAAATTATCAGGGTGAACCCACAAACCTCTTTAACAGCTAAAGCCATGTCCGACAGATTTTCAGACTTCATGAAACCATTGAAAGAAACCCACTTTTCGCTAAAAGATTATGTAGATTTCCCTAAAGTTGCAGCCAATGTAGACGCGATTTCAATTAAGCTGAACCAGCTAAATTATCTTATTGGACAAGAAGACATGGCGGCTGCAGTGAAGAGATTGTGGGAAGAGAACCCAAAGGTGTTTACAGTGCTGGATGTACTCATCGCTGTTCGGGCAAAAGATAGGAAAAAAGCGATTGATGCCTATGGTAATATCTATCTTGTCAGCGATTACTTCAATTCTCCGGAACAGGTAACGACGTTTCTTGATGAAACCGGTCTAACCGAAGTCTTTCAGAAAAAGCAAATCAAAAATCTTGTGGACTATGTCTTTGGCGTAGAAGTAGGGCTTGATTCCAATGCACGCAAGAATCGAGGTGGACACATCATGGAGGGACTTGTTGCAAATATTCTGACAGCAAATGGAATCCCATTCGAGCAAGAAGTTTATTACACGGAGTTCCCTGAAATTGTGAGGGCATTAGGGGCCGACAATAAACGATTTGATTTCGTTATCCGCACTCCGCAGAAGGTTTATCTCATTGAGGCGAACTTCTACACAGGTGGAGGCTCAAAACTCAATGAAGTTGCACGTTCCTATTCCGAACTTGCCCCCAAGATAAACGCGGTCCCCGGATTTGAATTTGTATGGATAACAGACGGCATAGGTTGGGAATCAGCGCGGAATAAGCTTGAAGAAGCATTTGCGCATATTCCCAGTGTGTATAACCTTACAAATATCAACACTTTCATCGAGAAACTAAAATGATAAAAGGAGGAACAGGCGGAGCTAATACCTTGACTGGGTTAGTCTATGAAGGGAAAGTCGATTTAAAGACTTTTCTTAATCAACAACCGGGCTACCGTGTTGATGGAAGTCATGTGTTTTATCAGTACGAAGAAGTTGGGCAGATTTTCAAAAAACATGAATTGTATTCCCTGTTTTTAAAACCTCGTGGCGTAGATTGGAGAAATTGTATTTCTGCGAAATTGCTGCCTGATAATGGTATTTACGTTATCATCAACAATACAGTTTATATAATCGAGGTTAAAACTCAAAATGTCGGCGGAAGCGTTGATGAGAAACTCCAAACATGTGACTTTAAGAAAAAACAATATCAGAAGCTTTTCTTTCCTCTGAACATAGAGGTACAATATATTTATATTCTGGATGATTGGTTCAGAAATCCACGATATAAAGATGTGCTGGATTATATTATTTCAGTTGGATGTCAATATTATTTCCAGTACATTCCTCTCCAAAAACTTGGATTACCCGTTCCTACAGTTAGTTAATAACATAATGATAATCCCATTTTACAAATCAGATGACAGAGCCTTCACCATTGTCAATGGCGACTGTTTTGATGTGCTTCCACAGTTTGAATTTAAGTTTGATATGATTTTTGCCGACCCTCCATATTTCCTCTCTAACGGAGGTATAAGCTATCAAGCTGGTAAAGTTGTTTGTGTTGATAAAGGGGAATGGGATAAAGGGGGTAATCTTGAATCTATTATAGAATTTAATCGGAAATGGTTAAAACTATGCCGCGAAAAGCTAAAGGATAATGGGACAATTTGGATTTCCGGTACTCACCATAATGTTTTTGCTATCGCGAACTTGTTAACTGAACTTGGTTACAAAATTCTAAATGTAATAACTTGGGCCAAAACCAACCCTCCTCCTAATATATCATGTCGATTCTTTACCCATTCTACAGAATTCATTATCTGGGCGAGAAAGAGTAAGAAAGTTCCTCATAAGTATAATTACAAACTTATGAAAGCGATTAATAATGGCAAGCAAATGACAGATGTTTGGCGACTTCCTGCAATAGGGCGTTGGGAGAAATCATGTGGCAAACACCCAACACAAAAACCGTTGGCATTACTCACTCGAATTATACTTGCAAATACAAATGAACATGATTGGATTCTCGATCCTTTTGCAGGATCATCCACAACCGGAATTGCTGCAAACCTATGTGGCAGAAGATATTTGGGCATTGAAAAAATAAATGAGTTTGCATCCCTTAGCACAGCGCGTAGAATAGAAATAGAGCAAATTGATGTTAAACGCAAATATATTAGTAAACTTCATGATTTGAACTATATATCCACCATACATCATGCAAATGAATCCGAACCGATGTATGGAAATGACCTTCCATTCTAAGATATTTGGATTATTTTTGTGCTTCGCGACATTATGGGGTGAAATCCGGGATTTCGGCGCATTATATTTGCTGGAAAAAAGTAATTATGGAAAATACAGCAACTAACTCACCGAGCCGCCGAGGCAAAAGTCTGAAATTTGATCAGGAATGGAAGGACGCAGTCGACCGTCTGCCCAAGCACTACCGCGACGAAATATGCGCCGCAATCGAAGCCTATCAGCGCGACTTGACTGTAATCGAGGTTACACCCGGCGTGCCACGGGCCATATTCATGCTCATCATGCCCACAATCCGCCGCCGCTATCGCGCACGTGAATTGCGTCGCCTTGCACGCGCCCGCAAATCAGATGCAAAATCCACTCCATCAAGTCGTTGTATATCCCGGCAGAATAACGCGCCGCAGCCTAAGCCGGCACAACAAGACCCAAACCGACAGCCAAAGCCCCAACAATCCCAAGCCACGCTCGCAGTCAAGCAAAAGGCCGCGGCAACAGTCAAGCAACAGGCTGCGCAGCCCAAGTCAGCACCTTGCGAGCAGCCTCAAATAACAGCATCCCCCTCCCCGACAACAACTGAAAGCAGCCCCGGCAAGAGCACACTCGAGAAACTGCTGCGCCACAAGCACTCCCGTCACAACCACAAGAAACACCGTCGCCATTAACCGTGGCAACCGCACATAACGACGTAATACGGAAGCATCGACCTAAAACCACAAATCAGTTCCTCGGCACTAAGACAAAATATCGGAAACGGCGTCTAAAATCAAGCACCTCTAAAAAAAATGTCAATATTTTTTGGTATTTGTTGTAGTTTTTTCGTACTTATTGCGTCCTATGTACAGAAACTCCAAATCAACAGATGAAAAAATCAGAAAACAACGACAATCGCGACTTCCAACGTATAGTGATGGAGCAAAAATCCACCATCTACTCCGTATGCTACATGTACGCAACATCCAAGGAGGAAGCCGACGACCTATTCCAGGAAACGCTCGTAAACCTGTGGCAGGGATTCGACACTTTTCGCGGCGACAGCAGCATCCGCTCATGGGTCTATCGCATCAGCCTCAACACCTGCCTCACACAGAAGCGAAAGAAACGCATCAAGACCGTACCGCTCGACATCTCTCCCGAAGTGTTCAGCGACACTACACCTGAAGGCCGCAACAACATCCTCCTTCATCAGCGAATAACTCGCCTCGAACCCTTCGACCGGGCAATCATACTCCTTTGGCTCGAGGATATGACCTACGAAGAAATTGCCGCCATTGTAGGAATATCCGTAAAAGCCCTCAGCGTAAGGCTCACGAGAATACGCCAGAAACTTATATCACTAAACTCCAACTCTTAAAAAGATCAACGCTATGGACGAAATAAAAGCACTTCGCGACCAAATGGCCAAAATGAAAAGCAGCCTCGACAGCTACGCGATAATCAACACCCACCTGATGCACACCGTAATAAAAGAGCGCTCTAAAGGCCTTAACCGATTAGTGATCGGTGAAATAATATTGATTCCATTCCTGTGCCTCTTCTTCTTCGGCCTGTGCTATGTACTCGACATGTCGATGTGGATTGCAATAACAATGGCCGTCGGATGTATTATCAGCGCTATATTCGACTTCAAGACCGTGAGAGTACCGAGTAAACTGATCGGTCAACTGAGCCTCCGCGACTTCAAAGCCTACCTTCTCCGCCAAAAACGCCAACGCGCCATCCAAATGGCAATCGAGCTTCCACTATCAGTAATATGGCTTGCATGGTTCCTGCTCGAATACATCGGCAACTATAAGCTGTTTGGCGATATCATCGTCGACAACACCACCAAATTTATAGCCGTTGGAGTGGTAATTATCATCGCCATCGTCGGCATTGCTGTAATCTACCTGTCAATCCAGGATACCAACAACCGGATGATTTGGGAAATCGAAGCAATGGAAGGCAAAAATCCCGCTCCGAAATCCCCCGACACGCAACAATGAACATCCCGCCCGGCTGAGAGGGAATTTATCGGGCGGGCATTATTTCCGATTTTTTATCGCCACAGGGAACTATTTGTGGAATATAGCATCTAACTTTGTAAATAGTAAATGCAAATGGAGAGATGTTCTGACTACAATAGTTCCTTTACCTCTTTGGTCAGGCGGCACGAAAAGATAATTTTCAGTGTCTGTTTCTTCTATGCCAATAACGATGTTCCGTTTGACGATATTAAGCAGGAAGTTTTAATCTCCTTATTCAAGGGATACCGCCATTTCCGTAATGAATGTTCCGAAGCCACTTGGGTATATAAGGTGTGCATCAACACATGCCTGTTTTCTTTACGGCGGCTGTCGCCCAAAATAAAGACGCTTTCATTGGATGAAATTCCCGTAATCCGTTTTCAAAATGAAAACGACAATGAATACCGCGAGAAAATCGAATGGCTGTATGCCTTGATTGCCCAATTAAACCCGATGGATAAAGCATTGATTCTGATGTGGCTTGATGAACTGAGCTACGATGACATCGCCTCCAATATGGGCATTCCGAGAAACACGGTCGCTTCACGGCTATATCGTATTAAAGAAAAACTATCATCAAGAAAGGAGGTTTGAATATGGAACTTGAAGATTTGAAAACAACTTGGCAGTCAGTTAAGCCTCATATTGACTCGCAAATCAATGATGATGTGGCAAACGGGGTACTTTCAAAAAGAAGTGACATAAAATCAAGACTTTTGAAAAGAGCAATTTGGGAAGGGATAATCACAGTGATTTGTCTTATTCTTATGACTTTAAGTCCATTTTGGTCGCCCATGAAATTCCCGTACTGGTGGCTTGCGGTGTTTTGTTCAACCATTATTGTTACTAATCTATATGGCATCAGGATTTACCGCTCCATTAGGGCAATTAATCTATGGGAAGACTCAAACAATGAGATATTGAAAGTCATTTTGTCGGTCAAAAGACTATATCGCAATGTTGAACTTGCCACTGCAATAGTTTTAATCCCATTGTTAATATGGCTCTCACTTACACCGATGTTTATCCATAGCTGGAGAATGTTTTTCACATGGGGTATTACCGTGTTGGCATTCAGCCTTGAATACTTATGGTATCGTAATAACATAAAACAATTAAATAATCTTGTAAATTGGGAAAAGGAGTAATGAGTATGAAATTCATTCTTTCGCGTACTGATGACCGTGAGATCCATTCCAAGAAATGGATCGTAGGGTATGGATTGCTGTTCTGGATAGTAAGCCGTATATTCGCAATGTTGCTGGTTGTCGGGTGTGTGGCTGTCTATAACGCATTCGGCATCAACCCGGAATCCATGACCGGATTCGCAGGCAGCCCGGAAACGGCAAAAAATATTGGTTCCCTGACCTATGTGTTGATAACGGTATACATCGTCGCTCCGTTGCTTGAAGAGTGCATCTTTCGACTCGGATTATCTTTCAAAAAATGGCAAATAGCGCTTGCCGTGGCTTCCATCCCCGCATATATTCTTTGGCAACGATTCACCTCACTGACCGCATTCTCGGTCGCAATGTACATTGTTGCCATTGTTGCCGCGTTCATCTTAATATATTCACTGACAACTGAATCCTATTGGCAAAAGCTGAAACAAAAGTATTTCCGATTCGCAGTATGGGGCACGGCAATAGCATTCGGCTTGATACATCTTATTGCTTTTACCCATTATAGCCTCATGCTCGTGCCATACATGCTGTGTGTTGTCACGGTGCCATTTGCGGCAGGATGCGCCATTACCTACTATCGCGTAAATCTTGGCTTTTGGTGGGGCGTTGCAATGCACATCTTCAATAATCTCCCGGCAATATTTGTACTGTTAACAATTTAGTTACAATAAAAATCCCCTTACAATTAACCTCGCTAAAATAGCTATGGGGCTGTGCCAAAAGCAGACGCAGTCCCATAATTATTTAGTAATGTTTAGGTTAGCTCGGCATTTTGCTTTCATACATTCCGCCGCCGTCCACCATGAGGTTGATGCCGGTAATCCATGATGCGGCATTGCTCATGAGAAATACGAAAGCGTGAGCTATGTCGGCAGGAGTGCCGCGACGCTTCATGACAATCGCGTCAGATATCTTTTTCAGCATGGCGGGGTCATAACCGGCCTCAAGCGTGGCATCGCCGTTATCGACCGAACCGATCACAACAACATTGAAGCGCACTTCAGGCCCCGAAGCCACAGCCATGCTGTGGGCCATGTTGATTAAGCCGGCCTTAGCCGTGCTGTATTCGATAAATTCAGGCGACGGAGTGACACCGACCATTGAGCCGGAGAAGACCACCGAGGCATTTGGCTCCTTGCGCAGATAAGGCATACAGTACTTCGTCACGTTATAGGCGCTGATCGTATTGAGCTTGTAGGAAGCCACCATAGCTTCCGTGTCAGAGCCCCAAAGCGGAGTAGCTTTACCCCACCCTACATTGTTGATAAGTCCTGAGATCTTGCCGAATTTGGCAACCACCTGTTCAACAAGGCTCTTGAGGTCGGCATCGTTGGTGGCATCGGCCCTGATGCCTATACACTCGCGATCGGATTCCTTCTCTATCTTGGCGGCTACGGCCTTTACCTTCTCTTCATTTATATCGGTGAGGGCTACATTGGCGCCATGCATCGCGAATTGGCGAGCCGCCTCGCTGCCTATGGCACCTGCAGCCCCGGTTATAAGTATGACTTTCCCTGAAAAGTCATACAGTTCATTTGCTGGATTCATTATTGTATTCTATTAAAATTCATTACATTATCAGTCCAATGTCTGGTTTCCGCCTCCATTGACAAATATTACTTGTCCGCTGATCCATGCCGATGCCGGCGACGCGAAGAACAACACAGCCTGGGCTATATCCGACACCTCGCCGAGTCGATTTATCGGGGTGCGTTTCAGCATCTTCTCCTGCAATTCGGGAGTAAGAATCGATGCAAGGGCTGCGGTCTTTGTCGCACCCGGGCCAACGTTGTTGATGCGCACTCCGTAAGGGCCGAAATCGTAGGCCAGATTGGCGGCCAAGTGATTAAGCGCGGCCTTGGATGACGAATAGACACACATGTTGGCTTCTTTGTCGATCGAACTAATCGATGTGATGTTGACTATGCTTCCGTAGCCCGATTTGCCCATTTCGGGCACTGCAAGCTGGCTCAGACGCAGCGGAGCGAAAACATTTATACGATAGATGCGATCTACATAGTTCATGTCGATCTTAAACGGATTCTCGCGGCCACCGCCTCCAAGACCCACGTTATTTACAAGGATATTGACTGTGCCAAATGTATTCACTGTCGTGTCGATAAGTTTTACCAGGTCGGCATCCTCAAGAACATTGCACACCTGCGAGATAGCCTTACCGCCTGCAGCCACGATTCCGGCGGCTACGGCCTCGGCCTTATCGGCATTGATATCGCTCACTACAACTGACGCACCTGCTGCGGCCAGTATTTCGCAGCAGCCCTTACCTATGCCGTCGCCACCTCCTGTAATAACTGCGACCTTTCCTGAAAGGTCGAAAAGATTTTTAATGTCCATATTGATGATTAATTATACCATTTAGAACCCAAATTCAAACGGGCTTGTTCAGGACAATCCATGTAATTATATCCCCCACTCTGATAAATACATATACCGGCATTGAAACTCTGAAATAAGACCGCAATTTTGGAATTATTTTGTAAATTTGTACCTATGCCGTCAACTGCTATCAGCCGGCTTTTAATATACAAACAACATCCGTTATGAACAGTCGATTGAAATTGCTGTTTGCCATCTTGGCGATAGCTTCATTATTCTCATTTCAAGCTTATGGATTGACCGGTTCCTGGAGAGGCGAACTCACACTGGGCGTGACAAAACTTCCGATTGTATTCAATTTCTCGGAAAGCGGCGACGGCTCCACTCAGTGCACACTCGACTCCCCGGCACAGGGTGCCAAAGGCATTCTCGCCACGGTAGCATATTGCACATCCGACTCCATATCGCTAACTTGCAACGCCATCGGAGCATCCTACAGTGGACGGATTATGCATGATGCGATTAAAGGGTCATTCAGCCAGCGCGGTTATTCGTTTCCTCTCGATCTGTTGCCTGAAGCCCCGATTGAAGAGCGTCGTCCGCAGACACCGCGCCCGCCATTCCCTTATGAAGTCATCGACACGACATTTGTGGCCCCCGACGGAGCCGTAATGAGCGCTACATTGACTATGCCCGAGCGGTTGTCGGGAAATAAGGTTCCCGCCGTACTGATGGTGAGCGGTAGCGGGCCGCAGAATCGCGATGAAGAGTTAATGGATCATCGCCCGTTTGCCGTAATTGCCGACTATCTTGCACGCAACGGCATCGCCTCGTTGCGTTATGACGACCGAGGCACAGGACAATCAACCGGAAATTTCCTCACCGCCACAACCTATACGCTAAAGGACGATGCCAAGAGTGGCATCGCTTTCTTGCGCACTATTGACCGTATCGGAAAAACGGGTGTGCTCGGACACTCCGAAGGCGGCACAATCGCTTTCATGCTCGGTGCCGAGAATGTGCCCGATTTCATGATTTCACTTGCCGGAATGGCAATCTCTGGTAAGGAAACGCTTCTTCGACAAAACGGTCGCCGGCTTGACCAGACGGCGATTGGCGATGATGACAAGGAGAGCATCCTCACGCTTATTGGCCGTGTGTTTGACACGATGCATGAGCAGAGCCTTAAGGGAGTGTCAACTGCCATCGATATTGACTCGATAGTTAAGGAGTCAGGATTGACGGTAAATCCTCTCATAGTGTCATCGCTCAAAATGACTCAGCAACAGCGAAGCCCTTGGATTGATGCCTTCATAGGATTAAATCCGCGCACTTATCTCAAAGAGGTCAAACGCCCCCTGTTGGCAATCAACGGCGATAAGGACACTCAGGTCTACCCCGACAATCTGTCGGTGATACAGGAGCTTGCCCCGCAAGCCCAAATCAAGCTTATGCCCGGGTTGAATCATCTGATGCAACATGCCGTTACAGGCGATGCCAATGAATACGGCGATATTCGTGAAACAATTTCTCCCGAGGTGCTTGAATCCATAGCTCAATTCATCACCGGCTGCTCAGACAAGTAATTTTTTTTGCAATTTGAAAAATATGAAAGCAATAGAAGCCAATCCTCAGTTGATAGCGTCATGCGGACTTTATTGCGGCGCATGCCGTAAGTATCTGACCGACAAGTGTCCGGGATGTCATCGCAATGAGAAAGCGTCATGGTGCAAGATTCGTAAATGCGTCAGTGAACACGGATACAACACCTGCGCCGAGTGTGCCACGGCGGTTGAAGAGTGCAAGACCTACTCCAATTTCATTTCAAAAGTGTTTGCGCTGCTGTTCAAGTCCGACCGCCCCGCTTGCATCCGTTACATCAAGGAGCATGGTGAAGAGGCATTCGCCGAGGAAATGGCTCGCCGCAGGTGCCAGACCATGAAACGCAAATAACCATCATGCCGTCCAAGCGATGACAGTTAAGGAGATTCTGCCGATCACCTCCCGAAAGGAGTTTCGCAAATGGCTTGAAAACAACCATTCAGTCAAACACGAGTGCTGGATAGCTGTCAAGCGAGGCAAGACTCCTCCTGATGACACCCTGTGGTATCTCGACGCCGTAGAGGAGGCCTTATGTTTCGGATGGATTGACTCCACGCTTAAGTGTGTCGACGGTGTAGCCCTGCAGCGTTTCGGGCCAAGGCGCAATAGCGGATGCTGGACAGAGCTGAACAAGGAGCGGTGTCGACGGCTTGAATCACTCGGAATGATGACCGAAAGCGGACGGAAGGTGTGCCCCGACCTTGATGAGGAATTTGTGATAGACCGTGATATATTGGATGCTTTCATGGCCAATCCTGTGGCATGGAGTAATTTCCGTTCATTCCATCCGCTCTATCAACGGGTACGAATTGACAACATTCAGCGCAACAAGAGCCGTCGGGAGCTTTTTGAAAGTCGACTCATGAAGCTTATTGAGGCAAGCGAACGGTGCGTCATGATTGGCGACTGGAACGATTGTGGCCGGCTGCTCGATTATTAGAAAATTCACATTAGCAATAACCGTTATGTCAATAAAAGGATTGATAAAAGGAGAAACAATTAAAGTCGACAACCATTCGGCAGGTCAAGCCATAGACATTGATGATCGTGGTTTGCACCTTCATAAGCGTTTCAATAAAGCATGTAAAAAGCATGGCAAAGCCGAAGCTATAATACCATTGAATGAAGGTAATATAACATTCAGGAATGTCGACAATAAAGAAGGGAGAGAAATTGTCAATGAAATTTCCAGGACTTTAAAAAATCCCGATATCCGAAGTCGGTTTGTGGGACAACTTGTAGATTGCCTTAACGATTTGGCTAAATATAAAGACATGTATATTGATAAAAATCAGAATTATGATAAAGATAATCGTAAATTGAATGATGAAGGATATCATAAATTAAAAGATATTATCAATCATGTTGCCGACATATTTGATATGAAATCCAATGATTTAATCGACTTTGAAAAGATTGGAGAAAAGGCAATAGCGAAATATAAAAGCCAATATTTATCAACCAGAGGCATTATGCATTTGAATGCAGAGCGCACCAATCTGTACATCTCAAATATGTATGTTAAAGCTGATATGCAAGAATGCTCATTTACAGTTACACGCTCAAGAAAGATGCTTGATGAGCCTTGGGACGATGAATAATAGACCCATTCTCATTTTATAAGGAGATTATCGGGATTCTGTGATAAATTTGCTATTTTTGTTTACAATAACCGTTATTAAATTATACCGATCATGAAATTCATTTCTTCAAAAGCCGCTTTTGCAATGGTGATGTTGCCGGCACTTGTGGCAACAATTCTTATGACGCAGTCGTGTGGCAAGTCGGGCGATGTTGATTCGCTCTATCGCGACCCGTCACAACCCGTTGAGGCAAGGGTGAATAACCTGTTGTCGCAAATGACCTTAGAGGAAAAGATAGGACAACTCAACCAGTTGTCGATGCCCTATGGCGAGGGGGCTTTTGAGAATCTGTGTGACGCTGTGTCACGAGGCGAAGTGGGTTCGCTGCTCAATGTACCCACAGCCGCCCTGTCCGACAGTCTTCAGCGAGTGGCAATTGACAGCTCCCGCCTTGGAATACCCCTGTTGCTGGCTCGCGATGTAATCCACGGCTATAAGACAGTATTCCCCATTCCGCTGGGACAGGCCGCCACATTCGACACGGCGCTTGTAAAACTTGGCGCACGCATTGCCGCCACCGAGGCGTCGAGCGACGGCATCAGGTGGACATTTGCTCCCATGATCGACATAGCACGTGACCCTCGTTGGGGACGCATTGCCGAAGGTTGCGGTGAGGATGTCTACCTCACAAGCGTCATGGCAAAGGCCATGGTCGACGGATTCCAGGGCGACGACCTCACATCGCCCTCGTCGATAGCGGCCTGCGCCAAGCACTTTGCCGGTTACGGCGCGAGCGAGGCCGGGCGTGACTACAACTCCACCTACATTACCGAGCGACAGCTGCGCAACGTGTATCTCCCGCCGTTTGAGGAGGCTTGCAAGGCCGGTTGCCTCACCTACATGTCATCGTTCAACGACAATGACGGTGTGCCGTCATCGGGCAACAAGCACCTGCTCACCGATATTCTGCGCGGCGACTGGGGATTTGACGGTTTTGTCGTATCCGATTGGGCGAGTGTCAACGAAATGGTGAGCCACGGATTCTGTTCCGACCCTAAGGATGCCGCAATGAAAGGCCTTACGGCAGGCTTGGATATGGAGATGGTGAGCGGAACCTATATCCGCTATCTTAAGGAGCTTGTCGAGGAGGGAAAGGTAAGCATCGACGACATCGACCGTTCGGTTGCCAACATATTGCGCGTGAAGTTCAAGCTCGGATTGTTTGAGAATCCCTATACCGGAACCCCGCAGTCGGTCAAATATGACAAGGCGCATCTTGCGGCAGCCCGTCAATCGGCTGCCGAAGGGACGGTGATGCTTAAGAACGACAATGCCACACTGCCTCTGTCGGCCGACATAAAGCGCATCCTGGTTACCGGTCCCATGGCCGATGCTCCGCATGACCAACTCGGCACGTGGGCATTTGACGGAGAGAAGGACAGCACCGTCACCGTACTCGATGCCCTGCGTGACATCTACGGCGACAAGGTGCAGATAATCTACGAACCCGGGCTTGGATACAGCCGTGACAAAAACACCGCCGGAATCGCCAAGGCGGTAAATGCCGCAAGAAATGCCGATGCCGTAATTGCGGTAGTGGGCGAAGAGGCCATCCTCTCGGGCGAGGCACACAGCCTTGCCGACATCAACCTTTTGGGCGCACAGGGCGAACTCATCGAGGCGTTGTCACGCACAGGCAAGCCGCTCGTGACGGTATTCATTGCCGGCCGACCGCTCACCATCGCAAAGCAGGTCGAGGAGTCGGATGCCGTGCTCTACTCCTTCCACCCGGGCACAATGGGTGGCCCGGCAATAGCCGACCTGCTATTCGGCGTTGTCAGCCCGAGCGGAAAACTGCCCGTTACATTCCCCAAGAGCGTAGGACAGATACCGGTTTACTACAGCGAGAAAAACACCGGCCGTCCGGCATCGGGTCATGAAACGCTTTTGAACGACATACCCGCCGAGGCCGGTCAGACATCGCTCGGATGCACCTCCTACTATCTTGATGCCGGATTCGGACCGCTCTTCCCCTTCGGTTACGGATTGAGCTATGGCGATTTCTCCTATTCCGACCTTGCCATAGACAAATCATCCTACGGAGTTGACGACACCATAAAAGCCACCGTCACCCTCTCCAACAACGGTAAGCGCGAGGCTACCGAAGTGGCTCAGCTCTATGTGCGTGACATGGTGGGATCGGTAACCCGTCCGGTTAAGGAACTCAAGGGCTTCAAGCGTGTTACTTTGGCTCCCGGCGAATCGACACAGGTGACATTTGAGCTTCCCGTCAGTGAGCTTGCTTTCTACGGCCTTGACATGGAGCGCAAGGTTGAGCCCGGCGACTTCACGTTATGGATCGGAGGCGACAGCGACTGCACTCTGTCGACCGACTTTGAAGTAACGCAATAAGGCCCCGCTCCCCGGCGTTAACAAATTGGACATACATCACAAAAGCCACGGTAGGGTTATTGTAGCTCCTTGCCGTGGCTTTTGTGTTATTTTATATGCCGTTACATCAAAAATTATTAACTTTACGCATCCATAAACAAATCATTATCCATTCACAGCCATGAAATTAAAGAATTTGCTGTCACTTATGGCACTGGGATCCGTTACGCTTGCTTCGGCACAAGGAGCCTACGACTATTTCCGCCTGCAGCGTGAGTCACTTGGCCGCGGTGTTGTTGCCGTGCGCGAGAATCCTTCCACGGTAATGGTGTCGTGGCGTTATCTGTCGTCCGACCTCGGTGTCGACCCCAACGGCAGGGAGTATTTCTACAACGCAAATGACGCTTCGATAGGCGATGTGGACGGTGACGGATTCAAGTCGGCCGAAGAGTGGTTCTCATTCATGAGGAAGCATGCAGGCTCCGCTCAATCCTGCGGACGCGGCCCGATGTAGGACTCTTTCAATCCGCCGTAATCGATTATAATGCGCTGTATAATCAGACCCGGGTCTTGAGCAAGGATGCTCAGTGTGGCGGGCTTTCGGGGAGATGCGATTTTAAACGAGGCTTTGTTGGCCTTTCCGTTTTGCAGCACCTGGTCTTTCCATTCGAGCGACCACTCCTTGAGTATGTCGTCGAATATTACAGGCTCGTTGCCGTCGACCTTCATTGCAAACTTAGATTCAGCACCCTTGTACAACGGGAATCTCGGCAAAGTGTATAAGGTGACGGTTATTGAATCGGAATCGATTACGGGCAGTTGGTAATCGACTCTCAGACAAGAATCGTCGTCAATGGACGAGAGCGGCTGCAGGGGTTCGCCTAACTGCAACGACTTCCAGTCATAGCCTATGCCCTCCAGTATACGGATGGTGTGACCTGTACCGCAATTGGATGACTTGTAAGAGTCAACCGGAATTACGGCATAACCGGCAGGAATCTCCTTGCTCTTGTCGATTGACAGGTCGACAGCTTCGGGAGAATAGCCGTCGTGAAATTTGACTTCAGGCATTTTCTGATATAGTGCGACCCATCCGATAGGGAGTGCCATCATTCCGTTCCATTTGCCGTCTAACTGGGTGTTATATTTATGTGACAGCGCGTTGATGCTGTCGTAGGCCTGCTGCGATTGCAATGCCGCCCAATTGGCCTTGCCATACTCCTTGGCCTCGGTCATTTTGTGGTTCAATTTGGACATAAGGAACTTGCGGTTCATCTGGCTTGATGCCATTACCGGATATCCCAGCAATTCAAAGAACGAGGCCTTGTATTCAGCGGGCAGTTTGTCGTACAATTCGCGACAACGGTCGGCTATGTCGCCGTACTCCTTAAGTCGCGTGACGGCTTCATTGTAGTTATCGAATGAGTATTCGGGATCCTTGAGTCCGGTATATTCCGGTGAATCCCACTCGCGTTCCCACCCCATGAATTCGGGCTTGCGGCTCCATGCGAGGCGGTAGTATTGGTCAAGTATCTCCTGGAAATCGGGAGTGTATTCATCACCGAAAATCGAGCCAAGGAATGCACTTTGGCGGCGGTTGATGTTTTCGTAATTGAATCGGTCAAAGTCCCATGCCATGTCGAAGAATGTCTGCACGGCAAGCTCCATGGGCTTTATGTCGCCTACGTTAAGCAGCCAATAGCGGTCGGCACCTGTGTCGTAAGCCTTTTTCAACTCCTCATACATCAGCATGGGGGCGGTGGTGTTGAGCCACAGATAATCATGAGGAGCGCCGAGATAGGACACATGATAGTAGACTCCGGCACGGCCTTTGCGAAGCCGGTCGGCAGGGTTGCTCAGCATCTTGATGTAACCGTAGTTGTCATCGGGCCATACGAGAGTCACGTTGTCGGGGACTTTCAATCCGCTTTCATATAACTCCTGAGCCTCTTTGTAAGGCACGAAAATCTGAGGAATCGAATCGATGTCGCCGTCGATGTAGCGTGACAGGATTTCGCGCTGGTCGGTTATGGCCTGCTCAAGCATCTCCACCTTTTCGGCTGTCGTCATGTCGCCACGCATTCCTTCGTCATGGAGGCCGCGCATCGCGAGGGTGTAGATGTTGTCAAACTGTGCCGCCTCCTTTACCCGTCGGTCGAGCTTGCCGTATATGGTATTACGGTTGGTCTTGTAGTTCCATTCGCCGTCAACGGCCGAGTCCCACTCCGACTTCGATGCGTTGTTGAACAAGAGGGGCTCGCAATGCGATGTAGTTATCATGATTCCGAAGCTGTCGGCAGCGACCTTGTTTTCGGGATTGCAATAAAACGGCGTGGAGCAGGCATGCATTGCCGGAGCGAGCATGTTGCCCTTCAGTCGCAATATAAGCTCGCATATCTTCGCATAGGTGCGAGGCCCGATATTTCCCTCTTCGGGTTCAAATGTCTTTCCGGCCCACGGCGTAAGGCCCCAGTCTTCATCGTTAAGGAATATGCCTCTATAGCGAATCGAGGGGGATTTTGATGTTTCCTTTCCTGAAACGTAAACATTGTCAAGCGATTTTACGGGAACATCGGCCCACCAGTACCATGGCGAAACGCCCATACGCTCGCTTATGGATAATATTCCGTAGGCGGCACCGCGATAGTCGCTTCCCGCAACTACCACCGCTTCGTCGCAGCCCTTAAAGGGCGATTGGAGAGTCGTGATAATGTATCGCTCGGGGGAATTTGAAATTTCCGAGATGTCAATCATTTTACGCGCAGCCAAATCCTTTATGTAACGGCTTTGAGGCGTGCCTATGATTACAAGAGGATTCTTTGACAGGGAGCCGGCAACGGGAATCGTTTTGCCGGTCACCCGGTGAAAGTCGTCGGCAAACATTCCGGCCGCGGTTGCTATCAGGTGATGGTCGAGAGAGTCAACGAGAATGGAGCATTTGCCAAGGTTGACGCTATTGCCAACAGGCTGCCCCGAAACGCGTAATTGAGCATTGACCGGCAAGCCGATTATCGCAATTAAAAGACATATCGCAAATTTTGCATTCATAAATTAGAGGTTAATGTGATGATATGACAAATATACTAAATATCCGGTAATCCGAATCTATTTTAATAATCGTCGGTTACGATAATTTATAATACGATAATTTATAAAATGAATCGGTCGGTATTGACACTATGATGCAAATACCGACCGATTGAATAGGATATTTGAGCCTGTTATTACAGTTTCACACTCTTTTTGCTTCCGTCGTAAGGAACAGTTACGGGTGATGCGCTGCCGCCATTTGACATCAATACGACATTGAAGTTGCGGTTTTTCAACATTCCGGGATATGTTCCCTTGCGGTCATCGATTGTAAGCGTGCGGGATTTATCGTTCCAGATGAACTTTATTGTCGAATATTGACCCTTTTCGTAGTTGTAGTTGTCAAATTCGTCCTCATACAGTGTAAATTCACCATTTGCTCCGGGATAAACGCGTACAGTGAGGTTGTCCCAGGGCTTTTCGGTAGCATATTGAACATCAGGGCCCATGGGCATGATGCTGCCGGCCTTTACATAAAGAGGTATGGTCTTTATTGTGGTGGGCTTGCTGATGGTCTGACCGCCTTTGTAACGCTCATTTGTCCAGTAGTCATACCATGAAGCTCCTGCAGGCAGATACACATCGGTTGAGTGCTGCTCCATGAAATTGACATTGCCCTTGGTGTTTTCGCTGCTTCCGGCCTGATTGCGGTTCCATCCGGTGTTTTCGTCAATCTTCATGACCTTTTCAGGAGTATATTGGGCGTTTACAACGGGAGCCACAAGCAGATTGTCGCCAAACATGTACTGGTCGCCGATGTTCCAACCCTTCTTGTCGTTGGGGAAGTCCATCATGAGTGCGCGCATGAAACTCTTGTCGTCGTTGGAAACCTGCCATGATGTCGAGTATATGTAGGGCAGAAGCGAATAACGCAGGCGTATTGCATCCTCGATGGCGTCGTATATCACATCGCCTTTCTGTCCGAAATAGTATATCTCGCGCATGATGTCGGCACCGTGGGAGCGCATCATCGGGGTGAATGTTCCGAATTGCATCCAACGGACAAAGAGCTCCTGGAACAAAGGATTTTTTGTAGCCGAATTGTCGCCGTTGCGTAGGTTGTAGCCGCTGCAAAAGAATCCGCCTATGTCGGAGTTACAGTTGGGGTTGCCGGTGAGCGTGAAGTTGAGGAGTGCGGGTATCTGCTTGCGCAGCATGTCCCATGTCGAGTTGACATCGCCGGTCCACACGTTACATCCATAACGCTGCTGGCCTACATAACCTGAACGAGTTAGGATGAACACTCGCTTGTCGTCGGTCTTGGCGCGCTGGTGGTCATATACGCCACCTACGGTCAACAGAGGATAGGCATTACGCACCTTGCGGAACGAGCCGAGATAGGTTTTGGTGTCGAGGTCCTCGGGCTTGAAGTCGAGATGGTCGGGCTCGGTAGAATCCATCCACCATCCGTCCATATCGTAGTCGTGGAGGCGTGACAGGTGTTTCCAATAAATGTCGCGTGCTTCAGGGCTGTAGGCATCGTAAACGCGCACACCCGACGGGTAGTCCCTGCGAGGAGGCCACTGCTCGGCGATGCCCGATTGGGGCCATGTGGAGAAGTTGAACAGCAGCCCCTTCTCGTCGAGGTCACGGTAGGGCTTGGTCTGAGGGCCGAATGACGACCATATAGATATTATGGCATGGGCGTTGAGGCCGTGGATATCGTCCATCATCTTTTGCGGATTGTTGAATTCGGGATTCATGAATTCCATTGCATTCCACAAGTAGTTGTTGCCCCAGTATTGCCAGTCCTGGATGATGCCGTCGAGGGGCACACCGAGTTCGCGGTATTTCTTGACCACGCCTACGGTTTCGCCCTGGCTCTTGTAACGCTCGCGACTCTGCCAGAATCCATAGGTCCACAATGGGAACATGGGAACATCGCCGGTCAGGGTGCGGATTTCCGAAATCACCTCGTCGGCGTTTTTGCCTTCCATGAAGTAGTAGTCGACACATTCGCCCACCGCCGACTCAAATGCAGTTTCGTTGTCGTTGTCAATAAATTCGGTAGGAGAATAGTTGTCCCAGAACACGGCATAGCCTTTAGGCGATACGATCAAGGGTATTCCATCCTCTATGTTGCCGGGCATGAGAGTGCGGTTGACGCCGCGCTGCGACAATTTGCCATTTTCAAGGTTTCCGAGTCCATAAACGGGCTCATCCTTGTCGAGAACAAATGTCTGCTTTACCTTCAGGGCCGGCTCACCGGCATCGTCCACGGGAGTGAATGAGGCTGCGGTGCCTTCCGAGAGCAATCGGCCTTTATTGTTGCGGAATGAAACGGTACCGGTCGTCAGGTTCAGTGTGGCGGTAAGCTCTTTGCTGCTTAGCACGACATTGTTGCCCGACTTTTTAGCGGTAAACTCAACCTTTTCAGGCAAGGCTATGACTGAGAAACTTTTGGGACTGCTCGGAGCGTCGGCAGGCGACTTTGTCACACGTATACTTGACGGTGTGTAGAGTTGCAGCTCAACATTCTGTCCGTTGGCAAGGGCTTTGATTCCATGTTGTGTCTGCTCGAAATTCTGAGCAACAGCACAAGCGAAACAAAGAATCGATGCCGAAATGCAAGATAGCGTTCGTTTAGTTATAAGATTCATTGGTTACTTGGTTTTGTTAAATTGGTTTATCATTTAATAATGCAAAATTAACAATCAGGGAGCAAGATGCATGGATTATAATGTAACATTTGTCTTTCCCCATGTAACATTGGAGATCACGGATGTTGAAATCAAGTCAACATCCGTGACATGGCGATGTTTTTGGAAAAACTTTCAATAAAAAAACGCGCCACCTATTGCGCATAACAAAAAAACGTATTATCTTTGCACTCACAATTTCGGTCCCATAGCTCAGTTGGTTAGAGCACCTGACTCATAATCAGGGAGTCCTAGGTTCAAGCCCTAGTGGGACCACCTCTTGAGAATCAAGCAGTTACGAAACGAATCGTAGCTGCTTTTTCTTTTGCTTTGAACACAAATCTGAACACAACTCCGCGCCAACTCATTTCCATCGCCAATAGAAGCCCCCTGCGTTCATGCTTTTGTGTTCAAATTCTGTGCTCAAACCATAGCTGAGGAATTGAAAATCGACGAGTTTCCGTCTCCAAAAAGACAATGACGAGTCAAAAGAAAGTAATAAGGGAGAACACTCCTTCTTTTGCACAGACCTCGATATACTGGTTTAGGTTTAGTCGGGCATATATAAAGCCCGAACCAAACCAAAACATAATTACCTCCTATTCCCATAGGGTTATCAGTTATAAGAATTGTTAGGTGTTAGCCTTTGTCATATATTGTTCTGTCATCTCTCTAAGTTGAAATGAGAGATGTTTATTCCCATGACCTGCTGCAATTTCTCGTCTATAAACAATCTCCGTAGCGCCCCAATCAATGACATATCCATTGTATCCTGCTTTTTTCAGCAATAACATTGACGAAAGCATACATAATCTGTCGGCTATCAGTAGTTGTAATTCTTCCTGAGTCAAGTGTTCATATTTATTTCCCTTGGGCTTGGGAATATTACCATGAAGGTATAAGTTTCTGCATGATATGCAATATTCTTCTTCTTCCGAAAGGTTTATCTCTAAATTGACAAATGGACTTGATAGTTTGTCAGCATTAGGCAATTCATTGAACTTATTTACTTTATTCCATAGTTTAGTCCATGTATCTTTATCCAATTTATCCTTGACTTTCTTAGTCGCCTTCTGTAATTCATGTTTCAACTGAGATATGATTGCTTTATCTTCAATAAGTTTTGCGCTTTGATGTTTTTCCGAGCTTACATTGTTAAGTGCTGAAGTTATAGTCTCAAGTGAAACTGACGCAAGGCTTCCTTTTGAAACATTATCAAGTGTTCCCGCTTGTGTAATAAGGATACAGGCTCTTCTAAGCTCTACATTCTTATACAAGAGCTTAACTAAGTTCTCGAAGACATCTGATGACATTAAGAGCCTTTCATCATCAATATTTTGGTAATGGTGGTAGTCTAAAATTGGCTTAGTTGAATGAATTGAACGGTTTAAGCTCTGATACCTGAAAGTTAGTGATTCTCTATCTTTAGGTTTCATGCTAAAATAAAAAACACTTTCAGCAATGAAATAACCTGTCAATAGAGCATAAGCAGAGCGTATTGCATCGACAACTTCTTCAAAATCAGTATGACAGACTAAATCCGGGCTTTTAACGATAAAGAATCCTAAATCCTTTGAAATTTCTTCATAGTAGAATAGATACAACTTTGATTTAAGCTCAATTTTAACAGCGTTTTTGAATTTATATGTCTGATCTTTATTTGTTGTTATATCATAAATTAGTCCTCTATGAAACGGATCATATTTAGAGGGATTGAATCTAAAGATAGCCGTTTGTTTTGATTGATTCCATATTTGGTCATCAAAGTCAGCCCTAAAAGCTTTTAACGTGACTGCTGCTTTACGAGATTCTCCATTAATTGATAATTCTACGCTTTCGATGTCACTTTGGCTAACTATAATATTAAGATTGGGCACATTGTCATTGAGTGATGGTATCATTAAAATCACAGGTTTTTTTAAAGAAATCATCAATGTCAATAGATTTTGATAAAGACTCAGGTATAGAGAAGTTCATTTGATATTTGCCATTATCTAATCTTTTAATTGTCGCGTTAAATATGGCCTTTTCATTGTAAAGCGCCATAAAGAAATTGGTTTCCCCTGCCTCCAACAGAGATACCAACATTAAAACGGCGTTATCATCCGCAAAGATTGTATTTTGGATTGAATAGATATGGTTTGACATATTATACACACATAATATTTATAGGGATTGTCATTTTCCAATTACTAAATTAGTAGCTTAACTCATAATCTTCAATCTGTCTTGAAACCAACGGAAGATTATCATTGTCAAAACAAGCAGCCCGCAATACTTCCCAGAATAATTCGTCCGGAAGCTTAAGCATTGTTTCAAAGACTAACGAAGTCTTCGGATGCTCATAAGTATCTTTGTTATGGCAGGTACTGAGAAGCATTGTATAATGTTTTTTACACCACAATGTAAGATGAAAGATTTATTGCGCTATTCCTTTGGGTCAGATAATAGCGGAAATCATCACTTAAAATATTTTGCTGTAATGAGTTCGCTATGATAGAATCAGAAATAAATGTTTCATATTCTTGCGGTATTGCGCTCTTGATTAAACAACGCCCGTCGTTATTAAATGCTAATAGGTTAGAGTCGAATAATTTATGATGATTATGACAGAGCCATAAACCATTATGACCACTCGTAGCGTGAGCATATTTTTGTTCATCATCAATTATCTCGCAATTCCTTATTTCAGACACACCCCAAATATGAGCACCATGAATAATCTCGGGGATTTCACAGCCACATAAAGCACACTTCTTCATGCCGATACGATCAAAAAGATTGTAGTTATAGGCCGCAGACCGTAGGCGAAGAGTATCTTCGTTATCTGGTGCCAATCTATTCAATCTTAAGGAAGTGTTATATACAGATATATTACCTAATTCAATAAATGTCGCAAGCGAAGAAGCTGGTAGATTGATTAAATCTTGCTCAGAAACAGCAAATACATCAATTGGTCTATCTGCTATTCGAGATAGAGCTACCCCAAAGACTGTTGATTCATATTTATTGGCTCCATATGTTTTTGCATACAACTGAATTTTGTCCTCCGTTTTTGAAACAAACGAAGAATTATTGCTTCGATTACTACTCTGATTACGACTGCGTTCAGCAATTAAATCATCAACCGAAGAATATGGTAATAATAATCCTGAGTAATAACTGTCCAAATTAAGGAACTCAATTCCCGCTGTCATCATTAACCGATAGTAAACAAGATGATAGTCAGTAAATGGATTCCCGGTATGAGGGACAAAGAAATACCACAATTTTTTATTGGGATTTGGGTCTGCGAAAAAAACATTAATTGCAGTTGGAACGCTTTGCAAACTCGAATTCCGACCTTCAATTCTACTTTCGGATAATGTTATGTAATGTGTTGTATTATTATGATTTAATGTTATTAATCTTCCTTTGTTATAAGTGTCATTAAGTTCAACCACACTATATGTGCGGTTTCCAGTAATTCTAACACAGATATTTTCAAGAATAGACGGTGTCAAAATATTCTTAAATCCATTGTGAATTTTCTGTGTATTAGGTCTATATGAAATTATAGCGGACATAATCAATAATTTAAAATTAATACTTCTTGACGGTCATTATATCTTCCTTGAGCCTTTGGAACAGATACAATTCTATATCCTTTTTCATTAGCCCAATTTTCTATATCGTGGTTATAAAAAGAATCAACTTTCAGGACATATGAAAAAACACATTTGACATGTTTAGATGTTAACGAGTCTATGAGCGAACATAAATCTCGTTCATGTTCAATTGTCCAACCTTCAAACCCACGTTTCCCATCATTATAAGTTGCGGTCGTTTCCCTATAAGGAGGATCGAAATAATAGACTGTGCCATCCTCGGTTATTTTATTCAATTTATCAAATGGAATATTTGAGAATACAACCTCTTTATCTTTTATTATACGGCAGAATGAAACCAACTTGGCAATAATCCTGTCATTAAAGCGTCTCGAACCACATGGGATGTTAAATTCGTAATCTGAATTAAACCGAATCTGCTGTTGGAATCCAAAAAGGATTAGAGCGTATAGCATCACAGGAGAACGTTTCTCTTGTGGTAAATTGTTATATTCAGACCGTAGAGCTAAATACGATTCTTTGTTATTTGGGGCTAAATTATATTCTTTGATAAATCTATTTATTGACTTAAGATAATCGACACACTCAATATGCCTAAAAGATTTTATTAATTCTACAACAAAAGGATTGATATCATTGTATATAATTCTATCAGCATCGATATTGATTCCTACATTAAATCCGCCGCCAAATACGTCTACAAATGTTTTAATTTGTCGAGGAAGCATTGATTTGATAAATGGAATCATCTTTGCTTTACTCCCAGAATAATTCAGAGGAGATTCAAATACAACATTGCTCTCTGCCTTCTTCTCAATAAAGAAAAGATATTCAAAATGTCCTTCTCGTCCACGACATTTAAAATTGTTATATTTCTTGTAATCAATTTCTACGCAGGTAAATGATTCCACTTGACCATATCGTTTCATGACGGCTTCAATGTATTCTTTTGACATAAATCCATCATTGTTATAGCTAAAAAGAATATATTGGGCTTTGGTCTTAGCTATTACATACTCAAATATGACTTGGGAAAAGAAATCTTTAGACCAAAACGATTTCATCGGGCCGACTGGTCGAGAACCGGTTATTGCACTAACAGATGGTTTATCATCAAGAACTAGTGTTTCTAAGAGATGATACTGCGTTCCATATTGATTTTGAGTATAAGGAGGGTCAAGATATAATATATCGCACTCAATATCTTCAATTATGTCTTCGATTCTTGCACAAAATGTTTTTAGAGAGAGAGCCGACGTCATATCAGAAAACAGATTGTCCTGTATTGGTGCATATTGGAATTTATTATGCGACCGTGGGTCCCAATGCTTCAAAAACGCACCATATACCCCCGCCGTATTTGACACGCTTGATACCCCTTCAATCAAGCAGTAAATCAGGTATGCGTATTCGTTTTCTGAAAGGAGGTTAGCATTGTTCCATTCCTCTATTTTATCTCTGATATAATCTATTCTTCCCGCATTCTCAGGTGTAAAATACATTCTGTCAGTTTTAGCCGGAGAATAAGTATTGTATATAAATCCTTTTTTGAGTTCATTGTTTTTTTGAAAGAATAGAAATGGATCAAAACCTAGTTTTTCAAAAGTACAAGTATTGCCAACGATTCGACCTCTGGAATATAAAACGCTCCAATTCATAGAATCATTAATAATTAGATGAAAAACATCCTTTAAACTATTTGCAACTGCACCTGTACCACAAAACGCATCAAAAAAAACGCACGGTTTACGAGTCAATCCCTTTTCTGATAATAAGGACTGAATTGCTGGTATAAGTTTATCCTTGCTCCCTAAATATCTCATATGGAGATTATTGCCACCTATTGCTGTTGATCAACTCTTTAATATCGACATCAAGTAATTCTGCAATCCTATTTAAGGTTTGCAAATCGGGTTGGCTCACATTGGTGCACCACTTGGAAACAGTGGATGGATTCTTGCCCAGTTCCGCTGCAAGCCACTTGCTAGTCCTTTTCTTTTCAACAAGAACTACTTTAAGGCGATTTAAGTCTTCCATAACTCAATTACATTGATTTAAGCGCAAAAATAATGAAAAATTCTGAGATGACAATCGTATATGCTGAGAAACATATATGATACAGCGGTATACGTTCACAACTGAGGAGATTAGATGAGAAACGCCGCCGAGGGCTGCTTCCCTCAGCGGCGTTGTGGTCAGTGTAGTTTGGGTCCTTGTCGGCGGCGTTTGGCTTTTTGTTCTTCACGATAACGGTGAAGGGCCTCTTCTATGGTAAGTCCGGGATGGCGGCTCAGCCATAGTTTGAAATCGTCGGGTAACGCACTGCCGTTAGTGATACCTTCTTGCGGCTGTGTGGTTCCTGCTGCTGAAACATGTGATAACCGAGTGCCATGGCTCTGCGACTGGGATGCGGCTTGTCCGGCTAAGTCTGGATTCGATGAATAGACTCCCGGAGTCATGCGCTGTGGGTTGAGTTTTATCCACACAGTAGGCACAGCTCCCTGACATCCGTCAACTCGGATAGCTTTCGTCGCACGTCAGCAGAGGATAAAGACTGACATGGGCGAGTATTACATCGACCTCGTATTTCACAACTATATTCTTAAATGCTTTCTACTCATAGACTTAAAAGGTTCTCAAATATTCTATGAGGATGTGGGACAGATGGATATGTATATCCGGATGTATGACGATCTGAAATGCACCGAAGGCGATAACCCGACTATCGGCTTGCTCCTTTGCTCGGAAACAAGTAAGGATTTGGCACGGTATTCAATGCTCAAAGACAGCAAGCAACTCTACGCGGCCAAATATCTGACATATCTCCCCTCAAAAGAAGAATTAACCGCAGAGATTGAGCGTCAAAAAGAGATATTTGCCCTTCAAACCGGCAAAAATCAAGATTAGCCCTGCATTTCTGCATTATCCGCATTTTTATGGTGGCAATCGTGGAGATGCGGATTTTTCTTGCCAGATTATCACTGGGTTACAGAATTTTGTTGTAACTTTGTATATGACAACACTCTATAAGATATTGATTCTGTGTGTTGGCTTTGCTCTCTCCTGTAAACTGTGGGCGCAAAGTTATAGGAATCCTATGCAAACAGACACAAGTCCGCTCAAAATTGAGCGCGATGCACTCGGCGCAGTGTATTATTGGATAGACAATAATGCGTTTGACCTTGGTCTAATAGATTATAGCGATTTATATGAAACATATATGACCCCGATTGAAGAGCAATTGTTTGAGGACTGTACTCAGCTATTCATTAAGGGGAAACTTCGTTTAGAGCCTGCCTTTCTAAAAACATGGCGGGCACACTTATGATGCTCCTGTCGATGGGGTTCTTGGCAATGATTTCAGACGGATAGAAGTCTATTTCTATCCCGATGCGGTAAAGGCTGATTCCGTGACATACTCCGTAAGAGGCCGAACAAAGGTTAAAAAGAATGTCTGCGATTTTTCGGGAGAAGTCAGAATCAAGAAAATCTACCATGTTTTTGAGCGCGATGCCGATTCTCCTGACTACTATAAAATTATCGCCGATTATTCGCTTAAGGAAGATTCTACACAAAATGGAAAAGTTAACTACAAAACAAAGGTTATTATTGATTGGACTACTCTTTACAGAGGCAATGACTATGTTTTGGATTGTTCCAAAGGCCAATGCCGATGTGATTGATGTGCAAGTATGGTTAATTAATCGACATATCCTTAGATTTAATTACAAGCCTGGCAGTCTTAAAAAAGAATAATCAAGGGAATCGCAAGACTATTATTCCAATCATTGTCGTTTGTGTTGCTACATATCTTCAGATATTATATTGCTCCGTATTTTATGATTGGGGAGCCTACGTTTGTATGACTTTGCCAATATTTCAACGACATAGTTTCTTTATTTATTGGCTGCACTAATCTGATGTTTTCGGCTATATGGGCTTCGATGATGCTTTTGCCGTTGCCAAATCAAATATGTTGATTGAAATGGAGGATGGCTGCTCTTGGAAATGACAATGGCGATGATTATGTGTCCGACGATCGCTATCGAATTGTAGATAGCGAAGGTAAAATAGGGTATGCAACACGAAATAACGTTGTGATAATTCAGCCGCGCTTCTTGGCTATCCCCAATATGTTCTTGACAAATGCGGATTTGGCATCGGTATATCCGTCACGGTCATGCTTATATTTTGGCAAAAGACTTAATTTAAGCTTTTCATATTCGTGAGCGACTTCGAGGTGACTGTTGAGATAATCGCGAAAAAGGATTTCGTCATTGTCGCCTATGGCATGAAAATGAATATGGAACACTTTTTCGGCATATCCCTCCGGAGTATATCCCTTGTTGAAACTCATGTGCCAATCGGAAGAGGACATACAGATATATCCCGCCGACTCCATCATTGCACTGACACGTTGCCAATCGGCGCAGGGCGCGATTTCAACAAGAATGTCGATTGTCGGCTTGGCCTGAATGCCGGGAATCGCCGTGCTGCCGATATGGTTGATAATCGGAGCATATTCTTTCAGCAATCCCGAAAGTTTCATAATTTCTTCATGCGCCCAATCCTTCCATTGCGGCTGATGCGGCATCAGGACAATGGGAAACAGTTGCCACAGTTCTTCCAATGTCATGTTCTTAAGAACTTTCCTATTTGACATGGCATAGTTCCAATTTGTAAAATGTATGCTCTTTTAGCCTATGACCGTCAGGCAATGACGGGTGCAGGAAGAAACCTTGATGCTTCATCCCGATTTTCTGCATCACACGCTCCGACCGATGGTTGCTTATGGATGTGAATGAATATATCTTATCAAACAATTTTCGTCGGCAAGCATAATCAATGCATGCCTTTGCCGCCTCAGTAGCATAACCTTGGTTCCAGTACTCCTTGGCAAGCCTCCACCCAATCTCTATCCCGGGAGAAAATTCAGCCTCAAAATCAAAATGATGGAATCCGGTGTAACCGATAAACTCGCCCGTACTTTTCAACACTACGGCATAGAGGCCATACCCCAAAGCGTTGTGCTCATCAACTATGCGATTATAAAACTGCACTGTTTCATCGTAAGAAAGGCATTGGGGCAAATACTCCATAACCACCTTATCGCTATTCATTTTAGAGAATGGCAACAAGTCATCTTTACACCAGGCACGCAAAATCAGTCGGTCGGTTTCAATCATAACAAAATTTGTTTTAAATCTTCGCTTATGACCACAGATGGGCTGAACTCCACAATCTGATAGTCGGCGATGCCGTTGATGTTGAACGGGTCTTTTGCAATGATGGCATCCACCGTTGCGCGGTTGTCGGCCTTAATCATAATCACTCCACCCACACGAGGTGTCTGCGGACCGGAAGCGATGAAGTCGCCTGCGGCATAATGCATGGCAAGGTATTCGCGATGCGCCTGAAGAAAGCGGTCAACCTCACTCAACGGTTTCTTATATGTTAGAATTGCGATAAACATGACATTTTGGTTTTGTTAATTCAATATGCACATGGGAGAAACAGCATTTCGTCAGAATAAGTTGCAGAAGCCCTGCTTATTGAACTGATAGTACATTTCAATGCGCTCATGGGTGTCGTTCTCAAGAAGCAAAAGCAGTTCTTTGGCAAATTCAAGCGTGGCCGAGCCGTTTGCAGTTACGATGTTATTATCGCTGACAGCCTGAGCATGTACATATCCGTCGGGATTGGCATAGTTTTCGCCGCCCCATAATTTCAACTGCTCCAGCCCGTTGCCGGTATGCTTTACGGCATTGAGGAAACCATGCTTTGCCATCCACGAAGCAGCGTTACATATCGCACCAATCACGCTGTCTTTTTCAACGGCTTTCTTGACAATATACTTGACTTGATCGGCTACCGGTGCAGCCCATCCGAAACCGCCGATCAGCACCAACGCCGCAAAATCGTCGGGCATTGTTTCAAAGGAATAGTCAGGCATTGTGCGGAAACCGCCTATGGATTTTACAGGTTCCATTGTCGGTGCCACTACCTTATTGACATATTTGGGATGCTCTTTCATCGCAAACTCATCGGAGGCAATGGCTTGCGAGAGATAAACGGCCTCATGCGCGGCATAATCCGGCAGGAGGATATAAAGAATTTCGTTGCTCATAATACTATCTATAATGAGGAATTAAGTAACACACAGTTGATATGCCAATAAAAAAGATAAGCCACGGAATTACAACCATAAGAAACGTTATAGTGAAACCTTCTTTAAATGAATATGATTTTTTCCGAGTTTCAAAATCTAATTGTTTATAAGATCTGATTGTTTCATCAATAAATGCCTCATCTTTGATGTGGTTGATTAGCAGATTGGCCAATATCAGATTGACTACAGCCACCGTCAGTATTATTTCTAAATTGTAAGCACCTAGAGAACCACCGATTCTGGCATATAGAAATATAAAAATCAGCTCTATGGGAACAAGTGCAAAAAACAGAATACTTTTCATTATCGGATACTCGTCTTTTATCTCAAACGGTTGTTTGAAATAAAATTCTTGCGATGCCATTCTCAGCACTATCCATTTTTTGACTATGTATCTGTGTACTTTCAAAATCATATCGATGATTATTGGGATTGTTATTGCGATTGTTATTCACCAATAAATATGGCCCAATCACAAAGATATGAAATTTCCATGTGGTTTCAACGATTAAGTGTGTTAACTCGGCGAGATTTTTGGGAGGAGGCCACCACATTTGACTCGGACAAGCCTCATCGAGCTGAAGGTTGTGGTGACCCGGAGGGGTATGAATGAATAGAAGGTCGCTAACTCTTTGAGAATTAGCAACCTTCTGTGGTGCCACCAGGAATCGAACCGGGGACACAAGGATTTTCAGTCCTTTGCTCTACCAACTGAGCTATGGCACCATTGCCTTTTTGCGTTGCAAAGGTAGGGCTATTTTTTCAATTGGCCAAATTTATTTGAACAAAAATCGCTTCTTCCGCAAAATAATCCTCAAAAACAATCTTAAATATCCCTTAAAACGCTTTATAGGAACAACATTCTTACCTCCATAAAGCCCATATAGCAAAAGATAAGCCACTGACAATAAGAAATATACCACATCGAGGAACAAATCGCATCAAAGCCTATGCCCCAAAACCGATTAGCAAACGACAAAATCACAAATATCATCCCCATGCATCATGCAATTCAACATTTTCGACTCTTCACAATATCGCCCTACACAAAACCACCCAAACAACCCACAAAATCATCACGGGGAAATAACTAAAATTCACGCCATTAAACAACACAAACTCCCCCATGACAAAGAATCAACATTATAGCTAACACCCGAATGACGCAGGCTTACTAACAACGATATTATCAAAAACACTGCGAATGTCATCGGGAACCGGGAAGCGCGGCGAATGCACATCGGTCGTACAAGGACAGGACTGAACGCCTGAAAAGTCTATGACTTCATAGCAATCGTCACAGGCATATTTCCAATAGTTTCCAAGAGCATTATCTTCCCCCACTCCCTCACATTCACACTCGGCAACAACATTAAGATATTCATTCCAACAATATTCAATAGTGTTACGCAATGACACAACAACCGCAAGACGAACGGAATCTTTTTTCCTGTCATGAACCTCAACAATATCTCCCGGCTTAAAACGTATTGTTTCTTTGGGCCGGCCCCAGAAGTGACCTTCCGGAGTGTCCAAGTCTTCAAGCAAAGATGAGCATACCGACTGATTGATAATGCTACAATTTCCGTCAAACCCCCACTCGCGCTTGCACAAATCAGATATCACATCCTTTCCAAACGGCAATTCATATATGTGAATGCAATAAACCGGCCGGTCATCATCTATCGATATTCGTCCAGATTGAATAAACTCTTTTGCATCTTCAAAAGTCGGCATCACGAAACTTTGAGCCTTACAAACGTTATATTCAGGATAATACTCCGCGTCATCTCTATCATCACCATGTACGTGAACATTGAACAATCCAAGTGAAAGATTCCTACATGGCATTTTATCCACAGGACCGTTTATACGAAACACATCAACCCTATAAACCGAAGGTTCAACGGTACATGGATGATTAATAGCCAAAGACCTGAAACTTTCAAAGCTCTTCATGATATTTATATATTATCTTCCTCTTTAAGCATCGCCTTGTAGTAGTTCTCATAACGCTGACGCAGCGTCTTTGACAGAGGATAGCGCAAAGGCATTATGTTGAGAGTGTGCACATGGTCGTGAGTGGCATAACTCGGGCCATCGATAACCGGTGTTTGGTCATCGCTGGCATCGGGAAAATACAATTCTTCCACCTCAGCATCAGTCATTTCACAACCATCTTTCACATATATAAATCCCTCCTTTTTCTTGATTCGCTGCCACATCTCCCAATACCATTCGATTGAGAGGCCCGAACCTGTTGCAACGGCAAGCCTGACTTCATTGCCGTCGAGCACCTCAACAATGTCACCGGCTTTGAATCGGAATGATTCTTCAGGGCGACCACGGTAACGACCATATATAGTGCGGTGGTCACATTCGAGAGATGAGCAATATGTTCTATCCAGAAAGCGTCCATGACCATCATACAATCTCCATGACTCACCGTAGTCCTCCCACAAGAAATCCAGAAGTTCACCCATCGGGTACTCCTTTATGTGAAAGCAATATATCTCGTCGTTGTACTCTTTAGCCCTTTCGATTGCCTTGTGCATCAACGCTTCTGCTTCAGGCAGAGTATGACAGATTCCGACGCGATAATGCCTCACATCAAATTTTGGGTAATGACTGCGTTTGCGCCCCGGCAAATCCTTGACATCATATTCAATAACCTCAAAAATGATTTCTTCATCGCGCCGTGGAGAATTGAGCGCCAACGCTTTAAATTCATCAAATGTCATAACTGCATTTTTATTGTTTATTTTTTTTAAGTCTACGATGTTTCAACCAACCCTTGCCGTTAGGATGCCAATAATCGGATCGATGTGCCCTCTTGCGGACATCCTTGATTAATCGAAATGAGCATTTAGCGTTATCTACTTCGTATGAATCATAAATAATGTCTGAATAACCGAAGGCAGTCAATATTCCAATCTTTCCATCTCTTTGCGTCATGAAAAACGGAGTCGGTTCGTCTTCGGTCATAAGTTCATCTTCATAGATTTCATCAGCGATAGTCGGCATAAGAGTTTCAAGCAAGGGCAAGCAATCCTTATAAGGTTTTACATGTAGAAAGGGATATCTGACCGAGAGTGCGCCCCACTTCATTGTGTTTTTGTCCTGAACGAAAAACAATTGCCGCACCCTTCGTTCCGGAATGATGGCGTTGTATTGAAAATCGGTCATCATAATATTCGGATCAGATAACGAAACCAACGCCCATGCCTCACCGTCATAAACAGGCACGAAACTCGGCTTACAGTTTATAGCATCAAATTGAGTAAATACATCAGCGAAACTGTCAGGTAACAGTTGTTCACCTGTCGGCGAAATCAACCCGACGAAAGTTTCGTCACCTGATTTTCGAGGTCGCCAATCATACTGAGAATTATACACCCTCAATTGGCGCAAAATTTTGCGCGATTCCTTATCTGTACAGCAATAGAGTTTATTCCCCATCTCCTGCAAGCGCATATACTCTAAGGCGTCATCTTTAGTCGGAACAATCAGCCGGTTGGCATTTTGATAGCAGACATGCCAGCGATCGAGATGTTCGTAATAGCACCTTTGCCCTTCCTTAGAGGTTATCGGATAGACTATGCGACCATGAATATTTATATATTCCATAATGCCGAGAAAATATTAGTTACCAACCCCGGGAGCTGAAGATGAAACATCCTGTTCACACTTCCCATTGAGCATGATATTTTTGAATTAATCTTGACGCTATTGCAAAGTCATCATTATATACAAATCCACACTCTATATAATTTTCGGCTATCGATGTCAATATAGGGGCATCATGTTTGTTGAATCCAACGCCATTTTTCTTTTCAGTAATTCCTTCTCCCTTTTCATTGCTTGTTTGATTTTTATAGACTATGACCAAGCGGTCGAGATCAGGATGATTCGTAACTTTGTTGCTCTCCTGCTTGACGAGGTTCACCTTTGTGCCAGATTGTTTCTCAGCCATCAGTTTTCGTAGCAATTCTTGCACAGCATCCTGATACTGCGCCGGAATATCCATCCTGATTGTTTCTTTCTGCGGCTCGGGGTTCTCTATGGAACTATAGAAATCTACCACCGCAGAATTAATAATTATATCCTCTGCACATATATTGCGGTCAATTCTAAGATTCTTTAAACTACGGCAACGTGACAAAGCAGTATAGAGCTGACCATGCGCAAAACACCCATTGCCAAGTTTTATCAGTGTGGAGTTCACGCTCATGCCCTGCGACTTATGAATCGTTATGGCATAAGCCAGCTTTAACGGCAGCTGTATATAGGAGCCCACCTCCTTTTGAGACACCTTTTCCTTGCCGGTTTTGGGATCGGTCGTCAAAACATACTGATAGTTCTTCCACTCATTGGGAGAGATGTTTACCGTCTTGCCATTATCAAGTTTTATTCTGACGGCCTCGGTTCCGGCAAGCGTCACATAACCCAATACTTCACCCACATCACCATTTACAAATTCAAGTGTGCCTGAGGGTGTACGATGATTTATAAGCGTCATGACACGTGTGCCGGTCTTTAGTTCCAGTTTTGCCGGAGTAGGATAGTCTTTAGCTAAGAAAATGCCCTTTATAACAGCAGTGAATGTGCGGCCTTCCCCATCCGATTTCTCATTGGCAAGCGCATTGAGTATATTGGCCTCTCGATTAGTTGTACACAAACACACCGGGGGCACATCAAGCGGCCGCCTAATATCGGCATACTTGTTCAGAATCTCTCTAACAGTCAACAAGCACTTTGTTTCAGGGTCTACGAGATCTCGTGTTTCAAGGTCATTGTGACGAATATGATTCAGTATCGATAGAAACAAGTCATCATGACTTTGTCTATGGACAGTCTTCAAACAGAAACATTTGAACTCGCCTCGTTGCCAAATGTCGGTTTGGAAGGAAAATTCTCCCCCAAAAGTGTTTTTTATAAAACACTCTTCTTCCTCTGACTTAATGACGGGGGGAAGCTGATAAAAATCACCTACCAAAATCACCTGCTTGCCACCAAATGGCAGTTTCTTATTTCGACCTTGCGACACTTGCCTCAGTCGATAATCCACCGCCCAGAATAAGTCGCTGCGTACCATTGATATTTCATCGATAATTACCACCTCGACACTTCTTATCAATTCCCGCTGCTTCTTATTGCCAATTGTTTCAATAGAGTCCTCCGACATCGGTCCGGGAGCAAGGCGTAAAAAACTATGAATAGTAGATCCTCCTATATTGAGAGCCGCAATCCCTGTCGGTGCAAGGAATATGCAATTTTTGGAACTTCTACGGCTAAACTCCTTTACAATCGTAGATTTTCCTGTTCCGGCCTCGCCGGTGAGAAACACATTGGCTCCCGAAAGCATCATTTGCAATGCGGCTTCTTGTTCCTGTGCTAACTGCATAGTTTATTCGTTTTTGGCAAAAATACACTTCGGCTGTATCAAATATTGATACAGCACCTTGAGCTATTCGCAATTCATATTATGGTATTTCACAAATAATTTGATATCCTTACAAATAAGCTCAATCATCTGACATCAAATCAAGAAGTTGATTGAAGTCATCACCGTATCATCGGTAAACTTGCTCTGAGGATAAAACAAGTCGAAGTCGTAAAACTTCAATCGGCTATGCTCAAAGAATGAGCCTATTATATCGCCAGCTATCGCTCCTAACACAGCCTTACTTGCTTGATGCGATTAATGTCATTTTTATGTTGTCGGATAAAGAATCGTCTATTCCAACCCCAAACATGACATTGACTGTATTGGGAAATTTCTCAATAAAGGCGACTAACTCTTTAATTTCTTCAGAGGTTACACATTTTTCTTTAGGACTCCATAGATAAACAAGGATACTGTTATACGAATCTACATAGTCACTCAAGAAATCTTCCATAACTACAATCGCAGAATACATCCGATTTTCATAATCTCCGCTTTCATGGTAATACGAAGACACATAATTGACTGCAACCGGAGAAAGAATATCAATCATATCACGTTCGCTTATGTCGAGAACTGCATGATTACGGATAATCCTAATGATTTCGTCCGGATTACCCTTGATTAAGTAAGTGCCAAAAGAAAATCTACATTCAAATGGTTCATAATCAGCTATAGTTTTATTTAAGGCAGTCGTATAGTAATCATTGACATTATGTTTTGTTATGCTCGGTTTGGAAATACCAGCTTTTGCCAGATGCTCCCATAAGGTTTCATCTCCATCAAATGAATATTTGCCATGTTTCATCATATCTTTGTCATGAGTTAAGATTATAGTATTTACAACTCACCCTGCGACCGAGGCAGCCGCAGGGTGTAGTTATGCGGTCATTTTTGTTAGTCAGGCTTGCATTTGTGTTGAACCATTGAGTTATTCTTGATTCGATATTTTATGAAATCGCGATATTTACATAAGGCATTTTTTCCACGTTTCAAATCTGAGACTGTTAATCCAATTGAATTTCTGTCAGGAATATCCTTCTCGACCATTCTAACCTCGATATCTATTAACTCTTCCAACTCCTTGAATATAGACAAACTGGATTCCCAATCGCCATCATCTTCAACAATAACTGCAAATACATCTTCCTCCAAAGCGAAATCGAAGAAGAAATATTTGAGTTTATTTAAATAGGTAACGTGTGACCATACAGATGCCGACGAATACCGGCACTCTTCTCTCAGGTATGTTGAGAAATCCTCTTTTAGCGGTATCTCTCTGTCTTTCCGGCTATCAGGAGATTTGGACGGCAGGCCGAGCTCTACTCTCACCTTGTCTATTCGGTACTCATAATAACGGTGGTAGGCTGAAAATGCACTTATCCATTCCCTAAGCGTTTTTGGTTGATAGTCCAGCCCGTTAATCTTAAAAAACTCGTTGGGGTCTAACTGAGCCATAATCTCAATTATATCATCAAGAAGCCCTGATGCCACTTCAAGTCTTTCAAGACAAGGCTTTTGATATGGACCATATCTTTTGAATGCTTGTGCTAAAACTTCGAATATCCTATAGTCTTCGTTACATATTATCTCAAAAGCCTTCCGGATATGATGCACATACATTTCCGCAGACCTTTGGGTCATGCCTTCACCATCGACACACCACATTATGAAATGCGCTGTGTCGTATGGCACTTCCTTTTCGCCCGGACCGGGCCACAACGGATATTTCCTTGGTCTTGACATATATTATTCTGTTTTTCCGCAAAGTTAACGCTTCCGGACGACTTAATAAATTAAGACCTTGACGACATGACCGAGATTATATTATCTCAGATTATAGCCACAAATAACTATTGATAATCATGCATTTACCACTTATCATTCTTTTTTATATTCTCAGAATGTTCCATAAGCATGCATGTAGATAATTTAATCACATTACTGATTTCTGCAGCCAATTTCTTCTCATCGTAAGGTCTACCATTATCAAGATTTTCCAACTCATGGAAATCACCATTCTTCAAAATCAGAGAAATTGCAGGGGAATGTTCTATAGATATCAGGCTCATGGGATCAAGACTGTTTTCATCAACTCGGAAATCTGCTATTGAACCATCTGCCCTATAACTATATACTCGTATGAACCTATCTTTGATTATATCGTCGCTCTGATAAATTTTAGGTTTAACTTCAAGTATTCCATCATTTATTCGTATAGCGGTTAAATCATGAAGTTTGTGTATTCCACATTCGGTCAATACAAGCAATTCATCAGCAATTTGCTCTCTCCATTTCAAATTTTGAGGGAATTTTCTTATAGGCCACTTACTCCTATTAGAATTTAGTCTATTCTTAATGCGAGCCCTAAAAGTGTCGATATCAAATTCTTTAGTGTGTTTTAATTCTGCTTTCAACTTGACTTTGTCTGACTCTATATTGACATGACTTTGATTCCCTTTGAAATCACCATTATTTATTCCATCCCTCAACCATAACTCAAATCGGTTTATCGCGGTGAAAATGTCATTACGATACCCCTTGCCGATTTTTTCTGCTTTATATTCATTTTCAACAAGATTTGTCATTTTCAATGCAATAGCTCCAATAATCGATTCAGAATCCTTATCAGAAAGTATTTCCGGGATTCTATTTATTAGAGGTGAAAAAGCACCGTTTGAGTTATCATATACCTCAATCGCCTTCTTTAGTCTTGAAACATAGCAACTGTTTGACTTCGATGTAGCCGTAATCCCGCTATCCCATAGCCATTTAGCATATAAATTTAGGATATCCATATACTATAACATTTAATAATTATAACTTTATCATATTATACTCTTAGGTATCATAAAGACTCCCTAAAATCCTTTTGTATTACCTTTCCATTTGTCTGCTGAGCCGAGGCTCAACATTGCAAATTTATATAAATACATGGATAAAGACAAATATCCAACCCTGCTTTATTTTTTAAAACCTTTACCGATTTTTATTCGTGCTTCTATGGTATTTTTTGTTATTCACAGCATCAAGAATTACTCCCGGCAATATTCACCTTACCCTCACGGTTAAGGCGGGGATGCCGTCAATGGTTCCGATGAGCTCTGCGCCGATTTCAAGAGTGCCGCCGGCAATCGACGACGACACTATCAAGTCGCCTATCTTCATTGTACAATAGCGGCTTGCATCAGCCACTATGTCATATATCCTCTCAATCTCGTCACCAAGGGTAAGCTCGATGTCGTCCACCTTGGCCACGCCGAAGTCGCTTCGGCTGATATCGCCAAGTATCACTGCGCCTTCGTAGGCCTGCAGCAAAGCGTTATGTGCCGCAGCATGCTCCATGGCATCAACCGGCTCGGTAAGCAGGCATATTCCTACACCGTCGACATAGCGCGGCGCAAACTTTCGTCCTATGTTTTTGCCAAGACGGCATATCCTTGCCACGATTCCCACCCTGTAATTCCATCGTTCCGAAAACGGGGGTACAAAAAACGGCTTGCCATCCTTTATTATTGCCGAATCGGGCATCAGGTCCACCCGCTGGTTTCCTGACAAAGGCGCATCCGGAGTCCGTCCATAAACAAGCACTTTCATCGTGATAATCTACATTTGCTTTCCCATGCGGTTATACATCACCGCCAGCTGGGCATAAATCGAAGTATTCTGTATCACCACATCCTGAGGAGCCGTAATGCGGAACGGCGTAAAATTCCACAATGCCTTGATGCCGGCCTTGACAAGCAGGTCGCTCACCTCCTGAGCGTGATCGATAGGCACGGCTATCACGCCTATTTCGGCATTCAACGTGGCGAGCCGTTGGTCGAGTTCCGATATATCATATATGGGGATTCCGCACAGCGTGGTGCCCACGACATCATGACGGATGTCAAATCCAGCGACTATCCTCAATCCATAGTTAGCCAATCCCGAATCATGTATCAGGGCGCCTCCAAGGCTGCCAACGCCTATCATTACAGCGTTATGCCCCACCTTGAATCCGAGAAAGTCCTGCAACTCATGCTCAAGCGAAGCCACCTCATAGCCTATGCGTGTTTTGCCCTTTATATTAAGGAATGACAAGTCCTTGGCTATCATCGACGCATCGACATTTATCTCCTTGGCGATCTGTGTTGACGACACATACTCCACCCCTGCGTCAAGCAACAGCCTCACGTAGGCAAGATACCACGGCAGACGCCTGAGCGTTGGCTCAGGAAGCTGCTCTCTCATTTGATTTATTCGCTTGTCGTCGGTCATAGTCTTGTATTCGAGTACGGAAAAACGCCATCGCGCTCCGTCTACGAAATACAAAGTTAAACTTTTTTATTCAATTAATCAAGTCGATTTATTGCCGTCGCATCATGAATTTACTTCGACTTATTATGCCAAATCAAAAATAAATCATTACCTTTGCACCGGTTTCAACCAAGGAGTGATGCTCGAGTGGTTGAAGAGGCACGCCTGGAAAGCGTGTATACGCCAAAAGCGTATCGGGGGTTCGAATCCCCCTCACTCCGCAACTCAAAATAAATGCAGCCGACCCGCTAAAGGCCGGCTGCATTTTCCACCTTATAACACTTCCTCACGGGCACACGTGTACCCGACTCTGGCGTATCATCCTCATCAATGTTCCCTTTTAGTTTAATACTGAAAAACCGACTAAGTAACTTTTCAATAAAACAACAGAAACATGAAAGAGGTAAATCCCGATGAAACAACCCGCGCCTACGCGTTCCGCGCCTGGATGAAAGCGCCAATGCCCATGGTGACACTGTTCAAAACGCTGAATGTGTCGCCGCTCGTAAAATATAGCTGCAAAAAAGGGCTTAAATTCAACATGCTCATGTGCTGGTGCATAGGCAAGGCGGCAAGCCGGGTCAAGGAATTCTACATGCTGCCCGTAGGCGACAAGCTATTCAGCTACGACAACATAGCAGTCAACACAATCGTCACCAACCGCGAGGGTGAAGTAAGTTCGTGTGACATCCCATTTTCCGACAACCTGTCACAATTCAACATCGAATATCTGCGTCTTACCCGACAGGTAGCCGAGTCATGCCTCAACCACGACCTCACCGACAGCATGGTCATAGGCACCTCGGCACTTGTGCAATACGACATTGACGGTGCTGTTGGAATGTACAGCGGCATCTTCAACAATCCATTTATAATCTGGGGCAAATACCGCCGAAGCCTTTTCAAAACCAACCTCACCCTGTCGTTCCAGTTTCATCACACACAGATGGACGGTGCCCATGCCGCCCGATTCCTCGACCTGCTTCAACAGGAGATACTGCAATTTTGACGCACTTCAACCGGCAAAATTTGCCGCCGAAACCCGCATTTGAATACACCCTACCAAAATCATCATTCCGATTATGCGATAATTCTTGAAGATTTTTTTGACAAAATTAAGACTTGATTGTTATAATTATTAAGTAACTTAGCAACTTAATTTTTGAAAGATAACAATGAAGAATCGTCGTAATTCACTGTTGAGCCGCCTTGCAGTCGTGGCTACCATCGTGATTGTCGCAATGTCAACTATCGCGGCGACACGGAGCAATAAGGGAGAAATAGCTCGTAACCTTGACATTTTCAACGCCTTATACAAGGAGCTGCAGACCAACTACGTAGACTCGATCGATGCCGAAAAGTCGATTAACATCGCCATTGCAGCAATGCTTAACGACATCGACCCCTATACCGAGTACTACGGAGCAAGCGATCAGGAGGATTTGGCCATGATGACTTCGGGCGAATACGCCGGAATAGGCTCAATGATTGTGGAGATGCCCGGCAAGGGAGTGTTTATCTCCGAGCCCTACGAAGGAAGTCCTGCTCAGGAAGCGGGATTGAAGCCCGGCGACCTCATTGTAAAAATCGACAATGACTCGGTTACAGGATGGCACAGCTCGCAAGTCAGCGAGAAGCTCAAGGGACAGCCCGGGACAAAACTTCAGGTAACCGTGAAGCGACCCTATGTCACCGACTCGATAAAGACTTTCGACATCACTCGCCGCAAGATTCAGTTGCCGGCAGTGCCCTACTACGGAGTGCTTAAGGACAACATCGGCTACATCTACCTCACATCGTTTACCGACAAGGCGGCAAGCGAAGTTAAGGACGCACTTGTGGAGCTCAAGAAAAATCCTAATGTGAAGTCGATAGTGCTCGATCTGCGCGGCAACCGCGGAGGTTTGCTCGAAGCGGCAGTAAAGATTGTGGGCCTCTTTGTCCCCAAGAACACCGAAGTGCTGCGCACCCGTGGCAAAGGCCTTCTTAACGAAAAGGTGTACAAGACCACATCGGCTCCTGTCGACACCGAAATTCCGCTGGCCGTACTCATCGACGGAGGTTCGGCTTCCAGCTCTGAAATAACAGCCGGTGCCCTACAGGATCTCGATCGCGCCGTAATCATGGGAGCACGCTCCTATGGCAAAGGTCTTGTGCAGACAACCCGACCTCTGCCCTACGACGGAATGCTCAAAGTCACCATCGCCAAATATTACATCCCCAGCGGACGCCTCATCCAGGCCATCGACTACAGCCATCGCAATCCCGACGGCTCGGTGGCACGTATTCCCGACTCGCTCACCAATGTATTCACCACCATCCACGGCCGTGAAGTGCGCGACGGCGGAGGCATAACCCCCGATGTAAAAATCGACTACGGCGAAGTCAACCGATTGACCTACAACATTGTCAGCGACAACTGGGCGTTCAATTACGCCACAAAGTTTGCCGCCGAACATCCTGAAATCGCCGCTGCCGAGGACTTTGTCATCACCGACTCGATTTTCAATGACTTCAAGTCGTTTATCGACCCCGACAAGTTCAACTACGACAAGGTGTGCGAGTCGATGCTTGCCGCGCTGAAGTCGACAGCCGAAATCGAAGGCTACATGAACGACTCCACCAAGGCTGAGTTTGCCGTACTCGAAGGCTTGCTGAAGCACAACCTCAGCCACGACCTCGACAACAACCGCGAGGACATCGAAGGCATTCTGGCAGGCGAAATAGTAAAGCGCTACTACTACCAGAAGGGACAGGTGATCGAAACCCTCAAGCGCGATGTCACAATCGACTCAGCCGAAGTAATCCTTAATGACAAAGCTCGTTACAACGCCATACTCTCTCCTGCTACAAAGAAGAATTCATAGCAGATGGACCTGAAGCAGTTATGTGAAAAGATTCTCACTCCCGGCCGGCGTGAAGCGGTCGAGAGTGCCGTAAATGACAACTCTTGCCGCCGCATCTCCCTGTATGGACTTGCCGGGTCATCGGCACCAATGTTAATGTCGGCCCTCCCCTCCCGGGGGAGGCCGATGCTTGTTATAGGCGATTCGCTCGATGATGCCGGCTACCTCTATCACGACTTGTCACGCGTGCTTGGCGAGAGCGCGGTGCTCATGTTTCCATCGGGCTACAAGAGGTCGATAAAATACGGACAAGTCGACCCGCCATCACAGATTATGCGCACCGAAGTGCTCAACCACTGGTTTGACGACCCTTCGCTGCGCTATGTCGTCACCTATCCCGAGGCACTTGCCGAGCATGTGGCGACCCGCGACACCATCGAGGCTCACACCCTGCAGCTCGCCGTAGGTTCTACTGTCGACCTCGCCGAAACCGAGAAGTGGTTACGTGAAAATGGGTTTCAGGAGGTCGACTATGTGTACGACCCCGGCCATTTCGCAGTTCGCGGCTCCATTCTCGACATCTACGGCTACAATTGCGAAGAGCCTTTCCGCATCGACTTTTTCGGCGACGAAATCGAGTCGATACGCACATTCAACATCGAAACACAGCTCTCGGAGTCAAAGCACGACCGCATCTCGATCACATCCAATGTTTCACAGCAGGGCAAAGGCGAGTCGCTTCTCGACTACATTCCCGCCGACACACTGCTGTGGGTGCGCGATGCCGACTACACCTTGCAGCGCATCGAGGCCATTTCAACTGAAACATTCAGCGACAGCGCCCTGATAGCCGACGAAGGCGACAAGGACGCTCTCAAGCATGTAGTCGAGCCCGACCGGTTTGCCGAGTCGCTCAAGAGCATGCGTCAGATTCGATTCTCGGCGGCAGCCAACGCCGATGCCGACGCTTCGGCTGCAATCGATTTCGGCTGTACGCCGCAGGGCATCTACCACAAGAATTTCGACCTCATCAGCGATTCACTGCTGAAGTTCATCGGCGACGGTTATACCGTCTACATTCTCAGCGACTCCGAGAAGCAGATAGAGCGACTGCGCGCCATATTTGAGGACCGGGGCGACGACATAAAGTTCACCCCCGTCATCTCTACAATCCATGAAGGATTTGTCGACCACGTGACCAAGGCCTGTATATTCACCGACCATCAGATATTTGACCGATTCCACAAGTACAATCTGAAGAGCGACCGCTCCCGCTCGGGAAAACTTGCACTGTCGCTCAAGGAGCTTGGTCAGATAGAGGTCGGCGACTATGTGGTCCATGTCGACCACGGCGTGGGCCGTTTCGGCGGACTCATACGCACCGAAGTGAACGGTCGAATGCAGGAGATGATAAAACTCGTCTACCTCAACAACGACATTCTCCTGGTAAGCATCCACTCACTGCACAAGCTCGCCAAGTACCGTGGCAAGGAGGGCGTGGAACCGCGCATCAACCGACTCGGTTCGGGCGCATGGGGCAAGATGAAGGAGCGCACCAAGAGCAAGCTGAAGGACATTGCCCGCGACCTCATCAAGCTCTATGCTGCGCGAAAGGACGAAAAAGGATTTGCCTACTCCCCCGACAGCTATCTCCAGCAGGAGCTTGAAGCATCATTTATATATGAGGATACCCCCGACCAGCTGACGGCCACACAGGCGGTTAAAAACGACATGGAGTCGACGCGACCGATGGACCGCCTTATATGCGGCGATGTGGGATTCGGCAAAACGGAAATTGCAATACGCGCCGCCTTCAAGGCCGCGACCGACAACAAGCAGACAGCCGTTCTCGTTCCAACAACGGTGCTCGCCTATCAGCACTTCAACACATTCAAGAATCGATTGAAAGAGTTTCCCGTGCGTGTCGACTACCTGTCGCGAGCTCGAAGCGCAAAGGAGGTGAAACAGATAAAGGCCGACCTTGCCGAAGGCAAAATCGACATTCTCATAGGCACTCACAAGCTTATCGGGAAAGACATCAAATTCAAGGACCTCGGACTGCTTATCGTCGACGAGGAGCAGAAATTCGGTGTCGCCGTAAAGGAGAAGCTGAAGCAGATGAAAGTCAATGTCGACACACTCACCATGTCGGCCACCCCCATTCCGCGCACCCTGCAGTTCTCGCTGATGGGAGCCCGCGACCTGTCAGCCATAACCACTCCCCCGGCCAACCGTTATCCCATACTCACCTCGGTCAACGCCATAAACGACGACATAATGCTTGAAGCCGTCAACTTCGAGATGTCGCGCAACGGACAGGTGTTTATCGTCAACCACCGCATCGAGGGACTTTATGAACTGGAGGCCATGATAAACCGGCTCGTACCCGACGCACGCACAATCGTAGCCCACGGACAGATGCCGCCCGAGAAACTTGAGAAAGCCATAATCGACTTCGCCAACCACGACTACGATGTGCTCCTCGCCACTACGATAATCGAGTCGGGTATCGACATGCCCAATGTCAACACAATCGTCATCAACAACGCACAGAACTTCGGACTGAGCGAACTGCATCAGCTTCGCGGACGAGTGGGCCGCAGCTCTCGCAAGGCTTTCTGCTATCTTCTTGTGCCGCCCCACATCCCGCTTAATCCCGTTGCGCGTCGACGGTTGCAGGCAATCGAGAGTTTCAGCGAACTTGGCAGCGGCATCCACATCGCCATGCAGGACCTCGACATAAGGGGTGCCGGAAACCTTCTCGGAGCCGAACAGTCGGGATTCATTGCCGACCTCGGTTACGAAACCTACCAGCGCATATTGAAGGAGGCCGTGCTTGAACTTAAAAACGAGGAGTTCTCCGACACTCTCACACCCGATGACTCGAGCGACGGACAGGAGTTTGTGGCCGACTGCGTGATCGAAAGCGACATGGAGCTGCTGCTTCCGCCCGAATATGTGCCTCAGGAGAGCGAACGCATAAGCCTCTACAAGGAGCTCGACGGCATAGAGCGCGAACTCGACCTTCAGCAATTCAAGCTTCATCTTGAGGACCGCTTCGGCAAGATTCCCAAGGAAACAGCCGAACTGTTGCGCATCCCGCGTCTGCGTTACCTGGCCCGAAGGCTCGGTATCGAGAAAGTGGTGCTGAAACAGGGCTCTATGTACATCTACTTTGTCGACGACAACAACAAGGCCTACTATCAGTCGCCCATGTTTGGCCGACTGCTCAACTTCCTGCAAGCCAATCCGCGACGCTGTCGCATACGCGAAAAAAACGGCCGTCGCAGTTTTGCGATAGCCGATGTGCCTACTGTCGAGGAAGCCGTAGCCCTGCTCAACAACGTGTTGTCGCTTGAAACCATATAACGGCTACTCCGATCCCGGTTCTATGTGACGGTCGTCAAATTCCGACTGGAATATCTTCGGGAAGTGCTTCTTGTTGTAACGCTGCACCATGTTGGTGACATAGACCGTGAATAGCGGGAACATCATCATGCCCATGCCGGCGAGTATTACGGCGAGTATCTTTCCCACCACCGTAACGGGATATATGTTGCTTCCTATGGTCGTAGCATCCATGCACGCCCACCACAGCGCCGCTCCGTAATTGGGCACCATGTTGTTGACCGGTTGCTCCTTCTCAAGGAATATAAGGCTGGCGAAATATATTACCGACAACAATATTACGATATATGACATCAACAGCGAGGAGATGCGGTTGGTCGTCATATAGCCTATCACTATCGACAATGCCAACGCTCCTCGTGCAAGAGGGATGAATCTTATAAAATATAGCTCCTGATGCGAGAAGCTTATATTGAATATCTCTATTATGTTAAGATAGGGTATCGACAGCAGGAAGAAAAACCAGTGTCGGCGCACATATTTCCACTTGTCGTCGGCAAGGGCAAGCTCCACAAAGAAGTCAATCATGAACACGACACACACCAGTAGCTGAAATCTCATGTAATTCCTGTTTTCAAGGAAGTTTACGTTGGTGAACGTGTCTATCGATATGTACACAATCAAAGCCAGCGACAACAGCAACACTAACACATAGAGTGAAGTCCTTAATATTCGCTTATCCCTATCCGATATTCTCATAACAGTCATTATTAGTAACTATTATAACAAGCTCCGCCCCGGTTTTGATTATGACCGGGGCGGAGAAAATATCGTCATTTAATCTATATGCGATGCTTATTCCGTTATTTCGTAGTCACGGGCAAGACCTCCTTCGCCTGTTTCCTTATATATCGAAGGCAGGTCATGGCCGGTTTGCTTCATCACCTCGACCACGCGGTCAAATGACACCCGGTGGCCGCCGTCGGTAAATGCCGAATAGAGGTTTGCGTCAAGAGCACGTGCGGCTGCATAGGCGTTACGTTCGATGCACGGAATCTGGACAAGGCCGCACACGGGGTCGCATGTCATACCGAGATGATGCTCAAGACCCATCTCGGCCGCATACTCTATTTGGGCGGGGCTGCCGCCAAACAGCTGATTGGCTGCTGCGGCCGCCATGGCGCATGCCACGCCCACTTCGCCCTGACAGCCCACCTCGGCACCGGCTATCGACGCATTGTGCTTCACGATGTTGCCTATAAGTCCGGCTGTAGCAAGCGCACGGTATATACGCGCCTCCGAGAAGTCACGGCTCTTTTTAAGGTGATAGAGCACTGCCGGCACTACTCCGCACGATCCGCAGGTTGGTGCCGTCACGATCTCTCCTCCCGAAGCGTTCTCCTCCGACACCGCAAGGGCGTAGGAGAACACCAGTCCGCGTGACTGAAGATTGGATTTATAACCCGATGCGCGCACATAGTAAGTGGCTGCGCGTCGCGGAAGATGCAGCGGGCCGGGCAGCACACCTTCGCGGTCGAGGCCCCGCTCGACACTCTTGCACATGGTGTCCCACACCTTGGCAAGATAATCCCATATCTCAGGGCCTTCGCACTCCTCTACATATTCCCAGTAGGAACGGCCGGTGCGCTGACACCAGTTGAGAATCTCGGTAAGGGTGTTCATGTGATACACATCATCGCTCGCTGTAAGAGGTTCTCCCTCTTCGGCAAGCTGTCCGCCTCCCACACTGAACACCGTCCAATTGGAAGTAACGTTACCTTCGCTGTCAAGGGCTTCAAAAAGCATTCCGTTGGGATGGAAAGGCAGGAATATCTGTGGCTGCCACACTATCTCAACCGGTGCGGTAGGACTTAATGTGTCGATTATGGCACGGTCGGTCATGTGGCCCTTTCCGGTAGCCGCAAGACTGCCGTAAAGCGTGACACGATATGACGATGTCCCCGGATTGCGGGCGGCAAACTGTTGAGCGGCATAACGCGGCCCCATCGTGTGGCTGCTCGACGGTCCGGTACCTATTCTATAGAGTTCTTTTATGCTCTTCATGACATTGTTATAGTTTTGGATGCGCAAAGGTACGCATTTTTTCTTTAATACTTAAATTAGTCATGCTATGTCAACGGGGAGCGACGGCGAGCTTTCGTGTTGCCGAAGTTTCGCTGCCGCCGTCGGCACTGATTGCAACCTTATAAATGTAAAGGCCGTGGGAAACGCGTCCGCCGCCGTTATCCGATAGATTCCAAACGATAGGAGCTGTGACAAACATGTCGCTGCGCCCGTTCTGGCGTGTGCTCCACACAATGCGTCCCGACAGGTCATATACCGTCAGCTTCACTTGTAACATCGCATCGGGTCGATTGTGGCGTATGTAGAACTTGACCATATCCACTGCCGGATTGGCATCGGTGTACAGCTCAACGATGTCGGGAGCAAGCCCCTTGACCACCCTGAACGAAACAGTCGACTCGGCCATATTGTTGGAGGTGTCCCACACCCGCAGCCTGAGAGTGTGACGACCCGGCAACAGTCCCGACAGCGGATAGGCTATCGTTCCGCTGCGACCGCCGTCACTTCCCGGAATATAATAGTGTGGAACATCGGGGCATGCCTTGCTGCCGTCAAGCATCAGCGACATCTGGTGACCTATTCCGGCATTGGATATGTTGATGCCCACATTGTCGGTGACACGCGCAATGACCATGGGCGACTCGTTGACTGTCTGTCCGTCGACAAAATCTTCGCCATTCAGTCCAAACGCCTCAATTACCGGGGGCTCCTCATCGGCAACCGCCGTTTCGTCATAACCGTAGACATAGAAGTCACGGTTCACCCCCGAAGCATCGCGGCCGTCGACCGACAAGGCCGTCATGCTCAATGCCGCATGACGGAAATTTGACGATATTTCACCCGGCATGGTCACGTTTATGTTGAACTCTCCGTTTACAACAGTGTCACGCCCCGTCCACAACCGGTCGCCCTGCTGCTCGAAAATCACCTTCTTCCCATCGTTTCGGCCCTCGGTGGTGGTGCTGTATTCAGCGTCATATATGGTTGAATTGACAACTCCGTTAAACGATGACGCAATGCGCCCTCGACTATCGGTGATGCGTCCTTTCATAACGAGCTGCTGACGCCCCTTCACCGTCACCTGCGAATCGGGATGCACGACCTGCCCCGCAATGGAGTCGAGCACCGCCTTGAAAGAGGCGCCGGCAGGGCGTAACGCCGGGTCGCCGAGCAGCACGTAACGCAGTTTGTTTACATCGTTCGGCGAGGTGAGCTCGTTCTTGGCACGGCGCATGACCTCACCTACGGGAAGCAACTCGCCCGACTCATCGCGTCGCGTCATCATCCTCGCCGTGGCAATCGTCAGGTCACGGTTATAGGTCATGTAGACAGGACGGGTGGCGGCCACCGCCCCTATTATTCCTCCGGGCTTCATAAACAGCAGTTCGGCACCCGACTGTCCGTCGGCATCCCATCGAAGAAAGTCACACGTAGCAGCAAAAAGCAGCGGCTGGCGGCGCAGGTTCATGTCACGTATGTCATCGGCTGTAAGCAGCCCCTCACCCGTCCAGGAGTAGGTTGTGGCGTGACCTACAAACCACCACCAGCAAGCCCCCCTGCCAAGCAGCCTCATCATCCTGTCGTGAGCTTCCACGGCTACTTTGTCGACAAGCGGCGACGCATCCACATACACCTTGTGATAGAGCATCTCACGGCCGCCGTCGTCAGTCGACATTAATTGATTATATATCCGCTCCATCTGCTCGGCATGCTCTCCGTTGTCACCGTCATCGGCAGTCATTACCATGTTTAGCTTCCAATCGCTCTCGTCATTGTCGCCGTTGATGTAAGTTGAAATCTTATCAACCGCCATGCGCGCCTCCATGTCCGATGTGACGGGAATGCGCCCTACGGCTATACAGTGATAGTCACTTCCCGGATTCACACCCGACCCGTCGAGCAGAAATGCGAGATAGTCCTCGGTTGTGTAAGAAGTGTTGTCCGACGACCCGTCGACACTCTGCCATTGCGGAAGTATAGGATAGCCAGCAGCCTGGGCTGAAGCCGTTATGCGACGGTGGTCATGATGTCCGCGCCCCAACATGAGCGCATACTTCAGCTTGCTCGGAGTGGCGGCACTGCCTCCCCCGCGGTCCCACAGCATCTTCAGCATACGCCTGAAGGCATTGAAGTCAGGAGCCCCCGAGGCAAACTCATTATAGACATCCTCGGCGGCCACCACAGCCACATCAAGGTTGTCTGACGAGCTACGGTGCAGGGCGGCAAGCGATTCGGCATAACCCAACCAACGCTTAGGAGTAAAGATTACCATATCGGGCACCGTCATTGCATGGAGGTCGCTGTTATATACCTCGCCGACAAGGACAGGCGACTTCATGTCGGCATCGGGATTCCATGCCACATATCGCCTCAAGCCCCTGCTTGTGGCTGTCCACTTGGCCGCTCCTTCCGACACCGCCGCGTCAACTTTCATGAACCGCCGAGCATCGGTCACATCCCATATACGCGTATCGTCACGCATGCCCTCAACAATCAACGACGGTGACGAGTGACTGAATGTCAGCACACCGTCGGTCATCGCCAGCCGGCGGTTATAGTTGACCGTTATACGGTCGAGGCGCGCCAGTGCCGCCTGACCTTTGGTCGAGAAGTCGAGGCCGAGCGTCAGCACATCGCCGTCAACGGTTATATCATGCGACATTTCGGCTATGCGGTAGTGTTGGTGACTGTCATTGGGACTCGCGGCAATCGAGGTGACGGGCGACACTCCCGACCCGTTGACGCTTAATGCCAATGTCGAAGATCCCTTCACATTTTTCACTGCAAACCGACAACCCGCCCACACATTGTCACCCGACTTTCCGGCAAGGTCAAATACAAATTCGGCACTCCGTTGAAACCGGAAGTCCTCTCCGAGCATTTCATGTCCCGTGGCACCGGGCGACACCAAGTCGATTTCATGCGACAACACCTCGGTAAACGAAGTGACACCGTTGACAGCTCCGGGAGTCCCCGTCCTGCCGGGCTCAGCGGGTTCCGATTCTCCAAGGAAGTAATAGGCGGCATCGGTGTAGCCGTTCTTGTGCATGACATAACGCTCATTCGACACCGTAAGCCCCTCGGCACCCCGCGCATAAAACACAAGTCCGCGGGATGTAATCTCGCACGGAGCCTGCGGAAGGTCGTCGATGTAATCCGACTCCAAAAGTGCGTCACCTGCAGGTTCGGCACCGTAGCCGTAGACGCTCACGCGCGTCACATCGTGGAATCCCCATCGCTCAAGGTCGTCAAGGCCTATGCGATACATGCCCTCCGACATAACCTTCAACTTGACCCAACGGCCATGTGACAGCACCGAATGTCGGGCGTAACTATCGGGCGCAAAAGCCCTTACCGCCGACGCCGACAAAAGCGACACCGCGGCAAGCACGATCCTCAATACTATGTATATGCGCTCCGACATAAACGTTGCTATCATTAAAACGCAAATCATCGTCACTTATTGCCACAATCACTCCATGTAACGCTTTCAATCCATTAACCCTATTTCACAATGTCAACCGATGAAAAAATAACGCCGGATAGTTGTCGTTACGGAAAAAAGTCGTACCTTTGTGCCCGGGTAAGTCCTACACGACCAGCTCCCCGGGAACTCCGCCAGGCCTTGACCGGAGCAACGGTACCGGGTTGTAGCGGTGCGATGTAGTAAGCTTACCCTTTTTTGTATCCCTTTCTAAACTCTTTTAACTATTGTGAATCAAACATCAGTCATTCACAATGTGTTATATAGACAAGAAAGGGAACTCGACCGGGATATCAATCCCACTTCATCGTAAGCGGATGAAATCGTCGCTAATCGCAGTCCCCTGATGTATACAGCTAAGATAAAGGCGACCCCCGACGCGTGAGGTCGCCTTTCCTTTAGCTCTTCACTACTCACAGGCTCCGATGGACTTCTTAACAGTCGGTCATTAAACAATCGCGGGCCTGTAAGCATTATTCTTTTATCCCGGTGCGACAGCAGACAAAGAAGAGGGATGAAGAGTCATGTAACTGTCGCACCGGATGTTTGACAATTTATGTGGATATCAAATTTATGGATACTCTTACAAAACTATCGTTCCGACCCGTCACAATCGACGCAGTTCCGGCATTAAGGGAGATTCTCCGGAAGGCCGAAAGCCGCACCTGTGACTACACAATAGCAGGATTGCTGATGTGGAGCGACTATTTCCACTACCAATACGACATAGTCGACAACACACTTTTCATAAAAGGCGTGTCGGAGAACGACACAGCCGTTCCCGCATTCTCGATGCCGATAGGCGACATGGCGCTGCGTGACGCAATATCGCTTGTTATCGACTACTGCCGTCACCACAACCTGCCCGTTCAATTTTCGGCCGTACCCGAGGACCGGCTGTCGGACTTCTACTGTCTTGGCCCGTGCCGCATAGAGGAGTTGACCGACTGGGCCGACTACCTATACAACGCAGCCGACCTCGCAACTCTTCAGGGTAACAAATACAGCAAAAAGCGCAATCACGTGAACCGGTTCATAGCCGACAATCCCGACTACGACTACCGCCCGCTCACCATCGACAACATCGAGGCGGTAAAGGAGTTCTACCACCACACGACACTGCAGCCCGATGCCTCGCAGGAGCTCGCCGACGCCGAACGCGAACAGGTGTTCAACGTTCTCGACAACTATCAGCGGTTTCCCTTTGAGGGCGCTGTGTTATCGACCCACCGGCACGGCATCGTGGCATTCACCATAGGCGAGATAATAGGCGACACGCTCTATGTACACATCGAGAAGATGAATCACACCATACCGGGTGCGGGTGAAACGATCAACAAGCTGTTTGCAGCCGACATGACGGCCCGCCACGGCATCGATTACATAAACCGCGAAGAGGATGTAGGCGACGAGGGGCTGCGCAAGGCCAAATTGTCATATCATCCCGTAATGTTGCTCAAAAAGTACAATCTGTCAATCGAGAACCCGAAAGCATAGGTGGAGTTACAAAAGTTTTTACTAACTTTACGTTATAACTCTTCACCTATAGCGTCATGAAACTACAACTTCCTCCACGGCTTGACGGGTCACGCGACACCATCGTCGCCGACAACAGGCGAATCATCGTTATCGGAGCCAACGGAGCCGGAAAAACGCGCTTCACCGAGCGCTTCATCTCCGAGCTCGACTCCCCGGTCTTCAGGCTTTCGGCCTTGAAGGCACTCTATCGTTGTGACGCGCCCGACAATCTCCCCGGCTCGATCGATTCGCGTTATGTGGAGGCCACATCACAGTCATCGTTCATCCGAAGCGACAACGCCACCCAGTTTGAACGGCTAACTACCCTGATGCTTTACGACGAGGTGCTGAACCTGATCGCTCACAAAGTCACAAACTCCGACGGCAAACCCGTACCTCTGCCCGAGAGCCATCTCGACCGAGTGATAAAGGCATGGCAGGAGGTATTCCCCGAAAACAAAGTGTTGCGTGAAGGCGGCAAGCTGCTTTTCAGCCGTAACAACGACTCCACCGAAGCCTACTCTTCCCTGAAACTTTCCGATGGTGAAAAAGCCGTGCTATATTACTTCGGAGCGTTACAGTACGCCCCCGGGAAGGCCGTCGTATTTGTCGACAGCCCGGGAATGTTCCTGCACCCATCAATCACAGGATTCATCTGGGACAAAGTCGAGTCGATGCGCCCCGACTGCACATTTGTCTACACCACCCACGATGTGGAATTCCTGTCGGCACGGCGTGACAACGCAATCGTATGGGTGAGAGGATATGACGCAGCAAAACAGACATGGGACTACGCCGTTCTGCCTCCCAACTCCTCAATAAGCGAAGACCTCTATGCCACGCTGGTTGGCACACGCAAGCCGGTGCTCTTCATTGAAGGTGACGCTACCCACTCCATCGACGCAAAGCTATATCCGCTGGTGTTCACCGACTATACGGTAAAGTCGCTCGGCAGCTGCAACAAGGTCATCGAGGCGACACGCACGTTCAACGACCTGAACGCATTCCACCACCTCGACAGTCACGGAATAGTCGACCGCGACCGCCGCGACGCCCAGGAGGTGAAGTATCTGCGTGACAAAAAGATTTTCGTCCCCGATGTGGCCGAAATCGAAAACATATTGATGCTCGAAGGGGTGATTCGCACTGTGGCTCGCCGTCACCACCGCAACGAGAACCGGGTGTTTGAGCATGTCAAGAAATCAATTCTCGGACAGTTCAAGCACGACATACGCCAGCAGGCCCTGCTGCACACCCGTCATCGTGTAAAACGAATCATGGAGTATCGCATCGACGGCCGCTTCCCCAACATCAACAAGCTTGAGGAACACATGGTCAATCTGGTCAACGAGATTAATCCGCGAGCCATGTACGAGAATTTCTGCAAGGAATTTCACCGTTATGTCCTATCCGGCGACTATCAGTCGGTGCTTCGCGTCTACAACCAGAAGTCGATGCTCCCCGGATCGAATGTCGCCGCACTGTGCGGACTCAACAACAAGGACAGTTACATTAACGATATAATAAAAATATTAAAAGAGAACGGACGCGACGCCGAATGTATAAGACACGCCATAGTGCACTGCTTCGGAATCGATGAAACCGAGGCCTCGGCTCCGCGACCCGACATAAGTGCCATCAATGATGATTAAGTGCTGGATTGAAGCCATGAGGCTGCGCACGCTTCCCGTGTCGGTAGCCGGAGTGGTGCTTGCAATAGGATACAATCAACTCGACGGAAACTTCAAGCCGCTGCCTGCGGCGTTGTGCCTGATTTTTGCCGTACTTGCGCAGATAGCGTCAAACTTCGCCAACGAATACTATGACTATCGTGACGGACTCGACCGCGCGGGCCGTGACGGGCCACGGCGAGGAGTGACCGAAGGCGACATAACGCCACGCGCGATGAAAACAGCCACATTCGCCACTCTCGCGCTGGCTTGCGCCGTAGGGTGCTCGCTAATATATTGGGGCGGATGGTGGATGCTGCCCGCAGGCATACTGATTGCCCTGGGCGTAATGGCCTACTCAACCGGCCCCTACCCGCTGTCGCGTCACGGATGGGGCGAAGTGGCGGTAGTGTTCTACTTCGGCATAATTCCGGTCAATCTCACCTACTACGTTCAATCGGGCACATTCACCGCCGAAGTTCTTGCCGGATCGGTGGCACTGGGCCTCATGATCGCCAATGTGCTCATCGTAAACAATTACCGCGACATCGACGACGACCGTGCCGTGGGCAAGCTCACGCTCGCCGTCAAGATGGGACGCCCGTTCATGGCCACTCTATATCTGCTCAACGGATTGATAGCCGTAGCGCTGATGTGGAAAGCCTTCACCAACATGCACGCCATTGCCTACGTGTACATCGTGCTTCACCTCATATTATGGAAGCGACTCACCCGGGTTACGGGCAAGTCGCTTAATCCTTTGCTTGGAATGACTGCGATGCTTATACTGCTCTATGCATCGGCATTCGCAATCGTGGCTACAATACGGTGACCGGGGTTATTTCAGCATTGTCGCTCACCACAGCCTTTATAAGCTCGCCGTTGGGCCTGTAGTAGATGTCAGTGTCGCTGTTTCCGACCTTTTCCACCTCTATTACATAGAAGCTGTCGTTGGCTCTTTCGTAACTCTCGATGTCGTCGATAGTCCATGTTCCATACTCGCTCTCGGCAAAAGCCTTCGACACCTCGCCGGGAATGAAGAACAGATCCTTTCCACAATCGATATTTGTCATACTCCACTTTGCCGATGAATCAAACCACACTTCATAGTCACGGAAATCCTTTGTGAAATCGGCTACAAGATATGCGCCCTTGTTTTCCCATTCCACATTTGCAGCTTCAGGAAACTTGGCAGCCAATGCCTCTACATAAGCCTGAGGAACTTTGGAGGCTGCAACATCATTGTCATCGTCATCATCGCTGCACGACGACAGCATGAACACTCCACACAATGCCAACATCATCAAAAATAGCTTGTTTTTCATAACTTTGAAATTAAATGTTTTCATTATTCTATTCAGACGATATAACACATTGGAGTCCTAAAAGTTAACCATATAAGCATTTTTAACCCGATGGGGCATGAACATATACAAGTGAAGCTCACCGAACTGACGGCGAGCTTCACAGCGTTTTTTATAAACAGGATTTGATTACTTCTTGAAGAATCGGTTGTAAAGACCTTCAAAGCCCTGACCGTGACGAGCCTCGTCCTTAGCCATTTCATGAACGGTGTCATGGATTGCATCGTGACCGAGTTCCTTGGCACGCTTTGCGATACGCATCTTGTCGGCATTGGCACCTGCTTCGGCAGCCATACGCTTTTCAAGGTTGGTCTTGGTATCCCATACCATCTCACCGAGAAGTTCGGCAAACTTTGCAGCATGCTCGGCTTCCTCAAAAGCATAACGCTTGAAAGCCTCGGCTACTTCGGGATAACCCTCACGGTCGGCCTGACGCGACATTGCAAGATACATACCCACCTCGGTGCACTCGCCGTTGAAGTGAGCGGTAAGGTCCTTGATCATCTCGTCGTCCGAACCCTTGGCTGCACCGATTTCATGCTCGGTTACAAACTGGAGAAGAGCGGTTTCGTCGAGTTCCTTGAACTTGCTGCGGGGAGCGCCGCACTGGGGGCACTTTTCAGGAGCTTCATTACCTTCATGAACATAACCGCACACGGTACAAATAAATTTCTTTTTCATTTTCTTTTGGTTATTAAATAATTATACGAATAAAATATTAATCTCAATTCAGTTTTGAATAACAGTCGCTGCAAAGTCCGCGATAACACACATCAACGTGCTCTACATGGAAGCCGCAGCAGCAATCATTGCCCGGTGCCACACCGCCAAGCTCCATGTCCATTATAGCTCCGCATGAGCGGCAATAGGAGTGGGCATGGGGATGCTCGATGAAGTCAAAGTGAGCGTTACGCGAGTCGGGAGTCAGCATCGTCACTCCGCAATCGGCTGCCACAAGGCAGTTCAGAGTGTTGTAGACGGTGGTCAATGACAATGACGGCATGTCATGCACCAGAGCCTCATGTATCTTCTCGGCCGTTGGGTGAACCGGATTCTCCATGAGATAGCGCAATATGGCGATGCGCTGGGCCGAAGGTCTTACCCCCTTGGCCTTCAGATAATCGCTCAGTTGTGCCGTCGTCATCATTTTCATTGCAGTCAATACTGTTTTGTAATCATTACAAAGTTATAATTATTATTTGAAACATGCAAGTGTTTTACTTAATTTTTTTCATGTGACGGCACGATTTTTTTCTCGCGCACAAAAAAATACATGGCCGTCAGCGATAGACGGCCATGTCGACATATAATCTGTAGTGTTGGATATACTATTTCAATATACCGTGCTTCTTGAACACCTTCTGAATCTTTTCAAGGGCGGTAGTAACCTGATCCTTGGTGTGAGTGGCCATGAGGCTGAAGCGTATCAGCGTATCCTGGGGAGCCACTGCCGGCGAAACCACGGGGTTGACAAATATGCCCTCCTCGAGAAGGTCGCGGGTGATGGCAAATGTCTTGTAGTTGTCGCGGATGAAGAGCGGAATGATGGGGGTCGAGGTGTTGCCTATCTCGCAGCCCATATTGCGGAATCCTTCGAGCGCATAGTGTGTGAGCGCCCAGAGTTGCTCCTGAAGCTGAGGCTCCTGCTGCATGATTTCAAGTGCTGCCATAGCAGCGGCAGTCGATGCGGGAGTTATGCTGGCTGTGAATATATAGGAACGTGAATGGTGACGCAGGTAATTGGTAATCGACTTGTCGCAGGCGATGAATCCGCCAAGCGATGCAAACGACTTGCTGAATGTTCCCATGATGAGATCCACATCCTTGGAAACTCCGAAATGATCGCATGTTCCGCGACCTCCGCGACCGAACATTCCGATACCGTGAGCCTCGTCGACCATCACGCTTGCATCATACTTCTTGGCAAGACGCACTATTTCAGGAAGGTTGGCTACATCGCCCTCCATCGAGAAAACGCCGTCGGTGACTATAAGCTTTACCTTTGAAGGATCGCACTTCTTCAACTGGTTTTCAAGCGACTCCATGTCGTTGTGCTTGTACTTCAACGACTGAGAGAACGACAATCGACGGCCCTCGATGATGGAAGCGTGGTCCTGCTCATCCCAAAGGATGTAATCCTCACGGCCTGTCAATGTGGAAACGACTCCGAGATTAACTCCGAATCCGGTTGAATAAATCATTGCGTCTTCCTTTCCAACGTATTCAGCAAGCTTTGCCTCCAACTCCTTGTGGATGTCAAGCGTACCGTTCAAGAACGGCGAACCGGCACATCCCGTGCCGTACTTCTTAATTGCCTCAATGGCAGCCTCTTTAATCTTGGGATGATTCACGAGTCCACTGTAGCAATTGGAGCCAAACATCAGCACCTTGCGGCCATTTATTATAACCTCGGGATCCTGTTCGCTCGATATTTCTCTAAAATAAGGATAAATGCCCGCAGCCTTAGCCTTCTGCGGTTCCTGATACTTGTCCAGTTTAGCTTGTAATAGCTTCATAGTCTATGTGTAAGTAAGCGTTTTGTGACTGACTTCTGCCTAAATGGCACTTCTTACCAAAATGCAGGCTGCAAAGATAGCTATTTTTCGCTAATAAATGTCACATTTACACTTTTTTCTTCTATTATTCTTGTTTTATCGCATCATGAGGCACTGCATGAGCCGGCTCTTGGAGTCCGTCATGGTTCTTGCTCGGCTTCATCTTGAGCTTTACCATGTCAAATCCCTGACCGTAGACTCCGTTGACATTGGCCTGGGTGATGAATGCGTCCTTGTCGATCGACTTGACTATGCGGAATATGGTGACCGATTCAATCTTGCGACACATGACGATGAGCATCTTAACCTCATGCTTGGTGTACCAGCCCATTCCCGAGAGCACGGTGCAGCCTCGACGGGCCTCATTATTGATTGCAGTGGCTATTTCCTCCCAATAACGCGATATGATGGTGAACTGTACAGCCTGACGGTTGGTGTTTATCACCTGGTCGGTCATGAACGATGCAAGGAACGTAACTACAAGACCGTAGACCACCTTGTCGATCTGATAGAAAAGGAAGAAGCTCGACGATATGATCAAGAAATCGCAATATATCATCATGCGGCCTATCGACACGTTGCTGCGCTTCGACACCATCGCGGCCACGATGTCGGTGCCGCCCGTACTGCCGTTATGGGTAAATGCCAGACCAATGCCCACTCCGCAAAGGACACCGCCTATGATGATGTTCATAAACGTTTGCTGGGCTATGAGCGGCTCGGGGAAAAGCGGCTGCATTATACCTATAAGGAGGTTCAGCACCGTGGCGCCGAACACTGTGCGCACCACAAACTGACGCCCCACAATCCTGTAGGCGATTGCAAGCAACAACAGGTTGCAGGCATAGGAGGTGATGGCCACAGGGATATCGGTTAGGAAATATACGAGTGAACCCACTCCGACAAGACCGCCGATAACTACCTTTTCGGGGAGAACAAAAGCAGTGAAACCGAATGCATAGATGCACAAACCCAAGACTATAAACACATAGTCCTTGGACGACAACCAGATGTTGCGTGATAACTTTGGCATAGAGATACAGATTAACTGTTGATTAAAATTCCCAATTTTGAAGTGCAAAATTAACCCAACAATTTAAACTTTACAAACATTTCTCCACAATAATTCAGTATCGGCTCAGCCCTCCCGGCAACCGTCGGTAACGCACGACAAAAAAAGGAATCGCCGGATTCCCGATACACAGGAAACCCGGCGACGATATTCCGCTTATTATTTCAGTGGGCTGTAGATATATCAATAACCGAATATATCATCGGTTGTCAGCACAACCACCTTGCCCAGCTTTCCAAGAGCGTCAAGATCGATGTCGTCGATATTGGCAAGGATGCAGTAATTATAGGTGCGTCCTGCGATATCCGACTTCTGGTAATCGGTGAGATTCTCAAGCGTGAGTGAGGGAAGAGCCTCAAATATGCGGCGACGCACATCGGTTGTTTCGCCAAGGTCCTGAGCGTTTATGTAGGACCATGCCACCATGTCCTTGATTTCGCGTTCGGTGCGCAGGCGGGCGTCAAGACCCTCCTTGGCAAGCGAGAATGCGGGCGCACTCTGCGGCATATTGTTGATAATCTCGTCAAATGCGTTTATAGCGTCGAAGAGCTTGTCGTTCTGCGTGCCTATAGAGGTTATATAAACGTAAGGCTGGTCGAGATAAGAGGGCGACGACATGTAAGCGCCTGCCGAGTAAGCAAGACTGCGGCTCTCGCGCATCTCCTGGAACACTATCGAGTTCATGCTGCCTCCGAAATACTCGTTGTAGAGGGTCACCACAGGCTCAATCGACGGATTGTACTTCTCGCCGTTGTTGGAGTACTGCATCATCTTCAGCTGCTTGGAGTCGTAAGGAGCCACATAGATTACCGGCTCGGTTGTTTCTCTCATCTTAAGACGGGGAACATTGGGAATATCCTTCAATGCGGCCGGAGTCTTGTGTTCGCGGTCTACGAGCGATGTAAGTTCGGTTTCGCTGTAGGGGCCGTAGTAGATTATGCGGTGCTTGTAGGAATTGAGGTCGCGTATAGCCTCGGTGAGCTTGGCAGGGTCGAGGTTGCGGAGTTCATCGTTGGTAAGATTGAGCTTCTTGGCGGCATCACCATAAATCATGTAGGACTGCAAAGCACGTTGGTTGGCGCTTTCGCTGCTCTTGTTGTTATCGCGTGACTTCAACAGGCGGTTCACGAGTCCGTTATATGCCTCCTTATCGACAACAGCCTCGTTCATCAGCTTCTCGACAAGAGCCACGGCCTGAGGCATATTCTCGCTAAGTCCGTTGATGCGCACATAGAGGCGGTCGGTGCCGGGACTGATAAAGAACGTGCATCCGAGTCGGTAAAGCTCATTCTTTATCTGTTCGGCGGTCATGTCCTTGGTGCCGAGCAGGTCGAGATACTGAGCGGCAGTGCCTAACAGTCGGTTATGACGGTTACCCATGTCAAACACATAGGTGAGCTCAAACAATCCGTTGGTTTCATTCTTCTTGTAAAGCACCGGGATGTTGCTCTTCTTTGTATTGAAGATAGTGAGATCCTTGTTGTAGTCAAGGAACACGGGCTCGATGGGCTTCACATTGCTCGACTGGATTTCCTTGAGGAAGTCGCTCGACATCTCACGGTTCATCACGATGGGAGTGAGTGCGGGCTTCGACATCTTGAGCTCGGTGGTGTCCTTGCCCTGAAGCTTGTAGACGATGGCATAGTTGTTGTCGCCGAGATACTTGTTGGCAAAGTCCACGATATCCTTCTTGGTAAGCTTTGACTGACGGTCGATCGATGCTACATCGTCGGCCCAGTCCGTACCGTTGACAAATGAGTCGAGGAACATGCTCACACGATTTTCATTGCTCTCGATGCTGCTCTGTACATTGCGCTTGTAGTTGTTGATCGTAGCTTCGATAAGGCTCTCGTCAAATTCGCCCTTGCGCAGCTTGTCGATTTCGGCGAGGAGCAGGTCGCGCACCTCGTCAAGTGTCTGTCCCTCCTTGGGAGCGCCGATGAGCATGAATGCGGTGCGGTCGGCCATGTTGTACATTCCCGCACCGGCGGCAAGTGCCTTGTGCTGCTGGTTTATGTCAATGTCGATCAAGCCGGCATCACCCTGATTGCTCAGGATGGAGCTGAGAATGTCGAGCACCTCAACCTCACGGCTTCCTGAACCGGGGAAAGGCCATCCGATAAACAGCATTTCCGATTCGTTGCCCATGACCTCGGCCTTTATGGGAGCCTTTATGGGAGCCTCCTCCTTGAACTTCAACACAGGCAGATTGGGATTGGGCTTCAGGTTGCCGAAGTACTTGGTGATGATGTCGATCATGTTGTCGGGATCAAAATCACCGCTCACGCATATTGCCATGTTGTTGGGCACATACCACTGCGAGTGATAGTTCTTGACATTGGTGATCGACGGATTTTTAAGATGCTCCTGTGTGCCGAGCACTGTCTGAGTTCCATAGGGATGGTTGGGAAACAGCAGCGCGAGCATCTTCTCGTAAGCCTTGCGCGAGTCACTGGTAAGGGAGCGGTTCTTCTCCTCATAGATTGTTTCAAGCTCTGTGTGGAATCCGCGCAGTACCGGATGCTCGAAGCGGTCGGCCTGGATGCGCGCCCAGTTCTCGATTTGATTCGAGGGAATGTCCTCGGTGTAACAGGTGACATCGTAGGAGGTGAATGCGTTGGTTCCCGATGCACCGATGGCAGCCATAAGCTTGTCATATTCATTGGGAATGGCGATCTTGGACGCCTCATAGCTCACGCTGTCGATGCGGTGATAGAGTGCGGCACGTTCGGCCTCGTCGGTAGTCTTGCGGTAAACCTCAAAGAGTCGCTCTATCTCATCGAGAAGAGGCTTCTCGGCCTTGTAATCCGATGTTCCGAAATTCTGAGTACCCTTAAACATCAGATGCTCGAAATAGTGGGCAAGTCCGGTGGTTTCGGCGGGATCGTTCTTTCCACCCACGCGCACTGCTATATACGTCTGTATACGCGGCTGATCCTTGTTTACGGTCATGTAGACCTTAAGACCGTTGGGAAGTGTGTAGAGTTTGGCTTTCAGCGGGTCGTTGGGTACGGTTCTGTACTCATACTTCGCTGCATGGATTGAAAATGCCGTCATCGACAGCATTACAATCGCGAGAATGTAATTGATGATTGATTTCATAATAATGATTATGATTTGTGATAACTTTTTGCAAAAATAACTCTAATTGCTCAATTGTCAATCTTTCAGCTGAGGAAAATCAATTTATATGTCAAATTTCTACACATTATCCATGTTATCCGTATTGTTTGTCTATTTGTATATTTATTGTCTTGTGATATTGTATTATTCAATCTTATTAAGTAATTTTACACTATCAATTATTAAATTATACTTCCAATATTATGACTAAAACCATTTCCCGTCTATTTGCAGCGCTTCTGCTTATAGGAATATCAGTATCATCGCAGGCTCAGACCCTCATCGACTACGGTGTACCCGCCAAGTTGTTTCAGGTAGGTGTGAGAGCGGGCTTCAACACCTCCAACCTCACCACCAACTATGATGACGCATTTCAGGACATCAAGTGGAACCACAACCAATGGAAAGGCGGTTTCTCGGCCGGAATGGTTGTCGACATAAATCTGCGAAACTTTTTCACAATACAACCGGGAATATTCTTGGACACCCGCAAAAGCACCTATCACTATCTTGTCAATTCCGACAATGTGCTGAAAGCTATCGACGGCCAGCTTACCGGCAATTACATCAGAATACCCATCCTCGCATCACTGCGACTGGGTGTGGCCGAGCTCGCTCAGGTACAGATCGACTTCGGTCCCTACTTCGCGTGGGGATTCGGCGGAGCCAACAAATACACCGTCTACGGCACATCCGACACCGAGCCTACAGCTCCGCAGGTAATAGGTCGCGACTTCAAGAGCGACTGCTTCGGCGACAAAGGAATGGTGCAGACCTACGACTGGGGACTGAAGATGGGACTCGGTGTTCTCGTCATGCAGCACTACTACATCGGTGCGCACTACCACTTCAGCTGCCGCAACGTTTTGCGCGAGCTGCCCCAAACCGAGAAACACCCCGACGGTCACAACAAAGCATGGACATTCACCCTCGGCTACAACTTCTAAACAACTGTTTAGTTGCATGTTATTTGTTTATCCACGAAAAAGCCCTTCTCTCCGAAGGGCTTTTTCTTTAATTTACAAGTCCCGAACTCTCGCCCGGCCTATAGTGAGATTACACTGTAATTATCGATTCGCCAAAGAATGTAGAGAGCATGGCAATGGTTGAGATGGTAAAGTTGTGTTCACCGCTGAGCCAACGCGTAACTTCGTTGGGGTAGTCGCAGTCAGCTCAATACGCGTGCAGCGAGGGCAGGAGGTTGACGCCGAAGTAGGTCATTATCACGGTCAGGAATGCCAGAATCAGGTAGATGTGGAAGTTGAGCGGAGTGCGTAATTTCGCAATAGATGTGTGAAGCGGCACCGCATAGACCATGAATGTAATCAATGCCCATGTTTCCTTCGGATCCCATCCCCAATATCGCCCCCATGACACATTGGCCCACACCGCACCGGCGAATATTCCGATGCCGAGCAACACCACTCCCGGATAGAGCAGCACCGTACTCATCGCCATAAGCCGCTCACGCTCACGCTTCATCGTGAGAGCCACAATGCCGTTGAGCATCGTGAACGAAAGCAGCGCATAGGCTATCATCACCAATGTCACGTGCAGGCTCAGCCAAGGCGACGACAGCACAGGCAACAGCGGCGTTATCGTCGGATTCGACTCGCCGAGCCATGCCACAAGTCCGGCAAAACCGGCAAGCAGCATGCCCGACGGCAATGCAAACTCATTTCGCCGGTAAATAACGCAGGTCAGCACAAGAACTGCCAACGACAGGAACTGCATGGTTTCGTAACCGTCGGCAAGCGGAATCGAGCCCGACACATACCATCGCATGGTGTAATTCAACGCCTGAAGCGACAACGAAACATAGAGTGCCGCGACAAACAGCCTGCGACAGCGCCACTTCATGACAAACGCTAAAAAAGCAATCACGGCCATCGACAGCGTGAACATGAAGAAAATCCGTTCAAGCGGCAAGCGGTTATACGCAATCTCCACCGCAACCTTGGCTCGTGACAACGGGGCCACATCATCGCCACGCGGCACTATCAGCTCATCGGAGGTTAGCATCAGCACCAGTCCCACCTTTTCGTCCACTTCAAGTATGTCACGGTCAAGTCCGCGGTCGGTACCTTTATACATCGCCTCCAGCCTGTAGCGACCATCGTTGTCAAAGAGGTCGGTCATTCGCGCCATGCCGCCCTCGATGCCGAGCCTGCGACACAACTCGTCGCTCTCTATCGATATTATGGGCTGGTGTTGCCACTCTTCGGGATACAACATCCATGAAGCTACGACCTGCTCGGCCGACAGCCCCCTGTAGGATGCGCTGCCCGACAACTTCGTCACGAAGTCACGCGCAAGAGTGTTAAACGGGGCCACCCTGCCGTTGTAGATGACTTGCCGTGACGCAAGCGAATCGCCCTGCTCGCGGGTAATTCCCTTTATCGAGGAGGCATCGGCCGCATTGCCGCACAACAACAGCATCGCGACAACGCTCAATCCGCGCAACAATGTCATGAACCGCCCTTTATGCCACAACATCAGCATCAAGCCGCCCACGGCAAGCAACATGTATCCGGCATAGCTTATGCCCGTGCCCCACGGATCGTGATTTACAGTGAGCAGTGTGCCGCCCCGCCCATCGTAGGACGACTGGTAGAACCGATAACCGTCACGTTCAAGTATATTGTTCATCGATATGCGGCAAGGCTCGCCGTCGACACGGATGAAGCTGACATAATCCTTCGGAGCCACGCCGCCGGGATAATATTCCACATGGAAGCTGTCGAGCCGCAATGTCACAGACAGCTGCGACACTCCTCCCGATTCAAGATTAAACGACGACACCTCATCGCCCGGCGACATTGTCACGTAACCCTTCTCGCCTGAAACGTAGGTCACCAGCCCGCCCGCAAGCATCAGCACAAACGACGAGTGCAACAGGAACGACGGCAACCGGTGCCACATGCCGGTCATCACCATGCCCGCAACGAGCGTAACGCCCCATAATGCAAGCAACGTGACAAACCACACCGACGAGTAGACCGACGGCGACATGAATGTGGTTACGGCCAACACAGCCGTAGTAACGATGTAGACCGTTATTGCGACACGCTTAAAAACGCGCATAACTCTCATTGTGACATGGCTTGACTGCCATACACTCCATCTCGACAAGCCAGCCGGGACGGCACACCGGAGCAAGGACTATCACATGCGGAATGTCGGGGAAACGTTCACGGAACATTGAATTGACCACGGCATAGTCCGACAGGTCGCGAAGATAGACGATGATGTGGCCCACATTGTCCCACGAGCACCCGGCCTCGTCAAGAAGAGCGTGAACATTGTCCCACATTCTCATTGTCTGAAGCCTTATGTCGCCCGGATACATGATTTTGCCCTCATTGTTGATGCTGGCCGTACCCGAAATGAGCACATGGCGGCGGTCGCCGTAGTCGATGTAGGCGCCACGTTCAAACGACACACCGTATTCATAGGTGGGATTGAGGTAGTCGGGAGCGTATAGATAGCCGTGCTGACCGTCACGCAACCCGTCGACGGCATAAGTGTCCATCGTCACCGCCACACGTGGGTCGGCATGTCGTCCGCATATTCCGGTGCTTGCTATGAAGTGTGTGTCGCGGGTGAGGCCGTTGGTCGCAAACACCTCATTGCGCCCCTTCACGACACCCGAATAGTTCACATCGACATTCTGGACAAAAAACCACGTGCGCATGCAGTTGCGGGCCAGTGTGCAGCCCTCGTCCTCAAGCCTCAGTGCGTAATCGCACAGCAATGCGCGTGTGGCCACCTCCGACTGAAGGTCGGGCGCACAGGCGTTTCCCTGCCAGAAGTGACGGTAATCACCGTGCGTCACCTCAAATAGTCCGTTATACAGGTTTTTCACCGTCACATCATCCTGGAAGTAGACCCAAAGTGCAATCTTTGTACCGTCAAGTGGCGACTGCTCGATTACCGAAACGGCACATTCGCTTTCGTCCGGTATCTCACCCGCCTGATTGGCGGCATCGCTCAGGAAGTAACGCTTGAACACCGGACGCACATCACAGCCGAGCGTAGCCGACAGCTCGGCGCATGCCTGAAGCACGCCGTCAAGCTGCTCGCTGAAAGTTGTGCCCGGAATCAGGCATCGTAACATGGCGTGATACTCGGCAACGCCCTCCGCAGGCTTGAATGCGGCAAGCGTCACATCAATGCTTCCGCTGCCGAGTGTGACATGACTATACTCCATTGCGTTGTTATTGTCTATTGTAACGTGACTGTATTTTGTTATGTTATTCTGCTCCATTGTTAATCCAGTTTTTAATGAATTCGACCGATGTTACATCGAGCAAAGCCGAGTGATCAAAGCTCCATCCGCGAGTCATGTCGGTTGACACAACCCCGTAGAGGATGCTTTCATCGGCATTGCCGGGTAATACACGCACGGCATCCCCGACAACAGTCGAAGGGATGTCGACAAGCGACTCGCGGCTACGGTCGCCGGTGAGGTAGAGCCCGGCCGCTGCATGGTTGCTGCCACCGTGACACTGTACACACGAGGCGTCAAACACCCCGGCCTGCAATGCGCTGTAGACACTGACATCCATGCGTCCTACCGGCAATCTCACCGTGTCATCACCCGAGATTGTCGACACCGAGGCAAATGTCACCACCCGGCGGCGAAGACGATTGATGACACACAGTTCAAGCGATGTAACGCTCTCCCCTATGCCCGACATAACCACCGTTACAGCGGCTCCGTCGACCGACTGAGGCACCGATTTTGTGATAACGGCGTAATCGCTGTCGTCAAACCCGGCCACGACAAGGCTGTAGCCTCCCGCGTTCCACCGGCCGGTTCCCGAAAGCTCTCCGATAAGCTTCAGCACGAGTCCGTTTTCGGGCTTCAGCTCGGCGCTGCCGTAAACCGGTCCGTCATCACATGATGCCAAAAACATCAAAAATCCGACTACAGTTACAAAAATAGTAAAAATAGCTCGATTCATCATCAGAATGTATATTGAATCATCACTGTACCTGAGTGCATGGCCAGTCCCAGGTTGTCATTGTCACGGTCGAGCTGTCTGTCATGACCCACACGACCCATGTACTGATACATGGCCTGCAGCTTCAGATTGCACCCCTTGAAAAAGTAATTTATCCCCGCCGCAGGCATGTTCAGCAAGCCCCCGCGGTCGAGTCCGTTACGGTCCATGAGGTCGTAACGCAACGCACCCTGCAGCCTGTCGGTGATGAAGTAACCTCCTTGGATGTAACCTCCCGTGTAGCTGTAGGAGTCATGAATCTTCTGTCGCTTGGTGAATCCCACGCGCATGTAGTAAAGTTCGGCACCGATATACATTCGCCCTTTAAGCCAGGCAAACTCGGCTCCTGCACGAAAATCGTTGGTGCTTTCGTTTTCACTCTCGACATTGAGCGACGCCGACACGCCTATGAGCATCCTGTCGAGATTGAGCTGACGCGGATTGCCCTGTGTCGCAGGCATCACGCCTTTGGGCTGAAATGTGAAGCGGCAGGCATAGAGCAGCGACGGTATGTGCCAGTCGTCGCTGAATGTCTTGGTGGCGCCGTTGACGGCCGCCCCCGTGCCGTTGAATATTCCGGCCTGATAGCCCCATCGGTCGCGTATCATGCCGTGAACCTCGACTCCGAGATCAAATCCCGTACCGATCTTAGGAGCTACCGCGTTCAGCGAATGTGGCATTATGACCGGTGTAGTGAGCGATGACGGCAGCGAAGGCATCAGCGTTTCGCCCAGGGTCGTGAGAATCGCATGTGAAAAGGGGGTCTTGAATTTACCCACACGCACCGCCACCTCATCGCGAAGCTTCACATCGGCCCATGCCTGTTGAAGCAGGTTGCCCCCGCTTGCCGCTGCATTTATCGACAGGTTGTAGGTGACTATCCCGAAAGCCTTGCCGGTAAATCCGAGTACGGCATAGGGTATTGCAAATCCGCTGTTGGCCACATTGTCCTGATTGTAGGCGGCATCAAGCCCCTCGTCGTCATAATAGTTGTAATTGGCCGAGGTCTGCACAAGCAGATAGGGCTTGAACACAAAGTCGCCGCTGTTGCTGCTCCATGTAAAGCCGTCGCGACCAGCAAGTGACACGACCCCGTTTTCAGTATCGGCGTCATATTGCGCCGATGCCGTCGCGTGCAGCATCAGCATAATCGACATTATCGCAAAAATCTTTTTCATATACTTGCATTTTAATTGATTGTCAGTTACATCTAAAGCGATTCCAGAAACTTCACAAGCGCGTCGCGCCGCTCTTTAGTCATCGCCTTGAAAAGATTACGTGACGCTTCGCCTTCACCGCCGTGCCACATTATTGCCTCGACGAAGTTGCGCGCACGGCCGTCGTGCAGGAAGCAGGTGTGACCGTTCACCTTCTCCTGAAGCCCGATTCCCCACAACGGGGTTGTGCGCCACTCATTGCCACGGGCAAGGCCCGACACATAGTTGTCATTAAGTCCCACTCCCATTATCTCCGAACCCATGTCGTGAAGCAGGAAGTCGGAATAGGGATGTATCGTCTGGTTGCCGAGCCACGGCAGCTGTGTTCCATTGAGCAGCACCGACCCGCGCGGCCTCGTGTGCAGCGTAGTCACGTGACACAAATGACACTTGGCCTCATAGAACATGCGCTCCCCCATCTTCACCTCGGGATCATTGACATTGCGCCTGGCCGGCACGCCGAGCGACTGCATGTAGAGGTCGACATTCTCCATATCCTCGGTCGACACGTCAAGTTTGTCATAGAGTAGCCCCATCATCGACCCTTGGTTAATCTGAATCTGCCCTTCACATATCTCTTCAGGGTATCGGCTGTTGGTGACACCCATGTCGCTTGAAAATCCAAGTTCCACCGTGAGATCGGCGTGCTGGGCCTTATTGCCCGACACGCCCAACGACAACACCCCTCGCTCGGTCACGTAGTTGCATCGGCCGCTTATGCCGTATTCGGGATAGTTGCTGCGCGAGGCAAGCGCCTCTATCTCGACGGGATCGAGCGACATAATCTGTCCCATCCCCACGTGACGCAGTGGAATGCGCACCGTGCAAAACAGGTCGTCAGGGTCTATCTCGTCGGCATACCAGTCGGTAATCGTGTAGGAGGGACAGGCGAGTTCATAGGTTTCACCGTCGGGAAAACTTCCCGATTCGTAACGCCACTCAACCTTCAGCTTGCCCTCGGCACTGACTCCGTATATTGCCTGATCGTGAATCACGCGCCCGTAATCCTTGAAAAACGCTCCGTTTTTGCGCGTGACATAGACGAGCATCGCCGAGAATCCGTAAGGGCCCGAACCGCCGTCGCTCCACAGTGCCGGCTTGGTGCGTCCGGCATTGCCATGGCAGCTTCCGCACGAATATCCGGCATAGACAGGGCCAAGGCCGCCTCCGTAGTCGTTGCTGCTCGTGCGCATGTCGTCGTAGAGCCTGTCGCCTCGCGTGAAGCGGCTCGCCAATGCTCCGGTCACCCACTCGGCCTCGCTGTCGTAGGCTTTTGACGAGTTCATGAATATGGTAGAGGTGCCCGCCGAGAGAGCATAGCCTTCGGGAACCTCGATGTCGAGCACATCGAGCCCCTCGTCGTCACACGACATGACGGCCAGCGCAACGACGAGTGCCGATATACTCTTTATTATAAACAGTCGGTTCATATCAGGTGTCACTCCTTGATTCGGCGCGGTTGTCCGTCCTTGAAGAGCAGAAACTCAAGAGTGTGAAATCCGCGCAGGTTCTGAGCTGCCTCTATCACATCGTCACTGTCGCCGTCGCTCCAGTCAAGGTCGTCGAAGCTGCCGGTGTTCAGGTTCTGCACTATTGCATTTTGGTCGAGAGGCCAGCTGTCCATGTTGGGGTCAAGGCCGAGTTGGTCCACGGGGCCGAATAGGAAGGCCTCGCTCTTCTCCCACGGCTCACGCGCTTCAAGCCATGCATCGCAAGCCGATTCAAATGCGGCATCCGAAGGATTACGGGCAAGTCGATTCACTGCGTCGCGCAATGCATTGTTACATGACACAAGGTTACGGTAGGTAGGCACAACCACCTCGTCGACATAACTCTCCACGATTGCGTCGAGCATCTCGTCATTGCCCGACATGGAGTTAAGCGCACGCTTCAGGTCGTTGCTAAGTAACGCTTCGAGTGAGGCACATGACTCCATCGCGACATTGGCCTCAGAGCTGTTTATGTGATTGCGGAAGGGCTGAGGTATGGCCTGTATGTCGTCGGCCGCCTTTTGTATCGCGGCCTTCAAGCATGCATCGAGGTCGGGATCGGCCTCGGCTATGAGCGCCGACATCGAGTGCGTGTTCACCGTTCCGTCAAGCGAGCCGTAGTAGGAGTTGCGTATTGAGCGGATATTGTTGGTGTAGTCGTCACGCGAGTGCCAGCTGTACCACGACTCCACGGCATATAACGCCTCCTCGGTGCGTCCGGCCATGTAGAGATTGTAAGGGTCGCCGATTTTAGCGGTACCCACCTCATTGGCTATGTCGGCACAACCGTCGACAATCTGCTCCAGGCAATTCAACGCGCTCTGATAGGCTCCTTTGGAGTGATTCTTGAATGTCGTCGCAAAAGGTTCGCCCCCATTATAGCTCACCGTCCATGCGTCGCAAAGGCTTTGAGCGTCATCGCAAAGTAGGAGGGCTACATTGATCATGTAGTTGTGCCAGCTCTTGGAGTTGGCCGAAGTGTAGTCTATATCCTTGGCATTGACTGTGTCATCGCCGGGATTGTCGGGCTGATTGTCGCTTCCGCATGATGCAAGGCCCAGTGTCAGGGCTACGGCAAAGGCCGTTGTGATTAATGTTCTCTTCATCTTGGGTTATTGATTTTTGTTATTGATTATTGTCGTTACTATCGGCTTATGAACCACCCAATGTAGGCGATTCCGATTGAAAATTCATTCTCGCTGTTATACTCTCCGCGACCAAACACACGCGAAGTCCCTATCTGGCGTGTCGTATAGTCGGCCTTCACGACGAGGCCCGGCAATGCAAACCAGTTTAATCCGACACTCCACTTGCTCACCCCAAGACGCTTGTCGGGGGTGCGGGGCTGCTCCACCCTCTGCTGGGGATTGTAATACTCATACTGCACGAAAGGATAGATGACAGGACACTGCCTGATGCCCGAAACAGTGGCTAAATTGACTCCGACTTCGGCACTGTAGGCAAGTACATTCTTGGCTACAGGCGTGAGTCGGCTATAAGGCGATGCGTTGGATAGCTTACCGTTGACATCGTTGACGGCCGCACTGTTTCCGAGATGGCCGTAAAGCACGTTGGCCCGTGCCGTGACATAGCGGTTGCGGTACTGTGCATCCCACGACACCAGCGTGAGCGGAATACGCCCGTAGCTCTTATAGGTCTGCGACTTGTCGGAGTTGGCTCCAGTGTTTCGGCAGTAATAGGCCGACACTCCGGTGCGCAATCCGGGCACACCTCGGTAATCAATGCGCACGACATAGCCCGGCGATGTAAAATTGTCGTTTTCAAAGAACCCCTGCTTACCGCCGGCGATCCACTCATTGCGGTCAAAGCCGTTGGCATTAAGTCCGGCCACAGCCATAACCTCATAGTCCAGCAGGCCGTAGCCACGCCCCAACGAGCCAAACAGCGACAACCCTGTTTCATGCCATGTCGAGGGCAGGAGTGTGGTTTCACCCTCGGGGCGCACGGTGCCGAAGAAGTTGATAGGCTCATGGTGGGCATTGGTGAGCCCCACAGGCACTATCTGATGCCCTACACGCACATTCAGCCCGCGGGATATGACGCGCGTTATGTGAAACTGCTCAAGAGCCACCTCGCCGCCCTTCTCTATCTCGGTTTCATACTCGCCGTTTTCGGTGTTCTCAATTTCATAAGCCGAGCCGGTGCCGCCCGATTCAAACTCGATTTCAGCACCGAGCACCCACTTGGAATTGAATTTATAGTCAAGCGCAAGGACAAATCGCGGAATCGATATCGTATTGCGGTTTTCGCGTGTCGCGCCATCCTTCTGAAAGCGGTTTATACCATAATCCTTGAACGATGCCACAATCTCACCGTAACCGCCGAAGCGGAACTTGTCGTAACTGTCGACTGCGGTTGAATCCTGCGCATAACCCGATGCGCAACCTGCTGCAACAATCAGGGCCAAGAGTGAATTTCGCACTATGTAAATACTCATTTTTGGTTAATTTTTGTTTATGCAAAATTAGTTTCACCCTCTAATCCGCTAAATACCCAAAAATGATGAAATTCACCCGTTATTTAGAATCATTCTAACTAAATATGATTAACCGCCTCGATTTCACGCATCTGATTTCACCGCGATTCATCAATAATACCCTTCATCACCACTATTTTATCACCGGTGAAAGAACTTCGCGACACAACCCTGCCTCGCAACTTTTACACAAGCGCCCGTTAAACCTTTTTTACTAATCGAAGTCATAATTTAATTAACCTAATTTTAAATTACCCTAATTTTAAGCCGATGAAATTATCAACCCTCTCCCTGCCGCTGATTGCGATTATGCTCGCGTCATGCCAACCCAAGGAAATACCGACAGTCTACGACCGCGAGAACACAGCCGACAACTATCCCGTAATCGAGATGCCGGGACTGCAGCAGCTTCCCGAAATAGCCACCCTGCCCGACCCGTTTGCATGGGCCGACGGAAGCGGACGCTCAACCCGATTCGATGACTGGGCGCGCCACCGCTCCGAAATAATTCAGCAGCTCTACCACTACGAAATAGGCGAAAAGCCGGTAGTGAGCCGCGACAGCATCGAGGCTTTCATGGACAATGACACCCTGCGCGTGACAGTGCACAATGGAGGCGAAACCCTCAACCTCTCGGCCACTATAAAATATCCCGAAGGCGACGGGCCGTTCCCCGCCATGATAGGCGTAGGATTCCCCTACGGATCGCTGCCTCCGCAGATATTCGAGAGCCGCAACATTGCCGGCATAGCATTCAACTTCACGCAGGTGATGTCGCACACCCAGAAACGCGGCACCGAGCCCATCAACCGCATATACCCCGACATGATACAAATAGGAGCCTACAGCGCATGGCCCTGGGGTGTGAGCCGAATTATCGACGGACTTGAAATCGTGGGCGAGCAATCGCGCATCGACTTGAAGCACCTCGGCATAACCGGATGCTCGTTTGCCGGAAAGATGGCGCTATTCTCAGGAGCGCTTGACGAACGCATAGCCCTCACAATAGCACAGGAGCCCGGAGGCGGCGGAGTCGACGCCTGGAGAGTGTCGGAAACTCTCGGCAACGTGGAAACACTCGGACGCACCAACTACTCATGGTTCCTTGAAAGCATGGCACAGTTTGCCGAAGAGAATGTGTCGCGACTTCCCATCGACCACCACCAGGTGGCTGCGCTCATAGCACCCCGAGCCCTGCTCGTGCTTGGCAACACCGATTTCGAGTGGCTCGCCGACGAGTCAAACTATGTGTCAAGCCGTGCCGCCCGCGAAGTGTGGCGCACATTCGGCATCGAGGAGCGCATGGGATTCTCGATCGAGGGCAACCACGGTCACTGCCAGCTTCCCGAGAGCCAATATCCCGAGGTTGAGGCATTTGTCGACCGATTCCTGCTCGACAAGCCCGAAATCGACACCAACATCACCCGCGCCGACATGTTCAGCGAGGTCGACTACATGAAATGGATGCCCTGGGCCGAGAAATAACAGCCTCACAACCACCGCAAAACTCCAAGTCAGCAAAATTTTACAATCCCCGAATCGCAAGATTTCGGGGATTTTTGTGTAAGTTTGTACTGACTATGATATTAAGACATCTTTCAATCACCAATTTCAAGAATTTCGAAGAAGCACGACTGGAGTTTTCACCCAAAGTCAACTGCTTCCTCGGCAACAACGGCATGGGCAAGAGCAACCTGCTCGACGCCGTATACTACCTCAGCTTCTGCAAGAGCTTCACCGGAATGACCGACTCCATGGTCATGCGGCGAGGCGAGGATTTTGCCATACTCAAAGGCAACTATCTGCGCCGGGGAGCCGAAGAGGAGCTTGTCCTGGGTATGTCGCGAGGCAAGCGCAAGTCGCTGAAACGCGGAGGCAAAGAGTATGACCGGCTCTCAAGTCACATAGGAGCTTTTCCGCTCGTGATAGCGGCTCCTATCGACATCGACCTCATAAGAGGTGCCGGCGACGAACGCCGTCGACTCATGGACATGGTGATTTCACAGAGCGACCCTGTATATCTCGACAACCTGCTCCGCTACAACCGCGCACTCGAGCAGCGCAACCGCCTGTTGCGCGACCACTCGGTCGACCACAATCTTTACATGGCCGTCGAGCTGCAGATGGACATGGCCGCAACCTACCTGCACAACGCACGTTCACGATGGGTCGAAACCCTGACCGAGATATTCAACACCTTCTACCACGCCATTGCCGGCGAGGGCGAGAACGTGACGCTCCGATACATAAGCACGCTCTCATCGCCGGGGGCCTCAATGACATCGCTCCTCGACAGCGCACGCCGTCATGACGAAATCGTGGGACACACCTCGGTGGGGCCTCACCGCGACGACATCGAGATGCTCATCGACGACATGCCCATGCGACGCGCCGGCTCGCAAGGACAATGCAAAACCTACTCGCTTGCACTGCGCCTCGCGCAATATGAATTTCTGAGAAGCTCGTGCGGAATGATGCCGCTGCTGCTGCTCGACGACATTTTCGACAAGCTCGATGCAACAAGGGTGGAGCGAATAATGGAACTTGTGACGCAAAGCGACTTCGGACAGATATTCATAACCGACACCAACCGCACCCATCTCGACGACATAATGTCACGCACCACGGGCGACTACAAGTTGTGGCTCGTAAGTCACGGAACCGTTGAACCGCTGAACAACCATGAAACGCACTGAACCCAAGCTACTCAACGACATCATAAACGAGGCGTTGCGCAACGACGGGCTTGAAACCCGATTCCGCGAACAACGCGCTGCCTATCTGTGGCAGGAGGTCGTGGGTCCCGGCATCAACCGATACACCACACGCCGCTATGTCGACCGTGGCGTGATGCACGTTTACATCAGCTCGGCCTCGCTGAAAAACGAGCTGTCGTATCACCGCAGCCGGCTTGTGCAGCTGCTCAACGAGGCTGTTGGAGCCGATGTAATAACCTCCATCGAACTACATTGACACAGCCATTGACTTAAAATAACTTAAATCTAATGTAGATACGTAAACGGATTGCACACACCGAAAGTTATTACTAAGAGTGCCTCCCAACTAATCGAAGACACTCGGTATAACATCTGAGTCTTTCCGAATATGCGTATCAAATCGATTTCATTTTACCTGATTACAGGCCTGTTGCTTGCACCGTCGGCGATGAATGCCGATGACTTCAAGCCGCTCAGGGTACTTAATGATTCACTTCCCGAGCAGTGGACTTATAACGAGAACTTCAGTCAGGAGTTACCGTCCGACGACCGATGGTGGAGCTACTTTGAGGATCCCGTGCTCGACTCGCTCATTACGGCAGGCGAAAACAATAACTACAACATACTCATGGCTGCCAGGCGCATCGAGGTGGCACGTCAGGCGCTCAACTCGATACGTGCCGGCTACTTCCCGACATTCAATCTGAGCGGAGGCTGGACCAAGTCACGCAACTCGGGTGCGCTCGGAAGCGTGATGACACGCGCAAGCACGGTCGACTACTTCTCGCTCGGCATCGACATGAGCTGGGAGATAGACATATTCGGACGAATAGCCACGAAAGCCAAGGGGGCCAAAGCATCCTACAACGCCACCCGAGCCGAACATGCCGCCGTGATGACTTCACTGTGCAGCAACATAGCCAAGACCTACATAACGCTGCGAATGTGGCAGGCCGAACTGCTCGTGGTTCAGGAGCACATAGCCTCGCAGGAAAAGATATTGAAGATGACCGAGGCGCGGCATGAAGCGGGACTCTGCTCCATGCTCGATGTGACACAGGCCCGCATTGTGTTCTACTCGACCCAGGCTACGCTTCCGCAGCTCAAGTCGTCGATTCACACCACCATCAACGCTCTCGCACTGCTGCTCGGCGAATACCCCGAAGCCTTGTATGAACGGCTGTCGGCAACCGCCCCCATGCCCTCCTACCACCACATCGTCACCGCCGGAATACCCATGGAGCTGCTGCGTCGACGCCCCGACATAGTCGAGGCCGAGTATCAGCTCGCCGCATCGGCGGCCCAGCTCGGAATCGCCAAGAAGGAGTTTCTGCCCACACTCACGCTCAACGGCTCGATAGGCACTTCGGCCCACCGGATAGGCGACATGTTCAAGGACGACAGCTTCACCTACGCTATAGCCCCCACACTGTCGTGGACGATATTCGACGGACTCGCGCGCAACTACAACATGGCCTCGGCACGTGCCTCGATGGAAATCGAGATGGACAACTACAATCTCACCGTGATGACCGCCGTCGAGGAGGTCGACAACGCCATGTCGACCTATCTTGCCACTCTCGACAACATCGAGATGCTGAAAAAGGTGATCGAGCAGAGCCGCAAGTCGCTCGAGCTGTCGGTCGACCTCTACAAGAGCGACCTCTCGGCCTTCAGCAACGTGGTCGACGCACAGATGAGCCTGCTCGAAAACCAGAACTCGCTCGTGGTGGCACAAGGCAAGGCACTCACATCGCTCGTGGCCCTCTATCAGGCGCTTGGCGGAGGATGGGACATAACACAACTTTGAATTATAAAAAAACAAACACCCTATAGCAATGAAACAATCGACTCTCCTGCGCTTAACATTGCCGGGACTGGCAATGATTACTCTCGCCGCATGCAGCCACAAAAGCCCGGCTCATCAGGAAGGCGGTGAAATGTCCGTCGAAGTGGCAATGCCCGTAACCGACTCAATAACAATCTACAAGACCTATCCCGGTTACATATCGGCCAACACTTCGGCCGCGGTAGTGGGCCGCGTCAACGGGACACTGCTTACGAGAACCTACGACAGCGGTTCGCTCGTAAAAAAAAGGACAAGTGCTATTCACAATCGAACCTACGAAATACCGCGATGCCGTGCAGCAGGCATCAGCCGCACTGCAAACGGCAAAGAGCGAATATGAATACGCTTCCAATCAGTACGCGGCCATGAAGAAGGCGCTCGAAAGCGATGCCGTGTCGCAGATGGATGTGATACACGCCCAAAGTTCGATGGAGCAGGCCGAAGCGGCTATCAAGCAGGCACAGGCATCATTGAGCACGGCTCAGACCAATCTCGGCTACTGCACCGTAAGAGCCCCGATAACAGGACACATAACCACATCGACAGTCGACCCCGGATCCTTCATAAGCGGGGAAGGATCTCCTTTCACACTTGCACAGATATACGATGACTCAAAGGTCGTGATAATATTCCAGATTGAGGACACTCAGTATCAGCGCATGCTCAACTCACGCGACACAGCCGACGAAGAGGTGTATAGGCACGTGCCGCTTACATTCACCGACACGCTTCCCCACTCCTATACCGCCGACCTTTTCTACACAGCTCCCACAATCGACAAGAGCACCGGTACGCTCGAGCTGAAGGCTCAGGTCGACAATCCCTACGGCGAACTCCGCGACGGAATGTATGTGACGGTACACCTGCCCTACGACACCGACCCCAAGGCCATACTCGTGAGGGACGCTTCGATAGGCACCGATCAGCTCGGAAAATATCTCTATGTGGTCAACGACTCCGACAAGGTGGTATATACGCCTATAAAGGTCGGCGACCTCTACAACGACACCCTGCGAGTGGTAACCGAAGGCATCACGCCACAGTCGCGCTACGTGACATCGGCCTTGCTGAAGGTGCGCAACGGTATGCCGGTCAACCCGGTGATAAAGTAAACATAATGCCTCAACCGCCATGTTTTCAAAATTTTTCATAGACCGGCCGATTTTCGCCACGGTGCTTGCCGTACTAATGGTGCTGGCGGGATTGCTCACTGTGTCATCGCTCCCTGTGGCGCAGTACCCCGACATCACGCCTCCCACGGTAAGCGTGATGGCCTCCTATCCGGGAGCCAATGCCGAAACCGTGGCTCGCACAATCGGCGTTCCTATCGAGGAACAGATTAACGGAGTGGAAAACATGCTCTACATGAGCTCCAACTCCGGTTCCGACGGCAGCTACTCGCTAACCGTGACATTTGAGCAGGGTACCGACATCGACCAGGCCGCTATCGACGTGCAGAACCGACTGAACCAGGCCGAGCCTACACTGCCGGCAGCGGTGAAGCAGCAGGGCATAACGGTCAACAAGGAGTCGACCAACATCGTGCTTTTCTGCGCCCTCGAAGGCGACAGCACCGGTAAGTATGACGCTCTCTACCTCACCAACTACGCCAACATCAACCTTGTCAACGAGCTCTCGCGCGTCAAGGGCGTGGGTGGCGTTCAGGCTTTCGGCGGAGGCAACTACAGCATGCGTGTGTGGCTCGACCCCGAACTGATGCGTGCCCGCGGACTCACCCCGGGCGATGTGCTTTCGGCAATCCAGTCACAGAACATGGAGGTGTCGGCCGGCGATGTGGGCGCAGCTCCCACGACCGGAGCCGATGCATTCCAATTCACGCTCGTTTCCCAGGGCCGACTCCAGAGTCCCGAGGAGTTCGGCAACATAATAATCCGCTCCGACGGTGACGGACTGCTGCGTCTGCGCGATGTGGCACGTGTCGACCTCGGAAGCATCAGCTACGCGGCCACGACGCTTGTTTCGGGCAAGGAAGCCGCACTGCTCGGAATCAAGCAGCTCCCCGGAGCCAACGCGCTCGATGTGTCGAAGGCCGCCAAGAAGGAGCTCGACAGGCTCAGCCAATACTTTCCGCCGGGTGTGAAATACTCGGTAGTCGAGGACACATCACAGTTTGTAACTGCCTCAATCGAGGAGGTTGCGGTGACATTCGTCGAAACGACACTCATCGTGATGATTGTAATTCTCATATTCCTGCAAAACTGGCGCGCGGTGATAATACCCATGCTCACCATTCCGGTGTCGCTCATCGCCACATTCGCGGTCATGAAGCTCATGGGATTCACCATAAACACGCTTACGCTCTTCGGCCTCGTGCTCGCAATTGCGATTGTGGTCGACGATGCGATAGTCGTGGTCGAGGACTGCTCGCGACTTGTCGATGAAGGCAAGCTTTCAAGGCGACAGTCGGCCGAGAAGGCGATGAACGAGCTGACCGGGCCGGTAATCGGCGAGGTGCTCGTGCTGCTCTCGGTATTCATCCCTACGGCTTTCGTCAGCGGAATCACGGGACAGCTCTACAAGCAATTCGCGCTCACGATAGCCGTGTCGACGGCATTTTCGGGATTCAACGCGCTCACGCTCACCCCGGCTCTTTGCGCCCTCTTCCTCACGCCCCGCAACAAGAACACCAAAAATGTCATCTACAAGGTATTCAACAAGGGATATAACGCCGTCGAGGCATTCTACAAGCGAGTGGTGGGCCATGCGCTCAATCACGCCAAGCTCGCCATACTTGCATTTGTCATCGTAGCTGTTATAGGTATTATCGCATTCCTTAAATGGCCTACATCCTACATTCCGCAGGAGGACCAGGGCTACTTCATGTCGTCGATACAGCTTCCGCAGGGAGCATCGCTCGAACGCACCGAGAAGGTGGTCAACAGCCTCTCCGACGAGATACGCCGTCGGCTGCCCGAGGTGTCGGATGTCATGTCGATATCGGGATTCTCGTTCCTCGGCGGTGGCGCGTCATCCAACATGGGCTCGCTCGTAGTTGTGCTGAAGCCGTGGAAGGAACGCAAGTCCAAGAGCCAAAGCGTGTTTGCGATAATCGACAGCGTGCGCAACATCGCCGACAGCTATCAGGAGGCGATAGTGTTCTCGGTAAATCCGCCCACGATTCCCGGACTGGGAATGTCGTCGGGTCTTGAGATGCAGCTTCTCGACATAAACAACCTCGGTGCAGCCGAGATGATGAAGGCCATAGCAAGCATCCAGGAAGCGGCCAAGGATGAGCCGCGCATCAGCTCCATCACTACGATGTATCAGGGCGAGGTGCCGCAGTACCGCCTCAACATCGACCGCGACCGCGTAAAGCTTCAGGGGCTCACGATGAGCGATGTATTCTCGACGCTCGCCTACTACATGGGCGGCAGCTATGTCAACGACTTCGTGGAGTTTGGTCGCGTATATCAGGTGACGCTTAAAGGCGACGACAGCGCCCGAGGCAACATCGAGGATGTGATGAAGCTGAGCGTGCGCAACTCAGGCGGCGAGATGGTGCCCTTTGCCTCGTTCACGACTATAGAGTCGGTGATGGGACAGCCCACGGCTTCGCGCTACAACATGTATGCCACAGCGGCGATAACCGCCAATGTCGCCCACGGCGTCAGCTCAAGCGACGGCATCAAGGCCATGGAGCAGCTTGTCAAGAAGACTCTCGGCAACAACTACTCCTACGCATGGACGGGCGAGGCCTATCAGGAAACCCAGTCGGGCACCACGGTGACGGCCGTGTTCCTCTTTGCCATCATCCTTACACTGCTCGTGCTCGCAGCCCAGTATGAGAGCTGGACCGACCCTATAGCGGTAGTGCTGTCGATGCCTATAGCCATCCTGGGAACCGTGCTCGGATGTATGTTCATGAGCCAGAGCATAAGCATCTACACTCAGATAGGACTTATACTGTTGCTCGGCCTCTCGGCCAAGAACGCAATCCTCATTGTGGAGTATGCCACCTATTTCCGCAAGGGAGGAGTGACGATAAAGCAGGCCGCGCTCGATGCCGGCGTGATACGTTTCCGCCCCATCATGATGACAGCGATAGCCTTCATCTTAGGCGTAATGCCCATGATGTTTGCCACGGGTGCGGGAGCCGAAAGCCGCGTTTCGCTTGGAACGGCCGTAGTGTTCGGAATGCTGCTCAATGCAATCCTCGGAACCCTCTTTGTCCCCAATTTCTGGGACATGATGCAAACGTTCCAGGAGAAGGTGCTGAGCAAATTCTTCAAGGGTGTGGACGATGTGCCCGCACAGTCGTCCGACGACATCCCGAAAGGTTCGATTTAAACCCTTCATTCTTCATATTTCCATGGGAGGCTGTGCCGCACTTTCGACACAGCCTCCCTGATTTTCACCAATTCATAAAACCTTGTTGCAAATAATCGGCATTGGATAATTTTTGCTACTTTTGCGTATCGGAATTTATATCTGTTTTTACATCAGCTGATTTATGAACACCAATCACATTATCGCATCATTGCTTATGCTCACGGCGGCCTTGGGATTGCATGCCAGCGACAACATCTCCTCATTAGGCGAAAAAGGAAGTTTCGTAATAAACGGAAATGTCGACCCCTCATTCGGCAATCTGTTTGAAATGGCCGTAACCGGATACCTTGACAACTATTCCAAGGAGATTGCCATCGACAACGACGGCAATTTCCAAAGCACGATCGACATCGAAGGCCCCCTGCAGGAAGCCTACCTATATATCAACAACGATGCCGTGTCAATACCTTTGATGCCCGATAAAACGGTGACAGTAAACTGTAATAACGGCAAGCTCACTCTTTCAAGCAACGACAAGGACTTCGACCGTGACCTTGAATTTGCGCTGCTATGCCACAAAAACATGCGCAAGCGGTTTCTCGACATTAATGTCGCATCCTACTACGCATTAACCGATTCGGCCAAATCGGCGCTCGTCGACAGCATAAACGACTACATCAACGACTACAACAAGCTGATAGATGATTTCGAGGCTTCGTCAGGAACGTTGGCCAATCACAACTACTTTGTACATGACGCTTACTTCGGCGTCGTCGGTTTTATCGCCGGACGCCCCGACTTGCTGCCACGCATCACCGCAGGTCAGGCAGCTCTGAAATCATCAGAGCCCTATAAATGCATCACCGGCGACGATATGAAGTATCCCAATACACGCGATTTTGCATCACGATACATAACCTTCAATGCTACTTTAAATGTCTACAATGACTCCCTGTTATCCAATGATGACTACTACAACATAATCCGGGCATCAAGAGGCATTTCGCCCGACTCGCTCACTGCCGATGTTGTCAACGCCTATCAGCTCTGCAACAGCATGGTATTTGACCCCTATGAAAAAATCCGTCCGTTTGCCGACAAGACAATCGAGGGCATAACCACCCCCTGGCTCAGGAGCCTGTTGTCGGAAGCCGTCGAAAACTACAAGCTCACAAGCACGGGAAGCGACCTGCCGCCCATGAAGCTTATCGACGCCGACGGTCGTGAATTGTCGCTCGACAGCTTCAAGGGCAAGCCGGTGCTGCTCGACATGTGGTCGACCGGATGCGGCCCCTGCCTTGAAGAGTTCCGACAAATGGATGAATTCAAGAAAGCGCTCGGCGACAAGGCCGACAATCTTCAGATAGTGACAGTGTGCTGCGGTAACCCCGACAATCGTCTATGGAAAAACATGATCAAGCGCCACAACCTCAACGATGTCAACACCGTAATCATGCACAATGAGTCGGCGCCCATCTACAGCACCATCGGCTACCCCACCTACATTCTCGTAGGCCCCGACGGAAAGATAGTCGAATGGAACACCGACCGCCCCTCGATAGTCCTCTTCAAAAAGCAGAACAACATCCCCACCACCCTCGACACCATCCTCTAATCTCCAAGATATTACATAGATATGGCCAACTATTTTGAAAAAAAGGAAGCACATCGCAGAGAGCTTGAAAAGTATTATAACGAAAAGCCCAATTTGCGATTGAAATATGCTGCAATCGCATCAATCGCCATCGCCATAATACTACTTTTGATAAATGCCTTCGGGTTGGTCGGCACATCAACCACCGTGCTGCTGCTCCTGCGAGGCTGCGCCGGGCTGTTTGCAATAATCTTTGTCGTCCTCGTCACCATCCTCGTCTACCATGTAAACGCCGCCTACCTCAACGACAAACAATCCTCGCGATAACTACCCTCTCCTGATGGTGGTATCACCGCGTCAGCGCAAAAGCTGCATAGCAGCTCAATAACGTCAGGCCCGCGCATCATCCACGACATACCCACAAAATAGCATCCCCAGTAGCGGATGGCAGCAAAAAAATAGAAGGTGGGCGCTTAAGCGTCCACCTTCTAAGGAAAAATTTTATAGTCGTGAAAGTTAGTCAGTCACTACTTGCGTGAATTAGCCAACGTGAGGACCTGCGGCAACGAGTTCCTTACCGGCAGGATTGTTGGTGTACTTCTTGAAGTTCTTGATGAAGCGCTCGGCAAGGTCCTTAGCCTTAACGTTCCACTCTTCGGGGTTGGCGTAGGTGTCGCGAGGATCGAGGATCTTGGGATCTACACCGGGGAGTTCGGTAGGAATCTCGAAGTCGAAGATGGGGAGCTGCTTGGTGGGAGCCTTGAGGATAGCACCGTCAAGGATAGCGTCGATTATACCGCGGGTATCACGGATAGAGATACGCTTGCCTGAACCGTTCCAGCCGGTGTTTACGAGGTAAGCCTTGGCGCCGCTCTTCTGCATGCGCTTAACGAGTTCTTCAGCATACTTGGTGGGATGCAATTCAAGGAATGCCTGGCCGAAGCAAGCCGAGAAAGTAGGAGTAGGCTCGGTGATACCGCGCTCAGTACCTGCAAGCTTTGCAGTGAAGCCTGAGAGGAAGTAGTACTTAGTCTGCTCGGGAGTAAGGATTGAAACGGGAGGAAGCACACCGAATGCATCAGCCGAGAGGAAGATTACATTCTTGGCAGCGGGGCCGGCCGAAACGGGCTCAACGATGCTCTTGATGTGGTTGATAGGATAAGATACACGAGTGTTCTCGGTTACGCTCTTGTCCTTGAAGTCGATCTTGCCTTCAGCGTCAACGGTAACGTTCTCAAGAAGAGCGTCACGAGTGATGGCGTTGTAGATGTCGGGCTCGCTCTCCTTGTCGAGGTTGATAACCTTGGCGTAGCAGCCGCCCTCGAAGTTGAAGACACCGTTGTCGTCCCATCCGTGCTCGTCGTCACCGATAAGCAGACGCTTGGGGTCGGTTGAAAGGGTGGTCTTACCTGTTCCCGAGAGGCCGAAGAAGATAGCTGTGTTCTCGCCGTTCTTGTCGGTGTTGGCCGAGCAGTGCATTGAAGCGATGCCTTCGAGAGGAAGGAAGTAGTTCATCATCGAGAACATACCCTTCTTCATTTCACCGCCGTACCAGGTGTTGATGATAACCTGCTCGCGAGAAGTGATGTTGAACACAACTGCGGTTTCGGAGTTGAGGCCGAGTTCCTTGTAGTTTTCAACCTTAGCCTTTGATGCGTTGTAAACAACGAAGTCGGGCTTGAAGTTAGCGAGTTCCTCTTCTGAAGGAGCGATAAACATGTTGGTTACGAAGTGAGCCTGCCATGCAACTTCCATGATGAAGCGCACTGCCATGCGGGTGTCCTTGTTGGCACCGCAGAAGCGGTCAACTACGTAAAGTTTCTTATTTGAAAGTTCCTTGATGGCGATTTCCTTAACGGCATCCCAAGTCTTTTCGGTAACAGGCTTGTTGTCGTTGGGATATTCCTCGGTTGTCCACCATACATTGTCCTTTGAATTGTCGTCAAGAACGATGAACTTATCCTTGGGTGAACGTCCGGTATAGACGCCTGTCATTACGTTAACGGCGCCGAGTTCAGTAACTACGCCCTTTTCAAAGCCCTCAAGCGTAGGGCAGGTTTCTTCCTTAAAGAGCTGCTCATAGGTGGGATTGTGTACAATCTCTGTGGTACCGGTGATACCGTACTGAGTTAAATCAATTTTGCTCATTTTGTAGACTTTATTTAATTGAGTTTATTAGATGTATATACTTAGTTATGGGCTATGTACTCTAAATCGCCTACAAAGATAGTCACTTTTTTGATAACGGTGACAATTAAATAAAGAAATTTTTCCGTATTACATTTTTTTAATGCTTCCCTCCCGGTTACAAGCGCATATTAAGGTATTTTTCAACGGCGGCGGCGCACCGAACGCTTCGCTCCGCTGTCGGCCGACGACTTGGGCTTCTTGGGAGCCTTCACCTTGGCCGGTTTGCGCGAATGTGACGCCGGCTTGGACTCCTTGCGGTACTCGCCCACCGCAGCCGAATCGGCCGACTCTCCGCCGCCACGTGCCTGCACCTCCTCGCGAGTGGGCACCCACATCATGTCGTCAAACGTTTCAAGCCGGTGCTGGATGCTGTCCTGGGCGCGACGGCGGTCGTCGGGGTCGGGATACATCTGCATCATCGACAGGTTGCGCAGATTGCGCGTTTTGTAGATTTCGCCGTCGTAGAGCGACAGGGCGAAGAAGTCGTCGTAGGTGTAACGCGACGCATTGTTGTCGTCGTCGACAAATGTCGTTGTCGACAGCAGATAGGGGCGCAGGTCATCCATCTTGACCCAGAACATGGGATAGCGCACATCCTCGCCGCCGAAGTCGCCGGCGCGGTGAAGCACCGGACACAACGCCTGCACCGTCGTTGTCATGCGCGTCGTGGAGCGGTCGAGCTCCCATCGCTCTATTATGTAGTAGCTCAGCACCTCGTTGCAGGGCACATCGCTCTCTTCGACCACATAACGGCGACGCGCTCCGCTTCCAGCATCGGTGTAGGGCACATGGAAACGCTCAAGCACATCGACAGGGTTGACCCGATACTGCTCGGTAAACATCTCACGCCCGTCGAGATACTCGTAGGCCGTAAGCTCGCCCGACGCAAAGCGGTTCATGATGATGCGGAACAGGTTCTCCTGTCCGTCGACCACCTCCTGCGGATAGTAGAGCGACGCATTAGGCACCTTGGCGAGGTCGAGCGAACGATACACCACCTTCATCCACTGCGCGTCATCGTCGGGCACGCGTGAGTCGGCGGCCTGTCGCATCTGCATGCGGTCGCTTACCTGTGCCTGCGCGGCGGGGCTCTTGTCGTCGCCCCCTACGCGCCTCACGCCCGAGGAGGTCGATGCATTCTGAGCCGACAAAGCACCGGCGGCAGCGACCATGCTCAGTGCCAGCGCATAGCGATATATCGAAGTCATGACATTCATAATTTATTTTCTCCTGATTATTCTAATTTACAATAACTTCCATGGGCGAGATGTCACGCTCCACGCCGTCGGGACCTACGGCGCGTACACGCGAGATGAAGAATCGCTTACCGCGCGACAAGCGCTTGAACGCCTCGCGCTGTCGCGACGAGAACCGGGAGCCGTCCGACAGTTCAGGCATCGCATTCCCCATCGAGTCGAAAAAGAGCGTTTCAAAACCGAGAACCCGGTAATTGACATCGAGCAGATTGTCGTCGATTGCCGCCTCAACTCCCTGAGCCTGCATGAGCTGCGACTTGGCAATGGGCTTGGAGCCGCGATAGCGCACCTTGTTGCCCGCCTGGTCGATGATTGTGATATAGGGCGCGGGGTCGGGCAGACGGCGCACCATGAAGCCGGTCGAGGCCACCTGCCGGCGGCTGCCGTCGATGTCGGCGGTCACCGTCACCACCGCCGGCTCGCCTATGCGGTCGGGACGCGCAATCCATTCGTCGCCATGGCGAGAGAGGGAGCCGTTGGTCATCGTTGCGCTCACCGACGACTGAGGCACTCCGGGCACCGAGATTCCAAGCGGATTGTCGATTCCGGCATACAGCACATTCATCATCTTGGCCGACACCGTAGCGCCGGGCTCGATTACATTGTAGGACGACTCGAAGTCGTGACGCGTAACAGTGCCGTCGTGGTGCGGCAGCTCGATGTAGCCCGAGTAGCTGAACGCTCCTGTGGCCGAAGCGTCGATTTCAAGCACTCCGCGGTCGTTGTCGAGGCGGCGGCCGTCGATATAGACCCTCGGGCGCTGTGTCGTGTCGACTGCGGCAAGCACAATGTCGGCCCGGTAGCTCGCTCCGCGCATCACGTTGCGCGACGACGGTATCACAAAGGCTCTCAGCTCGTTGACCCTTACATCGCCGGCATCGACATTGGCGAGCAGTGCGACAAGCACCTCACCCTCGGCATAGAGCAGGTCGTTCTGCAGCTTGGTGAGCATGGTCACCGAAGCCACGGCCGGTTTCGACAGGAACAGAGCCTCCTCCCACGGTCGCTTGGCGAGTGCGCCGTCACGCAGCATGGGGTCGGTCGACAGTGCACGTTGCAGGTTGTCGCGCTTCACCGAGTCGGGCACAAGCGCCGTCACCTGCTCGCGGTAACGCTCGATGGCCTTGCGCAGCTCTTTGCCGCGGGCATCAGGCGCAGTCACCATCACCACCGACGAGGCTTCGCGGTTTTCGGGGTGACGCAGATTGCCCGGGTCGGCATCCTCTCCGTCGGCCTCCACCGCAATGGCGAGTTTCAGCGTGTCGATGAGCGCATATAAGCTGCCGGTCATCGAGTGAATCTCCACAGCCTTGTCGCGCCATGCTCCTCCCTTCTCGGGATTCTGCGACGCTACAGCCTCAAGTCGGTCGAGAAGCACGGCGTTGCGCGACTCCACATTCGCATTGGAGCGCGACAACCCCTCATCGACCTGACCGAAGCCGTCGAGCACATCGCTCGACACGCTCAAGGCAAGCATGGCCGTCAGGACGATATACATCAGGTTTATCATCTTCTGACGCGGCGACAGATTGCGTGTATTGTTACTTCCCATCGTAAGTCTTTATCGGTTGGACGACACGGCCGACAACGGATTGGCGGTCATGGCCGTAAGCATCTTTTCGTATATCGCGTTGAGCTGCTGCATGTGCTCGGTCATCTTCTCGGCCTCCTCGCGGTAGCGGCGGGTCATCTCCGACGAATGTTCATACATGTCACGCACATCGTTCATGCCACGGTTGACGCGGTCGATCGTTTCAAGCTGCGACCCGGCATTCTTCAGTTGCAGCTCGTAGATGGCGTTGAGCCCGGCGATATTGCGGGTGAGGCTGCGCATCTGCTCAAGGTAGTCGGCCGACACGCGGCTTATCTCCTCGCTGTCGCTTCCCGCCGCCTTATACTGCTCCATGAGCGTGGCCGACACCCCGGCGAGTGCGTCGGCGGCCTCGGCTATGCGTGCCACATGGTCATTAACATCGCCCGATGCCTGGCGGGGTGCCGCCGGAGCCACGGCAAGACCCGATGCTCCGGTCATGACCGGGCGGTCAGCGTCACGATGCGAATCGAGCACGGGAAACACATCCTCCCACCGGTATTCACGCGGCGGACGGTCGAAAGCCGTCAGGATGAACATTATCACCTCGGTGCCCATGCCCACGGTGAGAAGAAGGTCGCCGCCGGGCAGGTCGAGAATCTTGAAAAGCGCACCCCATATTACGATGGCGGCGCCTATCGAATAGGCGAAATTGAAAAAGCTCTGTCCGCGGTCGCTTGACAGAAAACGCTCTACGCGGTTACGGTATCTCTTGATTTTTCCCATTGTCACAGTTGTCTATTGACGGTTATTTGTTGCGCCCCTTGGCAAATCCGATGCGTGTGCGCACGTTACGGAATCCTATGTAGCTGCGCTGCTCGTTCTGGTACTCCCACATGCGCAGGTCGCTGCGCACGTTGTGCTGCACATCCTTCCACGAGCCGCCGCGCACTATCTTGCGCTTCATGCGGTAGGGGTCGTCGACGGCGGCGTCATATCGGTATTCGGGATTTACATCGCTTGTGAGGCGGCTCACGCTCTCATTGTAGGCGGTAGAGGTCCACTCGCTCACGTTTCCGGCCATGTCGTAGAGGCCGAAATCGTTGGGCGCATAGGTTCCCACCTTGGAGGTTATTATGTGGCCGTCGCGCGTGTAGTTGCCTTCACCGGGCTTGAAGTTGGCATAAAAGCACCCCTTGTCCTCGCTCATCGGCAGGTCACCGTCCCAGGGATATTTGTTTTCACTCTTTCCGGCTCGGGCCGCATACTCCCACTCGGCCTCGGTGGGCAGTCGGTAAGGCTCGATGTGGATGCCCTCCTTGCCGAGCGACTTGCGCAGGAAGTCGGTGCGCCAGTTGCTGAATGCCATAGCCTGCTCCCAGCTCACGCCCACCACGGGATAGTCGCTGTAACCGCCGTGGGAGAAGTAGAGTCGCACGTAGGGCTCGTTAAACGAGTTGTCGAAGTCGTTGATCCACGCGGTGGTGTCGGGGTAGACATTTACTATATAGGTGTTCACGAAGTCGTAGTCGCCGGTCAATGCACGGGTTATGGTTTCGCGCACAATCTCGCCGTCGTCGTTTATGTAGGCCGTGTCCTTCGATATCACCGGGTCGCGCGTGGGCACCGGCTTGTCGGTGTTGTATTCGCGCCGTGCCGGGTTCAGGCGGTTCTTTCGCTTGGCCGCCTCGGTGTAGTTGTACACCTCGTAACGGTAGGTGAGCTGCTCGGGATCAAGCTCATGCACACCCGTCACCGGATTCACGCGGTACATGCTCTCGATGGCACGCTGCTCGTCCTCGTCGGCGTTACGCCACGGAATGGGTTTGCTCCAGTTGAGATAGGGCCCCACGGGATTGCCGTCACGGTCCTCCTCGATGCGAAACTCGTCGTTGCCGCCATAGGCCGGGTCGGCAAGTCGCTCGCGGATTATGGAGTCACGCACCCAGTAGACAAACTGCTTGTACTTGGCATTGGTGATTTCGGTTTCATCCATCCAGAATCCGTCGACCGACACTCCGCGGGCGTCGGCTCGCAGGTTCCATGCGCTGTCGGCTTCGGCCGGACCTGCCATTATCGACCCTCGGTCGACAAGCACCATGCCGTAGGGCGTAGGTTCGCTCCACGACACGCCGCCCACGCCGGTAACCTCGCCGCCGGAGTTTCCATGCCCTCCCACGGCACATGACACCGCCATGGCCGAGGCCATTATAATGATTGATAATCTTGTCGATACTCCTTTCATATTGTGATGATTACATTATGCGTATGCTTTTATGCCCGTATCGGTTGCGCGGCCCGAAGTCAAGCTTTACCTTGTAGCCGCCCCACACCTCGTGGCTGCCTCGCCCCCGGCGTGACACATCGGCCACGGCACGGTCGTAACTGTAGCCGATGAAGATGTTGCTGAACTCGGCTCCGAGCAGCAGTGCCACGGCATCGTCGTGACGCCACGCCACACCGGCCCACAGGAAGCGATTGTAACGCACGCGGGCCGTCAGCTGGCCCGTCACGCGGTCGCGGTCGGCTCTCAGAAGCATTGACGGCTGTATCTCAAATAACGTGTTTTTTATGGGAATATTGCCGCCGACCATCAAATAAAACTTGCGTCCGGCATTAAACGCGACGGCGTTGTCACCGTCGCCGTCGACATCGAGAGTGACCTGCGACCGGGTGAGATGCGTCACCGACACTCCCGCCCAAAAGTGACGCGAGTTATAGAACGCTCCAAGCGACAGATCCACAGCCGAATGTCGTTGGTCTTCAATCGGGATGTCACCGGCCTCGTCGCTTGCAGCGTCACTTTCGGGGAGCTCCCTCTCCGACCATCGGAACTCGTTGTCGATGATGCCGGCCTGAACCGCAAGCGTGACACTCGAGCTTCGTCCGGTCGTTATCTTGTAGCCGCACTGAAGTCCGGCGGTGATGTTGCGGTAAAGCCCTATGCTTTCACGCTGCGCCACCACTCCCGCCGCAAGCTTGTTGCCGAGGATGGGAAGAGGCATGTCGCCTGTGAGCATAAACGACTTGGGAGCCGGGTCGGCGTCTATACGGTCCCAACGGCCGCCGACTCTCACGCGCAGATAGTCGCTCGTGCCTATGGCGGCGGCATTGTAGTAGTTGAGTGCTTCGACATAATTGGTCATCATCATGTCGACCTGCGCGTCGACGGTGACGGCAAGCGATGCGACCGTAACGGCAATCAGCGACAATATGCGGTTAATCCTTGCCATGCGTCACTCAAAGTAAAAGGTTAGTACAACCATGCGCGTAGCCGCCTTGGCAAGCGACTGCGTAAACTTGTAACGGTCAGGGTCGTCGGCAAGATCGGAACGGTCGTGACGCAGCATGTCGGTAAGCCCGAAACAGAACTTCAGCTCGGGACACAACTTGAAATATGGGAGATAGATGTCACACCCCAGCCCCAACGACACAAGAACATCGGCACTATTGAGTTGCAACAGGTCGCGGGCATGTCGCTTCGACACATCAAATGCGCCCATTACGCCGCCCACAAGATAGGGACGCACGTTGCGGTAGCGCAACGACGCATACTTCAAGTCGACAGGCAGCACCACCTGATTGCTCTTGATGTCCTGACGCTCAACGGCTCCGCTCTCGTGGTCGCGCATCACCAGGCTACGGTTGCCGAAATAGATGCCCGGCGACACCCTGAGGCTGAACCACTCGTTGAGCCGGAAATCGACAAGTCCGCCCACGCAGAATCCCGGCGAGAAGTCGGGCTGCTCGACAAACCATGACTCGCCGTCGGGCGTGACATATCCGTTATGCGTCAGCTGGAGGTCCTGGGTGTGCAGCCCCACACTGAATCCGAGATGCCACGGCCTCAGGTCGGTATAGGGACGGTTCATCACGCGGTTGTTGCGCTGCGCACAAGCGTGACATCCCACCCCGGCTATCAGGATGAGGACGACAACGAAACGTGACAATATGACGCGACCCGCACTCATTACAAAATGTAAACGAATGCAGGTCGCGGCTTATTGTATCGACCGTTACATCATTTGGCGGGTCGGGGTATGCGCTTAACCGCCCTCGACACCTTTACGGGCATCTTCACCCAGAGGCATCCCGGAATCAACCGCCAGAAGAACACCCCTATGGCCCACCGCCAGTCGACGACGGCTATGCGTATCTTGCGCTCAATCGCATCGACAACGAGCGGAGCAACATGGTCGAGCGACATGCTCACCGGATATTTGCGCTCCTTGTCGAGAAGCGGTGTGCGCACCCATCCCGGGCGTATGTCGATAAATGATATTCCGGCGCGCTTGTTGTTGGAGAGCTGTTCAAGCGCCTCAAGATAGTTCCATTGGAAACGCTTCGATGCCGAGTAGGCGGCCATCCGCCCTATGCCCTTGACTCCGGCTACCGATGTCACGGCGGCGATGGTGCCCTTGATTCTCGTGAGGCAGAAGTAGTGATAGGCGGTGTCGACCATCCTCACGAAGCCCGTTGTGTTGGTTTCGGTCACGGCCACCTCCTTGTCAAGATCAAGGCTGGGATTCTCGCTGAATATGCCGGCCACATGGAAGTAGACATCCATGCCTCCAAGCCGCCTTATAAGTTCAGTCAGCTTGTGGGGAGCGTCACTTCGGGTTACATCGATAACCTCATACTCTACCTGAGTGGGAAACATCTCCTTCAAAGCCCTCAACGGGCCCTCATTGCGTGCAGCCACGCCCACATGCCATCCGGTTAAAGCAAATATCTCGGCTGTGCGGAGGCCTATCCCCGACGAGGCCCCCATGATAACAATTCGTTTCATCATCCTGAAAATCTTGGTTACTATGATGTAACGCAGCCGGGCCGTCCATTGTTTGCGTCACAGCTCATCGTAGCCACAAATATATGTCACAGCAGAAGCTCGTAGTCGCTGTCGTCGAGGAATTGTCCGAACTTATATCCCACTTCGCGGAAATGCGACGCCTCGTAGAAGCCAAAGGACTTAACCATGCGCTCGCTCGCCTCGTTGCCGGTGGTGATGCACGCTATCAGGGCATGGAATCCGCGCTTGCGGCAGTCGTCGATAAGACACTCCATCAGCTTGCGGCCGATGCCGCGCCCGGTCATTCCGTCGAGCACGTAGGCCGATGCCTCAAGGGTGTTGTGATAGGCTCCGCGTCCTTTCCACTCATGAGCGTAGGCATAGCCCACCACACGGCCCTCGTCCTCGCACACATAGTAGGGATAGCGCGAAGCGATTGCCTCGATGCGGTTGCGCGTCATCTCCTCGGTGGCTATGACCGTATCGAAAGTCACAGTCGAAGTCCTTACATAGTGATTGTATATCTCGGCAATTTCCTTTGCGTCGTCGGTGCGCACTTCTCTTATCTTCATAAACATCCACATTGTTTTATTCGGCAAAGTTAAGCATTACTCCACATCCCCACAAATCGGCAATGAAACATGGATTGCGATTTCCACATTTTTGCCGATGTAACGCGGTTATGTGGGGGATTATTCGTAACTTAGCGCGTTATTTTGAGTAAATGTGCGCCTACGGGCCACTCTACGACTCTACAACTATAAACTACAACAATGAAGGACAACCGAAAGATAAAAGTGGGAATAACCCAAGGCGATATAAACGGAATTGGCTACGAGGTGATACTCAAGGCCCTCGACGATCCACGCTTTGTGGAACTTTGCACCCCCGTAATTTACGGTTCGGCAAAGATAGCCGCATATTACCGCAAAGGGCTCGACATAGCCCCCGTAAACCTGGTTCAGGTTCCGTCGGCCGACGATGCGCGCGACGGCGATGTAAACATAATAAACGTTGTGCCCGAGGACACCAAGATTGAACCCGGAGTGGCATCAAAGACAGCCGGACAGGCCGCTTTTGCCTCTCTTGAGGGTGCCGTAGCCGACCTCCGCTCGGGAAACATCGATGTGCTCGTGACTGCGCCCATCAACAAGGACACGATACAGAGCGAAACATTCACCTTCCCCGGCCACACCGAATACCTCGAAGCCTCGATAGGCGACGGCGACAAGAGCCTCATGGTGCTTTGCTCCGACGACATCCGCGTGGCCCTCGTGACAGCCCACATGCCGCTGGCCAAGGTGCCATCGGCCATAACCAAGGAGGCGATACTCGAGAAGCTGCGCATATTCAACCGCTCGCTGCAGCGTGACTTCGCCATCGACTGCCCCCGCATAGCGGTGCTCTCGCTAAATCCCCATGCCGGCGAGAACGGACTGCTCGGCACCGAGGAGCGTGATGTAATAATACCGGCAATCGAAGAGGCCGGCGACGAGAAGATACTCGCCTTCGGACCCTACGCTTCCGACGGATTCTTCGGCTCGGAAGCCTACGAGAAGTTTGACGGCATCCTTGCCATGTACCACGACCAGGGACTCACACCGTTCAAGGCGCTCGCCATGGATCAGGGCGTAAACTACACCGCCGGCCTTCCCTACGTGCGCACCTCGCCCGACCACGGGACTGGATTTGACATTGCCGGCAAGGACATGGCATCGGCCGAGTCGATGCGCAACGCAATATACATGGCTATCGACATCTACCGCAACCGCCTGCGCTACGACCGCGCCTACCGCAATCCGCTGCGCAAGCAGTACTTCGACAAGAGCAAGGACAACGTTGTGCTTGACCTCACCAAGGACGACAGCGAAAACGACTAATCAACCCACAAAACAAGATAAAATGAACTACGCCATAATAGCCGCCGGCGAAGGCAGCCGCCTCGCTCAGGAGGGTGTAGAGCGCCCGAAGCCGCTCGTAGAGCTCAACGGCACCCCCATGATAAAACGACTCATCGACATAATGCTCGACTGCAACGCCGAGTCGCTGTCGATTATCGTCAACGAGCAGATGACCGAGGTGCGCCGATACATCGAAAGCCTCACCCTGCCCGTGCCGCTCTACCTCACCGTGAAGTCGACGCCCAGCTCGATGCACTCCTTCTGGGAAGTGAGCCGCAAGTTCCCCGCCACAGGAAAATTCGTGCTGACGACAGTCGACACAATATTCCACGAAAAGGACTTCCGCCAATATGTCAACGCCTTCGAGCATGACGACAGCGCCGACGGATACATGGCCGTTACATCGTTTATCGACGACGAGAAGCCGCTCTACATCGATGTCGACAACGACATGTTCATAACGGCGTTCCGCGACAACCCATGGGACGGAGTGAAGTACATTTCAGGCGGAATATACGGCCTCACAGCCCCCGCGCTCGACATTCTCGACGACTGCATGAAGCGCGGAGTGAGCCGCATGCGCAACTACCAGCGCGCACTCGTGGAGGGCGGACTGCGACTTAAGGCCTATCCCTTCAGCAAGATAGTCGATGTCGACCATGCCGGCGACATTGCCACTGCCGAGCGATTCATCGCCGAAGGGAACGCATAAGCCCACGCCAACAAGCAACTCGAATCAATCATTGTAACATATTATTAAAATGGCTGAAATAACGATTGCCGGCATCATGCGTGCCGGTGCCTACTCGCCAAACCACATCGGCAACGACGCTGCCATATTCAATGCAGCTGCCGACCATCTGCGCAAACGCGGATGCATAGTGAACATATACAGCGAAGAGCAGTTCATTGCCGACGAAGTGACCGAACCGGTCATCGTCAACATGTGCCGCGAAATGAAGTCGATACACAAGCTTCAGGAACTCGAGCAGAAAGGAGCCCTGGTGATCAACTCGGGATTCGGAATCGAGAACTGCACCCGCGAGCGCATGACACGAATACTCGTAGGCTCCAACATCCCCTACCCCGAAAGCCTCATCGTAAACACCGACGAAGGCGTAACCGCAACCCTCAAGAAGGCCGGATTCACACAGTGCTGGATCAAGCGCGGCGACTTCCACGCCATGCACAAGGAGGATGTGAGCTACGTGCGTCACCCCGAAGAGGCTCAGGAGGTGCTACAGGAGTACTTCCTGCGCGGCATCAAGCGCGCCGTCATCAACCGTCACCTCGTGGGCGACCTCATAAAGTTCTACGGCGTTCAGGGCACTCCGTTCTTCTTCTGGTTCTACCCCTTCGATCTCGGCCACTCCAAATACGGCCACGAAGCCATCAACGGCAAGTCGCAGGGACTTGAATTTGACAAGGAGAAGCTGCGTGCCATCTGCCAGAACGCGAGCGAGGTTCTTGATGTGAAGGTTTACGGCGGCGACTGCATAATAAGCCCCGAAGGCGACATTCGCATCATCGACTTCAACGACTGGCCAAGCTTCGCGCCCTGCCGTCAGGAAGCGGCGCCCCATATAGCCAAGTGCATCCTCAACGAAATCAAAAAACGCAAATAACGGCTATGGAGCAACAGATAAATAACGCACAACCGTCCACATCAAGCTATCGCGACAGCCTCAAGTCGATGGACACCGAGGAGCACATCGACCTCGCGTTCTATCGCCCGATAGGCTACATGTGGGCCTGCCTCGCCAAGAAGCTCGGCGTAACACCCAATGCCATAACCATAGCATCGATATTCCTCGGCATCGGCGCCGGAGTGATGTTCTACTTCAACGACCTTTGGTTGAACATAATAGGAATGTTGTTGCTGATATGGGCCAACTCATTTGACTCGGCCGACGGACAGCTGGCCCGAATGACCAAGCAATATTCACGCATAGGACGAATACTCGACGGACTGTCGGGCGACTTCTGGTTTGCTACGATATACGTGGCTATATGCCTCCGCACCAATGTCACATCGGAGTTCTTTTCACAGCACCACTGGGTGATATGGGTTACCGCCGTAGTGACGGGAATATGCCATGCCAAGCAGGCTGCAATGGCCGACTACTACCGCCAGTTCCACCTCTACTTCCTCAAGGGCGAGGACGGCAGTGAACTTGAATCGGCCGCCGACCTGAAGAGCAAGCTCACCGAGCTGTCGTGGAAACACAACTTCTGGAAGAAGCTCACATTGACCTTCTACACCAACTACACCATCAACCAGGAGGCATGGACCCCGCGCATGCAGGCGCTACGCGCCGAGCTTAAGCGCCGGTTCCCCGACGGACGCATCCCACAGTCATTCCGCGACGCATTCCGCGCCAAGAGCCTGCCCCTGATGAAGTACACCAACATCCTGTCGTTCAACTGGCGCACGATAGCCCTGTTTGCATCGCTCTTCCTGCAGATGCCTTGGCTCTACTTCGCCTTTGAACTGACGGTGCTCAACATATTGCTGGCCGGAATGGTGATACGCCACGAAAACATTTGCAAGACATTCACTAAAGAGCTTGAGGATGGAAAATATTAAAGGTATAATATTTGACTACGGCGGCACAATCGACAGCCGCGGCACCCACTGGAGCGAAATAATCTGGGACGGATACCGGGCATCGGGAGTGGAAATCGACAAGGACACATTCCGTGAGGCTTACGTGTATGCCGAGCGTGAACTTGCCAAAGTTCGTCACATAATGCCCGACGACAACTTCTACGTGTTGCTGCTCAAGAAAATGAAAATCGAGCTGACACATCTCGCCGACAACGGAGCCGTCAAGCGCGAGGCCGTCGACACTCTTGCACCCGACATTGCAAAGTACTGCTACGATCAGGCGCGCCAATGCATCGAGGAGGCACGCCCCACGCTTAAGGCACTCTACGAGAAGTATCCCATGGTACTTGTGAGCAACTTCTACGGCAATGTCGAGAGCGTGTTGCGCGACTTCAACCTGCGCCACTATTTCAAGGATATAATAGAAAGCGCCGTTGTGGGCGTGCGCAAGCCCGACCCGCGCATATTCGGCCTCGGAGTCGAAGCTCTACACCTGAAGCCCGAAGAGGTGCTCGTAGTGGGCGACTCCTATAAAAAGGACATCGTGCCCGCCGAAAGCATCGGCTGCAAGGTGGCCTGGCTTAAAGGAAAAGGCTGGACCGCCGACGAAGATGCCGTGATGCACCCCTCAATCATCAAAAAGTTGGCCGATGTGCTCGATGCAGCGTTATAATCCATTAACATTATCGCTCGAGATATGAATGTAAATTTTGCTATATTAACATAACGTCCTTATATTTAACCATTCTTTACGAAAAATAAGGAAAGTTAGCTGAAAAATATTTTTACATTTGAAAAATAAGGATTACTTTTACGCGCTTTTTCGCTGCTAACGGCATCGGATGAGCGCGTAATTTTCATTATGCAAGTGACTAAAACAACAATTTAAATACTTAAACCGTAAAATTTAACCTCACAATCATGAATCAGATTGAAGTAAAGAAAGCCGAAGGCAAGCTTGGCGTTCTCGTAGTAGGACTTGGAGCAGTATCCTCAACTTTTATGACAGGTGTATTGATGACTCGCAAGGGTCTTGCCAAGCCTGTTGGCTCAATGACACAATATGATGTAATGCGTGTTGGAGAAGGTGCCGACAAGAAATACCTCAAATACAACCAAATTGTTCCCATCACCGACCTCAACGACATCGTGTTCGGAGCTTGGGACGTATATCCCGCCAACGCATTTGAATCGGCTATGAACGCCGAAGTTCTCAAGGAGAAGGACATCCTCCCCGTTAAGGACGAGCTCGAGAAGATCAAGCCCATGAAGGCCGCTTTCGACCACAACTATGCAAAGCGTCTTGACGGTGACAACGTCAAGGACTGCAAGACCCGCTGGGACATGGTTCAGGAACTTAAGAAGGATATCCGCGACTTCAAGGAAGCCAACGGCTGCGCACGCGTAGTTGTGCTTTGGGCTGCTTCTACCGAGGTTTATGTTCCCGTAAACGAGAAGGTACACTATACACTCGCCGATCTCGAAGCCGCTATGAAGGCCGACGACCGCGAGAACATCGCCCCCTCTATGTGCTACGCTTATGCAGCACTTACCGAAGGTGCTCCCTTCATCATGGGCGCCCCCAACACTACAGTCGACATCCCCGCCATGTGGGAGCTCGCCGAGAAGACCAAGATGCCTATCGCAGGTAAGGACTTCAAGACCGGCCAGACCCTCGTTAAGTCAGGTTTCGCCCCCATCATCGGTGTACGCTGCCTCGGCCTCGCAGGATGGTTCTCAACCAACATCCTCGGTAACCGCGACGGTCTTGTACTCGACGAACCCGCCAACTTCCGCACCAAGGAGGTGAGCAAGCTCTCAACTCTCGAGTCAATCCTCGTTGCTGAAAAGCAGCCTGACCTCTACACCGACTACTACCACAAGGTACGTATCAACTACTATCCTCCGCGCAACGACAACAAGGAAGGATGGGACAACATCGACATCTTCGGCTGGATGGGCTATCCGATGCAGATCAAGATCAACTTCCTCTGCCGCGACTCAATCCTTGCTGCTCCCTTGTGTCTTGACCTCGTTCTGTTGAGCGACCTCGCAGCACGTTGCGGACGCCACGGCATCCAGTCATTCCTGAGCTTCTTCCTCAAGAGCCCGATGCACGACTATACAAAGAACGAAATACCCGTAAACAACCTCTTCGAGCAATATGTAATGCTTAAGAACGCCATCCGTGAGATGGGCGGTTACAAGGCCGATCAGCTTATCGACTAATAAAACAGCATACATAGCTTAAGAATAAACTTCGGGGAGATGCACCGCCAGGTGCACCTCCCCGTTTCCATTACAACCCGGCTGATTCAGCCGTCCGCTACTCGATGTCGATTATCACCCGTCGATAGGATGTCAGCACGGGAGTGCCGTTGTCGGTTACCGTGCACAGCACATTCACCCGGCTGCCCTTGTCGAGCGCGGGCAATGTAAGCTCGGTCTTCGGGCTGTCGGGGTCGGCGATCACCACACCCTCCACATCGGCATTGCCGGCTTCGGGCAACAGGCTCCAATTGACATTTATGTTGTCGCCGTCGGGATCGGTCGACTGCGACGCATCGAGAGTTATCGACTCACCGCCGCGTGCATTGACCACGATTGGCGCAAGCCCCTTCTTGCCGTTGACCACGGCCACCGGATTGCGATTGCCCTTCCCCTCGTGAGCCCAGGCCATTCGGGCAGCAAAGTTGTTGAACACGGCCGGATAGAAAAGCTCCTCATATTTACGCGACACAGCCTTTACCTCGGGCGAGATGTTGGTGTAGCAGGAAGTAACGCTGTCGGCCGTCATACCGCTCTTGAAATATCCGCCCCAGCTTATATCCGAAGGATTCTCGGGATCGTTAAGTCCCGTGGGCATCACGTAGAGAAACGACGGTGTGTCGCCCTCGACTCCCCAGCGGTAACGGGGATAAACAGCGCCCATGTTGCCCTTGCCCTGGATGTGTTGCTCATATTCGGGCCAGTGGGCTGCGCCTATCTCATTCTGCGACAGCCATGTGCTCTCGTCCCATATAAAGAAGAGGCTGTCGCCAAACTCCTCCCTCATCCACTGATGGGAGCTGAGGTCGTGCTGCGCCCTCTTGATCCAGTCGACATCCTGGTCGGTGATAGTGTATATCCGGATTTTGTCAAGCACATCGCCGAGCAGCTCCTTGTCGTCGCTGTTGCGTGCCTGCCACAGCGACTGGGCCACGGTGTTGCCGCCGCCCCACACGAGAACCCACAGCGGGCGCTCGTCATCCTCACGCGCAAGCGAAAGTATGTAGTCGCTTCCCGGCGAAACGTTATCGGCTCCTATATGCGACACTCCAAGATGCTTGCTGCCGCTGAACACACGGCTGCGCAGGTAATCGGCGCTCGGCCAGTAGCCTATCATCTGCTTGTCGGCCTCCTCGGCAAGCGGCTTGAACTCCGACTGCTCGGAACGCTTCATAAGATTGGGCAGATCCTTCTCGTAGGCATCGATCACTGTCTGAAGATATTGGCCCCACTCCTCAGGATACTCGCGGCCGCTGCTGTTCCACCCCGATGCGGTTATTATCGCCTCAATCTCATAAAGGTCGGCATGTGAAAGCAGCCTCACCATCGACTCCATATCGTCGGGTTCGGTTTCCACGGGGGCGATATCGGTCAATATCACCACTCGCGGCTTATACTCACCTTCGCTCGGTACCTCGGCGGCACACGCCGCCATCGCCATAACGCCCAATGGCGCAAAACACTTCAATAGCACATGTTTCATAATGGTCATTTTAAGATTAATCCGTGAAGTTAAATAATTATTTTGAATCACCCACAAAATCAACCGCCAATTCACCACATCCCAAACCTGCACCCACATCATCCATACCCTCCACCGGCAAATCCCCGCGTCAGCGCAAAAGCTGCGTTAGCTGCTTAACAACGAGGGGCACCCGCGGAATGGATACAAATAAAAAGGTCGCCCGAAAATCGGACGACCTTTTTCACCGGGAATCGGAATTGCGCTTCAAGATGGACTCGAACCAACGACCCTCTGATTAACAGTCAGATGCTCTAACCGACTGAGCTATTGAAGCTTACGTATTAATTTCCAATCCCTGCCTTTATTGCGCTTCAAGATGGACTCGAACCAACGACCCTCTGATTAACAGTCAGATGCTCTAACCGACTGAGCTATTGAAGCTTACGTATTAATTTCCAATCCCTGCCTTTATTGCGCTTCAAGATGGACTCGAACCAACGACCCTCTGATTAACAGTCAGATGCTCTAACCGACTGAGCTATTGAAGC